>Ga0310834_100018_pt1 | contig 569729 bp, 558 predicted proteins | sample SM_ome_2_FD_201314 | JGI IMG/M metagenome (GOLD analysis project Ga0310834, IMG submission 201314) | Sorghum-adapted microbial communities enriched on stacked mutant (SM) sorghum from Joint BioEnergy Institute, Emeryville, California... ... | reverse complement strand
TCGTCTTCGACGCGACCTCCTTCACCATCTGCGCGCCCATGTTCTCGAACTTGTCGGCGAGCTCGATCTCCTTGGCGACGGTGACGCCGTCCTTGGTGATGCGCGGCGCGCCGAACGACTTGTCGAGAACGACGTTGCGCCCTTTCGGGCCCAGCGTCACCTTCACCGCATTGGCGAGAATGTCGACGCCGCGCAGCATCCGCTCGCGCGCGTCGGAGTGAAAGCGAACTTCCTTCGCAGCCATGTTCTTGAATTCTCCTGAAAAAGCTTAGGCGGCCTTCTTCTTGCCGGCCGGGGCGTCCTCGATGATGCCCATGATGTCGGACTCCTTCATGATGAGGAGCTCCTCGCCGTCGATCTTCACCTCGGTGCCCGACCACTTGCCGAACAGCACGCGGTCGCCGGGCTTCACGTCGAGCGGCTGCAGCCTGCCGGTCTCGTCGCGCGCGCCGGGGCCGACGGCGATCACCTCGCCCTGCATCGGCTTCTCCTTGGCGGTATCGGGAATGATGATGCCGCCCGCGGTCTTCTCTTCCTGGTCCACGCGCCGAAGCAGAACGCGGTCCTGAAGGGGCCTGAACTTCATGCCAGTCTCCTCGTATTGGCGAAATCTGGGGGCCGTCCCCGGCCTGCCGTCCTTGTTAGCACTCGGGTCCGGCGAGTGCCAAAATGTACCGATCCCCGCCGCCCGTCAAGGGCGGCCCTGGCAGCACTCCCGCAAGAAGGCTGCTAAGTCATTGTAATCGTTCGTAAAAACATGTGGCGCAGGATTTTTGGATAGCGCACCATCGTTCTCGAATGGCAGGCAACGAGAGGTGATGCCGTGACCGACTTGCATCTTCAGCTCCGCCGCTGGCGGCTCACCACGGCGGAGATCCTCTATCACATGCCCGACCATCCGGGGGTGCTGCAGAGCTTCATCTGGCAGAGGCTCGACCGCGCGCCCGATTTTCCGGAGCTGAGGCGCTTCCTCGACTTCTGGGTGCGCAACATCGAGGGGCGGCTCCACTCGGTGAAGGTGGCCAACGCCCAGATCATCACGCCCGGCGAGCTCACCTTCGCCGGCGCGGAGCTGCGCCTCCAGTAGCGGCTCACCCGGGCGGCGCGTCGGCCGCGACCATCCGGCGGACGAGGCCGCCCGGCAGCCGCAGCCTCGGCCGCGGCCGCCCTGCAAATGCAGGAAAATTGCAGGCCGCCTGCAGCACCGCGAAGGCGCCGCGGGGCGGGTCGATCCGGCGCTGCCAGGCGTCGAGCCTGGCGCAGAACTCGGCGTAGGCCGGCAGGAACGGCCGGATCGCCGACTCGAACCAGGACTCGTCCTCGGGCGGGATCGCCGGCCGGCCCTCCGGGAACCAGCCGTCGTCGAAGGTCTTCACCTGAATGATCTTCGTCGCCCGCTCCATCTCCGCGTCGCTCAGCGCGGCGAGCGGGTCCCGGGGCGGGAGGAGCGCGGCCCGTCTGAAGAGCCGCGCCAGCCGTCCGGCGTATCTCACGCCGCCTCTCCGATGCCGAGCTCGGCCTCGAGCTTGGCGATCCGGCGCTCGAGCTCGACCGTCTCGAGCGCGAGGCGCTGCTTGTCGAGGAGGGCCGAGAGGCGGTCCGCCTCGTCCGGCGCGATCTCGCCCGAGGCCGTCGCCTCGACGAGGCGCGCGCCGGCGGCGAGGATGCCGGCGGGCGTGTCCGCCTTGGGAAGGTCGAGCGACACGGTCCGGCTGCGCGCCGGCGGGGCCGCCCGCCGCATGCAGGCCTGGATCGCCCAGGGCTTGCCCTCGAGCGCGCTGCGGATGAGGTTGCCGGTGATCCGCTCCGCCTCGTCGCCGATCATCTGCTCGATCAGCATCGTCGCGCGGTTGCGGGTGCCCGGCTTCTTGCCGGCGGGATTGCCCGACTGGCCGGGCTGGAAGCGCGTGTCGCGCCGCGTGGTGTCGTGACCGTCCATGGGAAGCTCCGTTCAGGTTGAACGGCGTCGAACGTAACCGGAACAGCCCGAAACGGTCAAGGGCTGTTTTCAACAATCTGGATATCTAATTTCCGATGCGGTGCAAGAAGCGGGCGAGGATCGCGAAAGAGCTCGCTCCGAAAGGGAAGGCCGCCCGGACCGTCAGCGGGCGCGCGACGCGACGCGCGCGGCGCTCGTCCCGGCGGCGCGGCCGAGCGTCACTGCGGTGAGGAGGCCGTTCCCCGAGAGATAGCCCTCGACCGTGGGGCCGGAGACGCCGCGCGCCGCCCCGCCGCCGGCGAAGAGGTTGGGAAGCGGCGTTCCGTCGTCGCGGAGAACGCGGGCGTCGGCGTCGACGACGAGCCCGCCCTGGGTGTGGAAGAGGGCGCCCGTGACGCGGATCCCCCGATAAGGCGGGCGGAGCGGGGGTTTTTTCGTGAAGTCGCGCCCGAACGGGTCGCGCGCCCGCCCGCTCGCCATCGCCTCGGTCTCTGCGATCGTGGCGGCGAGCGCGGCGGCGGGAAGGCCGAGCGCGGCGGCGAGCGCCTCCGCCGTCTCGCCCGTCTTCACCGCGCCCTGCGCCTGGGCCAGACGGTAATCCTCGAACTGGAGCGCCGCCGCCTCGCAGCGCGCGTCGTAGATGTCGAAGGCGACGCCGCCCGGCTGCGCCAGAACCTCGATCGCCTGCTCGGAGTAGCCGCGGTGCTCGTTCGAGAAGCGCCGCCCGGCCTCGTTCACCTGGATGCCGCCCTCGGTCATCAGCGCCCAGGTGACGAGGATGCCGTGCGGGTGCGCGACCGAGCCGTGCCCCTGATAGGCGCCGAGGTCGCGCGCGCCGGCGCCGAGCGCCGTCCCCCAGAGCAGCGCGTCGCCCTCGTTGCCGGGGTGCCCGAAATAGAGCGCGTCCGCCATCTCCGGGATGTGCCGGCGGACGAGCGCCTTGTTGCCGCCGTAGCCGTTGGAGGCGAGGACGAGCGCGGCGCAGCCGATCGTCTCGACGCTGCCGTCCGGGCGCTCGACGGCAAGGCCGCGCACGCGGCCCGCGTCGTCGGCGTAGAGCACGGTCGCGCGCGCCCGCGTCAGGATCTCGATGCCGGCCCGCGCGGCGGCGGCGAGAAGGCAGTCCATGAGCTCGCGCCCGGTGCGGCGCGGCGTGCCGTGCATGCGCAGCGCGGAATGGCCGGGATAGGCGAAGCCCTCGACGAGCCCGAAGGGGACGCCATGGGAATCGGCGAGCCACTCGACCGCGGGGGCGGCGGCGCCCGTCACGGCGGCGACGATCGAGGGGTCGGCGCGATGCTTGTTCTTGGCGAGGATGTCGGCGGCGAAGCGGGCGGGATCGTCGGCGATCCCCTTGGCGCGCTGGAAGCGCGTGCCGGCGGCGGGAACAAGGCCCGAGGAAAGCGCCGTCGAGCCGGCGGGGAGCGCATCGCGCTCGAGGACGACGACGTCGGCGCCTTCCTCGGTCGCGGCGAGCGCGGCGACGAGGCCGCAGGCGCCGGCGCCGACGATCGCCACCGGCACCTCGGCGCCGAAGCGCCGTCCCGCGGCGGGCTCGACGCGGCTCATCGGCGGCCGACGATCCTTGCGGCGAGGGCGGCCGAGCTTCCCCGGCGCCTCATGCGGCCTCGAGCTGCGGCCGCGTCGCCAGCGCCTCGCGCATGAGACGCTCGACCTCCGCCCGCTCCTCGCCTTCGAGCGGCAGGCGCGGCGGCCGCGTCCGCTCCGAGCCGCGCCCGGCGATCTGCTCGCAGAGCTTGATGCACTGCACGAGGTCGGGCCGCGCATCGAGATGGAGCAGCGGCATGAACCAGCGATAGAGCGCGCGGGCCTCCTCCCAGCGCCCCTCGGAGGCGAGGCGGAAGAGCGCGTTCGACTCGCGCGGAAAGACGTTCGAGAGGCCCGAGACCCAGCCGACCGCGCCGAGGAGAACGCTTTCGAGGACGACGTCGTCGAGCCCGCAGAAGAGCGTGAAGCGCTCGCCGACGAGGTTCTGGAGATCGACGAAGCGGCGCGTGTCGCCCGAGGATTCCTTGATCGCGACGACGGTCGGCACGTCGGCGAGCGCCGCGGCGATCTCCGGCGTCACGTCGGCCCGGTAAACCGGCGGGTTGTTGTAGAGCATGATCGGCAGCCCGCTCGCGCCGGCGACGGTGCGGAAATGCCGGACGAGCTCGCGCGGCTTGCCGCCGTAGACCATCGCGGGCAGCACCATGAGCCCGTCGAGCCCGATCTTCTCCGCGTCGCGCGCGAGCGCGGCGGCGAGCTCGGAGGTGCATTCGGCGACGCCCGCGATCACCGGCACGCGTCCCGCCGCCGCCTCCTTCGCCGCGGCGAGGACGCGGCGCTTCTCTTCGGCGGAAAGCGAGGTGCCCTCGCCGACGGTGCCGCACACGACGAGGCCGTCGACGCCGTCGCGCACCAGCGCGCCGACGACGCGCTGCGTCGCCTCGAGGTCGACCGAGAGATCCGCCCGGAACTGCGTCGTCACAGCCGGGAACACGCCGCGCCAGCCCACCGACATCGTGCCGCCTCCCGGCCCCTGGTCGTCTCCAGCGACGTTAGCGCAACGCGATTGACAGCGCCATGCGCGCGGGTCTAGTCATGCCGGCATTCCCGTGGTGATTTGAGCCGACCGGCTTGCGGCCACGTAAAATCAAGCGCTAAAAGGTCGGGATTCATCGAGAACCCCGGGCCTTCCGCGCCGGGGTTTTTTGTTGGTCCGAACCGGGCGGGCTCGCAACGATCGAGAGAGAAGATGCCCGATTCCGCCTGCCTTGAAGAGACCGAGCTCCGTCCCGCCACCCGACTGGTCCGCGGCGGCGTCAAACGCACCGAGCATCGAGAGACGAGCGAGGGGCTCTTCATGACCTCCGGCTACGTCTACGCCTCGGCCGAGGAGGCGGAAGCCTCGTTCGTCACCGACGGGCTGCGCTACGTCTATTCCCGCTTCGCCAATCCGACGGTGACGATCTTCGAGGAGAAGCTCCGCCTCGTCGAGGGCGCCGAAGCGTGCCGGGCGGTCGCCTCGGGCATGGCGGCGGTGGCGGCCTCGCTCCTCTGCCAGCTCCGCACCGGCGACCGCGTCGTCGCGAGCCGCGCGCTCTTCGGCTCGTGCTGGTGGATCGTCGCCGAGCTTCTGCCGCGCTACGGCATCGCGACGGAGTTCGTGGCCGGCGAGGATCTCGACGCCTGGCGGGCGGCGCTCGCGAAGCCGACCAAGGCGGTCTTCGTGGAGACGCCGTCGAACCCGACATTGGCTCTCGTCGATCTCGCCGAGCTCGCGAAGCTGACCCGGGCGGCAGGCGCCGCGCTCATCGTCGACAACGTCTTCGCGACGCCCCTGCTGCAGCGTCCGCTCGAGCTCGGCGCGGACATCGTCGTCTACTCGGCGACGAAGCACATCGACGGGCAGGGGCGATGTCTCGGCGGCGCGGTGCTCGGCAGCGCGTCCTTCATCAACGACGTGCTGGGCCCCTATCTGCGCCACACCGGACCCGCGCTCTCCCCGTTCAACGCCTGGACCCTGCTGAAGGGGCTCGAGACGCTCGACGTCCGGCTCGAGCGCCACAACGCGACCGCGCTGCGCCTTGCGCGCCTCCTCGAGGAGCATCCCCGGATCCGCAAGGTCTACTACCCCTTCCTCGACAGCCATCCCCAGGCCGCGCTGGCGCGGCGGCAGATGCGCGCGGGCGGCTCGGTCGTCTCCTTCGAGATCGAGGGCGGCAAGCCCGCGGCGTTCCGGTTCCTCGACGCGCTCTCGCTCATCGACATCTCCAACAATCTCGGCGACGCGAAGACCCTCATCACGCATCCCTGGACGACGACCCACGCGCGCATCGCGCCCGAGGAAAAGCTGGCGCAAGGGATCACCGAGGAGCTGGTGCGCCTGTCGGTCGGGCTCGAGGACCCGGAGGATCTCGAGGCGGATCTCGCGCGGGCATTAAACGCATAGAATATGTAAAATATTCATATTTGACAATCGAACTCGGGAATATATGATCCCTGTCGTGTGTGACGCGACCGCGCACGACGCAGTAAAGTTCCTCTCGGGGATCGAGCTCGACGAGCTTGCCGAGCAGCGCCGACGCTGGCGCGAGGCGGGCGCAGGCTCGGAAGAGATCGCGCGCTGGAGCGCGGCGTGGCTCGGCCGCCATTCACCGACCGCAAGGAGGTCACAATGTCCCTAAGGATCGGCTCTATCGCTCCCGATTTCGAGGCCGACACGACGGAAGGCCGGATTCGCTTCCACGAGTGGCTCGGCGACAGCTGGGGGGTGCTGTTCTCGCACCCGAAGGATTTCACGCCGGTCTGCACCACCGAGCTCGGCTACATGGCGCGGATCAAGCCCGAGTTCGACAAGCGCGGGGTCAAGATCATCGGCCTCAGCGTCGATCCGGTCGAGGATCACAAGCGCTGGGCGCAGGACATCAAGGACGTGATGGGCACGTTGCCGAACTATCCGCTCATCGGCGATCCCGAGCTCAAGGTCGCGAAGCTCTACGACATGCTGCCGGCGGAAGCGGGCGACACCGCGAAGGGCCGTACCGCGACCGACAACCTCACCGTGCGGACCGTCTACGTCGTCGGGCCGGACAAGACGATCAGGGCGATGCTGATCTACCCGATGGCGAGCGGGCGCAATTTCGACGAGGTGCTGCGCCTCATCGACTCCCTCCAGCTCACTTCCAAGCACAAGGTCGCGACGCCCGTGAACTGGAAGCAGGGCGAGGACGTCATCATCGCCCCGACGCTGAGCGACGAGGAGGCGAAGGAGCGCTTCCCCGGCGGCTGGAAGACGGTGAAGCCTTATCTCCGCGTGACGAAGCAGCCGACGGCCTGAGCCGCAACATCGGCCTTCCCCGGACGTTCGCCTCCCCGCCCTCGCGTAGGGGGGCGACGTTCCGGGGAGTCCTGATGCGTCTTTTCCTCTTTCTCGCCGCCTTCGCTCTCGCTCCGCTCGCCGCTGCGGCGAGCGGAGCGAGCGTGCCCGCGCCGATCCGCGGCGAGGGGTACGTTCTCGTCAAGGACTGGGATTTCGGGCGGAACATCCGCTCCATCGCCGATCTCCGCCGCGAGTTCCACACCCGGTACGTCTACGAGAACGGCCGGCTCGACACGCTGCCCGCGAACGGCGAGTGGCAGCGCTACCGCGACAACGACAATCATCGCCTCGTCGGCGACGAGCTGCAGCTCGTCGCGCATGTGCGGCGCGGCCTCAGGAACGGCGGCATCGAGAGCGGCATGCTGCGCTCGAGGTGGATCGGGAAATACGGCTATTACGAGATCCGCATGAAGGTGCCGCGCGGACGCGGCCTCTGGCCCGCTTTCTGGCTCAATCCCGAGGACCAGAGATGGCCGCCCGAGATCGACGTCGTCGAGGTCGTGAACAACGGCCGCGACACGACCCGCAACAGCTTCCACAACGTGCTGCCCGGGCGCCGTGACGCAAAGGTCGTGGAAAGAATCTCGCAGCTCGACAAGTGGGGATCCTACCGGCCGGGCTTCGACTACGCGGACGACTTCCACCGCTTCGCCGTCGAGTGGACGCCGGAGCTCGTGCGTCACTACGTCGACGACGTCCTGGTGGCCGAGCGCCCGTTCGAGTGGGTGCACGAGGACGGGCGGGACGCGGGGCCCGCGCACGTCCTCGTCAATCTCGCCGTCGGCGGCAAGTGGCCCGAGGCGCCGACGAGCGAGCGCGACTTTCCCGCCATTCTCCGCGTCGACTGGATTCGCGTCTGGCAGAAGAGATGAGGCGGCCGGCGGCCGTCTCTCCGGCCGGCCGGCGCGCCGGCCCCGCTAGACCGGCCGCCGCTCGGCGCGGGCGGCGAGCCGCGCCTCGATCGCGTCCCAGATGGGCACTTCGAGCCGCTCGCCGCCGAGGCGGTGGATCTCCTGGATCCCGGTCGGCGAGGTGACGTTGATCTCGGTGAGATAGCCGCCGATCACGTCGATGCCGACGAAGACGAGCCCCTGCTCCTTGAGCGCGGGGCCGATCGCCGCGCAGATCTCGCGGTCGCGGGCGTCGATCTCGGCCTTGGCGGCGCGGGCGCCGACATGGAGGTTGGCGCGCACCTCGCCTTCCGGCGGAACGCGCAGCACGGCGCCCAAGGGCTCGCCGTCGACGAGGATGATGCGCTTGTCGCCCTGACGGACCGCCGGAACGTAGCGCTGCACGATGATGGGCTCGCGGTAGAGCTGCGTGAAGAGCTCGAGCAGCGCGTTGAGGTTCTCGTCGTCGGGCCGGATCCGGAACACGCCGGCGCCGCCGTTGCCGAAGAGCGGCTTCAGGATGATGTCCTTGTGCTCGGCGCGGAAATCCAGGATCTCGGCCCGGTCGCTCGTGATGAGGGTCGGCGGCATCAGCTCGTGGAAGCGCGTGACGAAGAGCTTCTCGGGCGCGTTCCGGACGCTCGCGGGGTCGTTCACCACGAGGACGGTGCCGGCGACGTGCTCGAGGAGATGCGTCGCGGTGATGTAGGCCATGTCGAACGGCGGGTCCTGGCGCATGAGGATCACGTCCATCGTCGCAAGATCGACGGTTTCCCACGGCCCGAACGTATGATGCCGCCCCCGCTCGCGCCGGACCTCGAGCCGGCGCCCGCGCGCCTTGAGCCGGCCGTCGCGCAACGAAAGATGCTGCGGCAGGTAGTGGAAGAGGGCGTGACCGCGCGCCTGCGCCTCGAGCGCGAGCACGAAGGTCGAATCGGTGTCGATGTTGATGGTCTCGATCGGATCCATCTGGATCGCGACGGCGAGCGCCATGGGGCTTCTCCCGGATTGAGGCGGCCCGAGTATCGGGATCGCCGCGGCCGGCGACAAGAGCCGAGGCGCGCGGGGCTTCCCCTGCGGCGAGCGCGACATGACGCCGCTCCTCGCGCGCGGACCGGGCGAGCGAAGAGGCGCTTAAGCTACCGCTAAGCGGGGGAGCCGAGCGTGCCGCCCGGGGAACCCAGCAGGAGATCATGCCCGGCGTTTCGTTCTCGAGGATCTTCGTCGCGGTCGGTGTCGCGGTCTTCCTTCTCGCGACGGCCGCCGTCGGCACCGTGCACTACGTCAACTCGACGCGTCAGATGCGGCGCTCGGCGGAAGAGTACAACGCCGCGCTCGCCCGCGCCCTCGGCAACATGCTTCGCGCCGAGGTCGCCGATTTCCTCGACGAGGCCCACGCACCGGCGCCGCCGATCCGCGTCGCGACGATCCGGCGGCATATCGCCACCGCCGTGCAGGGGACGCGGGTTCTCAAGGTGAACATCTACAACCGCGCCGGCGTCACCGTCTTCTCCACCGATCCCGAGCAGATCGGAAAGGACCAGAGCCGCAACCGCTTCTTCCTCGGCGCGCTTTCCGGCGCGATCGCGAGCGCGGTCGTTCTCGGCGATCAGATGAACGGGCTCGACGGGTTCGCCGCCGACCGCGATCTGGTCCGCAGCTTCGTCCCGGTGCGGAGCTCCGAGGGCGCGGTGAGGGGCGTCTTCGAGATCTACACCGACGTCACCGAGTTCAACCTCGCCCTGTGGCGCACCTTCGCCGCCGAGATGGCGACGCTCGCCCTCGCCTTCGCCGTCGTCCTCGCCCTCCTCCTCGCGATCGTGCAGCGCAACGCCAAGCTGATGCGGCGTCAGCACCGGGCCAATCTGCGCCTCGCCAGGAGCGCCTCGCGCGCGGAGGCGGAGAGCCGCGCCAAGTCCGAGCTCCTCTTCTATCTCGGGCGCGAGCTCCGGCCTGCATTGAGCGCCATCATCGATTCCTCGGCGCCCTCGATGGAGGGGCGCGAGCCGAACGGCCGGCGCGAGGGCGCCGGCGCGATCCACGCCCTCGGGACGCAGCTCCTCAAGATCGTCGACACGGCGGTCGATCTCTCGCGGCTCGAAGCGGGCCGCCTCGCCGTCGTGACGGAGAAGGCGAGCCTCGCGCCTCTCATCGAGGAAGTCGTGCGCGAACGGGCGCAGCGCGCCGAGGAGGGCGGGATCGCGTTGCGGTACGGGATCGAGGGCGAGCTGCCGACGCTCGAGAGCGATCCGCACCGGATTCGGCAGGCGCTCTCCAGCATTCTCGACGATGCGCTGTGCGCAACGCCTTCGGGCGGCGCCGTCGTCCTCCGCGCCCGGCCCCTCTACGGGCGCATCGAGATCACCGTCGAATACGGAGATGCGGCAAGCGCCGTGCCCGATCCCCGGCGCCGTGCCGACAGCGCCATCGCGCTCCGCCTCGGGCGCGGAATCGTCGAGCTCATCGGCGGAAGCTTCGCGATCGACTCGGGCCCGGGCGCGGCGACCCGCGTCCGCATCGCCCTCCCGCTTCAGGCGAATGCGTCCGCCGCCTCGAGCGGCGCGGCGCCTTCGGGGGAGGAACCGCGCCGCCGCCGGATCAGAGGGCCTTGAGCACCGCCTCGGCGCTCGACACCTCGAACTGGCCGGGCTGCTCGACGGCGATCCACTTGACGACGCCGTCGTCGACGAGCATCGCGTAGCGCTTCGAGCGCTTGCCCATGCCGTAGCCCGTCGCGTCCATCTCGAGCCCGAGCGCGCGGGTGAGGTCGCCGTTGCCGTCGGCCAGCATGTCGACCTTGCCGTCGGCGCCCTGGGCCTTGCCCCAGGCCTCCATGACGAACGCGTCGTTGACGGAAAGGCATGCGATCTTGTCGACGCCCTTCGCCTTCAGCTCCGGATGCTTCTCGATGAAGCCGGGCAGATGCTTGGCGGAGCAGGTCGGCGTGAAGGCGCCCGGGAGCCCGAAGACGACCACCTTCTTGTTCGCGAAGTACTCGTCGGTGGAAACGTCCTTCACGCCCTCTTGCGTCTTCTGCTTGATCTTCACCGACGGGATCTTCGTGCCTACCTCGATCGTCATGGCTTTTCCCTTTCCATTGTCGATTTCAGGACCTTAGCAGCGGCCACCGACCGCCCGGAAGCCGGGATGCCGCTGCCTCCCCCGGCGCGGCGGAGCGCGTCCAGCACCGCCTCCGTCGTGAGGAGCTCCGGCAGGGCGAGCCCCTGCGGCACGCCCGGCCCGTAGACGGCGTTGAACGGGATGCCGTAGCGCCCGAAGCTCCTCAGATACTCCCCGATCGCCGGGTCGGGTCTCGTCCAGTCGGCGCGCATCGGCACCGTCTCGGGCGCGGCGAGGCGCGCGCGGACCTCCTCGGCGTCGAGGACGAGCTTCTTGTTGACCTGGCAGGTGAGGCACCAATCGGCCGTCACGTCGACGAAAACGATTTTGCCGTCGGCGACCAGCGGCGCGATCGCGGCCTCCTCGAAGCCGCGCCAGCCCTCGTCGACCGCGACCGCGCCCGTTCTTTGCGGCGCGACGACCGCGACGGCGGCGGCGGCGGCAAGGAGCGCCAGCGCGCCGCGCATCGGCGGCGCCGCGCACCGGCCGAAGCGCAGGAGAAGCCCCGCCGCCGCGACGAGCGCGGCGACGACGGCCGCCGTCGCGCCGATCTGCACCCAGAGCACGCTCGCGAGCCACGCGGCGGTGGCGATGAGAAGGACGGCGAGGAGGCGCTTCACCGTGACCATCCAGGGCCCCGGGCGCGGCATCATCCGCGCCGCGCCCGGCACCGCGGCGACGACGAGGTAGGGAAGCGCCATGCCGAGCCCCAGAGCGAGGAAGATCGCCACGATCTCGACCGGGCCGGCGGCGAGCGCGAAGCCGATTGCGGTGCCGAGGAACGGGGCCGAGCACGGCGTCGCGAGGAGGGTCGCGAAGGCGCCGGTCGCGAAGGCGCCGGCGCGCCCGCCGGCGAGGCGGTCCGCCCAGCCCGGCATCGGGACCTCGAAGAGCCCCCAGAGATTGGCGGCGAAGAGCACGACGACGCCCATCATCGCGGCGAGGAAAAGCGGCTGCTGGAACTGGAGGCCCCAGCCGACCGCGACGCCGCCCGCCTTGAGCGCGATCATTCCGGCCGCGAGCACGGCGAAGGAGACGACGATCCCGAGCGCCGTGGCGAGAAGCCCGCGCGCGCCGCCCGTCATGCCGAGGAGCTTCAGCGAGAGGACCGGGAGGACGCACGGCATGACGTTGAGGACGAGGCCGCCGAGGAGCGCGATCGCGATGATCGGAAGCAGCGCCGCGAAGTCGCCGAGCGGGGGTCCCGCCGCGGCGACGACGGTCGCCGCCGCGCTCCGATCGCCGTCGACGAGCGTTACCGTGACGGGAAGGCCGACGAGGCTTTCGGGGGCGCTCGCCTCGACCGGGATGCGGAGCGCGCCGCCGTCGAGCGAGGGCCTGCCGAAGAGGAACCCCTCGGGGGCCTCGACGAAGGCGTCGGGCGTGGCGAGCGTGCCTGCGACCACGAGCTCGAGCACCGCCGGCCGGCCGGCTCTGAGGCGCGCGCCCTCGATCCGGAGCGGGCCGTCGTTCCCCGGCACTTTCGCGCGCCAGGCCGCGAGAAGCTCCGACCAGGAGGGGGAAGTCCCGTCGACCGAGAGCTCGGCCTGGTAAGGGATGCAGATCTCGCGGCAGGCGAGATAGTCGAGCGTCGCCTCGAGACGGAGGGGCGCGGTCTCGTCCGCGGGGCGCGCCGCGATCGGCAGGACGACCTTCCCCTCGTAGCCGACCGTGTCGAGCCCGAAGATCGAGAAGCGAAGCGGGGCCGGCCAGAGGATCTCCGCCGATTCGAGGTTCTCGGAGCCCGTCCAGTCGATCGAGGGCGGATAGCCGGCGTCGCCTGGGGCGCGCCAGTAGATCTTCCAGCCCGGGGCGAGGTCGAACTCGAGCCCGAGCTCGGTCGGCGAGGCCGCGAGAAGCCGCACGCGCCCCTGCTCGGTCTCGAACCAGTCGGAGGCGCCCGGCGCGGCTGCGAGAGCCGGGGCGGCGAGGAGGCCGAGGAAAAGCGCCAGAACTGCCCGCACGGCGGGTTATATAAGCCCGTCCGGCCCGCGCTGCAGCGTCACGATTGCGTCAGGGCGTCGCTGCCTTGCGCCTCCCGGGGGCGCGGTCTATCTCAGAAGGCATGAGCTCCCTTGCCGGCCAGCTCCTCGTGGCGATGCCGCAGATGCAGGACCACCGCTTCCAGCGGTCGGTCATCTATCTCTGCGCCCACAACGAGGAAGGGGCGATGGGCCTCGTGATCAACAAGCTCGTCGGCAGCCTGACCCTCGCCGAGCTTCTCGACCAGCTGAGCATCCCGCGCGACGGCATCGTCGGCACCCCGCGGGTCCATTTCGGCGGCCCCGTCGAATCGGGCCGCGGCTTCGTTCTCCACTCCGCCGACTATGTCGAGGAGGGCTCGCTCGTGGTCGGCAACGAGATGGCGCTCACCGCGACCCTCGACATCCTGCGCGCGATCGGCCGCGGGGAGGGGCCGCGCAAGAGCCTTCTCGCGCTCGGCTATGCCGGATGGGGCGCCGGCCAGCTCGACAGCGAGCTCCAGCAGAACGGCTGGCTGCACGTGCCGGCCGACGAGGACATCGTGTTCGGCCGCGATCTCGAGAAGAAGTGGTTCCGGGCGATGGCGAAGCTCGGGGTCGATCTCACCGCGCTGAGCGGCGAGGCGGGTCACGCCTGACCTCCCTGGCGCGCCGGCGAAGAAGCGGCCTTCTCTCAGTACGTGACGCCGAGCCGCAGGAACTTGTAGCGGTCCATCGTCTTCACCGTGACGTCGCGCGGGCCGCGCCGGTCGAGCAGCGTCAGCCGCGCCTCGATCCCGGCGCTCCCCTTGCTCCAGAGGCGGCGGTAGAAGTCGGCGAGGCTGCCGACGCGCTCGCCGTCGAGCGCCACGAGGAGGTCGCCGGCCTCCACGCCCGCTTTCTCCGCCGGGCTCTCGCGCTGGACCGAGACGACGACGATGTGGCCGGAGATCTCATGCGCGCGGATTCCCAACCACGGCCGCGGCGGGCCGGCCGGACGGCCGCTCGCCAGGAGGTCGGCCATCCCTTCCCTCAAGTGATCGATCGGCACGAACATGTTGCCGGCGAGCGGCAGCTCCCCGCCGCCGGCGTTCGGGACCGCGAGGTAGCCGATCCCGAGAAGCCTGCCGTCGGGGCCGAAAAGCCCGGCGCCGGCCCATTGCGGGTGCGCGGGCGCGGTGAAGATCGCGTCGTCGAGGATGTACTCCCAATAGCCGGTGAAGGAGCGGCGCGAGACGACGTAGGCGCCGATCGCGCGCTCGGCCCCGCCGAAGCTCGCGACGAGGACGGGGGCCTGCTCCCCGAGATCCGTCGCGCGGCCGAGCGGCACCGGCTTCACCCCGAGCTTCTCCTTGGCGCGCACGAGGCCGAGCCCGCTCTCGGTATCGAAGCCGACGACGTCGGCCGGCACCGACCTGCCGCCCGTCGTGACCTCGACGCCGGTGGCCTCCATGATGAGAAAGCCGATCGTGACGATGAGCCCGTCGTCGTCGATGACGACGCCGGAGCCGACGCGCTCGACGTCGAGATAGGGCGCGGTGCGCGCGTCGGGCGGGATCTCGGCCCGCAGGCGAACGACGGCGTCGAGGAGTTGCGGGCTCGCGTGCTCGGCCCCCTGCGCCGCGGCGGGGACGGCGCCGAGAAGGAGCAGCAGAAAAGAGAGGAGAGCGCGCATGGCCCACGACCTCCGAGGCCCGGGACTGGGCTTAGCCGAAGGATATAGGCAGAGGCGGGCGGGCGGCTAGGAGCGCCGGGCGACGCCGTCCCGTCCCGCGCCCGCGGCGGCGAAGCCGAAGAAATCGGCGCGCCGCGCAGGGCGCGCGGCGCGCCCGACCCTTACTCGCCGGGAGCGTGCGCCGGGGTGGCGCCGCTCGGCGCGCGCACCGTGCGGCGCTGCACGAAGGCGATGATCTCGCCGACGACGCCGCGCCGGAAGGCGAGGACGCAGAGCACGAAGACGACGCCCTGGATCACCGTGACCCACGAGCCGTAGCGTGCGAGATAGTTCTCCATCGTGATGACGATGAAGGCGCCGACCACGGGTCCGAACACGGTTCCGAGCCCGCCGACGAGCGTCATCAGCACGACCTCGCCCGACATCGTCCAGTAGACGTCGGTGAGCGAGGCGAGCTGGAAGACGAGGCTCTTCGTCGAGCCGGCGAGGCCCGAGAGCGCGGCCGAGAGTACGAAGGCCATCAGCTTGTAGTGGTCGGTCTTGTACCCGAGCGAGATCGCGCGCGGCTCGTTCTCGCGGATCGCCTTGAGGACGTTCCCGAAGGGCGAATGAATCGTGCGGTGGATGATGAAGAACCCGAGCAGGAAGACGCCCAGGACGAAGAAGTACATGATGAGGGGCTCGTTGAGATCGAGAACCCCGAAAAGGTAGCCGCGCGGCACCGCCTGGATCCCGTCCTCGCCCCCGGTCCACGGCGACTGCAGCGCGTAGAAATAGACCATCTGCGCGAGCGCCAGCGTCACCATCGCGAAGTAGATGCCGGAGCGGCGGATCGCGAGCCAGCCGAAGACGACTCCGAGGATCGCCGCCACCGCGGTGCCGAGCAGGATCCCGAGCTCGGGCGGCAGCGCCCACGCCTTCACCGTGTAGGCGGTGACGTACGAGCCGATGCCGAAATAGGCCGCGTGGCCGAAGGACAGGAGGCCGACATAGCCGATGAGGAGGTTGAAGGCGCACGCGAAGAGGGCGAAGCAGAGCGCCTTCATCACGAACACCGGATAGACGACGAACGGCAGGACGACCGCGACGACCAGCAGCGCGGCGCCCGTCCATGTGCCCAGCCTGACGGTTCCGTTCTTCATCGTGCCCGTCCGAAGAGCCCGGCCGGCCGGACTAGCAGAACGATCGCCATGATCACGAAGATGACCGTATTCGAGGCCTCTGGATAGAAGACTTTTGTCAGCCCCTCGATGACGCCGAGGCCGAACCCGGAAACGATCGCGCCCATGATCGACCCCATCCCGCCGATGACGACCACGGCGAACACCACGATGATGATCTGGGAGCCCATCAGCGGGCTCACCTGATAGATCGGCGCCGCCAGAACGCCCGCGAGCGCCGCAAGGCCGACGCCGAAACCGTAGGTGAGGGTGATGAGGCGCGGGACGTTGATGCCGAAGGCCTGGACCAGCGTCGGGTTCTCCGTCGCCGCGCGCAGCGTCGCGCCGAGGGAGGTGCGCTCGATCACGAACCAGGTGCCGAGACAGACCGCGAGCGAGAAGACGATCACCCACGCGCGGTAGTTCGGAAGGAACATGAACCCGAGATTGTGGCCGCCGGCGAGCTGCGGGGGGATCGAGTAGGGCAGCCCGGTCGAGCCGTAGTAGTTCCGGAACAGCCCCTCGATGATCAGCGCCAAGCCGAAGGTGAGCAGGAGGCCGTAGAGGTGGTCGAGCTTGTAGATGGGCTTGAGGAGCAGCCGCTCGATGACGATCCCGGTGATCCCGACCACGATCGGCGCGATGATGAGCGCCCACCAGTAGCTGAGGCCGAGCGCGGAGTTGAGCAGGAACCAGGCGACGAACGCGCCCATCATGTACTGCGCGCCGTGCGTGAAGTTGATGATGTTGAGCAGCCCGAAGATGACGGCGAGGCCGAGGCTCAGCATCGCGTAGAAGGCGCCGTTGATCAGCCCGATGAGGAGCTGGCCGAAGAGCGCCTGCGGCGGAATCCCGAGGAGTTCGAACATGATCCTCTACGTGTTCCGCCCGTGCCGGGCGCCGGCCGGGGAGGGGGCGCCCGCCCCCTCCCTGCCCGCCGCCGGCGACGGGCGGGGATGACCGAAGCGGGCCATCAGCCCTTGACGAAGGGGCAGCCGCCGTCCTTCAGCGGACGGAACGCCTCCTCGGCCGGAATCACCGCGAGCTGCTTGTAGTAGTCCCAAGGGCCCTTCGACTCCTCCGGCTTCTTGACCTCGAACAGGTACATGTCGCGCATGACGCGGCCGTCCTCGCGGACCTTGCCGTTCTTCGTCATGAAGTCGTTGATCGGCATCTTCTTCATCTGATCGACGACCGCCTTGCCGTCGTCGGTCTTGATGGCGTCGATCGCCTTCAGGTAGTGCATCACGGCGCCGTAGACGCCGGCCTGCACCATGCTGGGCTTCTTGTTCATCACCGCCTCGAACTTCTTCGAGAAGGCGCGCGTCTCGTCGTTCTGATCCCAGTAGAAGGCCTCGGTCAGGACGAGGCCGTTCGCCGTCTTGAGGCCGAGGCTGTGCACGTCGGTGATGAAGACGAGAAGGCCGGCGAGGCGCTGGCCGCCGGCGACGATGCCGAACTCGGCCGCCTGCTTGATCGCGTTGATCGTGTCGCCGCCCGCGTTGGCGAGGCCGATGATCTTCGCCTTCGAGGCCTGGGCCTGAAGGAGGAAGGACGAGAAGTCGGGCGTGTTGAGCGGATGCCGCACGGCGCCCAGCACCTTGCCGCCCGACTCCTTCACGACATTCCCGGTGTCGCGCTCGAGCGCGTGCCCGAAGGCGTAGTCGGCGGTGAGGAAGTACCAGGTGTCGCCGCCCTGCTTCACCAGCGCCGATCCCGTCCCGTGCGCCAGCGCGTAGGTGTCGTAGGTCCAGTGGACGCCCGTCGGCGAGCACGACTTGCCCGTGAGGTCCGAGGAGGCCGGTCCCGACATGAGGAAGACCTTGCCCTTGTCCTTCGTGATCTGCTGGACGGCGAGCGCGACGGAGGAGGTCGGAACGTCCGCGATGGCGTCGACGCCGTCGTTGTCGATCCACTGCCTGACGATGCTGGAGCCGACGTCCGGCTTGTTCTGGTGGTCGGCCTGGACGATCTCGATCCTCTTGCCGGCGACGGTGCCGCCGAAGTCCTTGACCGCGAGCTCCGCCGCGGCCACCGAGCCGGGCCCTCCGATGTCGGCGTAGAGCGACGACATGTCGCTCATGACGCCGATCCTGACGACGTCGCCGGAAATCCCCTGCGCTGAGGCGGCGCCCGCCGTCAGCGCGAACGCCGCCACGGCACCCAGTAGAATCTTCCTCATTCTGACTCTCCTCCCTTGCTTAGACTCCCAAATATTCGTGGAGCCGATTCATGTTGGCCGGAATGTCCTCGTTGCGGATGTGGTCGATGACGCGGCCGTGCTCGACCACGTAGTGCCGGTCGGCGACCGTGGCGGCGAAGCGGAAATTCTGCTCGACGAGGAGAATCGTGAAGCCCTTCGTCTTGAGCGTGCGGATGACGTTGCCGATCTGCTGCACGATCACCGGCGCCAGCCCCTCGGTCGGCTCGTCGAGGAGCAGGAGCCGCGCTCCCGTGCGCAGGATGCGGCCGATCGCCAGCATCTGCTGCTCGCCGCCCGACAGCTTCGTTCCCTGGCTGCGCCGCCGCTCCTTGAGGTTCGGGAAGATCGCGTGGATCTCCTCGACGCTCATCCCGCCGGGCCGGACGGCCGGCGGGAGCATCAGATTCTCCTCGACGTCGAGGCTCGCGAAGATGCCGCGCTCCTCGGGGCAGTAGGCGATGCCGAGGCGGGCGATCCGGTACGAGCTGAGGCCGATCGTCTCGGTCCCTTCGAACACGACCGAGCCCTTGCGCTGGCCGATGATCCCCATGATCGCCTTCAAGGTCGTGGTCTTGCCGGCGCCGTTGCGCCCGAGCAGCGTCACGACCTCGCCCTCGCCGACGTCGAAGCTCATCCCGTGAAGGATGTGCGACTCCCCGTACCAGGCGTGGAGGTCGCGTACCTTCAGGAGCTCCTTCGCCATCACCGCGGCTTCAGGCATTGCCGGTCCCCATGTAGGCCTCCCGCACCTCGGGATTGGCGGACACGGTCTCGTAGTCGCCTTCGGCGAGGACGCGGCCACGGGTCAGCACGGTGATCGTATTGCTGAGATCGGCGACGACCGAGAGGTTGTGCTCGACCATCAGCACCGTCCGGTCGGCCGCGACCCTCTTGATGAGGGCGGAGATGCGTTCGATGTCCTCGTGGCCGAGCCCCGCCATCGGCTCGTCGAGCAGCAGCATCTCGGGGTCGAGGGCGAGCGTCGTCGCGATCTCGAGGGCGCGCTTGCGCCCGTAGGGGAGCTCGACAGCGGGCACGTCCTCGTAGCCCGCGAGGCCGACAGCCGCGATGAGCTCGTCGGCGCGGTCGTGAAGGCGCGCCAGCGTCTTTTCCGAGCGCCAGAAATGGAACGAGGTGCCGAGCTCGCGCTGGAGCGCGATGCGGACGTTCTCGCGGACGGTGAGGTTCGGGAACACCGCCGAGATCTGGAACGAGCGGACGATGCCGAGTCGCGCCACGTCGGCGGGAGCCATCGCGGTGATGTCCCGCCCCTTGTAGCGGATGACCCCGGCGCTCGGGGTCAGGAACTTGGTGAGGAGGTTGAAGACCGTCGTCTTCCCCGCGCCGTTCGGGCCGATGAGCGCGTGAATCGTCCCGCGCCGTACGGCGAGGTTGACATTGTTGACCGCGGTGAAGCCCGCGAATTCCTTGATGAGCCCCTCGGCTTCCAGAATCGTCTCGCTCAAAACCACCCTGCCTGCCGGCCATCGAGCGTGGCCATTGCGGGCGCAACCTAATGGCATGATTGTGCGAAAAGCAAGCGGCGGAACGACGGCTCGAGCGCCGCGAGTCGCCGCCCGGTCGGCATCATTGGTGGACAGATCGCCCCCGTAAGGACAATAGTCTTTGCAACTCTCGGCGCCTGCGGCGCCGGCGTACAACAACGGGAGGAGTTAGAAGATGCGTGAATACACTGGTACGTTGTTCGGCGTCGCCCTGGCGGCGCTGCTGGCTGCGCCGGCCGCGGCGCAGGACGCGAAGGTGAACCTGCCGCGGCAGATAGCCTGGACAGCGTACGACGTCGGCTCGGGCGGCTACAATGCCGCGGTCGCGATCGGCAAGGCGCTCAAGGACGCGTACGGCGTCGACCTCCGCGTCCTCCCCGGCAAGAACGACGTCTCGCGCTCGGTCCCGCTGCGCGAGGGCAAGGTTTCCTTCTCCGCCACCGGCATCGGCGCCACCTTCTTCGCGCAGGAAGGCCAGTACGAGTTCGGCGCGCCCGACTGGGGCCCGCAACCGGTGAGGCTCGTCATCTACTGCCAGGCGGACTCCGCGCTCGGCATCGGCACCGCCAAGGACGCCGGAATCAAGACGCTCCAGGACCTCAAGGGCAAGCGTGTCGCGTGGGTCGTCGGCTCGCCCGCGCTCAACGAGAACGTCGCGGCCTTCCTCTACGCCGCCGGCCTAACCTGGGACGACGTCACGAAGGTGGAGTTCGGCGGCTTCGGCGCTTCATGGGACGGGATCGTCAACAACCAGGTCGACGCGGCCTGGGCGGCGACGACCTCGGGCAAGGCGTATCAGCTCGAGGCCTCGCCGCGGGGCATCCACTGGCCCGCGACGCCGCACAACGACGCGGCGCTCTGGGAGCGGCTCAGGGAAGTCGCGCCGTACTTCACGCCGATCATGGCGACCGAAGGCGCCGGCATGTCCAAGACGAACCCCTACGAGGGCGCGACCTACCCCTATCCGATCCTGATCACCACGCCCAAGGTCGAGGCGGACCTCGTCTACAACATGCTGAAGGCGATGGTGGAGCAGTACCCGAACTACAAGGACGGGGCGCCCGGGAACACGGGCTGGGCCTTGGAGAAGCAGAAATTCACCTGGGTCGCCCCCTATCACGAGGGCGCGATCCGCTTCTACAAGGAGAAGGGCGTCTGGACCGAGGAAGCGGCCAAGCACAACGAGACCCTGGTGAAGCGGCAGGAGGCGCTCGCCGCGGCCTGGAAGAAGGTCCAGGCGATGAAGATCAGCGACCCCGCGGCGCACGAGAAGGCGTGGACGGAGGCCCGCGCCGAGGCGCTCAAGGGCTTCGCCAAGGTCTTCCGTTAATCGAGCCCGCATGGGCGCCGGACCGCGGGGCAGCGTGCCGTTCCCGCGGTCCGGCGCCGGACATTCCTCATGGCAGAGATCACCCGCACCGATCAGGAAGCTGCGGCGGTGCGCAGCGATGAAGCGCACTACCGTCCGCTCTCCGGCTTGCTCAAGGGCGTCGTCGTCGTCCTCACCTTCCTGTCGCTGATCCTCGCGATCAACCAGCTCTTCAACCTCCAGTTCTTCGTCGGCCTGGTGTTGCTCGACAACACCTATCTCTACGCCCTCGCGGGCATCTTCATCGCCGTCGCGTTCCTGATCTTCCCGGCCGGCAAGCGCGCGCCCATGGACCGCGCGCCGTGGTACGACCTCGTGCTCGCGGCGGCGACGCTCTGCGTCAGCGCCTGGTTCGGCTGGAACGGCAACAGGATCCTCGCCGAGGGCTGGGAATACGCCGCGCCGGACCTGGCGACGGCGCTGAGCTTCCTCTTCCTCTTCCTCATCCTCGAGGCGACGCGCCGGGCGGGCGGGTTCCTTCTCTTCTGCGTCGTCTTCTTCTTCGCGCTCTACCCCGCTTTCGCGGACAAGCTGCCGGGGCCGATCTCCGGCTATCCGCAGCCGCTTCCCGACACCGTCGCCTATCACATCATCTCGACCGAGAGCTCGTTCGGAATCCCGATGACGGCGTTCGGCCAGCTCGTCGTCGGGTTCGTCGTCTTCGGAGCCGCCTTGCAGCAGACCGGCGCCGGCGCGTTCTTCAACAACCTCGCTTTGGGGCTCGTCGGCTGGCTGCGCGGGGGCGCGGCGAAGGTCGCGATCTTCGCCTCGGGGCTCATGGGCTCGGTCAGCGGCAGCGTCGTCTCGAACGTGCTGACGACGGGCGTCGTCTCGATCCCGGCGATGAAGCGGACGGGCTTCTCCAGCCCCTACGCCGCCGGGGTGGAGGCCTGCGCCTCGACGGGCGGCGTCCTCATGCCGCCGGTGATGGGGACGACCGCTTTCGTGATGGCGTCGTTCCTGGGCATGCCCTACGCGGAGATCGCGGTCGCGGCGGCGATCCCGTCGCTCCTCTACTATTTCGGCCTTTTCGTCCAGATCGACGCCTACGCGGCGCGGCGGGGACTGGCCGGCATCCCGCGCGCCGAGCTGCCGCGGCTCGGCGCGACGGTTCGCGAGGGCTGGTACTACATCGCCGTTTTCGCGGTTCTGATCGCGTTCCTTCTCCTTCTGAGGCAGGAGACGCTGGCGCCGTTCTACGCCACGGCCATCCTCCTCGTGATCAATCAGCTCGTGCCGAGGCACCGGCTCGACTGGCAGGGCGTCGTCGATCTCTTCTTCGGCATGGGACGCGGCCTCGCCGAGCTCGTCGCCGTGCTGGCCGGGGTCGGCCTCATCATCGGCGCGTTCTCGGCGACCGGGCTCGCCGGGACGCTCGCCAACGACCTCGTCTTCCTCGCGGGCGACGAGACTCTCGTCCTCCTCGTCATGGGCGCGCTGACGAGCTTCGTCTTCGGCATGGGGATGACCGTCACCGCGTGCTACATCTTCCTCGCGATCGTGCTCGCGCCGGCGTTGTCGGCGCAAGGCCTCGACCCGCTCGCGGTCCATCTCTTCATGCTGTACTGGGGCATGGTGTCGTTCATCACGCCCCCGGTCTCGCTCGGCGCCTTCGCCGCCGCGACGCTCGCGCGCACCAATCCGATCCGCGCCGGCTTCGAGGCGATGCGGCTCGGCAGCATCATCTACTTCGTCCCGTTCTTCTTCGTCCTGAACCCGGCGCTGATCGGGCGCGGCAGCGCCTACGACATCGTGATGACGACCGCTACCGCGTTCATCGGGATTTTCTTCGTCGGCGCGGCGCTGCAGGGCTACGCCGCGGGGTTCGGCATCATCCGCAACAATGTTCCCGGAATCCTCGCGCGCGCCCTTCTTTTCCTCGGCGGCCTCGCCTTCGCCGCGCCCGGCAATATCGGCCTCGGCCTCAACCACATCGAGATGTCGCTGATCGGGCTCGCGCTCGCGGCGCCGCCGCTCGCCTATATCCGCGTCACGGCGCGGCGGCGCGCGCTCGCGCCCGAGCTGGCCCTGAGATGAAGGTGACGCTTCTCGGAACCGGATGCCCGCAGGTCGACACCCGCCGCTACGGACCCGCGAACCTGGTCCGGCACGGCGACGCCGCCTTTCTCGTCGATTGCGGCTCGGGCGTGACGCAGCGCCTCGCGGCGGCCGGCGTTTCGGGGCGCGCGCTCGACGCGGTCTTCCTCACGCATCTTCACTCCGATCACGTCGTCGACCTCTTCCAGCTCGTGATCTCGTCCTGGCACCAGGGGCGTGACCGCAAGCAGCGGATCTTCGGGCCGAAAGGCACGCGCGGCTTCGTCGACGGGCTGATGCGGCTCTGGGAGCCGGAGCTTCGGCAGCGCATCGCGCACGAGCTGCGCGCCTCGACCGCCGCGCTCGAGGTCGAGACGGTCGAGCTCGACGACGGCTGGAGCTTCGAGGAGAAGGGGGTGAGGGTCACGGCCTTCGCCGTCGCGCATCAGCCGGTGAAGCACGCCTTCGGCTTCTCCTTCGAGGCGGCGGGCCGTCGCGCCGTCTTCAGCGGCGACACGCGGCGTTGCGCTTCCGTGGTCGCGGCCGCGCGCGGCGCCGACCTCCTCGTCCACGAATGCTTCATCCACCGCGAGATGAAGCCGGCGCCCGGGCGGACGCCCGAGGGCCTCGCCAACGTCGCTTCCTACCACACGCTCTCGGACGAGGTCGGGAAGGTCGCGGCCGAGGCCGGGGCGAGATGCCTTCTCCTCAATCATTTCGTCCCGGTGCGGTTCGACAAGGAGGCGCTCGTCGCGGAGGTCGCGCGCGACTATCCGGGGCCGATCCTCGTCGGCGAGGATTTGATGAGCGTCGATCTCGCGAGCGGCGTCGTCGAGCACGCCGGCGCGGTCTTCCGCTGCGGCGCGCCAGGCGCGAATGCCGGCGAGGCATCCTGACTTCCGCTCCACCGCTGCCGCAACCTTTCTGATCTCGACCGTAGCCCGCTGCCCGGCGTGAGATGCCTGGAAGCCGCCGCTTCGAGGCGGCCTTCGCTCCGCGTTCCGGGTGCGAGTGTCGATTTCCCGGACGATCGCATGCTATCCCTCGCGGCCTTTCGTCTCCGGGGGGCGTGATGTCGCGGTGGATGGCCGAGCTCGTCGATCTCTGGCGCCTGGCGGTGCCGGTCATCGTCGCGCGCGCCGGGATCATGACGATGGCGCTCGTCGACACCGTGATGGTGGGACGCTTCAGCGCCGAGGAGCTCGCCTTCCAGAGCATCGCGAACGCCGTCACCGGGTCGCTTCTGACGACGCTTCTCGGCCTCCTCCTCGGCACGCTCGTGATGACGGCGCGGATGTTCGGCGCAGGCGAGCACGCGGAATGCGGCGCGGTCTGGCGCCGCGCCGTCCTCTACGCCTTCGCGCTCGGGCTTGCCGGCGGCACCCTCTGCGCGCTCGGCGAGCCGCTCCTTCTCGCCTTCGGCCAATCGCCGGAGATCGCGGCCGGCGGCGGCGCCGTCATGATGGTCTTCGGCCTCGCGCTGCCCCCGGCCCTCATCGGCATCGCGACGACGTTCTTCCTCGAAGGGATTCGCCGCCCGCTGCCGGGCATGATCGTGGCGGTTCTCGCCAACCTGCTCAACGTCTTCCTCAACTGGGTCCTCGTCTGGGGGAATCTCGGCGCGCCCTCCCTCGGCGCGGTGGGGGCGGCTGCCGCGACCGCCCTCGTGCGCACGGCGATGATGCTCGCGCTCGTCGCCTATGTCTGGTGGATGGCGGACCACGAGCGGTTCGGCGTCCGCCGCCGGCGGCCCTGGCGCTGGGCGGCCGGCGCGGAGCAGCGACGGGTCGGCTACGGCGCCTCCGTCAGCATCGGGGTGGAGACGACCGCGTTCGGCGGGTTGAGCATCCTCGCCGGCTGGCTCGGCGTCCTGGCGCTCGCCGCGACCTCGATCGCCTTCAACGTCGTGGCGACGAGCTTCATGGTGGCTCTGGGGCTCGCGTCCGCGACCGGCGTCCGGGTCGGCATCGCGGCGGGCCGGCGCGACCCCGACGGGATCGCGCGCGCCGGCTGGACCGGGCTCGGCGCGGCGGCGAGCGTGATGGCCCTCATCGGCGTCGTCCTCGCGCTCTTCCCCGAGACGATCGCCGGCTTCTACACGAGCGAGGCGGCGCTGCTCGCGACCGCGGCGCCGCTCGTCGCGCTCTGCGCGCTTCTCCTCGTCCCCGACGGCGGCCAGGTCGTAATGGCGCATGCGCTGCGCGGGCGCGGCGACAATCTCGCGCCGACGCTTCTCCACATCTGCTCCTACCTCCTCCTGATGCTGCCCCTGAGCTGGGCTCTGGCGTTCCCGGCCGGGCGCGGCGTCGCCGGGCTCTGGGAGGGCGCCATCGCGGCGAGCGTGTTCTCGGTCACGGTCCTCTCGCTGCGGTTCCGGCATCTGAACAGGCGGACCCGGCGGTGGTTAACCGGAAAGGAGGCTTTCTCGAAGGAAACCGGGCATGGCGGAGAAGAGGAGCGCGGATCCGGAGCGCAGGAGGCGTGATCCCGAGACGCTCGCCGGAGGCGGGGCCGAGGACGGCGCGGCGGCGGCAGGTCGGGGATCGCGCGGCAGGCATACCCGCCCCGATCCGGCCGTCGCCGGCGAAGAGGAGGCGGGCCGGCGCCTCGACGTGACGTCCCTCGTTCTCGTCGTCGTGGTGATCGCGCTTCTCGCGCTTCTCGCCTACGTTCTTTTCGCCACCCGCGAGGGGGGCGCGCCGCCCGCCGCCGCGCGCGCCCCGGCGAGCGCCGCCGCGCTGCGGGCGGCCTGACCCGGAGCCTCGCCTACTCGGCCGCTTCCGCCTTTTCCGACTTTGCCGGGCGCCAGCGCAGCACGGGCTTCCGCGCGGCCGCCGTCTCGTCGAGGCGCCGGCGTGGGGTGAAGCGGGGCGCCGCCTTGAAGTGCTCGGCGTCGCCCGCCTTGGCGCGGCGGGCGAGCGCCAGCACCACGTCGGCGAAGCGGTCGAGCGAGTCCTTGCTCTCGGTCTCGGTCGGCTCGACGAGGAGCGCGCCGTGGACGACGAGCGGGAAGTACATCGTCATCGGATGGTACCCCTCGTCGATGAGCGCCTTGGCGAAGTCGAGCGTCTGCACGCCCGTATCCTTGAGGAAGCGGTCGTCGAAGAGGACCTCGTGCATGCACGGACCCTCGAAGGAGGGGGTGAGCTCGCCGCGGAGCCGCGCGAGGAGATAGTTCGCGTTGAGCACGGCATCGCCCGACACCTGCCACAGCCCGTCCGCGCCGTGGCTCATGATGTAGGCGAGCGCGCGCACGAACATGCCCATCTGGCCGTGGAAGCCCTTGAGGCGGCCGAGGCTCCTCTTGTCCTTCTCGACGAGCTCGAACCCCTTCTTGCCGTGCACCACCCAGGGCACCGGCGCGAAAGGCGCGAGCGCCTCGGAGAGCACCACCGGCCCCGCGCCCGGCCCGCCGCCGCCGTGCGGCGTCGAGAAGGTCTTGTGCAGGTTGATGTGCATCGCGTCGACGCCGAGATCGGCGGGCCGCACGCGGCCGACGATCGCGTTGAAGTTGGCGCCGTCGCAGTAGAAGAAGGCGCCGACCCGGTGCACCGCCTCCGCGATCCTCAGAACGTCCGGCTCGAAGAGGCCGCACGTGTTGGGGTTCGTCAGCATGATGGCGGCGACGTCGGGCGCGAGCTTCGCCTCGAGCGCGGCGAGGTCGACCCGCCCGCGTTCATCGGCCGGGATCGCCTCGACCGTGTAGCCGCAGGCGGCGGCGGTCGCCGGGTTGGTGCCGTGCGCCGACTCGGGCACGAGGATCTTCTGACGGCGCTCGCCGCGCGCCTCGAGGGCCGCGCGAATCGCCATGATGCCGCAAAGCTCGCCGTGCGCGCCGGCCGCGGGGCTCATCGCCACCGCCGGCATCCCGGTGAGCGCCTTCAGCCACCACGCGAGCCGATCGATGAGCTCGAGCGCGCCCTGCACCGTCGAGACCGGCTGCAGCGGATGGATGTCGGCGAAGCCCGGCAGCCGCGCCAGCTTCTCGTTGAGGCGCGGGTTGTGCTTCATCGTGCACGAGCCGAGCGGATAGAGGCCGGTGTCGATCGAGTAGTTCTTCTGCGACAGCCGCGTGAAATGGCGCACGACCTGCGGCTCGGAGACGCCGGGAAGGCCGATGCGGCCCTTGCGGCGCGCCGCGCCGATCCGCTCGCGCACCTTGGGCGGCTCGGGGAGGTCGACGCCCGACCGGCCGCCGTCCTTCTCGAAGAGGAGATTCTCCTCGATCTGGAGTCCGCGGTTGCCGCTGATCGTCTCGGCCTCCGCGCCCGACGCCCGGAACCCGCTCGCGGCCCGGCTCCACTCGCTCATCTGAGCGCCTCCGTCAGCTTCGTCGCGAAAATCTCGATGTCGTCCTCGGTCGTGGTCTCGGTCGCGGCGACGAGGAGGAGGTCCTTCGCCTTCGGATAGAAGCGCGAGACCGGCACGCCCGCGAGCACCCCCTTCTTCGCAAGGCGCTCGACGATCGGCGCCGCCGGCTTGGCGAGCCGCACCGTGAACTCGTTGAAGAAGGTCTCGTTCAGCACCGTCGCGCCCGGCACCGCCGCGAGGCGTTCGGCGAGCTGCACCGCGCGGGCGTGGTTGAGCTCGGCAAGGCGCGTGAAGCCCGCCTCGCCGAGAAGCGCCATGTGGATCGTGAAGGCGAGGGCGCAGAGGCCGGAGTTGGTGCAGATGTTGGAGGTCGCCTTCTCCCGCCTGATGTGCTGCTCGCGCGTCGAGAGCGTCAGCACCCAGCCGCGGCGGCCGTCGGCGTCGACCGTCTCGCCCGCGATGCGCCCCGGCATCTGGCGCACGAACTTCTCGCGCGTCGCGAAGAGGCCGACATAGGGGCCGCCGAAATTGAGGCCGACCCCGATCCCCTGGCCCTCGGCCGCGACGATGTCGGCGCCCATCTCGCCGGGCGGCGCGATGATGCCGAGCGAGACCGGCTCCGTCACCGCGACGACGAGGAGGGCGCCCGCGCGATGGCACGCCTCGGCGAGCGCGGCGTAGTCGCGCACGTGGCCGAAGAAGTCGGGATTCTGCACGACGACGCAGGAAGTGTTCGCGTCGACGAGGCCCATGAGGTCCTCGCCGCCCTCGGGCGCGGCGGGCGCCAGCACGGTCTCGAACCCGGTGAAGCGGCCGTGCGTCGCGGTGATCTCGCGGTAATGCGGATGGAGCCCGCCGGAGAGAATCGCCTTGCCGCGCCGGGTCAGCCGGTTCGCCATCATGACCGCTTCCGCGGTCGCGGTCGCTCCGTCGTACATGGAGGCGTTCGCCACCTCCATCCCGGTGATGAGGGCGACCTGGGTCTGGAACTCGAAGAGCGCCTGAAGCGTGCCCTGGCTCACCTCCGGCTGGTAGGGCGTATAGGAGGTGAGGAACTCGCCGCGCTGGATGAGATGGTCGACCGCGGCCGGCACGTGGTGGCGATAGGCGCCGGCGCCGCAGAAGAAGGGAACCGACCCTGCCGGGACATTCTTCGCCGCCATCGCCGTGAGGGCGCGCTCGACCTCGAGCTCGCCCATGACCTTGGGAAGATCGAGCGGCCCCGGGAGCCGCGCCTCCTCGGGCACGTCGCGGAAGAGGGCCTCGACCGAAGGCGCGCCGATCACCTGCAGCATCTGCCGCCGCTCGGCGTCGGTGAGCGGGAGATAGCGCATCAGGAAAGCCCCGCGACGTATTCCTCGTAGGCCGCCTCGTCCATCAGCTCGTCGAGCTCGCCGGGGTTCGACATCCGGATCTTGAGGAACCAGCCTTCGCCCGTCGGGTCGGCGTTGACCTTCGCAGGCTCGCCCGCGAGCGCCTCGTTCACCTCGACGACCTCGCCCGAGACCGGGGCGTAGATCTCGCTCGCGGCCTTCACCGACTCGACGACGGCGGCCTCCTTCCCCTTCTCGACCTTCTTGCCGATCTCGGGCAGCTCGACATAGACGACGTCGCCGAGCTGGCCCTGGGCGTAATCGGTGATGCCGACGACGGCGACGTCGCCGTCCCGGCGCACCCATTCGTGATCCTTGCTGAACTTCAGCATCTCGCCTCTCCTATCCCCGGTAGTAGCGATGCGGGACGAAGGGCAGCGGCGCCACCCGCGCCGGCCTCGGCGTCCCCCGTACCATGAGCTCGAGCGCGGCGCCCGCGCGCGCCGCCGCGGTCGCGACGTATCCCATCGCGATCGGCGTTCCGACGGTCGGCCCGTAGCCGCCGCTCGTGATGCTGCCGATCTTCTTTCCGCCGCTCAGGATCTCGGCGCCTTCGCGCGCCGGGGCGCGGCCCTCGGGCTGGATCCCGACGCGCCGCCGCGGCGGCCCCTCGGCGATCTGGCGCAGGATGATCTCGGCGCCGGGAAAGCTCGCCTCCTCGCGGCGGCGCTTCGCGATCGCCCAGCCGAGATCGGCCTCGATCGGCGTCGTCCTCTCGTCGATGTCGTGGCCGTAGAGGCAGAGCCCCGCCTCGAGGCGCAGCGAGTCGCGCGCGCCGAGCCCGATCGGCATGACCTCGGGCTGATCGAGAAGGAGGGTCGCGACCTTCTCCGCCGCGTCGGCGGGGAGCGAGATCTCGAACCCGTCCTCTCCGGTGTAGCCGGAGCGCGTCGCGAAGCACGGGATTCCGGCAAGGCGGCACTGCCCCGCGCCCATGAAGCGCAGCGACAGAAGCTCCGGGGCGAGCCGGCCGATGACGGCGGCCGCCGCGGGCCCCTGCAGCGCGAGGAGCGCGCGGTCCTCGAGCAGCTCCGCGTCGAGCGTCTTCTGCAGATGCGCGATGTCGGCGCGCTTGCGCGCGGCGTTGACGACGACGAAGAGATGATCCCCCGCGTTCGTCACCATGAGGTCGTCGAGGATGCCGCCCTTCTCGTTGAGGAGCATCGTGTAGCGCTGCCTCATCGGGGCGAGCCCGACGATGTCGCCCGGCACGAGCTTCTCGAGCGCCGCCGCGGCCGCGGTCGGGATGCGGATCTGCCCCATGTGCGAGACGTCGAAGAGCCCGGCCTTGGCGCGCGTGTGGAGGTGCTCGGCCATGATTCCGGGCGGGTACTGCACGGGCATCTCGTAGCCGGCGAACGGCACCATCTTGGCGCCTTGCGCGAGATGCAGCGCGTGAAGCGGGGTGCGGGCGAGGCTCTCTTCCATGCGGACCACGGCTCCCAGCGGCCGCGCCCTTCGCGCGGCGGAAGCCCCCTCTGTCCGGAAACCTGAAAGAATCTCCGCCCCGGTCGCCCGGGACGGTTTACCTCGTCGGTGAGGCGACGGCGTCGCGTCGCGCTGCCGGCGCCTGCTTTCCAGAGTCGTCCTCCCCCCGCGGTCCTTTTGCCTGAGAGTTTCCGGGGCGGTTGCTCCTTCGGCGCCGGCCGAGGCCGGTCTCTCCCGCTGGGCTCGACGGACGCGAGCGAGGATGGGCGGCGGGGGCGCGGATGTCAACGGCGCCCTCCGCCTTTATCTTGCCGACGATGGCGCGACGCACACTGCCTGCCGATCTCGCTCCTGCGATCGAGGCGACGATGGCCGATCTCGTGCTGCGGCCGTGGTTCGACCGCGTCGCGCTGCACGCGATCGTGCACTGGTACTTCCCCCTTTCGCGGGCCTGGGCGGCGGCGGTCGATTCCCCCGATCTCGACGGGTTTCTCGCCGCGATCGGCCCCTTGCGCATCCCGCGCGAGCGCGCGGCTTCCGTGCGCGCCTACGTCGCCGAGCGCCAGCGCCGCTACGAGTGGGCGGCCGCCGCCTGGGAGGCGGCGTTCTTCGGCCCGTCCCCTCCCGCGCCGGCCGAGCTCGCCTCGGCCGAGGAGGCGCGGCTTTCGAGGGCGCATGCGGCGATGGCGGCGCGCGCCGCCTTCGTGCCGTTCCATCTCGCGCGAAGGCTGCCGCCGCTCCGCTGGGAGATCGCGAGCCCCGCCGTGGTCGAGGCGCGGCACGGGCACCGCTTCGCGGATCCGTTCCCGGCGCCGCGCGAGGCGTCGATCGAGCGCTCGCACGCGATGCCGGGGCCGGGAGAGGCGGTGCACTGGCTGCGCTTTCCGAGCGGCGACGACACCGCCTGGGCGCGCGTCACGACCCCGTTGGAAGTCCGCGATCCCCCGACCCTCGTCTTCCTGCACGGCATCGCGATGGAGACCGAGTTCTGGCGCGGCGACGGGCGCCTCATGCTGCGCGGGCTCGTCGAGGCCGGCGTGCGCCTCGTCCTGCCCGAGGGGCCCTGGCACGGGCGGCGGAGGAAGCGCGGCTGGTTCGGCGGCGAGCCGGCGATGGCGCTGGGAACGCTCGGGATGCTCGACCTCTTCGAGCGCTGGGTCGCCGAGATCGCGCAGATCGTCGCCTGGGCGCGCTCGACGAGCCGCGGCCGGGTCGCGATCGGCGGCGTAAGCCTCGGCGCGCTCACGAGCCAGCTCGCCGCGGTCGCCGCCGCGCGCTGGCCGGACGCCATGCGGCCCGACGCGCTCTTCCTCGTCGCCACCAGCGGAGACGTCATCGACGCCGCGCTCGAGGGCCGGATGGGGCGGGCGCTCGGCGCGCCGGCGCGGCTCGCCGCCGCGGGCTGGACGCAGCCTCTCATCGAGCGCTGGCGCCCGCTCCTCGACCCGGTCGGCGCCCCCGCGCTCGACCCGCAGCGGATCGTGATCGTCCTCGGAGCGGAGGACGTGGTGACGCCCTTCAGAGGCGGCACCGCGCTCGCGTCGCGCTGGGGCGTGCCGCGCCGCAACGTCTTCGTGCGGCCGCAGGGGCATTTCTCGGTCGCGCTCGGGCTCGGCCGGCGCACCGACCCGCTGTGCCGGCTCGTCGAGCTCTTGCGCTAGCGGCGGCGCCGGCGGTTGTCCGACAGCTCCTCGGGCGTGAGCTGGAAGCCGACGAGGATGCTGTAGGCGGCGGGATCGCTCCCGGCGGGAACCGGAATGCGCTGGGACAGCTCCTCGGCGACGCCGGTGCGGTTCCGGTTCGCGAAGTCGAGCCGGGTCCGGAACGTCTCCTTGGCGAGGATCTCGTCCCCCGGACCGGTCACCGCGACGAAGTACTCGATTTCCGCTTCGTCCGGGCGCGTCATCGCCGGGCCGCGGTCGCCGACGATCGAGACGCGCATGTCGACGTTCGCGCTCGTCTTGTCGAGGCGGCAGCTCCCGACGACGTCGCCGAGCCGCGCGCTGAAGACCTGGTCGGTGAGATCGCGCCCGTCGCCCGGGCGATAGCGGACGAGCTCCGCCGCGTCGGCGACGACGCCGAGCCGCGGGCAGCCGCGCGGGTCCTTCGAGGACGAGGAGCAGGACGCGAGGACGAGCGCGAGCGCGAGGAGCGCGGCAAGGTTCCTCATAGGCGGTTGTGCGAGCCGTCGCAGAACGGCTTGGTGCCCGTCGCCTTGCAGCCGCAGAACCAGACCTCCTCCGTCTTCTCGGCCTTGAACATGACGGGCGCGAAGCCGGTCCCTTTATGCGATCCGTCGCAGAACGGCTGCGTCTTGGAGCGGCCGCACGCGCACCAGAAATAGCTCTTTCCCGCCTCGACCGTCACTCCGTACGGCCCGCGCTGGGCGACGACCGGTTTCTCCATGCTCTCCTCTTCCACGGGGGCCGGCGGCACTCTACAGTCGCGCGCGCATGGCGGTCTACACGGACGTCTCCGACGATGAGCTGCGCGCCTTCATGGCCGCTTACGACCTCGGCGAGGTGATCTCCTGCAAGGGAATCGCCGAGGGCGTCGAGAACTCGAACTTCCTGCTGCGCACCGAGCGGGGCACCTTCATCCTGACGCTCTACGAGAAGCGCGTCTCGCCGGCCGACCTGCCCTTCTTCATCGCGCTCATGGAGCATCTCGCGCGCGAAGGGATCCCGTGCCCGACGCCGGTGCGCGCGCGCGACGGCGAGGCGCTGCGGCAGCTCTGCGGGCGGCCCGCGGCGATCGTCACCTTCCTCGACGGGATGTGGCCGCGCCGCATCCAGCCTTTCCACTGCTCGGGAGTCGGCGGCGCGCTCGCGCGCTTTCATGCCGCCGGCGCTTCGTTCGGCATGACGCGGCCGAACGATCTGTCGGTTGCCGGCTGGCGCCGGCTCTTCGAGGCGTGCCGCGCGCGCGCCGACGAGGTGAAGCCGGGGCTCGCCGAGGAGCTCGGGGCGGAGCTGGAACGCCTCGAGCGGGACTGGCCGGCCGATCTGCCGCGCGGCGTCATCCACGCCGATCTCTTCCCGGACAACGTCTTCTTTCGCGGCGAGCAGGTCTCCGGGCTCATCGACTTCTACTTCGCCTGCACCGACTTCCTCGCCTACGACATCGCGATCTGCCTCAACGCGTGGTGCTTCGAGCCGGACGGGTCCTTCAACGTCACGAAGGCGCGGCTCCTTCTCGGCGCCTACCGCGCGGTGCGCCCGCTCGAAGCGGCCGAGCTCGACGCGCTGCCGCTCTTCGCGCGCGGCAGCGCGCTGCGCTTCCTCCTCACGCGGCTCTACGACCTCCTCAATCAGCCCGAGGGCGCGCTCGTGCGCCCCAAGGATCCGCTCGAATACCTGAAGAAGCTGCGCTTCCATCGCGACATCGCGGGCCCGGGCGCCTACGGGCTGTGATGGCGCTGCCCGAGGTCGATCTCTTCACCGACGGCGCATGCAGCGGCAACCCGGGGCCGGGCGGCTGGGGCGCGATCCTGCGCTACGGCGACGTCGAGAAGGAGCTGTCGGGCGCGGAGGCGGTCACCACGAACAACCGGATGGAGCTCACCGCGGCGATCGAAGGGCTCGCGGCGCTGAAGCGGCCGTGCCGCGTCCGCATCCACACCGATTCGGTCTATCTGCGCGACGGCATCACGAAATGGATCCACGCCTGGAAGCAGAAAGGCTGGAAGACCGCCGGCAGGGCGCCGGTCAAGAACGTCGATCTGTGGCAGCGCCTCGAGGAGGCGATGGCGCCGCACGAGGTGACCTGGCACTGGGTCCGGGGGCATGCCGGGCATCCCGAGAACGAGCGCGCCGACGCGCTCGCCCGGGCCGCGATCAAGACGCTGCGAAAGTCTCCGGAACGCTGAGATCCTCCGCGGCGCGCGGCGGGCGCAGCACGCGCAGCCCGCGCAGCACCTTGCCCATGAGCCTCGGGCGGCTCCCGGGCACGAAGCGGAGGGCAACCAGCTTCTCCGCGATGCCGCGCGGCGCCGCGGCGACGGCGAGGAACCAGGCGACGAGCGCCGCCTTCGAGGCGGCGCCGTCGCGCAGCTGCGCCGTAGCGCGGATCGCCCGCGACACGATCTCGCCGCGCGTCTCGCCCGCGACCGGATGGTCCTCGGGCCGCAGCACCAGCGAGGCGAGACGGTACTGGAGGTGGAGAATCGCGCGGTCGAGCGGGTCGCCGTCGATCTCGAGCCCGAGCGCGGCGGCGTGGCGGCGCAGGAACTCGACGCGGCGCTGGTCGTGGCGGATGAAGCGCGCGAACTTCTCCGCTGCCAGCGTCTGCTGCGCGCCGTCGTTCCCTCCGTGCACGCGGTACCAGGCGAGCGGGCGGTCGATGGTGACGACGTCGCCGTAGAGCGGCGCCACGGTGTTGAGCGGGCCGTCGGCCCCGAACGCCATTTTCGGGAGCGGCATGACGCGCTCGAGGAAGCCGCGGGCGTAGGCGTTGCCGCTCGTCGGCGGGCAGGGATAGAGGGCGCTGCGCAGCGCCTCGGCCCGTATTTCGGCGGGCGCGAGCCCCGCCGGGAAATTGGGGAAGACGTTGCCGAGGAACCGGCCGCCGGCATCGACGGTGGCGAGCGCGAACTGGACCTTCGAGACGCCGGGCCGCATGCGGCGAACGACTTCGGAAGCGGCCTCGGGATGGAGCGCGTCGTCGCTGTCGAGGAAGACGACGATGTCGCCGCGCGAGGCCGCGAAGCCGGTGTTGAAGGCGACGCTCTGACCGGCGTTCTCCTGGCGGATCGCGCGGATGCGGTCGCCGAAGCCTGCGATGATCGACCACGACCCGTCGGTCGAGCCGTCGTCGACGACGATCACCTCGAGCGGCTCGTAGCGCTGCGCGAGAGCGCTCCGGATCGCCGCGCCGATGAAGCGGCCGTAATTGTAGTTGTCGATGACGATCGAGACGAGCGGCCGGGTCACGCCGGGGTGAACGAACCCGGCGGGCGGGCGTTCCCCCGCGCCTTCAGCGCGGCAGGTGGATGCGCGCGCGCAGCCCGCCCTGGGGCGAGGTTTCGAGCAGGAGGTCGCCGCCGTGGCCGCGCGCCACGTCGCGCGCGATGGTGAGGCCGAGCCCGACCCCGCCGGTGGCCGGGTTGCGCGAGGGATCGAGCCGGAAGAACGGCCGGAAGACGGCCTCGCGCTGCTCCGGCGGGATGCCCGGCCCGTCGTCGTCGACGAGGACGTCGACATGGTCCGGCATCGCGACGGCGCTGAGCCAGACGTGCCTTCCGTGCCGCAGCGCGTTGCCGACGAGATTGGTGATGCAGCGCTTCAGCGCGTTCGGGCGCACGCTCAGCACGCAGTCCTCGGGCGCGGTGAGGAGGAGCGAGGCCCCGTCGCGCCGCGCGTCGGCGGCGACCTCCTCGAGGAGAAGGCCGATATCGGTCTCGACCTGGTCCTCGGCGCCCTCGCCGCGGGCGAAGTCGAGATAGCCCTGCACCATGCGCTCCATCTCGGCGACGTCCGCGCGGAGCTCCTCGACGGGCACGTCGTCGAAAGCGAGCGCGAGCTTCATGCGCGTGAGCGGCGTCCGGAGGTCGTGGCTGACGCCGGCGAGCATCTCGGTGCGCTGCTTGATCTGGCGCTGGATGCGGTCGCGCATGGCCATGAACGCGGCGCCCGCCTGGCGGATCTCGGTCGCGCCCTCGAGCTTGAAGTCGGGCGGCGAGCGGCCCTTGCCGAAGGCGTCCGCCGCGGCGGCGAGGCGGCGCAGCGCGCGGATCTGGTTGCGCATGAACAGGATCGCAACGCAGAAGAAGATGATCGACGAGCCGATCATCCAGATGATGACGAGGTTCGTCGTGTAGGTGGTGAGGCGCTTCCGGGGCGTCGCGGCGTCGAGCACGGCATCGTCGAGCTGGACGCTGATGAGGACGTCCTTCGGATCCTCGGCGGGGCCGATCGTGAAGGGGCGGCCGACCAGCTCGCGCATCGAGAGGACGATCGCCGTCTCGTCCTCCGGCTCGCTTCCTTCGAGCCGCGCGCCGGGCCGCAGCCTGAAATCGAGCTCGGTCGCGCTCGCCATCGTCGCGAAGAGCCTGTAGCGGTCGAGGTCGGTCTCGGTTCTGTCGAGCGCGTCGATGACGACGGCGATCTCGCCGGCGACGCCGTTGGCGAGGCGCCGCGAGACGGTGTCCCAGTGCCGGTCGTAGAAGACCCAGGTCGCGACGACCTGCACCAGGATGAGCGGCATCACGATGATGAGGACCGAGCGGCCGAGCAGCGTGCGCGGCACCAGCCGCTTCAGCGACAGGCGCGGCGAGGCGAATCGGACGAGGCCGACGTCAGTCGGGCTTGAGGACATAGCCGGTCCCCCGCACGGTCTGAATGTAGCGCGGGTACTTGGGGTCGCGCTCGATCTTGCGCCGCAGCCGCGTCATCTGCACGTCGACGGTCCGGACGTTGCCGCCGACCTGCGCCTCCTCGGCGAGCGCCTCGCGCGACATGGCCTCACCCGGGCGTCGCGCGAGCGCGGCGAGAAGCGCCGTCTCGGCCGCGGTGAGATGCACGGGCTCGGCGCCGCGGAAGAGCTCGGCGCGCTGCAGATCGAAGCGGCAGGCGCCGAGCCGCAGCTCGCGCGGCGCCTCCGTGCGCTCGCGCGGCGCGCCGCGCTGCAGGACGTTGCGGATGCGGAGCACCAGCTCGCGCGGCTCGAAGGGCTTGACGAGATAGTCGTCGGCCCCGTCCTCGAGCCCGCCGATCCGGTCCTCGGGCTCGGCCATCGCGGTGAGGAGGAGGATCGGCACGGGCCGCGTGCGCTTCAGATCGGCGGTGAGCGCGCGCCCGCTCTCGCCCGGCATCATCACGTCGAGGACGAGGCAGTCGAAATCGAGCCCGGCGAGCTTCTGCCGCGCCTCCGCGGCGTCGGCGGCCGTCGTCACCCGGAAGCCGCTCGTGCGCAGATAGCGGCTCAAGAGCTCGCGGATGCGCGCATCGTCGTCGACGACGAGGAGATGGGGCTCGGCCTCGCTCATGGCCCTCTCACCGGCGCTCGAACCGCTTGCGGTCGGCCTCGTCGGAGATGATGCCGATCATCACCCGGCGAAACCCCTCGACCGCGGCGGCGCCCGCCTCGCGATAGGCGCGCGCGATCCTCTGGCGCTGGTTCTCGGAGAGCCGCCGCTCGAGCTCGACGCCCTTCTCGGTGAGCTCGAGGAGCCGTCGGCGGCGGTCGGTCTCGCCGGCGCGCTGGGTGATGAAGCCCTGCTCGATGAGCTGCGAGAGGACGCGCGAGAGGCTCTGCTTCGTTATCTTGAGGATGCCGAGGAGCTCCGAGACGGAGAGCCCGGCATGACGGCCGACGAAATAGATGACGCGGTGATGCGCCCGCCCGAAGCCGTACTCGGCCAGCATCTCGTCCGGCTCGGAGGTGAAGTCGCGGTAGGCGAAGTAAAGGAGCTCGATCGCCTGCCGCAGCTCCTCCTCGCGCAGGAAGAGCAGGTTCGCGCCGGATTTAAGGTCAGACATGTTGACTTATTTCGGATGCAATGTTATCGGTCTCGCGACGTGTGCGACATAAAATGTCGCACTTGTCCAGAAACCGAGCAATGATAGGGTCTTGCAATGTCCCTCGTTCCCTTCGACGACCGTGACGGTCAGATCTGGCACGACGGCCGCCTGGTGCCGTGGCGCGAGGCCAAGATTCATGTCCTGACCCATGCTCTGCATTATGCGAGCTGCGTCTTCGAGGGGGAACGGGTCTACAACGGCAAGGTCTTCAAGCTCGCCGAGCATTCCCAGCGCCTCATCGACTCCGCCCGCATCCTCGGCTTCGAGATTCCCTGGAGCCGCGCCGAGATCGACGCGGCGACCGAGGCGGTCGTGAAGGCGAACGGGATCGTCGACGGCTACGTCCGGCCGGTCGCCTGGCGCGGCGCCGAGCAGATGGGGGTCTCGGCGCAGCAGACGAAGATTCACATGGCGATCGCGACCTGGGAGTGGCCGGCCTATTTCTCGCCCGAGGCCCGGATGCGCGGCATCCGCCTCCAGATCGCGAAATACGCCCGGCCGGCGCCCAACACCGCGCCGACGCAGTCGAAGGCGGCGGGGCTCTACATGATCTGCACGCTCTCCAAGCACGCCGCCGAGGCCGAGGGCTACGAGGACGCGCTGATGCTCGACTGGCGCGGCCGGGTCGCCGAGGCGACCGGCGCCAACGTCTTCTTCGTCATGGACGGCAAGCTCCACACGCCGACGCCGGACTGCTTCCTCGACGGGATCACCCGCCGCACCGTCATCGATCTCGCCAAGAAGCGCGGGCTCGAGGTCGTCGAGCGCGCGATCATGCCCGACGAGCTGACGAAGGCGAACGAGGCCTTCCTCACCGGCACCGCGGCCGAGGTGACGCCCGTGCGCGAGATCGGGCCCTATCATTTCCAGCCGGGCCAGATCACGCGCATGCTGATGGAAGACTACGACGCGACCGTCGGCAAGAAGGCGTAGCACCCGGCGCGCGCCGCGCCGCGCCTTGCGCGCGACCCCGGGGCGGCAATTGATCCGCGCCGCATCCGTGTCGTACACTGACATTTCCGATCAAGACATGAGCGGAAATGCTTCCGCCATCTTGGATCGGCGAAGCCGCCGGCGGCGTGGGGTAGTGCCTGTAAATCACCTGTTTTTTCAGGCGAGTCCTGCCGGGACTCCAACCTGAATCGGACACAACATCCAGCCCGCCAATGCGTGGGGTCTCTGTAATTCGACTGTTGTTTACAGAGTAGACGACGCCGGCCCCCCAGATCTTGTGTCGCTGGATTGCCGCGCGCGTCTTCGGGCGGTGCTCAGTCGATGGCGTCGCCGACCGCGTCGAAGGGCGCCGCCACGGGGTCGCCGATCACGGGCACGATCCGCGCCACGTCGGCCGTGACGCGGAACGGAAGCGCCACCACGCCGCAGCCGGCGAGCGCGATCAACAGCAGCACGAGCCCGACCGTCCGGGGCATCTGGAACTTGCGCATCCGACGCGCTCCCCGCCGAGTTGCTAGTAGGAAGCAAACGCCTGTGGGCCGGCCCTGCTGCACGCCCTCGCGGCGGAAGGTCCTCGTCCTTCTTTGTCCTGGATCAAGGACGGCGTCCCCGCCGGCCGCGACGCTCTGCATCTTGGGGAGGAAGCTCCGATGCGGCTGTTCTTGAGCGCGGCGGTGCTGCTCTTGTCCGGCTCTTCGGCGCTCGCGGGAAGCGAATGGCTCGAAAGCCGGCGCCTCGCCGCGTCGGAGATCCGGGAGCTCTGCGGGCGCGTCGGCGACGTGCGTCCGCTCGCGCGCATGCAGATGATCAGCGCCGGCGACGCGAAATGGCGGCGCCTGTCGCGGCAGGGGCTGGTGATCGAGAGCGCTGTCATGGGCCTGCCGCCGCTCGATCCCGATCGCTGCTATCTCGTCGCGCGCGCCGGAACGGGCGACGACGGCATGCGCCGCGCGTTCGAGGTGCGGGACTTCACCGCGAATCCCGCGCGCGTCTCGGTCCTGCTCGTCGGCCGGGACTACGACCTGCCGGGCTGGTCCTACTGATGCCGGGAACCCTCGCCCATCGAAGCGCGCGCTCCAAGGCCGGCCGGCTCAGGAATGCCGGTCGACGACGAAGCCGAAAAAGAAGAGCCCGAGCAGCAGCAGCGCCGCGAGGACCCAGAAAGCCTTGCGGTTCGTGAGCTGCCCGAGGCGCCGCGCCCGCTCGCGCCGCGTCTCCCGCGGCGCCTCGCGGTCGCGCTCGGGCGGGGGCGGCGCCGTTATGGATACCCTCCCCGGACGTTCGCCGGCCGACGGCCGGGATCCTCGGGCATTGCCATGCGGCGCAGCACTGCGAGCGCCGCGCGCCGCTTCGCGAAGCGAGGCCGGCGATCGGCTCGGCGGTGCGAAGCCGCGGCAGTGTGCATGATCCGTCTCCTTCGCTGGCGGCGGACGCGATCTCGTTCCCTCGGATCACCCCGGCATCGGGTCGGCCCGGGCGCTCCGTTCCGAGGAGGCCGCAGCGATATGGTCCGGCCGTGGCTCCCGGCAAACCCGCCGGCGAAAGGGTCGTTTCTGGACGTTTCTCAAAAGCCCCCGGGACCGCCTGAAGGGACCCGGGCGACGCCCTCATCGATGCATCTTATTTCGCCGACTTACTGACTTGGTCATGGCCGCGAACGATTTCCGCCCTACATGTAGAGAGCGGCGATCCGGCCGCGACAAGCGAAAGCACGCCCGGTGATGAAGCGCGGCGACCTGCCGAACAGCGGCTGCGAGCAGCTGGACGATCGCCGCGGAATGGCGGCGCAGCGCGACACGGTCGCGCGCCGGCAAAAGCAAGGAGTCGCGGCCGACCAGGCCGCGATACGGAGTCGGACTTCTGCCCTCGAGCAGCAGCTTGCGCGTGCTCCGGCTGCGACTTGGGCAGAGGCCGCCGACAAGGCGCGCTATCTCTTGACGATTTTCGCGACCAGCCCGGAGTGCAGCGATCCGCGCCGCCAGAAGCTGATTCGCAGCGTGCTGTCGGATTTCGACCGCCTTGCGCGCTGACGCGGCACGTTACCGTGTGCGGGCGCGGGGTTGGAGGTAGGTTGCGACGTCGGACGCACGGTCTTGCGGTGCCTCCTGCGTTCCGCGGCTGGCTGGCTTCGAATGCGACGGAGCTCAAGATGATCGCGCTGATCGGTGGCGGGGTCCTCCTGCTGGCTTGGCTCATGCGCTTCGACCTGGTGTCCCACTGACGCGCGGCGGCAAGGAAGGGTGAAACACCGGGCAACCGCCAGAAGGCACCGAGCCCGGGATTGCGATCGTCCGGCACGATGCGGGCGTCGCCTCCCCCGTCCGAACGAGCTGCGCGGCGATGCTGTCGCGCGAACTGAATCGAGGGACGCCCAATGTCGATCAACGTCTTCAGCATGAGCACGATCCTCGTGGCATTCGTGCTCTTGGGGGGCGCCGGCCGATGGTTCGTGCCCTGACGAGGCGACCCGATCGGTCGCGCGGTCCTCGTCCGACGGGACCGGGATCGTGCTCCGGATGACCGGCGCGGCGCTTTGCGAGCGCCGGCGCGTCGCTCTCGTCGCGATCGTCGTTCTGCGCAGGCAGGCGAGGTATTGCTGGGTTCTGGCCGCCCGAAACGCCGACCCGAGAATCCGCTCGGCGCTGACGCGCATGGCCGTGCGATTGTCGGTCGAGGCGCGCGAAGTCGACGTTGAAGCCCGCACGCGGGGCGGACCGGACGCGGCGGCCGACTTCCTTTCGAACACTGTGAAACGAGGAGAGCGCCAAATGTCGACGGATCCCCAACGCCTGCGCGCACAGGCGGCCCTCTGCCGCCAGATGTCGGCAAGGCGTGGCGCTCATGCTTACCTCCTCGAACTCGCGGAGCGCTTGGAAGTCGAGGCGGGCGAGATCGAGAGCCGGATAGCGGGGCGGCCGAGGTCGCACTCGTCCGCGCCGGACTAGCAGAGGGCGGCGGGCCGAGCCTCGTCTTCGACGCGGCCATCGGCCGCAGCGGTCAGTCGAAGCGCGTCAGCTCGGCGCCGTCCTCCGCGATGAAGATCGCAAGAAGGCTCGCGGGCCGGGAGGCGCTCGCGTTCTCGCTGACGAGATGGGCGCTGCCCGGCGGCTCGAAGAAGGTCTCTCCTGCCTTGTAGACGCGCGCGGGTCCGGTGGCCGAATTTTCCGAGCGGATCTCGCCCGAGAGGACATAGGCGAGAACGCTGCCCGCGTGGCGGTGCGGCGCCGTCTTGCCGCCCGGCGGATACGAGACCACGACCGCGGTGATGCTCTTGCCCGGAACGTTCGGGAGCTTCTCCTCGGCGACGGGCCGGACGTCGCCGCCCGCCTTGCCCCCCGTCGCCGCGACGGCGGAGGCCGCGAGGAGGGCGCAAGCGGCGAGGAGCCCTGCAACCCGCCTCGGAAGCGCGATGAGCCTTCGGATCATCTCTTCTCCTCCTCGGCTACGAAATTGGAGCCTCGCCCCGATGAACCGCGGGGAAGCGGCGAGCGATCCGGAAGGCGCCCGATCGGGCGGCGCGACACCGGCTTCGAAAAGGGCTAGGTATCGCCGCGATGAGGGGGAAACCGTTCCTGTCGCGCGCCGCCTGGCGGGCGGCTTTCGCCGCGATGGTCGTGCTGGGGCTTGCGGCCTTTCTTTACGGCTTCCACGCGATCGAGCTCGGCATCGGCGACAAGAACCTCGTCGCGCTCGGCCCCTGGGTCGTCGCGCGGCGCGCCTTCTACCAGGCGGGCGTGATGGTCGCCGCGCTCAATCTCCTTCTCTTTGCAGCGACGCTGATCCCGGGCCGCACGATGACGCGGGCGCTTCCCGTGCTCGCGACGGCCCTCAATCTCGGTCTCCTGATGCACGGCTTCCACACGGTGAAGGCGGCGATGCGGCTTCTGCACGACACCGAGGCCCGCCCGGAGCTGTTCTTCGAGCCGCCGCCCGCGCCGCACAGGAGCGCCGCCGAGGTGCGATCGCTCATCGCGATCTCCGATGAGGCGGACGTCGAGGCTCGGCGGCGCGCGCTCGTCGCCGCGGTGTGGGGCGAGGCGGGGCTCCCGGTCGGGCGCCTGCCGGCGAAGGTGACGGAGGATTGGCCGGACCCGGCGAAGGCCGAGCTGCCGAACCACGCCCGGACCGACCGGCTCGAGATTCCGCTCCCGTTCGGGTTCGCGGCCATCGCCGACCTCTTCGTGCCGGCGGAGGCGAACGGGGCCGCCGCCATCTTCCATCAGGGCCACGGGCTCAGCTTTCGCGAGGGGGACGGGATCGAGGCGATCCGGCGGCTCCTCGAGGCGGGCTACCTGACGCTCGCCTTCACCATGCCCGACGCTCGCCCGAATCTCTCGCCCGAATGGCTCCGGACGCCGCGCGGCGAGCTGCTGCCGAACGGCTTCGGCCATGCCGGCTACCAGTTTCTGGAGCGCCCGGGCTTCAGCCCGCTCCGCCTCTTCCTCGAGCCGGTCGTCGTCGGCGTCAATCACCTCCTCGCCGTCCATCGGCCGCGGCACATCGACATGATCGGCCTGTCGGGCGGCGGCTGGACGACGACGGTGATCGCGGCGATCGACCCGCGCATTCGCCGGTCCTTTCCGGTCGCAGGCACGCTGCCGCTCTATCTCCAGGCCTACCCGCCGAACCGCCTCGGCGACTGGGAGGAGCAGGACATGACGCTCCTCGGGGCCGCCAACATGCTCGAGATGTACGTGCTCGGCGGCGCGGGGCCGGGAAGGGGCCAGGTGCAGGTGCTCAACCAGTTCGACGGATGCTGCAACCGCGGCGTCGCGGCGCTCGGCTATTCCGCGGTCGTCTCCGACGTCGTACGAAGCCTCGGCGCGGGAAGCTGGGACCTTCTGCTTCTTCCCGAGCACGCGCACCGGATCGCTCCTGCGGCCTGGGACCGGATCTTCGCCGAGATGGCGAAGACGCCTTAATGCTTTCCTGACGCTTGCGGGATTTTCTCTTCCCGCGTTCGGGCGCGGCTCATCTTCCGATGGTCGCGAATCCCGGTATGGTCCCCCGCGTCCAATAAACCAGGAGTAGTTATGCGGCCTATGAAGCACATCATCGCGGCGTCCGTTCTGTTGCTCGGAGCGACCTCCGCCTATGCGGACGACGTCAAGGACCAGATCCAGGAGGCGCTCAACGCCTATGAGAAGAAGGACTACTCGACCGCGCTCGCCGCGCTCGATGCCGCCGCCAACCTCATCCGTCAGTCGAAGAGCGAAGGCTGGAAGTCGGTCTTGCCGGAGCCGCTCGCGGGGTGGGAGGCCGAGGAAGCGCAGACGACCACGATGGGCGCCGCGATGATGGGCGGCGGCACCAGCATCGTGCGCGAGTACCGAAAGGGCGACGACACCGTCGAGATCTCGATCTTCGGCGACTCGCCGATGGTGCAGGCGATGGCGATGATGTTCAGCGGCGCGATGAGCGGGCCCGGCAGCAAGCTCGTGATCATCGACGGACGCAAGGTCAACTATTCGAAGAGCGACAACTCCTACCAGACGCTGGTCGCCGACAAGGTTCTGGTGAAGGTCGAGGGAAACGAGGGCGTCGACGACAAGACGCTGCGCAGCTATCTCCGGGCGATCAAGTTCGCGGAGATCGAGAAGTCCGTGCAGTAGCGGGCGTCGGCGCCGCGCGATGCGCCGGCCGCGCCGGGCTCAGAGCGGCGCCCGCCAGCATGCGGCGACGTGGCCCGGCGCGAGCTCGAGAAGGGGCGGCTCCTCGCGCCGGCAGCGCTCGACCGCGAACGGGCAGCGGGGGTTGAAGCGGCACCCATCGGGCGGCGCCAGCGGGCTCGGCACCATGCCCTCGATCGCGGCGAGGCGCGTCTCTTTCTCGTGCAACTTCGGGATCGAGCCGAGGAGGCCGATTGTGTAGGGATGGTGCGGCGTCTCGAAGAGCGCCCTCACGGGCGCCTTCTCGACGATGCGGCCGAGATACATGACCGCAACCTCGTCCGCGAGTTCGGCGACGACGCCGAGATCGTGCGTGATGAGGAGAACGGCCATGCCGGTCTCCGCCCTGAGGCGGCGGAGAAGCTCCAGAATCTGCGCCTGGATCGTGACGTCGAGCGCGGTCGTCGGCTCGTCGGCGATGAGGAGCTTCGGATCGCAGGCGAGCGCCATCGCGATCATCACGCGCTGCCGCATCCCGCCCGAGAGCTTGTGCGGATAGTCGTGGGCGCGGCTCTCGGGCGAGGGAATGCGGACCCGGCCGAGAAGCTCGACGGCGCGCGCCATCGCCTCGGCGCGCGAAAGGCCGCGGTGGCGCTCGAGCGCCTCGGCGATCTGGTCGCCGACCGTGAAGGCGGGATTGAGCGACGTCATCGGCTCCTGGAAGATCATCGCGATCTCGTTGCCGCGCAGGTCGCGGAGCCGGGAGGGCGACAGGCGAAGCAGATCCTCGCCCTCGAACACGATCTCGCCGCCCGCGATGCGGCCCGGCGGCTGCGGCACGAGGCCCATGATCGAGAGCGCGGTGACGCTCTTGCCGCAGCCCGACTCGCCGACGAGGCCGAGCGTCGTCTCCGGGCGGATCGCGAAGGAGACGCCGTCGACGGCGCGCATCTCGCCGCCTTCGGTGGCGAAAGACGTGCGCAGATCGCGCACCTCGAGAAGCGGCGCGCGGTCCTCGCCTTCTTGCGCCCCGGCTTCGGCCGAAAGCAGCGTGCCGGCGCTCACTGCGGCTTCATCCCCTTCTCCTCGGCGAGCGAGAAGGCGTCGGCGGGGCCGAGCTCCGCTTCGACCCGCGCGATCTCGGTCTCGATCACGCTGCGGTCGGTCACGCCCGCGGGCGCGGCGCGCGAGGGCAGGAACCGCTTGAACGGGAGATGGCGGCGCCGCGCAACCTCCCAGAGCCGGCGCAGCTCGGCAAGAGGCTCGGCGGCGTCGTCGACGCGGAGGTCGAGCTCCGGGTAGTCCTCGCCGGCATAGACGAGGAGCGCCGCCGACTGCTTGCCGCGCCAGTCGCCGCCCTCGGCTTCCCCCGCGTCGAGGGCGGCGAGCAGCCTTGCCGCGAAGGGACCCTCGGTCCGGCAATAGGCCGCCGCCGTCGCGGTCACGACGCTTTCGCCCTCGAGCATGTTGCCCGCGACCGAGAACCCGTCGCCGGCAACGGCGCCGCACCAGCCGATGCAGGCGGCGCCGGTGTGCGAGGCGGTGCGCCCGGCGGCATCGACGACGTGCAGCTGCCGATGCGCGCGGCCTTCGTCTTCGGCGACGAGCCTCGCGACGACCTCCGGGGCAGGCATCCCTTCGGCGAGAAGCGCGAGACCCTGTCGTCCCCAGAGCGGATTGACGAGCGCCTGGGTCGAGAGCGCGCCGATCCCGCTCGCCGCGTGCGGGCAGAGCGAGCCGACGGCGAAGAACTTCGTCGCGATGGCGACGCCGAAGGCGCCGGTCGCCGGGTCGCGCGCGACGATCGACCAAGTCATGCCGAGGCGCGGGCGGGGAATGCGGCGGGCGGAAGCTGCGTCGTCATGCCGCGAGATTGGCCTGAACCGAAGAGGATGGACAGAGCGAAAGCGCCCCTGCGGCAAGCGCGCCCGATCCGGCGCGTTCCGGAAAGCAAAAACGTTACGCGAATGGGCCGCGGATTGGAATGCGGCGCACAATCGCAGGGCGGAAAGGAGCGGAAATTCTCCCTGAATTCCTATGCATTTTCAGATTGCTGCACTGCAATAAAGTCGCGTGCGAAGCGGGGCATTCTGTCCTATGTATCCTGGTGAGCAGCGCTCCTGCTGCTCGTTTGGAGTGAATAGGCAACGCCATGTCTTCGATCTTTCCCGCCCCGTTGTCGCCTGAGCAGGTGCGCGAGCTGGAGCGGCAGGTTGCCGAGATGCGCGCCGCCGCCTTCCGCGACGCCCTCAAGTTCCTGGGCCGCAAGCTCGCCAAGCTGGCTTCACCCGTAACGCAGCGCATCTCCGACGCCGTGGCCCGCCGCCGTGCCCTCGACGAGCTCGAGGCCATGAGCGACCGCGAGCTGGCCGATATCGGGCTCACCCGCAGCGATCTCAACCTGCGCCGGTTGGAGGAGATCGGCTCCGACGAGACGCTGGAGCGCAACCAGCCTTGGGCGCGGCCGGCCCGGCCGAGCAAGCCGGCGAACGAGAACCTGCCCATCGCCGCCTAAAGAGGGGGGCTTCCCCTTCGGGCGCGAGGCCCCTCAAGACCGTTGCGGCGCTCCTTCCGGGCCTCAGGGCCGCGAGGGGCGCCGGCCGACGGGAAAGGGTGATCGGCCATCGAGCCGCGTAGGGCGGCTCCTGAGGGCGCCGCTTCTTCTTCGCCCCCGCGCGGTCGGGAATGCGGCCAGCGCGAGGCCGTTGTCTTCCCACGATGTCGACGGAAGCGCGCGCTTTCGTCCGCTGCGCGAGCCTCGCCGCGGCGCTCACGAAGGCGAGGCCGAGTCATCGCTCGCGCGCTTGCGCGGCGCTCTTCGCCGCGCTTCTCGCGGTGACGCTCTGGCGCGTCGCCTCCACCTACGAAGTCTTCAGCCACACGGTCGACGAGCCGGCGCACATCGCCGCCGGCATGCAGTTTTTCCAGAACGGCCGGGTCGAAGGCGACCTCGTCCAGGCGCCCCTCGCGCGCCTCTTCGTCGCTGCCGGCCCCTATCTCCTCGCCCTCGACGAGACGCGCGGGTGCCGAATCGACCGCGAGGAAAAGATGATGCAGTGCGCGGGCGAGCGGTACTGGCGGACGCTTGCGGCCGCGCGGCTCGGCACGCTTCCCTTCCTCGGGCTCCTGCTGACCGTCGTCTGGCGCTGGGGGACGCGGCTCGCAGGGCCGGCAGAAGGGCTCATCGCCGCAGCGCTTCTCGCCAATACGCCGCCGGTGCTCGCGCATGCCGGGCTGGCGACGACCGATATCGCCGCGGCGGCGACCATGGTTCTGGCGCTCTTCCTCGTCCAGCTCTGGCTCGAGCGGCCGAGCGCCGGGCGGGCCGCTTCGGCCGGGGCCGCGACCGCGCTCGCGTTCGCGGCGAAGCTCTCGGCGCTCGCCTATCTTCCGCTCGCCGCGGCAGGGCTCGCCGCTGCCCTGGCGCTCGCCGGCCGCGCGGCCGCGGCGCGCCGCCTCGCCCCCGGGGCGCTCTGCGGCCAAGCCCTCATCGGCGCCGCTTTCCTCTTCCTCGCCTGGTGGGGGCTCTACGGCTTCGCGACGCGCCCCTATCCGCTCGCCGAGGTCGTGGGCGGGGTGGCGCAGCTCGCCGGCATGGCGGGCGGCGCCAACTACTTCCTCGGCGAGATCCACGCCGAGGGGGTCTGGTACTTCTTCCCCGTGATGCTGGCGGTGAAGACGCCGCTGGCGCTCATCGCGCTCGCCGCGGCCGGGTTCCTCGCGGCGGCACGCGGCACGGCGCAGCGCGGCGCCGTCTTCGCCTGGGGCGCCGCCGCGGCGGCCATTCTCGCGGTCGGGATGGCGAGCCGCATCAATCTGGGGCTGCGCCACGTGCTCGCCGTCTATCCGCTCCTCTGCCTCGTCGCGGCGTCGGGCGTCGTCTGGCTCTTCCGCCGGCGCGCCTCGGCGGCGCTCGCCGCGGCGCTCGCGCTCTGGCTCGTCGCCGATTCGGCGGCGGTGCACCCCGACTACCTTCCCTATTTCAACCTCGCCGCGCGGCACGAGCCCGCCTGGTTCTCGGCCGATTCCGATTTCGACTGGGGGCAGGACGCCAAGCGCCTCGCCGACGAGCTGCAGCGCCGCGGCATCGATCGCGTCGCCGTCGCGGTGCAGAGCACGGCGCGGCTGCGGCGGTTCAGCCGCGTCGAGGCCGCAGATCTCTGGCCGGGCCAGCGCGTCTCGGGCTGGGTCGCGGTCGGGATCGGGCGGCTCCTGCACGACCGCATCCGCCCGCCCTATACGGGGCTGCGCTGGCTCCTCTGCCGCCGCCCGGTCGCCCGCATCGGCCGCACCATCCTCCTCTACGAGATCCCGCCCGGCTCGACGGCAAGGCCGCGCGAATCGTGCGGCAGCGACGAGGTGCTCGCCTCGCTCGGCGGGTGAGCGTCGGCGCCCCGCCGGGCGCGGCGCGCCGGCGCGAGGCCGAGAAGGCGGAGGAGCCGCGGAATGACGACCCGGGTCGAGAAATGCTCCTCGGCGAGCGCCCGCGCCTCGCGGCAGGCCCGCGCGTAGTCGGCCTCGACCGCGCGCAGAGCCTCGGCGGCCTCCTCGGGCGAGGCGAAGAAGTGCAGGCCGCGCGTCGCCGGGAGGTGCCGCTCGGCGCCGGCCCCCTGGGCGACGGCCGGGCGGCCGCTTGCGAGGTAGCAGATCGTCCGGTCGCTGATCCAGCCGGGCGAGGCCTTGATCACCGAGGGCTTGGCGCAAGAGAACTCGCCTCGCGACGCCTGGACGTAGGCGCGGTAGTCGAGGGGGCTGCCGGCGACCTCGTGCGGCGAGACGAGCCGCCAGCCCGCCTCCGCCAAGGCGGCGCGGTCCTCGACCTCGCCCGGCGTGATGTTGGCGGCGAGCTCGAGCTCGAGCCCGACGCGGCTCGGCAGGTCGAGATACTCGACGAAGCTCGTCCGCTTGTTGTGCTCGTAGAGCTCTCCATCGATGAGATCGTAGCCTTGGTTGCCGTTCCACCATTGCGTCACCGTCGTCCAGCGCGCGCCCGGCGCCTCCTGTCGGGGCCAGGACGGAAGATGCACGACCGGCCAGAGACGATGCCAGTGGACGCCCAGCGTCGGCACGCGGCAGGGGGGCTCGCCGATGCTCTGGCCGATCGAGACGTAGACGTCGTGCTCGCCGACGCCCATGCCCCACTGCGTCGCCCAGAGCTGCAGCATCCCGGGATCGATGTCGTAGAGGACCTTGAGCGCGAACTCGTCGCGGTGCGGCGCCGGAATGCTGTTCGAAAGATTGAGGAGGACGCCCTCGCGCATGAGCGCCATCGGCTCGTCGCGGAGCGCCGCGGCGCTGACGAATTCGCCCCGCGCCGGGTCGGCAGGGTCGGGGAGGCGGAGGACGACGCCCCAGTCGTGCGCGCCGAACCGCTTCAGGTTGCCGAAGAACGCGGCGACGCGGCGATCGTCGAGCCTCTCGTCGCCGCTGCCCGGCAGAAGCTCGAGCCAGTACGCCTCGATCCCGTGCGCGCGCAGACCCAGAAGGTATTGCAGCACGACCCAGAACGGGCCGCCGCCCTCGGGATACTTCGCGACGAAGCCGGAGCCGACGAAAACAGGTGCGGTCATGATCGATCCTCGAAGCCGAGACAGACACGCTGAACACCCGCCCTCGGCTCTCGTCTCCGAAGCCGGCGGCCGAAATCCGTGGCTTTTATGGGGGCCGCGGAACCTTGGATCGAAAGGCCTGTTCCCTCGCGCGTCGGCTTCTTCGCAACGTCGAATGGATCGGTGTACGCTCTTCTCGCTGTTTCCGGATTCGTGGTCGGTCTCGTCGCAGGCGGCATGTTCGGCGCCTGGCTCGCGGTGTCGGCGCCGCAGGAGCCCGAGCCGGTGAGGTTCGTGCCTGCCGACCGCTCCTCGGCCGGGCTCGATTCCGGCCCTGCGCTCCAGGTCGATTTCCGTCGGCAGGCGAAGTAGCGCGCGTTCGCGCGCTCGGGCGCAAGAATCGACGAGGCGCAAACGATCCGTTAACCGTACTCGGGCACCCAATGGTGCTGTCGCATCGGGCAGCACTTTCGGGTCATGGCGAGACGAGCATTTTGGCTTGGGCGGCCGCTCGCGGCGGCGCTCTCGATCCTTCTCGGATTCCATTCGGGGGCGGCCGCCGGATCGGACCGTTCCTCGTCCGACGCGTTCGAGGAGAGCACTCTCTTCCCGGAATCGAGGCTCAGCGTGCGCCAGAGCGGCGGGGTGGGCGCGGAGAAGGGGCTCCTCTCCCGCCTGCGCGGCCCCGCCGCCGTGCTCGACGTCAAGAGCAGGGACGGCGAGACGTTCCGCAGCCTCGCCGGCGCGATGGAAGGCGGTCCCGGCGGCAAGCAGCAGGGCTACATCGGCGCCACCGGCAACCGCTCGCTTCTCGGCTTCGGCCTCGCCTTCAACTATGTCGCGGACGAGCGCGGCGGCAGCGCGACCGAGGCGCGCGTGGAGCGCGCGCTGGGGCCGCTGAAGCTCGGCCTATCGCAGACCTGGAACGACGATTTCGAGAGCGAGTGGACCGGCTACGGCGACGGCCGCGCGCTCGACATCACCGAGGGCAGCGTCGAGTTCGCGCCGCACTACCGCCTGCCGCTCGCCTTCGCTGTGCGCGAGACGACCCGCGTCGACGGAAGCCGCGCCACCGAGTTTCGAACCGTCCAGACGCTGATGCTCGGCGCCGGCATGATCGTCAACTCGACCTCGACCGAGGCGCTCGCGGCGGGCGGGGGCGCGACCTCGGGCAGCATCCTCTACTACGGGCCCGCCGGCCCCGTTCAGCTCACGGTCGGGGTCGATTACGGCGGGGTTTACGGATACCGGCCGGGCGTTGCCCGATTCGGCGTCGAGAAGTCGCTCGAGCACAGCTGGTCGATGTACGGCTACGGAGAGCGGGTGCTCGAGGACGGCACCTCGCGCTTCGACGTCGGCGCCGTGCGACGGCTCGCCGGCTTCAACCTGAGCGCCTTCGCCGGCGGCGCCAACGACGGCGGCGGCGCCTATGCGGGGCTGCGCGTCACCGTGCCGCTCTCGTCCGAACCCCGCGAGGATCGCTGGCTCGGGTTCTGACAGCGCGCGCCTCGCCGACAAAGACACCGGCCCGGCCGCGAGGCGGCCGGAACGGCGGGGCGGGTGCGCCGTTACACCCCCCTCGCCCATGAAGGACGCCCTTCTCGAGGATCTCGAGACGGTCTATCGCCGCAGCGTCGGCGCGACCGGCAGCGACGCGCACGGCTTCCTCGCCTGCGTCGAGGCGTTTCAGCGGCTTCATCCGGGCCTCACCTGGGGCGGCGCCGCGCTTCAGGTGGAACGGCTTCTCGAGCGCTCGCGCCTCGACGCGCGGGCGCCCGAGCGCGTCTAGCGCGCCAGCGCTACCCGGCGCGCTCCACGAAAGCGTCCATCACCTTCTTCTCGCCCGCCTTGTCGAAGCTGATGTCGAGCTTGTTGTCCTCGACGCCGCGCACCGTGCCGTAACCGAACTTCTGGTGAAAGACGCGGTCGCCCGGCGAGAAGCCTCCGACGCGGCGCAGCTCGGCCTCGCGCAAGGGAACGCCGCGGCCCTCGATCGTCGGCGGCGGGCGGCTCGCCAGCGTCGCGCCGACGCGGCCGAACGCCGCTTGGCCGCCGGCGCCCGCGATCGTCCAGTCGTGAAGCGGCCGCAGATAGTCCGCGCGCGGGCTGAGGCCCGGCTCGGCCGCGATCTCGACATGCGCCTCGGGCAGCTCGGCGATGAACCGCGAGGGGATCGTGCTCTGCCAGTTGCCGTGGATGCGTCGGTTCGCGGCGTAGGAGACGAGGGCGCGCCGGCGCGCCCGGGTCAGACCGACATAGGCGAGGCGTCGCTCTTCCTCGAGGCCCTTCACCCCGTTCTCGTCCATCGAGCGCTGGCTCGGGAAAAGACCTTCCTCCCAGCCCGGCAGGAACACGGTCTGGAACTCGAGCCCCTTGGCGGAATGGAGGGTCATGAGGTTCACCATGTCGCCGCCGCGCTCGGCCGCGTTGTCCATGACGAGGCCGACATGCTCGAGAAACCCGGCGAGGTTCTCGAACTCGCCCATCGCGGCGACGAGCTCCTTCAGGTTCTCGAGCCGTCCCGGGGCCTCGGCCGACTTGTCGGCCTGCCACATCGCCGTGTAGCCCGACTCGTCGAGGATCGTCTTCGCGAGCTCGACATGGCCGAGGCGTTCCGCCTCGGCGCGCCAGCGAAGGAGATCTTCGAGGAAGCCGCCGAGAGTCTTGCGCACGGCCGGCTTCGCCTCGCCCTCGACGTAGCGGCGCGCGGCTTCGGTCAGCGGCACGCGCTCGCGCCGGCCGATCTCGTGCAGCGCCTGCATCGTGACGCTGCCGATGCCGCGCTTCGGCACGTTGACGATGCGCTCGAAGGCGAGGTCGTCCGCCGGCTGGTGCACAAGGCGGAGATAGGCGAGCGCGTCGCGGATCTCCTGGCGCTCGTAGAAGCGCGGGCCGCCGACCACCCGATAGGGAAGCCCCAGGGTGATGAACCGCTCCTCGAACTCGCGCGTCTGGAAGCCCGCGCGCACCAGGATCGCGATCTCGGAGAGCGCGTGGCCCTCGCGCTGCAGCGCCTCGATCTCGTCGCCGACCCAGCGCGCCTCCTCCTCGGCGTCCCAGACGCCGCGCAGCATCACCTTGTCGCCCGCCTCGCTGCCGGTCGTGAACAGCGTCTTGCCGAGCCGGCCGCGGTTGTGCGCGATGAGCCCCGAGGCGGCGGCGAGGATGTGCGGGGTCGAGCGGTAGTTCTCCTCGAGCCGGATCACCGCAGCGCCCGGGAGATCCTTCTCGAAGCGCAGAATGTTCTCGATCTCCGCGCCGCGCCACGAATAGACCGACTGGTCGTCGTCGCCGACGCAGCAGAGGTTGCGGTGCGCCTGCGCGAGAAGGCGCAGCCACAGATACTGGCTGACGTTGGTGTCCTGGTACTCGTCGACGAGGATGTAGCGGAAGCGCCGCTGCCATGCGGCGAGAATGTCGGGGCGCGTCGTGAAAAGCGTGATGTTGTGCAGCGTGAGGTCGCCGAAATCGACCGCGTTCACGACCTGAAGCCGCGCCTGGTAGTCGCGGTAGAGCTGGAGCGCACGGCCGCCGGCGAGCTCGCGCGCCTCCTCCTGCGGCACCTTCTCGGGCAGGAGGCCGCGGTCCTTCCAGCGCTGGATGAGCGCGAGGAGGGCGCGCGCGGGCCAGCGCTTCTCGTCGAGCTTCTCGGCGAGAAGAAGCTGCTTCACGAGGCGGAGCTGGTCGTCGGCGTCGAGAATCGTGAAGTCGGGGCGAAGCCCGACCGCCTCGGCGTGTCGGCGCAGGATCCTCGCCGCGATCGAGTGGAAGGTGCCGAGCCAGATCCCGTCGGCCGCCTCGCCGACCATCGCCTCGACGCGCTCCTTCATCTCCCGCGCCGCCTTGTTGGTGAAGGTGACCGCGAGGAGCTGGCCCGGATAGGCGAGGCGGCGCCAGAGGAGGTAGGCGAGGCGGGTCGTGAGGACCCGGGTCTTGCCGGTTCCGGCGCCGGCGAGCACGAGGACGGGGCCCTCCGTCGTCTCGACGGCGCGGCGCTGCGCCTCGTTGAGCCGTGACAGCCATTCCGGAAAGGACATTGCGAGGCCTTATATCATGCCGCCGCCGGCCGCGGAGAAGCGCCCGTAAACCATTAACCAGGACACCAATTTGCCGCTTGCGACAGGGCTCTTAAGACAATGTTCAGCGCCGCGGCGCTCTTCTCGGGGCCGAGGAGCGGAAAAGAGGATGCGCCCCGTGCACCACAAGGCGCCGCAGGGGCGGCGGCAGCTTCCCTGTCGCCGCCGCGCCGCGGCGCGTTCGACCCTCCTCGCCGGAGGCGGCGATGCCTGACGGCATCGGGCAGATCAATCCCGCCCGCATTCTGGTCGTCGACGACGCGGCCGAGGGACGGGAGCTGCTGTGCCGCTGGCTGGAGCGGCGCGGCTATCACCCCACGGCGAGCTCGAGCGGAGCCGAGGCGCTGCGTCTCGTCGACGATGGCCGATTCGATCTCGTGCTCCTCGACCTCGCCATGCCCGACCTCGACGGGATCGAGGTCCTGCGGCGGATCCGCGCCCGCCATTCGTCGGCCGAGCTGCCGGTGCTGATCGTGACCGGGCGCACCGGCGACGAGGACGTGCTGAACGCGCTTCTCGCCGACGCCAACGACTATGTGACGAAGCCGATCGACTTCCCGACGCTCATTCAGCGGATCGAGGTCCATCTCGGCCGCGTGCGCGCGGAGAAGGCGCTGCGGCGGAGCGAGGAGCGCTTCGCGCTCGCCGTCGCGGGATCGAACGACGGAATCTGGGACTGGGACCTCGAGGAGCGCGAGGTCTGGTACTCGCCGCGCTGGGGGGCGCAGCTCGGGCTTTCGGAGGAGGAGCTCGGCCGCGATCCCGCGACCTGGTTCCGGCGCGTCCATCCCGAGGACCTTCCCCGGCTCAAATCGGCCCTGCAGGCGAGCCTCGACGATCCCTCGCGGCCCTTCGCCGTCGAGCACAGGGTCCTTCACAAGGACGGCTCCTGGCGCTGGATGCTGGCGCGCGGCCGCGCCCTCGCACGCGACGGCAGGACCGTGCGGATCGCCGGGTCGCAGACCGAAACCACCGACCGCAAGCTCTCCGACCCGGTGACCGGGCTGCCCAACCGTCTCATCTTCCGCGAGTGGCTCGAGACGGCGGCGCGGGCCGGACGCGATTTCGGCCTGCTTCTCGTCAACCTCGACCGCTTCCGCGCGGTCAACGACACGTTCGGGCAGCATGCGGGCGACGAGCTTCTCGCGCGCGCGGCGCAGAAGCTCGAAGCGGCCGCCGACGACGCCGATTTCGTCGCCAATCTCGGCGCCGACGAGTTCGCCGTGCTGGCGGACGCCGACAGCGCGGTCCGCCTCGCCGAGCGCATCGCCGCGGCGTTCCAGGAGCCTTTCACCGTCGACGGCGAGAAGCTCTACGCGCAAGCCTCGATCGGGCTTGCGCTCCGGCGGCCCGAGCACGGCAGCGGCGAGGAGGTTCTTCGCGACGCGCAGCTCGCGCTCCGCCGCGCGAAGGACGAGGGCGGAGCGCGGATCGAGCTTTCCGATCCCAAGAGCCAAGCGGACGCGCTGCGCCGCCTCAACCTCGAGCGCGAGTTGCGGCGCGCCCTCGACGAGGGCGAGATCACGGCGTGGTTCCAGCCGATCGTGCGGCTCGAGGACGGCATCGTGGTCGGCTTCGAGGCGCTCGCGCGCTGGCCGAAGCCCGACGGGTCGATGATCTCGCCCGCCGAGTTCATCCCGGTCGCCGAGGAGGCCGGGCTCATCGGCGCCGTCGATGCGCGGATCCTCGCGACCGCCTGCGCCGAGGCCGCGCGCTGGCCCGGGCGCGGCAGCCGGCTCCCCTATGTCGCGGTCAACGTCTCGGCGAAGAAGTTCGGCGATCCCGGGCTGCTCGATCTCGTCGACCGCGTGCTCGCCGAGACCGGCCTCGACCCGCGCCGGCTCAAGGTCGAGATCACCGAGGGCACGATCATGCGCGACCCGGCCGCGGCCGAGCGCAGCGTCAACGAGCTCGCTTTCCGCCAAGTCGGACTCGCGATCGACGATTTCGGCACCGGCTATTCGAGCCTCGCCTACCTCCACCGCTTTCGCGCCGACACGCTGAAGATCGACCGCAGCTTCGTCGGCGCGCTCGACAAGTCCGACAGCGGCCTCGCCATCGTCCGCGCGATCATCGGCCTCGCGGCGAGCCTCAAGATGCGGATCGTCGCGGAGGGCATCGAAACCCGCCAGCAGCATCGCATTCTCGAGGAGCTGGGCTGCGTGTTCGGCCAGGGCTTCCTCTTCGGTCGCCCGGTTCCGGCGGCCGAGGCCGCCGCCATGAGCGACGGCGGCCCTCTGGGGAGCACGCTGCCGCGGGGACCCTTGCCGGAGCTGATGGTGCCGTGACCCTCTCCTGACCCGGAAGAGCTGCCGGGTCGGGAGAGGGTGACGCGTTTGCAACAGGCGTGATCTTTCTGCCGCGGCGCGCGATCGGGTGCGGAAGACTTCGCTCCGCATTCCTATAGTTCGGGCGCTCGCGCCGCCTGCTGCCCATGACCGCCGACAACATCGTCATCGTCCTCGTCTTCCTTCTGACGTATCTCGGGATGGCGGCCGGCCGGCTGCCTTGGCTGCAGGTCGACCGCACCGGCATCGCCCTCCTCGGCGTCATCGTCCTTCTCGGCAGCGATGCGGTGACGCTCGACGATCTCGGCGCCGACATCGACATGCCGACGCTGGTGCTGCTCTTCGCGCTGATGATCATCTCGGCGCAGCTCGGCGCCTCCGGCTTCTACGACTGGTGCGCACGCTTCGTGACGCGCCCGGAGTACACGCCGGCGACGATGCTGGCGCTCACCGTCGCGGCCGGCGGCGCGCTCGCCGCCCTCTTCGCGAACGACATTCTCCTCTTCGCGCTCGTGCCGCTCGTCATCGCCGGCGTCAGGGGGCGCGGCCTCGACCCGCGGCCGTTCCTCATCGCGCTCGCCGGCGCCGCCAATGCCGGCTCCGCGGCGACGCTGATCGGCGCGCCGCAGAACATCCTCGTCGGCGAGATCGGCTCGCTTTCCTTCGCCGAGTTCCTGCTCGTCGGCGGCGTCCCCGCGCTCGTCAGCCTCGCGGTCGTCTTCGCGACGGTCTGGTTCGTCTGGCGCGACCGGATGAGCGCCACCGTCCTCGCCGCGACGCGCGAGGTTCCGGACGTCGCGTTCCATCCGCACGACCGCAACCAGACCCTGAAGGGCGTGGTCGCGCTGCTCGCGCTCCTCCTGCTCTTCGCGACCGAGGTGCCGCGCGCGACCGGCGCGCTCGTCATCGCCGCGGTCCTCCTCGCCAATCGCAAGTTCACCAGCCGGACGATGATCGCGGCCGTGGACTGGCCGCTGCTCCTGCTCTTCGTCTGCCTCTTCGGAATCACGGGCTCGCTCGCCAAGGCGGGGCTCGTCTGGCCGCTCGTCGACTGGCTTCAGGGCGCGGGGCTGATGCCGGACAGCCTTGCCGTGCTGACGCCGCTGACGCTCGTCATGAGCAACACGATCGGCAACGTGCCCGCGACCATCCTTCTCGTGCAGATCTGGCCGAGCCCGCCCCAGGGCGCGCTCTACGGGCTGGCGCTGCTCTCCACGCTCTCCGGAAACCTCCTCCTCGTCGGCAGCATCTCGAACATCATCCTCGCCGAGCGCTCCGCCGCGTTCGGCGTCGAGATCGGCTTCGCCGAATACGCCCGGGTGAGCGTCCCGGCGACCTTGCTCTCGATCGCCTTCGCCGTGTTCTGGCTCGCCTGGGGCGGGTGGTTGCCGCTCCTGCCGGGCTGAGATAAGGGGCTTCGATGCCGAAACTCGAGATCCGCGCCGCGACCCCGGCCGACGTTCCGACGATCCTGCGCTTCGTGCGCGAGCTCGCGGCGTTCGAGCGCCAGCCGGATGCCGTCAAGGCGAGCGAGGCCGATCTGCTCCGCGACGGGTTCGGCGAGCCGCGCCGCTTCGAGGCGCGGATCGGGCTGGTCGACGGCGCCCCCGCCGGGTTCACCCTGTTCTTTCCGACCTATTCGACCTGGGAGGGGCGCCCCGGCATCTGGCTCGAGGATCTCTACGTAACGCCCGAGGCGCGCGGCACCGGGCTCGGCCGGGCCCTCGTCGCGGACGTCGCGGCGCTCGCCGTCGAGCGCGGCTTCCGGCGGCTCGATCTCTCCGTTCTCGACTGGAATCCGGCGCGCGGCTTCTACGAGAAGCTCGGCATCAAGCGGCTCGATCCGTGGCTCCAGTACCGCATCGCCGGCGAAGCGCTGCGAGCGCTGGCGGCGAGCGCGCGGGCGGACGTCTCCCGGTAGAGGCGGCTCGTCCTGCGGTCAGTCGGCCGCGTCCGCCGGGAGCTCGCGTTCCGAGGCGACGCGGTTGCGGCCGCCGCGCTTGGCGGCGTAGAGCGCGGCGTCGGTGCGGCTGACGAGGTCGTCCGGGGTGTCGCCTGGCCGGTAGAGGCCGACGCCGATCGAGACCGTCACCTGGCCGAGATCCTCCTTCGAATCCTTGCGAACGATCTTGCGCCGCATCATGGCGGTCCGGATCTGCTCGGCGACCGCCAGGGCCGCCTCGTGGCGGGTGGATTCGAGGATGATCGCGAACTCCTCGCCGCCGAAGCGCGCCGTGACGTCGCGGCCCTTGACGCAGTCGGTGAGGGTGCGGGCGACGAGGCGCAGCACCTTGTCGCCGAGCTGGTGACCCCAGGTGTCGTTGAACTGCTTGAACCGGTCGATGTCGATGAGGAGCAGCGACAAGGGCTCGCCGTGCGCCGCGGCGAGGCGCATCGCCTGGGCGAGCCGCACGTCGAAGAACTTGCGGTTGGCGATTCCGGTAAGCCCGTCGGTCATCGCCTCGTGCTGGACGACGGCGAGGCTGCGCCGCAGCTCTTCGATCTCGTCGGTCGAGCGGACGAGCTGCTGCTCCAAGACGTCGTTCTTCTCAAGCACCCGCTGGGTGTCGGTGGCGATCTCCGCCAGCAGCTCGCGGAGCCGGTCCCCGTCGGGCGCGCTGCCCAGCTCTGCCGACCAGGCGTCGAGGCGCTCGCTGTAGGCGCGGGTCTGGCCCGTCGCCTCGCCGAGCTTGGAGAGGAGCCGGGTCAGGGCCTCCTGCAGCCGGCGCTCGGCCTTGGTGTAGACCTCCTTCTGGGTCTCCTCGGCGAGGTAGCGCGCGAACAGCTCGTCGAGCTTCGCCTGGCTGAAGCCGTGCCCCGCGGCGGCGATCTCGTCGATCGTCTGCACGAGCCCGGGCGACCGCCCGCTGACGTAGGTGAACCATACCGCGTAGTTGCGCGGGGTCGGCGCCACGCCGTGGCCGGCCATCGCTGCCAGGGCGCGGGCGGCCAAGCCTCGCGCCGCGTGCGGGTCGGTGACGGTGTCTGCCATAGCGCTAGGGTGCGACCCTATCGCCGGGCGGTTAACAACGTGTGAGGATCGCCGGGGTCTTTCGGCGGACCCGCCCGTCAGTTGCAGCGCCCGACCGATCCCTCGGCGCAGCGCCGCTTTCCGTCGGTCCAGAGCGCGCCCGAGAGATCGGCGCCCATGAAATCCGCCGCCTGCAGCCGTGCCTTGGCGAAGTCCGCGCCGCGCAGATTCGCCTGGAAGAACCGGGCCCGGCGCAGATCGGCGCCGACAAAGGAGGCATTCGAGAGATCGGCGCGGGTAAAGTCGGCCTCGGCCAGGATCGCCCCGTCGAGCTTGGCGCCGGAGAGGCGCGCGGAGACGAATTTCGCCCGGTAGGCGTCGGCGCCCGAAAGATCGGCTTCTCGGAGATCGGCCCGGTCGAAGACGGCGTCGCGGAGCTCGGCTCCGGGGAGCGAGGCGCCCGCGAGCGAGGCGTCCTGGAGGAAGCAGCGCCGCCACACGACCTTGGGGGCGGGTCCGTCGGCGCAGGCGGCCTCGACCGGAGGCACGAGGCCGAAAAGGAGCGACAGGGCGAGAAGTGCGACACGAAACACGCCCCGAGAAATAAAGCCGGGCGGCGCGTTGCGGAAGAGCGGAGGGCCATCCCTCTCCCGCTTGCAGGGAAAAGCCCGGTGAGGGAGATTGCGGCTTCCTTGCAGACGGTAAGCACTTCACACTTCGCCCGCTGCCCGGCGCCCCGTCGCTTCCCGCGGGCGGACGAGGCGCCCGGCCGGCCTTGATTCAGCGCATTCTCGCCTTTTTCGGGCGGCACTCGATGCCGCTGCTCGCCGCCGGCATCCTCATCGGTCTCGCCGTGCCGCCGCTCGCGGCCGCGATGCGCCCGCTCACCGCCCCGATCCTCTTCCTGCTCACCGCGGCGACCCTCCTCAAGATCGAGCCGCGCGCGGTTCTCGCCGAGGCGCGGCGGCCGGGGCGGCTCGCGGCGCTGCTGCTCTGGACGATGGCGCTCCAGCCGATCGTGATGGCGGGCCTGACGGCGCTGCTCCCGCTGCCGCGCGGGCTCGTCGAGGCGCTCGTGCTCTGGTCGGCCGCCTCGCCGCTCATCTCGTCGCCGGCGCTCGCGTTCCTGCTCGGGCTCGAGGCGCCGATCGCGCTCGTCGGCATGACGCTCGGCACGCTCGCGATGCCGTTCACGCTGCCGCCGCTCGCGCTCGCTCTCCTCGGCCTCGAGCTCGAAATCGGCGTCGGCGAGCTCATGCTCCGCCTCGGGATTTTCGTGGGCGGCGCGCTCGCCGTCGCGCTCTGGGTGCGCCGCGTCGTAGGCGCGGCCCGGATCGAGCGCGCCGGGCTCGAGATCAGCGGCCTCGCCGTCCTTCTCCTCCTTCTCTTCGGGATCGGCGTCATGGACGGGGTGCAGGTCATCTTCGCCGAGCAGCCCCGGAAGGTTCTCCTCTTCGTCGCGGCGGCGTTCGGGGGCACCCTCGCGATGCTGGCCGCGACCGCGGCGATCTTCGCGGCGCTCGGGCTGCGGACGGCGTTCTCCATCGCCCTCCTCGGCGGGTACAAGAACATGGCCGTCGTCTGGGCGAGCCTCGGGGCCGCCGCCTCGGCGGATCTCACCCTCTATTTCGTCGCCGTCCAGCTCCCGATCTACCTGCTGCCGCCCGTCCTCCGGCCGCTCGTGCGCGCGTTGACACCGTTCGAATCCAAACGATAGGGTCCGCGGAGAAGGGCCGGCCGCCGCGTCCCTAGACCGGCTCCAAGCGGAGAGGAGCCCAAAACCCATGACCCGCATGCTGCTGACGACCGCCTCGGCGGTCGCGCTCGCGCTTGCCGCTTCGACGGCCGGTGCGAAGACGCTCGTCTACTGCTCGGAGGGAAGCCCCGAAAACTTCTATCCGGCGATCAACACGACCGGCACCTCGTTCGACGCGAACAGCCAGGTCTACAGCCGCATCGTCGATTTCGAGCGCGGCGGGACGCAGGTGGTGCCGGGCCTCGCCGAGCGCTGGGACATCTCCGAGGACGGCACCGTCTACACGTTTCACCTCCGCAAGGGTGTGAAATGGCACGACACGCAGAAGCACTTCAAGCCGACGCGGGACCTCACCGCCGACGACGTCGTCTTCTCGATCGAGCGGCAGTGGAAGGAGAGCAACCCCTATTACCGGGTGACCTCCTCCAACCACAGCTACTTCAACGACATGAACATGCCGAAGCTGCTGAAGAGCGTGGAGAAGGTCGACGACTACACCGTCCGCATCACGCTCAATCAGCCCGAGGCGCCGTTCCTGTCCGACCTCGCGATGGAGTACGCCGCGATCATCTCGAAGGAGTACGCCGACGCGATGCTGAAGGCGGGGACGCCCGAGCGCGTCGACCAGGAGCCGGTCGGGACCGGGCCGTTCTACCTCGTGCAGTACCAGAAGGACGCGGTGATCCGCTACAAGGCGTGGCCGAGATTCTGGGGCGGGAAGGCCAAGATCGACGACCTCGTCTTCGCGATCACGCCCGACGCCTCGGTTCGCTGGGCGAAGCTGCAGCGCGGCGAATGCCACGTCATGCCCTATCCCAATCCGGCCGATCTCGACGCGATGCGCAAGGACCCGAACGTGCAGCTCCTCGAGCAGCCGGGCCTCAACGTCGGCTACATCGCCTACAACACGACGAAGAAGCCGTTCGACGACAAGCGCGTTCGCCAAGCGCTCAACATGGCGATCAACAAGAAGGCGATCGTCGACGCGGTCTTCCTCGGGTCGGGCGTGCCGGCGAAGAACCCGATCCCGCCGACGATCTGGTCCTACGACGATTCGATCGAGGACTATCCCTACGATCCGGACCGGGCGAAGAAGCTGCTCGCCGAGGCGGGCCATCCGAACGGGTTCGAGACCGATCTCTGGGCGATGCCGGTGCAGCGGCCGTACAATCCCAACGCGCGGCGCATCGCCGAGCTGGCGCAGGCCGACCTCGCGAGGATCGGCGTCACGGCAAGGATCGTCAGCTACGAGTGGGGCGAGTACCGCAAGCGGGCCCAGAACGGCGAGCATCTGATGGCCCAGCTCGGCTGGACCGGCGACAACGGCGATCCGGACAACTTCCTCCACACGCTGCTCGGCTGCGATTCGGCGAAGAGCAACGGCTCGAACATCGCGAAGTGGTGCTTCAAGCCCTTCGACGATCTCGTCGTGGAAGCCAAGCGCGTCTCCGATCAAGCCAAGCGCGCCGAGCTCTACAAGGAGGCGCAGAGGATCTTCCACGAGGAGGCGCCCTGGTTCGTGGTCGCGCATTCGGTGCAGTACAAGCCGGTGCGCAAGGAGGTGATCGACTTCAAGCTCTCGCCGTTCGGCCGCCACACCTTCTACGGCGTCGACTTGCGATAGAAGGCCGGCCGGGGACCGAATCATCCGGTCCCCGGTTTTCGGCGAGCAGCCGATGCTGCGCTTCGTCCTGACCCGGGTCAGCCTCGTCGTTCCGACCTTCATCGGCGTGACCCTGCTCGCCTTCGTGCTGATCCGCCTCGTTCCCGGCGATCCGATCGAGACGATGGCGGGCGAGCGCGGCATCGATCCGGAGCGCCATGCCCGGCTCCTGCACGAGTACGGGCTCGACCAGCCGGTGCTCGTGCAGTACGGCATCTATATCGGCCGCGTGCTGCGGGGCGACCTCGGCAAGTCGATCGTGACGTCCGCGCCGGTGATCGAGGAATTCGCGACGCTCTTCCCGGCGACGATCGAGCTCGCGCTCTGCGCCGTCGCTTTCGCGCTCCTTCTCGGCCTTCCGGCCGGAGTCGTCGCGGCCGTGCGACGCAACTCGATCTTCGATCACGGCGTCATGACGGTGAGCCTCGCCGGCTATTCGATGCCGATCTTCTGGTGGGGGCTCCTTCTCATCCTTCTCTTCTCGGTGAAGCTCGGCCTGACGCCGGTCTCGGGGCGGATCGACCTTCTCTACTACATCGAGCCGGTGACCGGCTTTCTCCTCGTCGACTCGCTTCTCTCCGATGAGGAGGGCGCGTTCTTCTCGGCGCTCTCGCATCTCGTGCTGCCGGCGATCGTTCTCGGCACGGTGCCGCTCGCGGTCATCGCGCGCATGACGCGCTCGGCGATGCTCGAGGTGCTGGGAGAGGACTACATCCGCACCGCGCGCGCCAAGGGCCTGTCGCCGCTCCGCGTCGTCGGCCTCCATGCGCTCCGGAACGCGCTCATCCCGGTCGTCACAGTGATCGGCCTCCAGGTCGGCGTCCTCTTCACCGGCGCCATCCTCACCGAGACGATCTTCTCCTGGCCGGGCGTCGGGAAGTGGCTCGTCGAATCGATCAACCGGCGCGACTACCCGGTGCTGCAGGGAGGAATTCTTCTCATCGGCACGATGGTGATGGCGGTCAATCTCGTCGTCGACGTGCTCTACGGCGTCATCAATCCGCGCATCCGGCACACGCGATGACAGGCGGGCGGGACAAGGGGAGAACGCGATGACCGAAGCGACGCTCGAGACCGGGCCCGTTCCGGCGAGCGGCGCGCCGCCGCATCCGATCGTCGAGTTCTGGCGCTATTTTCGCGGCAACCCGGGCGCCGTGGGCGGGCTCGTCGTCATCCTCGCCGTGCTGCTGCTCGCGGTCTTCGCCGATCTCGTCGCGCCGCATTCGCCCGTCGTCACCGACCAGAACGCGTTCCTGAAGCCGCCCGTGTGGCAGGAAGGCGGCTCCTGGACCTATCCGCTCGGCACGGACGCGATCGGGCGCGACATGCTCTCGCGCCTCATCCACGGCGCCCGCTACTCGCTCGTGATCGGCGTGGCGGTGGTCGCGATCAGCGTCCTCGTCGGCGTCGTCCTCGGCCTCGTCGCGGGCTTCGCCGGCGGGGTCACCGAGATCGCCATCATGCGGCTCATGGACATCATCCTGACGATGCCGAGCCTCCTCCTCGCGATCGTCATCGTCGCGATCCTGGGACCCGGCCTCATGAACGCGATGCTCGCCGTCGCGATCGTGGTGCTGCCCCATTACGTGCGGCTCACCAGGGCCGCCGTGCTGACCGAGCTCGCGCGGCCCTACGTCACCGCGGCGCGCGTCGCCGGGGCCGGCACGCCCCGCCTGATGTTCAGGACCGTTCTTCCCAACTGCATGGCGCCCCTCATCGTCCAGGCCTCGCTCGGCATCTCGACCGCGATCCTCGACGCCGCCGCGCTCGGCTTCCTCGGCCTCGGCGCGCAGCCGCCCGCGCCCGAATGGGGCACGATGCTCGCCGACGCGCGCGAGTTCGTCCTTCGGGCCTGGTGGGTGGTGACGCTGCCGGGCCTCATGATCCTCGTGACGGTGCTCGCCTTCAATCTCCTCGGCGACGGGCTGCGGGACGCGCTCGACCCGAAGCTCAAGCGATGACGGCGCGCTCTTTTTCCCCTTCCTCCGCGCCGGCCTCGCCCCGCGGGCGAGGGAAGGGGTAGCGGGGAATGCCGCTCCTCGAGATTCGCAACCTCACGGTCGAATTCCCGACCGCGGGCGGCATCCTGCGCGCGGTCGACGGAATCGATCTCGACGTCGAGGAAAGCGAGCTTCTGGGCGTCGTCGGCGAATCGGGCTCGGGCAAGAGCGTGACGATGCTCGCCGTGATGGGCCTCGTCGCCTATCCCGGCCGCGTCACGGCGGACCGTCTGAGCTTCGCGGGCCGGGATCTCCGATCGATGGACGACGCCGGGAGGCGCAGGCTCATGGGCAAGGAGATCGCGATGATCTTCCAGGAGCCCATGACGAGCCTCAACCCGTGCTTCACGATCGGCTTCCAGATCGGCGAGGCGCTGACGGTGCACGAGGGCGGGTCGAAGCGGAAGATCCGCGACCGCACCGTCGAGCTTCTGGAGCAGGTCGGCATTCCCGCGGCGGCCTCGCGCCTCGACGCCTTCCCGCACCAGCTCTCGGGCGGAATGAACCAGCGCGTCATGATCGCGATGGGCATCGCCTGCAATCCGAAGCTCCTCATCGCGGACGAGCCGACGACGGCGCTCGACGTCACGATACAGGCGCAGATCCTCGACCTTCTCGTGCGCCTTCAGAAGGAGCGCGGCATGGCGCTCGTCCTCATCACGCACAACATGGGCGTGGTCGCCGAGACGGCCGAGCGCGTCGTCGTCATGTACGCGGGCCAGGTGGTCGAGGAGAACGCCGCCGAGGCGCTTTTTCGCCGGCCGCACATGCCGTACACGGCGGCGCTTCTCGACGCGATGCCCGAGCGCAGCCTCGGCCGGAAGCGGCTTCCGACGATCCCCGGCGTGGTTCCGGGACTCTACGACCGCCCGACGGGCTGCCTGTTCAATCCGCGCTGCCGCTTCGCCGACGATCGCTGCCGCGCGACGCAGCCCGACCTTCTCCAGCCGGAAGGAATGAGGGCGCGCTGCCACTACCCGCTGGGCACGCCGCGGAGCAAGGCGTGAGCGCCGTCGTCGAAGCGCAGGGTCTGAAGCGCCACTACGAGATCCGGCGCGGGCTTTTCGCGCCTCCGGCGCTGCTGCGGGCGGTGGACGGCGTGAGCTTCGCGCTCGAGGCGGGAAGGACGCTCGCGGTCGTCGGCGAGTCGGGGTGCGGGAAGTCGACCCTCGGCCGCGTCGTCACGCTGATCGAAAGGCCGAGCGCCGGAAGGCTGGCGCTCGACGGCGTCGAGGTCGCGTCCGCCGATCGCGCCGCGCGCCGGCGGCTTCGCCGCACCGTGCAGATGGTGTTCCAGGACCCTTACGGCTCCTTGAACCCGCGCCAGAAGGTGGGCTCGATCATCGCGGAGCCGCTGAAGATCAACACGCGCATGAGCGCCAGGGAGCGCGAGGGGGCCGCGCGCGAGATGATGCGCCGGGTCGGCCTCCGGCCCGAGCACTACGGCCGCTATCCGCACATGTTCTCGGGCGGGCAGCGGCAGCGCATCGCGATCGCCCGCGCGCTGATGCTGCGCCCGAAGCTCGTCGTCGCCGACGAGCCGGTGTCGGCGCTCGACGTCTCGATCCAGGCGCAGGTCTTGAACCTCCTCATGGATCTCCAGGAGGAGCTCCGCCTCGCCTATCTCTTCATCAGCCACGATCTCGGCGTCGTGCGGCATCTCGCCGACGAGGTCATGGTGATGTATCTCGGCACCGCGGTGGAGCAGGGACCGAAGGCGCCGATCTTCGAGGCGCCGCTCCACCCCTACACGCAGGCGCTGCTCGCTTCGACCCCGTCGACCGAGCCCGAGAGGAAGCGGCAGCGGATCGTGCTCACGGGCGAGCTTCCCTCGCCGCTCGATCCGCCGAAAGGCTGCCCGTTCTCGACGCGCTGCCCCTACGTCACCGACGAGTGCCGCGCCGATCGCCCGACGCTCCGCCCGCTCGCCGGCCGCCTCGTCGCCTGCCACTACGCGGAGCGCTTCCTCGGCGCTTGAGCCGGACTCGCCCCGGGCCGGTCGACAAGAAAAGCGCCGACGATCCGGCCGGGAACGTCGGCGCCATCGATGCCCGCGATGCGCCCGCGGCGGGCGAAGGTCAGTCCTTCGCCGCGCGGATGGTCTCGAGCAGCGAGACCATTTCCTTCTGGAAGGCGGGACCGTCGAGATACCCGTCCGCGAACTTCCCCTTGGTCGCGAAGTCGCGCCAGATCTCGTGGCCCATGGCCTTCCGGAACCGGTCGTGAAGGTATTGGTAGGCCTCGTCCGACAGGCCGGCCGGGGCGACCAGCCCCTTCATGTTGGCGGCGGAGAAGTCGTAGCCGAGCTCCTTCAGCGTCGGGACGTCCGGGTATTGCGGGTCGCGCTCGGGTGCCGCGACCGCGAGGAGCCGGATGGTGCCGGCGTCGAGCTGGCCGCGGATCTCGTCCGAGGCGGCGACATTGAAGTCGATCTGCCCCGCGAGCAGCGCCTGCAGGGCCGGTCCGCCGCCCTGGTACGGCACGTGCTTGAACTTGACGCCGGCGAGCTTGCCGAAAACGGTGGCCGTCGCATGGACGAGGCTTCCGACGCCCGACGAGCCGTGACTCACCGCACCGGGATTCTCCTTCGCCTTCGCGACGATGTCGGCAATCGACTTGAAGGGCGAGTTCGCCGAGACGTAGAAGAATTGCGGGTTCTTGGTGAGGCGCAGGATCGGTCGGAAATCCTTCGCCGGGTCGTATTGCACGTCGCGATAGGCCGGAACGCTCGTGCTCTCGCTGCCGCCGGCGACGAGGAGCGTGTGCCCGTCGGGCGCCGCGCGGGCGACCTGCTGCGCCGCGATCGTGCCTGCGGCGCCCGGCTTGTTCACGATGACGAGCGGCACCGGAAAGAGCGGCTGCGCGGCGGCCGCGATCTGGCGCGCGATGATGTCGGTGCCGCCGCCGGCCGAGAAGCCGACCACGATTTCGATCGGCTTGGTCGGTTGCCATTCGGCATTGGCGGCGGTCGCGGCGAGCGACAGCGCGAGCGCCGCGAACGTGACGGTGAGTGGCCTTCGCATCTAGGTTCCTTCCTCCTCTTGCTGAACTGAAAGCCCGGAGAGCTCCTGAACGAGGAGTCCCAGGGCCGCGGTATCGAGATCCTTTCGCCCGGAGTTGCAGAGCGCGGTGAAGAGCTGGGCGGCGAGTGCGGTCGTCGGCATGAAGACCCCGCCCGCCCGTCCGGCCTCGATCGCCAGCTTCAGGTCCTTCAGCATGAGGCTGCTTCGGAAGCCCGGCGCGAGCGTCGCATCGAGTAGCCGCTTGGCATGGTTCTGTAGGACGAAGCTCTGCGCCGAGCCGCCGAGCAGGGCCTCGCGCATCTTCGAGGCGTCCACGCCGGCGCTGCGGCAGAGCGCGACGGCTTCGCAGACTCCGGCGAGCGTCGACGCGATGACGAGCTGGTTGCAGGACTTGACGAGCTGCCCGGCGCCGGTCGCCCCGAGATGAACGTGCTTGCTGCCGATCGCCTCGAGGAGCGGCATCGCCGCGGCGATCGCCGCCTCGCTGCCGCCGAGCATGCAGGAGAGCGTCCCGTCGACCGCGCCCTTGGGCCCGCCGCTCACCGGGCAATCGATCAGCTCGACGCCGCGCTCGGCGAGGCGCGCGCCGAAAGCCCGGGTGGCGCTCGCCGAGATGGTGCTCGTGTCGATGACGACGAGCCCCGGCCGCGCCGCCTCGGCAAGGCCGTTCTCGCCGAAGAGGACCGCCTCCACGTCGGGCGTGTCGGGAAGGCACAGCATCACCATGTCGGAGCGGCGCGCGATGCCGGCCGGCGAGCCGCCGTCGGCCGCACCGTCGCGCAGCAATTCCTCGACGGCGGGGCGGCTGCGATTGTGCACGGCGAGCTCGAAGCCCGCCTTCAGCACGTTCCTCGCCATGGCCTTTCCCATGACGCCGAGGCCGATGAAGCCGACCCGCGTCTTCCCCGGCGCTGCGGTTTCGATCGTGCTCATCAACGCTTCACTCCACGCAGGAACTGGGCGCGCTGGCTCGCCGCCGACATGAGGAAGGGGAGGTCGCCGCCCGAAAGAACGAACTGCATCCCGAGACCGATGTAGCGCTCCATGAGGGCATGGTCGTAGACGCCGCCCATGCCCGGGAACTTGCCGTTCCGCCGCGCTGCCTCGATGACCTTCCGGTAGGCGTCGCTGACGCGCTCGCTGCCGAACTGCCCGGGGATGCCCATGGTCGCGCAGAGATCGTTCGTGCCGATCAGGAGCACGTCGATCCCGTCGACGGCGGCGATCTCGTCGACATTGGCGATCGCCTCGGGCGTCTCGAGCATGACGACGAGAAGCACGCTGGGATTCAGCTTCTCGATCGCCTCCGCCGGCGGGTAGGCGCCGAATCCGAGCTGCGGCATCGCGCCCGCGAGCGAGCGGTTGCCGACCGGCGGGTACTTGCAGTTCCGGACCACGGCCCGCGCCTGCTCGGCCGTGTCGACGTGCGGCACGATCACCCCCATGGCCCCGCCGTCGAGGACGCGGGTCGCGTGGTAGTGCTCGTGGCCCGGGACCCGCACCAGCGGCGTCACGCCGGCGTCGAGCGCGGCGACGGAGATCTGGCAGGCGAGATCGACCGTCATCGTGTTGTGCTCGAGGTCGATCATGATCCAGTCGTAGTCGCACGCTCTCGCGATCTTCGCGATGTCGACCGTGCGCGCCTGGCGGACACCGAAGCCGAGCGCGAGGTCGCCGTTCCGGAGGCGTTTCAGAGCGACGTTCTCGGTGACGGGCATGGCGAAACCTCTGCTGCGGATGAGATCGGGCGGATCATTGCTCCTCGGCGAAGGCGACGTCGCGGCTCTTCCGCACGGTCGGGAACACGACCAGGACCAGCATGACCGCGGAGAGGACGAGGAAGCTGAGGGCGATGGGGCTGGTGACGAAGACCGACCAGTCGCCGTCGGCGAGGAGCAGGGCGCGGCGCAACTGCTCCTCGATCGGCGAGCCCAGCACGAGCCCGAGCAGAAGCGGGGCCGGCGGGCAGTCGAGCTTGAAGAAGAGATAGCCGATGACGCCGAAGATCGCGAGGAGCTGCACGTCGAGAGCGCGCGCGTTGACGCTGTAGGTGCCGACGATGCAGAGCAGCATGATCGCCGGGAACAGGTAGCCGTAGGGAATGCGCAGCAGCCGCACCCAGATCCCGATCAGCGGAAGGTTGAGGATCACCAGCATGAGGTTGCCGATCCACATGCTGACGATGAGGCCCCAGAAGAGCGCCGGCTGCGCGGTCATGACCTGCGGCCCCGGCGTGATGCCCTGGATCATCATCGCGCCCATCATCAGCGCCATCAGCGCGTTCGGCGGGATGCCGAGGCTCAGCATCGGGATGAAGGAGGTCTGCGCGCCGGCGTTGTTCGCCGCCTCCGGCCCCGCGACGCCCTCGATCGCGCCGCGGCCGAACCGCTCCGGCGACTTGCTGATCTTGCGCTCGAGGCTGTAGGAGGCGAACGAGGAGACCGTCGCGCCGCCGCCGGGCAGAATCCCGAGGAAGGAGCCGAGCCCGGTGCCGCGCAGCGCCGCCGGCAATCCGCGGCGCACGTCCTCGCGCGACGGGATGAGGCTCGAGATCGGGCTTACCGTTCGTCCGCGCCCTTTCGTCGCTTCGAGATTGGAAACGATCTCTGCGACGCCGAAGATGCCCATTGCGACCGGGATGAACTCGAGCCCCGCGGCGAGCTCCGGAATGCCGAACGTGTATCGCTCCCCGCCGGTGTTGACGTCGGTGCCGACGAGGCTGAGCAGGACGCCCAGCACGACCATGCCGGCGGATTTGAGGATGGAGCCGCTGCCGAGGAGCACGGCGGCGACGAGGCCGAGCAGCATCACCGCGACGTAGTCGGCGGGCCCGAAGAGAAGGGCGAGACGGCTCAGCGGCGGCCCGGCCAGCACGATGACCAGCGTCGCGATGCACCCCGCGATGAGCGAGGCGACCGCCGCCGTGGCGAGTGCCACCCCGGCACGGCCCTGGCGCGTCATCGCGTGACCGTCGAGGCACGTCACGACCGAGGAGGCCTCGCCGGGAATGTTGACGAGGATCGCCGTGGTCGAGCCGCCGTACTGCGCGCCGTAGTAGACGCCCGCCAGCATGATGAGCGCGCCGGCGGGCGGCAGATAGTAGGTGATCGGCAGCAGCATCGCGAAGGTCGCGAGCGGGCCGATCCCGGGCAGCACGCCGATGAGCGTGCCGAGAAGGCATCCGACGAAGCAGAAAAGAAGGTTCTCCGGCGTGACCGCGACCGAAAGACCGAGCGCCAGGTTCGAGAGAAGTTCCGTCACCGTGGCCAGACCGGAATCGGCAGCTCGAGGCCGTAGTGGAAGAGCGCCACCGAGAAGACGACGAGAAGCGCGGTGAGGGCGGCGATGCGTGGCAGGCCGAGCGGCTCGGCGGCCCAGTTCGAAGCGAGCGCGACGACGACCGCGGTGATCACGAGCCCCGCTTTCGGGAGAAGGAGGCCGGCGGCGAGGATCGTGGCCGTGAGCAGGATCAGCGGTCGCCAGGCCCAAGAGGCGAGGCCCGGCCCCTCCCGGAACAGCGCGCGCGCCGCTACGAGGACGCCGATCGCCAGGAGGACGAAGGAGACGAGGCGCGGCATGTAGCCGGTGCCCATGAAGCTCGCCGAGCCCATTTCGAGATCGCGCGCGAAGAAGAGGCCCGCGGCGGCGAACGCGATGAACATGAGGCCGGCGCAGAAATCCTGGGCGGAACGCGGCCGCACGGCTCGCCTCAATTCTCGAGATGCCAGGCAGCGCCCGCTGCCCGCGCGATCTCGCGAAGCTTCTCGAGAAGGGTCGCCGGCATCGGAATCCCGCTCACGAGCCGCTCCGCGCGCGCTTCGCGCTCCGGGTCGCCGGGCAAAAGCACCGGCTGCGCGCCGTCGGCGCGCGCCGTCGTCCGCAGCGTGTCGACGATCGTCGCCACGTCCTCCTCGAACTCGGCCGCCGGCCGGAACGCCGCCGGATTGAGCGCCATGAAGAAGTGGCCGATGTTGTCGGGGTCGCCCGGGCGCTGCGTCCGGTTGCGCACCGGCGAGAAGGAGCCGCCGGCGAGGGTCGACCCGAAGATCTGGGCGAAGATCGAAAGCCCGTAGCCCTTGTGACCGCCGAGCTCCTTGCCGCTGCCGCCGATCGGCGTGAGGCCGCCGAGCCCGCCTTCGAAGAGCAGCTTGTAGGCGGCCTCCGCATCGACGACGGGACGGCCCTCGCCGTCGACCACCCAGCCGGGCGGGAGCGGCTTTCCGTTGAGGGCGTAGACCTTGACCTTGTTGGCGGCGACCACCGAGGTCGCCATGTCCAGAATCACCGGCGCGTGACGCCCCGCCGGCGTCGCGAAGGCGAGCGGGTTGGTGCCGAGGACGCGCTCGGCGCCGAAGGTCGGGACGACGTTGATGATGCGGCTCGAGGACGCCACCATGGCGAGAAGCCCGCGCTTCGCCGCCATGTTGGCGTAATACCCGCACGCGCCGTGATGATGCGAGTTGCGCACGCTGACGATGCCGACGTCGTGCTCCAGCGCTTTCTCGATCGCGAGCTCCATCGCGCGCACCGAGACCGGATGGCCGAGCCCGGCGCCGCCGTCGAGCAATGCCGTCGTCTTCGACTCGCGCACGATCTTCGGCTCCGCATCGAGACGAAGCTGCCCCGCGCGGTGCATCTGGTCGTAGAGGAGCAGCATCGAGATGCCGTGCGAGTCGATTCCCATGAGATCGGTCTCGACCATCACTTCGGCCGTGATGCGGCGGGCCGGCTCGCCCATGCCCCACGCGGCGAGCACCGCCTCGATCTGCGCACGCACGCGCTCGGCCGGAATCCGAAGCGCCGCCTCGCCCGTCACCGGTTCTCTCCGGATCGGTGCCGGGCGCTCCTTGCGGCAGCGGTGAAGTTCCGGCTCCGGCCGCGACTCGCGCTGCGCCTCCTCGGCCGGACGTATCGGATGCGCCCCATTCGTATATACGATCACAGAAAATCGTATATGATCAAGCTATGGATTCGGACGATCCGCGGCGCACGGCCGGCGGTGCGCGTGCGGCGCAGGGGAACGGATATCAGCGCCTGCGCGACGCGATCCGGCTCGACATCGTGAACGGCCATTTCCGGCCGGGCGTGCGGCTAAAGATCGCGGAGCTCTGCGCGCGCTACGGCGTGAGCTCGATCCCCGTGCGCGAAGCGCTCCGCAATCTCGAAGGCGAGGGCCTCGTCGTGATGATGCCGAACCGCGGCGCGACGGTGCGCGCGGTCGACGCCGTCTTTCTCGCCGAGATCTACGAGATTCGGGAAGCGATCGAGAGCTTCATGGCGCGCCGCTTCGTCGATCTCGCCACGGCGGATGCGCTGGAGGAGATGGAGGCCGCGCAGGCCGAGCTCGAACGATGCGAAAAGGCGGACGACCCGATCGGCCGTCAAAACGCCGACCGGCGCTTCCACAGAATCATCCTCGGCGCGTCGCGCAACAGCCAGGCGGTGCTGCTGCTCGAGCGGCAGAACAACCTCATCAACGCGCTGCGGCTGCAGTTCGGGCAATCGGAGGCGCGGCGCCGCCAAATCCACGAGGAGCACCGCGCGCTCCTGGCGGCCTTCCGCGCCGGCGACGGCGAGAAGGCCGCGCGCATCTCCGCCCGCCACACGCGCCACGCCCGCAACGACCTCATCGCGCGGCTGGAAGCGGGCGCCTCCAACGGGCGGCCCAGGACGGCCGCCTCGCGCTAGGCTATCCGGTCCGCTTCAACGCCGTCGTTCCGGCGAGGGCGCGCACGACGTTCGCGACGATACGGTCGCCGCCGCGGGTCATGATCGACTCGGGGTGGAATTGGACCGCGGCGACGGGGAGGGCGACGTGCTCCACCGCCATCGGCACGCCGTCCTCGGTCGAAGCCGTCACGCGCAGGCTCGCGGGCACGGTCGCCGCGAAGAGCGAATGGTAGCGCCCGACGGTGAAGCGGTCCGGCATTCCTTCGAAGAGGATGCTCGGCCGCGTCACGGTCACCTCGCCGGTGCGGCCGTGCTGCGGGAACGGCATGGTGCCGAGCGTGCCGCCCAGGGCCTCGACGATTCCCTGAAGGCCGAGACAGACGCCGAACACTGGAACCTGTCGCGCCATTGCCGCGCGCACGAGGTCGGGAACGCCGAACTGCTCGGGCCTGCCCGGTCCCGGCGAGAGCACGACCATGTCCCAGGGCTCGGCGAGCGCCGCATGGGCGAGGTGATGGCGCAGCACCGCCACCTCGGCGCCGGTCGCGCGGAAGTAGCTCGCGAGCGTGTGGACGAAGGAGTCCTCGCAATCGACGAAGAGGAGCCGCTTGCCGGTCCCGGGGCGCTCCGGCGCGGCGCTCGCGCCCGGCTTCGTCGCGGCGCCGGCGCGGGCCAGCTCGAGCGTGCGGAAGAGCGCCGCCGCTTTGACGTGCGTTTCCGCCTCTTCGTCCTCGGGCACGGAATCGGCGAGGAGAGTCGCGCCGACCCGCACCTCGGCGATGCCGTCCTTCAACCGAATGGTGCGGAGCGTCAGCCCCGTGTTCATGTTGCCGTCGAAGCCGATGCGGCCGACCGCGCCGCCGTACCAGCGCCGGGGGCTCGTCTCGTTCGCCTCGAGGAAGGCGAGCGCCGCCGGCTTCGGCGCCCCCGTCACCGTCACCGCCCAGGCGTGCGAGAGGAACGCATCGAGCGCGTCGTAGCCGGGCGCGAGCATCCCCTCGACATGGTCGACGGTGTGGATGAGGTGGCTGTAGACCTCGATCTGACGCCGCCCGATCACCTTCACCGTGCCCGGCTCGCAGACGCGCGACTTGTCGTTGCGGTCGACGTCGGTGCACATCGTGAGCTCCGCCTCGTCCTTCGCCGAGTTGAGGAGCTCGCGGGTGCGCTCGGCGTCCTCGAGCGCGTCCTTGCCGCGCCTTATCGTGCCGCTGATGGGGCAGGTCTCGACGCGCCGCGCCTCGACGCGGACGTACATCTCGGGCGAGGCGCCGATGAGGTACTCGCCGCCGAGATTGAAGAGGAACCCGTAAGGGCTCGGGTTCACCGTCATCAGCGTGCGGTAGAGCGCCGAGGGCAGCGCCGTGCAGGGCTCGTAGAAGCTCTGGCTCGGCACGACCTCGAAGAGGTCGCCGCGGCCGAAATAGGGGAGCGCCTTCCGCACGATGTCGGCGTAGCCGCCGGGCGGGTAGTCGCCCTTCTTCTCGGGCTCGAGCCGCGCCCCCAGCGGGTCGAAGCTGTCGCCCTCGCGCGGCAGGCCCCGGGTCGAGGCGCCGTGCGCCGAGAACTCGTAGGAAAGCCGCATCGCGCGGCGGAGCTGGTGGTCGACGACGACGAGCGTGTCGGGGATGTAGGCGACGAGATCGCGCTGGTCGTCGGGCCGCTTCCGCCGGGCCGGGACCGGCTCGAGCTGGTAGACGAGATCGTAGGCGTAGGCCCCGTAGAGGCCGAGCTCGGAGTCCTCGACCGCCGCGAAGGCCTCGACGAGGGCGCGGACGGCGGAGAGGACCGAGGGCTGGCGCGTGCGCTCGCGCTCGTCGAAGGAGGGCGGGGGCTCGATCGCGGCACCCTCGATCGCCGCCTCGCCGACGACGAGGCCGGCAAGATGCGGATGCGTCCCGAGCCGCTCGGCGAGAAGCGGCAGGAGCACGCGGCCGCGCGCGTTGAGCGCCGCGACACGGAAGCGACGCCCCCGTGCGCTCAGCTCGATCGGCGGATCGACGAAGCCGAGGCTCCAGCGCTTGTACCGGCCGGGATACTCGTAGGAGGAGCCGAGAAGCGCGCCGCGCCGCGTGTCGAGCGCGACGAGGACCGGATCGAGAGCGGTCGCGAAGGGGAGCTCGGCGATCTCGCGCTCGATGCGGATGCCGCCCGCCGTGGTGTAGGCAAGGGAGTTGAACATCTGATGATCCTGCTGCGCCGGCCGGAGCCGGAAATCCGGAACGAAAGATTGCGTCTAGGGGCACTCAGCCCCGGCGCCATCGCCCGATCGGCAGCCAGATGATCATGGCCGCGACGATGGGCGAAACCGGCGCCCTCGTCAAGTGAGGCCGCTCAAGACCAGGATTGCGCTTACCGTGACGACGGAGAGAACCGTCGTGACGAGGATCGCGGTCGAGGCGCCGCCGGGCCAGACCTCGTAGTTCTGCGCGAGCGTGAACACGAGGGCGCCGGTCGGCAGCGCGGAGAGAAGCACCGCCGATCCCGCCCAGAAGGGCTCTAGCTGCAGCACCGGGACCGCGAGCACCCAGGTCGCCGCCGGCTGCACGACGAGCTTCATGAGGCTGATCCAGCCGAGCTCCGTCCAGTTCCCGACCAGCGGCTTTCCGACGAGGAAGAGGCCGACGGCGAAGAGCGCGCAGGGGCCCGCAGCGGCGCCGAGGAGGCTGCAGAAGGTCTCGATGGGCAGCGGCAGCCTCGCCCCGGCGGCGGAAAGCGCAAGGCCAGCGAGCGGCATGACCACGAGCGGGTTCTTGAGAAGCGCGAGGCCGATGTCGCGGAGGATGCGCGACTTCCCGTTGCCGCTGGCGAGGTCGAGCTCGATCAGCGCGACGGCGCCGGCGACCGCGATCGCCGAGACGAAGACGGTGGCGATGAGCGCGGGCAGCGTCCTTTCCGGCCCGAACGCCGCGAGATAGAGCGGCACGCCCATGTAGCCGACATTGGCGAAGGCCGTGGACAGGCTGCGCAGCGTCTGCTCGGCAAGACGGGACGGGAAGGCGGCCCGGTTCACCGCGAAGGCGAGCGCGAAGGCGAACGTCGTGCCGCCTCCGAACGCCGCGAGGAAGGGCCAGTTGAGCACCTCGTGGACCGGCACCTTCGCCATGCCCACGAAGAGCAGCGCCGGCAGCGCCATCCAGTAGACGAATCGGTTGAGCGCGGTGCTCGATTCGCTTCCGAGCCAGCCCATCCGGCCGGAGAGGTAGCCGGCGAGGATGAGGCCGAAGACCGGCAGAGCGACGTTGAAGATGGGAGCCACGCGGCGCGCCTCTTACGCGAGACGCGCCGCGCTGTCGATCCCGTCAGAACTTCAGCCCGTAGCGCACCCCGAGGCTGTCGATCCCCTCGTTGTGAGAGGCGAGGTTCGCGTTCGAGGCGTGATCGAGGAACACGGAGACGCTGTGCACGTCTCCAAAGCGGTAGCCGAGCTCGAGGCTTTCGCGGAAGAGGACGCGCGAGCCGAGGGCCTTGCGGTCGGTGCGGTTCGGCTCGAGCTTTCCGTTGTGCGCCGAGCCGCCGAGGCTCACGTCGAGGAAGAGACCGTCGTTGCCGCCCGTGCGCCAGAGCATGAAGCTCCAGGTGAGGCCGAAATAGAGCTGGCTCGTGTCCCCGGCGAGGCTGCCGGTGACGCCGAGATGCGGGCGGGGCGACCAGATCGCGCTGAGGAACTCGGGCGAGGCGAAGCGCAGCTCGAGATTGAGGTCTGCGCCCCTTTCCTTGCGGGTTCCGAGGATGCCGGCATCGTGATAGAAGCCGCCGACGCGCACTTCGTCCACGAGCGACTGGGCGGCGGCCGGGTCGGCGCAAAGGAGGCCGGCCGCGATCGCCGCGGAGAGAAGGAGCCGCACCGAGCGGTCGCCCTCGACGCTCGAGACCGCCGCGTCGCGCGGCGCGGCGAATTGGGCAAACGGCTTCGCCTGCTCGGACATGTTCTCGACGCTCATGACGTGGCGCGCCTCTGAGAGGCTCTCGGTCACCGTGCCGGTATTTACCATGGGCCGCCACGTATCCGAGAACGAGAATCGTTGCAAAAAGTTGAACGGGTCGGTCATCCATGGACCCTCGGGCGCGGGCGCTTTCCGATGTCGCGCCTTTCCGCGCAGGCGCCAGCCAAGAGTCCTCAGATGTGCCCGCCGAGCCGGCGCAGAACGAGGGCGGCACCGAGGCTGCCGAAGGCGGCGGCGGCGAGGACGACCGGCGCCGTCTCCCAGCCGCCGGTCGCGGCGGCGAGCGCGCCGACCGCAGGCGGACCGATCACCTGCCCGAGATTGGACCCCTGGACGAGGAGCCCGTTCGTCGCCGGAACGAGACGCGGCGCAGGGGCAAGCACGGGCACGGCGCCGAGCACCGTCGCCGGCAGCATTCCGCCGGCGACGGCGAAGAGAAGCGCCAGCGCGTAAGCCGGCCAGAGCGGCAGGGCGAGCGAGAAGATGCCGATGCCGCAGAGCCCCATGACGAGGCTAGCGGCGGCGATGAGGGCCCAGCGGCGCGCCCCTGCATGAAGGAGCACTCCGCCCGCTAGGTTGCCGACGACGTTGCCGGCGGGGAAAAGCGCGCTGAGGAAGCCGGCCGTCGCGACCGAAAGCCCTTCGCGCTCGATGAGGATCGTCGGCAGGAAGCCGATCACCGTGAGGTACTGCAGGGAATAGCAGCCGAACGCGAAGGCGAGGGCGAGGGGGCCGGGAGCGCGCAGCGTCGCGGCGAGATCCTGGAGGAGGCGTCCCGGAGCCTCGGTCGTCGTCTCGGCGAGGCGGCGCGTCGCGTACCACATCGGCGCCGCGTAGAGGGCGAGGAGCGCGGCGTTGACGAGCCAGAGGCCGCGCCACCCGACAAGCCCGAGAAGCACCGGCGAGGCGAGCAGCATGAGCGCTTGGCCGGCCGGCATGTAGGTGCCCCAGAGCGCGAAGGCGAGCTTGACGTCGGCGGGACGGGCGAGACGCGCGATCAGCGAAGGGATCGAGACGGCCGCCATGAGGAACCCTACGCCTTCGGCGAAGCGGCTCAAGAGAAGCGCCGCCCCGTTCGCGGCGGCGGCGCCGGCGAGGCTCGCCGCGGCCATCACGAGGAGCCCGAGGACGGCGACCCGGCGCGCCCCCGCCCACGCCACGAAGCCGCCCATCGCCACGCCGGCTCCGACCCCGACGAGATTGAAGAGGGAAAGGACCCAGGCCGCGCCGACGAGCCCGAGGCCGAGCTCGTCGCGTATCTGGCCGAGCGCGACGGGGACCTTGCCGACCTGGAACGCTCCGACCACCCCGGCGCCGACGGCGAGGGCGACGAGACTCCAGGGGGTGCGCTCGGACATCGCGCCCCGTTGCCACAGCGCGCCCTCCCGGGCAACGACCGGATCGTGGCGGGCTGCAGGCCCGGAGCAAAAGACGCTCGCTAGTTGACGACGCGCCAGCTTCCGTCCGGCTGGCGGCAGGCCGTCCCGTAGCTTTCCTCGTACCGGCCGCCGACGACGATCGTCTGCTGGTACTCGCGGCAATATCCGTACGCGGTCTCGTAGGTGCGCATCGGCGTGATCGTGCCCCAGTTGCCGCTGTCGGGATTGCGCCAGCGGGCGGCATGGCCCGAGGGCACGTGCTCGAACGTGTCGGCCGCGGCGCGGCTCATGTAGAGCCGGTCTGCGCGGTCGAGCGACCGGCCGGCGCTGCCGCCGACGAGCGCGCCCAGAAGGGCCCCGGCGCCGGTCGCGGCGAGCTGGCCCTTGCCGCGCCCGAACTGGGCCCCGGCGAGGCCGCCGACGCCGGCGCCGATCAGCGAGCCGCCCATCTCCTTCGGGCCGTAATCGGCGCAGCCGGCAAGGATGGCGGAAGCGAGGACGAGGACGGAAAGACGCTTCATCGGACGAACCCCTCGTGGGACGATCGCCTCAGGGTAGGGCGATCCCCCGGGATTCATCCCCGCGAGGGCCGTTACTTCGATCCGCTGCCGCTGCGCGGCGTTTCGTCGGTGTCGGTCTGGGCGAGGGCGCGGGCGAGGTTGCTCACCGCCTCCTGATGGCGTTCGTTGTGGATTTCCGCGAAGTTGCGGGCGATTTCCAGCATCATGCGCTCGCGGTGCGAGATCTGACGCGGCGCCTCTTCCCCGATCCCTTCGTAGAAATAGCCCACCGGGACGCTCAGCACGCGGGCGATCTCGTAAAGCCGCCCGGCGGAGACGCGGTTGATGCCGCGTTCGTATTTGTGCGCCTGCTGGTAGGTGACGCCGATCATCTCGGCAAGCTGCTGCTGCGTAAGGCCGAGCATAATTCGGCGCTCCCGGATGCGCCTGCCGACATGATCATCGATATCGGCTGTCGATCTGCCACGTTTCGGCTTCGCCATCTCTCGCCCTTGGGTTCGATTCCGGCGGGAACTCCCCGCGATGCGCTACGACCTCGCTGCTGTAAACAGGCCTCCTTAGCGGGAATTCCAGACCATCACTTCAACGGCCAGAATAGGGCGATGAGCGCCACGCCGAAGACGACGACGAGCGCGGAAAGCGGCGCTCCCAACCGGGAGTAGTCGCTGAAGCGGTAATTGCCGGGGCCCAGCACCAGCGTGTTGCACTGGTGACCGATGGGGGTGAGGAAATCGCAGGCGGCGCCGACGGCCACCGCCATGAGGAACGGGTCGGGCGAGAGGCCGAGCTGCTGGGCAAGGCTGGCGGCGATCGGGCCGAGCATCAGGACGGTCGCGGCGTTGTTGAGAAAGGGCGTCACCGCCATCGCCCCGGCCATCACAACTGCGAGCGCTCCCAGCGCGGGCAGCGCTCCCATCACGTCGTAGAGGGCCGCGGCGACGAGCTCGGTCCCGCCGGTCGTCCGCAGGGCGTCGCTCACCGGGATGAGCGCGCCGTAGAGAATCAGGATCGGCCACTCGATCGAATCGTAGATCTCGCGCAGGGTCAGCACCTTCAGCAGCGCGATGAGGACGGCGGCGGCGAGAAAGCCGATCTCGACGGGGACGAGCCCGGCGGCGACCGAGACCATGGTGGCTGCGAGGATGAGCACAGGGAGAACGGCGCGGCGCGGGCGGCCGAGGTCGATCTTGCGCTCGGCGAGCGGAAGGCAGCCTAGAGCCTCGAGCGCGTCGGGCATGCGCGCGAGGTCGCCCTGCAGCACGACGACGTCGCCGGCGCGGAAGGTCACGCGGCGCAGGCGCACGGCGGTGCGCCGGCCGCCGACGGCGAGAAGGTTGACGCCGAAACGCTCGCGTAGCCGGAGCTGGGCGGGCGTCGCGCCGACCATGATCGAGTTGACGGTGATCACGGCCTCGACCGCGCCGACCTCGTCGGGGCTTTTCTCGTCCGCGCCCATCTCCTTGCTGCCGATGAGCTCGAGTCCTGCGGCGCCGACGACCTTCTGGAGCGTGTGCGGGTCGCTCGAGAGGACGAGAATGTCGTTGGGAAGCAGCCTCCAGTGCGGGTCCGGAACGTATCGGCGGTGCTTCTCGCGGATGATCGCGGCGACCTTGAGATCCCCTTCCCCTTGCGCCTCCAGCTCCTCGACCGTCCGGCCGACGAAGGCGGAATCCGGCCGCAGCGTCGCCTCGCTCGTATAGTCCTTGACCTGGAACAGATCCTCCGCGCTGCGCGCGCCGCCCCGCTTCGGCAGGAGCCGCCATCCGAACGCGAGGAAAGCGACTCCGACGAGGGAGAGCCCGGCGCCGACCGGGAAGAAGTCGAACATGGCGAAGGGCTGACCCGTCACCTCCTCGCGCACGCGGCTCACGATGATGTTGGGCGAAGTGCCGATGAGGGTGGTGAGGCCGCCGAGGAGCGCGCCGAAGGAGAGCGGCATCAGCAGCTGCGAAGGCGCGGTGCCGGTCCGCCGCGCCATCTGCAGCGCAACGGGCAGGAAGATCGCGACCGTGCCGATGTTCTTCATGAAGCCGGAGAGAAGCGCGACGGTGCCGGCGAGAACGGTCACCTGCATGGTCGTCGTTCGGAGGTGCTGGCTGATCGGGCGGAGCAGGGATTGGACGACTCCCGACTTGCCGATCGCGGTGCTCATCACGAGCGCAGACGCGATGACGACGAGGACCGGATCGGAGAAGCCGGCGAAGGCCTTCTTGGCGTCGACGACGCCGGCCGCGACGGCGGCGAGAAGGGCGATGAGCGCGACGAGGTCGTAGCGGATACGGTCCCAGACGAAGAGACCGATCATCCCGGCGAGGATGGCGAAGACGAACGCCTGGTCGAGCGTCACACGTCGTTGCGCGCGTCCGGCTTGTCGCCGGCCGCCTCGCGCAGCTCCTGCTCCGGCGTCCGCGTCTCGGCCGGCGCGCCGCGCGCGATGTCGGAGAGCGTCACGATCCCGACGAGGCGGCCCTGCGCCCCCAGCACAGGCATTCGGCGGATGCGGCGCGCGCGCATCGTCTCGGCGGTGCGAGCTGCATCGTCCTCGGCGCGACAGCAGACGAGGTCGGTCGACATGATCTCGCGCACGGTCGCCACCGTCGGGTCGAGTCCCTCGGATACCGCGCGGAGGATGATGTCGCGGTCGGTGAGAATGCCTTCGACGGCTTCCTGGCGACCGACCAGCAGCGCTCCCGCGTCGATGTCGCCGAGAAGCCGCGCGGCGTCCTGAAGGGTGTCTTCAGGACCGATCATCTGCACGTCCCGGGTCATGACGTCGCCGATCTTCACGGCAGCGCCAACAGAACAGGCGCCGGTTCCGTTCCGCCGCACCCTCTCCCGCTCGACCGGCGCGCGAAGTCCCGGCCGGGGCGGGCTACTCCGCGGCCGCCGCGCGGCGGGGTCGGCGCACGGGCGCGGCGGAGGCCCGTTCCGGCTCGGCGAGGACGGCGAGGAGCGCCTTGCGCGTCTCGGCGAGGCGAGACTCGTGCTCGATCTTATGGCCGAAAAGATTCTTCACGTAAAAGACGTCGACCACCTTGACGCCGTAGGTCGAGATCTTCGCGCTCGAGATCTGGAGATTGAGCGTCGTGAGCGCGCGCGTCAGCTCGTAGAGAAGCCCCGGCCGATCGCGGCCGTTCACCTCGATCACCGTATGGGCGGCGCTCGCCTTGTTGTCGATGAGGACGCGCGGCGTGACCGGGAAGGCGCTCGACCTCGGCTCGGACGGCCGCCGCTTCGCGAGCTCCACGTGCGGCTTGATGCGGCCCGAGAGCACGTTCTCGAAGAGGACGGCGAGCTTCGCCAGCTTGTCCGGCCGGTCGAACGCGCCGCCCGCCGCGTTCTGCACCCAGAACGTGTCGAGCGCCATTCCGTCCGTCATCGTGACGATGCGCGCGTCGACGATGTTCGCGCCGGCGAGCGCCAGAGCGCCCGCGATCCGCGAGAAGAGGCCGGGATGATCGGCGGTGTAGACCGTCACCTCGGTGACGCCGCGCCGCGGATCGACGCGCTTGTCGACGGTAAGCGCCGCAGCCGAAACGTCCGCCTCGCGCATCAGCCTTGCGTGGCGCGCGAGAGTCGCCGCATCGAAGGCGAGCCAATAGTAGGGGTAGCCCTTGGCCACGAAGGCGGCGAAGGCGTCGTCGTCGAGCTCCGGAAGCAGGGCTCTCGTCTGCTCCTGCACGGCGCGGATGCGCGCCGCGCGCGCCTCGGCGACCTGGCCGCCCGACATCACCTCGTTCGCGCGCTCGTAGAGCTCGCGCAGGAGCGTCGCCTTCCAGTTGTTCCAGGTCTTCGGCCCCACCGCGCGTATGTCGGCGACCGTGAGCACGAGCAGCAGCTTCAGCCGCTCCGGCGACTGCACCAGCGCCACGAAGTCCTCGACCGTCTTCGGGTCGTCGATGTCGCGCTTGAACGCCGCGTTGCTCATGAGGAGATGCCAGCGCACGAGCCAGGCGACCTGCTCCGTCTCCTCGTCGGCAAGGCCGAGGCGCGGCCCCAGGCGCTGCGCCACCTTCTCGCCGAGCACGGAATGGTCGCCCCCGCGGCCCTTGGCGATGTCGTGCAGCAGCACGGCGACGTAGAGCGCGCGGCGCGAGAGAATTTGATGCACGACCTGCGAGGCGATCGGCGCCTCGTCCTTCAGCTCCCCGCGTTCGATCTTGGCGAGAATGCCGATCGCGAAGAGAGTGTGCTCGTCGACCGTGTAGACGTGGTACATGTCGTACTGCATCTGCGCGACGACACGGCCGAAATCGGGGATGAAGCGGCCGAACACGCCGGCCTCGTTGAGGCGGCGAAGCGTTGTCTCCGGATCCTTGCGCGAGGTCAGCATCTCGAGGAAGAGCCGGTTCGCTTCCGGATCCTCGCGCAGGCGCCTGTCGACGAGGCGCAGCGACTGCCGCACGAGCCGGAGCGCGTGCGGATGGATGTCGAGCTCGTTCTCCTGCGCCAGGTGGAAGAGGCGGAGGAGGTTCACGGGATCGTCGCGAAAGACGTCGTCCTTGGCGATCGTGAGCCGCCCGCCCTCCACCGCGAAGGCGTCTCCTATCCTCTTCCGGAACGAGGGGCGCAGCCAGGCGAAGCGCGGCTTGCGCTTGTGCTCGGCCTCGAGCACCGCGCAGAAGATGCGCGTCAGGTCGCCGACGTCCTTCGCGGTCAGGAAGTAGTGCTTCATGAACCGCTCGACGCCGCGCGCGCCCGCGTGATCGGTGTAGCCCATGCGGCGGCCGATCTCGGCCTGAACGTCGAAGCCGAGCCGCTCCTCGGCGCGGCCGGCGAGATAGTGCAGGTGGCAGCGCACGGTCCAAAGAAAGTTGTGCGCGCGCTCGAAGCGCCCGAATTCCTCTTCCGACAGCAGGCCGAGCCCGACGAGCTTGGCGACGTCGTCGATCCGGTAGGCGTATTTCGCGATCCAGAAGAGGGTGTGGAGGTCTCTTAGGCCGCCCTTGCCCTCCTTGACGTTCGGCTCCAGCACGTAGCGCGAATCGCCGACCCGGTTGTGGCGCTCGTCGCGCTCGGCGAGCTTCGCCTCGACGAACTCCGCGGTGGTCCGCTTCGCCAGCTCGGCGTCGTAGCGCCTCCTCAGGGAGTCGTAGAGGCTCTGCTCGCCCCATACCCAGCGCGCCTCGAGGAGCGCCGTCCGGATCGTGAGGTCGCTTCGCGCGCCGCGCAGGCAGTCGTCGACCGAGCGCGTCGCGTGCCCCACCTTGAGGCCGAGATCCCAGAGGGCGTAGAGCATCCACTCGACGACCTGCTCCGTATGCGGCGTCGACTTGTAGGGGAGGAGGAAGAGGAGATCGACGTCCGAGTAGGGCGCGAGCTCGCCGCGCCCGTAGCCGCCGACGGCGACGATGGCGAGGTGCTCGCCTTTGGTCGGGTTCGCGAGCGGGAAGACGCGAAGCGTCACGAAATCGTGGAGCAGACGGACGACCTGGTCGATGAGGAAGGCGTTCTCCCGGATCGTCGCCGCGCCGGGGGTGCCGGACTCGAAGCGGTGGCGGATCTCGTCATGCCCTTCTCGCAGGGCGGCCTTCAGGACCGAGACGACGGCGGCGCGATCGTCCGGCATCGCCTCGAGCTCCTCCCAGAGCGCACGGCGGTCGATGATTTCGCGCGGGCGGGCGATCGCGGACATGACCCCCGCGAATGTAATGCCTGCCGGGCCCCGAGGCGAGGCGGGGGCGCGACGGCGGTCCCGGCCTCTCCTTTCCCGACGGGGAGGGATTGCCGGCTCGTCCGGCGTTGTCCTCGGCACGGCGCTCGGTCATCCTTCGCGGTGACCTTGGAGGGAGGCTCCGATGCTCGACCGCGCGCTCGCCACGAAGATCATGAACGCCGTCGACGAGGGGTTCGACGAGCAGGTCGCGCTCACGGCCGAGCTCGTCAAGTTCCCGAGCGTGCGCGGCGCCGAGCACACGGCTCAGGACTTCGTCGCCGCCGAGATGCGCCGCCGCGGGCTCGCCGTCGATCGCTGGCGCATCGAGCTCGACGACATTCGCCATCTGCCCGGCTTCTCCCCGGTGCATGTCTCCTACGACAACGCGATCAACGTCGTCGGCGCGCATCGGGCGGATTCGCCCAACGGCCGCTCGCTCATCCTCAGCGGGCATATCGACGTCGTGCCGACCGGGCCGCTCGACATGTGGACCCGCCCGCCGTTCGAGCCCTGCGTCGAGCGCGGCTGGCTCTATGGTCGCGGCGGTGGCGACATGAAGGCCGGGATAGCCGCCAATCTCGCGGTGCTGGACGCGCTGAGAAGGGTCGGGTTCCGGCCCGCCGCCGACGTCTTCGTGCAATCGGTCGTGGAGGAGGAGTGCACCGGGAACGGCGCGCTCGCCTGCCTCGCCCGCGGCTACCGCGCCGAGGCCGCGCTCATTCCCGAGCCGCTCTGGGACAAGCTCATCCGCGCCCAGGTCGGCGTCCTCTGGTTCCAGGTCACCTGCCGCGGCTTCCCGGTCCATGTCCGCGAAGCCTCCGCCGGCGCCAACGCGATCGAGGCCGCCTACGGGCTCATGGAGGCGTTGCACGGGCTCGAGGCGCGCTGGAACGCGCGAAAGGCGGACTATCCGCCCTTCGCCGATGTCGAGCACCCGATCAACCTCAACATCGGCCGCATTGCCGGCGGCGACTGGCCGTCGAGCGTTCCCGCCTGGTGCACGTTCGACGTCCGCGTCGCGATCTATCCCGGGCAGAGCATCGCCGAGGCGAAGGCGGAGATCGAGGCGACGATCCGGGACGCGGCGCGCGCGAACCGGTTCCTCGCCAACTCGCCGCCGGAGATCGTCTATCACGGGTTCGAGGCCGAGGGATACGTGCTGGAGGGCGGCGAAGAGGCGGTCGCGCTTCTCGCCGAGGCGCACGCCGGGGCGACCGGCGGCAAGCTCGAGGAGGTGGCGACGACGGGAACGACCGATGCGCGCTTCTTCGGGCTCTACGCCGGGATCCCGGCGCTCGTCTACGGCCCCAACGCCGAATCGATTCACGGCTTCGACGAGCGCGTCGAGCTCGAGAGCGTCCGCCGCTGCACCCAGGCGATGGCGCTCTTCGTCGCGGGGTGGTGCGGGCTCGAGCGAATCTGAGATGCGGGTCGTCTACTCCGAGAAGCACGAGCGGCATCAGCCGCGCGTCTTCGTCTATCGCGGCCGGATCGTGGACACGCCCGAGAACGCGGTGCGCGCGACGATGATCGCCGCGGCGCTCGGCGATGCCGGGCACGAGATCATGGCGCCTGCGGATTTCGGCCTCGCGCCGATCCGCGCCGTGCACACGGCCGACTATCTCGACTTCCTCGAGACCATACACGCGCGCTGGGCCGCCTTGCCGGGCGCGGGGCCGGAGGTGGTCGCGAACGTCCATCCGAACCGCAACATGGGGCGGCGGCCGGAGGGCGTCGTCGGGCTCGTCGGGTGGCATACGGCCGACACCGCCTGCCCGATCGTCGAGGGGACTTGGGAGGCCGCGCTCGCGAGCGCCCACGCCGCCGTCCAGGCGGCGGAGCTCGTCGCCGACGGGGCGTCTGCCGCCTACGCGCTCTGCCGCCCTCCCGGCCACCACGCCTATGCCGACATGGCGGGCGGGTTCTGCTATTTGAACAACACGGCGATCGCCGCGCAGCACCTCAGGCGCCGGTTCGACCGCGTCGCGATCCTCGACATCGACGTCCATCACGGCAACGGCACGCAAGGGATCTTCTGGACGCGCGGCGACGTGCTCACCGTCTCGATCCACGCCGACCCGGCCGGGTTCTATCCCTGGTACGCCGGGTATGCGGGCGAGCGCGGGGCGGGCGACGGGCTCGGCTGCAACCTCAACCTGCCGCTCGCGCCAGGGAGCGATGACACTGCGTTCCTCGACGCCGCGATGCGCGCTCTGGGCGCGGTGCGCGATTTCGCGCCGGCGGCGCTCGTCGTCGCCGCCGGGTTCGACACGCACGAGCGCGACCCGCTCGGCGCGTTCAAGGTGACGACCCCGGCCTATCGCGAGCTCGGACGCCGGATCGCCGCGCTCGAAATTCCCGCCGTCATCGTGCAGGAGGGCGGCTACGGCACCGCTGAGCTGCCGCAGAACGTGCTCGCCTTTCTCGCCGGTTTCGACGCGCGGTGAAGACGGTCCCGACCCCGCGCGCGGCCGCTCAAAGCAGCGACCGCAATCCCTCGCGGTAGCTCGGATAGCGCAGCGTCACGCCGAGCTCTCGCTTGATGCGCGCGTTCGAGACGCGTCGGTTGTCGGTCCAGAAGCTTCGCGCCATCGCCGACAGGCCCGCGGCCTCGAGCGAGACGAGCGGCGGCGGCACGAGGCCGAGGAGCCGGCAGGCCTCGGCCACGACCGCGGCCGGCTCGGCCGGCTCGTCGTCGCAGACGTTGTAGACGGTGCCGGGGTTGGGGCGCGCCATCGAGGCGAGAAGGACGGTCACGACATCCTCGACATGGATGCGCGAGAAGAGATGGCCGGGACGATGGATTCGCTTCGCCGTTCCCTTCCTCACCTGATCGATGACGCTGCGCCCGGGCCCGTAGATGCCGGCGAGACGGAAGATGTGGAGCGGAAGGCCGGTCGCTCGCCAGGCTTCCTCGGCGGCCACGCGGGCGCGCTGGCGGTCGCCCGAGGGCTTCAGCGGCGCGGTTTCGTCCACCATCGCGCCGCCGGTGTCGCCGTAGACCCCGATCGTCGAGAGATAGCCGACCCAGTCGGCGCGGAGGTCGGGGAAGCGGCGGAGAACCGGGTCGCCTTCGGCATCGGGCGGCACCGAGACGAGGATGCGCCTCGTATCGGACGGCACGCGCGCTTCGGAGAAGAGCTGCGCGTCGATGCCCTCTGCCGCGAGCTCCGCGCGCTTCTCCTCGCTGAGGACCGTGCCGGTGACGGGGCCCGGATAGCGCCGCGCGAGCGCCAGCGCCGTGTAGCCGAGGCCGAAGCAGAAGAGTCTCATATCTTGCCGACCATCCGGCTGCGCGCCCACAGCCAGGCCGCGATGCAGAGAAGCGCGCCGAACGCGACCGGAAGGCGCAGACCCAGACCCTCCGATGCGCCGCCCATCACGGTCGCGCCGAGGGCCGGGCCGCCGCGGATGACCATCCCGTAGATGGACATGACGCGCCCGCGCATGGCCGGCTCGACCTCGATCTGGATGAGCGTCTGGGCGCCGATGCCGGTCACCGTCAGCCCGAACCCGACTACGAAGAGGGCAGGGAGCGCGATCCAGTACTGCCGCGTCGCGGTGAAGGCGAGAAGGGAGGCTGCGAGCACGAGCACGAAGGCGACGAAGCGCCGGACCGCTTGGCCGGGCGGCGGCTGGTCCAGCATCCAGAGGCCGCCGGCGATCGCGCCGAGCCCGACGACCGCGGTGAGCCAGGCGAACCCCTGGACTCCCCGGCCGAAGACGGCGTCTGCGAATCCCGGCAGGAGCTCGACCACCGGCCGGCCGCATACCGAGCTCGCGACGGTGACGATGAGGGCGAGCCCGATGAGGTCGTGGTGCAACGCGTAGCGATAGCCGTCGAGCGAGGCTTCGATGAGCGTGCGCGGCGCTGCGGTGCTCGGCTCGGGCCGGCCGCGCCCGGGCTCCACCCAGCGGAGCGCCACGAGGAAGACGACGAAGGTCGCGGCGTTCGCGGCGAAGGCGGCCGCCGTGCCGGGGCCGGCGATGATGGCGCCGGCGAGGGCGGGGCCGATGAAGCGCGCGATGTTGAACGTGATCGAGTTGATCGCGACCGCCGACGGCAGAGCCTCCTTGCCGACGAGATTCGGAATGAGGGCGAGTCGCGCCGGCTGGTTGACCGCGTTGACGATGCCGAGCGTCACCGTGAGCAGAAAGAGGAGCTCGATCGTCATCGCTCCCATCCACGTCAAGACGGCCAGAAGGACGGACTGGAGGGTCGCGGCGATCTGCGTCGCGCGGATGACGCGAAGCTTGTCGCGCCGGTCGGCGAGCGCTCCGGCGAACGGGCTGAGAAAGACCGTGGGGACGAGGTCGGCTGCGGCGATGAGGCCGAGCCAGAAGCCGGACCGGGTCAGCTCCCAGGCGAGCCAGCCGACCGCGACGCGCTGCAGCCAGGTGCCGATCAGCGAAACGAGATTGCCGATGGCATAGGCCCGGTATTCGGGACCCGCGAAGGCGAGTCCGACGCTGCCGAACCGGCTTCCGAGGCTGCCGAGTGCCGAAACTTTCATGCCGCGGCTATAATATCGACGCGGCCGGGGTTTTCGACCGGCACGCCCCTTGCCTTTAAGAACGCCCGTGCCGGCGCCCCGTCTCGCCCGCGTCGGCCGCCCCCGTGTCATCGCGATGATCGGCGTTGCCATACCCGTCGGAATCGCGAAGAAGAAGAACGCGATCATGACGACCGATGTCGTGTCCCGAGCTTTGGCTCTCCGGCGCCGGGCCGATCGGAGGTGCGGTGCGGGGGCGTTCCTCCTCGCCGCCCTCCTGCTCGGCGCCTTGCCGGCGGCGGCGCAGCGCCTGCCCGCCGTCGAGGCCGATCGCTACGAGCGCTGCATGGCCTTGGCGCGCAGCGATCCCGAGGCGGCGCGCGACATGGCGCAGCGCTGGCGCTTCGAGGGCGGCGCGAACCCGGCCGAGCACTGCGCGGCGGTCGCGCTCATCGGCCTCCGGCAATACGCGGACGCGGCGCGGCGTCTCGAAGCCCTCGGCGACGCCATGGCGAAGGCGCCGCCGACGCTCCGCGCCGAGATACGTGGACAGGCGGGCCAGGCATGGATTCTCGCGGGCGACACGGTGCGGGCGCACGAGATGCTGACCCTCGCGCTTCTCGACGCGCCCGACGATCTCGATCTGCTGACCGATCGTGCCGTAGCGGCGGGCGCGCTCGGAAGGCCGGCGGAGGCGCTCGCCGATCTCGACCGTGTTCTCGCGAAAGAGCCGGATCGTGCCGATGCCCTTACCTTCCGGGCCGCGGCGAAGCGCGCGCTCGGACGGCTCGACGAGGCGCTGCTCGACGCCGAGCGCGCGGTGAAGCTCGCGCCCAAATCGCCCGACGCGCTGCTCGAGCGCGGGAACATCCTCGCGCTCGCAGGCGATGCCGACCGCGCACGCCGCGATTGGGAGGAGATCGCCAAGCTCGCGCCCGCGAGCGAGGCGGCCGCGGCCGCGAAGGCGAATCTCGCGCGGCTGAAGAAGAGCTAGCCGGAGGGAGCCGCCCGGAGCCGCGCCGCTCAGAAGTCGAGATCGGCGTAGTGCGGCGGCGGCGGCAGGCCCGGCACCACGTCGGCGAGGATCGGCCGGAAGCTCGGTCGGCTCTTGACGCGCGCGTACCACTCCTTCGCGGGCTCATGCGCGTCCCAGGGCACGTCGCCGAGATAGTCGATCGTCGACAGATGCGCCGCCGCGCAGATGTCGGCGAGCGAGAAGACGTCGCCGGCGAGCCAGCGCCGCCGCTCGGCGAGCCAGCCGATATAGTCGAGGTGGTGGGCGAGGTTCGCGTGGCCGGCGCGGATCGCGCTCGAATTGGGCGTGCCGCCGCCGCCGAGCCGGCGCATCACCTTCTCGCCGACGAGGTTCTCGGTGACCTCCCGGTTCATCTTGACGTCGAACCAGCCGACGAGGCGGCGCACCTCGGCACGGTCGACGGGGTCGAGGCCGAGCAGCAGCTTGTCGCGATGGACCTCGTCGAGATACTCGGCGATCGCGTTGGAGTCGGCGAGCACGGTGCCGTCGGGCTCGATCAGCACCGGCACCTCGCCGGCGGGATTGAGCGCAAGGAACTCCGGACGCCGCTCCCAGACGCGCTCGACCTGCAACGTCGCCTCGAGGTTCTTCTCCTTGAGGACGATCCGGATCTTGCGCGAGAACGCCGAAAGCGGCAGGTGGTAGAGGATTCGGGTCATCGGCTGAGATACGGCGGTGGCGGGCCACGATAGCCTGAAAGCGCGTCGACGTCGCGCCCGGGTCCACGAATTGATATCGTGCGCGCGCCTCCGGATGCGACCTTTTCTTCTCCTCGTCAGGCGCGACTTGCGGCTCGCGCTGCGCCAGGGCGGCGACGCCGCCATGGTGGTCGGATTCTTCGTGCTCGGCGTCGTGCTCTTCCCGTTCGGGGTGGGGCCCGAGCCGCAGCTTCTCGCCCGCATCGCCGCCGGCATTCTCTGGGTGATGGCGCTCCTCGCGGCCCTGCTTTCGCTCGAGCGCCTCTTCGCCGCGGATTTCGAGGACGGCAGCCTCGAAGGGCTCGCGCTTCTGGCGCTGCCGCTCGAGGCCGTGGTTCTGGCGAAATGCGCCGCCCATTGGCTGGTGACCGGGCTGCCGCTCGTCGTCGCGGCGCCGGTGCTGGGCGCGCTCCTCGCGCTCGAGCCCGACGGCTATGCGACCCTGATCGTGGCGATGGCCATCGGCACGCCGAGCCTCAGCCTCGTCGGCGCGGTTGGCGCCGCCCTCTCGCTCGGCGCCCGGCGCGGCGGCGTCCTTCTCTCGCTCCTCGTCCTGCCGCTCTACATCCCGGTGCTCGTCTTCGGCGTCGCGGCCGTGGAGGCGGCGGTTTCGGGGCTTCCGCCGCGCCCCCATCTCCTCATCCTCGCCGCGTTCGGCATTGGCGCCTTGCCGCTCGCGGCGCTCGCCGCGGCGGCGGCGTTGCGTCAGGCGCTCGAATAAGGTTCCTCTTCGCCTCGTGAAGCGACTCCTCTTCGCGCTCCCCGTCCTCGTCTTCGTCGTCCTCGTCGGGTATTTCCTGCTCGGCCTGCAGCGTGATCCCTCGACGCTCCCCTCGGCGCTCATCGACAAGCCGGTGCCCGAGTTCGGCCTGCCGGCGCTGGCCGAGAAGCCGGGGCTCGCGGCCGCCGATCTCCGCGGGCAGGTGACGCTCGTCAACTTCTTCGCCTCGTGGTGCGTGCCGTGCCGCGTCGAGCACCCGGTACTGATGCGGATCGCCGAGTCCGTGCCTGTCGTCGGCATCGCCTACAAGGACAAGCCGGAGGACTCGCGCCGCTTCCTCGAGGAGCTCGGCGATCCCTACGCCCGCATCGGCGTCGACCGCGACGGGCGCACGGCGATCGACTTCGGCGTCTACGGCGTGCCGGAGACCTACGTCGTCGACAAGGAGGGCAAGATCCGCCTGCGCTTCGTGGGCCCCTTGACGCCGAAGGCATGGGACGAGGAGATCGCGCCCTTGGTGCGCCGCCTCCAGTCGTAAGGCCGAAGCGGGAAAGCGGCAGGGAGAGTTACGGGCAGCGGCGCCCCCAGGGGGTGTCGACGCAACCCTCCCCGCGCGTCTCGCCGAAATTGCCGGCGAGATAGTCGAGGAGAAGCTCGCGCTCCTGCGGCTCCGGCACGGGCATGTTCTGGTTCTCGATCATCCAGTCGATCGTCTCGTCCCAGCGGGTCCGGCTCATCCCCTGCTGAGTCACCAGCGCCATCGAGTGGCAGCCCGAGCACCAGGCGACGACCTCGTCGCGGCCGGGCCCCGGCGGAAGCTCGTCGCCTTGAGCGCGCACGACGTCGCTCGGGGCGGCGAGCGCCGCCCCGAGGAGAAACGCCATCGAGATTCCGCGTGCGAGGCTCAGGTCGGGACCGTCACTGCGATGCGGTGCATCGCGTTGTTGAGATAGCCGCGCGGATTCCACATGACCGCGAAAGGCTGCATCGTGCCCTGATCGTCGGTCGCGCGCGCCCAGACCTCGTAATACCCCTTGGTCGGAAAGCGGAGGCGGGCACGCCAGCGCTGCCAGGAGTACTTGTTGGGCGGCGGGTCGAGCTCCGCCGGGATCCAGGTGCTGCCGAAGTCGATGCTGACGTCGACGCGCGCCACGTCCCTGTCGCCCGCCCAGGCGTGGCCGCGCACTTCGAGCATGCGGTCGTCGCGCGGCAGGACGGCGTCGGTCGCGGGATAGGTGATGACAGACTTCACCGGCATCGACTGGATGATCCGGAAGTCCTCCTGCGGCACCTGATCGCCCGGCTTCACGGGGTACGCCGGCACCCGGTACGAAACCCCCGTCATCCCGGGGCCGTCGTGGACCTGATCGCGGATCCAGATGCGGCGCAGCCATTTCTGCGAGGTCGAGCCGGGCCAGCCGGGGCAGACCAGGCGGACCGGGAAGCCGTTCAGGGCCGGTATCTTCTCGCCGTTCATCTCGAAAGCGATGATCGTGTGCGGGTCCATCGCCTTCCAGATCGGCACGCCGCGCGAGATCGGCGGCTTGTCGGGGTCGCCGCTGAGATGGACGTCGCTGCCGTAATGCGCGGTGTAGACGGCGGTCTCCTTCAGCCCGGCGCTGCGCAACACGTCCGCGAGGCGGACACCCGTCCACTCGGCGTTGCCCACCGCGCCGACCGTCCACTGGTTGCCGCGCGCCGGCGGGTTGAAGCCCGCGCGGCCGTTGCCGCCGCATTCGAGCTGGAGCTTCAAGCGCACCTGCGGGAAGCGCGACTTCAGCTCGTCGAGCGAAAGCTCGAGCGGCGTGTGAACCTCGCCGTCGACGACGAGCTTCCAGCCCTCCGCGTTCTGCGTCTCGGCGGCTTCGGGGACGAGGCCGTTGTTGCGCACGAAATGCAGATCGTTCGGCGTGACGTCGGGGTCGAGAAGATGCGCGGGCGTCTCGGCGTTGACCGGGCGGTCGTTGTGAACGATGAGCCGCTCCTTCCCGGTGAGCTTCACGTCCTTCTTGCCTTGCGCCAGCGCGACCGGGATGAGGCCCGTCGGCATCCGGCTCGCGAACGGGATCGCCGCGCCGATCGCAGCACCCATCGCGGCCAGGCTCGCGCCCTTGAGAAGGCCGCGGCGGCCGAACACGACCGCGTCGGCCCGCTCGGGATCCTCGCCGTAGAGTTCGAAAAGGCCACGCTCTTGCGATGCCATAATCTCCTCCCTTGTCGTTTCTGCCCCTGAAGGGAGCCAGCGGTCGTCGCTACGATAGCTCAGCGGCGGCGCAACGCAACAAGCGCCAGGAGCGCCGCGCCGAGGAGCGCGACGTAGAAGAGCTCGCCGAAGCGCGCATAAAGCGGCGGCGCGATGGGTCTCGGGAGCGCCGTGTCGAGCACGCCGACCGCATCGAGCCCGAGCCTCGCGACCACCCTCCCGTAGGGATCGACGACCGCCGAGATCCCGTTGTTCGCCGAGCGGACGAGCGGCATTCCTTCCTCGACCGCGCGCGTGCGCGCGATCGCGAAATGCTGGTAGGGGCCGGAGCTTCGCCCGTACCACGCGTCGTTCGTGAGGTTGAGGAGCCAGGCCGGGCGACGTCGCTCGTCGATCACTTCGCCGGGGAAGATCACCTCGTAGCAGATGAGGGGACCCGTGGCGGGAAGGCCGGGCAGCGCCAAGGTCTGCGGTCCGGGCCCGGCCGAGAAATCGATGGTGCCGGACGTGATCTTGTCGATCGGCAGGATGCCGCGCAGCGGCTGGTATTCGCCGAACGGCACGAGGTGGAACTTGTCGTAGGTGCCGACGAGGTTGCCGGCGTCGTCGATCACCGCGAGGCTGTTCCAGACGTGCTGGGGAGGGAGCGGCTCGGGGTCGGTCCTCGGCGCGCCGGTGATGAGCACGGCGCCCGGCCGCAGGACCGACGCGATAGCGCGGCGCGCCGTCTCGTCGCGATTGAGATAGAAGGTCGCCGCCGCCTCGGGCCAGATCACGATGTTGGGATCGCCGGGCTGCGCCGAGAGCGCGAGATGCGTGCGGAAATTCGCCTCGCGCGCCGCGGCGTCCCATTTGAGGCTCTGCGGGATCGAAGGCTGCACGAGGCGAAGGCGGACGTCGGGCTGCATCTCCGTCGTGGCGGTGGAGAGCCGCGCGGCGCCGAGGACCGCCGGCACCGCGACGAGCGCCGCGGCGACGATGGTCGGCCCCCAGCGCCACCGGCGCCGGTCGGCGAGCGTCGCCGGCAGGAGCGCCGCGAGAACGGTGAGGAAGCTGAGGCCGTAGATCCCGATCGCCGCCGTCGACTGCAGGACGGCGAGGCCGCCGGGAAAGTTTCCCGCCCAGGCGTAGCCGACGAGGTTCCAGGGAAAGCCGGTCAGGATGTTTCCGCGCAGCCATTCGGCGGCGCTCCAGGCAATCGCGAGCGCGAGAATGCGCGCGATCCCGGTCGGCGCGACGAGCCAGGCCGCGGCCGTCGCGGCGCCGGTGAAGAGCCCGAATCCCGCCGGGAATCCGGCGGCCGCGAACGGCATCATCCACCAGAAGCGCGCGAGGTCGACGGTGAGCGCGATCGCGATCCAGTAAAGGCCGGCGAGGAAGAAGCCGAAGCCGAACCACCATCCGACGGCGAAGGCGGCGCGCTTCGTCCGCACCCCGTCCATGATCCAGACGAGGCCCGAGAAGGCCGGGACGAGGAGCGGCGCCGAATCGATCGGCGGCAGGGCGGCGGCGGCGAGCGCGCCGAGGAGGAACGACCAGACCCAGCGCCGCCAGCCGGAAAGCTCGGCGAGGAACGCCGCCGCGCGGCGCAGCGGCGTGAACTCCGAGCTCGTGCGCCCCACGGCCAGGTCCGCCGCGCGGGCGCGGTCATGCGGCAGGTGCATCGCGCCTCACCGTGCAGAAGGCTCCGCCTTCTCCGCGACCGCGGAGATCGGCCGGGCGGGGGAATAACGCGCCCGGGCTAGGGACCGCAACCGCCGCGACCTTCGGCGCCGCTCCGCGACGGCGGCGCGGCGCCCGCGAACGGCCGCGTTCTCCTCTCCGCAGGCGGCAGCGGGATACCTCACGCCCTCAATTCTCGGCGCCGCCTGCGGGAACCGGCACCGGCGGAAGCCCGCGGACGCGCAGGCGCTTCACGCGACGCGGATCGGCGTCGAGCACCTCGAAGGAAAGGCCCGAGGGATGCTCGATCACCTCGCCGCGCTGCGGCACGCGCCCGGCGAGCGTGAAGACGAGCCCGCCCAAGGTTTCGACCTCCTCCTCCGATTCGGGCGGCAGCAGCTTCTGCCCGGCGCGCGCCTCGAAATCCTCGATCCGGGTCCGCGCGTCCGCGATCGCCGTGCCGTCGGCGCGGTCGATGAGCTTCGGCGCGTACGCATCGTCGTGCTCGTCCTCGATCTCGCCGACGATCTCCTCGATCAGGTCCTCGATCGTGACGAGCCCGTCGATGCCGCCGAACTCGTCGACCACCATCGCCATGTGAACGCGCGAGAGCCGCATCTGCAGAAGGAGGTCGAGCACCGGCATCGAGGGCGGAACGAACAGCACCTTGCGGATGATCTTCGCGAGCTTCACCGACCGGCGGTCGGCGACATAGGGCAGCACGTCCTTGACGTGGACCATGCCGACGACATCGTCGAGCGATTCGCGGTAGACCGGAAAGCGCGAGTGTCCCTGATCGACGAAGAGCCGCACGACTTCCTCGAACGGCGTGTCGATTTCGACGGCGACGATGTCGATCCGCTGCACCATGACGTCGGCGGCGACGAGCTCGTGCAGCTTCAGGATGTTGCCGATCAGCGTGCGCTCGTGCGGATCGATCGGCTCCTCGTCCTCCTCGCGCTCCTCGATCAGCTCTTCGAGCTCCTCGCGCACGGTGTCGCCGTTGCGCCGGCGCAAGAGCTTCAGCCAGCTCTTCCAGGGGGCCGATTCACCCATGCGCCGCCACCCCGTAAGGGTCCGCGACGCCGAGCCCGGCGAGAACCTTCCGCTCGAGGTCCTCCATCCGCTCGGCCGCTTCCTCCTCCTCGTGGTCGTGGCCGAGAAGGTGAAGGATGCCGTGCACGAGGAGATGCCGGAAATGGTCGGCGAGGCTCTTGCCCTGTTCGGCGGCTTCTCGGGCCACCGTCTCGTAGGCGAGCGCCACGTCGCCGAGAAGGCGCGGCGCGCCGTTCACCGTCGGCGCGCCGGCCGGGAAGGAGAGGACGTTCGTCGGCTGGTCCTTTCCTCGCCACGCGCGGTTGAGGTCGCGAATGCCGGCATCGTCGGTGAGCAGCACGCTCAGCTCGTGCTCGCCCGGGTCCGTGGCGGCGGCAAGCGCGGCGCGCGCGGTTGCCCGGCATATCGCTTCGATTTCGGGGATCGCGTCGCCCCAGGCGGGGCAGGCTTCGATCAGGTCCAGATGTAGACGACTAGGGTCAGGATCCATCGCTCGCATTGCCCCCGCTCGCGGGGGCGGGTTCCGAATTCTCGGTCCGCCGCTTCTTGCGGTCCCTTCGATCATAAGCCTCGACGATGCGCTGCACCAGCGCGTGCCGCACCACGTCGGCCTCGGTGAATCGAACGACCGCGATTCCGCTCACGCCCTGTAGCGTGTCGAGGGCGTCGAGCAGACCAGATTTTGTGTCCCTCGGCAGGTCGATTTGCGACAAATCGCCGGTGACCGCCATCCGCGAGTTCTCGCCGAGACGGGTGAGGAACATTTTCATCTGCACCGGCGTCGTGTTCTGCGCCTCGTCGAGGATGATGAAGGCGTTGGCGAGGGTGCGGCCGCGCATGAAGGCGAGCGGCGCGATCTCGATCTCGCCGCTCATCAGCCGCTTCGCCACGAGCTCGCCCGGCAGCATGTCGTAGAGCGCATCATAAAGCGGGCGCAGGTAAGGGTCGACCTTCTCCCTGAGATCGCCCGGCAGGAAGCCGAGCCGCTCCCCGGCCTCGACCGCCGGGCGCGACAGGATGATGCGCTCGACCTGTCCGGTCATGAGCGCGTCGACGGCCGCCGCTACCGCGAGATAGCTCTTGCCGGTGCCGGCCGGGCCGATTCCGAACACGAGCTCCTTCTCGCGCAAGGCGCGGATGTACTCGGCCTGCGTCGGCGAGCGGGCGCTGATGTGGCGCTTGCGGGTGCGGAAGGTCGCCTCGGCGCCGCCGCTCCCGTTGCTCGCCATCCTGACGGCCGCGTCCACCGCCGCGGCGTCGACCTCGAGGCCGCGCTTCAGCCGGTCCCAGAGCGTCGCGATCGCCGTGCGCGCCGCGTCGGCCGAGGGCCGCGGGCCCGAGATGGCGAGCCGGTTGCCGCGCGAGACGAGCGAGACGCCGAGCTGCCGCTCGATGCGCTCCAGATGCTGGTCGCGTTCGCCGAAAAGGAGCGGCAGAAGCAGATTGTCGTCGAACTGCATCTGCACCGAGGCCTCGCCGGCGGGCTCTGTCGTCCGGGCAGGCTCCGTCATGCGAGGACGCCCGCGAGGCTGTTGCGCCCGGCGCTCGCGATGCGCACCGGAACCACGCGTCCGAGGAGCTCGGGAGGCGCCGCCGCGTGCACCGCCTGGAGCCAGGGGCTGCGGCCGGCGAGCTGGCCCGGATGCCGGCCTTCCTTCTCGAACAGCACCTCGATCGTTCGGCCGACGGTCGCGGCGTTGAATTTCGCCTGCTGTTCCGCCAGGAGCGCCTGCAGGACGGACAGCCGTTCCTCCTTGACCGCCTCGGGTACCTGGGTCTCGAGCGCCGCGGCCGGCGTCCCGGGCCGCGGGCTGTACTTGAACGAGAACGCCTGGGCGAAGCCGATGTCGCGGACGAGGCGGAGCGTCGCCTCGAAATCGGCCTCGCTCTCGCCGGGGAAGCCGACGATGAAGTCGGACGAGAGCGCGAGGTCGGGCCGCGCCGTCCTCAGCCGGTCGACGAGCCGCCGGTAGTCGTCGGCTTTGTGCTTCCGGTTCATCGCCTCGAGGATGCGGTCGGAGCCCGACTGCACCGGGAGGTGCAGGAACGGCATGAGCTTCGGCACCTCGGCGTGCGCGGCGAGGAGATCCTCGTCGACGTCGCGCGGATGCGAGGTCGTGTAGCGGATGCGGGCGAGGTCCTCGATCTCGGCGAGCCGGCGCACGAGCGCGCCGAGCCCGCCCTCGATGCCGTGATAGGCGTTGACGTTCTGCCCGAGCAGGGTCAGCTCGCGCGCGCCGCCTTCGACGAGCCGGCGCGCCTCGCGCAGCACGTCCTCGGCCGGTCGCGAGTACTCGGCGCCGCGCGTGTAGGGGACGACGCAGAAGCTGCAGAACTTGTCGCAGCCTTCCTGGATCGTCAGGAACGCGGTCACGCCCGGCGCCGCCTTCGTCTCGGGCAGGTGGTCGAACTTCTCCTCGGCGGGAAAGTCGGTCTCGAGCACGTGGCCGCCGGCGCGGCTCGCGCGCGCCACCATCTCGGGCAGCCGGTGATAGGTCTGCGGGCCGAGCACGATGTCCACGAACGGCGCCCGGCGGACGATCTCGGCCCCTTCGGCCTGCGCGACGCAGCCGGCGACCGCGAGCACGGTGCCGCGCCGCTCCTTGAGCCGCCTCAGGCGCCCGAGCTCGGAGAACACCTTCTCGGCCGCCTTCTCGCGGATATGGCAGGTGTTGAGGATGATCATGTCCGCCGCCTCGGGAGTCTCCGTCGGCGCGTAGCCGAGCGGCGCCAGCACCTCGGCCATCCGCGACGAGTCGTAGACGTTCATCTGGCAGCCGTAGGTCTTGATGTAGAGCTTCTTCGACATTGGCGTTCCGGTTATGCGGCCGCTTTCGTGGGCGCCGGGGCGGAATGAGGCGCCCGGCCGGTGAGCGCTGCGACGACCCCGGCCGCCACCGCGCGCCGGCAATGATCGGCGAGCGCCTTGCGCGATCCGAGCTCCGCGATCGTCACGACCGGGTGAAACTCGATGATCACTGTGATGACGCCGAGCCCGAGCAATTCCCATAGATGGGGGGCGAGGTCCATCCCGCCATACCAGGCGACGAAGGGCCGCAAGGCGCGGCCGATCGGCATGCCGTCGATCCGCGCGTAAGTGACCGAGACCGGCTGAACGGGAACCAGCTCGCCGCGGACGCGGTGCTCGGCGACGGAGAAGAGCGCGCTCTTGAACGGCAGCACGCGCAGACCGTCGCTGCTCGTGCCTTCCGGGAAGAGGATGAGCCTGTCGCCCGCCTCGAGCCGCTCGGCGATCGCGTTGCGCTGCTTGTGCACGGCGCTGTTGCGCGCGCTGCGGTCGACGAAGACGGTGCGCTGCAGCTTGGCGAGCCAGCCGAAGAAGGGCCAGCCCGCCACCTCGTGCTTTGCCACGAACGAGGCGTCGAGCACCGAGCCGAGGACGGTGATGTCGATGTAGGAGGTGTGATTGGCGACGAAGAGCGTCGGACGCTTCGGCGAGATCTCGCCGCGCACTTCGATCCGGAACCCGAGAATCCTGCAGCAGACGCGATGGTACCAGCGCGGGAACGTCGCGCGCCATGGCGACTTCGTGAGAAGGAGCGCGGCCTGCACCGGCATCATCGGCGCGGTGAAGCCGAGATAGAGCAAGAGCCGGAACAGCTTCAGCGCGGTCGCCGGCATTCAGAGGACCGGGAGCGTACGCGCACCCGTGCCGTGCGCCGCCCCCGTGCCGAGGGCCGGGACGTAGGAGTCGAGCCGCGCCGCGCTTGGCATTCAGGCCGCCCAGACGTCTCTCGCCTGCCGCTCGTAGTGCTTGTAGTACTTGTCGGTGACGAGGTCGGTCTTCACGACGATCGAGACGTCGGTCGTATTGAACTGGCGGTCTATCACCGCGCCTTCGCCGACGAAGCCGCCGAGGCGGAGATAGCCCTTGATGAGCGGGGGCAGCTCGGCGAGCGCCTTCGCCGGCTCGATCTCGTGCGGCGGCAGGCGCCGCATCGAGACGTGCAGGGCATCGAGGGCGCGCGGCCGCAGGGCGGGCGGCGCGAGATGGTGGTAGTGGAGATAGGAAAGCGGCAGCGCCAGCGCGTCCGGGTCCTGCCCCGGGAGGCTCGCGCACCCGAACATCAGCTCGATGTCGTAGTGGAAGACATAGGCCGCGATGCCGCGCCAGAGAAGCTGCATCGCCGCGCGGGTCCGGTAGCCCCGGTCGACGCAGGACCGCCCGAGCTCCAGCACCTCGCCGGGCCAGGAGAGGACGTTCGAGATGTCGAACTCGCCGCTGGAGTAGAAGCGCCCGAGGCGCTGAGCGTGCTCGCGGCGGATGAGCCGGTAGGTGGCGACGACCGCCTCGCGCCCCGTCTTGGCGTGATCGATGACGAGAAGGTGGTCGCAGACGTCGTCGAAATCGTCGAAGTCGCGCCGGAGCCTCGCCATGCGGTCGTCGGGCCGGGCGCCCATCTCGTCGTAGAAGACGCGGTAGCGGAGCGCTTGGGCGGCGTCGATCTCGCCGACGCTTTCGGCGAGGCGGACACCCAGATTGCCGGCGCGCAGGTCGACGATCCTGCACGCCGCGGGTGCCGGCTCACTCTCGAGCGGGCGCCCGGCTCGATCGATCATCCCCCATCTCCTCCTCAGTCCTTCGTCTTCTTTTCGAGCGGCACGGCGTAGAGCTCGAGGCGGTGGCCGACGAGCTTGTAGCCGAGCTGCTCGGCGACCTGCCGCTGCAGCTCTTCGATTTCCTCGTTGTGGAATTCGACGACCTGGCCGGACTGCACGTCGATGAGATGATCGTGATGGTCCTCGCGCATCTCTTCGTAGCGCGACCGGCCGTCGCCGAAATCGTGCTTGGCGAGGATATTGGCTTCTTCGAAGAGTCGGACCGTCCGATAGACGGTCGCGATCGAAATACGGGGATCGATCTCGGTCGCGCGCCGATAAACCTGCTCGACGTCGGGGTGGTCTTCGGAATCCGACAGCACGCGCGCGATGACGCGGCGCTGCTCGGTCATTTTCAGCCCCCTGTCGATACACAGGCGCTCGAGGCGCGAGACCATGTCCCTCCCGTCAGGCGACGCCGAAGCACTCATCATACAGGAACCGGACGCGCGTTCCTACCCGTGGGGCTCTACTGGCCCTTCCGGGCGCGGGTCCCGAGCCCGATCTCCTTGGCGAGCCGGCTGCGCTGCTTGGCGTAGTTCGGCGCGACCATCGGGTAATCGGCCGGCAGGCCCCAGCGCTCGCGATACTCCTCGGGCGTCATGTTGTAAGCCGTCTTGAGGTGCCGCTTCAGCATCTTCAGCTTCTTGCCGTCCTCGAGACAGATGATGTAGTCGGGCGTCACCGACTTCTTCGGGTTCACCGCCGGCTGCGGCCGCTCGGGCTGGGCCGGCGCGGCGGCGCCGCCGATGTTCTGCAGCGACTGGTAGACTTGGTTGATGAGCTGGGGCAGATCGGAGACCGCGACGGTATTGTTGGACACGTGCGCTGCGACGATTTCGGTCGTGAGCGCCAGCAGATCGTTGGTATTCGACTGATCAGCCATACTTGGTTGAGCCTCGGCGGGGGAAGTTGATGACTCTATATGGAGGTTTTTTTCTCGGCGCAACAGCGGAACCAAAGAAAAAGGCCTTGTCTGCATTTAGATCGTCCGGCGCATCAGCAATGCCGAGCCGCCTTCGCGATAGTAGTTCTTTCTGAATCCCTCAACGGAAAAGCCCATCTTCGCGTAAAAGTTGCGCGCGGCTGCGTTGCTTTCAGCGACTTCGAGCACGACCGCGGCGGCGCCGCGCCGCTTCGCCTCGGCGCAAAGCGCCTCGAGAAGCGCGCGGCCGGCGCCTTTCCGGCGCGCTTCCGGAAGCACGCCGATGGTCACGAGATCGCAGGAATCGGCGGCGGCGTAGCCGATCGCGAAGCCGCGCTCGTCGAGGAAGCCGAAGCTCCCGGGCATAGCGAGAATCTCCCGCATGGCCTGCGCGTCCCAGGGATCGTCCGGAAAGCACCGGGCGTGCATCGCCGCGAGAAGCTCCGCGTGCGCCGGCCCGACCGGGATCATCGCTTGGGCGCGGTCGTGTCGGCGGGTCGCAGATAGAGCGGCCGCGGCGGCGGGAGCGTCATGCCGGGGCGGAAGCGCCGCGCCGCGAGGCTCGCCACCGCGGCGGCGTCGGCGAGCGCCGGGAGGCGCTCGGCCCGGGGGCCGAGAAGGGAGGCGACGCGCTCGGACGCATCCCCCGCGACGCGAAGCGGGCCCTGCGGGACGTGCTCGGCCAGCGATTCCGGCGCCACCGCCAGCGGCGGCCCGTCGGGCAGCATCTGGACGAAGACGACATCCTCGCGCCGGCTGTCGACGGCGGCGAGAAGCGCGGGCGGCCAGCCCGCAGCCTCGCCGATCGCCTCGAACGTGGTGACGCCGAGCACCGGAAGACGCGCGGCGAGGCCGATGCCGCGCGCGGCGGCGAGGCCGATCCTGATCCCGGTGAAGGCGCCGGGGCCGACCGTCGCCGCGACCAGATCGAGCTCGGGAAAGCCGAGCCCGGCCTCCCGCATCGCGTCCCGGATCATCGGCAGGAGCGCCTCCGACTGCCCGCGCAGCATCTCCTCGTGCCGGTGGACGAGGAGCGCGTCGCCTGCCCGCACCGCGACCGAGCACGCGGAGCCCGAGGTCTCGAGAGCGAGGATTTTCATCGCCGGGCGGCCGCGCGGGGCGGGGGGACGAAACGGTGCGGCACCGCGCCGCTTCGGGTCGGAAAGAGAAGGACCATCAATCGCGGCTTCTTATCCCGCCGCCGGGTCGCTGCCTAGCGTTCCTCCTGCCGCGCCGTCGCGCCCTCTACTTCCCGGACGGCTTGTCGCCGGCATAGGCCTCGCCGGCGACGGGGCCGATTTCTGCCGGCGCGCGGGCGCCGCGCAGACGGAATCCCGCCACGACGAGCGCCACGCCGAAGACGAGGGCATAGGCGCCGAAAAGCCAGACGAGCGCCAGGGCGCCCTTGCCCGGCCAGAGCGCGAACAGCACGCCCCAGACGACCGAGAAGCCTCCGGCGAGCCCGAGCAGGATCTCGCGCCGGCGGAACGCGCCGGCGAGGAGAAGGATGCCGGAGACGATCGCCCACCCCGCGGCGAGGAAGACGAAGGCGAGCGCCGTCGCGATCGGCCAGAGGAGCGCGATCGCGCCGGCGATGAGATCGACGACCCCTTCGAGCGCCATCGGCCACCAGCGCTCGCCCTCTCTGGCCGCACGGACGCCGGCGACGATCGCGAAGATGCCGTCGACGAGCGAGTAGATCGCGAAGAGCAGAACGAGGGAGGCGAGGGTGAGGCCGGGAAGGAAGAAGGCGAGGAGGCCGACGACGATCGCGATCGCGCCGCGCAACGCGATCGCCCACCAGTTCCGGGCGAGGATCTCGATCATGGAGCGTGAACGCCCGGCCGCGGGGCTCGTCTCAAACGAGCTGGAATCCGTGCGCGAAGGGGTCCCGTTCGTCGACGAAGATGGTGTTGAAGCCGTGCATGCGCGCCCAGCCGGCGATCGACGGTTGGATCGCGTCGCGGCCGCCGAGAGCGGCGGCCGCTTCGACGCGGCCCTCGAAAAGGCTGCCGATGATGCTCTCGTGGACGAACGTGTCGCCGACCCGCAGCTTGCCGCGCGCGGCGAGCTGCGCCATGCGCGCCGAGGTGCCGGTGCCGCACGGGCTGCGGTCGATCGCCCGCTCGCCGTAGAAGACCGCGTTGCGCGCATCGGCACGGGGATCGCGCGCCTTTCCGGTCCACATCACGTGGCTGACGCCGCGGATCGTCGCGTCTTCGGGATGGACGACGTCGATCGCCTCGCGCACGAGGCGCCGCACGACCGGCGACAGGCGCAGTATCTCGTCCGCGGAGAGGTGCTCGAGGCCGGGGTAGTTCTTCTGCGGCTCGACGATCGCGTAGAAGTTTCCGCCGTAGGCCACGTCGCAGACGAGCTCGCCCAGCCCGGGCACGTCGATCTCGACCTCGGTCGCTGCGAGGTAGGAGGCGACGTTGTGGATCCGCACCTTCTCGACGAAGCGTCCCTGCCGCTCGTACTCGGCGACGACCCGTCCCGCAGGAACGTCGAGCGCGAGGCTTCCCTCCTCCCTCGGCGAAACGAGCCCCTGCTCCAGCGCCATCGTCACCGTGCCGATCGTGCCATGGCCGCACATCGGCAGGCAGCCCGAGACTTCGATGAAGAGGATCGCGACGTCGCAATCGGCGCGCGTCGGCGGATAGAGGATCGATCCCGACATCACGTCGTGGCCGCGCGGCTCGAACATGAGGGCGCGGCGGATCCAGTCGTAGCGGGCGAGAAAGTCCTGCCGCTTCGCCGACATGCTCGCGCCTTCGAGCGGCGGGGCGCCGCCGGCGACGAGCCGGACCGGGTTACCGCAGGTGTGCCCGTCGATGCAGAAGAAGGTGTGGCTCGTCATCGCTCGTCGTCCCGGCAGGGAAGCCGCTTCGCCCTCTCGGCCGCGCGGCCGGTTGCTCTCGGATTGCCGATCGTGATGCGGAGGGCGGCCGGCGCCAAGAGAGCACGGGCCGCGCGGGACCCGCAATCCCGCTCCATGCTGCGCGCTGGTGGAACCGCTCTCGGCACGTGACGTTGAAGGGTTACGCCTCCGGCCCTAGCCGCGAGCGCGAAAAGCATCCGTGAACGAGGAGGTTTTCGATGGACGAGGAAAAGGCCGGGACGGCCCCCGCGGAGCAGGCGACCGCGGGCGAGAAGCCGTCGGTCGCCGGGCCCGCCTCGAGCACGGGCGGGGGCACCTGGCGCGGCGACGGCGACGGGCAGGCGCGCGGCGAGATCCGGCGTCAGGCCGGCGAGGCGGTCGAGGAGGCGCGCGGCGTGGTCGGCCAGCTCTTCGGCGATGTCCGTCACGCGGCAGAGGAGATGCTGGAGGAGCGCAAGGATCGGGCCGCCCAGAGCGTGCACGGTTTCGCCGAGGCGCTGCGGCGAACCGCCGACAATCTTCGCGGCGAGAACGAGACTGTCGCGCGTTATGCCGAGCGTGCGGCCGAGACGGTGGACCGCTTCTCCGAGACGCTGCACGGCCGCCGGTTCGGCGAGATGGTCGCCGAGCTCGACGAGCTCGCGCGCCGTCAGCCGGCGCTTTTCCTCATCGGCGCGGTCGCGGCCGGCTTCGTCGCGGGCCGCTTCATGGCGGGCTCCGCCGAGCGCGAGCCCGAGCGGTGGCGGCGCGGCCGGCTCGAAAGGGAGACCGTCCGCTACGGCGATTTCGGCGCGCGGCGGGGCGAGCCGCGCACCGCCGGCTACGGCAGCGAGCCCGCCGAGCCGCGTTCGGGCTTGGGCGAGCTCGGCACGAAAGGGACCGCCTGATGCAGGCGCCGCGGCGCGACAACGTCGAGCCTTTTCCGACGGCGAAGCCGGACCGCTCGATGGCCGGCCTCTTCTCCGATCTCGCACGGGACTTCTCGCGCCTCCTCCGCCAGGAAATCGACCTCGCGAAGGCCGAGCTCTCCGAGAAGGCGAGCGCGCTCGGCGCCGGCGGGGCGATGGTCGCTGCCGGCGCGCTCGTCGCCTGGGCCGGGTTCCTCGTCCTTCTCGCCGCGGCGGTGATGGGGCTTTCGTACGTGGTCGAGCCGTGGCTGGCGGCGGTCATCGTCGGGGTGGTCGTCCTCGTCGTCGGCGGCGTCCTCGCCTTCGTCGGCAAGAACCGCTTCAAGGCCGACAACCTCATGCCGCGGCGGACGCTGCGCACGATCAAGGACGATGTCGAATGGGCCAAGGAGCAGGTGCGATGACGCAAGCGAAAACGCCCGACGAGATCGAGGCGGAAATCGCACGGACGCGCTCCGACCTCAGCCGGACGCTGGAAGCGATCGAGGGACGGCTGGCGCCGCGGCAACTTTTGGAGAAGGGTTTCGACATGATGCGCGACGGTATGAGCGGCGACATGGGCAAGATCGGGCGCGTGCTGCGGGAGAATCCGCTTCCCCTGGCGTTGATCGGCGCCGGGATCGGCTGGCTGATGCTGGCCCAGACGGGCGCCGGAAGGCAGCTCGGCGATCGCGCCGCGGATGCCGCGGGCTCGGTGGGCGAGCGCGTGCGCGGCCTCATCGGGCGGGGCGGCGAGCGCTCCTACGCGCATGCATGGACGAAGCGCGAGGAGGCGGCGCGCCACGGCGGAGCGGAGATGCCGGTCCCGGGCTACGGCGCCGAGCACGCCGAGCGGGTTGCGACGGGCGCCGGGTATGGCGGCGCGTCGAGCGGGATGGCGGAGCGCGCGTCCTCCGCAGCGCGCGAGACGGCGCACTCCGCCTACGGAACGGCCGCCGAGGCTGCCGAGCGCGCGCGCGATAGCGCCTCAGGCGCGGTCGGAAAAGTCGGGGAATACGGCCGGCAGGCGGCCGATGCGGCCGGCGAGTACGCCGATCTCGCCGGGCGGCGCCTCGGCGACGCCCGCGACCGCTTCACCCGGCTCATGGAGGATCACCCTCTCGCGGTAGGCGCGCTCGGCTTCCTCGCCGGCGCGATCATTGGCGCCGCGCTTCCTTCGACGCGCGTCGAGGAGGAATATCTCGGCGACACCCGGGAGGAGCTTCGGCGCGGCGCGCAGCGGGCGGGCGAGGAGATGCTGGACAAGGCGCGCGACGTCGCCTCGACGGCTGCCGCCGCGGCGACCGATGCCGCGCGCGAGGCGATCGGCGAGACCGCCGAGGCCGTGAAGGAAGAGACCGGCAATTCCGGCATGGAAGGGGAGAAGAGGACCGAGCCGGGCGCCGGCTCCTGAGGGGCGGCCCTCATCGCGGAGTCGCCTCTCTTCCGGGTCGGTAGCCTGCCGCTTCGACGTGGCGCCGGCAATTGTAGCCGCCTCGCTTCGTCCTGCCGTAGAGCGGGTCGCCCTTGACGTAGTAGAGCCGGCGCTCGGGATCGACCCAGACGGTGACGTCGTCCTCCGCGCACGCCGCCGAGCTCGCGGTCTTGTAGAGCGAGACCGCGACGGGCGGCTTCGCCGGCGTCTCCTGCGCTGCGGCGAAGCCCGCGGCCGCGGTCGCAGCGGCCGTGAGGAGAACGGCGAAGAGCGCTGTCATGGGTCACCCCCGGGTCCGGCGCCTTCTCTTCGCGCCATTCTACGACAGCGGGGCGGCCGGCTTGCAGCGTCTTCGACTGGCGCCGATTCTGGGGCGATGACGGAGATCGCGGATTTCGCGGCGGAGGGCGTCCGCGGCTGGCTCCATCGGCCGGCATCGGCCGCGAAGGGCGGGCTCGTGCTGACGCACGGCGCCGGAAGCGATTGCGGCGCGCCGCTCCTGGTTTCGGTGTCCTCGGCGTTCGCCGAGGCCGGGTATTGCGTCCTCCGCTGCGATCTGCCGTTCCGCCAGCGCCGCGCATCGGGCCCGCCGGGCCGGGCCGACGCGGCCGCGGATCGGGCGGGGCTGCGCGCGGCCGCCGCCGCGCTCCGCGCCCTCGTCCCGGGGCCGCTTCTTCTCGGCGGCCATTCCTACGGCGGCCGCCAGGCGAGCCTTCTCGCGGCGGAAGAGCCCGGTGCCGCCGATGCGCTCCTCCTCCTCTCCTATCCGCTCCACCCGCCGAAGAAGCCTTCGTCCCTTCGCACCGCGCATTTCCCGCATCTCGTCACGCCGGCGGCGTTCGTCCACGGCGAGAGGGACGCCTTCGCGACGCGCGCGGAGCTCTCCGCCGCGATCGCCGCCATTCCCGCGGCGACCCGGCTCTTGCCCGTTGATGGGGCGGGGCACGATCTCCGCCGCGGGCGCTTCGACCTCGCGCCGGTGGTCGAGGCGCTCGTCGGCCTCGTCCCGCGCGCGGCCGGGCCTCGGCCTCGGTGAGGCGCCTTCCGGGGCGGAATATGCTCGCGGCGGCGCGGGCCGGAGCCGCCGCGGCGTTTCGTGAAGGAGATCGACGATGACGAAGGAATGGGCCTATCAGATCCGGATCGACCTCGAGGACGAGGTCGCGGAGCTGGCGCGGCGGGATCCGCGAGATCCGGCGCTGGAGCCGCTGACGCGCATCCTCGACAAGCACCGCGCGACGATGAAGTCGCAGTTCGACGCCTTCGCCGATTACGTCGCCGAGGCCGAGCGGCGCGGCACCGAGGGCTTTCCGCTCTACGCCTGGACCAAGGCGACGATCGAGAACCCCGAGAAGGAGCGCAAGTACAAGAAGTCCTTCACGCTCTACGTCGAAGGCGAGGAGGTCTACGCGAAGGAGAAGGCGGACGCGCTCGAAGCGGATCTGCAGCCGCTCGTCGGCGGCGACCTCGTCGTGCGGCTTTCCAGGCACGACACGAATCCCGCGAACAACCCGCAGCCGCCGGAGCGGTTCCGGCCGCGCCGATGAGCCGCCCGATGCGCCGGCTCTGCGCGCTCTTCCTCCTCCTCGCTCTCGCCGGCGCCGCGCCAGCTTCGGCGGACGAAGGGGCCGCCCTCGCGGCGCTGAGATCCGGCGGTCACGTCGCGCTGATGCGCCATGGCGAGGCGCCGGGGGTCGCCGACCCGCCCGGGTTCCGCGTCGACGATTGCGCGACGCAGCGCAACCTCAGCGAAAAGGGGCGGGCGGACGCGGCGGCGATGGGCGCGAGGCTCCGCGACGCGCGCGCCTGGATCGGGAAGATCGTGAGCTCGCCCTGGTGCCGCTGCCGCGACACCGCGACGCTGATGAATCTGGGCCCGGTCGAGACCGTCGAGACGCTCGGCAACCCCGTCGTCCTGCGCGACCGGCGTGAGGCCCTCGTCGAAGGGACGCGCGCGCTCGTCGATTCCTGGCGCGGCGACGGCACGCTTCTCGTCGTGACGCACGGCGCGACGATCCAGGCCCTCACCGGCATGCACCCCTCGTCCGGCGAGATCTTCGTCGTGCGCCCCCGAAGCGGCGCCGCGCTCGTTCCCGTGGTAGGCCGCGTCCCCGTCCCGCGCTGAGTCGTCTCGGGCGGGGCGGCGGCACTCACCAGTTGCGCGCCTCGCGTCCGAGATCGCGCGCGGCGAGCGTCACGCGGCCGAACGTCCCGTCGCCGTTGCCGAGGGCGGTCCTGACCCCGACATCGCCGAAGCCGACGATGTCGATGACGCCGCTGCCGCGGAGATCGGCGAGAAAGCGGGGATTGCGGTCGACGCGCCATCCGGCTGCGTAGCCGAAATGCGCGAGCTTCGGAACGGGCGTGAAGTCGAAGCCGCCGTCCGGCCTGCCGAACGCCACATAGACGCCGGCGTTGCCGAACCCCACGATGTCCGCGCGGCCGTCGCCGTTGACGTCGGCGAGGAACCGCGGATGCCGGTCGACCCGCCATCCCTTGTCGTAGCCGAAATCGGCGAGCACCAGCGCGGGCGGGTGGAAGGCGCCGTCGCCGGCGCCGAGCGCGACCCAGACGCCGGCGTTGCCGAAGCCCACGATGTCGAGGAGGCCGTCGCCGTTGACGTCGGCGAGGAAGCGCGGGTGCCGGTCGACGCGCCATCCCTGCGCGTAGCCGAAATCGCGCACCGCGAGAAACGGCGCTCCGAAGCCGCCCCGTCCGTCGCCGAGCGCCACCCACACGCCTTCGTCGCCGAAGCCGACGATGTCCGCGACGCCGATGCCTCGCAAATCGGCGAGGAAGCGGGGATGCCGGTCGACGCGCCATCCCTGCTGATAGCCGAGATCCGCGAGCACGAAGGCGGGCGGGTGGAAGGCGCCGCCGCCCGCGGCGCGCGCGACCCAGACCCCGGCCTCGCCGAAGCCGACGACGTCGGCGCGGCCGTCGCTCGTCAGGTCGCCGACGAGGCGCGGATGCCGGCCGACGCGCCATCCGTCCTCGTAGCCGAGTCCCGCGACCCGCCGCTGCGGCGGGTCGAACTTGCCGTCCCCCCGGCCGCGCGCGACGTAGACGCCGTCGTGCCCGAAGGCGACGATGTCGGCCCGCTTCTCGCCGGTGACGTCGGCGAGGAACTGCACGGACGAGGCGAGCGGCGACCAGGCGAGCTCGATGATGCGCCGGTCTTCCGCGGCGTAGACGACGTGCTGCGTGTCCTTGCGGAAGCCGAAGACGTAGCCGACCGCGTCGCTGCCGGCCGTCGGCGCGCCGGTCGCAACGGTGAGGTCGTGGTGGTGCCACCCGGCCTCGTCCCACCACAGCTCGTGAATGCGATCGTCGACGCCGCGATAGACGACGTGCTGCGTCTCCTGCGGCACGAAGACGTAGCCGCAGGGATCGCCCTTGGCCTCCGGCGCGCCGGTGGCGAGCGTGGGGCTGCCCCAATAGTGCCAGCCGCCGGTGTCGGCGCCCCAGCGGAGCTCGTGGATGTGGTTGTCGGTGCCGCGATAGAAGACGTGCTGGGTGAGCTTCGCCTCGAAGGCGTAGCCGGTGGGCCGCCCGGCGGCGAGCACCGGGGCGCCGGTGATGGCGTTGAGGTTCCCGCCGTCGTGCCAGCCGGTGCTGTCGCGCCAGAGCTCGTGCACGTGGCCGCCGTCGGGCTGGCCGATCGCGGCGTAGACGACGTGCCGCGTCGACTGGCCGCGGAAGACGTAGGCGACCGGCGTGTCGACGCGCACGCGCGGCGCGCCCGTGAGCGCCGTGAGGTCGCGCCAGTGCCATCCGGAAACGTCCGACCAGAGCTCGTGAACGTGCTGATCGTTCCCGCGGTAGAAGACGTGCTGCAGGCCTCCGGATTCGAGGGCGAACGGTCCGTCGAGCGCCGGCACCTCCGCGTGCGCCTCGGCGGAAAGGTCGGTCTTGTGCCAGCCGTCGGCGTCGAAGCGGATCTCGTGGACGTGGCCTTCCTCGTCGCGAAAGACGATGTGCTGGCTGTTCGCGCCGGCGAAGAGATAGCTCGTCAGCTCCGTGAACTGGTACGCCTTCGGGCCGCCGGCGTTGAGGTTGCCGCTGTAGAGCCAGCCGCCCTGCGACCAGCGCAGGAGATGCAGGCTGCCGTTCCCGCCCTGCCCGAGCGTGAATCCCTGATAGATGACGTTCTGCGTGGCTTCGGTGCTGTAGGCCGTCGGCGAGCGGAAGGCCGGCGGCGTGTTGGGCGACGAAAGGTCGTGCGCGGTCCAGCCCATCCCCAATCTCCCTGGCTTCGTTCCCGGAACGTGCGGACAAGCCGGCGCGGCGGGCGCGCAACCTCGAAATGATAGCCGGGCGGCGGCGCCCGGGCGATTGACCCTTTCCGGCAGGCTGGACGGGGCCTCCGCTCGACCGCTGGCTTCAGGACCGCCGCCCGATGCATCATTCCGGTTTCGTGCCGAACTTCAGGGGGAATCCCGATGACGACGATGACGCTCGCCGATGTCGACGAATGGTTCGACAAGAAGATCCTGCCGGCGCGCACGGCCAGCCCCGGCTTTTCCGGGAACCGCATCGTCAAGGGGCCGCGCGCGGTCATCTTCGGCAATCGGCCGGATCCCAACGGCGTGTGCGGCGATGCCGCCTACTACGTCAGCGACAAGTACGTCGAGAACTCGAAATTCGCCGTCAACACGAAGGACGGGTACACGCTCGGGCGGATCGTGTGGGAGGGGCTCGTCTTCAACCACACCGCCAACGTCATGCTGAGGGCGAATGCGACCTACAAGCAGATCTACGAGATGAAGTCCGGCGTTCTCGTGATGCTGAACCGCACGAAGAAGGAGGAGGGGCTCAAGAAGGACGAGCTCTTCGCCCTCCACGTCTACGACCTCTACTACAAGAAGCGGACGACCGTCGGCTCCTGGTGGAAGGATCTCGACTCCGGCTACGGCGGCAAGCTCACGCTCGCTCTCGAGCAGGATCTCTGAGCGTCGTCGCTGCCCCTTCCGCCTCCGCCTGCGTCACCGGCAGCGGCAGGGGGGAAGCGCCGCCCTTTCCGTCGTCTTTCGCCTCATCCGTCGCCCGCGCCGCCGGCGCCGCCTCGCTCCGCGGGCGCGGGCGCGTCGCGACATAGGCGGCGACGGCGCCCATCGGCACCGAGGCGAGCGCCACGAGCGCGGGCTCGACCGCGACCGTGAGGATGCCGAGGCTCGCGCCCAGCGAGCCGAGCGCCGCGACCTTGCCGCGCCGCGAGATCGCGCGCTCCTCCTGCCAGACGCGCAGCGGCGGGCCGAGCCGCTTGTTCGCGAGGAGCGCGGCGTGGAGCCGCGGCGAGGAGCGCGCGAAGCACCAGGCGGCGACCAGAACGAGGGGCGTCGTCGGCACGAGCGGCAGGAAGATGCCGGCGATGCCGAGGCCGAGGCTCACGTATCCGGTCGCGATCAGGATCGGGCGCTTCATCGGGCCATGCTCCGCCGCCCCGCGGAGGGACGGCCCCCTATATGTCGCGGCTCCTCCCGTCCCGCGCCAGACCCCGGGGGCGCGACCCTCCCTTGCGCGGATGCCCGCGGGGGCGCCCCGGCCCGGCCGGTTCAGCCCGTCAGCTCGCGCCGGCGGGCGCGGCTCGGGGCGAGCGCCTCTTCCTCGATTCCGTCGCTTGGGGCCTGGGCCGGGCGGCGCGCGACCTGGAAGAGGTTCCGGGCGATCGCGCCGTCGCCGGCGTCGGGCGAGCGCGTCCCGAAAATCCCGAGGTGGCGGATCTCCGCCTCCGCGCAGTTGAGCGAGAGATACTCCGCGAGCCATTCCCGGCTGTCGGGCTCCATCGGCGGCAGGTTGTAGGAGGCGGCCGTCTCGCCCTCGGCGGTGTCGAAGAACATCGCGGCCCCGCATCTCTCCCAGAGCTGCGAGAGCATCTCCGTCGCGGCCGCGAAGCCGAAGGAGCGGCTCCAGTAGTGATGGACGCCGAGGCACAGCACGACGTCCGCCTGCGGCAAGAGCCGTATCGTCCGCGGCGTCACGGTCATCTGCGCGAAGGAGAGCTCGCGGAGCCGGCACTTGCGCGCGGCGTAGCGCGCGATCCTGACGCAGGCCGCGTCCTGCTCGACGCCCAGCACCGGAATGCCGAGCCTGGCCAGGGAGATCGAGAAGAAGCCGACATTGCTCCCGACGTCGAGCGCCGAGCGCGGCTCCAGACCGGCGAGCGCCTTCTCGATCGCCGCCCAGCGCTCGGCGGCGTCGTTTCCTTCCTTCGCCGTCGGATAGCCGAGCCAGGGCAGCGGCTGGCGGGTGAGGCCGGGAAGCATGTCGTAGAGGAACTGGACGCGGTCGAGGAGGCGCTGCACGCGCTCCCGCCTCGTGAGCTTGCGCTTCGTCCGCGCCTGCCATTCGCGCGCCCGGCCGCCGCCCGTCGCGTTCGCGAGCGGCTCGAGGATGATGACCTCGACGCTTTCGCACCCTTCGGCGAGGCGGAGGTTGATCCGGTTCGTGCCGTCGACGATGCGGGTGATGCCGGCATGCCGCACGAGGATCGGCGGACGGTCGCGGACCAGCGGCTCCTGGCGCGCATGCTTGCGGACGAGCGCCTCCAGCTCGGCCCGCCGCAAGACCGTGCGCCGCGCCGACCAGGTCCTTTCCGTGACGTCGGGGCTGTCCGGCACGACCTTGTGCACGAGCCGGTTGAGCGCACGGACCGGATCCCCCTCATCGTATTTGAGGGAGTGGTACCAGATCTGGTCCTTGACCTCGGCCCATGCGTCCATCGCCCGATGGAGTGCCCTTCGCCAGTAGGAAGGTGGCGAAGCTACCACATTCGGGCGCTCTGCGAAGATTGCGGGTTGAAAGGGCGCCAGGCACCCCTCCGATTGCGGATCAGGAATTGCGGAGGCGAATCCCGCCTCGGTCTCGGTTCTGCCCTGAGGTGTCGCGGCTCGCATCGCCGCGCGCCGGCCCCGGGCGGCAGGCCCTGCCCTTGCAACTGCCGCCGCGCGCGCCCTGAACGGGAGTGTCTCCTGTTCTTTACACTCGAAAGCGTCTTTCCTCCGAAAGTGGCGGGTTTCCCGGCGCGGCACGGCCCTTGCTGACTTCACGCCTCTCTTCTTCTCGACCCCCGTGCCTGTCGCCACCGTGGCCGGGAGCCTCACGGTCACCTACGATCCGACGGTGGATCTGACGGACGGAACGCCCGATTCGCTGTCGCTGACGATCGGCGACCATACCTACACGCTCGGCGAGGTCGGGGTCACGATCCACTCTTCCGGCTACTTCGTCGGCGCGCTTGCCGGCGGCGGCATCGACACCGTCACCGGGGGCATCGACGACTTCGAGTTCCAGCTCAACCCCGACGGATCGTTCCACCATTTCATGTATTCCGTTGCGGGGATCTACGAGATCTTCGCTTCTTCCATCGGCGACTCTTCCGTCACCACGAGGACCGTCAGTCAGGACGTCCCGGAGCCCGCCACGGCCGCGCTTTTCGGCGGCGGCCTGCTCGCGGTCGGCTGGCTGCGGCGCCGTCGCGCCCAGGCCCGACGGTAAGAAGGGACAAGGGCGCCTCGGCGCCCTTGTCGCCGTCCTTTTCGGCCGCGCTCGAACGAGGGTGCCAAGGAGGGCGAGCGCGCGGGCTCATCGAAGGGAGGGCGAAGGTGCCGGCAGCCGCGAAGGCCGGCGCTATTCTACCGCGCCCGGGCGGCGATGGCCGGGGCCTCGATCCTGAGGGAGAGGGCCGTCTGGTCCTGCTTCGCCGGCCTTTCGCCAGCCGCCAGCCTGCGCTCGATCCAGCGGCTCAGCAGCGACAGCGACCAGCAGCAGACGAAGTAGACGACCGCGACGAAGAGGTAGATTTCGAAAGGCCTGAAGATCCGGTTGTTGATGTTGTTGGCGGCGCGGAAGAACTCGGTGACGCCGATCACGTAGGCGAGCGAGGTGCCCATGAAGAGCGCGATGAAGCGGCTCACGATCGCCGGCAGCATGTTTCTGAAAGCAATCGGGAACGTTATCAGCAAGAGATTCTGAAAAAAGGAAAGGCCGGAGGATCGCGCCGCTTCACCCAAACCCTTCGGCACGGACATCAATCCTGCGCGCACCACCTCTGCCATGTAGCTCGAGTTGAAGGCGACGAGCGCGATCATGGCCGCCGAGGTCGCGCTCACGGGTCTTCCGGTCAAGATCGGGAGCAGGAAGAAGATCCAGAAGATCACCATGATGAGCGGGATCATCCGGACGGCGTCGACATAGACGGCCGCCGGCCATCTCAGCAGGCGGTACGGCGAAAGGCGCAGAAGCGCGAGGACCGTCCCGCCGACGAGGCTGCCCGACATGCCGACGAGCGCGAGAAGGAACGTCAGCTGCAGTCCCTGCAGCATGTAGGGCAGGTTGCGGATGACGGGCGAGAAATCCATCAGCCGCGGCGGAGATCGAGCCGTGCCGCGCGCTCGACCGCGTGCGACAGGGCAACGATGAAGAACGCGAGCGCGACGTAGAGGAGCGTCACCGCAGTGGCGGCCTCGAAGCCGCGGAACGTCCGCGCCTCGATCTCCTGCGTCTGGAAGGTGAGCTCGGTAAGGCCGATCGTCATCGCGATCGAGGAGTTCTTGATGACGTTGATGAACTCGACGCTGAGCGGCGGGATGATCCGGATCATCGCCTGCGGCAGGATTACGAAGGTGAGGACTTGGGTCGGGGTCATGCCCTGCGATCGTGCCGCCTCGAGCTGGGTCTTCGGGATCGATCCGATGCCGGAACGCACGACCTCGGCGACATAGGCGCCCGTGAAGGCCGAAAGTCCGATCACCGCCGCCGGAACGACGTCCAGTCCGACGCCGAAGTACCAGAAGAAGAACTGGACAATGGGCGGGACGTTGCGGAAGAACTCGACGTAGACCGTGAAGAGCGGGCGCAGCAGCGCCGGAGCGAAGCTGCGCCCGCTCGCCACGAGGGTTCCGATGAGAAGGCTGAGGAGGAGCGAGGCGACGGAGAGCTCGACCGTCGCCACGAGCCCGTCCCAGAGGAGGCCCCGATACTCGATGAGGACGCCCCAGTCGAAATCGTAGTTCATGGGCGTGCCGTCGCCTGACGCGCCGAACGCGGGGCCGTGCCCCGGTTCAGAGCTTCCAGTTGTAGATGATGAAGGCGGGATCCGGCTCGACGCCGAAGAATTGCTTGTGGAGCTTCGCGTAGGTGCCGTCGTCCCACATGTCGATCAGCGCGAAGTTGATCGCGTCGCGCCATTTGGAGTCGTTCGGACGGACGGCGATGCCCATCGGCTGCGCCTTGGAGGGCTCGCCGACCGCCTCGAGCGCCTCGTTCTGCTTGGCGAAGACGAAGAGCGGCGCCGCGTCGTCGACATAGGCATGCGCCTTGCCCTGCATCACCGACAGAACGGCCTGGGGCTTGTCCTGGAAGACCAGCGTCTTGGCCTGCGGCTGCGCGGCCGCGACCTTGTCGCCCCACGGCGTTCCTTGCGTGAAGGCGACGGTCTTGCCGGCGAGATCGGCGTATCCCTTGATCCCGCTCCCCTTCTTCACCAGGAACTTCGAGCCGATGACGATGTAGGGGACGGAGAAATCGACGACCTCTTCGCGCTCGCGCGTGATCGTCATGCTGGCGGCGATGAGGTCGATATTGCCGTTCGTCAGCATCGGGATGCGGTTGGCGCTCGTCACCGGCTTCAGCTCGAGCTTCACGCCGAGCTTGCCGGCGATGTAGCGCGCGATCTCGATGTCGAAGCCGACTGTCTGTCCCTTCTCGTCGATGTACCCGAAGGGCGGGTAGTCGTTCTTCACGCCGGCGACGAGCACGCCTTTCTGCTTTACGCTGTCCAGGGTCGATTGCTGTGCCGGCGCCGGAGCGGCAAGGAGAAGCAGCGGAATCGCCGCCAGCGAAATCAGCCGAGCGAAACTGCGTCGTGTCATGTTAGGCCCTCCCTTCTTTTACGCCCGTTCTCGCGGGCATTTACCTGCCCTCAATGGGCAAGGATCTTGCTGAGGAACTGCCTGCTGCGGTCCTCGCGCGGCGCCTCGAAGAAGGCATCGGCCGCGGCCTCCTCGACCACGGCGCCCTGATCCATGAAGATGACCCTGTCCGCCACCTTCTTGGCGAAGCCCATCTCGTGCGTCACGACGACCATGGTGAGGCCCTCGCTCGCGAGCGCGGCCATGACGTCGAGCACCTCGCTGATCATCTCGGGATCGAGCGCCGAGGTCGGTTCGTCGAACAGCATGACCTTTGGGCGCATCGCGAGCGCGCGGGCGATCGCCACGCGTTGCTGCTGTCCGCCCGAGAGCTGCGAGGGGTAGGCGTTCTCCTTTTCGAGAATGCCGACCTTGGCGAGCAGGTCGCGCGCGATCTGCTCGGCCTCGTCCCTTCTCATGCGGCGCACGTGCCGGGGCGCCAGGGTGACGTTGTTGAGCGCCGTCATATGCGGGTAGAGGTTGAACGACTGGAAGACGACGCCGATCTCCGCCCGCAGCCGGTTTATGTCGGTCCCGTTCGCATGGACGTCGACTCCGTCGACCGAGATCGAGCCCGCTTGAATCGGCTCCAGGCGATTGATGCAGCGCAGAAGCGTGCTCTTGCCCGAGCCGGACGGGCCGCAAATGACGACGACCTCGCCCTTCGCGACGTCGAGCGAGACGTCGCGAAGGACCCGAAGCGGCCCGTACCATTTGCTGACCCCGCGAATCTCGATCAAGGCGCCTCCCCGATCGGCGCGTCAGTTCGGCCGCGCCAGCTTGTCGAGCCCCGCCGATATGCCTTTGTCGAGGATCTCGGCGGCGCGGTCGAGCTGGTCGACGCTGGTGTGGAACGGCGGCACGAAGCGTAGAACGCTTCCGTTCCGGCGCACGCTGAAGAGGAGTCCTCCGGCGACGCAGTTGTGGTAGACGGCGCGCCCGAGCTCGTAATAGGGCTCCTTGCCGTGGCGGTCCTTCACGAACTCGATGCCCTGGATGAGGCCGCGGCCGCGCACGTCGCCGATCACCTCGTATTTCTGGCCGAGCTCCTGGAGTCGCTCCTTCCAGTAGGCGCCGACCTGGCGCGCCTTTTCGGGAAGGTTCTCGTCGACGATCACGTCGATGCTGGCGATCGCGGCATTGCAGGGGAGCGGATCGTTGGTGTGCGAGTGGCCGACCACCATGCCCTTTTCGACCACCCTCTCTTCGATCTCCGGCGTCGTGATGACGGCGCTGATCTCGATGCCGCCGCCGAAGTGTTTCGAGATCGTCATGATGTCGGGCACGACGTCGTCCTGCTGGCTTGCGAACATGGTGCCGAGCTTGCCGAGGCCGGTCTGCGCCTCGTCGCAGATGAGCAGCATGCCGCGATCGTGGCACTCCTTCGCCAGGGCGGCGAGCCAGCCTTTAGGGGGTTCGATGACGCCGCCCGCGCTGAACAGCGGCTCGGTGATGACGGCGGCGAGCTGGCCCGACGATTGCGCGTCGAGGAGCTCCATGCTCGTCTTGAGGCAGGCGAGCTGGCATTCGGGATGGGTGAGCCCGAGCGGGCAGCGGTAGCAGTAGGGTGCGATGATCGCGAAGATCCCCGGAGGCGGCGGCGAATAGCCCTTGTGCCAGCCCGCGAAGGTCACCGGGCGCGTGCCGGGCGAGAGGCCGGAGAAATTGACGTGCGGCGCCGCGATCTCGTAGCCGCCGGTGAATTTCTTGGCGATCGTCATCGCCGTCTCGTTCGAATCGCTGCCCGAGCCCAGGAAGAGCGCCTTCTGCAGCGGGCGCGGGACGATCTCGCCGACGCGTTTGGCGAGCTCGATCTCCTTGACGTTGTAGATGCTGCTGCTCGCGTGGATCAGCGTCTCGCAGCTTTCCTTGATCGCGGCGACGATGCGCGGATTGTTGTGGCCGAGCGCCGAGCACATCTGCCCGGAGTTGAAGTCGAGATACTCCTTGCCCTTGATGTCGGTGACGACGGAGCCGCTTCCGTGCGAAAGGATCGGGCCCGTGATCGCGGTTTTATCCATCCGTCCGCGGAAGCTGTATTCCCGCGCATAGGAGAGCAGCAGTTCTTCGCGATCGGCTCCTGCCACGCTGTTCGCATCCATCTCCGCGTCTCCTCGTGGTGTTCGGGTTGTTCTCTGCGCCGCGCGCTCCTCAGATCAGGGCCGCGGAGTTTTCCAGAATCCGCGCCAGCGCCTTGTAGGCCCGCTCCGCGCTCTCTCGCGCGGCGCGCCCGGCCGCGGCGGCGTCCCGGCTTTCGATCGCGGCGTAGATCCGCCGATGCTCCTCGACCGAATCACGGATGCGCCCGGGCAAGGACATGGCGAGCCGGCGGAAGCGCAGCGTCTTCTTCTTGAGGCTCTCCATCAGCGTCACGAGCGTGCGGTTCGGGCAGGCGTCCTGGATGACGCCGTGGAACTTGAGGTTGAGCCCGTAATAGGTCGCCACGTCGCCGGCGGACGCGGCGCTCTCCATCTCGTCGAGGATGCGCGCGAGGAGCCTGAGATCGTCCTCGCCGATGTTCGGCGTCGCGCGGCTCGTGTAGATCTCCTCGAGGTGTCCGAGGATCTCGAAGATGTCGACGGCCTCGGAAAGCGAGATGTCCGTCACCTGCAGGCCCTGGGTTCCGCGCTCCACGAGCCGCTCGCGCTCGAGGAGGCGCAGCGCCTCGCGCACCGGCGCGCGGCTCACCCGGAAGCGAAGCGCGATGTCGGTCTCGATGAGCCGGTCGCGCGGCTTCAGCGCGCCGGACATGATCTCCTCCTCGAGCGCCGCTGCGATCTCGTCAGCCAATGACCGGCTGGTGGCTCTCTCCACGCGTTGCCGCCTCTGTCGCCAAAATTGTCGACAAAAAAGTCTACCATCTTGTCGGCGGAGACGCAACGGCGGCCGCGAGTGGGTGCCGTTGCGCGAGAGCCTGCACGCCAAACGGAACCTGAGCCCTCAGCAACGTCGGGAAATTCGGCTTCTGGCCGTCGCCATGCCTGGAATGGATTGGTTATGAACCAATTGCTTGCTTATTTTTGCTCATTCGGTTATGTTGGTGCTCCATTCAGTTCAGGAGCGGACGCCATGAACCCCGATCCCTCTCCCGCCACCCGCTTCCGGCCGGGCCAGTCCGGCAACCCGGCCGGGCGGCCGCCCGGGGCGCGCAGCAAGACCACGATTCTCGCCGAATCCATCATCGGCGAGCACCTCCCCGAAATCCTCGAGGCGACCTGCCGCAAGGCCAAGGAAGGCTCGGAGCGCGCGCAGGCGATCATCATCTCCCGCGCGCTCGCGCCCGCCCGGCGCCGTCCGGTCACGATCGACCTCCCCGAAACGGTCACATTGGGCGACCTCCTCGCCGCGCACCGCGAGGTCACCCGCCTCTTCGCCGCGGGCGAGCTCACCGACGAGGAGGCGGGCCGCGCCGTCGAGCTCCTGGAGGCGCACCGCCGCACCCTCGAAGTGGCCGAGCTCGCCGAGCGCCTCGCCGCGGTCGAGGCCGAGCTCGGCATCGAGCCCGGCTGATGCGCGGCCTCCTCGGCCGCCTCCGGCGCGCGGAGCGGCTCCTCCGCGTCCTGCCGCCGCGCGACCCGCGCCAGGACCTCGACCCCGACGACGCTGTGCGCGCCGGGGCGATCCTCGAGGCGATCGGCGCCGAGGCGCCGGCGCCGCTCGGCCCCGAGGACGCGGCCTGGTTTCGCCGCGTCCTCGCCCCGCGCCTTGCGCGCTGGGCCGCCTACGCGGTCCGCCTCGAGCGCTGGCGCGAGCGCGAGGAGGCGGCCTACGCCGCCCGCTCCCGGCGCCTCGTCGCGCGCCGCCTCAACGGCGGCCTCGCGCCGCCGCTGCGCCTGCCCGGCTTCTCGGCGGCGGCGCTGCGCGCCTTCGAGCGCCTCGGCCTCCTTCCCGAGGAGGCCGAGGAGGCGGCATGACCGGGGGCTTCGCGGCGCCCTTTCCTGTTTCCTTTCCTGTTATTTCAGGAAAGGCGCAGGGCAGGGCGGGGCGCCGCCCGTGTTGACGCTGGGATAGGCGCGAATTACGTAGGGGCCGTGGCACTGCTTCCGATTCTCATCGCGCCCGACCCGCGCCTCAAGATGAAGGCGAAGCCCGTCGCCGCCGTCGACGCGCGCATCCGCCGCCTCATGGACGACATGGCGGAGACGATGTACGCCGCGCCCGGCATCGGCCTCGCCGCGCCCCAGGTCGGGGTTCTGGAGCGCGTCATCGTCGTCGACGTCGCGAAGGACGACGAGAAGCCGCAGCTCCTGCGCATGGCCAACCCCGAGGTGATCTGGCGCTCCGAAGCGCTCGCCACCTACAACGAGGGCTGCCTCTCGCTCCCCGAGCACTACGCCGACGTCGAGCGCCCGGCCGAATGCCGCGTTCGCTACCTCGACCACGAGGGCGAGATCCGCGAGCTCCACGCGACCGGCCTCCTCTCGACCTGCATCCAGCACGAGATCGACCATCTCGAGGGGACGCTCTTCGTCGATCACATCTCGGCGCTGAAGCGGAACATCATCCTACGCAAGCTGCAGAAGCTGAAGAGGTCGAAGGAGCTCGAGCCGGCTTGACCCGGCTGCGGCTCGCCTTTCTCGGCACGCCGGAATTCGCCGTCCCGAGCCTCGCGGCGCTGATCGACGCGGGGCACGAGGTCGCCTGCGTCTACACCCAGCCGCCGCGGCCCGCGGGGCGCGGCAAGAAGCTGCGGCCGAGTCCGGTCGCCGAGGAGGCCGCCCGGCGCGGGATCGAGGTGCGCACGCCCCGCACCCTGCGCGATCCCGAGGAGCAGCGCCGCTTCGCCGCGCTCGGCCTCGACCTCGCGGTCGTCGTCGCCTACGGGCTCATCCTGCCGAAGCCGATCCTCGACGCGCCGCGCCTCGGCTGCGTCAACGTCCACGCCTCGCTCCTGCCGCGCTGGCGGGGCGCGGCGCCGATCGAGCGCGCGATCCTCGCCGGCGACGCCGAGACCGGGGTCACGATCATGCAGATGGACGAGGGGCTCGACACCGGCCCCATGCTGCTCTGGGAGAAGGTCGAGATCGGCCCGCGCGAGACCGCCTCCTCTTTGCGCGCCCGGCTCGCCGCGCTCGGCGCGCGGCTCCTCGTCGAGGCGCTCGAGCGCCGCCCGGAACCGGTGCCGCAGCCCGAGGAGGGCGTCACCTACGCCGCCAAGATCCGCAAAGAGGAAGGGCGCCTCGACTTCCGGCAGGACGCCGAGGTTCTCGACCGCGTGGTGCGGGCGCTCGACGCCTGGTTCGAGCTCGGCCCCGAGCGGATCAAGGTTCTGGAGGCCGTCGCCGAGCCCGGCGCGGGGCCGCCCGGCACGGTCCTCGACGACCGGCTCGGCATCGCCTGCGGGCGCGGCGTCCTGCGGCCGCTCCGGCTGCAGCGCGCGGGGCGCGGGCCGGCCGCCCTCGACGACTTCCTCCGCGGCTTTCCGATCCCGCGCGGCACCGTCCTCCCATGCCCCGCTACCGGCTGACCATCGAGTACGACGGGACCGGCTTCGTCGGCTGGCAGCGGCAGCCGAACGGGCTCTCGGTGCAGGAGATCCTCGAGACCGCGTTCGAGCGCTTCTGCGGCGCGCCCGTCACCGTCTGGGGCTCGGGCCGCACCGACGCGGGCGTCCACGCGCTCGCCCAGTCCGCCCATGTCGACCTGCCGCGCGCTTATCCGCCCGAGACGATCCGCGACGCCGTCAACTTCCACGCCCGCCCGCACGCCGTCGTGCTGCTGGGCGCCGCCGAGGCGGCGCCCGATTTCGACGCGCGGCGCTCCGCGCGGCTCCGCCGCTACCGCTACCGCATCCTGAACCGCCGCCCGCCGCCGACGCTCGATGCGGGGCGCGTCTGGCACATCGGCACGCCGCTCGACGTGGCGGCCATGCACGAGGCCGCCCGGATCCTCGTCGGGCGGCACGACTTCAGCACGTTCCGCGACTCGCTCTGCCAGGCGAAGTCGCCGGTGAAGACACTCGACCGGCTCGACGTCTTTCGCCGCGGCGAGGAGGTGTGGATCGAGGCCGAGGCGCGCTCCTTCCTCCACCACCAGGTCCGCAACATGGCGGGCAGCCTCAAATTCGTCGGCATCCACCGCTGGAGCGCGGAGGATCTGCGCGCCGCGCTCGAGGCGCGCGACCGCCGGCGCGGCGGCCCCACGGCGCCGGCCGAGGGCCTCTACCTCGTCGAGGTCGTCTATTGACGGGGCTCGCCGAAAATCGTCGCGAAATACGCCGCGTATTCGAGGCGATTGTCGCTGCAAGACGAGCTAACCGCGACTAGTCTCGCGCGCCATGACCCCGAAGAAAGAGACGCCCGACGCGCCGGAGAACCGGCTCGCGCAGGAGGCGCTCCAGCGCATCCACGAGCTGCACCGGCGCTTCCTCGAGACGAAGCCCGGCGGCCGGCGTGCCACCTTGCGCCAGGCTGATCTCCGCGGCCTCGACTTCGCCGGCATGAACTTCACCGACGCGGAGTTCCTCGCCTGCGATTTCCGCCACGCCAATCTGCGCGGCGCCGTCTTCCGCAACGCTCAGATCTTCGGCGCCAATTTCGACGGCGCGGATCTCTCGGGCGCGATCTTCTCGCGCGCCGATCTGCGCGGCACCACCTTCTCCGGCGCCAACCTCACGAACACGGAGTTCTCGGGCGCCGACCTGCGCAACGGCACGGTCCTGGGCCGGAAGCGGGCGAGCGAGAAGGCCAGCACCTTCCGCGGCGCCACGCTCGACGGCGCCAGCCTCGCCGAATGCAAGCTCAAGGGCGCCGATTTCAGCGACGCGCGCCTCAACGGCACCGACCTCTCGGGCGCCGATCTGCGCGGGGCGAGCTTCCGCGGCGCCGAGCTCGTCGACGCGAAGCTCGGCGGCGCGCAGCTGAACGATGCCGATTTGCGCGGCGCCATCGTGGCCGGCGAGACTGCGAGAAGCGGGGCGCTCATCGTCGCCAGGACGAGCCGGCGCGTGAAGATCGCCGGCGACGCCCTCGCCGAGGCGCTGCGCCGGCACGGCGAATGGGTCGCGAGCGGCGGCCGCAAGGGGAAGGCGATCGACTTCTCGGGCTGCGACCTGTCGGGGGTCGACCTTTCGGGCGCGAACCTCGCCGCGGCGCGGCTCGAGCTCGCCGTCCTCGCCGGCGCGAAGCTGCGCGGGACGCTCCTCGCCGCCGCGGTGCTGAGGAACGCCAATCTCGTGCGCGCCGACCTCACCGGCGCCGATCTGCGCGGCGCCGATCTCCTCGGCGCCAATCTGCGCGACGCTGAGACGGCCGGCGTCAAGATCGGCGAGCTTCCGGGAACGGCGCTCGCGACGGCGGGGCTCGACGCCCTCGCGCAGGCGCTCGAGGCGGCCTAGAAGAAGATCGCCTCGAGAAGCTGGTAGCCCCCGAACACCAGCGCCGCGACCCAGAGGCACGCTGGAACCGCGAGCGCGAGGCCGATCCGGACCGCGCGCCCGTCCCTCTCGACGAGCCCGAGCGCGACGAGGACGAGGGCCGCCGTCGGCGGCAGGCTCGCGAGCGGGATCGGCACAGCAAAGGCGACGACGACGGCGAAGAGCGCGAGACCGAGAAGGCGCCGCCGGGGAACGCCGGGCCGCGGCCGCAACAGCCGCTCGACGCGCTCCATCGCGGGCGTCGCGTAGGCGACGAGCCGGCGGAATCCGGCGAGCGTCATCGAGCGGCGCAGCAGCCATCGCGGAAGCCGCGGCTCCTCGCGCCCGGCGGCGAGCTGGGCGGCGAGAAAGGCGAGCGGGATCGCGAGCACCGCCGAAAGCCCGGGCGTCGGCGGCCCCGGCACGAGGTTCGGCAGCGTCAGCACGAGAAAAAGGACGCCGAACCCGCGCTCGTCGAGCGCGTCGACCACCTCGCCGAGGCTGACGCGCGGCCCCTGATGCGCGGCGGCGAGGTCGCGCAGGATTTCCGACGTCCGCGGCCGCTCCAAGACCTGTGTCGTCAGTAGAGCCGCCCCACCGCGATGCTGACGATGACCCCGAACACGACGTCGGTGACGACCAGGGTCACGGCCGGCAGCGCGCCGGCCTCGAGCGAGACGAGCGCGAGATAGGTGTGATAGGCGCACCACGCCGCGAGGGCCGCCTGGAACGCGGCCCAGTCGTACGCCCCGAAGAGGCCGGCGGCGTCGAGCACGGTGAGGACGAGGAAGAGCGCGCTCAGCGGCACCTGCGACCAGTTGTAGGCGACGATGTAGTCGAAGAACCGGGCCGAGCGGCCGATGAAGCCGACGAGCGCCAGCGCGATGAGCGCGTAGCCCGCATAGCCGATCACCGTGCCGATCCCCTGCACGACGGCGATCCGCGGCAGGCCCGAGTGCTCCCACTCCGGCCCGCCGTGCATCGCTGAGATGACGAGCCCCGCGGGAAACGTGAAGGCGAGCGACCACCAGGACCGCCAGAACCCGTCGACCGAGCGCTCGAAGAAGGCGAGGCCGCTCCGGTCCATCCGCGCGAGGCGCCAGGTCCCGTAGAGCGCGTGCGAGACCTCGCGGGCGAGCACGGGTCAGCCCGCGAAATAGAGGTCGAGCGCCGCCTTGTAGATCTCGGCGAGCGTGCGGATGTCCGTTGTCGGCACCCGCTCGTCGACCTTGTGCATCGTGCGCCCCACGAGCCCGAGCTCGGCGACGGGGCAGTGTTTCCAGATGAACCGCGCGTCCGAGGTGCCGCCGGTCGTGCTGAGCTCGGGCTTGCGCCCCGTCACCTTCTCGACGGCCCGCGAGAGCACGTCGCTGACCCTTCCCGGGGGCGTCAGGAACGATTCGCCCGAGACCTGCACGTCGAGATCCCACCTGCCGCCGACCGTTTCGAGCCGGTCCGCGATCCATTTCTTCAGCGAAAGGCTGTCCCAGCGATCGTTGAAGCGGATGTTGAAGACCGCCGTCGCCTTTCCCGGAATGACGTTCGAGGCGGGGTTCCCGATGTCGATCGTCGAGACTTGCAGCGTCGAGGGTTGGAAATGCTCCGAGCCGTCGTCGAGCTTTTCCGTCGTGAGGGCGTGTAGCATCCTGACGATGCGGTGCGCGGCGTTGTCGGCGAGGTGCGGGTAGGCGGTGTGGCCTTGCGTCCCGTGCACGGTCAGCGTTCCGGTGAGGCTGCCGCGGCGGCCGATCTTCACCATGTCGCCGAGCATCTCGGCGCTGGTCGGCTCGCCGACGATGCAGGCGTCGAGCGTCTCGCCCTGCTGCGCGAGCCACAGCAGCAGCTTGCGCGTGCCGTTGATCGAGACGCCCTCCTCGTCGCCGGTGATGAGCAGGCTGATGGAACCGCCGAAATCGCGGCCGCGCTCGGCGAGGAAGCGCTCGACCGCGGCGACGAACGCCGCGATCGCGCCCTTCATGTCGGCGGCGCCGCGCCCGACGAGCTCACCGTCGCGGACGGTGCCGGCGAAGGGGTCGAACGACCACGCCGAGGGATCGCCGACAGGCACCACGTCGGTATGGCCGGCGAACGCGAAGTTCGGCCGCATCGTGCCGATCCTTGCATAGAGGTTGACGACGTCGTCGGTGCCTTCCTCGCTGAACACCAGCCGATGGCAGACGAAGCCGAGCGCCTCGAGCCGCTCCTTCAGAAGGTCGATCGCGCCCTCGTCTCGGGGCGTCACCGACGGGCGACGGATCAGCTCGCCGGCGAGTTCGACCGGATCCATCAGTCGCGCAGGAGCTCGTTGATCGACGTCTTCGCCCGGGTGCGCTCGTCGACGCGCTTCACGATCACCGCGCAGTAGAGGCTCGGCGTGCGTCCGTCGCCGCCGAGCGAGCCCGGCACGACCACCGAGTAGGGCGGCACCCGGCCGGTGACGATCTCGCCCGTTTCCCGGTCGACGATCTTCGTCGTGGCGCCGATGAAGACGCCCATGGAGAGAACCGAGCCCTCGCCGACGATGACGCCTTCGACCACCTCGCTGCGCGCGCCGATGAAGCAGTTGTCCTCGATGATGACGGGGCCGGCCTGGAGCGGCTCGAGAACGCCGCCGATCCCGGCGCCGCCCGAGATGTGGCAGTTCTTACCGATCTGCGCGCACGAGCCGACCGTCGCCCAGGTATCGATCATCGTTCCCTGGTCGACATAGGCGCCGACATTGACGAAGCTCGGCATGAGGACGACGCCCGGCGCGATGTAGGCCGAGCGTCTGACGACGCAGGTCGGGACCGCGCGGAATCCCGCCTCGCGGAAGCGCCGCTCGTCCCAGCCCTCGAACTTCGACGGCACCTTGTCCCACCACGGCGCGCCGCCGGGCCCCCCGGCGATGGTCGTCATGTCGTTGAGGCGGAAGGAAAGCAACACCGCCTTCTTGAGCCATTGATGGACGACCCAGCCGCCGCCGCTCTTCTCGGCGACGCGCAGGCGCCCGGCATCGAGCTCGGCGAGCGCCGCCTCGACGGCGTCGCGCACGGTGCCCTTGGTTCCAGGACCGATCGTGTCGCGCGCCTCCCAGGCGGCGTCGATCGTGGCTTGCAGTTCGCTGGTGCTCATGGGCCGCGGACCATGCATCACCAGACGAAGCGCGGCAACACCCAATCAGGGAGCGGTTCGCCCAGCCGGCGGATCGCGTCATCGTCCGGCGCCGCGCCGAGCTCGCCGGCATGGACGCCGAGCGTGACGAGAGCGGCGGCGACCCCGACCCCCTTCGCCCCCGCGACGTCGTGCGGCATGGAATCGCCGATCGCGACCGTCCGCTCCTTCGCCACGCCGAGGGAGGCAAGGCACGTCTCATAGATTGGCGCGTAAGGCTTGCCGTGCCGCACCACGCGCCCGCCCATCGCTTCGTAGCGGTCGGCGAGTGCGCCCGAGGCGGGAAGCAGCGATCCGTCTTCGGCGTAGCGCCAGTGGTCCGGGTTGGCGCACACCATGAGGAGGTCCCGGTGCAACGCTTCCTCGAGCCGGCGGTCGTAGGCGGCGAGGTCCGGCTCGTCGATGCCGAGCGTCAGGAGGAAGTCGGCGTTGCCGACATCGGCTGCCGGCACGAGGTTGAGGCCGACGAGAAGCCCGCGCTCGCCTGCCTTGTCGATGACGTGCGGGCGGCGTCCCGGCGGCTTCATCTTGAGGCTTCGCCAGGCGTCTTCGCCGGCCGAGACGAGGTCGTCCCAGAGCTCGCGCGCAAAGCCGAGCTGATCCATCGTCGCGACGTTGGCGGCCGACCGCCGGCCCGAGTTCGAGATCACGACCACCCGCTTGCCGAGCGCCCGCAGGCGGCGCAGCGCGTCGATGGCGCCCGGGTAGGCGGCGCGCCCGTCGTGGAGGACGCCCCATTGATCGAGAAGAAATCCCTCGTAGCGCTCCGCGAGCGCCGCAATGCCCGGGAGTCGCCGCATCAGCTCGCCGGACGCGACGCGGCGGCAGCGGCGAGGAGAAAGGCCGCGAGGTCGTCGGCGACGTGGTGAACGTGCGGCTCGCTGTCCCGCTCGATGCGCCAGCCGAGATGGCTGCCGTCGTTCCGCACCCAGACCGTGGTCATCCCCATCTCGTGCGCTGGCTCCAGGTTCTTCGGCATGTCCTCGACGAGCGCGGCGCGCCGCGGGTCGATCGAGTAGCGCGCCACCAGCGCCTCGTACGTGCGGCGCTCCGGCTTCGGGATCCAGCCCGCGGCCTCGATGTCGAAGATCCCGGCGAAATGCTCGTTGATGCCGAGATGGTCGAGGACGCGCCTTGCGTGCCGCTCCGAGCCGTTGGTGAAGACGAGCTTGCGGCCCGGCAGCTCGGCGAGGGCGAGGCCGAGCTGGAAATTCCGCGGTACCGCAGAAAGGTCGATGTCGTGGACATAATCCATATAACGGGTCGGGTCGACCCCATGCTCGACCATGAGGCCGCGCAGCGAGGTGCCGTGCGTCCTGAAATAGTGCTTCTGGATGCGTCGCGCCTCGTCGAGCGGCACGTTCAGAAACCCCGCCACGAACTCGCCGATGCGCCGGTCGATCTGGTCGAAGAGCCGGCATGAGGCCGGGTAGAGCGTGTTGTCGAGATCGAAGATCCAGGTCTCGATATGCGCGAAGTGGGACATTCGGAACTGGCTCGGTCCCCTACAGATTGGCAGGAAACCGAATGTCGGCCGAAATGGTTAACGGAATCGGAACCCCCGCGGGGAGAGGCTCGACCAGCGCGCGAAGAGGACGAAAACGGCGGGCGCCCCGCCGCTCGAAAGCGGGATCGCGTGGCTACGGCCGCATCGAGTCCGGGTCCGCGTCAGCTCCCGCGTATGAGCGTGCCGGGCCCTGCTTCGGTGAAGAGCTCGAGAAGAATCGCGTTGGGGACGCGGCCGTCCAGAATGACCGCCGCCTCGCAGCCGCCCTCCACCGCTTCGAGGCAGGTCTCCACTTTCGGGATCATTCCTCCCGAGATCGTTCCGTCGGCGATGAGGGCGCGCGCCTCCTCGGCCGTCAGCTCCGGGATGAGCTTCTTGTCGCGGTCGAGCACGCCCGGCACGTCGGTAAGCAGCAGGAGCCGCGTCGCCTTCATGGCGGCGGCGATCGCGCCCGCCGCCGTGTCGGCGTTGATGTTGTAGCTCTCGCCGCCGGCTCCGACCCCGATCGGCGCGATCACCGGGATGATGTCCGAGCGCTCGAGCCATTCGAGCACCTTCGTCTCGATCCGCTCCGGCTCGCCGACGAAGCCGAGATCGAGCACCTTCTCGATGTTGCTCTCGGGATCGGCCTTGCGCTTCTCGAGCTTGCGCGCGCGAATGAGGTTGCCGTCCTTGCCCGACAGCCCGATCGCGTAGCCTCCCGCCGCGTTGATCGCGGTCACGAGCTGTTTGTTGATGCTGCCCGAGAGCACCATCTCGACGATGTCGACGGTCGCCTGGTCGGTGACGCGCAATCCGTCGATGAACTCGCTCTTGATCCGGAGCCGCTCGAGCATCTGGCCGATCTGCGGGCCGCCGCCGTGCACGACGATCGGATCGATGCCGACCTGCGTCAGCAGCACGACGTCGCGGGCGAAGCCGTCGCCTCGCATCATGTCGCCCATCGCGTGCCCGCCGTACTTCACGACGATGCATTTGCCCGCATAGCGGCGGAAATAGGGAACCGCACCGGCGAGGATGCGTGCGACTTCGGTCGGGTTGTCCGTCATGGCGGCGCGGAAATTAGCTGAGAGTGGCGGGCGCTGCCAGTCACGCGGCCACCTGCCCGTGCAGGCGGCGGACGCGTGGGGAGCTGCCCCCGTTCCCCAAGTCGGCCCGCGGTTTCGAGATCGACTTGCGGGCCAGCGTGTTCTTTGTTCGTTCCCAAATCATCGAGGGCGGTTCGGGCAAGCACATCTCACGCTCGGCGAGGCTGAAATCGCCCTTTCTGAGGCGGCTGAGATTGCTGGAAGATCGCGTTGTGCCGGGCCGCTTTCCGTTCACGCTGCCCTATGCCGTGCGTCCGCTGGAGCTCGCCTTCGATTCCTCCGTCACCTTTCTCGTCGGCGACAACGGGACCGGCAAGTCCACGCTCATCGAGGCCATCGCCGAGCAATGCGGGCTCTCGCCGCGCGGCGGCTCGCGCGATGACGCTTTCGATGTCGGCGAGGGCGACGCCTCGAGCCTCGCCGCCGCGCTTCGCCTCTCCTGGCTGCCGAAGGTGCCTGCGTTCTTTTTCGCAGCGAGATCTTCTTCGATCTCGCAGGCTTCATCGACAGCGTGTCGCCCGGACGGGACGCCGCACGGGAGCTGCGTCAGCTCAGCCACGGCGAGGGCTATCTCGCGCTCGTCGAGAGCCGGCTCGCGCGAAGGGATCCCGCGCTCTACCTTTTCGACGAGCCGGAATCGGCGCTCGCGCCGGAGCGGCAGCTGGAGCTCCTCGCGCTGCTCGACGCCAAGCGCCGCCGCGGCTCCGCGCAGTTCATCATCGCGACGCACTCGCCCATTCTCGTCGCGCTGCGGGAGAGCGACATCCCGCTCTTCAATCATCGCGGCATCCATCGCACGCGCTTCGAGGACGTGCCGCATATCGGCTGGTACCGCCGCTTCCTCGCCGACCCGCAGGGTCACGTCGCCGATTACCTCGCCGAACGAACCGGCGACGACGAAGGCTGAGGATCGAGGGCTAGGGAGCGGCGAGGGCGGCGAGCGCTGCGCGAAGCTCGGCGATCCCGCGTCCCTCGTGCGCGCTCGTGACCGCCACCTCGGGATGCGCGGCGACGTGGCGCGCAAGCTCGTGGCGGAGCTTCTCGAGGCCGCGCGCCAGGTCGGCCGGCTTCACCTTGTCGGATTTCGTCAGCACCACCTGGTAGGAAACCGCCGCCTCGTCGAACATGTCGAGCCACGGCCGGTCTGTTTCTTTGAGGCCGTGGCGGGCGTCGATGAGGAGCAGCGTGCGGCGCAGGCTCGCCCGCCCCTTGAGATAAGCCCGCACGAGCCGCGTCCAGCGGGCGACCTCGCTCTTCGGCGCCTCGGCATAGCCGTAGCCCGGCATGTCCACGAGCATCAGCCTCCCGCCGAGATCGAAGAAGTTCAGCTGTTGGGTGCGGCCGGGGGTGCGGCTCGTGCGCGCGAGCGTCGTGCGTCCGGTCAGCGCATTGACGAGGCTCGACTTGCCGACGTTGGAGCGTCCCGCGAAGGCCACTTCGGGAAGCGTGTCGGGCGGCAGCGTCGCCTCGTTCGCGGCGCCAGCGACGAAGCGGCACTCCTGCGCGAAGAGAAGGCGGCCGGCTTCGATCTCCTCCGGAGTCAGACCGCCTTGTTCTTGCGCATGATCACCCATTGCTGCGCGATCGAGAGAAGGTTGTTCCATGCCCAGTAGATCACGAGCCCTGCGGCGAACTGCGCCAGCATGTAGGTGAAGATGAACGGCAGCAGCATGAACATCTTCGCCTGAATGGGGTCGGGCGGCTGCGGGTTAAGCTTCTGCTGCAGGTACATGGTGACGCCCATGATGATCGGCCAGGCGCCGATGTGAAGGATCGAGGGCGGGTCCCACGGAATGAGGCCGAAAAGGTTGAAGATCGTCGTCGGGTCGGGCGCCGAGAGGTCGCGGATCCAGCCGAAGAACGGCGCATGGCGCATCTCGATGGTGACGAAGAGCACCTTGTAGAGCGCGAAGAACACCGGAATCTGGATCAGGATCGGCAGGCAGCCGGCCAGCGGGTTGGCGCCGACGCGCTTGTAGAGCGCCATCATCTCCTGATTGAGGCGCGCCTTGTCGTCGCCGAACTTCTCGCGCAGCTCCATCATCTGCGGCTGCAGCGTCTTCATCTTCGCCATCGCCGCGTAGGATTTGTTGGCGAGCGGGAAGAAGAGCAGCTTGATGATGACGGTCAGCAGAAGGATGCCGAGGCCGAAATTGCCGAGCAGCCGGTTGAAGAAGTCGAGGAGATGGAAGATCGGCTTCGTCAGGAAGAAGAACCAGCCCCAGTCGACCGCGTCGGCGAAGCGGTCGACGCCGGCGTCCTCGTAGCTCTGAAGCACCTTCACTTCCTTGGCGCCGGCGAAGAAGCGGGCGCTCGTCTCCGCCGAGCCGCCCGGCGGTATCTGACGCTCGGCACCGAGAAAATCCGCCTGGTAGACGTCGGCCCTGTCGCGTAGCGCATGGCTGAAGCGGCCCTTCACCGGCTCGTTCTGATCGGGAACCAGCGCAGTGAGCCAATACTTGTCCGTGATGCCGAGCCAGCCGCCTGTCGTCGTCAGCGCGATCGGGCCGTCGTCCTTCAGATCGTCGTAGCCGGGCTCTTTGAGCTTGCCGTCGAAGACGCCGACGGGGCCCTCGTGCAGGATGAAGAAGCCCGACGTGGCTGGGGGGCCGGTGCGCTGGATCAGCCCGTACGGCAGGAGCGCGACGGGATCGGTGCCGGAATTCTCCACCCGCTCCGTCACCGTGAACATGAAATTGTCGTCGACGGCGATCGTGCGCGTGAACTTCAGCCCCTCGCCGTTGTCCCAGGTGAGCACGACCGGCGCTCCGGGCGTCAGCGTGTCGGAGGAGGCGGTCCAGAGCGTGTCCGCGCCGGGCAAACGAACCCCGGGCCCGCTCGGGACCCACCCGAACTCCGCGAAATACGCACCGGCGGTACCGGTCGGAGAAAGGAGCACGATCTCCGGGCTCTCCGGATCCACCGACTCGCGATAGCGCATGAGGCGGATATCGTCGATGCGGCCGCCGAGAAGGGTGAACGAGCCTTCGATGTTCGGCGTCTTGATCTTGACCCGCGGCGCGCTCTGGAGCGCGGCCTCGCGGCTCGGCGGCGCCGCAGCGCCCGGAATGGGGCCTGGCGCGGAAGGCGCCCCGGTCGTCGGCACCTCGCCCTGCGGCGCCGTCGCCGGCTGCGTCTGCTGCGCCTGCTGCTGACGCTCGAGGCGCGGCTGCTCGAACAGGAACTGGAATCCGAGGAGGATCCCGATCGAGACCGCAATGGCGATGAAGAGGTTGCGCTGCTGCTGTTCCATATCGCGGGAGGTAAGGAGCGGGAAAGACGCGCCGCGTCAGCGTCGCGTTGGCGTGTCGTCGGGGACGCAGGCGTGGTGGAGATGGGATGGTGAGTGCCCGGCGCCAAGCGGCGGCACCGGGTCGTAACCGCTTCCGCCCCACGGATGGCAGCGAAGGAGGCGGCGCAGCGCGAGCCACGCGCCGCGGCAGAGGCCGTGCGTCGCGAGCGCCTCGAGCGCGTAGTCCGAGCAGGTCGGCAGATAACGGCAGCGCGGGCCGATGACCGGCCGGATCAGCAGCTTGTAGCCCCAGATGAGGCCCTCGAAGGGGAGCGTCGCCGAGCGTTTCAGCAGCACGAGGACGCCTCCTTCCAGGCGCCGAGACGCTTCAGCGCGGTCTCCAGATCGGCCAAGAGCGCCGCGAAGGGGCGGGTCGGCGTGTCGGCCCGGGCGATCAGGACGTAATCGGTGCCGCGCGCCGCATGGCACGGCAGGATGCGTTCGGCTGCGGCGCGCAGCCGCCGACGCGCGCGGTTCCTGGTCACGGCGCCGCCGATCTTCCGGCTGGCGGTGAACCCGACCCTTATCCCTTCATCGTCCGCCTCGCGCCGGCGCGCCTGGAGCAGGAGGCCGGGCGCGGCCCATTTGCGCCGGCCGCCGGCGACGCGCAGGAAGTCCGCCCGCCGCTTGAGGCGCGTGAGCCGCGCCTTCACCGCCTCAGGCCGAGAGGCGCTTGCGCCCCTTGGCGCGGCGCACGGCGATGACTTTGCGGCCGCCCACGGTGGCCATACGGGCGCGGAAGCCGTGCCGGCGCTTGCGGACGAGCTTGCTTGGCTGATAGGTGCGCTTCACGCCGCGAAATCCCTCGGAAAAAACGAGCGCGCCGTATAACGGACCCGGCCCCGCAAGTCAACGCCGGGCACCCTCTTCGCGCACCGCCAGCGTCGCGAGCAGGCCGACAGCGCTCATCGCCGGGAGCAGGACGAAGGCGAGCCGATAGGCCTCCAATCCGTAAACCCGGACCCCGCCCGCCATCGTCCCGTCCCAGGCCGCGTCGAGCAGGACGCCGAGGAGGGGCTGGAACAGCGCCCCCGAGCCGACGGTCGCGGTGTTGACGAAACCGTAGGTCGCGCCCGTGTCCTCGGGCGCGACGTGAGCGCGTGCGGCGCCGTAGGTGAGGATCATGGAGGCGCCGCCGACGCCGCCGACGAAGAGCGCCACCGCCGCCGCCCAGGGCGGGAGCGGGAAATAGACCACCGCCACGGTCGAGATCCCCAGAACCGCCGCCCCGGCGACGAGAAGCGGCTTGCGCCGGCCGAGACGGTCGGCAATCCAGCCGACGACGGGCGCGCCGATGCCCCATCCGATGAACACGGTGGACGTGAGCGCCGCCGCCTCGGCCCGGTCCATCCCGTAAAGCGTCCCGAAGAACGGAACCGCCCAGAGACCCGCAAAGCCCAGCATGGGCGCCGTCAGCGACAGCGCGATCACGGCGGCTATCCAGGCCTGACCTGTGCGCGCCACCCGGCCGAGCCCGGCGAGAAGGTGGCCGGACGGCACGGACGGCGCATGGTCGCGCGCGCTGAGCCAGATTCCGATCGCGATGAGGAGGGCGAGGCCGGCGAGGGCGAAGCCGACGCCCCGCCAGCCGATGGCGGCCACGAGCGCCCCGAGCGGGGCCTGACCGAGGACCGCCCCCGCCATGCCCAGGGCCTGTCCGATCCCGGTCAGGAGCGAGAACCGGTGCGCCGGGAACGACTGCGTCGCGAGCACCAGAACCCCGACCCAGGCGGTGGCGACGCCGAGCCCGACGAGGAGGCGGCCGATTCCGGCAGCGAGGAAGAAGGGGCTCGCCGCGAAGAGGACGCTCCCGAGCGCGGCGACGAGCGCGGCTCCCGTCATCAGCCGGCGCGGCCCGATCCGGTCCATGAGAACGCCGACCGGCATCTGAACCGCGACGTAGGCGTAGAAGTAGAAGGCCGAGAGATGTCCGATCGCGGCGGCGCCGACGGCGAACTCGCGCATGAGCTCGTCGATCATGACGCTCGGCGCGACGCGCTGCACGAAGGCGTAAAGAAAGAAGAGCGCACCGATCGTCCAGGCGATCACGGCGCGGCCGGTGGATGGCTGCATCGGGCGCTACACTAGCAGTAGCGCGGCAATTCTTTCCTGTGCCGATTGCGCAGCGCTGCTTGCGGCGACGACGTGCTCAGCGCAGCATCATCTGCTGCGTGACGCGCCGAAGCTCGACGTTGTCGACGGACGGATCGATTTGCTCGGCTTGGACTGCTTCAGCGTCGTCGGTTGCGACGTCCGTCTCGGCCGGCGGGGCATAACCCCAGGCGATGGCTGCGGCCAGCACTGCCGCGTACCAGAGAATTGACCAGGCGCGCCGCGCCGCCTTCATGACAGCCGTCCTCGACGCTCGTCCCTCCTCGGCACGTACGCGCCGCGACCCGAGGAGTTCCCGCCGGGCAAAGCGCGAGCTCGGGCCTTCAGCCCTCGGTTGCCTGGCAGCGCCGGTCGGCGCTTCGGGGGCGGAGAGCGCGGCTTGCATCCCGTGCGCACCGTTTGTCGCGCATGGAATTCGCACGCCGCGCGACGAAGTCCGAGACGATGGACGATGGCCCCGTCGGCCGCGCGGCGCTGAGCGATCTCGCTCGGGTCAACAGCCTCACCGCGGCCTTCGTGCCGATCCGGCGCTTCGTGCGCTGCGCCGGCGCGGAAGGGACGCTGCTCGACGTCGCATGCGGATACGGCGACCTCCTCCGCTCTCTCTCGCGGCGATTTCCCCGGCTCGCCCTCTCCGGGATCGACCTCCACGTCGCGGCGGCTCGCGATGCGAGCCCTCCTGCGATCGAGCTCCTCGAAGGCGACGTCTTCCTGCTCGACCGCAGCTTCGACCTCGTCGTCAGCTCGCAATTCGCCCACCATCTCGACGACGACGGCATCATCCGCTTTCTCGGCTGGCTCGAGGCGCATGCCAGGCGCGGCTGGTTCATCTGCGACCTTCATCGCCATCCCGTCCCGCACCGTCTCATCCGCCTCATCGCGGCGGCGCTGCGGCTCGACCCGGTGATCGCGCACGACGGCGCCATCTCGGTCGAGCGCGGCTTCGTGCGCGGCGACTGGGAGCGCTACGCGGCCGAAGCCGGGGTCGCCGGGGTCGCAATCCGTTGGTGGCTCTTCCGCTGGGGGGTGGCGCGGCTCAAGTGATCGTCATCGGCGGCGCGGTCGCCGGCGCGGCGGCAGCGGCCCATCTCGCCGCTGCGGGCGTCCGCGTCCTCCTCCTCGAGCGGGCGTCGGCTCCGGCGCACAAGGTCTGCGGCGAGTTCATCTCGCCCGATGCGTCGGCGATGCTCGCCGACCTCGGCATCGACCTCGCGGGCGCGGCGCCGATCGAGCATCTGCGTCTCAGCGCCGGCGGCGAAAGCGCGGAGGCGCCGCTTCCGTTTCGCGCGCTCGGGTTTTCGCGGCGCCTTCTCGACGAACGGCTTCTGGCGCGCGCCGAGGCGCTCGGAGCCGAGGTTCGGCGCGGCGTCGCGGTGCGGGCCGTCGTCTCGGGGCGCAGCGTGGCGCTCGCCGACGGAGCGGTCATCGGCGCCGAGCGCATCGTCCTCGCGACCGGAAAGCACGACTTGCGCGGCGCAAAGCGTCCGCGCGGGACCATGCTGGGGCTCAAGATGCATTTCGCGAAGGTGCCCGCGGATCTCGCGGGCAGGGTCGAGCTGCGCCTTCTGCCGCGCGGCTATGCGGGACTGGCGCCGCTCGAGAACGGTCGCCTCAATCTCTGCGTCGCGCTCGAGCGCGACGGGTTCGAGAGCTGGCCTGCGCTTCTCGCCGCCCTGGGGATGGAGGGCGCCGAGCCGCTCTGGCCGCGGCCGCTCGCCGTAGCCGCGATCCCTTACGGCTATCGTCACCGGGGCGAGGGGCCCGCCTATCGCGTCGGCGATCAGCTCGCGGTGATCCCGTCTTTCGCGGGCGACGGCATCGCGATCGCGCTTCGTTCGGCGCGCCGCGTCGCCGAGGCGATCGTCGCAGGCACACCTCCTGCCGCGATCCATTCATCGCTCGCGGCCGAGCTCGCGCCGCAGTTCTGTCGCGCGCGTATGCTCGGGCGGGTTCTCGCGCGGCCCCGCCTCGCCGTCGCGGCGGCACGCCTCTCGCCGCGGCTTCTCGCGAGCGCCGCGAGCGCGACACGGCTCCGCTTCCCGATGTAGGCTTCCGTTCATGCGGCGCCTCGCCGGGCTCTTGCTTCTTCTCGCGCTCGCCTCGGGCGCGCCGGTGCGGGCCGCCGCGCCGCCTGTCGACCTCGCGCTCGTTCTTGCGGTCGATGCCTCGCGCAGCGTCGATACCGAGGAGTTCGATCTGCAGCGGATCGGCTACGCGCGCGCGTTCCGCGATCCTCGCGTGCTCGATGCGATCCGCGGCGGGCAGATCGGGAGCATCGCCGTCGTCTTCTTCCAATGGTCGGGGCCGCGCGTGCAGACCGTCGCCGTGCCGTGGACCGTGCTGCGAGAGCCGGCCGAGGTCGCGGCGTTCGCGGATGCGATCGAGGCGTCCGAGCGCACCGTCTTCGGTGGCGGCACGTCGATTTCGGGCGCCATCGACTTCGGCGTCGCGCTTCTCGCCTCGGTTCCGGCCGAGCCGGCCCGGCGCGTCATCGACATTTCCGGCGACGGGAGCAACAACAACGGCCGGTTTCCGGTCTACGCCCGCGACGAGGCCGTTGCGCAGGGCATCACGATCAACGGGCTCGCGATCCTCAACGACGAGCCGCTTCTCGACCGCTACTACCAGTCGGACGTGATCGGGGGCCCCGGCTCGTTCGTGATCGCGACCGCCGACTACGAGACCTTCGCGAACGCGATCTTGTCGAAGCTCATCCGGGAGATCGCCTACGGCACGCCTTCGCCCGAGCGCTCGAACTCGTCGACCTGGCGCGCGGCTTCCTCCTCCGAGATGCCGTAGCGCTGCTGGAGGCGGCCGATAAGCTGCTCGCGTCGGCCCGCGATGACGTTCCAATCGTCCTCGGTGAGCTTGCCCCAGCGCTCACGCAGCCGGCCTTTCCATTCCTTCCAGTTTCCCGCGATCCGTTCCCACATCGATGCCTCCCGGCTGGATCACGCGAAGCGCATCCGGCAGCAAGGTGAATTCGAGCGGCGGCCGAAGCGCCTCGACTTCGCCGTCGAGCTCGACGAGAAGACGCTCGCGGCGCGATTCGATCACCGCGCGCTCGAAGACGAACCGGTCGTAGGCATCCTCGCCGAGCCGCCCGAAGAAGGCCTTGAGCCCCATGCGGAAGAGCGTCCAGCGTCCCGCGTCGTGCGCGACGAGAAGCGTCAGCTTTTCGGCGTCGCCGTGCCGCGCGAGGCCGTAGGCGTCGAGGATGTAGCCGTTAGCGGCGACGAAGAGAAAGGGCGAGCGGCGCGTGCGAGCCTCGCCTGCGATGCGGATGCGGAGCCCGAAGGTGCGGTAGCTGCGCAAGGCTTCGAGCGTCGCGACCGCCATCGCCGTGAACTTGCCGAAGCCGCGCCGCCCCCGCAGCCGCTCGCGGTGAGCGACCATGTGCGGATAGATTCCGACCCCCGCGTGATTGATGAAGATGCGGCCGTTGACCGCGGCGATGTCGCGAGGCCGAGGCGTTCCGAGGGCCACGGCGCGCGCAGCGCCGTCGAGATCGAGCGGTATCCCGAGATCCTTGGCGAAGTGATTGAAGGTTCCGAGCGGAAGAACGCCGAGGGCGGCACGCTTGCCCGCGAGCCGCGCGGCGGCGGTCCGCAACGTTCCATCCCCGCCGCCGACGACGACGACATCGGCGGTTGCGGCCGCGGCATCGATCGCCGCCGGGAGCGCGTCCGCGTCGGCGCACTCCACGCTCGGCTTCAACCCCGCTCGCGCGAACGCCTGCGCGACCGTGTCGCTCGATTCTTCGGGCGTGCCGCGAAGGAGGGCGCCAGCCTGTGGGTTGAGGACGACGTGAACGCGCATGCCGCCGCGTTAACGGCGGCGGCATGCATTCCTCCCGCCGCGGCCTTGCGGCGAGGTTCAGAAGCCTTCGAAGAGCGGCGTCGAGAGATAGCGCTCGGCGTGGTCCGGCAAGACGACGACGAGGGTCTTTCCGCTCATCTCGGGGCGCGCCGCGACCTCGTAGGCGGCTGCGAGCGCCGCCCCTGACGAGATCCCCACCGCCAGCCCTTCGAGCCGGGCCGCCTCACGCGCCGTGCGGAAGGCGGTCTCGTTGCCGATCCGCAGCACCTCGTCGATGACGGAACGGTTGAGGACGTCCGGCACGAAGCCGGCGCCGATGCCCTGGATCTTGTGCGGGCCGGGAGGGCCGCCGGAAAGGACGGCGCTGTCCTCGGGCTCGACAGCGACGATGCGCACCGTGTGCTTGCGCTTCTTCAGAACCTCGCCGACGCCGGTGATGGTGCCGCCCGTGCCGACGCCGGATACCACGACATCGACCGCGCCGTGCGTGTCCTTCCAGATCTCCTCGGCCGTGGTCCGGCGGTGGATCTCGGGGTTGGCCGGGTTCTGGAACTGCTGCGGCATGAAGGCGCCCGGGTGCCGCTTCACGATCTCCTCGGCCTTGGCGATCGCGCCGCGCATGCCCTGCGCCGCCGGCGTCAGCTCGAGCTCGGCGCCGAGAAGCTTCAGCATTCGACGCCGCTCCACGGACATGCTCTCCGGCATCGTCAGGATGAGGCGGTAGCCCTTCGCCGCGCAGACGAAGGCGAGAGCGATTCCCGTGTTGCCGGACGTCGGCTCGACGATGACGCTGCCGGGCTTGAGCCGGCCGTCGCGCTCCGCCGCCTCGATCATCGCGGCGCCGATGCGGTCCTTCACCGAGGCGAGCGGGTTGAAGAACTCGCATTTCGCCAGCACGTCGGCTTTCGCGCCGTGCGCCTGCGACATGCGCTTCAGCCGGACCAGCGGGGTCGCGCCGATCGTCTCCAGGATGCTGTCGTACACGCGACCGCGGAACTCGCCGGGTCTTTCCGTCATCACGGTGCTCCCGTCAAATCGTGAAATCAACCTTCGCGCCGTACTCGCCCGGCACGCCCGCCTTGTAGGCTTTGAGGCAGAGCTCCTCCAGCGTCACCTCGTCGAGCCGCCTCATCGCCGTATCCTCGAGCTCGAGCCAGAGCGGACGAACGACGGTGCGCCCGAGTTCGCTCCCGGCCGGATCGGCGATTGGATCTTCCGCCGTCTCGAGCTTGCGCACCGAGCGCACGATGTCGCCGACGCTGACGCGGCGCCGTTCGCGGGCGAGCCGGTAGCCGCCGCGCGGACCGCGCTCGCTCTTGAGGATGCCGTCGCGGACGAGTTGCTGCAGAACCGGCTCGAGGAAGCGGCGGGGAATGCCCTGCCGCTCCCCGATCTCTGCCGAAGGAACCGGGGCGTCGCCGGCGTTGTAGGCGATGTCGGCGACCGCCTCGATTGCGAAAAGAAGCTTTTTCGAGAGGCGAAGGATCATAGCCCGGTAGACCCGAACCCGCCGGCGCCGCGCGCCGATGGCGGCAGGGAGGCGACCTCGTCCCACTCGAGGCGCGCCACCGGCGCGACCACGAGCTGCGCGATGCGTCGGCCGCGCTCGACCGTGACGGCGCGCTCGCCGAGATTGACGAGGATCACCTTGATTTCGCCGCGGTAGTCGGCATCGACCGTACCTGGCGCGTTGAGGACGGTGAGGCCGTGCTCGAGCGCGAGGCCGGAGCGCGGGCGCACCTGCGCCTCCCATCCTTCCGGGAGCGCGATCGCGAGCCCGGTCGGCACCGCGGCGCGCTCGCCGGGCGCAAGCGTGAGCGGCGTTTCGACCGCCGCGAGAAGATCGACGCCGGCACTGCCCGGCGTCGCGTAGGAGGGGAGCGGCAAATCTTTCGCCTGCGACAGCCGCTCCACGGCGATGCGGACGGAAGTCACGGAGCGAGCCGCTCCGCGATGCGCCGGGCGAGGCGCTCGGCGACCTCCGTCTTGGCGAGAGGCGGCCAATCCTCGACGCCTTCCGCGGTTACGAGGTGGACCGTGTTCGTATCGCCGCCGAACGTGCCCGTGCCGGGCGACACGTCGTTGGCGACGATCCAGTCGCAGCCCTTCTTCAAGCGCTTCTCCTGTGCGTGTTCGATCACCTTTTCGGTCTCTGCCGCGAAGCCGACGACGAGCCGCGGTCGCTGCGCGTGCCGACTGAGCGTTGCGAGAATGTCGGGATTCTCGGCCATCCGCAGGACCGGCGGCCCGCCCGCGTCCTTCTTGATCTTCTCGCCCGCGATCTCCGCCGCGCGCCAGTCGGCGACCGCGGCGGCGCAGATGGCGACGTCGGCGGGCAGCGCCGCCTCGCAGGCGGCGAGCATCTGGGCGGCGGTCGTCACCCGGACGACGCGGGCGCCGGGAGGATCGGGCTCTTGCACCGGCCCGGAGACCAGCGTCGTCTCGGCGCCGAGCCGCGCGAGCGCGGCGGCGATCGCGTGGCCCTGCTTGCCCGACGAACGGTTGGAGAGGTAGCGCACGGGGTCGATCGGCTCCTGCGTCGGCCCGCTCGTGACGAGCGCTCGCCGCCCGGCGAGCGGTCCGTCGGCACCGAGAAGCGACGCCGCGGCTTCGACGATCTCGAGAGGCTCCGCCATCCGTCCCCAGCCGCTCTCGCCTTCCGCGAGCTCGCCGGCATTGGGGCCGATCCGCCGCACCCCGCGCGCCTCCAGGATGTCGATATTGGCGCGGGTCGCGGGGTGCGCCCACATGCGGTGGTTCATCGCCGGAGCGACGAGGATCGGCCGGTCCGTCGCCAGGAGGGCGGTAGAGGCGAGGTCGTCGGCGAGCCCGGCCGCCATCTTGGCTAGAAGATCGGCCGTGGCCGGCGCCACGACGACGAGATCGGCCTCCTGCGCGAGGCGCAAATGCCCCATCTCGCTCTCGTCCGTGAGCGACCAGAGATCGGTGTAGACCCGCTCGTGGCTGAGCGCCGCCGCGGCCAGCGGGGTGACGAATTTCTGCGCGGCCGCCGTCATGATGACGCGCACGGCGGCGCCGCGCTCGCGAAAGCGGCGAATGAGGTCGAGGCTCTTGTAAGCCGCGATGCCGCCCGAGATCACGAGAAGGACGCGCCGACCCGCAAGCTTCACCGACGAAAATCCGTTCGACATTTCACATGCAGAGCAAGCAGTTTAATCAATAAACAACAGCGGATCGAGCCGAATGCTCATGCGCGCGCTTCGGCGGCCGCGCTCGCGCCGGCAAGCCGCCCGAAGACGGCGCCCGACATGAGCCCGGTGCCGCCGGGATAGTTGAAGTAGAAGAGGCCGCCGACCATCTCGCCGGCCGCATAGAGGCCGGGCATCGGCGCGCCGTCGGAATCGACGACCTGCGCCGACGTCGTCACCTTGACGCCGCCGAAGGTGAAGGTGATGCCGCAGGTCACCGCGTAGGCCTCGAAGGGCGGCGTGTCGAGCGGGTTCGCCCAGTTCGACTTCGGCGGCGCGATCCCGACCGTTCCGCGGCCGTCCTTGATCGTCGGATCGAACGGCACGTCCCGGCGCACGGCGTCGTTGAAGGCGCGCACGGTCTCCAGGAAGCCTTGCGGATCGACGTCGGTGAGCTTCAGCGCCAGCTCCTCCAGCGTGGGGGCGCTCGCCTTCGTCACCTGCCGGATGCGGTACTCGTCGCGAAGGAGATGCTTCACCTTGGCGTCGAACACCTGCCAGGCGAACTGGCCCGGCTGGTCGAGGATGATGCGGCCGTACTTCGCATAGGTGTAGTTGCGGAAGTCGGCGCCTTCGTCGACGAAGCGCTCGCCGCGCGCATTGACCAGGATCCCGAAGGGATAGGAGTGCTTCTGGAACTGGTCTCCGACGGAGAGATCGCCGAAATCGGGCGCGTTCCGCTCCCAGCCGACGGCGTGACAGCCGGACCAGTGCCCCCACGGCATCGCGCCGGCCTCGAGCGCCATCCGGATTCCGTCGCCGGTGTTGAAGCGCGTGCCGCGCACTTTCGCGAGCTCCCAGCCCGGCCCGAGATACCGCGTCCGCCACTCGCTGTTGGCCTCGAAGCCGCCCGCCGCGAGCACCACGGCGCGTGCGGGAATCTCCTCCTCAACGCCCCCGGCGCGGACCCTCACGCCCGCGACCCGCCCGTTCTCCATCAGGAGCGCTACCGCACGATGCGCGTAACGAACGACGATGCCGCGCTCCCGCGCGGCGGCCGTGAGCGCGGCGATAAGCCCCGGACCGCCGCCGCGCGCCTCGACCGTGAGGCCGCCCCAGAAGCGGAACTTGCCGCTCGGCGTCTTGAAGGCTTGCCGGCCGTAGATCGGGACGAAGCCGATGCCCTTGCCGCGGAGCCACACCATCGTGTCGAGGCTGCGCCGGACGAGGATCTCGACGAGGTCGGGATCGGCCCGGTGCTGCGTCACGCGCGCCATGTCGTCGAAGAACTGCTCTTCGGTATAGGTTCCGAAGTCGGTGTTCTCGATCTCCTGCGGCGAAAGGTCGGGGATGATCTTTCGAAGGTCCTCGACGCCGCCGTAGACGCAGCGGAAGCCGCCGGCCGTGAAGCGGCTGTTGCCGCCGGCCTCCTCCTCGGGCGCACGCTCGAGAACGAGGACCCGGGCACCGTTCTCCTCGGCCGCGAGTGCGGCGCAGAAGGCGGCGTTCCCGCCTCCGACCACGATCACGTCGTATCTGCTCACGTTCTCCGCCGTTCCCACTTTCAACGCCGAGCGCCCGCTCGGCGGCGGTGCGCCCTCATGCGCTGAGATACTCCCGCTGCACCGCGGCGTCACGTGCGAGCGCGTCCATCGTGCCCTCGTACCGGATGCGGCCCTTCTCGATGATGCTGGCGCGGTCGGCGACCAGGCGGGCGAAATGCAAGTTCTGCTCCGAGAGGAGGATGGCCAGTCCCTCGCGCTTCAGCGCGAGAATCGTTTCGGCCATCTGCTCCACTACCTTCGGCGCGAGGCCCTCGGAAGGCTCGTCGAGGAGGACGAGCTTCGGGTTGCCCATCAGCGTCCGGGCGATCGTCAGCATCTGCTGCTCGCCGCCGCTGATTCGTCCGCCGCTTCGATTGCGGAGCTCGGCTAGGTTGGGGAAGAGCGCGAAGAGGCGCTCCGCCGTCCAGGTCGGGGCGTCCTCGCGCGGCGGCTGCCGTCCGACCTCGAGATTCTCGACCACCGTGAGATCGGTGAAGATGCGCCGATCCTCGGGAACCCAGCCGATGCCGAGCTGCGCGATGCGATTGGGCGGCAGCCCGTCGACGCGGCGTCCTTCGAACAGAATCTCCCCGGCGGCGGGCGGCACGAGCCCGATGATGGTCTTCAGCGTCGTGGACTTGCCGGCGCCGTTCCGGCCGAGAAGCGCCAGCACCTCGCCTTTGCCGACCGCGAGGCTCACGCCTGCGAGGATATGCGCGCGGCCATAGAACGCGTCGATGCGGGCGAGGCTCAGCATCAGGCGAACACCGCGCCGGATCCCAAATAGACCTCGCGCACCTTGACGTCGTCTCGCACCGAGGCGGGCGTTCCTGCAGCAATGAGACGGCCGCGGTCGAGCACGAGCACGCGGTCGGCATGCGCGAAGACGACATCCATGTCGTGCTCGGTGAAGAGGACGCCGAGGCCCCGCTCGCGCACGAGGCGGGCGGTGAGCGCCATGAGCTCGATACGCTCGCGCGGCGCCATGCCGGCGGTCGGCTCGTCCATGAGGAGAAGCCGCGGCGCGCCGGCGAGCGCGATCGCGAGCTCGACACGCTTCAAGTCGCCGTAGGCGAGCACCGCGCAGGGCCGGTCGGCCTGGTCCTCCATCCCGACGTCGCGCAACAGCGCGTCGGCTTCGTCCCGGTGAAGCGCGGTGGCGCGCGCGAAGAAGGAGAAAATCTGCCGGTGCCGGGCAAGAAGCGCCGTCTGCACGTTCTCGCGCACGGTCATCGAGGTCCAGACCTGCGTGATCTGGAAGGTGCGGGCGATCCCGAGCCGTGCGATCGCGCGCGGCGGCAGCCCCGCGAGGTCGCGCCCGTCGAAGACGACCCGCCCGGCATCGGGCCGGAGCTGCCCGTTCAGCATGTTGAAGCACGTCGTCTTTCCCGCGCCGTTCGGGCCGATGAGCGCGACGAGCTCGCCGGCGGCGACCGAGAACGAAACGTCGCGCACGGCGTGGACGCCGCCGAAGCGCTTTTCGAGATGCTCCACTCCGAGGACCGTCATGCGCGTCGCGCCAGAAGGCGCTGGGCGGCGCCGGCGATGCCCTGCGGGAAGGCGAGAACGAGGAGGATGATGACGAGCCCGAGAAGGAGCCGCCACAGCTCGGTCGTCCGCGCGAGCTGTTCCTGGAGGCCGACGAAGAGCGCTGCGCCGATGACGGGGCCGCTCAGCGTCTCGACGCCGCCGAGCAGCACCATGAGAAGGGCGTCGACCGAACGCGAGATCGAGATGTAGGTCGGAAAGACGCTTCCGTTCGCGTAGGCGAAGAGTCCTCCGGCGAGGCCGGCGAAGGCCGCGGCGATCGAGAAGGCGACGCGCTGCACGAGCGAGAGGTCGATCCCGGTGGCTTCGGCCCGGAGCGGCGAATCGCGCCCGGCGCGGAGCGCGAAGCCGAACGGGGCGAAGATCATGCGCCGCAGCATCATTATCGAGGCGCCGCAGAGCGCGAGCGCGAGGAGATAGTAGGTCTCCTTCTGATGCGCCCACTGCGACGGCCAGACGCCGAGGATGCCGTTGTCGCCGCCGGTCACCTCGACCCATTGGAACGCGATCGACCAGACGATCTGCGCGAAGGCGAGCGTCAGCATCGCGAGATAGACGCCGCTGAGACGCACGCAGAACCATCCGAACACCACGCCCATGAATCCCGCTGCCAGCGGCGCGGCGAGGAGGCCGAGCGCCATCGGCGCGGCCCAGTACTTCACCAGCAGGGCCGCGCCGTAGGCGCCGAGCCCGAAATAGGCCGCATGCCCGAACGAGGGCATTCCGCCGGGGCCCATCATGAAATGAAGGGAGGCGGCGAAGAGGGCAAGGATCAGGATCTCGGTCAGCACCGTGAGCGCGTAGTCGCCGCCGGCGAAGGCGAGGAGCGCGAGGGCGGCGATGACGGCGAGGCCGAGCCCCGGGCGATCGCTCTTCCCGTAGCCGTGCGCGGCGAGCGCGTCGCCGGCCGCGCGCTGCGGCGCGAGCGGCCGGCCCAAAAGGCCGTAGGGGCGGAAGACCAGCACCACGGCCATGACGAGGAAGATGAGCGCGAGCGTGATCTTCGGGAAGATGACGATCCCGAAGGCGTGCACCACCGCGATGAGGAGGGCGGCGAGGAAGGCGCCGGGGATCGAGCCGAGCCCGCCGACCACCACGACGACGAAGACCTCGGCGATGATCGCGAGGTCCATGTGAAGGCTCGCCGCCTCGCGCGGGACCTGAAGCGCGCCGCCGAGCCCGGCGAGGAAGGAGCCGAGAGCGAAGACGCCCGTGAAAAGCCAGGCCTGGTTGACGCCGAGCGCCTGCACCATCTCGCGGTCCTGGGTCGCCGCGCGGACGAGAATTCCCCACCGCGTCCTGTGGAAGAGCAGCATCAGAAGCCCGAGGACGGCCGGCCCGATGAAGACGAGCACGAGGTCGTAGGCGGGAAAGGGCTGGCCGAGAATCGTCACGGCGCCGCGAAGCCCCGGCGCGCGCGGCCCCAAGAGGTCTTCCGCCCCCCAGACCGCGAGGGCGATGTCCTGCACGACCAGCACGACGCCGAAGGTCGCGAGCAGCTGGAAAAGCTCCGGCGCGCGGTAGATCCGGCGCAGCAGGACGAGCTCGACGACGAGGCCGATCGCCGCCACGGCGAGGGCCGCCGCGAGGACCCCGCCCCAGAAGCCGAGCGGCGTCCTCGGCAGATGCTCGAGCGCCGAATAGGCGATGAAGGCGCCGAGCATGTAGAAGCTGCCGTGCGCGAAGTTCACGATTCGCGTCACGCCGAAGATGATCGACAGCCCCGACGCGACGAGAAAGAGCGAGGAGGCCCCCGCCAGCCCCGTCAGGAGCTGAACGAGCGCCTGCTCCGGGTTGGCAAGGAACGCTTCCACACCGGGAGGCTTCCCCGCCGTCGAGCGCGCGTCAAGACCTAGGCGACGCCGTGACGCTCGAACCAGGCCTGGAGGCGCTGCCAGCCGTCCTTCGCCGCCGCCTCGCGATAGCTCGGCCGGTAGTCGGCATGGAAGCCGTGCGGCGCGCCGTCGTAGACGACGATCTCGCCCGGCTTGCCCGCGGCCGCGAGCGCGGCGCGCATCTTCTCGACGTCGGCCGTCGGGATGCCCTCGTCGGCGCCGCCGTAAAGGCCGAGCACAGGCGCGTTGAGGGCTCCGACGAGGTCGAGCGGATGGGCCGGACGGGTTTCGGTCCGCTCGCCCCGGAGCTGCCCGTACCAGGCGACGCCGGCCTTGAGCTGCGGGTTGTGCGCGGCGTAGAGCCAGACGATCCGTCCGCCCCAGCAGAATCCGGTGATGCCGAGCCGCGCCACGTCGCCCCTCTCGCCCTTGGCGAAGAGCGCCGCGGCGTCGAGATCGGTCATGACGCCCTTGTCGGGGACCTTGGCGGCGGCGGCGCGGGCCGTGTCGAGGGAGACGAGGCTCGACGTCTCGGCGACGCGCGCGAAGAGCTCCGGGGCGATCGCGTAGTAGCCGAGCTTCGCGAGCCGGCGGCAGACGTCCTTGATGTATTCGTGAACGCCGAAGATCTCCTGCACGACGAGCACCGTCGGGAAGGGGCCGCCCTCGGCCGGCATCGCCCTGTAGGCAGGGATTCGGCCTTCGGTGAGCGGCACCGCCACTTCGCCCGCCGTGAGCCCGCTCGCATCGGTCGTGATGACGCTTTGCGCATTGACCGGCCCGGTCGCGAGCGTGAAGCCGGCCGCGAGACCGGTCGCCAGAAACTGCCTTCGAGAAAGCCCGGTCGACGATGCGAGGCTGCGGATCTGGGCGTCGAGACCGTCCATCGGCACACTCCTCATCATTGCGCCGTCTGAGAAGGTAACAAGCTCACGCTGCGGGCGCCAATCGCCTCCAGGACGCGATCAGTCTTCGAGGAGCTGGCTGATCTTGAGCGCCACGCCCATCGACCCGCTGACCTTCAGTCGGCCCGTCATGTAGGCGAGGGTGGGGCTGAGGGTGCCTTCGATGAGCTTCGTGAGGTCGTCGGCCGAGATGCCGATCGTGGTATCGGCCTCCTCGCCCTCGTTCGCGATCTGCGGCGCGGCCTCGGTCCCGTCCCAGAAGATGACGCCGTCCTCGCCGAGGTCGAACTTGACGCGATAGCCGAGCGGCGGATTGGCCGCCGCGCGCTGCCGAATGCGTTCCGTCAGCTCTTCGAGGGTCATAAATCATGATCGCAGGTTTGATTCGGGGCTGGCAACCGGCGATCATGCGGCGCGATGGCGATAACGCGCGAGACGCTGATCGACGGGTCCTTTGAAGCGATGCTGGCGCGGGTCGATCCCGATGCGCGCCTTCTTTCCGATGCCGAGCGATGCGCTTCCATCGAGGCGCTCTTCAGCTCCCGGCTCGGCACCGAGGACGTCTGGGTCTTCGCCTACGGCTCGCTGATCTGGAATCCGACCTTCCGGTTCGTCGAGCGCAGGGTGGCGGTGCTGCGCGGCTGGCATCGTCGCTTCTGCCTCTGGACCTCGCTGGGGCGCGGGACCCCGGAGCGGCCCGGGCTGATGCTGGGTCTGGAGCGGGGCGGAAGCTGCCATGGCGTCGTGTTCCGAATCGCCGCTGCGGAAGCGCCGCTCGAGCTGGATCTCCTCTGGCGGCGCGAAATGGTGTCGGGCGCCTATTGTCCGCGCCTGATCAGCGCCAGGACGGAACAGGGGCCGGTCTCGGCGGTCGCGTTCACGATCAACCGCCGCCACCCGCGCTACGCCGGGAAGCTCCCGGAAGACGCCGTCGCCGAGGTCGTCGGAAGCGCCAAGGGCGTCTTGGGACCCTGCGCCGAATACCTCGTCAACACGGTCGATCACCTCAACGCCCTCGGCCTGCGCGACCGCGGGCTCGAGCGCCTGCGCGCCCGGCTGCGCCAGCCCGCCTGAGCCCGCCGGTTCCCGGCCGGCGCCCGAGGCGGTCGCTCGTCGACTGCACAAAAGCACTATCGCGCGCGCCTTGGAGAGGGCGGCATGGGGACCTATGCTTCACGCGGTGAAGCGCACCGGCGCAGGCGACCCCGCGGCGCGCCGGCCCCGGCAAAGTTTCTCGGTTACGGCGTTCGAGGCGACGGGCATGACGGGAGGCGCGCGGATCGACGGCAGCTCGGTGCTGCATCTGCCGCGGCACGTGAAGTTCCGATTCGACGAGACGCGAAAGCAGTGGGTCCTGCTCGCGCCAGAGCGGCTTCTTCTCCCCGATCACATCGCCGTGGAAATTCTGCGGCGCGTCGACGGGCAGCGGAGCGTCGACGAGATCGTCGGACTCCTTGCCGAGAAGTTCGAGGCCTCGCGCGAGGAGATTGCGGCCGACGTGCTCGCGATGCTGCAGGATCTCGTCGAGAAGGGCTATCTCGGGCACGGTGCTCGCGAGCCGTGACGTTCGGCGCGTCCCGCTCCCTCGCCCGCTCGGCCGCGCTGCTCCTCGTCGTGGCGACGGCCTCGTGCACCGGCGGCGTCTCCGTCGATTACCCGCTGTTCCCGCGCCAGACCTGCCCGAGCTGCTGGGACGACCTCTACCAGGGGTCGGACCCCCCGCGTCCGCGATGACCCCCGTTCGGGCGTCCGGAATTAACCGTACGCGACAGACCGGAATTTCGCTCGCCGCCGCGAAGCGTGATCCTCCGCACCGCCAAGGAGGTCACAATGTTCGTGAATGCCGCTGTCGTTCAAGCGCCCCAACCCTTCCCCCCTGCGGCGGGCCGAGGGCTGCCCGCCAGTGACATGGCCCCGCTCGATCGCCTCGGCACGCTGGTCGACGTGGCTCGCGACGCGACGCTCTTTTACGAAGGCGATCTCGCCGATCATCTCTACCGGGTCGTCTCCGGTGCGGTCCGGCTTTGCAAAGTGTTGCCGGATGGCCGCCGGCAGCTCGCAGACATCTTCCTTCCGGGCGACCTCGTCGGTCTGGATCTCGGCGAGAGTCATTCCTTCGCCGCCGAGGCGATCACCGACAGCGTCGTCCTCAAGCTGCCGCGCCAGCGCGTCGAGACCCTGATCAACGAAAATCCGCGCCTCGGCCGCGCCCTCCTCTCGCTCGCGGTCGAGCGGCTCGCCGCCGCTCAGAGCCAGATGGTCCTGCTCGGGCGGAAGAACGCGACCGAGCGGCTGGCCTCGTTTCTGCTGGGGCTCATCGAGCGCACCGGCCAGGCCGCGTCGGACCGGCCGACGCTCAACCTCACCATGACGCGCGCCGACATCGCCGACTATCTCGGCCTCACGATCGAAACGGTCAGCCGCACCTTCGCGCGCCTGAAGCAGCTGAACGCGATCGCGCTTCCGCATCCGCAGCGCGTCGTCGTGCGCGACCGCGAGCTTCTGGAGGAGCTTGCCGAAGAGGCCGACTAGACGCTTCGTGACCGGCCCGGGCGCCCCGGCGGAAGGCGGGGCGCCCTGCTGCGCCGCTTGGTCCTCCTGAAGCAGGGCCGCCCCTTGCGCGCCGGCGCAATCTCGCCCACAAGAAGTCGGCAACTTCGGAGGGGTGAAGCAGGCGATGGCGGCCGGCACACGCGAGGTCTACGTCGTCGATGACGACGAGGCGATCCGGGATTCGCTCGACACGCTTCTATCGTCGGAGGGTTACGATGTGAAAACCTTCGCGTCGGCCAAAGCTTTTCTCGAAGGCTGCGACCGCCGCGCGGTCGGCTGCCTTCTCCTCGACGTCAACATGCCGGGGATGGACGGGCTTTCCCTTCAGGAGCGCGTCGTCAAGGAATGGCCGGACCTCGCGGTCGTGATCGTCACGGGCCACGCCGACGTCCAGATGGCGGTCCGTGCGATGAAGGCGGGAGCGGTCGATTTCATTGAAAAGCCGTTCGATCGCGCGGTGCTCAGCGAGATCGTTCGCCAGGCGGTGGAGCGCTCGAAGACGGCCGCCGCCGAACGGGCACAGAGCGATGAATCGCTGGCACGGCTCGCGCTTCTCAGCACGCGCGAGCGGGAGGTGCTGGAGGGGCTCGTCGCCGGGCTGCCGAACAAGACGATCGCCTACGATCTCGAGATCAGCCCGCGCACGGTCGAGATCTACCGGGCCCGGCTCATGGACAAAATGCAGGCGAAAAGCCTTCCGGAGCTGATCCGGATGGCGGTGGCCGCCGGCGTCAAGCCTCGCGACGAGCAGCACGTCAGGAAGAATACGTAATTCGGCGCTCCCCGCGGACTCCTTATCCTCGGACTTTCGAACGAGTCCGCGCGACGTTGGAAGTGCAAGATACAATTTATATTGTGGACGACGACGAGGCGGTTCGGGACTCCGCCCGGGCGATGCTGGAATCCCATCTGTTCGAGGTCGAGGATTTCGAGTCGGGAAGCGCCTTTCTCGAGCGCTGCCGGGGGAATCGCGTCGAAGGGTGCGTCGTGCTCGACATCAACATGCCCGGCCTCGACGGCTTCGCCGTCCTGCGGGAGCTCGCCGCCCCGCGGGAGGAGTTGCCGGTCGTCGTGATTACCGCACGAGTCGACAGCTCGACCGAAGCGCGAGTGCGCTCGGCCGGAGCGGCTGCTCTCGTCGAGAAGCCGTTCACGGGGGAACAGCTCGTCGCTGCCGTGCGGAACGCGATGCGGCGGGCGGACTGAGAACGGGCGGGCCGGCCGCTGCGTCGCTGCGCCGCGCGCCCGTCTTCACGAGATCGAGGAAAGCCCGGTCGTCGAAGGGTTTCTCGAGCAGGGCGGCGCCTGCAGCCTCGGCGCGCTGCCGCAAGTCGGGATCCGGGCTTCCCGTGATGACGACGACCGGCGCGGTGAAGCCGCGCGCGCGCAGGCCTTCGAGGAAATCGAGCCCGTTCATCGACGGAAGATTGACGTCGAGAACGAGGCAACCGAGCCGTTGCGTGCGGCTCGCGAGAAACTCCTCGCAAGAGCCGAACTCCAGAATCGTGTCGAACTCGCACTCGAGCAGCATGCGGATCGAGTCGCGGACCGCCGGGTCGTCCTCGATGACGCAGACTGCTGGTGCCGGTTCTTCGCTCATGATTCAAGAATGACCCCGAAGCGTCGGTACAGCCTTGACTGGCATCAAGACTGTGTCGGAAGGCGTCGCGCCGCCGGCCGGCTCGCCAGCCGATGTCGTAGTGCTGCGGATCCGACGAAAGCCCGATCCCGTTCGCATCGCAAGCGGCGCTAACCTTCTTCGGGGCGTGAGCGCGATCGGCGAGGGTGGGGTTGCGCCGCTCGACTTTCCGGCCGAGCGGGTCCGCCGGGGGGCGGCGTCGCGCAGGTCGGGAACGCTCGCCCGAGCGACGCGATCGTTTTCGCCGTGCGGCGCGCCGGCCGCCGGGCTACCTTCCGGAAAGCCGCGGTTCGGCGAAGAGGCGGGAAAGCCGGCGCCCTCGCGCAGCGCTTGATTCCGATCAACGCGCCGGCCGGTCCTGCGCGGCAAGCTTGGAACGTTCGGAGGTCCTCGGAATGAATGCCGCCGATGCGATGACGCGGAACGTGATAACGGTGGAGGAGAAAGCCCCCATCGCGAAGGCTGTCCGCCTCATGCTGCAGCACCGCATCAGCGGCGTGCCGGTGGTCGACGACGCGGGCCGCCTCGTCGGCATCGTGACCGAAGGCGACCTTCTCCGCCGTGCCGAGACCGGCACCGAAAGGACGCGGCCGCGGTGGCTGGAGCTGCTCCTCGGCCCAAGCCGGCTTGCGGCGGATTACGTCCGGACTCACGGTCGCAAGGTCGGCGACGTCATGACGCGCGACGTCGTGACGGCGGACGAGACGACGCCGCTCGAGCAACTCGTCCGCATCATGGAGGAGCGGCGGGTGAAGCGTGTCCCGGTGCTGCGCGACGGCACGCTCGTCGGGATCGTCACCCGTGCGAACCTCGTGCGCGCCCTTGCTGCCGAGATCGTCGAGGCGAGGCCGGGCTCTCTCGACGACGCCGAGATACGGGACCGCCTCGTCGCCGAGCTCGAAAAGCAGCGCTGGGCGCCGCCGACGGCGCCGAAATTCGTGGTGCGGAACGGCGTCGTCCATATCTGGGGGCTCGTCACCTCGGACGATCAGCGCGCAGCCCTCAGGGTCATGGCGGAGAACGTCCCCGGAGTGAGAGAGGTGCGCGACCATCTCGTCTGGATCGAGCCCTACTCCGGCATGATCGTGGAGCCGATCGAAGAGGAGGAGGAGTCCGACGCGGTCGCGCCCGAGCCCCCTCGGCCGCCGTCAGCATGAACGGATGGCGCGGGAGGTCGCCCGGCCGACGTTCGCGCGGCTGGAGCGAGTCCCTTCTCCTCATCGCGACGCTGGGCGGGCTTCTTGCGCTCTGCGGTTGGGTGCTCGCGAAATGGGAGGGCGTCGTCGCGGCTTTCATCGTCGCGCTCTTCCTCCTCGCCATGCTCCGCCTCGCGCCCTCGAACTGGGTCCTCTCGATGTTCGGCGCGCGCCCGGTCCGGCGCTCGGACGCACCCCAGTTCTTCGCCGATCTCGACGCGCTCGCCCGGGCCGCGGGCATCGGCGAGGCGCCGGCCGTCTACGCCGCTCGACACCCGCTCATCGTCGCGGCGACCCTCGCCGGCTCGGGAACGCCGGCGATCGTCGTCGGTCGAAAAGTGCCGCAGGTCCTGACCCCGCGCGAGCTGCGGGCCGTCCTGGCGCACGAGATCGCGCATATCGCCAACCGGGACTTGCCGCTGATGCAGCTCGGCCGCGCGCTCACGGCGGTCACGGGCGCCGTGTCGCGCTTTGCGTTGACACTGCTGATCATCGAGCTCGCGTTCGGTCTTCTCGACCACGTCGCCCTGTCGTGGTGGGAGCTCGCCGCGCTGGCCTTCGCGCCGATCGCCGCCAATCTCATCCTGCTCGCCCTGTCGCGCAGCCGCGAATTCGGCGCCGATGCCGCCGCGAGCCGGCTGACCGGCGACCCGATGGCGCTCGCGTCGGCGCTCGTCAAGCTCGACCGGCTGCACGCGGGAATCCTCCAGCGCACGCTGCCCGGCTTCGATGTCGTGCGCATTCCGACCTGGTTGCGCACCCATCCGAGCTCCGAAGAGCGCATCGAGCGCCTCGTCGGCGCACGTTGAGCCCGACGCTATCGGCACTTGCCCGCGCCCGCTTCCCGGTGCATCAAAGTCGAAATTCGAGCGGCAAGCATGCACAGGGGGAGAGACATGCGGAGCCTCGCCTTTCACCTTCTCGGCATCGCCGGAGCGTTTCTCGCCGGCTTCGCGGTGGTGGAGTTCGTCGACGGCTCGTCGAGCTTTCTCGCCTCTGCGGCGGAGACGGCAGCCGGGGTCGGCGTCATGTGGCTCGCGCTCGCTGCGCTGAGCTGAAGCGGCTCCCTTCCAGCGCTGCCGGGGTCGCCGGGGTTGCGCGGGGCGCGGCGGACGGCTAGGACGCGCACGACGCGGTGAGCGGGGGAGGAGAGGAGATGACGAGCGAAGCCACCCGCGCGGAGCGGCTTCCGGCGCTCCCCGAGGAACGCCTCGACGAGGCGCAGAAGGCGGCAGCAGCCGAGTTCCTCGAGCTGCGGCGGACGCCCGTCTTCGGCCCCTTCGTGCCGCTCCTGCGCAGCCCCGAGCTGCTGCGTGCGGCGAACCGGATGGGGCTTCATCTGCGCTACAACTCGACGCTGCCGCTGCGCATCAGCGAGTTCGCGATCCTGCTCGTCGCCCGCGAGTGGTCGCAGCCCGTGGAATGGCACATCCACCACCCGATCGCGCTCGAGGCGGGGCTCGATCCTTCGATCGTCGCGGCCGTCGCGGAGGGCCGCCGGCCCGAGCGGATGGCCGAGGACGAGGCGGCCGCCTGGGACTTCGTCACCGAGCTCCACCGCAACAAGGGCGTAAGCGATCCCACCTACGCGCGCGCCGTGGCGGCGTTCGGCGAAACCGGCGTCGTCGAACTCGCCGGGATCTGCGGCTATTACGGGCTCCTCGCGATGACCATGAACGTCGCCCGCACCGCCTTGCCGCCGGGCGCGCGCTCCGGGCTGAAGAAGCTGCCGGATTGAGGCACGGAGAAGCCGCGATGAAACTCGTCACCTTCGAGCGCAGCGGGCCGCGCCTCGGCATCGTCGTCGATCAGGAGATCGTCGATCTCGCGTCCGTCGGCTCCGGCGAGCTTCCGGAGACGATGATCGAGCTGATCGCCGCAGCGCCGCGCTTCCTGCCGCGCCTCAAAGAGCTCGCCGCCTCGCGCGGGGCGGAGCGTCTGCCGCTCGGCTCGGTACGGCTCCTCGCCCCCATTCCGCGGCCGCGCAAGAACGTCTTCTGCGTCGGCCGCAACTATGCCGCGCACGCGGCGGAGGGCGCCCGGGCGCAGGGGCGTGAAGTCGTGGTGCCGGAGTTTCCCGAATTCTTCACGAAGCCGCCGACCGCGGTCACCGGCCACGATGCCGAGGTGCGGATCGATCCCGACGTGACCCGGAGGTTCGACTACGAAGTCGAGCTCGCGGTCGTGATCGGCGCCGGCGGCACGAACATCCCGCGCGAGCGCGCGCTCGACCACGTCTTCGGATTCACGATCGTCAACGATCTCACCGCAAGGGACCTCCAGCGGCGGCACGGGCAATGGTTCAAGGGCAAGGGGCTCGACGGCTCCTGCCCGATGGGACCGTGGATCGTCACGAAGGACGCCCTGCCGAGCTTCGCCGACCTCGCGATCGCCTTGCGCGTCAACGGCGAGACGCGGCAGCAGAGCCGGACGTCGAAGATGGTGCACGACGTTGCCGCGATCATCGAGCACCTCTCGCGCGGCATGACGCTGGAGCCGGGCGACGTGATCGCCACGGGGACGCCCGAGGGGGTCGGATACGCGATGGACCCGCCGCGCTTCCTCGCGCCCGGCGACGTTGTAGAGGCCGAGATCGAAGGGATCGGCATTCTCCGGAACCGGATGGCGTGACCGCCGGCGCCGGCGGGCTCAGCCGCCGGCGAGCGCGCGCGCGTAGGCGACGATGCGGTTGCCGGCCTCGGCGAGGAGGGCGTCGTCCGCCGTGAGCGAGATGCGGAGCTGCCCGACGGCGCTCGGCCCGAAGCCGTCGCAGGGCAGCACCGCGACGGCGTGCCGCTCGAGAAGGCCCTGCGCAAACGCCTCCGAGGCGAGCCCCGTGCCCCGAACGTCGAGAAGCACGAACATCCCGCCCTCGGGCGGCGCGACGCGGCAGCGCGGGGCTGCGGCGAGGATGCCCGCGAGGAGACGCGAGCGGCGCCGGTAGTCCTCGCGAAGAGCCGCGACCTCCGGCAGCTCCTGCGTCAGCGCCGCGAGCGCGCCTTCCTGCGTGAAAAACGGGCCGCCGTAGAGCATGCAGAGGAGGAGGTTGAAGAGGTGGGGCCCGAGCGCCGCGGGACCGGCGATCCAGCCGAGCCGAAACCCCGGCACCGCATGGGACTTCGAGAGGCTCGAGACGACGAGCGTCCGCTCCCCCATCTCCGGAAGGCTCCATGCGCTCGCGTGCGGGCGGGCGAAGGCGAGCTCCTCGTAGACCTCGTCGGAGAGAAGCCAGAGATCGTGGCGGCGGCAGAGCGCCGCCACCGCTTCCATCTCCTCCCGCGTCATGACCGCGCCCGTCGGGTTGTGGGGCGAGTTGACCCAGATGACGCGCGTCCTGGGCGTCACCGCCGCGGCGAGCCCGTCGAGATCGAGATGGAAGCCGCGCTCGGGCAGCAGCGGCACGTTGACGAGGCTCGCCCCGCTCGCGCCGACGACGGCCTCGTAGGTCGCGTACATCGGCTCCGGCACGATCACCTCGTCGCCCGGCCCGGCGAGGCACTGCAGCGCGCAGAAGAGCCCGGCCTGCGCCCCCGGCACGATGGTGACGTTGTCGGCGGTGCAGGGACGGCCGGTCCGGCGCTCGATGCGTGCCGCGATCGCGGCCCTGAGCGCAGGAATCCCCGAGATGGGCGAGTAGCCGGTGTGGTGCTTTCGAAGCGAGTCGACCGCCGCGTCGATCATCGCCGCGGGAGGCGCCTGGTCCGGATCTCCGACGGTGAGGAGGATGATCTTCTCGCCGGCCGCACGCCGGCGCACGGCGTCGAAATGGATGCGCCACGCCCCGGCGCCCCTGCCGGCGACGCGGTCGACGAGCGGCGAGAAGCGCATCGCGCGAGCACTCCCGATCGGTCAGTCCGAGGCGGCGTTCCTTAGCACATCGCCGTAGTCGTCGAGAAACCCGGCGAAGGCGTCGACGAAGCCGTCGAGATCGCGCCCGGTCATCGGCAGCGAGAGGTTGATCATGCCGCGCCGCGCGATGTGCTGGCCGCGCGCCAGCATCTCGAGATGGAAGAGCGCCTTCGCTTCCTCCCTGCTCTGCGCGAGGTCGGCGGCGCAGCGGGTCGGGCCGTCGACGAAATGGACGGTCATCATCGACCCGATCCCCGTCGCCTGCACGGGAAGGCGCCGCTCGCGGGCGATCGCATTGAGACGCTCGCGGAACGCTTCTCCGGTGCTCGTGAGCGCCTCGGCCCGTTCCGGGGTGTAGACCTCCGTCATCGCCGCGACGCCGGCCGCCATGCCGAGCGCGTTGTTGTTGAAGGTTCCGGCGTGGACGAGCGCGTCGGGGCGGAGCGGATCGAAGCGGTCCATGATGTCGGCGCGGCCGCCGAAGGCGCCGAAGGAGAGGCCGCCGCCGACATACTTGCCGAGCGTCGTCATGTCGGGGGTGACGCCGGTGATGCCCTGGAGCCCGGCGCCTCCGAGGCGCGACGTCATCACCTCGTCGAAGACGAGGAGGATTTGGTGGCGCGTGCAGGCCGCGCGGAGCGCGGCGAGGAACCCGCGCTCGGCCGGGATGCAGCCGCCCGAGCCCTGCATCGGCTCGATGATGATCGCGGCGAGCTCGGGCGCCTCGCGCTCGATCGCGGCGAGCGTGCGCTCGGCGTCGTTGTAGGCGCCCATGACGACGGGAAAGGGCGCGTTCTGCCGCGACGGCCCGTCTTTGAAGAGAAGTACGCCGCCGTGATAGCCGCCCGGAAAGGCCATGATCTTCTCGCGCCCGGTCACCACGCGCGCCGTGGTGAGCGCCATGAGGTTGGCCTCGGTCCCGGAGTTGCAGAAGCGCACGCGCTCGAGGGAGGGGAAGCGCCGGCAGAGCGCGGCGGCGAGACGCGCCTCGTCCTCGATGTGCCCGCCATGCACCCAGCCGCGCGCGAGCGCGCGCTCGATCGCGGCGCGGATCGTCGGGTCGGAGTGGCCGAAGAGCCCCGCCGTGTACTCGCCGAGGAAATCGACATACGCGTGGCCGTCGAGATCCCAGATCCGCGCGCCTTCGCTCCGCGCGATGACGATCGGGAACGGCGGGTAGAAGATCACGCTCCGCGTGTTCCCGCCGGGGAGATAGGACCGCGCACGGTCGATCGCGGCGCGGCTTTCCGGATTGCGCTCGGCGTAGCGCCGCTCGGCCTCCGCCAGCGCGGCCGCGAGATCGAAATTGGGCCTCGCTTCGGTCATTTGCCGAGATCCGTCTTGCGGAACGAGCCGTCGTGGGCGCCGCGCCGCGCCGCCTCGATCGCGGCCCAGATCCGGGCGGGTGTCGCCGGCATGTCGATATGCGTGACGCCGAGCTCTGAAAGCGCGTCGATCACCGCGTTCATCACCGAGGAGAGCGAGCCCGCGCAGCCCGCCTCGCCGCATCCCTTGGTGCCGAGCGCGTTGGTCTTCGCCGGCACCGGATGGCTGCGGAAGGAGAGACTGACGACGTCTTCGGCGCGCGGCAGGGCGTAGTCCATGTACGACCCGGTGAGGAGCTGCCCCTCGTCGTCGTAGACGGTGCGTTCCATCAGCGCCTGCCCCACGCCCTGCACGATGCCGCCATGCACCTGACCCTCGACGAGGAGCGGGTTGACGATCGTGCCGAAGTCGTTCACCGACTCGTAGCGCGCGATCGTGACTACGCCGGTCTCGGGGTCTATCTCGACCTCGGCGACATGGCAGCCGTTGGGGAATGCCGACGGGATCGGCTTCGTCACGTGGCTGACGTCGAGCGACGCCGGCACGCCCTCGGGCAGCGGCCCTGCGCGCCGCAGCCGTTCGGCGAGCTCCAGGATGTCGATGGACCGGTCGGTACCGGCGATGGTGAAGCGGCCCTGCGCGAACTCGATGTCCGCGGCCGAAGCTTCGAGAAAATGCGCGGCCGCCTGCTTTCCCTTCTCGATCACCGCGCGGCTCGCCTCGTCGATCGCCTGGCCGCTCGCGGTGATCGACCGCGAGCCGCCCGTCCCGCCGCCGGCGACGAGCTCGTCGCTGTCGCCCTGCAGCAGGCGGATGCGCTCGAACGGAATGCCGAGCCGATCGGACAGGACCTGCGCGAACGGCGCCGCGTGGCCCTGGCCGTAGTCGAGCGTGCCGGTGAGGATCGTCACCGTCCCGTCCGGCTCGAACCGGATGCCGCCCATCTCAGGGTTGGGGGGCGCGGTCACCTCGAGATAGCTGCCGATGCCGCGGCCGCGAAGTTTGCCCTTCGCGCGACTCGCTTCGCGGCGGGCCGGGAACCCGTCCCAGTCGGCGGCCGCGACCGCCGCCTCGAACACGGCCGGAAAATCGCCGCTGTCGTAAGTCATGCCGGAGGGCGCGGCGTACGGCATCTGCTCCGGCCTTATGTGATTGCGCCGGCGCAGCTCGAGCCGGTCGATCCCCATCTCGCGCGCGGCCGTGTCGATGAGGCGCTCCATGAAGTAGTTGCCCTCCGGGCGCCCGGCTCCGCGATAGGCGCTCACCGGCGTCGTGTTGGTGAGGACGCACTTGGTCGCGACCTCGATGAGCGGCGTCGCATAGACGCTGACCGTGTTCTTGACGATGTTGAGCGTCGGCATCAGCGGCGCGACCGCCCCGAGATAGGCGCCCATGTTGCCGTAGTTGACGATCCTGACGGCGAGGAAACGTCCTTCGGCATCGAGCGCGAGCTCGGCTGTCGCCTCGTGGTCGCGCCCGTGCTGGTCGGAAAGGAAGCTGCCGGAGCGCTCGTCGGTCCACTTGACGGGGCGGCCCAGCATTTTCGCGGCATGGAGGATCGCGACGTATTCGGGATAAGGCGCCGCCTTCATGCCGAAGGAGCCGCCGACATTGCCGGTGAGAATCCGCACCTTCTCGGGCGGAACGCCGAGGATGCCGGCCATGCCGGCGCGGAGGCCGAAGACGCCCTGGCAGCCGACGCGGAGCACCCAGCGCCCGTCCTCGATCGAGCCGATCGCGGCGCGCGGTTCCATCGCCGAGACGACGACCCGGTTGCTGACGAGCTCGAGCCGGGTGACATGCGCGGCCCGGGCGAAGGCCTCGGCGACCTTCTCCGAGTCCCCGTAGTGGTAGTCGAGAACGACGTTGTCCGGCGTCTCGTCGTAGAGAACGGGGGCGCCCGGCGATGCCGCCTCGCGTGCGCGCGTCACTGCCGGAAGAGGGTCGATGTCGAGCTCGACGAGCTCGGCCGCGTCCTTCGCGGCGGCAAGGCTTTCAGCGACGACGATGGCGACCGGGTCGCCGACCCAGCGAACCTTGTCGACGGCGAGCGCGGGGCGCTTCGGCTTCCGCATCGGCGAGCCGTCCCGGTTGGGAAAGTTCACCGCGCATTTGAGGCTGCCGTATCCAGCGGCCTCGAGATCCGCGCCGGACCAGACGCCGAGCACGCCGGGCGACGTTCTCGCCGCCGCCGTGTCGATCCCGCGCAGAACGCCGTGTGCCACCGGGCTGCGGACGATGGCCGCGTAGGCTTGTCCGGGAAGCGCGAGGTCGTCGGTATAGCGGCCGCGCCCCTGCACGAGCACGGGATCCTCGGTCCGCGGAACCGGCTGCCCGATGCCGAATCTCTGCACGCTCCAATCCATCGATTCCACCCGGTGTCGTCGCGAGGCGGGAAAGCATACCCGGGTCCTGGAGCGCGTCCATCCCGGTCGAAGGCGGATAGCGGGCGCGGCGTCTCGTCTCGGGCTACGCCGGCGTCAGCACCACCGCGCCGAGCGGCGGCAGGCGAAGCTCGAGCGAGTGCGGCTGGCCGTGGAAGGGAACGTCCTCGGCCTCGGCCCAGCCGGCGTTTCCGACTCCGCTGCCGCCGTATTCGCGTGCGTCGGTGTTGAGGCGCTCGCGCCAGCCGCCCCCGTAGGGGCAGCCGACGCGGTAGTTCTCGCGAGGGATCGGGGTGAAGTTGCAGACGACGAGCGCGACGTCGCGCGGCCCGCGCCCGCGGCGCAGATAGGAGAGCGTGCTCTGCTCCCAGTTGGCGGCGTCGATCCACTGGAAGCCGTCCGGCTCGCAGTCGAGCTCGTGCAGCGCCTTCAGCTCGCGATAGAGCCGGTTGAGGTCGCGCACGAGAAGCTGCACCCCGCGATGCACCGAATATTGCAGGAGGTGCCAGTCGAGGCTCCGGTCGTGGTTCCACTCCGCGCTCTGCCCGAACTCGCCGCCCATGAAGAGCAGCTTCTTGCCGGGGTGCGTCCACATGAACGCGTAGTAAGCGCGCAGATTCGCGAAGCGCTGCCACTCGTCCCCGGGCATGCGGCCCAAGAGCGAGCCCTTGCCGTGGACGACCTCGTCGTGACTGAGGGGCAGGATGAAATTCTCGCTGAACGCGTAGAGCAGGCCGAAGGTCAGGTCGTTGTGGTGGTGCTTGCGGTGTATCGGATCCTTCGACATGTAGCGGAGCGTGTCGTGCATCCAGCCCATGTTCCACTTGTAGCCGAAGCCGAGCCCGCCGAGATGGACGGGCCGCGACACGCCCGGCCAGGCGGTCGACTCCTCCGCCGCCGTCGCGATGCCGGGGTACGTCCCGTACGAGAGCTCGTTGAAGCGCTTGAGGAACTCGATCGCCTCGAGATTCTCCCGCCCGCCGTAGCGGTTCGGGATCCATTCGCCTTCCTTGCGGCTGTAATCGAGGTAGAGCATCGAGGCGACCGCGTCGACGCGGATGCCGTCGATGTGATAGCGGTCGTACCAGGACAGCGCCGAGGAGAGGAGAAAGTTCGCCACCTCGCGCCGGCCGTAATTGTAGATGAGCGTGTTCCAATCCTTGTGGAAGCCCTGGCGCCAGTCCTCGTGCTCGTAGAGCGCCGTGCCGTCGAAGCGCGCGAGGCCGTGCGGATCGGTCGGGAAATGTCCGGGGACCCAGTCGAGGAAGAGCGCGACGCCTTCGCGGTGGCAGGCGTCGACGAAGAAGCGGAAATCGTCGGGCGTGCCGAAGCGGCTCGTCGGCGCGAAGAGGCCGATGGGCTGGTAGCCCCACGACCCGTCGAACGGAAACTCGGTGATCGGCAGAAGCTCGATATGGGTGAAGCCGAGATCGCGCACGTAGGGCACGAGTTCCTGCGCGAGCTCCCGGTAGCCGAGATAGCGCCCGCCCTCTTCGGGCCTGCGTCGCCAGGAGCCGAGATGGACCTCGTAGATCGATATCGGCGCCCTGCGATCGTTGCGCTCGTGGCGCCGCGCCATCCAGTCCTCGTCGCCCCAGGCATGGCGCGAGGGCGCCGCGACGATCGAGGCTGTGCGCGGCGGCCGCTCCGCCTGCGCCGCGTAAGGATCGGCCTTGAGCGGCAGGAGGGCGCCGTGATGGCCGAGGATCTCGTATTTGTAGGCTTCGCCCGGCGCGACGCCGGGCAGAAAGATTTCCCAGACGCCGCATTCGGGGTGGAAGCGCATCGGATGGCGCCGCCCGTCCCAGCCGTTGAAGTCGCCGATGACGCTGACCCGGCGGGCGTTCGGCGCCCAGACCGCGAAGGCGACTCCCGAGACGCCCTCCAGCTCGGTCGGGTGCGCGCCGAGCTTCTCGTAGCTCCGCAGATGGCTGCCTTCCGCAAGGAGGTGGATGTCGAGCTCGCCGAGCGTGGGTCCGAAGCGGTAGGGGTCTTCGAACTCGTGGCTGAGCCCTTCGCCGCTGTAGGCGCGCAGGCGATAGGGAAAGCGGCGCCGGCGCGATGACGGCAGCGGACCCGCGAAGAAGCCGGCCGGGTGAACGCGCGGCAGATCGGCGACGACCTCGCGCGTCGCCCGGTCGATCACCTCGACATGCTCGGCCCACGGCTGGAACGTCCGCAGCACCAGCCCGTCCTCGTCTTCGTGCAACCCGAGAAAGCCGAACGGATCGCCGTGCCGCGCCTCGACGATGGCGAGGATGGCGCCGTCGTCACGTCCGAGAGGCATCGCTCTCCTCCTCGAGAAGCTCGAGAAGCCCGGCGACGGGAATGGCGACCCATGCCGGGCGGTTCGCCCGCTCGTAGGCGATCTCGTAAAGCGCCTTCTCGATCAGGAAGAAGCCGAGAAGCGCGCGTCGCGTGTCGGGATCCTGCGGAACCGAAGGGCAGGACCGCGTCGCCTCCTCGTAGCCGGCGAGGAACTCGGAAACGGTCCGGCGCCGCCATGCCGCGGCGTGCTGTTCCACGGCCTCGCTCCGTGCCGGATGCACTTCGGAAAGCTCCCTCACGATCGTCGCCTCGGCGTAGTGAAACGAGCGCAGCATTCCGGCGAGATCCTTGAGCGGGGACGACTTGGCGCGGCGCTCCGCGAGCGGCCGCATCGGCTCGCCCTCGAAGTCGATGATCGCGAAGTCGTTGCGCACGACCAATACCTGGCCGAGATGGAAGTCGCCGTGATACCGGGTCTTCAGCGCCTCGACGCTCTCCGGGAGCGCGCTGATCCGGTCCATCACCTGCCGGCGCTGCGCTGCCGAGATCTGCTCGATCTCGGGCAACACCTCCGATGCCTGCCTGGACACGGCATCCTTCCAGCGAGCGAGATCGTCCGGCGTGATAGGCTCCGGGGCGAAGGCCGGGTCGGTCGTTCCTTCGGGGCAGAGCGCGACGTGCATCTTGCCGGCGCGACGGCCGAGCTGCCGCGCGAGCGTGAAGTAGTAATCCTCGGCGTCGGCCGGCGGCGCCCCGTTCCCTGCGGCCTCCGCCTCGCCGAGGATCTCGTGCTCGACGAAGCGCCGGAAGTAGCCGAGCGCATGGCTCCACGCCACGCCCTGATTGCGCAGCCACTGGATCAGAACGGCGATCGTGGTGCCGCCGCGCTCCATCGTGCCGTAGAGCGCAGGGGCCGCCTCGAAGCCCTGCTCCATGAGGAAGCGCATCATCTCGACCTCGGGGTGGATGCCGTCGTGAAGCCGCCGGTACAGCTTCACGACGGCGTACTCCTCGATCAGCACCGAGGTGTTCGACTGGTCGCCCCCGATGCGCCGGATCACCGGGTTCTCGGGCGGATCCTGCCAGGCCGGAGTGCGTTGAAAGTGCGGCAGCGCGGCGAGCGCGAAGCGTTCGGGGGCGTCCTCGAGCGCGCCCGAGCGGCGGAATTTGCGCAGATTCGCGATCCGGTCGGGCGGCTCTCCGGTCCAGTCCGCCGCGAGCGGCAGGAAATAGCGCTGCCGTTCCCCATCGGCGAGCTTCGCTTCGACGAGCGCGATCGCCACCCCTTCCTCGAGATCGCCGAGCGCCTCGAGCGATTCGACTTCGACGGCGGCGATGCGGCGATCCTTTCCGGCGAACCAGCGCTGGCGCGCGAGGAACGGCGGAAGGACGTCGCGCTCGAACTGGGTGCGGTTGTGGCGGTCGAGGAGGTCGTCCCAGCCTTTCGGGACGACGAGGGTGACGAGCTCGGGCGAGCTCGACATGCGCCAATGCGCCTGCGACGGTGCCTTCCGCTCGAGCGCGAACCAGAAGAAATTGTGGCCTTGGAGAGTGAGGAGATAGGGCAGCTCGCCGATCGGCGGAAACTCGCTCCGCCCGAAGAGCTCGACAGGCGTCCGTCCGGCGAACTCGCCGAGCTCGAGCTCCACCGCCTGCGCGGTGCTGGCGAGGTTGAACACGCAGAGCACGGTGTCGTCCTCGTGCTCGCGCAGGAAGGCGAGGATCTTGCGGTTCCCCGGGTAGAGGAGGCGGAACGAGCCGCGCCCGAAGACCCGGCGCGTCTGGCGCACGGTGATGACGCGCCGCATCCAGTTGAGGAGCGAGCCGGGCGTGCGGCTCTGCGCCTCCACGTTGACCGTCTGAAAGCCGTAGACGGGGTCCATGATCGGCGGCAGATAGAGCCGCGCAGGATCCGCCCGGCTGAAGCCGCCGTTGCGGTCCGGCGTCCATTGCATCGGCGTGCGAACGCCGTCGCGATCGCCGAGGAAGATGTTGTCGCCCATGCCGATCTCGTCGCCGTAGTAGAGGATCGGCGCTCCCGGGAGCGAGAACAGGAGGCCCTTCATGAGCTCGACCTTGCGCCGGTCGTTCTCCATGAGCGGCGCGAGGCGTCGGCGGATGCCGAGATTGAGGCGGGCGCGCCGGTCGGCGGCGTAGAAGTCCCAGAGATAGTCGCGCTCGCGGTCGGTCACCATCTCGAGCGTGAGCTCGTCGTGGTTCCTCAGGAAGATCGCCCACTGACAGTTTTCCGGAATGTCCGGCGTCTGCCGCATGATGTCGGTGATCGGTATCCGGTCCTCGGTCGCGACCGCCATGTAGAGCCGCGGCATGACGGGGAAGTGGAACGCCATGTGGCACTCGTCGCCGTCGCCGAAGTAGGCGCGGACGTCCTCCGGCCACTGGTTCGCTTCGGCGAGGAGCATGCGGTCGGTGTAGTGGGCGTCGAGCTCGGCCCGGAGGCGCTTCAGGATCTCGTGCGTCTCGGGAAGGTTCTCGTTGCTGGTGCCTTCGCGCTCGATGAGGTAGGGAACGGCGTCGAGCCGCATCCCGTCGACCCCGAGATCGAGCCAGAAGCGCATCGCGTTCGCGATTGCGCGGAAGACGCGCGGGTTGTCGAAGTTGAGATCGGGCTGGTGCGAGTAGAAGCGGTGCCAGTAATAGGCTTGGGCGACCGGGTCCCACGTCCAGTTCGAGCGCTCGTTGTCGAGAAAGATGATCCGCGTCCCCTGGTAGCGCTGGTCGGTGTCGCTCCAGACATAGAAGTCCCTCAATCGCGAGCCCGGCCGCGCGCGGCGGGCGCGCTGGAACCACGGGTGCTGGTCCGAGGTGTGGTTGATCACGAGCTCGGTGACGATGCGCAGGTCGCGCCTGTGGGCCTCCTTCACGAACTGCTTGAAGTCGGCGAGCGATCCGTAGCTCGGATGGACGTTGCGATAGTCGGCGATGTCGTAGCCGTCGTCGCGCAGCGGCGAGGGATAGAAAGGCAGAAGCCAGATCGCCGTGACGCCGAGGTCACGGATGTAATCGAGCTTCGCCGTAAGCCCCTTGAAGTCGCCGATGCCGTCGTCGTTCGAATCGAAGAACGCCTTGACATGCGTCTGGTAGATGACCGCGTCCTTGTACCAGAGCGACCCGCGCGCGGCCTCGGCCACGGCGGGTTGCGTGCGAAGCACGCCGGTGTCGGGCATCGTGACGACCTCGGAGGCTATGGATTCTATGCGCATGAGATGGCGCGAGGCCCTCGTCCTTGCCAGACCCGTACGAGGGCGAGGCCCGGCCGGGCCAGCGCGTCCGCCGGACACGCTTCGTAGCCCCGCGGCCGCGGTGCCGGCGCACCTCGACGCTGGAGGCGAGGGCGCGCCGCTTCTCGGGCGCCTCGTGCGCGCGATCTGCGGTCAGAGCGCCGTCGCCCGCCATACCGCGGCGGGATTTTCGTGCGGATCGAGCCGGATGTGGTAGTGCCGCCCTTGGCGCTCCTCGGCCGCCCCGGTGAAGCACTCCTCGAGCCGGAAGCGCTCGGGGACGAGGTCGTGAGGAAATTCGAGCCAGGCCTCGCGGGCGGCGAACGGATCGAGATTGACGGCGCAGAAGACGAGGTTGTCGCCCGCCCATTTCGCGTAGAAGAGGACGTTGTCCTCGTGCGCTTGGCAGAACCGCAGGTTCCAGAGCTGCTGCAGGGCCGGGTTCTCACGCCGGAACCGGTTGAGCTTGCGGATGTCGTCCTTGATGTTGCCGGGACGGTCCCAATCCCAGACCTTGTATTCGTACTTCTCGGAGTGGAGGTACTCCTCCTTGCCGGGAACGGCCGCGTTCTCGCACAGCTCGTAGCCGTTGTAGATGCCGTAGACGCTCGACAAAGTCGCCGCGAGCACGAAGCGCGACCGGAAAGCCGGACGGCCGCCCTTCTGCAGGATCTCCGGCAGAATGTCGGGCGTGTTGGTGAAGAAGTTCGGCCGCAGGTACTCGCGGCAGAAGCTTTGAGTCAGCTCCACGAGGTACTCTGTGAGCTCCTGCTTGCCGTTGCGCCAGGTGAAATAGGTGTAGCTCTGGGTGAAGCCGGCCTTCGCCAGGTGGCGGAGCATTTTCGGCCGCGTGAAGGCTTCGGAAAGGAAGATCGTGTCGGGGTGGCGGTCCTGGACCTCGCGGATGAGCCATTCCCAGAACGGCACCGGCTTCGTGTGCGGGTTGTCGACGCGGAACGTCCTGACGCCCTGGTCGCACCAGAAGAGCACGACGTCGCGGAGCTCGGCCCAGAGCGCGTCGCGGTCGCGGCAGTAGAAATCGACGTTGACGATGTCCTGGTACTTCTTCGGGGGGTTCTCGGCGTATTTGATGGTGCCGTCCGGCCGATAGCGGAACCATGACGGGTGCTGCTCGAGCCATGGATGGTCGGGCGCGCACTGGATCGCGAAATCGAGCGCGATCTCCATGCCGAGCGCGCGTGCCGCGTCCACCACGCGCCGGAAGTCGTCGAGCGTGCCGAGCTCGGGATGGACGGCCGTGTGTCCGCCTTCGGCCGCGCCGATCGCGTACGGCGATCCCGGGTCACCGGGGCCCGCGACGAGGCTGTTGTCGCGCCCCTTGCGATGGACCCGCCCGATCGGGTGGATCGGCACGAAGTAGACGACGTCGAAGCCGAGATCTTTGATTTCGGGCAGCCGGCGAATGCAGTCGTCGAAGGTGGCGCTGCGCCCCGGGACCGTTCCCTGGCTCCGCGGGAACATCTCGTACCAGGCGGCGAACCGGGCGGCCTCCCGATCGACGTAGATTTCGAGCTCGCGGCGATAGGTCACCGCGTCGGAGCGGTCGGGGCAGCGCTCCATGAGCTGGCGGACCAGCTCGGAGAGGAAAAGGTCGGCGCGCGCCGCTTCGTCCGAGGCATCGAACTCGGCGAGGATGCGGGCGAGGCGCCGCTTCTCTTCGCCCGTGGCGCGGTTCGCCGCCTCCTCCACGAGCGCGCGGCCTTCGAGGAGCTCGAGCGCGAGGCTCTGGCCCGCCGTCCGTTTCTTGGCGGCCTCGTCGCGCCAGCTCGCCCAATGGTCGGTCCAGGCTTCGATCGTGAATACCCACAGTCCGAGCCGATCGACGGTGAACCGGCCGGTCCAGCGGTCGTTGTCGAAGAGGCGCATCGGCGTCTCGCGCCACTGCGGCTCCTTCGCCGGCCGATACTTCACCACCGCCGCGAGCTTGTCGTGCCCGTCGCGGAAAATGTCGGCCCAGACCTCGATCGTGTCGCCGACGACCCGCTTCACGGGAAATCGTCCGTGGTCGAGCTCCGGATAGGGCGCCTCGATGATGATGCGCGCGGTCGGGCTCCATTCCGGGTGCTGGCGCCGGCTCGTCACCTGCGCCGGGCGGGTCGCCGGGCGCGCCGGGCGGCCGTGAAGGACCCGGACCTGCAGGGGCTCGAGGAACAGGCGGTGGCCGACCCCGCCGTCCAGCTCGCCGGGCGTCACCTCCTCGAGCACGAGATTGATGCCGCCGGCGGCGGCGAGAAGCGCGTCGACCTCGATCTCTCGGCTCTGCGTCTGATCGGCATTGACGAGAACGAAGGCCCAATCGCTGCCGTCCTCGGTGCGTCGTGCGAGCGCCACGACGGGGTCGTGGCCGGGCGTCAGGCGCTGCTGCGGCCCTTCCTCGTTGAGCGCGGGCAGCGCCGCCTTCATCCGGTTGATCCCGGCGATCCAGGGCGCGAGGTCGAAGCGCGGCTCCTCCCTGTCGGAAGGGCGCGTCGTCACGACGTCGAGGCGCTTGCGCGCCCCGTGCTCGAATCCCATCGGCATCATGACGCCGGACGAGAAGGCGGCGGCGAACGCGTAGGCGCGGCGATGCTCCGCCTCGCCGCCTTCGAGCCGCTCGGTGTCGTGGCTCTCCGGAAAGCCGATCGAGGGGGCGAGGTGACGAAACGCCTCGTATTGCTCCAGCAGCCAGCGGCTTTTCCAGTCCCACCATTTGACGCTGTTGAAGAAGTAGTCGAACCCCGCTGGCGCGAGGCCGCGAACCGCCTCCAGCGGGGCGCCGAGGGTTTCGGCGGCGAAGATCGATTCCGGCGCGATGCGCTTGGCCTCGCCGACGAGGCGCCGCCACGCCCCGGCCGGCACCTTGTACGCGGCATCGCAGCGAAAGCCGCGGAACCCGAGCCCGAGATAGTGCCTCGTCACGTCGACGAAGAAGCGGGTCGCCTCCTCCTGCACGTCCGGCCGTTGCCAGTCGAGCGCCGCGAGATCGCCCCAGACGGTGACGTTGCTCGCATCCGCGGGGTCGACTGCCGCAGGGGACACGAGGTCGCCCCCGTCGCTGCGCACGAACCAGCCGGGGTGCCGGGCGACGAGCTCGCTGTCGCGCGCGGTGTGATTGACCACGAGATCCATCATCACCTGGAGCCCGTGTCGGCGCGCCGCCGCGACGAAGCCGGCGAGGAGCTCGTCGTCGCTCTTGCCGGCGCTGTCGCGGAACAGCGGATTCAGCCGGAAATAATCCTTGACCGCGTAGAGGCTGCCGGAGAACCCGGGATAGTGGAACGGGTTCACCCAGACCCAGTTGAACCCCATCTCGGCGATGCGGGGCAACGCGCGTGTCCAGCCGGCTATGTCGCCGGCGAGGAGCGGGAAGAGGTTGTAGATGCGCGGCGCCTCTTGCATCACCACCTCGGGCAAGCGGTCCTCGTCGAAACAGGGCCGCTCCGGCCCGGATCCGCAGTGATGATAGGGACGATGGCCTTCTGCGACCATCCGCCGGAGCGGATGAGGCAGGGCACCTGTGGCCCGAGATGCTCTCGGCTGCGCCACCGGACCGCTTGCCTAGGATCGGTCCGAAGCTGCGGCGCCGCGTTCCGCCGCACGGAATTGGGGGCGGCAGGGGAGGCGGGCCGCCTCCTGCCACAGGGACCGCACGGCGAACGCCCCGGGGACCGCCGGGTTCCCTCCGGGCACGTGATCGGAGAATGCGTGCGGGGCAACGGAGCGGCCGCGGCGCTCGTTCCTCAGCGGACGTCCACCGTGTCCGTCCCGTAGGTTCGTTCCTCGGAAATCGTGCCGTCCCCGGGCTCGACCACGACCCGGCTCGGCTGGTCGCGTTCGGCGAGATCGCAGGCGAGCCGCAGCGCCTCGTCGCGGGTGTCCTTGCGCCCCAGCGGGGCCGTCTCGCCGTCCTTGCTCACGACCCAAAGGCCTTCCTCGTCCGGCGTGATGCGATAGACGTGGCGTCCCAACATCTCTCCTCCTTCTGCGGCCGCTCCGCCCCCACAAACACCTGCGACGGGCGGCGCGGCTCGAAAAAAATCGCCGGGCCCGGAGGGGGACCGGCCCGGCGAGTTTGCGGGTGGCAAACCCGCGTACAGGGAGACTTTGCCATGCCGGGCTGGGGGAGGTCGGATCATCGAGGCAGGCGCCCGGCGGCCTGCATCCGAGGCACCCACCGAGGGGGTGCTCTGGCTGCACAACAGCAAGGCGATGCGGCCGTTCCGGCGGCCCGGGGCGATTTCAGCCCGCCGCGGCCTCTGCATAGGCGAGGCGAAGCCTCCCGGCGGAACCCTTGGGGGGCGCCAGCACCTCCTCGTCCGGGTTCATGCCCATGAGCTGACGCAGCATGTCGCGGCCGCGGCTGAGTCGTGAACGGACCGTGCCCACGGGAACGTTGAGGACCGTCGCCACCTCCTCGTAGCGCATCCCCTCGAGGCCCACGAGGAGAATGACCGCCCGTTGCTCCTCGGGGAGCTTGGCCATGGCGCGCTGGAGGTCGCGCAGCTCCAGCCGCGTGCTCTGGCTCGGCCCCGAGGAGAGATTGCGCGAGTTCTCCTGGGCGGCGATCGCGGTGCCCTCCCGGGCGGAGCGGCGGACTTGGTTGACGAACTGGTTGTGGAGAATCGTGAACAGCCAGGCGCGCAGGTCCGAGCCGCGCTGCCAGAGATGCACCTTGCCGAGCGCGCGGGCGAGGCAGTCCTGTACGAGGTCGTCGGCGGTGTTGAAATCCCGGGTAAGCGCTCGCGCGTAGCGGCGCAAACGCGGAATTTCTTCTTCGATTTGCCGATAAACGCTGTCGGTCATAGCGCAGCTCGCTCCTCTTGCGTTGTCCGTCAGTCCTATGTCGATCGCTCAACGGCGACGCGCTGACCGACGGACTGTAGCCGCGCGATGTAATCCGCTTATGACTCGGCGATGGGTTTTTAGTAAGCAATTGTAACTGTCTGTAATCGACGGGTTACAAACGCCACGATTTTGTGACGATCTGCGCGTACTACCAGCGCGATATTGCATCCGCGGGGTTGTTACGACACATTCGTGCCATGGACACCGGGCACATCCTCGTCGTCGACGATCAGAAGGAGATCTGCGAGGTCGTCCAGGAATACCTCTCCGGCGAGGGCTACAAGGTCAGCGTGGCGCATGACGGCGCGGGCATGCGCCGCGTCATGGGGCAGGCGGAGATCGACCTCGTCATTCTCGACCTCATGCTGCCCGGCGAGGACGGGCTCACCCTCGCCCGTTCGCTGCGCGAGACCTCGGATGTCGGCATCATCATCCTCACCGGCCGCGGCGAGACGGTCGACCGGATCATCGGCCTCGAGATGGGTGCCGACGATTACCTGCCGAAGCCGTTTCACCTGCGCGAGCTGCTGGCGCGGGTGAAGAGCGTCCTGCGGCGCGTATCGGCCCGCACCGCCGCCGACAAGCCGAAGCAGCGGACGAAGGCGAAGTTCGCAGGCTGGAACCTCGACCTCGCGACGCGCGAGCTGGTATCGCCGAAGGGCGAGGAGGTGCGTCTGACGACCGGCGAGTTCGACCTTCTCGCGGCCTTCGTCAACAACGCCAACCAAGTCCTGAGCCGCGACCGTCTGCTCGACCTCGCGCGCAATCGGGAGGCCGGGCCCTTCGACCGTACCATCGACGTCCAGGTCGGGCGCCTCAGACGCAAGCTCGAGGAAGATCCGGAGCGGCCGAGCATCATCAAGACGGTCCGCGGGACCGGCTACATCTTCACGCCGCAGGTCGAGGTCGAGTAGGCGGAACCGCACGCTGCGCGGCTCCGTTTCGGGTGGGTACCCCGTTTCATCCCACCCGAGGACGCCGATGGCCGAAAAAAAAGCGCGGGCAGCCACCCCAGCATCAGAAGCGCGAGCCCGGACTGGAGCGCGACATGACGCCCCGGCCGCAGGCGGCCGCGCCGCGCCGCGAAGGCATCGGCAAGCTCGAGGGCAAGGTCGCGCTCGTGACCGGCGGCGACAGCGGCATCGGGCGCGCCGTCGCGATCGCCTTCGCGCGCGAAGGCGCGAAGATCGTCGTCGCCTATCTCGACGAGCATCAGGATGCCGAGGAAACGAAGCGGCTCGTCGAGGAGGATGCCGGCGGCGCCTGTCTCCTCGTCGCCGGCGACGTCGGAGAGGAGGCGCATTGCCGCGCGCTCGTCGAGCGGACGGTCGGCGCTTTCGGCCGCCTCGACATCCTCGTCAACAACGCGGGCGAGCAGCACCCGCAGGAGTCGATCGAGAAGATTTCGGCCGAGCAGCTCGAGCGCACCTTCCGCACCAACATCTTCTCGATGTTCCACCTGACGAAGGCGGCGCTTCCGCACCTCGGCGAGCGGGCGGCGATCGTCAACACGACTTCCGTGACGGCCTACAAGGGCAATCCCGTACTGCTCGACTACTCTGCGACGAAGGGCGCCATCGTGAGCTTCACGCGCTCGCTCGCGCTGGCTCTCGCGGATCGGAAGATCCGCGTCAACGCGGTCGCGCCGGGGCCGGTCTGGACGCCGCTCATCCCTTCGACGTTTCCGGCCGACAAGGTTGCCGAGTTCGGCACCGACGTGCCGCTCGGCCGCGCCGGTCAGCCGGACGAGGTCGCGTCCTCCTTCCTGTTTCTCGCGAGCGAGGACGCCTCCTACCTCACCGGCCAGGTTCTGCACCCCAACGGCGGCTCGATCGTGAACGGGTGAGCCGGGCTTACCCTTGCGCGAGGCGTTCGACGGCGGCGCGGTGGGCGCGCCTGTCGCCGGCGGCGATTAGGCGCCCGTCGCCGTCGAGCCGCATCGGGCGGCCGTCCCACCCGGTCACGAGCCCGCCGGCGCCTTCTATGATGGGCGCCATCGGCGCCCAGTCCCACACTTTGAGGTCGGCCTCGACGACGAGGTCGATGAAGCCCGCCGCGAGGAGCCCATAGGCGTAGCAATCGGCACCGTAGCGGACCATCCGCACCGCGCCGGCGAGCCGCGTCCACGCGGCCTCGTCGCTGCCCGCGAACATCGTCGGGGTCGTGGCGAAGAGGCTCGCCTCGGCGAGCAGCCGGCATTCGCGGGTGTGGATCTCTCTGCCGTTCAGCGTCGTCCGGCGTCCGACGATGCCGACCCAGCGCTCGCCGCTGATCGGCTGATCGATGATGCCGAGCACCGGCGTTCCATCGCGGATCAGGGCGATGAGCGTGCCGAAGGTCGGAATTCCGCTGATGAACGCCTTGGTGCCGTCGATGGGATCGATCGACCAGACGAGCGGCGCGTCCTCGCGAATGCGCCCGAACTCCTCCCCGATGATCCCGTGCGCCGGATGCTCCTTCTCCACGAGCCGGCGGATCGCTTCCTCGGCGGCCCGGTCGGCGGCGGTCACGGGGGTGGAATCCGGCTTGGCGTCGACCGCTACCGGCGTGCGGAAATACGGCCGGATCGCCGCGCCGGCGGCATCGGCAAGGCGGTGAGCGAAGGCGACGAGCGCGTCGGCGACCGCCGCCGTCATGGCCGCCCGCCTATTTCAGGCTCTCGAGATACTTGACCATGTCCGCGCGGTCCTGCGCCTTGGGCAGGCCGGCGAAGGTCATCTTCGTCCCTTTGGCGAAGTCCTGCGGCTTGTAGAGCCACACGTTGAGGTTCTCGACCGTCCACTTCTCGTCCGACTTGGCCTTGAGCGCCTCCGAGAACGGGTAGTTGCGCTCCGGCGACGCGATCGGCTCGTCGACGATGCCGAAGAGGTTCGGCCCCACCTTGTTGGCGCCGCCCTGCTCGAAGGTGTGGCAGGCGGTGCACTTGCTCAGGTGCTTCTTGCCGGCCTCGGCGCTCGCGGAGGCCATGAGCGGCGCGATGGGCTCGGGCCCGGCCGGACGCTTTTCCTCGGCGACGGCCGTCGTTTCCACGCCCGGCACTTCGTAGACGTTCTGCTCGAGGTGCTTCGGGTGCACCAACTCGCGCGCGATGAATCCCGACAAACTCGCGAGCACGCCGGCAGTGAGCACGGCGGCGGCGATCTTGTTGAACTCGAGCGAACCCGCCATCCAAATCCTCTTTCCTTGCGCGGAGCGCAGATAAAGCCGATTTTGCCTGACAAGACAAACGGAATGTGATTAGAGCCCGGGCCGTACGGCACCGCTCCGTCTTCGATGAACCCGATCGTCGCCATCCCGGCGCGCCTCGCCTCGACGCGCCTGCCCGGAAAGCCGCTCGCCGAGATCGCGGGCGCGCCGATGATCGTGCAGGTCTGGCGCCGCGCGACCGAGGCCGGGGTCGGCCCGGTGGTCGTCGCCTGCGCCGAGCCCGAGATCGCGGAGGCGGTGACCCGCGCCGGCGGCCGTGCGGTGCTGACGCGTCCGGAGCACCCGTCGGGCTCGGACCGGATCCGCGAGGCGGTCGAGGCGGTGGATCCCGAGCGCCGTCACGACGTCGTCGTCAATGTCCAGGGCGACCTCCCGACGCTCGATCCGGCGCTCGTCCGGGCCGCCCTGGCGCCCTTCGACGAGCCGGCCGTCGATATCACGACCCTCGCCGCGGCGATCCGGGACGAGGCGGAGCGCGCGGATCCCAACGTCGTGAAGCTGGTCGCCTCGTTCTCGGACGACCGCCCGGGGACGCGGGCGCGGGCGCTCTACTTCAGCCGCGCCACGGTGCCCTCCGGCGCGGGCCCGCACTATCATCATATCGGGCTCTACGCGTATCGCCGCGACGCGCTCGACCGGTTCGTCGCCCTGCCGCCGGGTCGCCTCGAGCAGCGCGAGCGCCTCGAGCAGCTGCGTGCGCTCGAGGCCGGGATGCGGATCGATGCGGTTCTCGTCGAAACGGTTCCTCTCGGCGTCGACACGCCCGCCGATCTCGCGCGCGCCCGCGCCCTCCTCGAAGCGAGCCATGCCTGACAACACGATCGCCTTCCAGGGCGCCCCGGGCGCCTATTCCGACCTCGCCTGCCGCCGCGTCTTTCCGGAGCTGCGGACGCTCCCCTGCGCGGCCTTCGACGATGCTTTCGCGGCGGTGCGCGACGGTCGCGCGCGCTGCGCGATGATTCCGGTGGAGAACTCGGTCGCCGGCCGCGTCGCCGACGTGCACCACCTCCTGCCCAATTCGGGGCTGCACATCGTAGGCGAGCACTACGAGCGGGTGCACCATCACCTTCTCGCCCCGAAGGGCGCGAGCCTCGACACGGTGAAGGTGGTGAGGAGCCATGTGCACGCCCTCTCTCAATGCCGCAACATCATCCGCGAGCTCGGGCTCCGGGCCGTGGTCGCGGCCGATACCGCAGGCGCGGCCGCAGAGGTCGCCAAGCTGAACGATCCGACCCAGGCGGCGATCGCCTCCGAGCTTGCCGGCGAGATCTACGGCCTCCAGTCGCTGCGGCGGAACGTCGAGGACGCGCCGCACAACACCACGCGCTTTTTCATCCTTTCGCGCGAGGAGAAGCGGGTTTCGCCGGGCGGGCTCGTCGTGACGAGCTTCGTCTTCCGCGTGCGCAACGTTCCGGCCGCGCTCTACAAGGCGCTCGGCGGCTTCGCCACGAACGGCATCAACATGACGAAGCTCGAGAGCTACATGGTGGACGGCTTCTTCGCCGCCACCCAGTTCTGGGCCGACGTGGAGGGGCACCCCGACGAACGCCCGATGAGGCTCGCGCTCGAGGAGCTCCGCTTCTTCTCGAAGGAGCTGCACATCTTCGGCGTCTATGCCGGCCACCCTCTCAGAAGGGAAGTGACGCAACTGGACGACGACTGAGAGCCGCAGCTGAAGCGCGGGCGGCGCTTCTCGCGTATCGCGCGAGAACGGAACGCCGATTGCGGGCTCCCGTTCCCGCGCGGTGACGCGCCCGCTGCTCCCGCTTCTCGGGGCGAGTTTTCTCAGCGCTTGCACCGCTGCGCCGCAGGAGGCGCTTTCGTGCCCTGCCGCCGCCCCGGTGGTGACCGCGCGGATCGAGCCGGGAAAGGTGGTTCGGCGCGATCTCGGCATGGCGGAGATGCGGGAGGACGCCGCGCGTCTCCTCGAGCAGGCCGGGCTCGTCCGGCCGGCGCTGCGGCACTATTTCGGCCAGAGCCTCACGAAGACCCGCCTCGACGCGCGTCTCACGACCGAAGAGGCGGCGCTCCCGGACGGCACCGTGTGCGCGGTGCCGGAGCGGATCGACGTCGTCCTGCGCTTCGTCCGCCGCGAGCTGCGCGTCGCCAGCGAGACACGCGGCGACGCCTGCCTCGAGCGCGAGGTGGAGGCCCACGAGCAGCGGCACGTCGCGCTCGACGACGCGATGATCGCGGATTTCCGCCCGGTGCTGGAGAAGCGCGTGCGCGAGCTCGGGCATACGCTCGCCCCTGCCTTCGCCCCCGATGCCGAAGCCGCGAAGGCCGAGCTGTCGCGCCGGCTTCGTGCCGAGGTGCGGCGGATCTACGACGGGTTCGAGGCGATGCGGCTTCGCCGCCATCGCGCGGAGATCGACACTCCGGCGGAGTACGCCCGCGTCACGACGATCTGCGAAGGTCGTGCCAATGCGCTCGCGGCGGAGCGCCGCCAGCTCAGGGAACGCCCATGAAGGGGGGCTCTCGCGCGATGGCGCGCACGGCGCCTCCCCCGGCCTCCGCGGAAAGAGGCAATCGCAAGGCGAGCACGAGCTCGAATCCGGGATGAACCTCCACCGAGATGCCGGATCCGGCGACCGCGAAACGGCTCGGCACGTCGGCGGCCGAGAGATGAAGGCGATAGGAGCTGCCGGCATCGAGCTCGACGAGCGGCCACCAGCGGCCCTCGCGTGCCAGGAGGTAGACGTCCGCCCCGGCCGGCGGGCGCGCGACCGGCATGCCGGTCGCCGCATCGATTCCCGCCGGGTAGCGCTCCGTCATCGCCGCGACTTTGGTGGCGTAGGCGGCGGGGTCGACCCTGTAGGCTTCGTTGAGAAGCGGCCGGTCCACTCCGGCGCGCCAGGCCAGAACGGCCAAGAGCATGACCCCCGCCCAGCCCAAAAGAAGGCCGATCCAGGCCAGCTCGGCCCTCGGCGGGGGATCGTTTTCCGCGGCGATCGACATTCGCGTCACAGCCTGCGACATGCCGCCGCGCGACTCTTTGATCCAGCGCAAATCGCGCATGCCGGAGCTCGCCCCGGGCAATGCGTGCTTGCGTCTGCGGCCGGGGCACGGCAAACAACCCTCGGGACTCCGCTCTTCGAAATCCTTCTAATCTAGGGAGGTCCGAAAGGAACCGTCATGCGCCTGTCGACCATTGCCGCGGCGAGCCTCGTCGCCGTTTTCTCTGTCGCCGGATCGGCTTACGCTCAAGCGGACGGCGAGAAGGTCTTCAAGAAATACTGCACGGCCTGTCACACGGTCGAAGCGGGCAAGAACAGGGTGGGTCCGAGCCTCGCCGGCATCGTCGGACGCAAGGCCGGCACCGTCCCCGGCTTCTCCTATTCCGACGCGAACAAGAACTCGGGCGTGGTCTGGGACGCCGAAAATCTCGACGAGTACCTCCAAAACCCCAAGAAGTTCATGCCCGGCACGAAGATGATCTTCGCCGGCATCAGGAAGGCGGAGGAGCGCAAGGCCCTCATCAGCTACCTCGAAGAGCAGAAGTCCTGAGCGCCGGCACGGCGCACCGCTCGAACGGGCCCGCTTGGCGGGCCCGTGCTCTTTTCGGAAAACGCGCCTCGCGAGGCGGCGCTGCCTCCTCGCACGCGGACGAGCATGCGGCATGACCGGTTCCGCTCGGCACGCGATGCGCCCGAGCATGACCTCTCCGGCATATGTTTCAGCTCGCCGCACGTTCCGCGCGAGCGCCGGGATTTTACGACCGTCGCGCTGTTGTCCCTCCGTCTGTACGCGACAGGAGGGAGCAATGTTCGACGCCAGGCATCTCCTCGGCACGCTTCTCGGGACCGGGATGGGCGGCATGAACCGGCGATCCGGATTCCCCGACGCCGGCCGCGGCGCGCGCGATGAGGGCGGCAGCGGCGGCTTCGGCGGCATTCTGGAGTCGGTCGGCAGGCTGTCGGGCGGCGGCGCCGGCTCGGGTCTCGCGACGCTCGGCGGGCTGGCGGGGCTTCTCGGCGTAGGCGGCCGGCTCGGCAGAGGCGCAGGGCTCGCTGCGCTCGGAGGCCTCGCCCTCCACGCGCTGAAGAACTACCAGGAGCAACAGGGCGGACCGCAGAGCGCGGACGTGCCGGAGGAGGCGAAGGCGGCGGCCGGGACGATCGGCGACGAGGAAGCGATCGTGATCGTCCGGGCGATGGTCGCGGCGGCGAACGCGGACGGTCGCATCGACGCCGATGAGGAGCAGCGCATCATGGGCCGGCTCGAGCAGACCGGCGCGAGCGCGGAGGAGCGCGAGTTCCTCCACCGCGAGCTGAGCAATCCCGTCGGCGTCGAAGAGATCGCGAAAGCCGTACGAACGCCGGAGTTCGCGCAGCAGGTTTACGGCGCCTCGCTCGTCGCCGTGACCGCCGACACGCCGGCCGAGCAATCCTACCTGCGCTACCTTGCGGACAGGATCGGGCTCGACGCGCAAACGCGGGCGGCGATACACCAGCAACTCGGCGTGCCGCCGCTCGGAGGATGACCGCCGTGCCGGTCGGCGAGACCGTGCGGCCGTTTGTCGGCATGCCTCAAGAACGACGAGCGGAGCCGTTTTTCCGGCGCTGGCGAACGAGCCCGATGAGGATTCCGGCAAGGAACCCCGGGATGATCGCGGAGAAGCCGATCGAGGCCGCGCCCATCTCGCATCCTCCGGAATCGCCGGGCGTGCCGCAGCGAGGATCGAAGAGATAGCCGAGCGTCAGGACGAGAGCAAAAGCGAGGACGGGGAAGGCGACGAGCCCGATGAGGCCCCAGAGAAGGGATCTCGCGACGACGCGCAGCATGACGACACCTCCAAGGGGATTGCCCATCAGCGCATCTGGAACTCGTGCTTCTCGATGACGAGATCGACCCTCCAGGAGCCGTCCCCGCCTTCCATCGCGTGAGAGCGCAGCTCGGCGCCGATGCCGGTGAGACGGGGGCTGTCAGGCTCTCCCGGGAAGCTCCAGACGAACTCTCGCGGATGGAATTGGAGCATCGCGTCGAAGTTCCCGCTTCGGCCTGGGGCATAAGCGACCAAGCGGCCGAGCGTTCCCTGGCGATGCCGATGGAGCTCGGCCCAGTAGAGGACGGGCCGCCCTGCGAGATCGAGCTCGAGGCCGACCGCGATGCTCTTCACCTTGTGCGGAACGAAGGCGTTGTCGAGCGTGATGCGCCGGCTCCGGACGGGTGCGTTCACGATTCTGCGAACCCTGCCTTCTGCATCGGTCGTGAGCGACTGGCCGGAATGGGGCGACCGCGATTCCGGTTCGCTGCCGACGACGAGCCGGACGGGCCTTTCGGCGAGCGGCGCGCCGTCTTGACGCACGAGCTGGACCGTCACCTCGATTCGATCGGCATGCGCCGCGCTGGCGGGGAGAGTGCCGGCGGCGACGAGCGCGGGGATGAGGTTCCTGACCTTCCGGAGCATGCTCGCCCGCTCAGCAATCGTAGCCCTCGTGCCGATCGATCCGGACTCCGGGAAGAAGCCGAAGCATCTCGACCGCCCCCGCGATCTCGGCCGCGCCCTGACGGCTCATGACTCGCCAGCGGCCGAGCTGAAGCAGGGAATAGCCTGCGCCCTTGGCGGGCAGCAGCTCCACCCACTCGGCGGAGACCTTCGTTCCGAGCGCGTGGGCGGAGGACTCCCACAGGGTCGACGCGCACCAGAGCCCGGCCGTCGCGTTGACCCAGATCGCGAACGAGGAACGGTCGAGCCGCCGCGACACGGCCTCGGGCGTCGCCAGCAGCTCCGGCGCGTGCAGGCAGAGCCGCCGATGACGGCGCAGCCTCGCATCGGCATCTTCGGACCCGTCGTCTCCCGAGCCGTGGACCGGGTTTCCGGGCCAGGCGAGCGCGTATGTCCGCAGCTCCGTCATTCCGGATGCGGCTTCGGCCAGACGTTCGGAGCGGCGGCGCCATTCGCCGAGATAGGGTGCGGCGGCGGCATCCTCCGACCACCAGATCCAGAGGGCTCCGCTCGAGCGCACGTTGCCGATCCTTCTCGGTGCGCCGTAGACCGACAAGGCGATGCCGAAATCCCCGGCTGACCAGTTTGCATTGAGCACCACGCTGTCTTCGGGGCGCCCGGCTTGGGGCAATGGGCGTCGCCCGGATCTCTGCGGCGGGCCGAATGCGTCGATGGCAGCCGCAGCCCACTCTCCCTCATTCCGCCCGATGTCCGCGAGATCGTAGCGGACGCTCAGCACCGGCCGGTCCGGGCGAGGACCGCTCGGCCGTGCGAAAAGCGTCGGGAGCCCGAAGACACGAGGACACGGCACGGCAAGCTCGCGGCCGCCTTCGACCCTTGAGCTCTGCCCGAGCATGCAGGCGGCTTCCGCGAGCGTCGTCCCCCACGGAACAAGCTTCTCGCCGACGCGAAACCCTCGCCCGATCTCCTGCAGGTCGTTCCTCCCGGAAAGTGCGGCAGGGAGAGTAGATCGGCTCGCATTTCTCCAGAAGCGCGAATCGGCGCTGTTCTGCGGCAGCAGTCCGCGCTCCTCCGGCCCGGTCTCTCCTGCGCGATCGTCCGCGCCGCGTCGGGTTTCTGGAGCAAAACTTCCAGAAGAATCATCGTTGGAAATTTTGTTCCTGCGCTGCTACTCTGCCTGCCGGCAGGAGGACAAACGATGAGTGATGCGGGGGAAGTCGATCTCTCGAAATACGTTGCGACGATCGAGACCCGCGTCGACAGCCACTATGCGAACGAGGTCGTCTCGCTCGGCATCATCACCGAGCTCTTCGGGATGGCGGGCGGCAAGCTCTCCTACATGCTGGACGGCGACGGCGGCTTCATGCGCGCCTTCGAGAGCCTCGAGTTTCTCGCGCCCGTGTATCAGGGCGATTACGTCCGGGCGACGGCGCGCCTTCTCGCCGTCGGGCGCACGTCGCGCCGCAGGCAATACGAAGCGCACGTCGTCGCCAGGGCCTACGGCGTCGGAACGGAGCCGTCCCACGGCGAGATCCTCGACCCTCCGCTTCTCGTGGCGCGCGCGATCGGCGTCACGGTGACGCCGAAGGAGCTGCAGCGGATCACGCCGGCTTCGTTGCGGCGCGACTGAGCAGGGAACCATGCTGCGCGAGAAGGTTCTTGCCGAGAAGGTGCCGCCCGTCGAGGAGCGGCGGCGTCAGATCGAGAGCGAGCCGCTGCCGGAGAACCTCGGCGCGCTCCTCGACGAGGCCGCCGCGGCCGTGCCGGACAAGCCGGCGTTGGTCTTCTTCGACAGCGACGAGACGATCGCCTACGCGGCGCTGCGGGAGAAGGTCAACCGGCTGGCGAACGGGTTGCGCTCGATCGGAGTCCGAAAGGGGACGCACATCGGCGTGATGCTGCCGAACGTCGCCGCCTTTCCCATCACGTGGCTCGCGATCGCGCGGATCGGCGCGGTCATGATCCCTGTCAACGCGCGCTACACCGGCCGCGAGCTGCACTACGTGCTCGACGACGCAGAGGCGGAGTTCCTCGTCATCGACGAGACGTTTCTCCCGGCGTTCGACGAGGTGGCGGCGCGGCTGCCGAGGCTGGAGGCGGGGCGGGTCGTCGTTCGGGGGAGCCCGCGTGAAGGCGAGCGGTCCTGGTCTTCTCTTCCCGAGGGGCAGGACGCGGAGTTCTCGGGGGATGCGCCGGGCCGGGACGACCTCCTCAACATTCAATATACGTCCGGAACGACGGGCTTTCCGAAAGGGTGCATGCTCACCCAGCGCTATTGGCTGACGATCGGCAAGGTCAATGCGCGTCGGGACGGCCGTGTCTACAAGCGGATCCTCGCGGCGACGCCTTTCTTCTACATGGATCCGCAATGGCTGATGCTGATGGCCTTCTATCAGCGCGCCACCCTCTTCGTCGCAGCGCGGCAGAGCGCCTCGCGTTTCATGGAGTGGGTGAGGCGGTATCGCATCAACTTCACGCTCTTCCCCGAGCTCGTCTACAAGCAGCCCCCGACTCCCCACGACGCGGACAACGAGATCATTCGCGTCAACATGTACGGCGTGCGAAAGGAGTTCCATGCCGACATCGAGCGGCGGTTCGGCTTCGTCGCGCGCGAGGCCTACGGCATGACCGAGATCGGCTCGGGGTTGTTCATGCCGATCGAGGCGACCGACATGGTCGGATCGGGATCCTGTGGAATTCCCGCGCCGTTCCGCGAGTGCCGCATCGCCGACATGGAGGGCAACACGCTGCCGCAAGGCGAGGTCGGCGAGCTGCTCGTGCGCGGCCCCGGCATCCTTCTCGGCTATTACCGAAAGCCCGAGGCGACCGCGGCCGCCTTTCACGGCGACTGGTTCCGGACCGGCGATCTCTTCAGGCAGGACGAGCGCGGCTACTACTACATCGTCGGACGGGTCAAGGACATGATCCGTCGCGCCGGCGAGAACATCGCGGCGCGCGAGGTCGAGGCGGTGCTCTGCCAGCTCCCCGAGATCGCGGAGGCGGCGGCTGTGCCGGTTCCCGACGACACGCGCGGCGAGGAGGTGAAGGCGTACATCGTCCTGCGGCCGGGCTTGACGCCCCGGGACGTGCCGCCGGAGCGCGTCATCGAGCATTGCAGCGCCGGTCTGGCGAGCTTCAAGGTGCCGCGCTATCTCGAATACCGCGCATCGCTGCCGAAGACGCCCTCGGAGAAGATCGCCAAGCACGTTCTCAAGGCCGAGTCTCCCGACCTTCGCCGGGGTAGCTGGGATCGGGTCGGGGGCAGATGGATAACGGAATAGAGGAACGGCGATGCTGATCGACTACGGAAGCTCCCCTCCGGTCCCCGAGTTCACGAAGACGGGCCCGCACCTCAGCAACTATCGGCGCGTCTACGAGGCCAGCGAGCAGGCTGCCGGGCGAACGGAGATCGGGGCGAGCGCGCTCGCCAAGTATCTCGACGCCTACGAGCGCCTCGGCGCGCGGCATGTCGTCGTGAAGGCGCGCGACGTCGAGACGACGTTCGGTTTCCGGGTCTCCAACGAGGACGTCGCGGCGTTCTGCCGCGCGCACGGCCCGCGCTTCATCGGCTTCGCCGGGGTCGATCCGAACAAGGGGATGGCCGCGGTCCGCGAGCTGGAGCACGCCGTGAAGGAGCTGGGGCTTCGCGGGCTCAATCTCCAATGCTTCGAGCACAAGCTGCGGATCAACGACGCGAAGATGTATCCGCTCTACGCGAAATGCATCGAGCTCGGCGTGCCCGTCAACCTTCACTGCTCGATCAATTTCTCCACCTCCGTACTGATGGAGTACGGGCATCCCCGGTTTCTCGACGAGGTCATGGTGCACTTCCCGGAGCTCCGGGTCTGCGCCTCTCCGCCCGGCTGGCCGTGGGTGCATGAGCTCCTCGGCGTCGCGTGGCGTCATGTGAACGTCTTCATCGGGCTCGTGGCGGTGCGCCCGAAGTACCTCGGCGTCGCGAACTCGGGTTACGAACCCTTGCTGCAGTACGGCAACTCGATCCTGCAGGACAGGGTCATCTTCGGCTCGGCATTTCCGATGCAGCCGGTCGAGCGCGCTGTGACGGAGGTCGAGGCGCTCGGGCTCAAGCCCGAGGTGAAGCGGAAATGGCTTCACGACAATGCGGCGCGGTTTCTCGGGCTCGATTGAGGACGTTTCGGCACCGCGCCGGGAGCGATCACGTGGAAACGGGAGGTAGGGAATGCGTTCAGCTACTCTAACGACAGCATTGGCGGTGGCGGCCCTCTTCGGCAGTTCCGTCGCCTTCGCGCAGAACGAGCCGCCGAAGCCGGACAAGATCGTAATCAACGATTCCGGCGGCGACATGCAGGCGACGATGCGGAAGGTCTTCTACAGCGAGTTCGAGAAGCGGTACGGCATCCGGGTAGTGAACACCAGCCCCGTCGATCTCGGCAAGCTGCGCGCGATGGTCCAGTCCGGCAACGTCGAATGGACGGTGACGGAGATCGGCGGCGAGGACGCCCTGCGCGCGGAGGAGTCCGGCCTCCTCGAGAAGCTCGACCTGTCGATCATCGATCTGTCGAAATTCCCGGAGCATCTGCAGAATCGTCAGTACGTCTTCCCGAAATCCGTCTATTCGACGGTGATGGGATATCGCACCGACGTCTTCCCCGAGGGCAAGCGGCCGAAATCCTGGGCGGACTTCTGGGACGTCGAACGCTTTCCGGGCCCGCGCACGATGCGCAACGCGCCGTACGACAACCTCGAGTTCGCGCTGCTCGCGGACGGCGTGCCGATCGACAAGCTCTATCCGCTCGATGTGGATCGGGCGTTCCGGAAGCTCGACCAGATCAAGAAGCACGTGACGGCCTGGTGGACGACCGGCGCGCAATCCGCCCAGCTTCTCGTCGACAAGGAGGCCGTCCTCGGCACCGCGTGGAACGGTCGCTACTACTCGGCGATCAAGCAGGGCGCCCCGATCGCCATCGAATGGAACGGCGGCAGCATCAAGGAATCCGCCTTCGCCATTCCGAAAGGCGCCAAGGACGCGTACTGGGGCCAGAAGTTCCTGGCGCTCGCCACGGACGCGAAGCTCCAGGGCCTCTACGCGGACATCATCGGGTATCCTGGGCTCAATCTCGAGTCGATCAAGTATACCGACCCCAAGGTTGCGCCTTTCCTGCCGACGCATCCCGACAACCTGTCGAAGCAGTACTGGGTCGACATCGCCTGGTGGAACAAGAACGCCGCCGCGATGAACGAGCGTTGGCAGCGCTGGATGCTTCAGAACTGATGCACGCTCCGAAGGTCGAAGCGCGCGCGCCGGATCTCGAGGTTGCAGGTGCGGTGCGCCGGTTCGGCACGGTCGAGGCGCTCGCTGGGATCGACCTCGCGGTCGGTGCCGGCGAGCTCCTCACCATTCTGGGGCCGAGCGGGTCGGGCAAGACGACGCTTCTGAAGGTGATCGCGGGGTTCGAGCGTCCGGACCACGGGCGCGTGCTCTTGAAAGGCCGCGACATCACCTGGTCGTCGCCCGCCCAGCGCGGCATCGGGATGGTGTTTCAGAACTACGCCCTCTTCCCGCATATGACGGTGGCGCAGAACGTCGCCTTTCCCCTCGAAATGCGGCGCGTGCCGCGGGCCGAGGTGCGCCGCCGGGTGGACGAGGCGCTGCGTCTGGTCGATCTCGCCGGCTACGGGGAACGCCTGCCGAAGCAGCTTTCCGGCGGCCAGCAGCAGCGGGTCGCCCTCGCTCGGGCGGTGGTGTTCGATCCCGGCTTGCTGTTGCTCGACGAGCCCTTCGGCGCGCTCGATCGCCAGCTCCGCGAACAGATGCAGCTCGAGGTGAAGCGTTTGCAGCGGCGGCTCGGATTGACCGCGCTGTTCGTCACGCACGATCAGGAGGAGGCGCTGGTCCTTTCCGACCGCATCGCCGTCATGAATCGGGGCAGGATCGAGCAGCTCGGGACGCCGCAGGAGATCTACGCGCGGCCCAGCACGCGCTTCGTGGCGCAGTTCATCGGCGAGTCGAACCTCTTCCGGGCCCGCGTGAGAGACAACGCCACCGCCGTCCTCGACGACGGGCGCCCGATCCCGCTGCCGAGCGGATCGGACTTTGCTCCGGGCAGCGAGATCGCGATCGTGATCCGGCCGGAGCGGCCGCGCCGGATCGAGGCGGGGGAGGACGCCGACTTCGTCATGGAAGGCGTCGTCTCCGAGATCGTCTATGTCGGGGAGTCGCTGAAGTACCGCGTGCGCGACGACGACGGGCTCGAGCTCCTCGTGCGATGGCCCTTCCGCGAGACCGGCTCGCGCCTCGACGTCGGCGACCGGGTGACGGTCGGCTGGTCCGCCGAGGACGCGCACGTCGTGAGCTGGTGATGGCCGAAGCCGCTGTCCTTCCCGGAACGGCCGCGCTCCGCCGCCGGTGGAGCCCGCATTCCGGGCCCGTTCTGCTCGCGGCGGTCCCGCTTCTGTTCCTTCTCGTCTTCTTCCTCTATCCCGTCTTCCGCCTGATGCTCCTCAGCGTCGAGGGCGGAACGACGGCGCATTTCGAGAAGGCGTTGACCGACGGGCTCTACGTCACGGTGCTGCTGCGGACTCTCGAGATCGCGGCCTACGTCACCGTCGTCTGCCTGGTGCTCGGCTATCCGTTCGCGTATTTTCTCGCCACCGCGACGCCGTTCTGGGCGACGGTCGGGTTCGTCTTTCTGCTGCTCCCCTTCTGGACCAGCATCCTCGTGCGAACCTACGCATGGATGGTGATCCTCGGCAGGAACGGGATCATCAACCGCTTCCTGCTCGAGACGGGCCTCGTGTCCGATCCCATACCGATGCTGAACAATCTTGCCGGCGTGCTCATCGGCATGGTTCACGTCCTTCTCCCTTACGCGGTCTTCCCTCTCTACAGCGCGATGCGGCGCGTCGATCCCGGCCTGCTGCTCGCCGCCGAAGGGCTCGGCGCGTCGGGCTGGCAGGTCTTCAGGCGCGTGTTCTTCCCCTTGACGCTCCCGGGCGTCCTCGCCGGAAGCAGCCTCGTCTTCATTCTTTCTGCCGGCTTCTTCATCACGCCCGCGCTTCTCGGCGGCGGGCGCGTGATCATGGTCGCCGTCCTCATCGAAAAGCAGGTGCGCGAGCTCCTCAACTGGGGATTCGCGGCGGCGCTCTCGATCGTCCTTCTCGGGGCCGTGCTGTTCGTCTACTTCCTTCTTCGCCGCCTCATGCGGAGCGAGCTCGAATGGAGCTGAAGCCGAGACGCGGCGGCGCGATGCGGTTGGCGCTCGGGGTCTACGCGACGCTCCTTTGCGTCTTTCTCATGCTGCCCCTGGTCGTCGTCGTGCCGATCTCCTTCAGCTCGTCGTCGTACCTGCAGTTCCCGCCGCCCGGGTGGTCGTTGCGCTGGTATCGTGCCTTCGTGGAGGACCCGGTCTGGATGGGCGCCGCATGGCGCAGCTTCCAGGTCGGCGTTTCGGCGACGCTCCTCTCGACCGTTCTCGGGACGCTTCTCGCCTTCAGCCTCGTGCGCGGGCGCTACCCGGGCAAGCAGCTCGTCGCGCAGATCGCGGCGACGCCCCTGATCCTCCCGACGATCATCTACTCGATCGCGGTCTACAGCCTCTTCGCGGCGCTGAAGCTGATCGGGGACTGGCGCGGCATCGTGCTCGCCCATACCGTGCACGCGCTTCCTTTCGTCGTCATCATCGTCGCGGCGGCGCTGCGGACCTTCGACGTCTCGCTCGAGCATGCGGCGATGGGGCTCGGGGCGAGCCGGCTGCGCGCGGTCTGGCGGGTGACCCTTCCGCAGATCCGGCCGGCCATCGTCTCCGCGATGTTCCTCGCCTTCATCTCCTCCTTCGACGAGCTGGTTATCGCGATGTTCCTCGGCGGCTCGAACATGACGCTGCCGAAGAAGATGTTCGACAACATCATCAACGAGATCGACCCCGTGATCGCCGCCGTCTCGGTGCTGCAGATCGTTCTCGTCTCGGCGATATTGCTGGTGGTCGCGCGGTTCGGCAGCGGCGCGCGGCCGCCCGACTGAAGCTGAGCGAGAGGTTCGGGGATGGGCAGTCTGGAAGAAATCGAGAAGCGGATCGAGGCAGCCTATCCCGACCTCGGTCCGCAACTGCGCCGGGCGGCCCGGTTCGTGCTGCGTGCGCCAGCGGAAATCGCGCTCTACCCGTTGCGAAGCGTCGCCGAACGGGCAGAGGTCGCGCCGACGACCCTGGTCCGCCTTGCCGAGCAGATCGGGTTCGGCAGCTACAGGGCGTTCCGCGACGCGTTCCGCGACACGCTCCGCTCCGGCGCCGGACGGTATGCGACCGGCGCCGAGCAGCTCGTCAGGCAGCGCGCACGGGGCGGATTCGAGCACCTCTATCGGGACGCCGGCGACATCCTGGCCGAAGGCATCCGCACGACTTTCGCGATGAATCCGGCAGATCGGGTCGAGGAGGCGGGCCGCGCGCTCGCCCGCGCGCGCCACATCTATCTCCTCGGCATGAGGAGCAACTACTCGGCCGCGTTCTATTTCCACTACGTCATGCGCACCTTCGCCACGAACGTGTTTCTTCTCGAGGACCGGCTCGGGATGCTGATCGACGAGCTCGGCGAGATCGGGGCGAAGGACGTGCTGCTGGTCATCAGCTACGAGCCCTATGCGCGGAACGCCGTCAAAGCCGTCGACTACGCGCGCGACGCAGGGGCCTGCATCGTCGCCTTGACGGACAGCACAGTTTCGCCCGTGGCCGCGCAGGCGAGTCACCTTTTCGTCGTGCCGACGACGAGCACGTCTTTCTACCAGTCGATGATCCCCACCATCGCGCTTCTGGAGAGCTTCGTCTGCTACCTCGCCGCCAAAGGCGGCCAGAAGACGGTGCAACGGGTGAAAAGCGAGTTCGCGCGCCGCGAAGCGTTCGGCGTCTACTGGGTGGACGGGAGGCACGGAAACGGCAGGGAAGCGCTACCCGGCGACCGTGACGAGGAAGGACGCCGGGACTCCCGCAAGCGAAGCACGCCGCGCGGCAGCCGAGCCCTTGCCGCTCGTCGATCCTGATCGCCTTCGTCGGGACGACGAACCTTCGTCCGCGCACGCGAGGCCACCGGAAGCGAGCGGAGAGAAAAAGGCCGGAGCATGAGGGCTCCGGCCGAGTGGTGAACAGGGAGGCTTCACGTCTGGGAGACGTGAGGGTCCGAAGACCCTCTTCCCGGGAGTTCATCCCCGGAAAGCTCGTGTGCCGGAACTCCGGCGAAACCCTTGCGGTGCAACAGCTTCCGCGCACCGCAAGATGGCCAAGCATGCCCGCTTTTGCCAGCCCGATTTGCGGTGGGCTCCATTGCAAAAACCGCAACTCTGTTCCAGAGTCGTTCTCGCGCCGCGGGAGGCGGCGAGAGATGGCGCGAATCCGGTTCAGCGATGACGGCGCGGCGCTGCTCGTCGAGCGGCTGCGCAACGGGCTCGGCGACGGTTGGACGGTGCTCGCGGCCCCGCAAATCGAGGGCGCGGGAGAGGTCGTCGCGGTCGTGCTCGGCGAGCGCCAGGGAGCGGCCGTCGTGGTTGCGCTCGATCGCGGCGTCGAAGCCTCGCCCGCGGAGGCGGCTGCGGCCTTTCGTCACATGCTCGACGCCCTCGGGGTGACGCGCGCGCTCGGCGGCTATCTCCCCGTCGTCGGGCTCGCGATCGATCCCGAGCGCGCGCGGGATCCTGCGGGCGCGCTCCGCCGCGCCTTCCTCGCGGAGCCGCCGATCGGCGTGCGCACCCGCTGGACGCAGCGCGTCGCGGCCTTGTTCGAGGCGGAGCCGCCGCCAACGGCGCGCGGCGCCGCCGAGCCTCTCGTGCTCCATATCGATCGCGAGGACGCCTGGCGCGTCAGCCGCGAGGAGAAGCCGGCGACGCCGGTCGGCGCCGCCCTTGCGCCGGAGGAGCACGTCGTTGCGGCGGGGACCGGCCGCGAAGGCGGCGCCTTGTCCTGGACCGGGATGGCGCTCGCGGTGATCGTGCTGGCCGCGCTTCTCGGCGGCATGGCGATGCTCTCCTACGGCAACGGGCCCGGCGCGCCGTCCTCGGCGCAGCTCCGCTGAGCTAGGCCGCCTCCAGCGCGCCGAGCGCCGCGCGGACAATCTCGTAGGGCGCGGCCGCGCGCATGATCGCGCCCATCATCGCGACCCCGGCCGCGCCCGCCGCCATGACGCCGGGGATCGACGCCGCCTCGATGCCGCCGAGCGCGATGACGGGGCAGTGCGCGCGCCGACGCGCCTCGGCGAGCGCCGAAAGCCCGAGCGCCGGGCCGTATCCCGGCTTGCTCGGGCTCGCGAAGATCGGGCTCAGCGTCACGTAATCGGCTCCCTTGGCGGCTGCGGCCTCGGCGACGCTGTGCGTCGAGAGTCCGATGATCGCCTCGCGTCCGAGCCGCCGTCGCGCCGCGGCGACGTCGGCGCCCGACGACAGATGGACGCCCGCGACGCCGAGCTCGGCGGCCAGCGCGGCGTCGCCGTGGACGAGGAGCACGAGCGGTGCGGGTGCATGCGCTGCGATGCGGCCGAGGAGCTTCTGCTGCTCTGCGGGCGGAAGGTCCTTCTCTCGCAGGCTGACCCAGCGCACGCCCGCCTCGACCGCCTTCGCGACGACGGCCTCGAGCGGCCTGCCGCTTGTCTGCCGGCGATCGGTGACGAGGAGGAGCGGCGGGCGCGGCAGCGGGCGCGTCAAGGCTCAGGCGCCGACGAGTCCCAGCTGAGGGCTCGACGGCTCGGCGTGATTGCGCTTCGGGATGCGGCCGGCAAGATGCGCCGCGCGGCCGGCTTCCACGGCGGCGCGCATCGCGCGCGCCATCAAGGGCGGGTCGCCTGCCTTCGCGATCGCCGTGTTGGTCAGCACGGCCGCGCAGCCGAGCTCCATCGCGAGCGCGGCGTCCGACGCGGTGCCGATGCCGGCGTCGAGGATCACCGGCACGGGGCTGCGCGCCGCGATCCTTTCGATGGCGGAAGGGTTGGCGACGCCGCCGCCCGAACCGATCGGCGAGCCGAGCGGCATCACCGCCGCCGCGCCGCGGTCGGCGAGCTTGAGGCATGTCACGAGATCGTCGTTGCAGTAGGGAAGGACGACGAAGCCCTCGCTGACGAGAGTCTCGGTCGCGGCGAGGAGCTGCTCGACGTCGGGGTAGAGCGTCTCCCGCTCGCCGATGATCTCGAGCTTGATCCAGGAGGTGCCGAGCGCCTCGCGCGCGAGCTCCGCGGTGAGGATCGCGTCGCGGACCGTCGCGCAGCCGGCGGTGTTCGGAAGCAGGCGCCAGCGTTTCCCGAGGAGCTCGGCGAGGCTCTCGCGGCTGCCGTCGAGCGGCATTCTGCGGATCGAGACGGTGACGATCTCGGCGCCGCTCGTCTCGAGCGCGTCGAGCAGCACCTGCCGGTTGGGATACCCCGCGCTGCCGAGGAGGAGGCGCGAGGCGAAGCTCTCGCCGCCGAGGCGGAGCGGATCGGAAGAAGACGCCATTCGCTTCAGCCTCCCTCGAGCGGCTTGATGATCTCGACTTCGTCGTCGGGCCCGAGCGCCGTCGTTTCCCATGCGTCGCGGCGGACGACGACGCCGTTCACCGCGACGGCGACGAACTTCGTCCAAGCGCCGATCCCGTGCCGCTCGAGAAGCGCGGCGACGGTCGCCGCCGGTCCGTGTTCGATCACGCCGTTCACCTTCATGCCGATATCTCCTTCCTCTCGAAGCGCTGGGGCGCGAAGGGGCGGATCGCTTCCGGCGTCTTTCCGTCGAGGATGAGCGCGCTCAGCGCATCGCCCGTGATCGGCGCCAGCAGAATTCCGTTCCGGTGATGGCCGGTCGCCATGACGAGGCCGTCGATGCCGGAGAGCCCGAGGATCGGCGCGTCGTCGCGCGAGCCCGGGCGGAAGCCGACCCACATCTCGTCGATCGCCAGCTCCTCGGCGCCCGGCAGGGCGCGCCAGGCTCCGTCGAGGAGGGCGAGAATGCCGCCCGCCGTGAGCGAATCGTCGAAGCCGCGCTCCTCGACCGTCGCACCGACGAGGAGCCGGCCGTCGCGCCGCGGGACGAGATAGGCGTTCGGCGCCCAGACGACGTGGCGGAGGAGCGGCGCCGAGGGATCCATCCGCAGCGTCAGCATCTGCCCCTTCACCGGACGCACCGGCGGCCGCACCGCTTCCGGCAGGCCGGGGACGTCCGGCGAGGCCGCGCCGGCCGCGAGCACGACGACGTCGGCCCGGCGCAGCGTTCCCGCGACGATTACGCCGCGAGCGACGTTCCCTTCGATGTCGATCGCTTCCACCGGCGTCTTCTCGTGAAGCCGCCCGCCGGCGTGCCGGAACGCAGCGGCGAGCGCGCGCGCGACCGAGCGGTTGTCCACCTGCACGTCGCGCGGGCTGAAGCAGGCCGCGGCGACGCGAGGCGAGAGATGAGGCTCGCGTGCGAGCGCGGCGGCGCCTCCGAGCCATTCGATCTCGAGCCCGAGCCGTCGCTGCAGCTCGAACGTGAAGCGGAGCCGCTCGACGTCGTCGCGGGTGAGCGCGATGACGAGCGTGCCCTCGTCCCGATAGCCCACCTCGATGCCGGAAGCCGCCTCGAGCTCGGCGGCGAAGCCCGGCCAGAGCGCCTGGCTCGCCTGCGTCAGCGGCAGAAGCGCCTCCTCGCCGGGCTCGCTCTCGACGCCGGCCGCGAGCATTCCCGCGGCCGCCCAGCTCGCGCCGCGCCCGGCCTCGCCCCTCTCGTAGACGTCGACCGCGCAGCCCGCGGCCGCGAGGCGCCAGCCGACGGAAAGCCCGATCACTCCGGCGCCGACGATCGCGACGCTCGGGCGGGACTGGTGCGCAACAGGGGCTTGGTGCATCGCTCTCCCTTCGCTGGCATTACCCAGACAGGTTCAATGGGTGTGATCTCAGCCGTCCCTTGCGGGACGGCACCCCAGGCAGGACACAATTGAGCAGGCGCGCGCCGATCGCGCAAGCGCGAAGGCGCTTTTCTTCCCCGGCGGGGGCCGCGAGGAAGCGGACGCGGTCGGCTCAGCCCAGCTTTCCCTCGGCGACCTTGCGGATGAGGAAATCGCGGAATACCGCGATCCGCTTCGAGTTGCGCAGCTCCTCCGGGTAGACGAAGTAGGCGTCGATCGGCGGGCCGTCGAGCTCCGGGAGGATGCGGACGAGCTGACCCGACTCCTGCGCCAGGTAATCCGGCAGGGCGGCGATCCCGAGTCCCGAGAGGCAGGCGCGGTAGATGCCGTACGTGCTGTTGACCTCGAGGATCGGCCGGCGCGGCCTCTCGGGCTTCGCGCCCGCTTCGATGAGCCAGTTCGGATTCGCGATCGGCGCCCGGATGCCCTCGCCGTAGATGATGATGCGATGGTCGTCGAGATCCTCGGGCCGGTTCGGCGTGCCGTGCTTCTGGAGGTACTCGGGCATCGCGTAGGCGTGGAAATGAATCGTGGTCAGGTGGCGCTGCACGAGGTCGGGCTGGCGCGGCGCCGTCATCCGGATCGCGACATCCGCCTCGCGCATCGAGAGGTCGAGCTCGCTGTCGTCGACGAGGAGGGTGAGCTGAATCTCGGGGTAGAGCTCCTTGAACTCCCTGAGACGCGGGGTGAGCCACGTCGAGCCGAACGCGACCGTGGTGGTGACCTTGAGCGGTCCCGACGGCCGGTCCTTCGACTCGGATAAAAGGGCCTCCGTCATCGCCAGCTTGCCGAAGATGTCGCGCGCCGTCCGGTAGAGGAGCTCGCCCTGCTCGGTGAGGATGAGGCCGCGAGCGTGCCGATGGAACAACGGCACGTTGAGGCTCTCCTCGAGCGCGCTGATCTGCCGGCTCACCGCCGACTGGCTGAGGTTCAGAGATTCGCCGGCATGGGTGAACGACCCCGCCTCGGCGACGGCATGGAACACCCTCAGCTTGTCCCAATCCATAGGGTGCAAGCCTCCCTAATCCGTCTCGGGGGCACGCCCCCGTCCTGTTGCGTTACTGCGCGGCCTCGAATGCCGGCGCAGCCTCCTCGGCAGCGAGGAACTTTTCTGCCTCGAGCGCGGCCATGCATCCCATCGCGGCCGCCGTCACGGCCTGGCGGTACACCTTGTCCTTGACGTCGCCCGCAGCGAAGACGCCGGGCACGCTGGTCGCGGTCGAGTCGGGACGGGTCCTGATGTAGCCCTCGGCATCGGTCTCGAGCTGGCCTCGGAAGAGTTCGCTGGCCGGGCTGTGTCCGATCGCCACGAAGAGCCCTTCGACAGGCAGAACGCGCGTCTCGCCGCTTCGCACGTCCTTGATCCTGACGCCGGTCACGCGCGGCGGGTTCTGCTCGCCCAGGATCTCGTCCACGACGTGATTCCATATCACCTCGATCTTCGGGTTCCGGAACAGCCGATCCTGCAGGATCTTCTCGGCGCGCAAGCTGTCGCGGCGATGGATCAGCGTCACTTTCGAGGCATGGTTGGTGAGATAGATCGCTTCCTCGACGGCCGTGTTGCCGCCGCCTACGACGGCGACCTCGCGGCCGCGGAAGAAGAATCCGTCGCAGGTGGCGCAAGCCGAGACGCCGAAGCCGCGAAAGGCGTCTTCCGACGGAAGCCCGAGCCAGCGCGCCTGCGCTCCGGTCGCGATGATGAGGGTGTCGCCGACATAGACGTCGCCCGAATCGCCTTTGGCGACGAAGGGCCGGCGCGAGAGGTCGACCTCGGTGATGATGTCGTGGAAAAGCCGTGTGCCGACGTTCTCGGCTTGCTTCTGCATCTGCTCCATGAGCCATGGGCCCTGGATCGGTTCGGCGAAGCCGGGATAGTTCTCGACGTCGGTGGTGATGGTGAGCTGTCCCCCGGGCTGCAGCCCCTGGACGAGGATCGGCGCCAGGTTGGCGCGCGCGGCATAGATCGCGGCGGTGTAGCCCGCCGGCCCCGAGCCGATGATAAGGACCTTCGCGTGATGCCGCTGCGTCATGAGGAAGCCGAGCTTAGATGGAGATTCGGGACCAGAATCACAAGATCTGGGATCAGAACCCGAACATGTGGTCGAGGCTAAAGCGCCCCTCGGGGTCGATCAAGCCGTGGTAGCCGAAAAGGCGGCAGGTCGTGTCGCGGACCATCGCGTAGGCGCCTGACTTCCCCGGGAAAACTTCCGAAGCACGAAAAAAGACGCTGCCCGAGCGCGGAATGCGGATGCGCTCGCGTGCCAGCTCCCGGCCCTGCGAATCGAAAAGCACGAGATCGGTCTCGCTCGACTCGTTCCAGGTCGACGAGACCGGATAGATGAGGTGGCAGATCGTGTCGCTCGGCGCCTCGCCGATGCGGAGGAAGAGGCGCGTGGAAAGCCCGGGCGGACGCCCGGCATAGGATTGCGGCTCGCCCTTCCAGGTGAGCACGGTGTTGAAGATGTGCGCGCCGAAGCTCGTCTCGGCTGCGTGCCCCGACTCCTTCCGCTCGTAGCGGAAGAGCGCGTGAAGCCAGCCGTCCGCTTCGCCGCCGTCCGAGAAATCGTAGACGAGCTCGACATGACCGTAGCCGGAGGGCAGCGCCGGGGGGTCGTCGACGAGCGGGCATTCGGCGCGCGGCACCCGTCCGAGCACCCGACGACCGGCCTCCTTCCCGCTCGCGTCGTACCAGATGGCGGCGATCGGCAGCTCCTTCTGCGCGCGCGCCATGGGCGTCGGCAAGAGCTCCGAGCGCCATTCCTTTTGCGGCAGCACGGGGGCGGGAAGAAGGAAGCCCTTGCCGAAATGCTTTCGAAGCTCGGCGATGCGCGGCTCGGGCCGGAGGTCCGTGCGCTCGACGTTCGGATGCGAGATGCGCGTCCGCCCCGCGCGCTCGACCTCGTAGCGCGGCCGCACGATCCAGCGCCCGGCCTCGATCTCGAGCTGCTGCGGCCAGCGCGCCCCGGGAAAGAACGCGGCGACGTCGAGCGGCAGGCTCGCGAAGGGCGGCACCTCCCGATCGAGGATCTTCACCGTCTCGCGCCCCATGAGATTGAGGCCGATGGCGCCCTTCGGAATCGCGACCGGATGGCTGTTCTGGAGCCACAGCACCACGCGCTCGTCTTCGCGCGGCGCAGGCAGGCCCGCATAGAAGTCGGCCGGCCAGGAATTGGCGTCGTGGGTGCAGGAGAGGCTTTCCCCGCCCCAGGTGTCGAGCGCGTACTTGACGATGTCGTGCCCCGCGGCGCCGACGACGTGGAGAAAAACCTGTCCCGTGAACGGCGGAAGATCGAAGCGGGCGCGGATCTCGCGGCTGTCGAGGGCGAGCACCCCTTCCGGCCTTTCCGCCCATTCGGCGACGATGTCGCCGCGCGCGTCGAAGAGGAGGCAGCGCACCTCGGTGCCCTTGCCGCCGTAGCCGGGCCAGTAGTTCGCCGTGACGAGCCGTGTGTGAAGCCCGCCTTCGTCGCGGAAGAAGGCGAAGTTGGTCGCGAAGTTGAGCGGGTCGAGATAGTGGCGCGGATTGGTGAGCCACTCCGCGGGCAGGCGCATCTCGTCGAGCGTCAGCACCGCGGCGCCCGGCGGCAAGAGATGCGCGATGTGCTGGACGAGCCGTTCGGCTTCGAAGGCGGCGACGAAAACCGTCGCGGCGCCGCTTCCCGCGAGCTCGGTGACCGGCCGCGCGGCTCTCCCGAGCAGCGCCTCCCCGACGCGATCGACGTCCTGCACGAAGCAGCCGGCGAGGTCGAGCCCGCCGAGGTCCCAGACGGCGGCGAACCCCTCGGCGAACCCGAGCGGGTCGTAGACCGCCACGGGCCCGCCGCGTGCGAGGCGGGCGAGGAGGGCGCGCGCCGCCGGCGCCGCCTTGGGGTGCGTCACCGCCTTGTAGAAGGCGTTGCCTCCCTTGGCGTTTGAGAAGGTCTCGATCCGGAGCTGCCGCATGCCCGGCATGCGATAGCGCGGGGAAGGGGGCGCGGCAAGTGTCGTGCCCCACGCTCGGCTGCCGATTCGCACGCGCGAGGAGATTGGCGAGAGTCATGAGGAACCGCGTCTCGTCGGGAGTCGAGATCGTGTCGGAAAACGCGTGCCGTCCGGCTCGGCGAGGAGCCGGTTGTGCTTGCGGCCCCGCAACCGGCGGCTCCTGCGAGGGGCGTCGTGACCTTGGCCCAAGATCTGGTTCGCTCACGCGAGTCGGGCGCGTAACGTTCCGCGAACGATATCAATATGTTGCGTTTTCACCGATCAAGCCCGTTGCGATCCCAACCAAAATCGGTCATGCTTGCTCCGCAACGTTGCGTAAAATGACCGCATAGTACAAATTACGCGAGGTCATGGAAGAACAGAGCAGCAACTATACATCCAATTAGGACATGTCCCTGCATTTTCCCTGCATTTGCAGGCAAGGCCGCCCTCGTCGGTTCCCCGCCGCGACGGCAGGAGTGCAATTCCCTTGCAAGCCCGGGCCGCATCGGGTTTCAAGGGCGGGCCCATGACGACTCCCAACACATACCGCGCCGGCCCCGACGAGCGCGGCCATTTCGGGATCTACGGCGGACGCTTCGTCGCCGAGACGCTGATGCCGCTCATCCTCGAGGTCGAGAAGGCCTACGAGGCGGCGAAGAAGGACCCGTCCTTCCAGGCCGAGCTCGACTGGTATCTCGAGCACTATGTCGGGCGGCCGAGCCCGCTCTACTTCGCCGCGCGCCTCACCGAGCATCTCGGCGGCGCGAAGATCTACTTCAAGCGCGACGAGCTCAATCACACCGGCGCGCACAAGATCAACAACGTCCTCGGCCAGGCGCTGCTCGCGCGCCGCATGGGCAAGCGCCGGATCATCGCCGAGACCGGCGCGGGCCAGCACGGCGTCGCGACCGCCACGGTCTGCGCGCTCTTCGACTTGCCCTGTGTCATCTACATGGGCGCCACCGACATCGAGCGGCAGAAGCCCAACGTCTTCCGCATGAAGCTTCTCGGCGCCGAGGTGCGGCCGGTGACCTCGGGGACCGCGACCCTCAAGGACGCGATGAACGACGCGCTCCGCGACTGGGTCGCCAATGTCGACACGACGTTCTACATCATCGGCACGGTGGCGGGCCCGCACCCCTACCCGGCGATGGTGCGCGACTTCCAGTGCGTCATCGGCAACGAGACGCGGGCGCAGATGCAGCGCCTGGAAGGAAGGCTTCCCGATACGCTCGTCGCCGCGATCGGCGGCGGCTCCAACGCGATGGGGCTTTTCCATCCCTTCCTTGACGAGCCTTCCGTGCGGATGATCGGCGTCGAGGCGGCAGGCAAGGGCCTGTCGACGGGCCTTCACGCCGCGTCGATGAACGGCGGGCGGCCCGGCGTCCTCCACGGCAACCGCACCTATCTCCTCCAGGACGAGGACGGGCAGATCAAGGACGCGCATTCGATCTCCGCCGGGCTCGATTATCCGGGCGTCGGCCCCGAGCACGCCTGGCTCAAGGACACCGGACGGGTCGAGTACACGGCGATCACCGACGACGAGGCGATCGAGGCCTTCAAGCTCTGCTCCAGGCTCGAGGGAATCATTCCCGCCCTCGAGCCGAGCCACGCTTTGGCGCAGGTCATGAAGACCGCGCCGACCCTGCCCAAGGACAATCTCCTCGTGATGAACATGTGCGGGCGCGGCGACAAGGACGTCTTCGCCGTCGCCGAGCGGCTCGGGGTGAAGCTTTGACCGGTCGGATCGCGCGTCGCTTCGCGGCGCTGAAGGAGGAGGGGCGGGCGGGGCTCGTCACCTATCTCATGGCGGGGGACCCCGACATCCCGACCTTCGCGAAGATTTTCGAGGCGCTGCCGGAGGCGGGCGCCGATCTCATCGAGCTCGGCATGATGTTCTCCGATCCGATGGCGGACGGGCCGGCGATCCAGGCCGCGGGGCTGCGCGCCCAGAAGGCCGGGATCACCCTGCGCAAGACGATCGGCCTCGTGCGCGATTTCCGCACCAGGGACGATACGACGCCCGTCGTGCTCATGGGCTACTACAACCCGATCTACATCTACGGCGTCGAATCCTTCGTGCGCGACGCGAAAGCAGCGGGGATCGACGGGCTCATCATCGTCGATCTCCCGCCCGAGGAGGACGAGGAGCTGGCGAAGCCCGCTTTGAAGGGCGGCCTCGACTGGATCCGCCTCGCGACCCCGACCAGCGACGACGAGCGCCTGCCGGTCGTGCTCCGGGACGCTTCGGGCTTCGTCTACTACGTGTCGATCGCGGGCATCACCGGCACCAAGTCGGCGAGCGTGGACGCGGTCGCCGAGGCGATGACGCGGCTGCGCCGCCACACCACGCTTCCCGTCGCGGTCGGCTTCGGCATCAAGACGCCCGAGCAGGCGGCCGCGGTGGCGCGTCTTGCCGACGCCGCCGTCGTGGGCTCGGCCCTCGTTCAGAGGATCGCCGATACGGCGGCGGCAGGCGGCGACGTCGCGGCCGCGGTGCTCGCCGACGTGCGCGCGCTCGCGGCCGGGGTGAGGAAGGCGCGGCGATGAGCTGGCTCACGAACTTCGTCCTGCCGAAGATCCGCGCCGTCGTCACGCCGAAGCGCGAAGTCCCCGACAATCTCTGGGACAAGTGCCCGAAGTGCGAGCAGATGCTGTTCCATCGCGAGCTGGAGCAGAACCTTTTCGTCTGCCACAACTGCGGCCACCACATGCGGATCGATCCCGCGCGGCGCCTGAAGATTCTCTTCGACGACGGGCAGTACACGACGATCGAGCTGCCGAAGACGGTCCAGGACCCGCTCAAGTTCCGCGACCGCAAGCGCTATTCCGAGCGTCTCAAGGAAGCGCAGGCGAAAAGCGGGCCGGGTTCCGATGCGCTCGTGGTCGCGCACGGCCGGATCGGCGGGCATCCGGCGGTGGCGGCGGTGTTCGACTTCTCGTTCATGGGCGGCTCGATGGGAATCGCGGTGGGCGAGGGGCTCATCGCCGCGGCGCGCCTTGCCGTGCTGCAGGAGGCGCCGCTGATCGCCGTTCCCGCCTCGGGCGGCGCGCGCATGCAGGAGGGGATCCTCTCGCTGATGCAGATGCCGCGTTCCGTGCTCGCGGTCGAGGAGGTGAAGGAGGCGGGGCTCCCCTACATCGTGGTTCTGACCGACCCCACTACCGGGGGAGTCTCGGCGAGCTTCGCGATGCTCGGCGACGTGACGCTCGCGGAGCCCGGCGCCGTGATCGGCTTCGCCGGGCAGCGCGTGATCGAGGAGACGATCCGCGAGAAGCTGCCCGAGGGATTCCAGCGCTCCGAATATCTTCTCGAGCACGGCATGGTGGACATGGTCGTCCACCGCAAGGAGCTGCACGAGACGCTGGCGAGGCTCATCGATCTCCTGCGCCGGCCGCAGCCGAGCGCGGAGATCGTGCCGCTGCCGCAGCCCGCCGCCTGAAGGGGTCTTTCGCGCAAGAGGCGGCATCGCCAAACTGGAGGAGGGAGGGTTTCGTTCAAGGTGACAGTCTCGATGTCGGGTTTTCGCTCGTTCTTGGTTCTCGCGATCGCCGCGTTCCTCGCGCTCGCTCCCGCTCTCGCCGAGGCGCGCGCCGGAGGCGGCAAGAGCTTCGGCAGCCGCGGCATGCGCACGTATCAGTCCAATCAGGCGCAGCCGATGCAGCGCTCGGTGCGGCCGACGCCGGCTCCTGCGCCGTCGGCCGCGCGTCCCGCGGCGACCCCGCAGAGCCAGACCGGCTTCTTCCAGCGCAATCCCTTCCTTACCGGCATGCTCGGCGGGTTCCTCGGCGCCGGCCTCTTCGGGATGCTGTTCGGCGGCGCGTTCGGCGGTGCGGCGGGATTCGCGGGGGCGCTCGGTCTTCTCCTGCAGCTCGCCCTCATCGCGGGGCTCGCCTATCTGGCCCTCCGGATCTGGCGCTCGATGCGCGAGCCGGCGGCCGCGACCGCGGGCGCGACCTCTTACCCGCGCGCTGCCGGCCCGTTGCACGGGATCGGCGGCTTCGGTGGCGGCGCGGCGCCGGCGGAATCATCGGTTGATCCGTTCGAGATTCCGGTCGAGGAGAGCGACTACGAGGCTTGGAGCGCCCTTCTCCTCGCCGTTCAGGAGGGATGGAGCCGGGGCGACCTCGCTGCCCTGCGCCGCTGCTTGACGCCGGAGATGCTCGGCTATTTCTCGGACGAGCTCAGCGCGCTCGCCAGCCGCGGCGTCGAGAACCGGATCGAGAATCTCGAGCTTCTGAAGGGCGACGTCGAAGAAGCGTGGTCGGAGGGCGAGTTGGAGTACGTCACGGCCCGGCTGCGCTGGCGCGCGCTCGATTACACGGTCCGGACCGACACCGGCGAGGTCGTCGAGGGCAACCGCGAGGTGCCGACGGAAGCGACCGAGGTGTGGACCTTCGTGCGCTCGCGCGGCGGCAACTGGCTCGTCTCCGCGATCCAGCAGGTCTGATCAGGCGAGGTCGTCGACCGTCGGCGGGCGGGCGCGCTAGAGGATCCCTGCTTCCCGGCGCGCCCGTTCGCGCAGCTTGAAGCGCTGGACCTTGCCCGTCTCGGTCCTCGGCAAGGCGTCGAGGAAGGCGATCGCCCGCGGGTACTTGTAGGGCGCGATCTGTCGCTTGACCCAATCCTGCAGCTCGCGGGCGAGCCCTTCCGTATCGCCTCCGGCCTCGCGCGGGACGACGTAGGCCTTGACGATCTCGCCGCGCTCGGGATCGGGGGCGCCGACGACCGCGCACTCGGCGACGGCGGGATGGTCGAGGAGGACGGCTTCGACCTCCGGCCCCGAGATGTTGTAGCCGGCCGAGATGATGAGATCGTCCGTGCGCGCCTCGAACCAGAAATAGCCGTCGCCGTCGCGGCGGTAGGCGTCGCCCGTTAGGTTCCAGCCGTTCGAGACGTATTGCTTCTGCCGCGGCTCGTCGTCGAGGTAGCGGCAGCCCGTGACCCCGCGCACGGCGAGCCGGCCGACGGCGCCGACCGGCGCCTCGTTCCCTTCCTCGTCGACGACCTTCGCCTCGTAACCGGGGATCGGCTTTCCCGTCGCGCCAGGCCGGATCGCGTCGCCCGCGGCGGAGATGAAGATGTGCAGCATCTCGGTCGAGCCGATCCCGTCGATGATCGCGATGCCGGTCGCGGCGCGGAACTCCTCGAAGACCGGGCGCGGCAGCGTCTCGCCGGCCGAGACGCACTTGGCGAGGCTCGAGAGGTCGTAGCGCGGCGCAAGCCGCGCCATCTGCCGGTAGAGCGTCGGCGCGGTGAACGAGATCGTGCAGCGATGCCGCGCGATCGCCTCGAGAAGCGGTTCGGCCCCGGGCTTCTCGAGAAGAAGCGTCGAGGCGCCGACGCGCATCGGAAACAGCAGAAGCCCGCCGAGCCCGAAAGTGAAGGCGAGCGGCGGCGAGCCGCAGAAGATGTCGTCCGGGCCCGGTTTCAGGGTCGAGCGCGGAAAGCAGTCGCAAATCGCGAGGACGTCGCGATGGAAATGCATGGTTCCCTTCGCGGGCCCGGTCGTTCCCGACGTGAAGGCGATGAGGGCGACGTCGTCGTGCGAGGTCTCGACGTTGTCGAAGCCGGGCGGCTTTCTCGCCATCCGCTCCTCGAGCGGGCCGCGGAAGAACTCGACGCGCTCGAGCTCGGGCAGCTCGTCGGCGAGCGAGGCATCGCAGAGCGCGAAGCCGATCTGCGCCTTGTCGCGGATATAGCCGAGCTCGCGGCGACGCAGGAGCGGCATCGTCGCGACGGCGATGCCGCCCGCCTTCAGCACCGCGAACCAGCACGCCGCCATCATCTCGTTGTTCGCGCCCCGCAGCAGCACGCGGTTGCCGGGGACGAGCCCCATGTCCTCCACGAGGACGCGCGCGATCCGGTTCGCCTTGTCGAGAAGCTCGGCGTAGGTCCAGACGAGGTGCGGCGTGCGGATGCACGGCCGATCGCCGAAGCCGCGTTCGACCATGCGGTCCAAGAGCTCGGCGGCTGCGTTGAGGCGCTTCGGGTACTGCAGCTCGGGAAGCCCGAAATCGGTCATCTCGGGCCAGAGCGCCCGCGGCGGGAGGCGATCCCGCGCGAACGTATCGACATGCGCGCTAGGGTCGAGCGTCGGGAACGGAGCGGTCGTGACCACGGCGAGCCTCGGCGTCAAAGAGTCTGATACGCGCGCCGCCTCCGGCCATGGCGGCGGTTATTCGTTCAGAACCTGGCCGGCGATGATGAGCTTCTGGATTTCGGTCGTCCCTTCGTAGATGCGTAAGGCGCGGATCTCGCGGTAGAGCCGTTCGACGGCGGTGCCGCTTCGCACCCCCATCCCGCCCCAGAGCTGCACCGCCGAGTCGATGACCCGCTGGGCGGCTTCCGTGGCGTACATCTTGGCCATTGCCGCCTCGCGCGTGACGCGCGAAGCCGCGGCGTCCCGGGTCCAGGCGGCGCGGTAGACGAGAAGCGCCGCGGCGTCGATCTCCGTCGCCATGTCCGCGATGCGCAGCTGCGTCGCCTGGAAGTTCGCGAGCTTCTGCCCGAACGCCTCGCGCTCCTTCACCCGCGCCACCGCTTCGTCGAGCGCGCGGCGGGCGAAGCCGAGGGCGGCCGCGCCGACCGTCGATCTGAAGATGTCGAGCGTCGCCATCGCGACCTTGAACCCTTCCCCGGGGCGGCCGAGAAGATGCGTCTTCGGAACGCGGGCGCCGGCGAATTCGAGCGTGGCGAGCGGGTGCGGCGCGATCACCTCGATGCGCTCGGCGATGCGAAGCCCGGGCGTGTCGGCGTCGACGACGAAGGCGGACAGGCCCTTGGCGCCCGGCGCCTCGCCGGTGCGGGCGAAGACGACGTAGTGATCGGCGATGCCGCCGTTCGAGATCCAGGTCTTCCGCCCGTCGATTACCCAGCTCGCCCCGTCCTCGCGCGCGGTCGTCCGGATCGCGGCGACGTCGGAGCCGCCTTCCGGCTCGGAGAGAGCGAACGCGGCGATCTGCCGCCCGGCGCGGATGCGGGGCAGGTATCCCGCCTTGAGCTCTTCGGAGCCGAAGAGCGTGATCGATCCGCTTCCCAGCCCTTGCATCGCGAAGGCGAAATCGGCGAGCCCCGAATGGCGCGCCAAAGTCTCTCGCGCGATGCAGAGGCTGCGGACGTCGAGGCGCCCGTCCTCGGGCGCTGCATGCTTCAGCCACCCGGCTGCGCCGAGAAGGACGACGAGCTCGCGGCAGGCCGCATCGACGTCCTCCGCCGCCTCGAAGCGGTGCAGCTCCTTCGCCGCCCACGCGTCGAGCGATTCGGCGAGGCTGCGATGGCGCTCTTCGAAGAAGGGCCAGGCGAGAAACGAGCGGTCCGCCATTTCAATCCGACTCCATGTTCGGGGCGCAGCCGAGCGCCCGGCCTCGGCCTTCCTTCCAACTTGTTCCGGCCAGCGGCCCGTTCATCCCATCACCTCGCCGCCGGCGACGACGATCGCCTGACCCGTGATCTGCGCTGCGCTCGGAAGGCAAAGGAAAGCGATCGTCGCGGCGACTTCTTCCGGCTTCACCAGACGTCCCGTCGGATTGCTGCGGACGAGCTCGGCGCAGGCTTCCGCCGGCGAGCGACCGGTTTTCGAGACGATGTTCTCGATCGCGCGCGATACCAGCTCCGTCTCGGTGAAGCCCGGGCAGACGGCGTTCACGGTGACGCCCTCGGCCGCGAGCTCGCGGGCGAGCGCGCGGGTGAATCCGACGAGCGCGTGCTTCGCGGCGCAGTATGCCGAGACGTACGCGGCGCCCGTCAGGCCGGCGGTCGAGGCGACGTTGACGATCCGCGTCGCGCCGGCCTTGAGCGCGGCCTGGGTGGCGACCCAGGCGGTGCCGAGATTCGCCGCGAGCATGCGTTCGAGAAGCGCGAGGTCGCTCTTCGCAAAGGGCGCGCTCTCGGCCGCGCCGGCGTTGTTGACGAGGATGTCGACGGGGCCGAGGCGGGAGAACGCGGCGCCAACATCCGCAACGCGCGTCAGGTCGAGCGCGAGAATTCCGTGCTCCGCCCCGAGCTTCCCGCGCTCGGCCTCGAGCCGGTCGCGGCGCCTTCCGACGAGCGTGAGCCGCGCGCCCAGCCGCACGAGCTCTTCCGCCGTCGCGGCTCCGATTCCGCTCCCCGCCCCGGTTACGACAGCATGCTTGCCTCTGAGCGGCACGCGAGCCGTCTCCTCCATTCGTCCTGCCAGGACACTCTAGGATCCGATCCGGCGAGCGTCCATATCGCGGCATCGGGGACGCGGCTACGCGTCGAGCTTCGCCAGATACTGCCGGACGAAATCGCAGCCGACGAGGCGAACATAGGCGTCGGTCAACCGTTTCGTCACCGGCCCCGGCGGGTCGCCCGCGCCGATTTTCGTGCCGTTCACCGAGCGGACGCCGCAAAGGCAGAGGCTCGTCGAGGTGAGGAAGACCTCGTCGGCGGTCGTCGCGTCGTAGAGATCGAGATCCGCCTCCTCGACGGCGAGTCCTTCGGCGCGCGCGAGCTCCATCACCGTCCGCCGGCTGATCCCGGCGAGGACGTAGCGCTCCTTCGGCGTCAGCACCTTCCCGTCGCGGACGATGAAGATGTTGCTCCCGAGGCCTTCGCAGAGATTGCCGTTGACGTCGAGCAGCACCGCCCAGGCCTCGGGGTCTCGCGCATGGACCTCCCGCTCGGCCATGACGAGGTTGAGGTAGTTGTGCGACTTGACTCGCGGGCTGAAGGCGTCGGGCGGCGTCCGCCGCACCGAGGGCACGATCACGTCGATGCCGTCGCGAAAGAGCCGCGCGCGCTCCTTCAGCGGCAGCGGCGAGCATTCGACGATCACCGTCGGGGCGCCTCCGCTCTTGAGCCCGCGGCTTATCCGCTGCCCTATCCAATAGTCCTCGCCGGGGCCGAGAAGGTGGCGGTTGCGCTCCAGTACCTCTTCGGAGATCGCGATCATCTTCTCCGGCGAGATGCCGGGATCGATCCCGACGTAGCGCAGCGAGCGGTAGAGGCGCTCGATGTGCTCGGGCAGGCGGAAGGGCCTGCCGTCGAAGCTTCTCGTCATGTCGAAGACCGCGTCGCCGTAAAGAAACCCGCGGTCGCGAAACGAGATCAGCACATCGCTTTCCGGAACGATCCGGCCGTTGAAGTAGGCGACGCGCTCGTTGGCGAGGGTCATGGGGCGCTCCTCCCGGGGGAAATGCCATGAGTAAGCCCGATGAGGATCGCGCTCTGCAACGAGGTCGTCGCGGCGATGCCGTTCGAGCGGAACCGGCGCGATCCGGGAGAGGGCGAAGATCGCTTCGCGCTGGCGTTGGCTGCGCTGAAGCGTCAGCGTTGCGCCGGAGTGGTCGGGGTCGAACCCTCCGATCAGAGGAGTTCTGGAAGCGCAGGCATGAAGGTCTCTGTCGAGGAAGTCCGCCTTTACGAGTGGCCGTTCAAGCTGCGGATGCCGTTCCGTTTCGGCGTCATCACGGTGACGCACGGCCGCCAGGCCGTCGCGCGTCTGAGGCTTCGCACGGAGGACGGCAGGGAAGGCTGGGGCGTCGCTGCCGAATCGCTTGCCGCCATGTGGTTCGACAAGAATCCGCGCCGGACCGACGATCAGAACCTCGACCAGCTCCGAGCCGCGCTCGAGATCGCGGCGCGGCTCTATCGCGATGGCGGCGCGCGCACCCCCTTCGCGCATTTCGCCGAGAACTACGCGCCGCAGATCGAAGAGTGCGGGCGGCTCGGCCTCGATCCGCTCGTCGCTTGCTTCGGCTCCGCGCTCCTCGATCGCGCCGTCATGGACGCGGTCTGCCGCATCGACGGCGTCTCCTTCTGGGACGCGATGCGGCGCAATCGGGCCGGCATTCGCGCGCATCCCGTGGCGCCCGACCTGACGGGCGTCGATTTCGACACGTTTCTCGCGAGCCTCAGGCCGGTGCACCGCATCGCGGTTCGCCATACGGTCGGTCTCGTCGATCCGATCAGCCGGGCCGAGACGCGTGTCGGCGACGGGCTTCCGGAGACGCTCGAGGAGGTGGTGCGCGTCTACGGCTGCCGCTTCTACAAGCTCAAGGTCGGCGGCGATGTCGAGGCGGACGTGGCGCGCCTCAAAGAGATCGCAGCGGTGCTCGACCGTATCGAGGAGCCCTATTGCGCGAGTCTCGACGGAAACGAGCAGTACGCCGACGCGGCGGGCGTGCTCGCGCTCTGGGAGGCGATGGAGCGGACCCCGGGGCTCGAGCGGCTGCGGCGCTCGATCCTCTTCATCGAGCAGCCGATCAAGCGTGACGCGGCGCTCGAAGCCGACATCCGCGCGCTCGGAGCGAAGCGGCCGGTGATCATCGACGAATCGGACGGCACGCTCGACGCCTTTCCGCGCGCCAAGGCCCTCGGCTACCGCGGCGTCTCGAGCAAGAGCTGCAAGGGATTCTACAAGTCGCTCCTGAACCTCGTCCGGTGCCGGCTCTGGGGCGACGGCTACTTCCTCTCGGGCGAGGATCTGACGACCCTCGCGGGGGTCAGCGTTCAGCAGGACCTGGCGCTCGCCTCGCTCCTCGGGATCAGCCACGTCGAGCGGAACGGGCATCATTTCGTCGACGGGTTCAGCGGCCGTCCGGCGCACGAGGCCGAAGCCTTCCTCGCCGCGCACCCGGACCTCTATCACCGGCAGGACGGGAAGGTGCGGCTTCGAATCGAGCACGGCGACCTCGCGATCGCCTCGCTCGCCTGCCCCGGCTTCGCGACGGGCGCGATGCCGGATTTCGAGGCGATGGAGCCGATGCCCCGGGCGACGTGGCCCGCCTGAGCGCCGCCGACTCCTGTCGGCCCGGGTGGGCTGATTTGCCGAAAGACCGCCGTTGCGCCGGAGGGCGAGTCGATGGGATAAGTAACGAGCTGGTTACTTAGAGGCGCCGATGCCCCGAATCCTTACGACCGTCGTTGGTTCCTATCCGATTCCCGACTGGCTCGCGGCCAATCCCACCGACCAGGCGCTCACCGACGCAATGCGCGTCGTCTTCCATACCCAGGAGAGCGCCGGAATCGATCTCGTCTGCGACGGCGAACTCTACCGCTTCGACGTGAACCATCCCGAGACCAACGGGATGATCGAGTACTTCGTGAAGCCCATGGCGGGCGTCCGCACCGCGATGAGCTTCACCGAGCTCACCGACTATCGCGGCCAGAGCGGGATGGGCTTCCGCCGCCGGCCGCCGGCGGTGGTCGAAGGCCCGCTCGGCAGCGGCACGCTCGATCTTCCCGGGGCGGCGGCACGCGCGAAGGCGCTGGCGCAGCGTCCGCTCAAGTTTACGCTCACCGGGCCGCACATGCTGGCGAAGACGGTGATCGACCGGCACTACGGCGACCGCGAGCGGCTCTGCCACGCGATCGCCGACGTGCTCGCCGAGCAGGTCGCGCATATCGACGCCGACGTCGTGCAGGTCGACGAGGCGAACCTTCCCGGCAGCCCGGGCGAGGCGGGCTGGGCGGCCGAGTGCATCAACAAGGTGCTGCGCGCGGTGAAGGGCAAGGCGGCGGTCCATCTCTGCTTCGGCAACTACGGCGGGCAGTCGATCCAGAAGGGCAGCTGGGACCGGCTTCTCGGCTACCTCAACAGCCTCCAGTGCGACCACATCGTGATGGAGAACGCGCACCGCCCGGAGAGCGAGCTGGAGGTCTTCCGCGAGCTCGACGAGCGGATCGGCATGGGACTCGGCGTCGTCGACATCAAGAGCACGGAGGTCGAGACGGCCGATGCGATCGCTCGGCGGATCGAGCGCGCCGAGGAGATCATCGGCGAGGGCCGCGTCCGCTACATCCATCCCGATTGCGGGTTCTGGATGCTGAAGCGGTCGATCGCCGACGCGAAGATCCGCGCGCTCGTCGCCGGGCGCGATCTCTTCGAAGGACGCTACTCCGCCGGCTGAGGCGCGGGCGCCGCCGCAGCCATGAGCCGGCGCTCGGAGGGCAGGAACATCGCCGCGAGCGCGACCAGCGCCGAGGTCGCCGCGAGCACCATGAACACCCACCAGAACGCGCCGGTGGCGTCGTAGATGTAGCCGACGAGCGGCACGCCAGCGGCCGAGACGCCGAGCGCCAGAACGAACTTCGCGCCGTAGGCGGTCGCCCGCCAGCGCCCCGGCGTGTAGCGCGCCAGAAGCAGGTTCTCGGCCGGGGCGGAGAAGACCGTCGCCGACTGCGCCAGCAGCATGATGGCGACGAGCGGCATGTTCGCGGCGCTCGCCGCAAGCCAGAAGAGCGGGACCTGCGCCGCCCAGGCGAGGGCGTAGACCATCTTCGAGGGGTAGCGGTCGACGAGCCAGCCGCCGACGAGCTGCACCGACGCGGAGACGGCGTAGACCATGCTGACCCAGAACCCGACGTCGCGCACGTTGCCGCCGGTGAGCGCCGGAAGCCCGTCCTCGAACACCTTCGGAAGCGCCACCATCACCATCTGGGCGACGAGGCCGGTGCCGAGCATCGTCAGGCTGAGGACGAGGAAGACGCGGATGATGTCGGCGCGCGGCGCCTCCGGCTCGGGCCTCCGGTCCACGGTCGCGGCGACGACGGTGCCGCTGCGGACGAAGAACGCGAGGAAGATGCCGCAGATCGCGCAGAGGACGCCCGGCACGATGAAGGCGGCGCGCCACGACACGGCGTCGGTGAGGGCGCCCGCGAGGATCGGCGCGATGCCGATCCCGATCGAGCCGAAGATGCCGTTCCAGGCGAGGGCGCGCCCGCGGCGCTCGGCGTTCCGGACGAGCCAGGCGATGCCGACCGGGTGGTAGATCGAGGCGAAGAGCCCGACCGCGGCGAGGCCGAGAAGGATGCCGAGGGGGCCCGTCGCGAGCCCCGTCGCGACGGTCGCGAGCCCGGTGCCGAGGAAGAACACCACCATCATCCGCTCGGCGCTCCAGCGGTCGCCGAGCCAGCCGGCCGGGAGCGCGCCGATGCCGAACAGCACGAAGCCGGCGGTCGAGAGGCTGAGAAGCTCGCCGTACGGCATCTCGAAGGCGTCGACGAGCGCGAGCACCGCCGTCGGATAGAGCAGCGTCACGAGATGCGAGAAGGAGTGGCCGACGCTCGAGAAGGCGAGCGCGAGACGGGCCGAGCGCGCGTCCATGGGCGCCGAGAATGTCATGCCGCGGCCGTTGCGGCAAACCGCCGCGCCGCAGGGGAGGGTTGCGCCGCCCTTCTGCCTCGCGCGACGGCCCTCGTGCGCCCCGTCAGGTCAGGGCGTCTCGTACTTCGAGATCTCGACGAGGTTGCCGTCGGGGTCGCGGATGTAGAGGGAGCGCATCGGGCCCGTGGCGCCGGACTTCGGCACCGGGCCCAGCTCGATCGGGATGCCGCACGCGGCGAGGTGACGCTCGACCTCCTCGAGCGGCCGCTCCGTCACGAGGCAGAAATCGGCCGATCCCGGCATCGGCACGCGCGCCTTCGGCTCGAACTCGCGCCCGGCCTCGTGAAGGTTGATCTTCTGCCGTCCGAAGGCGAGCGCCTTGCGGCCGGCGCCGAAGGTGACGAGCCGCATGCCGAGCGCCCGCTCGTAGAAGGAGACGGTGGCGTCGATGTCGCGAACCGTGAGGACGAAATGGTCGATGCGGTCGATCATTCGTCGAGCCGCCTGTCTTCGAGCTGCTTCTTCGCCCTCTCGGCTTCGCGCCGCAGCCTCTCCCGCTCGGCCTTCGGCATGCCGTGGCGGACGCGATTCTCGGCGGCCTTCCGCTCGGCCGCCCGACGCTCCTTCTCCTTCCGGAACCGGTTGAGGTTGACGACGTCGCCCATGAGAAGGCCATTCTAGCCGCGGAGAGTCCGGCTTGCGCAAGGTTTCAGCCTTCATAGCGGTGCTGCTGGTCGCGGCCGTTGCCGCGCTCCTCGTCGCGCCGTCGTTCATCGACTGGAACCAATGGAAACCGGAGATAGAGGCGCGCCTTGCCGCCGCGACCGGCCGCGCGGTCGCGATCGAAGGACCGGTCACGCTCGCGCTCCTGCCCTATCCCGAGGCGAGCGCGCACGGGCTGCGGATCGGCGCCGGGGCGGAGCCCGGCGGACCTGACCTCGCGCGCGTCGGCGCGCTCGAGATCCGGCTCGACCTCGGCGCCCTCATCGAGGGCCGACTCGTCGCGGCGAGCCTCCGTCTCGTCGAGCCCGTGCTGGAGCTGCCGCTCCCGGAAAGCGTCGGCTCGGGGAACGGCGGCGCGATCGGGATCGACCGCCTCGCCGTCGAGCGCGGCACGGTGGTCTGGCACCGTCCCGAGGGAACCGAGCGAATCGAGGCGATCGACCTCGTCGCGTCGGTCGACAGCCTTTCGGGGCCGTTCCGCGCGAGCGGGACGGCGCGCTGGCGCGGCGCCGCGCTCCGCTTCGACGGCGAGACGGGCGCGCTCGACGGCGACCGCGTGCCGCTCGCGATCACCGTCGAGGCCGGGCGGGCCGGCCGGATCGAGGCGCGCGCCGATCTCGCCGACGGCACCGCCAAGGGGCAGATCGCGGCGAGCGGCGAGGATCTGGGCGCGCTCCTCGCGCTGGCCGGATCCCCGGTCCCGGCGCTGGAGGGCCTCAAATACGCGCTTTCCGGCCCGCTCGAGGTCTCGGCCGAGCGTCTTCTCCTCGCGGACGCGACGGTCGGGCTCGACGAGGCGCGCGGCAAGCTTGCGCTCGACGCAAGTCTCGGCGCGGCGCCCTCGATCGAGGCGCGGCTCGCGCTGCCGAGCCTCGATCTCGACCGGATCGCCGCGCCGGCAGGCGGTGGCGCTCCCTTCGCTCTTCCGGAGAGCGTCGCGGCGCATGTCGAGGCGACGGTCGGCATCCTGCGCTTCAAGGGCGAGGTCGTGCGCCAGGCGCGGCTCGACGCGCGCCTCGACAAGGGCACGCTCGAGATCGCGCGCGCCGCCGCGCTCCTTCCGGGCGGCGGCGACGTCGCGCTCGCCGGCAGGCTCGCTTCCGCGAACGGCGTCCCGCGATTCGAGGGCTCGGTGGAGCTCGCCGCCGACAATTTCCGCGAGCTTCTCGCATGGCTCGGCGCCGCGCTGCCCTCGCTTCCGCAAGACCGGCTGCGCCGTGTGAGCCTCGCGGCGAAGCTCGCCGCGCAGCCCGAGCGCATCGACATCGCCTCGCTCGACCTCTCGTTCGATGCGACGCGGGCGCGGGGCGCGGCCACCGTGGCGCTGCGCGAGCGCATCGGCATCGGCGCGCGTGTCGCGCTCGACCGGCTCGTCCTCGAGCCGTACCTCGCCGCGTTGGAGGGCGGGGGCGGCGGCGGCCTGCCGCTCGATCTCAACGTCGACGCCGCCGTCGACCTCCTCACCTGGCGGGGCGTGAACCTCGGCGGCGTCAAGCTCGCCGCGGTGCTGCAGCAGGGCGCCGTCACCGTGCGCGAGGCGAGCGTCGAGGACCTCGCCGGGGCGACGGCGAGCGCCTCGGGCGAGCTCAAGGACGGAAGGCTGCGCGGCGCCGTCGAGGCGAGCGGCCCGGAGCTCGCGCGCCTCGTCCGCCTCTGGGATCCGTCCTGGACGCGCGACCTCGGCGCCTTCCGGATCGACGGCAACGCGGAAGGCGACCTTTCCGCGCTCGCGCTCGACGCGAAGCTCGACATGCTGGGCGGCACGCTCTCGGCGAGCGGCACCGCGGGGCTCGACAGGACCGCGCTCGCCGTGACCGCGCGCCATCCGAGCCTGCGCCGCCTCCTTGCCGGGCTCGGCCATCGCAGCGCCGGCGAGCCGGGGCCCTTGGCGGCGTCGTTCCGCCTTGCCGGCGAGGGCGGCACGTGGCGCGCCGACGACCTCGAGATCGCGGCGGGGAGCGCGCGGATCTCCGGCTTCGTCGCGCTCGACGCGCGCGCCTCGAAACCGCGCCTCGAGGCCCGGCTCGACGCCGCCGGCGAGATCGCAATCGATCCCTATCTCGAGGCGCGGCAGTCGGCGTCGCTTCCGATCCATCCGGCTCAGGCGCAAGGCGGCCTGCCGGCGCCCCCCGACCGCTGGTCGCGCGAGCGGCTCGATCTCGGCTGGCTCGCCGCCTTCGACGGCGCCGCCGACGTGACGGCGGAGGCCGTGCGCTGGGGCGACTGGCGGCTCGAAGCGGGAGGCGCGAGGCTCGAGGTGGCGGACGCCGCGCTCGCGGTGAAAAGCCTCGACGGGCGCATCTTCGGCGGCACGCTGTCGGGCGAGGGAAGCCTCGGCGACCGCTTCGCGGCGAAGCTCTCGCTCCGCGACGCCGCTCTCGCCGCGCTCGGTCTCGGGCGCGTCGAAGGCACCGGCGCGCTCGATTTCGACGTCGCGGGGAGCGGGCAGAGCCCCTACGAGATCGTCTCGCGGCTTTCCGGGGCGGCGCGCATCGCGGCGCGGAACGGAAGGTTCAGCGGCATCGACCTGCGCGCGGTCTCCGACCGGCTCCACAACATCGACCGGATCACCGACGTCCTCGCCCTCGTGCGCGAGGCCGCGGGCGGGACGACCCGGTTCAGCGCGCTCGACGGCACGTTCCGGATCGAGCGCGGCATCGCGCGGAGCGAGGATCTGAGGCTCGTCGCCGACGCGGGCGAGGCGACCGCGACCGCGCGGCTCGACCTTCCGGCGTGGACGATCGAGAGCCTCGTCTCCTTCCGCCTCACCGATCATCCGGGCTCGCCGCCGCTCGGGCTCATTCTCGAGGGGCCCATCGATTCGCCGCGGCGCAGCTTCGACACCCGCGCCTTGCAGCAATACCTCGCCGGAAAGGGAATCGAGCGGCTCCTGCGCGGGCTGGCGCGCTGAGCTCGGCAGCGCGAAAAAATACAGGCGGAAACAGGCGGCGGGCCGGCGCGGCGCGGCCTCGCCGCGGCGGGCAGGGACGGCCCGCTCGAGGCGGCCTTTCCTGAAAAAACAGGAATGGAAACAGGAAAGGGCCTTCGGGAGCCCCGCCGGCCTCTCCCTGCAAATGCAGGGAAAATGCAGGCCCGCCCCGCCGGCGAGGTCGTGGGCTGAACGGGCGTGGTTGCTATCGGAAAGCCGAACATAGCCGGAACATTCTATCCGCAATCTTGACTTCGGTGCAACCGAAAAGGTTGTATATAGAGACGGTTTGGATATACGCCTGCTCCCGAACGCCATCCGACCTTCCCCGCCCCCGCGGAGTCCGTCGCGGGCGAGTCCTTGGGCTTCGGCTACTTCCGGAGCTGGGACAGGATGCTCGGGTCGGTGATCCGGTCGTCGAAAGAGAGCATCAGCGCCTTCGAGAGGATGACTGAAAGGAGTCGGTCGCCTTCGAACGGGAGAAACGTCGCGTCCCACGGCTCGGGCGCGTCCCGCGGCACGATGCAGAGATAGACGTCGTCGTCCCTGAAGACGTTGGCGGAGCCGAGATGGATCCGGTAGGTGCGCAGGTTCCCGCGCACGACGAGATGGCGGTCGGAGAGCGAGCAGCGCTCGGCGATGGCGAGAGAGGGAATTATCTCGGCCAGGATCTCTCTGCGGTTTTCGCCCGAAGCCACGAGCGGCGCGCTGGCGTGCTGCTCCCAGTAGATCCGGGCCGTGTCCCGCCACTGGTTCGGATGCTCGGCATCGGCGCCGCGATCGATCCAGTACGGGTCGTTGCCGATCGAGGCGACCCCGATGAAGAGATCGACGTCCCGCATCACTTCCGAGAAGAGGCGCGGCGGCACGGCCTCGAGCGGGACGGGGTCGCCGAGCGCTTCGCGCCCCTCCGCTTCGTTCGTCAGCCGGCGGAATCGCACGCGATCGGTCGCGATGAACACGTACGCGCCCGTGTCGGTGACCTCCGCATCCATGCCGCCGGCGGCCTCGGTCCAGAGCTCGGCGGCAAGGCCGTAGTCGCGCATGCGCACATGCGTGGGCTGATCGTTCGGAACGTCGGCGCAGATCCTCAAAGTCGCGCGCCACCCGCGACGCCGCGCGAGGGCGACGCTCTGGTGCTGACGCAGGATGTGGCCGGCGAACCTGTTGGAGTAGAGCCCGATCGCCCGCTCGGCGTCGGTGAGCGGGTAGACCTCCCTGTGCGCCTGCTTGAACGGCTGGACGAGCTTGCGCTCCATGAGGAAGGCGCGCCAGAGGGCGACGTCTTCCTGTGGGACGTCGAGCGGATGCCATAGCGTGACGACGTGGTCGTCGCGCAGCCCGGCCGCCTGCCGGCCGCGCGCGTCGACCGGGGCCCCGTCGGGCCAGAGGAAGGAACGGGATTCTCCTCCCGGTCCGGCGACGGTCCAGATCAGCCGCCGCGCGATCGTCCCGACCACGGGATGGTCGAGGAACCGCTCGCGCCAGACCGCGAGCGGCCAGGATCTCCTCGCCAGGTAGAGGCTCTCGATCCGCTGACGGTGAACGGGAAGCGCTTGGGCGAGGGTCTTGCCGAGCTCCTTCAGCTCCTTCAACGCGGCCCGGCTCTCCTTGTCGGCCTTGATCGCGGCGGGAACGGTCTTCACGGGCCTGCCGTCCGAGCGCGCGAGCTCGACGTCGACGCGCGTCGTCGACCGCACGCGGAGCGTCGCGGCGAAGTCGCCGAGCCGCAGCGACTTGACGCCGACCTCGCCGAGGCCGAGGTCGGGGGCGGACAGCTCCTCCAGGTCTTCGACCGTCATGCCGGCGCGCTCGGCCGCCGCTGCCATCGCCGCCGCGATCTGCTTCGAGAGCCGCTCGTCCCGGACCCCGAGCTTGATTCGCCCGAGGGCCTGGACGGCTTCCGGCGAGGCGATCTCGCCGAGCGCCAGGATGCAGGCATTGGCCGCGCGGAGCGAGCGGTACTCGACGCCGCCGCCTTGGATCGAGACACGCACGAGCGTCGCTTCCGCGCCCTTCCGAAGCGCGGCGACGACCTCCTCGTCGCGCCAGTTCGTCAGCATCCATGCGGCGGCGCGCACGAGCCGCGCAGCCCCCTCCGAGAGCACCGCAGGGTCTTGCATGCTCCAGCTCCGGAGAGTCCAGAGCGGGAAGGGAGGGCTGAAGAAGGCGAGGAGGGCAGCGGCTTCCGGGCTGCCCGTCAGCTCGATGTCCTCGAGCGCGTAGCGGCAGAAGCTCCGAAAGCGAATCACATCCGGCCGAAGCCGCACGAGCCCGGAGGGATCCTTCGCGACGGGCAGGGTTCCGAGCCAGTCGACGATCGCGCGCCTGATGCGGCGACCATTCCGGCCGGAGGCGATCTCGCGGGCGCGCGCCGCCCACTTCTCGGACGGTTTCGCGCCGCGGAACGACCAGAGAAACCCTCGCAGGTATTCCTGCCGGCCGCAGGGAAGCCCGGCAAGGATGCGCGCATTCGGGACCCAGGCGCCGGACCAGTCCTCCATGGCGGGAAGCTCGTGCCAGTACGCGTCGTCCTCGCGCATTTTCGCGAGCCAGGCGCGATCGTACTCCCAGCCCCATCCTCCGGCGGCCCCCAGAACGCGAAGGAAGGCCGCCTCGCCCTGCCGCGTGTCGAGGTTCATGAGCGGCCAGTCGAGGGCGGGGTTCGCCGCGACAATGGCCTGCGCCGCCCGCGAGCGGGCGCGGAGCCCGGCGGTGATCCCGACCCACCGGCCCGCCCGCGCCTCCGCCGTCAGAGGCTGCCACGCATCGATCCAGGCCTCGAGCTTTCCGTCGGCGTCGGCGGCGCCGGAAGCCTTCTTCCCGGCGCTTCGCCGTGCCGGCCGCGCTTCCACGCGTCAGCCTCCGACCAACGGGAGGAGCCGCAGGAAGACGACCCGGCTCGTGGTCCGGAACGGGATCTCCTCGTCGAGATCGGTGACCTGCCGCCCGTCGACGATGAGGAAGAAGGCGTTCTTGCGGAAGCCTTCGAGCGCCAGCTTCGTGGCCGCTTCGAGAGTCGTCGGCGCGGGCGGCGCGCCCCGCGGCCGGGAATAAGGGTTGAGCCGCCGCATCATGTCGGCGTCGACGAGCGGGGGCGGCCCGTCCCGGCCGACCGGGGCGCAATGCTTTCGGCGCGGCTTCCTGTCCCTCGCCTCGGGGCTTTCGCGTCGTGCCTCCCATTCGAGGCGGACGCGCTCGGCGATCAGCGTGCGCGCGGTGAGGCGCATCGTGTTGCCGAACTCGACGACGAGAGCCTCCTTTCCGAGGCGCCCGTTCGTTTGATCGCGCAAGGTCAGCCGCATCGCCGTACCTCGTTCCTCGGACGCGTGTCCTCGGAACAATACGTGAACGTCCGCCTTCCTTCAACCTCTAGTTTCGGGCTGCGGTTCGGGCGGGGAGAGCGCCCCTTCCTTGGCGCGGTCGAGGACGTAGAGGCGGAGGGCGCTCGCGAGGTTCCGCGTGCCGCGGCCGGCGTCGATCTCGCCGACGAGCGCGGCGAGGGAAAGGCCGCGCGCGGCGGCGAGGCAATCGAGCGCCTCCCAGAACGGCGCCTCGAGCGCGACGCTGGTGCGGTGCCCGGCGATCCGGATCGAGCGCTTCCTCACTTGGGGCCGAGCATCTCCTCCGGGCGGACGGCGGCCTCGAACTCCTCCTGCGTCAGATAGCCGAGCGCGACGGCGGCGGCCTCGAGGCTCGTCCCTTCCTTGTGCGCCTTCTTCGCCACCTCGGCCGCCTTGTCGTAGCCGATGCGGGGGCTCAAGGCCGTCACGAGCATCAGCGAATTATGGAGGAGCTCGTCGATCCGTTCCCGGTTCGCCTCGATGCCGGCGACGCAGTTGTCGGCGAAGCTCTCGGCCGCGTCGGCGAGGAGGCGGATCGACTGCAGCACGTTGTAGATGATGACGGGCTTGAAGACGTTGAGCTCGAGATGCCCCTGCGCGCCGGCGACGGTGACGGCGACGTGGTTTCCCATCACCTGCGCGCAGACCATCGTCATCGCCTCGGCCTGGGTCGGGTTGACCTTGCCCGGCATGATCGAGGAGCCGGGCTCGTTCTCCGGGAGGCGCAGCTCGCCGAGCCCGCAGCGCGGCCCCGAGCCCAAGAGGCGGATGTCGTTCGCGATCTTGTTGAGCGAGACGGCGAGGACGTTGAGCGCGCCCGAGAGCTCGACGAGCGCGTCGTGGGTCGCGAGCGCCTCGAACTTGTTCGGGTTCGAGACGAAGGGAAGGCCGGTGATCTTCGCCACTTCCTCGGCGAAGCGCTCGGCGAAGCCGGGCTTGGCGTTGAGCCCGGTGCCGACGGCGGTGCCGCCCTGGGCCAGCATGAGGAGCCGCGGCAGCGTCGCCTCGATGCGCGCGATGCCGAGCTCGACCTGGCGCGCATAGGCGCCGAATTCCTGGCCGAGCGTCAAAGGCGTCGCGTCCTGAAGGTGGGTGCGGCCGATCTTGATGATGCCGGCGAAGGACGCCGCCTTCTCGGCGAGGGCGGCGCGGAGCTTGCCGAGCGCCGGGAGGAGGCGGCGATGCAGCTCCTCCACGGCCGCGATATGCATTGCGGTCGGAAAGCTGTCGTTCGACGACTGGCCCATGTTGACGTGATCGTTCGGGTGGACCGGGGATTTCGAGCCGAGCCGGCCGCCGAGGAGCTCGATCGCCCGGTTCGCGATCACCTCGTTGGCGTTCATGTTGGTCTGCGTCCCCGACCCGGTCTGCCAGACGACGAGGGGGAAGTGGCCGGCGAGCCTGCCGTCGATCACCTCTTCCGCCGCGGCGACGATCGCCTCGCCGAGCCGCTCGTCGAGCGCGCCCAGCGCCATGTTGGCGCGCGCGGCCGCCTGCTTCTGGATGCCGAGCGCGCGGATGAGCGGCTCCGGCATGCGCTCGCCGCCGATCCGGAAGTTCTGCAGCGAGCGTTGCGTCTGGGCGCCCCAGTAGCGGTCGGCCGGCACCTCGACCGTGCCCATCGTGTCGCTTTCCTGCCGCGTCATCGAGCTCCTCCGGATGTTTGATCTAGATCAAAGCGTCGCGCTTTCGGACCCCCAGCAATTCGCGCGGAAACGCAAGAGACATGGGGGTAACGTGATGAGTGCTGCCGAAAAAGCCTATCTCGCGCTCGTCATTGCCGGCTTCGTCGTCTTCGTGGCAATGCTCTTCGCGCAGTCGATGCGCTCGAAATAGAGCCGGCGCCGCGCGGGAACAGAGCACGCCGGGCGCCGTTCCCGCTGCATGGCGAAAGCGAAATCGAAACAGCAGCAGATGGCCGCGGGCGCGGCTCTGTCCGCCAAGCGCGGCGAGCGTCCGAAGTCGAGCCTCAAGGGCGCCTCGAAGAGCATGGTCCAATCGATGAGCGAGGAGGACCTGCACGAGATGGCCAGCGTCGGGCGCAAGAAGCTGCCGAAGCGCAAGACGGCTTCGCGGGCGGGCGCCGCGAAGAAGGGCTCGAGCCGGAAGACCGCCCGAAAGACGGGTGCGCAGAAGAGCCCGGCACGGAAGCCCGCGGGACGGAAGTCGACGGCGCGGAAGAAGGCCGCGCCCAAGCGGTAGCCCGCCTACCTCTCCTCTCCCTCTCTGCCCTCCGCCGGCACGAAGCGGAGCGAGACCCCGTTCATGCAATAGCGCAAGCCGGTCGGCGGCGGGCCGTCCTTGAAGACATGGCCGAGATGGCCGCCGCAGCGCGCGCAATGGACCTCGGTGCGGGGATAGAGGAGGAAGTAGTCGGTCGAGGTCTCGACCGCGCCTTCCTTCGGCGCCCAGAAGCTCGGCCAGCCGGTGCCGCTGTCGAACTTGGTGTCGGAGCCGAAGAGCTCGTTGCCGCAGCCGGCGCAGAGATAGGTTCCGGGCGCGTAGTTCTTGTCGAGCGGGGAAGAGCCGGCGCGCTCGGTGCCGTGCTTGCGCAGCACCCGGTACTGCTCGGGTGAAAGGATCTGACGCCACTCGGCGTCGGTCTTCTCGATCTTGTCCATCGCGCCTCGCCAGCCTGAAGCGTAGGAAGGGCGGCGCGGGCCGGCGCCGCCCGAGAGAACGCCCGTCCCCTCGACAGCCAAGATGGTGCGCGCGGGGCCGGCGCGCCAGATCCGGCGGGCGCACGAGCGCGCGACCCGTCGGGCGCCATATTGACGCTCGCGCGCATCGGCGGGAAACATGCGCCCGTCTCCGAGGCGGAAGGGAATTCGCTCATGAGCATCATCGACGAGGCCGGCGGCAGGGCGCGCGCCGCCGTCCAAGCGCCCGCGGCCGCGGCGCCGACCATCTTCCGGTGCGCGCCGTGAGCCTGCTCTTCGGCGACGAGCACAGGCTCCTGCGCGAGCAGCTCGCGCGCTTCGTCGCGACCGAGGTGAAGCCGGTCGCCGCGCGCTGGGAGGAGGAGGGGATGGTGCCGCGCGAGGTGCTCCGCCGCATGGGCGCGCTCGGCTTCCTCGGGCTCCGCGTCCCGGAGGAATACGGCGGCGCCGGCATGGACGTCCGCGCCTCGGTCGTCCTCGCCGAGGAGCTCGGGCGATCGACCTTCGGCGGCTTCGCCATCACCGTCCTCGTCCATACCGACATGGCGAGCCCGCACCTTCTCCACGGCGGCAGCGAGGCGCAGAAGCGGCGCTGGCTGCCGGGCATCGCGAAGGGCGAGATCGTGACCGCGATCGCGGTCACCGAGCCCGGCGCGGGCTCGGACGTCGCCTCGATCCGCACCCGCGCGGAGCGGCGCGGCGGCGACTGGGTGCTGAACGGCGCCAAGATGTTCATCACCAACGGGCCGGAGGCGAACCTCGTCTTCGTGGCGGCGCGCACCGACCCCGCGGCGAAAGGGAGCCGGGGCATCTCGATCTTCGCCGTGGAGAAGGGAACGCCCGGCTTCACCGTCGGGCGGCGCCTCGACAAGATGGGCTGGCGCTCCTCGGACACGGGCGAGCTCGTGTTCGAGGATTGCCGCGTGCCGGCGGAGAACCTCGTCGGCGAGGAGAACCGCGGCTTCTACGCTGTGATGCGGAACTTCCAGAACGAGCGCCTCGTCGCCGCGGCGCTCGCGATGAGCGAGGCCGAGACCGCGATCGAGCTCACCCTCGCCTATGTCAAGGAGCGGCAGGCCTTCGGCGGCGCGCTCTGGGAGAAGCAGACGATCCGCCAGAACCTCGCCATGCTCGCCGCCAAGGTCGAGGCCGGGCGCCGCCTCGTCCACCACTGCGCCGCGCTCGATCTCGAGGGGCGGGACGCGGTGCGCGAGGTCTCGATGGCGAAGGCGTATTGCGGCGAGCTCGTCAACGAGGTCATGTACAAGTGCCTGCAGTATCACGGCGGCGCGGGCTACATGCGCGAGAGCGCGATCGAGCGGATGACGCGGGACGCCCGCGTCCAGTCGATCGGCGGCGGGGCCACCGAGGTGATGCTCGAGGAAGTGGCGAAGCGCCTGTGAGCGCCGTGGCGGGCCCGGCTCCGGCGGCAGCGGCCGAGGAGGACCTTTCCGCCGCCGAGGGCAGCGAGCGTCGCTCGAAGACGGCGGACCGCGTCCTCGCACGGCTCGAGGCGCTCTATCCGAGATCGATCGACCTTTCGCTCGACCGCATCCGGCGCCTCATGCGCGCGCTCGGCGACCCGCAGGACGGGCTGCCGCCGGTCGCCCATGTCGGCGGCACGAACGGCAAGGGCTCGACGGTCGCCTACATGCGCGCCGTGCTCGAGGCGGCCGGCCACCGCGTCCATGCCTACACCTCGCCGCATCTCGTCCGCTTCAACGAGCGGATCCGGGTCGCCGGGCGCCTCATCGACGACGACGCGCTGGTGCCGATCCTCGAGGAGGTGGAGCGGGTGAACGCGGGGCGGCCCATCACTTTCTTCGAGGTGACGACGGCGGCGGCGTTCCTCGCCTTCGCGCGCGTTCCCGCCGACGCCGTCCTCCTCGAGGTGGGGCTCGGCGGAAGGCTCGACGCGACGAACCTCGTCGCGCGGCCCGCAGTCTCGGTGCTGGCGCCGATCTCGCTCGACCATTTCGACTTCCTCGGCGACACGATCGAGAAGATCGCGGCCGAGAAGGCCGGCATCCTGAAGCCGGGCGTGCCCGCGGTCGCGGGGCCGCAGCCCGAAGCGGCGGCGCGCATTCTCGACGAGGCCGCCGAGCGGGTCGGCACGCGCGTCGCCCTCCACGGCCGCGACTGGCATGAAGGCGACGTGCCGCAGCCGGCGCTCGCCGGGCGGCACCAGGTCGACAACGCGGCGCTCGCGCTCGAGGCGCTGAAGCGGATGCCGTTCGCGATCCCCGACGCGGCGCGCGCGGCGGTCGGCCGTGCGGAATGGCCGGGGCGCCTCCAGCTCTTGACGAAGGGGAGGCTCGTCTCGCTCCTGCCGCGAGGGACGGCGCTCTATCTCGACGGCGGCCACAACGAGAGCGCCGGGCACGCCCTCGCCGAATGGGTCGCTTCCGGCGAGAAGCCGGTCGACGCCGTCCTCGGCATGCGCGCGAACAAGGCGCTCGCGGCCTTTCTCGCGCCGCTCGGGCCGCAGCTCCGGCGCCTCGTCGCCGTGCCGATCCCGGGCGACGGCCTCTCGACGCCGACCGGGCGCATCGCCGATGCGGCGCGCGCGGCGGGCGTCGCCGAGGTCGCGACCGCCCCGTCGGTCGAGGCGGCGGTCGCCGCGCTCGCCGCCGACGCGCCGGCGCGGCTCCTCGTCTGCGGCTCGCTCTATCTCGCCGGGAGCGTTCTCGCGGAGAACGGGTAAAGGCGGCCCTCGCCCTCCGCGTCTCCCGCCGACCGCTTCTCACGGTCAACGCCCGACATCACGCGCGGGCCACGCCTCCCATTGATGCAAGTCATGCGAGGCGGGCGAATTCCAAGCCAACGTCGCCGAAACGCGCCGGCGGCCGGAAGAGGAATTCCGGTCGAAGGCGCGATCTCGTCCATGCCGGGGAGAACGACCGATTCCCATGGATCAGAATTTCTGGATCGCTCTTGCCGCCGGCACGATCGCAGCCGCCGTGACGACCGGCGGAATCATCTGCATTCGGCGCTACGAAGACTGGGCGCGGCGAAACGCGGCCTATTTCGCCAGCTTCGCGGCGGGCGTCCTCATCGCGGTCTCGTTTCTCCATATCGTGCCGACCTCGATCCGCCTCGACGAGCGGGCGCCGGCGTTTCTCTTCATCGGCTATTTGTCGATGCATCTCTTCAATCGCTTCCTCGCCGCCTATGTCTGCGACAAGCCGCAGACGGCGGATTACGCGATCGGCCTGGTGCCTCTGTTCGGCATCGGCCTTCACTCCTTCGTCGACGGCATCGTCTTCGCGATCGGCTTCAACGTGAGCGCGCTCACCGGCGTCCTGGTCGCGATCGGATTGATTCTGCACGAGTTCCCGGAGGGAGTCGTGACCTATACGTTGCTTCTACGAAGCGGCTTCACCGCGCGGCGGTCCTTCACGCTCGCTTTCGCCGCCGCGGCGGCGACGACGCCCGTCGGAACGCTCGTCTCGTACCCGTTCATCCGGATGATCGACGAGCCGGTCCTGGGACTCTTGCTCGCGTTCTCGGCGGGCGCTCTCATCTATGTCGGCGCAACGCACCTCCTCCCGCACGCGGAGGAGAAGCCGAGCCGATTCAGCCTCCTCGCGCTCGTCGCCGGCGCGCTTGTCGCGCTCGGCATCGTGCTGACCAAGGGGTGAGGGCGTGAGCCGGCAGGTGGAGCGGTAATCCGGCGTCGCGCGCTATCGGCGCGCCGCGTCCGGCGGCGGCGCGTCGACGCCCGCTTCCGTCACGACGTGATTCATCGGCACGTCGAAGGGCTGCGGGAAGATCGTCTCGAGGCGGCCGAGCTCGAAGCCGACCCCGATCGCGACCGGGCGCGGCGAAAGGCTGCCGAGCGTCCGGTCGAAATAGCCGCCGCCGTAGCCGAGGCGATAGCGCGCGGCGTCGAAGCCCACGACCGGCGCCATCAGGAGCTCCGGCACGACCTCCTCGCTGCCGGCGGGCACCGGAATGTCCCAGATCCCGCTCGTCATGGGGGTCTCGGGCGACCAGAGGCGGAAGATCATCGGGCGCTTCTTCTCGATCACCACGGGAAGCGCGATGCGGAAGCCTTCGCCGAGAAGGCGCGTCGCAAGCGGGCGCGGGTCGAACTCGGCCTTGAAGGGCCAGTAGATGCCGATGGTGCGCGCCCCGCTCGCGCGGACGAGCGCCTCGAGCCGCGGCTCGATCGCCGCGCCCCATTCCCGCCGCGTCTTCGGCGGCGTCGCCATCCGGCGCTCGATCAGCGCCGCGCGGGTCGCGCGCCGCCACGCCTTCACTTCGCTCTCGTCCATCACCGCAGCCTGATCCGGTGCGCGTAGGTCTTGCCGTCGCTCAGCACGATCTCGCGGAAGCCGAGCATCTCGGCGAGATCGTAGAAGGTGAAGCTCTCTTCCGTGCCGAGGTCCTGGAAGAGCGGGCTCTGCCGCGCGATGGTCGTCAGCGCCGCCATGTGCGCGCGCGCCCGGTAGATCGTGTCGAAATCCTCGCCGAGGCCGATGATGATCATCTTCTCGGCTTGGTCGCCCTTGGCGAAGAGCATGTAGGAAGGCGGATAGGGCAGCTCGAGCTGCTGAGCGAGCATCACGGCGACGAAGCCGAGGCGCCGCGCGCGGTCGCTGTCCTCGAGCGCCTGCGCGCGCGGCTTGTAGAACTCCGTCGAGCTGACCGTCGGGTAATAGTAGCCTTCGTGCCGGTTTCCGGTCTCGGCGCCTGCTTGCATCTGGGCGCAGCCGGCGAGCGCCGCCGCGACGATGAGCGCGGCGAGCCGTCTCACCGCGACAGCACCCGGTCGATCCAGCGAAGGAACCCGCCCATCTCCGTCCCCCCTTCCGTCGCGCGCGGCGGCGGCGCGTCGAAGCGGCGCTCGCGCGGCGGCAGATACTTGTTGACCGGCTTGTAGCCGAGTTCCGGCATGAGGTCGACCCCGCCGCGCGCGGCGACGAGACGGGAGACGGGCGAGTCGGGATCGCCGAGATCGCCGAAATGCCGCGCCGAGGCGGGGCAGGTCGAAACGCACGCCGGAACGCGCTCTTCCTCCTCGAGCGTCTCGTTGTAGATGCGGTCGATGCAGAGCGTGCATTTCTTCATCACGCCCGCGTCGTCGTCGAACTCGCGCGCGCCGTAAGGGCAGGCCCAGGAGCAGAGCTTGCAGCCGATGCAGGTCTCGGCATTGACGAGCACGATCCCGTCCTCGGCGCGCTTGTAGGACGCGCCGGTGGGGCACACGGTGACGCAGGCCGGCTCCTCGCAATGAAGGCACGATCTCGGGAAATGCACCGTGCGGCCGTCGCCGCTCTCGTCGTCGACCTCGAAAGTGTGGATGCGGTTGAACCAGACCCCGCGCGGCTCCTTCTGGTAGGGGTCGCGGTCGGGGAGCGGCGCCGAGTGGCCGCCCGTGTTCCATTCCTTGCAGACGACCGCGCAGGCCTGGCAGCCGACGCACTGGTCGAGGTCGATGACGAGCCCGAGCTTCTTGGGGCCAGGAGGCGGCAGGGCGGTCACGGATTCCACCGCACGATGCCGGGGGCGGGACCGATGCCCCCGGGCGGCCGCAGCGTCTCGAAGCGGGGCGACGGCGCCGCCGCCGTCTCGGCTTTGCGGAGCCTCACGCGGAGGTCGTACCAGGCCGCCTGGCCGGTGACCGGGTCGGCGTTGGCAAGGCGCCCGTCCGGCAGGAGCTCGCAGATGAGGTGGTTGAGAAGAAAGCCTTGCGTCGCCTCGGGCGCCGCCGGGTCGAGATTCCACGCGCCGGCGCGCTTGCCGATCGCGTTCCAGGTCCAGACGGTGCCAGGCTCGACGCCGGAGGAGAGGCGGATCCGCGCCGTCACCGTCCCGTTGCGGCTCTCGATCTCGACGAGGTCGCCGTCGGCGAGGCCGAGCCGCTCCGCGGTCGCGCGATGGACGTAGAGGCAATTCTTGGAAAGGATCTGGCGCAGCCAGGCGTTCTGAGAATGCCACGAGTGGTACATCGGCATCGGGCGCTGCGTCACCGCGGCGAGCGGCAGGTCGCTCTCGTCGAGCGGGGGGTACCAGAACGGCAGCGGGTCGCAGTAGAGGGCGACGCGCCGGCGCAGATGCTCGGGCGGCTGGATGGGCCCGTGGCCCTCCGCGGCGCGGCGGAATTTCTGCAGCGGCTCGGAATAGAGCTGCAGCACGATCTGGTCGGTCGTCTCGACGAAGCCCATGCGCTTGGCCGCTTCGAGATAGGCCTTGTTCGCGTGCTTGTAGTAGAGCGCGTCCTCGGGCAGCCGCCCGCGCCAGAAGCAGCCGTTCTCGACATAGCGCCGAAGCTGGTCCGGATTGGGTTCGCCGTTGGGGCCGCGAAAGCCCATGAGCGGGCCGACGCCGGGCTTGCGCTCGTGATTGACGAGGTAGTCGGGGTACCCGCCGGGGTATTTCGGCCGCCCGTCCTCGTCGACGAAGCCGGGAAGCTCGAGCCGCGCGCCGAGCTCGATCAGCACGTCCTGGAACGGGCGCACGTCGCGGTCGGGCGCGAGGACCGGCTGGCGGATCGCGTCGCCCGGGCCCTCGGCGCTGCCGATCGGCCGGTCGAGCATCGAGATGCAGTCCCATCGCTCGAGATAGGTCGTATCGGGCAGCACGAGATCGGCGTAGGCGACCATCTCGGAGAAGAAGGCGTCGGAATAGATGATGCGCGGGATCCTGTAACTGCCGTCCGGCCGCTTGTCGGTCAGCATGCGCATGGTCTCGGGCGGGTTCATCGCCGAGTTCCACGACATGTTGGCCATGTACATGAAGAGCGTGTCGATCTCGTAAGGATCGCCCGCCCATGCGTTGCGCACCACCATGTGCATGAGGCCGTGGAGCGCGAGCGGCGCCTCCCAGGAATACGCCTTGTCGATGCGCATCGGCGTTCCGTCCGCCTCGACGAGGAGGTCCTCGGGTCCGGCAGGATTGCCGAGCGGGCTGCCGCCCAACGGCGCTCCGGGAGCGGTCCGCTTGCCGGCCGGCTTCGGCCCCACCGGCATGTGACGCGGGAAAGGCGCCTTGTAGCGCCAGGCGCCGGGCGTATCGACGGCGCCGATCAGCATCTGCAGGAGGTGCAGCGCGCGGCAGGTCTGAAAGCCGTTCGAATGCGCCGAGATGCCGCGCATCGCGTGCATCGCGACGGGGCGCCCGATCATCGTCGCGTGACGCCGCCCGGCCCAGTCGGTCCAGGGCTGGTCGAGCACGATCGCCTCGTCGAAGGCGGCGCGTGCGATCTCGGCGGCGAGGCGCCGTATCGTCTCGGCGGGAATGCCGCACCGCGCCGCCACCGCCTCCGGCGCGTAGGACGCGTCGAGATAGCGCTCGGCGACGAGATGGAAGACGGGAACGGCTTCGGCGCCGTCGGCGAGCCTCACCTCGCCGACGATGCGCGGCGAGACGTCGATGGCGCTCGACGGAACGGCGGCGTCCGTGCGCCTGTCCCAGACGAGCGTCCGTCCCTCGGCGTCGCGCGCGAAGAGTCCGTCGTCGCGCCGCACCAGCCACGGCGCGTTCGTGTAGCGCGCGAGAAAGTCGAGATCGATGCGGTCGCTCTTCAGGAGCTCGTGGACGAGCGCGAGCACGAGGAGCCCGTCGGTGCCGGGCTTCACCGCGAGCCATTCGTCCGCGACCGCCGAGTAGCCGGTGCGCACGGGGTTCACCGAGACGATCTTCGCGCCGCGCTCCTTCAGCTTCGCGAGCCCGAGCTTGATGGGGTTGGAATCGTGGTCCTCGGCGACGCCGAAGAGAAGGAGAAGGCGGGTCCGCTCCCAGTCGACCTCGCCGAACTCCCAGAAGGTGCCGCCGACCGAGTAGAGCCCGCCCGCCGCCATGTTGACGGAGCAGAAGCCGCCATGCGCCGCGAAGTTCGGCGTTCCGAACTGCGCCGCCCACCAGCCGGTGAGGGACTGGCTCTGGTCGCGTCCGGTGAAGAAGGCGAGGCGCTTGGGATCGGTGCGCCGGATGGCGCCGAGCCATTCCGTCGCGAGGGCGAGCGCCTCCTCCCACTCGATCTCCTTGAACTCGGCCTTGCCGCGCTCGCCGACGCGCAGCAGCGGCTTCCGGAGCTTCGCCGGCGACATCTGTTGCATGATGCCGGCCGATCCCTTGGCGCAGAGCACGCCGCGATTGACCGGGTGACGGCGATTGCCCTCGATGAAGCGGATGCGGCCGTTCTTCAGATGGACGTTGATGCCGCATCTGCACGCGCACATGTAGCACGTCGTCTGCTTCACTTCGTCGGCGGTCGCCCGCGAGGTCTCGATCGCCTCGGGCGGGCCGGCCAGTCGCTCCAGAATATCGCGCGGCACCAAGCGACTATAACCGTCGCCCTTCGTTAGCGAAACGATTGCGGTCGGTTACAAAACTTCACCCGAATCGCAGAAACACGAGAGCCTTCCTTCGGGTTTATCAGGTCGAGAACATTGTCGAGGCGCGGCGGCGACGCGCCGAGGAGGGCCGAAAATGCGAAAGCTGCTTCTCGTCGGCGCGGCGTTTCTGGCTGCCGCCGGCACCGTGGCGAACGCGGCGGATGAGCCCTTTCCGGGCGCCGAGGCGAAGGGCTGCCTCGCATGGCCCGCCGCGATGGCCGCGGCGCGGATCCATCATCCCGACGCCTCGCTCGTCGAGATCTTCGACGGCCCGATGGCGCTGCAGCTGATCGAGGTCGTCAACAAGGTGCCGCCGCAGTCGCAGTTCGACGGCGATCAAGCCGCGCTCTTCTTCAAACCGGACGCAGACCAGTTCCTGGTCGTGATCGGCGAGCGCGACTGCGCGCGGACCGTGGTCGAGCTGCCCGCCTCCATCTTCGCGCAGATGGTCGGGCAGCCGGTCTGAGCAGAACGTTCTTCGAGGCGGTGCCCTCGAGGCAGGCGCGCAAAACCTTTCGGGAGCGGACGGCATCGTCCGGCTCTCCGAGCCGATCGACGGCGGAAACGGGCGGCCTCGTGCCGCCCTTCTCGCGTCAGAAGGTCTCGACCCAGGGACGCAGCTCGATCTCCCAGGTCCAGGCGCTGCGGTGCTGCCGGTGGACATGGAGGTAGTTGCGCGCGATCGCGTCCGGGTCGAGAAGCGCGTCGGGGCCTCGTCCTTCGCCGCGCGGATCGCCGGCGCGCCCGATGGCGCCGTCGATGACGAAATGGGCGACGTGGATGTTCTTTGGCGCGAGCTCGCGCGCGAGGCTCTGAGCGAGGCCGCGCAGGCCGAACTTTCCCATCGCGAACGGCGAAGACTGGGCATAGCCCTTGACGCTCGCCGAGGCGCCGGTGAGGAGGATCGTGCCGCTGCCCTGCGCCAGCATGGCGCGCGAAGCCGCCTGCGCCACGAGAAAGCCGCCGTAGCAGCCGACGAGGAGCGCCTCGCGTACCTCGGCGGCATCGAGCGCTTCGATCGGACCGCGGACCCGCCGACCCGCGTTGTAGACGACGAGGTCGATGCTCGGGCCGACGGAAGCGAAGAGGCTTTCCACTTCCTCCGGCCGGCTCGCATCGCAGGCGTGAGCCGTGCCGCCTACTTCGTCGGCGAGGGCTTTCAGCTTTGCCGCGTTCCGCGCCGCAAGGTGCACCTTCATTCCCTCGGCGGCGAAGAGTCGGGCAAGAGAGGCGGAGAGGCCGGGGCCGACGCCGACGATGAGAGCGGTCTCCGTCATCGCTCCGGCCTCTCCTTCGTCAGACGACCTTGAGATTCACCGCCGAAAACTTGCCGTTGTTGCCGCGGGCGAGCTCGTACTCGACCTGCTGGCCTTCATTGAGCGTGCCGAGTCCGGCGCGTTCGACGGCAGAGATGTGGACGAAGACGTCCTTGTCGCCCCCATCGGGAGCAATGAACCCGTAACCCTTGGTCGGGTTGAACCACTTCACGGTTCCGACAGCCACGTAGTGCTTCCTTCCAGCGTGCCCCATGCCGGGACAACGCAATATCGAGGGTAGATGGCGACGCGGAGGAGAGAGATCGCCGAGGGCAAGCCCGCTTCTGGCATGCCGCGCCAATGTGCGGCATCCTTGATAGGCCGAGGCTGGAGATCGCGCAAGCAGGCTCGGCTCGCAAGCCCATCGATAAATGGAGCGACTTGACAGCGCCTCCGCCTCCCCATATCGGGGCGGCGCCCTTCCCGCCATCATTCCAACCGCACAGGGGCGCCGATGCCTCAACACCGGAAACACGTCGCGCTGAAAGGCCGTCTCCTCGTCATCGGCTTCGGCAGCATCGGGCAGGGCGTGATGCCCTTGCTTCTACGCCACGTCGATATCGCGCGAGAGCGGATCACCATCATCACCGCCGACGAGGCCGGTGCGGACGAGGCGAAGGAATACGGGATCCGATTTCTCATCGAGCCGCTGACGCGCGACAACTTCGAGCGCGTGCTCGATCCGCTGCTCGGCCCCGGGGATTTCTGCCTCAACCTCTCGGTCGAGGTCTCGTCGGCGGCGCTCATCGAGTTCTGCGCGAAGAAGGGCGCGCTCTATCTCGACACCTGCATCGAGCCGTGGCCGGGCGGGTATACGGACGCGAGCCTCACGCCCTCGCAACGCTCGAACTACGCGCTGCGCGAGGATGTCCTCGACCTGCGCGAGAAGCTCGGGCGCGAAACGCCGACGGCCGTGGTGACGCATGGCGCCAATCCGGGGCTCGTGTCGCACTTCATCAAGCAGGCGCTTCTCGACATCGCGCGCGATCTCGGGCGCGACGTCGCGGCGCCGACCGATCGGAACGGATGGGGGCGCCTGGCGATGGACCTCGGCATCCGCGTGATCCACATCTCCGAGCGCGACACCCAGGTGAGCAGCCGCACGAAGCGGCCGGGAGAGTTCGTCAACACCTGGTCGGTCGACGGCTTCGTCGGCGAGGGCTCGCAGCCGGCCGAGCTCGGCTGGGGCACGCACGAGAAGGAGATGCCGCCCGACGGCGCGAGGCACGCGTTCGGGCGCGGCAGCGCGATCTATCTCAACCGTCCCGGAGCGGCGACGCGGGTGCGGTCGTGGACACCGCTCGAAGGACCCTATCACGGGTTCCTCATCACGCACGCAGAGTCGATCTCGACGAGCGACTACTACACGGTGCGCGACGGCGACCGCGTGATCTATCGCCCGACGGTCCATTACGCCTATCACCCCTGCGACGACGCCGTTCTCTCGTTGCACGAGCTCGCAGGCAAAAACTGGCATCTGCAGGAGACGAAGCGTCTCCTCATGGACGACATCACCCCCGGCGGCATGGACGAGCTCGGCGTCCTCCTCATGGGCCACGAGCGGCGCTGCTACTGGTACGGCTCGCGGCTCACGATCGACGAGGCGCGCGCGCTCGTGCCGCACAACAACGCGACGAGCCTTCAGGTGACGGCGCCCGTTCTCGCCGGCCTCGTGTGGGCGATCGAGAATCCGCGGCGCGGAATCACCGAGCCCGAGGAGATGGATTTCCGGCGCGTTCTCGAGATCTGCGCGCCCTATCTCGGACCCGTGATCGGAGCCTACGGCGACTGGACTCCGCTGCAGGACAGGAACCGGCTCTTCCCGGAGGACCTCGATCTGTCCGATCCGTGGCAGTTCAAGAACTTTCGTGTTCTTTGAATGGGATCGAGGTAACAGTTCGTCTCGTACGTGTAATATTTGTGATCGCGCGGCGCGTCGCACATTGAGCGAGCGTTGAGCCTCCAGAAGCCATGTCGGCGTCTGTCGGAGGCTCAACGCATGTACCCGAAGCACCTCCTCGCTGCGGCGGCCGCGCTCCTCATCGCGGCCGGCTCGGGGCACGCCGCGGAGGTCGACGTCGAGCTCGTTCTCGCCGTCGACACGTCGGGAAGCATCGATGCCGAGGAGTATCAGATCCAGCACGAGGGCTATGCCGAAGCCTTCGCGAGCGACGACGTCGTCGGCGCGATCCAGGCAGGGCCGCTGCGGCAGATCGCGGTCACCTTCGTCGAGTGGTCCGGCCTCGGGCACCAGAGCCAGGTGATCGGCTGGACGCTCGTCAAGGACAAGGCGACGGCTCTCGCCTTCGCCGAGGAGATCAAGAACGCGCCGCGGAGGTTCAGCGACTGGACGGCGGTCGGCGACATGATCGACTTCGCCGCGCGGCTCTACGACGGCAACGGCTACGAGGGGCTCCGCCTCGTTCTCGACGTATCGGGCGACGGCATCAACAACAACGGACGAGCCGTCAACGAGGCCCGCGACGAGGCGGTGGCGAAGGGGATCGTGATCAACGGCCTGCCCATCCTCAACGAGGACCCGACCCTCGACGCCTATTACGAGGAGAACGTGATCGGCGGGCCGGGCTCGTTCAAGATCGCGGTGAAGGATTTCGACACGTTCAAGGAGGCGCTCGTGTCGAAGCTGGTCCGCGAGATCGCCGGGATCACGGCGGGCCGCTTCGACTACGCAGGACTCCGCCGCGACAGCATCGCGGTTGAGTGAACGGGCGAGGTCTGGCATCACCCGGGAATGCCAGAGTTCATCGCCGGGCTCCGGGCGGTCGCCGACCGCTACGATTCCTTCATCCTAGACCTCTGGGGCGTGCTGCACGACGGCACGGCCCCGTTTCCGGGCGTGCTCGACGCGCTGGAGCGCTTGAACGCGGCCGGCAAGCGCATCGCCATCCTTTCGAACGCGCCCCGCCGCGCCGAGGCCGTCGCCGAGCGCATCGCCGAGATCGGCATTCCGCGGCGGCTCTACGGGGCGCTCGTCTCCTCCGGAGAGGAGGCGTGGCAGCGGCTTCACCGGCGCGACGATCCGTTCCACGCCGCGCTCGGACGCAAGGTCTTCCACATCGGTCCGCCGCGCGACAACGGCATGCTCGACGGGCTCGACCTCGACAGGGTCGACCGGATCGCCGATGCCGACTTCATCCTCAACACCGGCCCCTGGGGCTGGGAGGAGACGCCGGAGAACTACGAGAAACGGCTCGCCGAAGCGAAGGCGCGCGACCTGCCGATGGTGTGCGCCAATCCCGACCTCGTCGTCATGCACCAGAACCGGCTGATGATCTGCGCCGGCACGCTGGCCGATCTCTACGAGCGCATGGGCGGGCGCGTCGCCTGGCACGGCAAGCCGTACCGTCCCGTCTACGAGCGCTGCTTCGCCGCGCTGGGCGTCGGGGATCCGCGCCGCGTGCTCGCCGTCGGTGACAGCCTCAGGACCGACATCGCGGGGGCGAACAACGTCGGCATCGATGCGGTCCTGGTGGCGGGCGGCATTCACTCCGAAGAGTTCGGCGTGCGGCAGGGCGAGATCCCCGACCGAAGCCGCGTGCGGCTCGCGGTCGATTCGAGCGGGCATCGCCCTAATTACGTCCTGCCGCATTTCGTATGGTGACCGGGCGCGGATGACGCCCGGCGGAGAGGAGCGAGGAATGGCCGAGATCGGCACGCCCGAGCGTCCGCTCGGGATCGTCGGGGCCGGCGCGATGGGCGCCGGCATAGCGCAGGTCGCGCTCGCCAACGGGCTCGACGTGGTGCTTTGGGACCAGGCCGAGGGCGCGGCCGAGAAGGCGCGCGCGGCGATCTTCGCGCGCCTCGCGCGGAGCGTCGAGAAAGGCGAGCTCGACCCGGCGCTGCGCCACTCGGCGGAGCGCCGGCTGCATGTCGCGGGCGGGCTCGCCGAGTTCGCGGGCTGCGGCGCCGTCATCGAGGCGGTGGTCGAGGATCTCGAGGTGAAGCGGCGCCTCTTCGCCGAGCTCGAGGGGATCGTCGCCGAGGACGCGATCCTCGCCTCCAACACCTCGTCGCTTCCGATTGGGGCGATCGCGCGCGCCGTTCGCCTGCGCCGGCGCATCGCCGGGCTCCATTTCTTCAACCCGGTGCCGCTGATGCGGCTCGTCGAGGTGATCCGCGCCGCCGACACCGACGACGCCGTCGTCGAGAGCCTCGTCGCGCTGGGCAAGCGGCTCGGCCGCGTTCCGGTCGTGGTGAAGGACGCGCCGGGGTTCCTCGTCAATCTCGGCGGCCGCGCCTACACGACCGAAGCGCTCCATCTCCTCCACGAAGGGGTCGCCACGCCCGACGAGATCGACGCGGTGATGAGGGAGTGCTGCGGCTTCCGCATGGGCCCGTTCGAGCTCATGGATCTCACCGGGATCGACGTCAACTACCCGGTGAGCCGCATCATCCATGACGGCTACATGGGCGACCCGCGGCTCGCCACCACGCCGCTCCATGCCGCGATGCGCGATGCGGGGCGGCTCGGCCGCAAGAGCGGCCAAGGCTTCTACCGCTACGATTCGGCGGGCAAGCGCATCGACGCGCCGCCGCCGCCCGCGCCGGCGGGCGCGAAGCCCGGGCGGATCATCCTGCCCGAGGCCGACGAAGCGCTCGTCGCCCTCGCCGAAGCGGCGGGCGTCCCCAGCATCGCGCACGACGACGGCGAAAGCCCGATCGCCATCGCGCCCTGGGGCGAGGACTGCACCACGGCGGCGCTGCGCCTCGACCTCGATCCGGCGCGTACCGTCGCCGTCGATCTCAGCCACGACACCTCGAAGCGGATCACGATCATGACCGCGCCGGGCGCCGGCCCCGAGGCGGGAGACGCCGTGGCGGCGATGCTCGCCGCGACCGGCCGCGCGGTGACGCGCATCAAGGACAGTCCCGGATTCATCGCCCAGCGGATCACCGCGATGATCGCCAATCTCGGCTGCGAGATGGCGCAGATCGGCCTTGCGAGCCCGGCCGACATCGACACCGCGATGCGTCTCGGCCTCAACTACCCGTCGGGGCCGCTCGAGCTCGCCGACCGCATGGGGCTCGGCCGGGTCTACGACATCCTTCTCCGGCTGCAGGAGATCACCGGCAGCGACCGCTACCGGCCGAGCCTCTGGCTGCGCCGCCGCGCGCTCCTGCGGCTTCCCGCGGCGACGCCCTCCTGACGCGCCGCCGGATCAGTCGGTGCGCAGGCGGCCGTTGCCTTGCCGGCGACCGCGTCCCGGGCGTCCCGCAGGCTGAGGGGCGCAGAAGAGCTCGTGCAGCACGCCGATGAGCCGGACGGCAGCGTCGCTTCCGAGCCGGTAGTAGATCGTCCGGGAATCGCGCCGGGTCTGGACCAGCCCGTCCTCGCGCAGCCGCGCGAGCTGCTGCGAGAGATGCGGCTGCCGCAGGCCGAGAAGCGCCTCCAGCTCGCTGACGGATTTCTCGCCGTCGCTGAGATGGCAGAGAACGAGCAGGCGATGCCGGTTGGCAAGCGCCTTGAGGAAGCCCGCCGCCTCGTCGACGGAGTGCTCCATGTCGGATGCGATGACGTTCGACATATTCGGGTTGCTCGATGTTTCGCGCAACGCGCCGTGGCAGGCCTATGATTGCACGAAGCGGGGGGCGGAGGAACGGTGAGGCGCTCGGGGCGCCTTCGCGGCGCGCCGCCGCCGCCTCCGCAGCCCACCCGCGTCGATGCGAAAGGAACGAGGAATGATCCTGAAGCGCGGCTTCAAGCAGCTGATGGCCGAGGCCAACGCGGTGATCGAGACGATCACCGTGCAGCAGGCCATGCATCTCGTCGCCGACCCGGCGACCGTGTTCGTCGACATCCGCGAGCGGCACGAGGTCGAGCGCACCGGCATGATCAAGGGCGCGGTGCACGCGCCGCGCGGCCTTCTCGAGTTCCACGCCGACCCCGAGTGCCCGATGCACCTGCCTGCCTTCTCGGCCGGAAAGCGCCTCGTCCTCTACTGCGCCTCGGGCGGCCGCTCGACGCTCGCCGTCAAGACGCTCTTGGACATGGGGCTGGAGAACGTGTGCCATATCGCCGGCGGCTTCAATGCGTGGGCGCAGGCGAACGGTCCTCTAGAGCGGTGAGCCCGGAACTTCGCGAGAGGTGCATTGTTGTGCCTCCAGGCGGAGTTCCCGCCCGGAGCATTAGGGATGCGCCCGCTCGTGCTGCTGATCCTCCTGGCGGTCGCCGGCACCGCCGCGGCGGAAGAAGGAAGGCCGGCGGCTGTTGCGAGCAAAATCGCGACGCCCGGATCCGGCAGTTCGATGCCGGTGGAAGCCCGCGCTTCGCCTTCCCGTCAGCCGCACGCCTTGCGCCCGGCCGGTCGGGAAGACGAGACGCAACGCCGGCTCACGATCCTGCTCATGATGCGAAGGGCGGCCCAGGCGTTTCCCTCGGCGCTTCTCCGTCAGCCCGATTAGCGGGCGGGCTCAGCGCCGCAGCGAGCGGATGATGTCGTCGACCGTGCTGCCGCCCGAGCCTTCGGTGCGGGAGCGGTCGCGGTCGCCGTAACGGTCGTCGTAGCGATCGCCCGACCGCCGGTCGCGGGAGGCGACGCGCTTGTCCTCGTCGTAGATGCGAAACGCCCGTTCGACATGGTCGAGGCAGCGGCTGTCGTCGTCGTTGCGAAGCGCCCTCTGCGCCGCGTCGATTTCCCGCTGGGCGTCCCGTTCGGCGTCGCGCGATTCGAAATACTCCGCCCGGTTCGACCATTCCCTCAGCGCTCTGTCGCAGCGATCGGCGGCGTCGGCGGCCGGCATCGTCGTACCGACGACCGCCAGGGCGGCCGCGCCGAGAAGGATGTGGCGCATAGGGATCCTCCGCTTCGAATCGGCCGGGTCCGTTCCCGGCCCTCACTTCGAAGCAACACCGGCGGCGGACGATCGTCCCGGGGTCTCGAGCAAGGCGACCAGACCGGCGAGGAGCTGGCGCGGCGAAGGCGGGCAACCGGCGATATGGAGGTCGACCGGGATCACGTCGGCGACGCGCCCGACGACCCCCCCGGCGCCCGCGAAGACGCCGCAATTGGCGGCGCAATCGCCCGCAGCGACGACCCATTTGGGCGAAGGCGTCGCCGCATAGGCGCGCAAGAGCGCATGCCGCATGTTGCGGGTGACGGGGCCCGTCACCAGGAGGACGTCGGCGTGCCGCGGCGAGGCGACGAAGCGCAGCCCGAACCGCTCGAGGTCGTAATGGGGTCCGGAAAGCGCGTTCACCTCGAGCTCGCAGCCGTTGCAGGAGCCGGCGTCGACCTCGCGGATCGCGAGCGAGCGGCCGAGCAGCGCGCGCGCCGCCCCGTCGACGCGCGCCGCGAGCTCGGCGAGCGCCTCGTCGGCAGGCTTCGGTCCGGCTTCGGTGACCGGGCCGCCGAGGAGGTTACGGACGATGCGCTGCCACATCATCATAGATCGTGCCCCGCGTAGGAGCAGTTGAAGCTCTTATTGCAGAGCGGGAAGTCGGCGATGATGTTGTCCTCGATCGCGGCTTCGAGGAGCGGCCACTGGAACCAGGAGGGGTCGCGCGGATGGCAGCGTGCGATCCGCCCCGCCTCGTCGAGCCGCACCCAGCAGAGGATCTCGCCGCGGAACCCTTCGGCCAGCGCCAGCCCCTCGCCTGCGCGCTCGGGCAGCGCAGCCGCGATCGGCCCCGCGGGAAGCCGGTCGAGGATCTGCTCCAGGAGCTTCAGGCTCTCCTCGATCTCCCGGATGCGGACCCAGACGCGGGCGTTGACGTCGCCGGCCTCGAAGACCGGAACCTCGAAGCTCAGCGCTTCGTAAGGCGGATAGCCGGGGTTCTTGCGCGCGTCGTGCGCACGTCCCGCGGCACGGCCGACATAGCCGCCGGCGGCGAAGCGGTCGACGAGCGCCTTCCGCGTGATTCCGGTGGTGTTGGTGCGGTCGTCGAGCGAGGGCTTGTCGTCGTAGACGGCGACGACTTCGGCAAAGCGCGGGCGCGCCGCGGCGATGAAGCGGCGCAGCTTTCCCGCATCGCCGAGATCCTGCGCCACGCCGCCCGGCACGACCCGGTCCATCATGAGCCGGTGCCCGAAGAGGGCATCGGCGGTGCGCAAGGTCTCCTCGCGCAGCATCTGGCATTGCGCGTGGATGAAGGCGAAGGCGGCGTCGTTGCAGATCGCGCCGACGTCGCCGAAATGGTTGGCGACGCGCTCGAGCTCGGCCATGAGCGCGCGCAGGAAGACCGCCCGGGGCGGCACTTCCTGCCCGAGCGCCGCCTCGACGGCGCGCGCGAAGGCGAGCGAGTGCGCGACGGTGCTGTCGCCGGAGATTCGCGCCGCGAGCCTCGCGGCTTCGGCCGGCGTCTTGCCTTCCATGTGCCGCTCGATGCCCTTGTGCACGTAGCCGAGCCGCTGCTCCAGCCGCACCACCGTCTCGCCCTGGACGTGGAAGCGGAAGTGCCCCGGCTCGATCACGCCGGCATGGATGGGGCCGACCGGAACCTGGTGGATGCCATCGCCCTCGACCGGGAGGAAGTCGTACTCCTTGTCGTGGCGCAGCCAGCCGCGGCGGTCGCCCAGCCCCTCGGGCACGAGGCCCCAGAGGTCGTGGATCGCGCGCTCGAGGCGCACCGCGGAGGGGCGCACTGCGCTGACGCTCGGATAAGACGCCGTACAATCGAGCGAGACGTGATCGAGATCGGCGCCGATCCGGCGCAGGAGGTGGACGCGGCCGGGCTCCGCCCACAGCCCGACGAGCTCCCAATCGGGCTCGGCGAGGAGAAAGCGCCAGGCGTCGGTGTCGATGTTGCGCCTCATCCGAGAAGCCTCGCGACGGTTTGGAACCAGGCGACGAGCGGCGGCGGGAGGTAGAGGCCCGCGACGAGCACCAGCACGAGATGAGCGTAGAGCGGCACAAGCGAAGCCGTCACCGGGCCGGTGCGTCCGCTCGGCGGCCCGAAAGCGACGCTCTGAAGGCGCAGGATCAGCGCGCCGAATCCGAGGAGGATCCCGAAGACGAGCGGGATCGCGAGCAGCGGCTGGCGCGCCATCGTCGAGGTGAGGACGAGGAACTCGCTCATGAAGATGCCGAGCGGCGGCAGGCCGGCGATCGCGACGACTCCGAGCACCAGGCCCCAGCCGAGGGCGGGGTGGCTCGAGGTGAGGCCGCTGATGTCGGCGATCTTCTGCGTTCCCTTCACCTGGGCGATGTGGCCCACGGCGAAGAAGATCGCCGACTTCGTGAGGCTGTGCATCGTCATATGGAGCAGTCCGGCGAAGTTCGCGAACGCGCCGCCCATGCCGAACGCGAAGGTGATGATCCCCATGTGCTCGATCGACGAATAGGCGAACATGCGCTTGATGTCGCGCCGCCGGTAGAGCATCACCGAGCCGAGCAGCAGCGAGGAAAGCCCCATCGAGATCATCAGCGGCCCCGGCGCGATGACGCCCTCGTTGGTGGCGAGAAGCATCTTGAAGCGCAGCACGGCGTAGAGAGCGACGTTGAGGAGAAGCCCCGAGAGCACGGCCGAGATGGGCGTCGGGCCTTCGGCGTGCGCGTCCGGCAGCCAGGCGTGGAGCGGCGCCAGACCGACCTTGGTGCCGTAGCCGATGAGGAGGAAGACGAAGGCGAGGTTGAGGATCGTCGGGTCCATCAGCGCGACCGGGCCGAGGAGCTCCGTCCACGCCATCGCGGCGAGGCCGGCGCCCATGATCGGCTGCGCCGCGAGATACATGAGGATCGTCCCGAAGAGCGCGAGCGCGATGCCGACGCCGCAGAGGATGAAATACTTCCACGCCGCCTCGATCGCCTCGTGCGTGCGGTAGAGCCCGACCATGAGCGCCGTCGTCAGCGTCGCGCCCTCCACCGCGACCCACATGAGGCCGAGATTGTTGGCGACGAGCGCGAGCAGGAGCGTCAGCACGAAGGCCTGATACATCGCGTGATAGAAGCGCAGCTCGTTCGGCGTCAGCCGCCCGGTCTCGACCTCGTGCGCGATGTAGCTCGACGAGAAGAGGCTCGTCGTGAAGGCGACGAACGCCGTCAGCACGACGAGGTAGATGTTGAAGTCGTCGACGAAGAGCAGCCTGCCGCGGTAGGGCTCGACGACGAAAAGCGAGAGGCTCAAGGCGAGCGTCACCGCCGAGATGGCGACGTTGCTCCAGGCCGCGGCGCGCCGGTACGGCACGGCCGCGAGCGCGAGGCTGCCGAGGAGCGGCGCGAGGAGGACGAGATGGACCGCGCTCAATGCCGTTCGCCCCGGAAGCGCTCAACGTAGGAGACGTCGAGCGTGTCGAAACGCTCGCGGATCTGGAAGAAGAAGACCCCGAAGATGATGAAGGCGACCATGACGGCGAAGGCTGCCGAGATCTCGACGACGAAAGGCATGCCGCGGACGCCGACCGCGGCGAGGAGAAGCCCGTTCTCGAGGCTCATGAAGCCGACCACCTGCGTCACCGCGTTGCGCCGCGTGATCATCATGAGAAGGCCGAGGAGCACGACCGAGAGCGACAGGGCGAGGTTCTCGCGCGTCAGCGCCACCGACGCGGCCGTCACCGGCAGCACGAGGACGATGGCGAGCGCCGCGAGGCTCGCCCCGACGATGAGCGTGGCGCCGATGCCGAGCGCGGTCTCGACCTCGCGGTGGATGCCGAGGTTGATGACGATGCGGTGCAGCGACACCGGGATGATGATCGTCTTGAAGAAGAGCGCGATGCTCGCGGTGATGTAGAGATGCGGCGCGTCGTTCGCGAAGGCCTGCCAGGCGGCGGCGAGCGCGAGCGCGAGCGACTGCATGGCGAACGCGGAAAGGACGCCGAAAAGCCGGCGCTGGTAGAGAAGGGCGAAGGAAAGCAGCAGCACCGTGCCGTTGAGGAGGTGCGTGACGTCGTAGATCGTGCTTTCGCTCAGCGTCACAACGCCCTCGTCACGTAGAGGTAGATCGTCGCCAGGAGACCGAGAAGCAGCGCGCCGCCGAGGAACTCGCTGACCCGGAAGACCCGCATCTTGGCGATGCTGGTCTCGAACACGGCGAGCAGCGCGCCGCCGGCGGCGAGCTTGCCGACCCAGGTCGCGAGCCCGAGCGCGATCGCCCCTGCGGGCCCGGTTCCGGTCGCCATGCCGAAGGGAACGAAGATCGCGGCGATCAGCGAGAGGTAGAGCACCAGCTTCAGCATCGCCGTGGCCTCGATGAGCGCGAGGTGGCGCCCCGAGTACTCGAGCACCATCGCCTCGTGCACCATCGTGAGCTCGAGATGCGTCGCCGGATTGTCGACGGGAATGCGCGCGTTCTCGGCGATCGCCACCATCACGAGCGCGATGAGGGCGAGCGCGAGGCTGACGCGGAGGCCGACCGAGCCCGTCTGCATGAACTCCGAGATGAGCGGCAGCGAGGTCGTATGGGTGAGGAGCGAGACGGTGAAGATCACCATCAGCACCGCGGGCTCGGCGAGCGCGCCGATCATCATGTCGCGCGAGGAGCCGATGCCGCCGAAGGCGGTGCCGACGTCGAGCCCGGCGAGCGCCTGCACGAAGCGGGCACCGGCGAGGATCCCCATCAGCGCGATGAAGTCTGCCGTCGCGCCGAGCCCGATGCGGCTCGAGAAGGTCGGGATGAGGCACGCGCCGAGCCAGATGAGGGCGAAGCCGAGATAGGGCGCGCCGCGGAACAGCCAGGAGGCGTTGTCGGCGATCACCGGATCCTTGCGCAAGAGGCGCAGGAGGTCGCGGTAGGGCTGCAGGAGCGGCGGCCCCTGCCGGCCGAGAAGACGGGCCTTGAGGACGCGCACGAACCCGGTGAGAAGCGGCGCCACCGCCAAGACGAGGGCGGCCTGGAGCAGTTGGAAGAGCCAGCTCAACGCAGCACCGCGATGATTGCCAGAAGCAGCACCAGCGCGCCGAACATCAGGCTGAGGTTGCGGCGGATGGTGAGGAACTGCAGGACGTTGAGGCGCTCGGTCACGGTTCCCACCGCGCGCGCGATCGGCGCGTAGATCAAGGTCCAGGCGCGATCCTCGAACCGGACCTCGAGGCGCGCCGAGCGCTGCTCCCCGGGCGCGGGCATGTCGACCCGCTCCACGGCGCGGAACACCGAGTCGGCGAAGACGCGGCGGATCGGCTGCGCGAAGCCGGCGGCGCTGTACTGGGTCGCCGGATGCGGGTCGGGAAAGCCGCAGTCCCACGGCGCGGAGCGGCGCGGCTTCCTGCGGGAGACGCGCTTTACTGCAGCGATCGTCAGCGCGAGCAGCACCGCGCCGGCGGCGAAGAGGCCGAATCCGCTATAGGCGACGTCGAGACGCCCCGGCGGGACGAGCCAGAGGAAGCGCCCGGCCGCCGCGCTGATCGCGACCGTGCCGAAAAGGGCCTCGATCACCGGGCCGATGACAGTGAGCGCGAGGCCGGGAACGAGCCCGAGCAGGATCGCGAGGCCCGCCAGGACTCCCATCGGCATGCGCATCGTCGCCTCGACCTCGCGCGCCGCTGCGGTCTCCGCCGCGCGCGGCCGTCCGAGAAAGGCGATCCCGAAGGCGCGCACGAAGGCGGCGAGGGCGAGCGCGGCCGAAAGCGCGACGAGGGCGCCGACGACGGGCACGGCGAATTGCAGCGACCATTGCGGCAGCACCGCCCCCTCGATCACCGACTGGAAGATGAGCCATTCCGAGGCGAAGCCGTTCAAGGGCGGGATCGCGGCGATCGCGGCGCAGCCGACGAGGAAGACGAGCGCCGTGTACGGCATCCGGTGGATCAGCCCGCCGAGCCGCTCGAGGTCGCGCGTGCCGGTGGCGACGAGAACGGCGCCGGCCCCGAGGAAGAGCAGGCCCTTGAAGACGGCGTGGTTGAGCGCGTGAAAGAGCCCCGCCACGAGCGCCATGGCGCCGAGAAGCGGCAGCCCGTTCGCCTTGAACGCGATCGCGAGCCCCACCGCCGCGATCACGATGCCGAGATTCTCGATCGTCGACGAGGCGAGGAGGGTCTTCAGGTCGCGCTGCACCACGGCGAAGAGGACGCCGACCAGCGCGCTTCCGCCGCCGACGAGAAGGAACACGAGGCCCCACCACCAGACGACGGTGTCGACGAGCTCGAAGAGGATCCGGATGATCACGTAGACCGCGACTTTCGTCATGGCGCCGCTCATCAGCGCCGAGACGTGGCTCGGCGCCGCCGGGTGCGCGAGCGGCAGCCAGACGTGGAGCGGGGCGAGCCCGGCCTTGGAGCCGGCGCCCACCAGGACGAGGAACGCGACGAGCGTGGCCGGCCAGAGCGCGTCGGGCCGCTGGCGCATCTGCTCGAAGGAGTAGCCCCCTTCGGGGCCGGCGAGGACGCCGAAAGCGAGGATCAGCGCCATCGTGCCGAACGCGGCCATGACGAGGTAGATGTACGCCGCGCGCCGCGTCTCGGGCTGCCGGTGCGAGGCGAGCACGAGGAGCCACGAGGCGAGGGACATGAATTCCCAGGCGACGAGGAAGGAGAACGCGTCGTCGGCCAGGAGGGCGAAGTTCATGCCGGCGAGGAAGGCCGGGTAGAAGGGCAGGACGCGTCCCGGCTCCTCTTCGTGCCGGCCGTAGCCGAGGGCGTAGATCGAGGCGAGCAGCCCCAGCCCGTCGACGAGGAGGAGGAAGAACGCCGCGAGCGCGTCGAGGCGCAGATGGACGGGGAGCCACGGCAGGCCCACCGGGAGGACGAGGTGCTCCGGCTCGCCGCCGCTGCCCAGAAGCCACAGGAGGGCGGCGAGGAAGGCGACGGCGCAGGCCGCGGCGCTGCCGCTGTAGACGAGGGTGTGTCGCCGAAGGGCGGCGCCGCCCGCCCCGAGCGCGAGAAGGGCAAGGGCCGCGGTGAAGACAGCGGTCAGCATGAACGCTGGGCGCGCCTAAAACCACGCGGCCCGCGCCGGTCGGCAGCGGGTTGGGGATGGTTCGAAGCGGGAGATATCACGGAGCGCGTATTTACCGCTGATTCGGTCAGAAAAGCGAGCCGCTCGCCGGACGCGACAGATGTGCGCCCGCCGCAGGTCATCGCTGCGGCGGTTCGTCCGCGCTCCGCAGGTCGAACATGTCGTCGCCGGTGAAATACCAGCGCGGCCTCTGCGCCTGGGTCTGGCCGAGCCGGGCCGAGATCTGGGGAACCCGGGCTTTCGCCCATTCCCCGATCTCGAGGACGTTCACCTTGCCGTCCCGGTTGCCCCGGAGGTGCCGGTCGGCCGCGCCGCCGAGCCCTTCGAGGATGGCGCCGGTGAGGACCCCGTGCCCATCCTCGCCGTCGAGCGCCTCCTGGTAGCTCGAGGAGGCGGCGAGGATGAAGCGGCCGCTCACCCGGCTCATCTGCCGGCCGAGCGTCTCGTCGCGGGAGTCGCGCAGCACGCTGTCCCCCACCGCGAAGGCGCCGCTGAAGCAGCTGTCGAGGATCAGCATGGCGCGTCCGCTCGGGAGCTTGGCGAGGAGGGCCGCCAGCCGGTCGTGGGTCAGCGATTCCTTCTGGATCGCCTCGGGGGAGGGCCGGCTGAGATCGTGCGGCAGGAAGAAGAACTTCCCGTTGAGCGCGACCGAGTGGCCGGCGAAGAACAGGACGGCGACGTCTTCCGGCCGCGTGCGCTGCGCGAGCTGCTCCAGCGCGGCCGTGATGCCGTCGAGCGTCGCCTCCTCGTCGATGAGGAGCTTCGCGTCGAGCTCGCGGAAGACCCGGTTCGTCCGGTCCTTGCCGAAGATCTCGACGATCCCCCGCGCGTCGGCCGCCGCGTTGGCGAGCGGCTCCATGGCCGGGCTGCGATAGCGGTCGATGCCGATCGCGACCACCCGCAGCACCGGCTGGCGCTGCTCGACGCCCTCGTAGATCACCGCGAGGTTCGCCCGCTCTTCCGTGCTGGTCTCGATCTCCTTCGCCGCGTTGAAGGCCGAGAGGGAGATCATGTTGAGCCCGGGCTCGAGCTCGACGACGCGCTCCTCCTCGCGCGTCTTGCCCGCGACCGAGCGGGTCGCGCCCGGGGCCTCGATCTGCGCGCCCTGCCGGCGCAGCACGACCGGTCCGTGCCCGCCGCCCCGGTCCTCGACCTTGAAGCGCACCACGAGCTCGGGCGAGCTCACGCGGATGGGCTCGATCTTCGCAACGCCCGAGCGGGAGAGCTGGTCGCCCGCGACCGGGGCGCAGTTTTCGAGGCCCCGCTCGCGCGAGCACCATTCCGTGAGCTGCACGGTCGGCGGCAGGCCGCGGCCGAGGATCGTGCCGATGTCGCCGATCGAGGCGAGCTCGGCGGCGACGGTCTCGTCGTCCCCGCGCAGCTTCCGGATCACGAGATCGCGGCGGAAGAAGAGGCTGTAGAGCTGCTCGACGCGCACGAAATCGGCGCCGCGCGCGGTGCCGTCGGCGATCCGGTTGAGGTGATAGCCGATGAGCCGCTCGCCGCCGGGGGAATGGTCGAAGAAGCCTTCAGGGGTCCATACGACCCATTCGCCGCTCGTCGGCTCGACGAAGAGCGCGAGCGCCTCCTCGCCGTCCTTGAGGCGCAGCCAGCGGATCGTGCCGTCGCCCGTTCCGGCGAGCGCCCAGCGTCCGTCGCCGCTGATGTTGACCGCCCAAGCGGGCGCCGGCAGGGCGGTCTTCCAGACGAGCCGCCCTGCGTCGTAGAGGCGGACGAAGTAATCGGTGCCGAGGACGAGCTTCTCGCCGCTTGCGGCGACGCTGCGCGCCGTCTCGCCGGGATCGAGCGCCAGCTGCTTGCCGCCGAAGGTCGGGCGGGTGGCGTTGCGCCAGTTGCGCGCCTTGCCTTCGGCGGGCGGGGCGAGGTCCGCGCGGGGCGGCGCGTCCTTGGCGAACTCGCCGGCGTGGAGATCGAACCGCCCGCGCTTGCCGCCGCTCTGGACGAGCCCGAACTCGACGACCGCCCCGTCCTTCGAGACGAGGAACTGGCGCTGCGTGTCGCGGAAATCGGCCTGGGTGCGGGGATGCGCCTTGCCCGGCTTGTCGCTCGCATCGTAGCTGCCCCACCGGGGCTCGGCCGTCGCGAACGCGATGCCGCCGTTCGAAAGCGGCGCCAGGGCGGTGACGGTGTCGTCCCCGGCCGGAAGGTCGAGCGGGCCGCCGCCGAAGGAGAGCCAGCGCCGGATCCGCTTGCGGCCGGCGGCCTCCCCGTAGGTGCCGGCGGCGTAGAGGCGCTGCCCGTCGATGCTCCAGGCGACGAGCGCGAGCGCGCCGCGCGTGCCTTCGGCGCCGGTCATCTCGGAGAGCGGCTCGAGGTCGCGCCCGAGCAGCCGTACCTTGGCCTCCGTCAGCGAGCCGACGGCAAGGCGGCTGCCGTCCGGGCTGAAGGCGAGAGAGAAGGGTTTTGCCGCGGCGCCGAGATCGCGTTCGGCCACGCGCTTCAGGTCGCGGTCGTAGAGGCGCACCTTGCCGTCCTGCGACGCGGTTGCAAGGCGCCCGTCGGGCGCGTAGGCGAGCCCGGTCGTGGGAGAGCCCGCCGCCGCGTCGAGCACCTCGACCTTGCGGCGCGCGAGGTCGAGGATGCGCACGCCCCGCGAGTCGTTGACGCCGGCCGCGAGGCGGCTTCCGTCGGGGGCGAAGGCGAGCGCGGTGACGGCGTCCGCCCTGCCGAGGGCGATGCGGCCGATCGGGGCGCCGGTCTCGCGCTGGAAAAGATATATCGCGGCCCCGCCTTCCGCGATCCCGGTGTAGCCGGCGACCGCGATGGTCTTCCCGCTCGGGCTCAGCGCGAGCGCGTAGAGCGCGCCCTCGGGCCCGTTGCCGATCGGGCTGCGCAGCGTCTTCTGAAGGCTTCCGTCCTCGAGCGACCAGATCCGGGTCGTCTTGTCGTCCGAGACCGAGATCAGCGACTTGCCGTCCGGCGGCACGGCGAGGGCGTTGATGGCCGCGCCATGCATGCCGGTCTCGATCCTGAGGATCGGCCTTTCGGGCAGCGCGTCCGCCCGTGCCGCGAGCGGCGCGGCGGCGAGGGCGAGCGCCAGAAGAAGGCGGCGCACCGGCTCAGCCGAGCGGGTTTGCCCCGCCCGGAATGCGGCTGATGCTCCCCTCGAGCTCGAAGGCGCTCACCACCTCCGCCTTCGCCTGCTGCACGTCGCTGCTGAACGCCTGCCGCTTCAGCTGATTGCTCTCGGTGAGGGTGGCGACGCCTGCGGTCGTGTTGGCCGGCGCCTGCGGCGGCTCCGGCCTCCGCTGCGGCAGCGGGACGGCGCCCTTGGCGGGCGCGGCGGCGGGCGCGGCCGACGGGCGTGCGGCGCGCGGCTTCGCCGCGGCGGCGCGGAGCCGCTGCACCTCGCGCTGCGCCGCCGGATCCTCCTTCAGAAGCTCGCTCGAGGCGAACTCGAACTCCTGGCCGCGCTCGTTCATCTTGCCGCCGAGCGCTTCGGCGACGCGGATGTCCTCGCTGTAGAGCTGGCGGATCGCCGCCAGCCGCGCCTCGGCGGCCGGGCGCTCGATCTCCCGCGCGGCGAAGGCCCGCTTCACCTCCTCGGCGCTGCGCAGGCGGCATTGACGGATCTGCCGGAAGGCCGCGGTAACGCGGTCCAGCTTCGCGTTCTCGGCGGCGATGTCGCCGTAGACAGAGCTCACCAGCGTGGCGCGGTCGCTCGTCGCGTTCTGCTTGGCGAGGAAATAGCCGCCGAGCCCGCCGGCCACGGCGCCGGCGCCCACCCCGATCAGCGCTCCCTTGCTGTCGCCGCCGATGAGGCCGCCGGCGAGGCCGCCGATGAGCGCGCCGCCGAGGGCGCCGAGGACCGCCCCTTCGACGTAGCTGTCCTCGACGCTCTTGAGCTCGGCGCGATAGGCGCCGCAGGGGTCGTCGGCGGCGATCTCGTAGCCGGACGTCGCGCAGCCGCCGAGCGGCAGGGAGGCAGCGGCGAGAATCAGGGCCGCGCCCCGAAGCCGGGCGCGAAGACGGTGCTGGTGAGACATTGCTGCTCTTCCGAATTCCCGAGAGAGAATACCGCTACAATCTTGAAGGAAATTACACCAGCGGGAATGCACGCGAAGGTGACGCCATTCGCAGAATCCGCCCGGTGCGGGCGGATTTGACACGGCGTCCGTTCGCCCCGATCATACCCCCGTTCCCAGGGGAGCCTCGGAGGAGGCTGAGAGACCGCCGGCCGCAAGGCGACGCGGTGACCCTTCGAACCTGATCCGGGTCATACCGGCGTAGGAACGGGAAACGCTTGGCGGGCAGAACGCCCGCTTTCCCTACCGACACCAGTCCCGGATCTCCTTTTCTCGGCAGGAGGAGATTCGTCATGCCTGATGGGACTATCGGTTCGGCTTTCACCGTCTCGACCGGCCCGCTGCCGTCCTCGCGCAAGGTCTACGTCGCCGGCAAGCTTTACCCGGAGCTGCGCGTCGCGATGCGCGAGATCGATCTCGAGAAGAGCGCGGGCGAGCCGCCGCTGCGCGTCTACGATTCGTCCGGCCCCTACACCGACCCCGCGGCGCGGATCGACATCCGCGCCGGCCTGCCGAAGCTGCGCGATCCCTGGATCCGCGCGCGCGGCGACGTCGAGGAGGTGGAGGGACGCCCAGTCCGGCCCGAGGACGACGGGCTGAAGCACGGCGAGGCGCGCCGCGTCGAGCTCTTTCCGGGGGCGGAGACGCGGCGGCCGCTCCGGGCCAAGCCGGGCCGGGCGGTCACTCAGCTCGCCTATGCGCGGGCCGGCATCGTGACGCCCGAGATGGAGTACGTCGCGATCCGCGAGAATCTCGGCCGCGAGCGGGCGCGCGCGGCGGCCCGCGACGGGCAGGATTTCGGGGCGTCGATCCCGGACTTCGTCACGCCCGAGTTCGTCCGCGACGAGGTCGCGCGCGGGCGCGCCATCATCCCGGCCAACATCAACCATCCCGAAGCCGAGCCGATGATCATCGGCCGCAACTTCTTCGTGAAGGTGAACGCGAACATCGGCAACTCGGCGGTCGCCTCCTCGGTGGAGGAGGAGGTCGAGAAGATGGTCTGGGCGACGCGCTGGGGCGCCGACACGGTGATGGACCTCTCCACCGGGCGCAACATCCATACGACCCGCGAGTGGATCCTGCGCAACAGCCCCGTCCCGATCGGGACGGTCCCGATCTACCAGGCGCTCGAGAAGGTCGGCGGCAAGGCCGAGGAGCTCACCTGGGAGATCTTCCGCGACACGCTCATCGAGCAGGCCGAGCAGGGCGTCTCCTATTTCACGATCCACGCCGGCGTGCGGCTCCCCTACATCCCGCTCACCGCGAACCGCGTCACCGGCATCGTCAGCCGCGGCGGCTCGATCATGGCGAAGTGGTGCCTCGCGCATCACCAGGAGAACTTCCTCTACACGCATTTCCGCGAGATCTGCGAGATCATGCGCGCCTACGACGTGTCGTTCTCGCTCGGCGACGGGCTGCGCCCCGGCTCGATCGCGGACGCGAACGACGCGGCGCAGTTCGCCGAGCTCGAGACGCTGGGCGAGCTCTGCCGCATCGCCTGGGAGCACGACGTCCAGGTCATGATCGAGGGCCCCGGCCACGTGCCGATGCACAAGATCAAGGAGAACATGGACAAGCAGCTCGCCGTCTGCGGCGAGGCGCCGTTCTACACGCTGGGGCCGCTCACCACCGACATCGCGCCCGGCTACGACCACATCACCTCGGCGATCGGCGCCGCGATGATCGGCTGGTTCGGCACCGCGATGCTCTGCTACGTGACGCCGAAGGAGCATCTGGGCCTGCCCGACCGCGACGACGTCAAGGTCGGGGTCGTCACCTACAAGCTCGCGGCGCACGCGGCGGACCTCGCCAAAGGGCACCCCTTGGCGCGGGAGCGCGACGACGCGCTCTCGCGCGCCCGCTTCGAGTTCCGCTGGCGCGACCAGTTCCACCTCTCGCTCGATCCCGAGACGGCGGAGCGGTTCCATGACCAGACGCTTCCCGCCGAGGGCGCCAAGACCGCGCATTTCTGCTCGATGTGCGGGCCCAAGTTCTGCTCGATGAAGATCACGCAGGAGCTGCGCGCCGAGGCGCGGAAGGGCATGGACGAGATGTCGGCGAAGTTCAAGGAAGGGGGCGGCGAGATCTATCTTCCCGCGCGCGACGCCGCGGAGTAGGCGCGCGGAAAGCGCCGCCGTTCTCCCGGCGTTCGAACAGGAAGAGCGCCGTTGACGGGGGCGCGCCCGTGGCGCTCCTTAGGGCGCCATGCTGCGCGGACCTCTCGCACGGTTTCGCCGGCCCGAGTGGCCGGTGCTGTTGGGGCTCATCGGCGTCTTCGGAACGCTCTGGCTGTTCATCGCCCTCGCCTCGAACGTGATCGAGGGGGAGACGCACGCCTTCGACCGCCGCATCCTCCTCGCGCTCCGCAACCCGGACGATCTCTCGGACCCGATCGGCCCGGTCTGGGTCGAGGAGATGATGCGCGACTTCAGCGGGCTCGGCTCGACGGCGGTGTTGGCCATCCTCACCGCGGCCGTGGTCGTCTATCTCCTCCTCGCCGGGAAGGACCGCACCGCCCTCGTCGTCTTCCTCTCGATCGGCTCCGGGCAGATCCTCAGCACGGCGCTCAAGCTCTTCTTCGAGCGCCCGCGCCCCGACCTCGTGCCGCACGCCACCGTCGTCTACACGTCGAGCTTTCCGAGCGGCCACTCGACGATGTCGGCGATCGTGTACCTCACGCTGGGCGCGCTTCTCGCGCGCGTGGAGGCGCGCCGGCGGGAGCGCATCTTCCTCGTCTCCTTCGGAGCGCTGCTCACCTTTCTCGTCGGGACGAGCCGCGTCTATCTCGGCGTCCACTGGCCCACGGACGTGCTCGGCGGCTGGACGATCGGGGCCGCGTGGGCGCTGCTCTGGTGGCTGGTGACGCTGAAGCTGCAGAGCGGGGGCCGCGTCGAGCGCGAGCCGCCCTCGACCTGATCGTCCTCGCCCTGCGGGCGCCGGCCCCCGCGAGTCGAGCGGCCCGGCCTCGCCTCACGCCGAGACGGAGTAGCCGCCGTCCACCGGAATGGCGGCGCCGGTGACGAAGTCGGAGGCGGACGAGGCGAGGAAGACCGCGATCCCGGCGAAGTCGTCCGGAACGCCCCAGCGCTGCGCCGGCGTGCGCGCGAGAGCGCGCTCGTAGAGGCCTTCGATCTGGCGGCGCGCCTCGCGCGTGAGATCGGTGTCGATCCAGCCCGGCAGGACGGCGTTCACCTGGATCCCGTCCGCCGCCCACGCGGTCGCGAGCGCCTTCGTGAGCTGCACGATCCCGCCCTTGCTCGCGGCGTAGGCCGGGGCGAACGGCGCGCCGAAGATCGACATCATCGAGCCGATGTTGATGACCTTGCCGCGCCCCGAGCGCTTCAGCGCCGGATAGGCGGCCTGGGCGGCGAAGAAGGCGCCCGTCAGATTCGTCTCGATCACCGCGTGCCACTCCGCGGCGGTGTAGTCCTCGGGGCGCTTGCGGATCGCCATGCCCGCATTGTTCACGAGTATGTCGAGGCCGCCCAGTTGGGCGACCGTCTCGCGCACCATCGCGCGCACCGACGCCTCGTCCGTCACGTCGACCGCGACGAAAGCGGCCTCGGCGCCGAGCGCCTTCAGCTCGGCGAGCGCCGCTCCCGCCTTTTCGGCCCGACGGCCCGCAATCATCACTTTCGCGCCCGCCGCGGCGAACCCCTTCGCCATGCCGAGCCCGATCCCCCCGTTGCCGCCGGTGACGAGCGCGACGCGCCCGCCGAGATCGAAAAGCCTCATGCCGCCTCCTCCCGCTTGATCGTACAATGCGTGTCGGATATGTTTATGACCGGATCATGTACGAACAGGAGCCCGCATTGTGCATCGCGGGCGAGGTTTTGACGAGCGCTCCGTCGACCGGCCGGGCCTGCATTTTCCCTGCATTTGCAGGAGACGAGCGCGCCGATTGACTTCGCCTTCTCCGCCTCTATTGTGCGCCGCACCCATGCCTGCCGCCCCGTCCTTCCAATCGCTCATCCTGACGTTGCAGCGTTTTTGGGCGGATCAGGGCTGCGTCGTGCTCCAGCCGTACGACGTCGAGGTGGGGGCCGGGACCTTCCATCCGGCGACCACCTTGCGCGCGCTCGGGCCCGAGCCCTGGCGCGCCGCCTATGTCCAGCCTTCGCGGCGGCCGACCGACGGCCGCTACGGCGAGAACCCGAACCGGCTTCAGCACTACTACCAGTTCCAGGTGATTCTGAAGCCGGCCCCCGCGAACAGCCAGGCGCTCTACCTCGAAAGCCTCGACGCGCTCGGGATCGACCGCCGCCTCCACGACATCAGGTTCGTCGAGGACGACTGGGAGAGCCCGACGCTCGGCGCCTGGGGTCTCGGCTGGGAGGTCTGGCTCGACGGCATGGAGGTGACGCAGTTCACCTATTTCCAGCAGGTGGGCGGCATCGAGTGCGATCCCGTCTCGACCGAGCTCACCTACGGGCTCGAGCGCCTGGCGATGTACGTGCAGGGCGTCGAGAACGTCTACGACATCGACTTCAACGGCGTCGAAGGGCCGGGGCGGATCACCTACGGCGACATCTTCAAGCGCAACGAGCGCGAGTTCTCGGCCTACAATTTCGAGTTCGCGAACACGACGAAGCTCTTCGAGCACTTCCGCGATGCCGAGGCCGAGTGCCAGGCGCTCCTCGAACGGCGCCTCGCGCTCCCCGCCTACGATCAGTGCATCAAGGCGAGCCACACCTTCAATCTTCTCGACGCGCGCGGCGTCATCTCGGTGACCGAGCGCGCCTCCTACATCGCGCGGGTCCGGGCGCTCGCGAAGGCGTGCTGCGAGGCATGGCTCGCCGGCGGCGACAATACGGCGCCGGGGCCGGACGGGGAGGCGTAGCGTGCCCGACCTTCTCTTCGAGCTCCTGTCGGAAGAGATCCCGGCGCGCATGCAGCCGCGCGCGGCGGAGGATCTCGCGCGCATCGTCGGCGCGAAGCTCGAAGCGGCGGGGCTCGGCTACGAAGCGGCGCGGAGCTACGTGACGCCGCGCCGCCTGACGCTCGTCGTCGAAGGGCTGCCCGAGGCGCAGGCCGACGTCACCGAGGAGCGGCGGGGCCCGCGGGTCGATGCGCCGGAAAAGGCGATCGAGGGCTTCCTCAAGGCCGCCGGGCTCGGCTCGCTCGCGGAATGCGAGAAGCGCGACACCGGCAAGGGCGTCTTCTGGTTCGCGGTGATCCGCAGGTCCGGGCGCCCGGCCGCCGAGGTGCTGCCGGGCCTCCTGCGCGAGGCCGTCACCGAGTTCCCCTGGCCGAAATCGATGCGCTTTCCGGCGGCGCCCTTCCGGTGGGTGCGGCCGCTCCAGAGCGTTCTCTGCCTTTTCGGCGGCAAGGTCCTGCCGCTCGAGCTCGGTTCCGTCCCCGTCGGCGATACCACCGAGGGGCATCGCTTTCTCGCTGGGCAGCGGGTCCGCGTGAAGGATTTCGCCGACTACCGCGCAAAGCTCAGCGCCGCGAGCGTGATCCTCGATCCCGTCGAGCGGCGGCAGAAGATCCTGGAGGGGCTCGAGCGCGAGGCCGGGCGTCGCGGGCTGCGGCTCAAGCACGATCCCGCGCTCCTCGACGAGGTCACCGGCCTCGTCGAATATCCCGTCGTGCTGGCCGGCCGCATCGACGACGCTTTCATGGACGTGCCGCCCGAGGTGCTCACCACCTCGATGCGCGCCCAGCAGAAATACTTCGCTTGCCTAGACGCCGAGGGGAGGCTGGCGCCGCATTTCCTCCTCGTCGCGAACACCACGACGAGCGACAACGGGGCGGCGGTGGTCGCGGGCAACGAGCGCGTCCTTCGCGCCCGGCTCTCCGACGCCAAGTTCTTCTGGGACCAGGACCGCAAGGTGCCGCTCGAGAGCCGGGTGCCGAAGCTCGCCGAGCGCGTCTTCCATGCGAAGCTCGGCACAGTCCTCGACAAGGTGCGCCGGATGGAGTCCCTTGCCGAGGCGCTCGTTCCCTTCGTTCCGGGCGCCGAGAAGGCGCGCGCGCGCCGCGCCGCGCTCCTCGCCAAGGCCGATCTTTCCTCCGGCATGGTGGGCGAGTTCCCGGAGCTGCAGGGCGTCATGGGGGCCTACTACGCCCGGCATGACGGCGAGGACGAGGCCGTCGCCACCGCCGTCGCCGAGCACTACTCGCCTCTCGGCCCCTCCGACCGTTGCCCGACCGAGCCGGTCAGCGTCGTGGTGGCGCTCACCGACAAGATCGACAGCCTCGCCGCTTTCTTCTCGATCGACGAGAAGCCGTCCGGCTCGAAGGATCCTTACGCGCTGCGCCGCGCAGCGCTTGGCGTGATCCGGCTCATCCTGGAGAATCGCCTTCGGGTGCCGCTCGCCGCGATTTTCGACCGCGCGGCCGAGCTCGTCGCCGCGCAGCTCGGCGGCGGCACGCTCCTCGTCCGCGCCCCGGGCTGGAGCCGCGAGCTGAGCCGGGTGGCGGTCGACCTTCTCGGTTTCTTCGCCGACCGGCTCGAGGTGCACCTGCGCGAGAGGGGCGTCCGGCACGACCTCATCGACGCGGTCTTCAGCCTCGGCGGCGAGGACGACCTCGTTCGCCTTCTGTCGCGGGTCGCCGCTCTCGGCAAGTTTCTCGAGAGCGAGGACGGCGCCAACTTGCTGGTCGCCTACCGCCGCGCCTCGAACATCGTGCGGATCGAGGAGAAGCGCGACGGGCGCTCCTATGACGAGGCTCCCAACCCGGCGCTCCTCGAGTTGCCCGAGGAGAAGGCGCTCTTCGCGCAGCTCGGCGAGGCCAGGCACGCGGCCGGCGCCGCCCTCGCGCACGAGGAATTCGAGCGGGCGATGGCGGCGCTCGCGGCCCTCCGGCGCCCGGTCGACGAATTTTTCGATCGCGTGACCGTTAATGCTCCGGAAGCCGAATTGCGCGCAAATCGTTTGCGTCTCCTGTCGGAAATCCGGGCGACGCTCGGGCGTGTCGCCGACTTTTCGCGGATCGAAGGGTGAAGAAGATGACGAAGTGGGTCTACAGCTTCGGCGGCGGCAGCGCCGAAGGCCGCGCAGACATGAAGAACCTTCTCGGCGGGAAGGGCGCCAATCTCGCGGAGATGTCGAGCCTCGGCCTGCCGGTCCCGCCCGGCTTCACCATCACCACCGAGGTCTGCACCTACTTCTACGCCCACAACAGGACCTATCCGCCCGATCTCGAGGCCCAGGTCGAGGCGGCGCTCGCGCGCCTCGAGAAGGCGATGAACGCGAAATTCGGCGACGCCGAGAATCCGCTCCTCGTCTCGGTCCGTTCCGGCGCCCGCGCCTCGATGCCGGGCATGATGGACACGGTGCTCAATCTCGGCCTCAACGACGTGACCGTGGAGGGCCTCGCGCGCCGCGCCAGCGATCCGCGCTTCGCCTACGATTCCTATCGGCGCTTCATCCAGATGTACGGCCAGGTCGTGCTCGGCGTCGACCACCATCACTTCGAGGAGCTTCTCGAGAGCCACAAGAACGACGTCGGCGCGACTCTCGACACGGACCTCAAGGCCGAGGACTGGAAGGAGATCGTCAAGGGCTACAAGGCCGTGGTCGAGCGCGAGCTCGGCGAGCCCTTCCCGCAGGATCCGAAGCGACAGCTCTGGGGGGCGATCGGCGCCGTCTTCGGCTCCTGGATGAACCAGCGCGCGATCACCTACCGGCGGCTTCACGGCATCCCCGCCGACTGGGGGACGGCGGTCAACGTCCAGTGCATGGTCTTCGGCAACATGGGCGACGACTGCGCGACCGGCGTCGCCTTCACGCGCAACCCTTCGACGGGCGCCAACGAGTTCTACGGGGAATACCTCGTCAACGCTCAGGGCGAGGACGTGGTTGCCGGAATCCGCACGCCGCAGCATCTGACGATCGCCGGCAAGGAGGCGAACAAGTCGACGCTGCCGGCGATGGAAGAGGTGATGCCCGACGTCTTCAAGCAGCTCATGGAGGTGCGGGAGACGCTCGAGAAGCATTACCGCGACATGCAGGATATCGAGTTCACGGTGCAGCAGAAGAAGCTCTACATGCTGCAGACGCGGACCGGGAAGCGCACCGCGCAGGCGGCGCTGAAGATCGCCGTCGACCTCGCGCGCGACGGGCTCATCGACCGGAAGGAGGCGGTGCGGCGCATCGATCCCGCCTCGCTCGATCAGCTTCTCCATCCCCGGCTCGATCCCAATGCGAAGAAGGAGATTCTCGCGCGCGGCCTGCCCGCCTCGCCCGGCGCCGCCTCGGGCGCGATCGTCTTCTCCGCCGACGAGGCCGAGGATCGCGCCCAGAAGGGCGAGGCGGTGATCCTGGTGCGCGTCGAGACGAGCCCCGAAGACATTCACGGGATGCACGCGGCCAAGGGCATTCTCACGACCCGCGGCGGCATGACGAGCCATGCCGCCGTGGTGGCGCGCGGCATGGGCAGGGCGTGCGTCTGCGGCGCCGGCGACCTGCGCATCGACTACAAGGCCCAGACGATGTCGGTCCGCGGCAAGACCATCAAGGCCGGCGAGACGATCACGATCGACGGCTCGACGGGCGAGGTGATGTTGGGCGAGGTGCCGACCATCCAGCCCGAGCTCTCGGGCGATTTCGCGACGCTGATGTCGTGGGCCGACGAGATCCGCACCATGAAGGTGCGCGCCAACGCGGAGACGCCGCTCGACGCCCGGACCGCGCGCAAGTTCGGCGCCGAGGGGATCGGCCTCGCGCGCACCGAGCACATGTTCTTCGAGGGCGACCGCATCGTGGCGGTCCGCGAGATGATCATGGCCGACGACGTCGAGGGCCGGAGGAAGGCGCTCGCGAAGCTCCTGCCGATGCAGCGCGGCGACTTCGAGGAGCTGTTCCGGATCATGGACGGCCTGCCGGTGACGATCCGCCTCCTCGACCCGCCGCTCCACGAGTTCCTGCCGAAGACCGAGGCCGAGTTCGAGGAGATGGCGGAGGCGACCGGCAAGGACCTCGCCGCGATCCGCCATCGCGCGGCCGCGCTCCACGAGGCCAACCCGATGCTCGGCCATCGCGGCTGCCGGCTCGCCATCACCTGGCCCGAGATTCCGGAGATGCAGGCGCGGGCGATCTTCGAGGCCGCGTGCAACGTGCAGAAGGAAACCGGAACCCCGGTCTGCCCGGAAATCATGATTCCGCTCATCGCCACGGTGAAGGAGTTCGAGATCCTCAAGAAGATCGTCGACGAGGTCGGCGCGGCGGTGATGAAGGAGAAGGGCGTCAAGATCGACTACCTCACCGGGACCATGATCGAGCTGCCGCGCGCGGCGCTTCTCGCCGACAAGATCGCCGAGTCGGCAGAGTTCTTCAGCTACGGCACCAACGACCTGACGCAGACCTGCTACGGGCTCTCGCGCGACGATGCCGGCAGCTTCCTGCCCGATTACCAGAAGCAGGGCATCTTGGAGCAGGATCCCTTCGTCTCGATCGATCCGGAGGGCGTGGGCGAGCTCGTCCGGATCGCGACCGAGCGCGGCCGCAAGACGCGCAAGAAGCTGAAGCTCGGCATTTGCGGCGAGCACGGCGGCGATCCGGCGTCGGTGTTCTTCTGTCAGGAGGTCGGGCTCGACTACGTCTCCTGCTCCCCCTACCGGGTGCCGATCGCGCGCCTCGCGGCGGCCCAGGCAGTTCTCATGGGCAAGCGGGAGATCGCGACGACGGCTTGAGCGCGGCTTTCTTGCGGCCGCCCAAGTAACGCCGGAGAAAAAATCTTCGGCGTTAACCAATTGTTCAGCTTAGTGGTCGTAAAAGAGACTTACGGTACGCGAGTGCCGTAAGTCCTTCGGGCTTTTCCTCCCTGAAAACTCGGGCCGCGGCCTCCGCGGCCCGTTTCTTTTCAAGGGTTTGCGGAAGGGGAACCGCGGCGCTGCCCGTCCGTTGGCGCGGACATGCTCGCCCCCGGCCTCCTCGCTTTCGCCGCCCTCCTCCTCTTCGCGCCGGCGGCCGAGGCGAGCAGCTGCGCCGAGGAGGCCGAGCTCCTCGCGCGCCAATACGGGCTCGCCGGTGCCGGCAGCGCGCCGCTGCCGGAGGAGCGGAGCACGCGGCCGACGCTCGAATCGCCCCCTTCGCACGAGGCGCGCCGCTCTGCGGAAGGCGCAGGCTCGGCCGCCCCGCCGCTCGACCCCGCACGCCGCGCCCGCATGGAGGCTTCCCTCGCGTCCGCGCGCGCCGAGGATGACGAGCGGCGATGCTTCGAGCTGCTCGAGGAGGCACGTTCGGCCGCGCCCGGCGCGAGCGAGGGGCGCTGAGCCCGCGCCGAGCGGCAAAGCGCGGCAACGCGCCGCGGCAGCGTCGCGCTTTCTTCGGCCCCGAATGCATCGAGGTTGCGGTCCGTCGGGAAGAAGCCGCCCCGCGGCTGCGTTATCCGCACGAGCCGGGTAGCCCTCGAAAGGGTCAGGACGGTTCAGCGCATTCTCCTTCGTCCGGCGGGTTTCCGTAGCACCTTCGTCCATGTCGTAGCCCCTTCCGACAAGGTCGCCGCCGAGCCTCCGCCGCATCCGGCGCCGGCCTTGCCGGCGGCCGCGCGATTGCCTTTCAAGCGATGCGAAACTAACTTGCCGCGGCCATGTCGGATCTCGCTCTCTCCGCCGCGGCGGCGGAGCGGCGTCATCTCCGCATCGCGGCGATCGTCGGGCTCGTCGTCACGCTGGCGCGGCTCCTCTGGCTCGCGGCGGAGACGACGGATCTTTATCCGGACGAGGCGCAGTACTGGCTCTGGTCGCGCACGCCGGACTGGGGCTACTTCTCGAAGCCGCCCATGGTCGCCTGGATCATCGCGGCGACGACCGGGCTTCTCGGCGACACGACGTTCGGGGCGAGGGCGGCCGCTCCGCTGTTCCATCTCGGCACCAGCCTTCTCGTCTATGCGCTCGCGCGGCGCCTCTACGATCCGCGGACGGCATGCTGGGCCGCGGTCACGTTCGTGACCCTGCCGGGAATCAGCGTCTCCTCGCTCATCATCTCGACCGACGTGCCGCTGCTCTTCTTCTGGGCGGCGGCGCTCTACTGCTTCGTTCGCGCCCGCGAGGCGGAAGGCTGGGGCTGGTGGCTCGCGCTCGGAATGGCGCTCGGGCTCGGCCTCCTCGCGAAATACGCGATGGCGTACTGGATCGTCTGCGGCGCGCTGTTCGTCCTCCTCGAACGGTCGGAGCGCCGCCACCTCCCGCGGCTTCTCGGCGCATTCGCCGTGGCGCTCGCGGTCTATGCGCCGAACTTCGCCTGGAACGCCGCCAACCAGTTCGTGAGCTACGCGCATACCGGCGAGAACGCGAACCTTTCGGGGCCGCTGTTCCATCCGTTGCAGCTCCTCGAGTTCCTGCTCTCGCAGGCGGGCGTCTTCGGTCCGATCCTCTTCGCGGCGCTTGTCGCGCTCCTCGCGACGCGTGCCTTCGGCGACGGGCGCGACCGTTTCCTCGCCTGGTTCTCCCTGCCGGTTCTCGCAGTGGTGACGGCGCTGAGCCTCCTGTCGCGCAGCAACGCCAACTGGGCGGCGCCCGCCTATGTCGCCGCGACGATTCTGGTCGTCGCCTGGCTTCTGCGCCGCGGGCGGGCGCGGCTCGTCTCGGCCTCGGTCGCGCTCCATGTCGCCGTCGGCGCGCTGCTCATGGGCGGGGCGGAGACGGCGGCGGCGCTCGGCGCGCCTCTGCCGGCGAAGTTCGATCCTTGGGCGCGCCTGCGCGGCTGGTCGGATGTCGGCGACACGATCGGCGGGCTGCTGGCGCAACGTCCGGGCTTCGTCATCGCGTCGGACGACCGCGAGGTCCTGGCGGCGCTCGCCTACTACGTTCGGCCCGGCCTGCCGCCGATCGCGAAATGGAACGCCGACGGGGTCGTCACCGACCATTTCGACCTGACCGTGGACATGCGGCCCCTGGTGGGCCGCGACTTCCTCTTCGTCACCGCGGGCGACGACCAGCACGCGGCAGGGCTGGCGCGCTATTTCCGTTCGGCGGCCAAGCTCGCCACGGTCGGAACGGCGCGACGAAGCTACGCGGTTTGGGAGTTCAAGGGCTTCCGCGGTTACGACCGGGCGTCCTGAGCGCGAGCGCGCGCGGCCCCTTCTCGACGATGAGCCAGTGAAGGAGCCAGGCCGTCGCCGCGACCGCGACGCCCGAGAACACGACGTCGGAAAGGAAATGCCCGCCTTGGGCGATGCGCGCGAGCCCGAAGAACGCGCCGAGCGCGACCGCGCCTGCGGCGGCGGCGTAGCGGCCGGGCGGCGGCAGCAGGAAGGCGAGCGAGAGGAACCAGAAGGCGACCGCGGGATCGCCCGCGACGAACGAGCAGTTCTTGATGCATTGATCGGAGACGAGCGGCGCCGGCGTGAAGCGCTTGGTGCCGCCGAACTCGGTCACCTGCGAGGGCCGTGCCCGGCCCCAGTTGTCCTTGAGGACGGTGTTGACGACGAGGCCCGGGCCGAGGACGAGCGACAGCGCGAGGAAGAGCGCGACGCGCCGCCCCCGTCTGCTGCGCCGGGGACGGAACGCGAAGGCGAGAATGCCGATCGCGATCGCGGCCGTAAGGTAGGGCGTTCCTTCGTGCACGAGCCGGAAGGCCCAGTAGTCCCGAAGGAAGAAGCCGTCGCCCGGACGCCAGAAGAGGCGGGTCGTCCAGAGGTCGATCTCGGGAAAGAGCCAGAAGAGGAGCGCGGCCGCGCTCGCCGCGACGGCGAGGAGAGCCGGCCTCATGCGGCGCGGCGGGCCTGGGCGAGGAGGAGGCGCTCGATCGCTTCGGCTGCGCGTCCCGTGTCGTTCACCGGCGGATAGCTCCACGTCTCGATCCGCCCGGCGAACGGCCGCGTGATGCCGGCGCGCTCGAACCCCTCGTGAAAGCGCCGGAATTTCGCCGATCCGCCCGGGAGATGGAGGACGTGAACCGGCTTTCCGGTCGCCGCCGCCTCGCTCGCCATCGAGACGGAATCGCCGGTGACGACGATCGCGTCGGCGAGCGCGAGGAAGCCGAAATAGGGGTTGTCCCCGTTGCCGTCCCAGATGAAGGCGGGCAGGTCGGCGAGCCGCTCGCGCAGAAGCCGTTCTCCTTCGGCACCCGTCCGCCGGGACGGCGTGACGAGAAGCCCGTAGCCGGAACGGGCGAGCGCCGCGAGCGCGTCCGCGATCCGCTCCAAGGTCGGGTGGTCGAGGCGGAAGACTTTGTTGTTGCCGCCGATGAGAACGGCGACCCGCGGTTGCGGGACGCCGGCAAGGCGGCTTTCCCACTCGGCCGCGCCGGCGCGGAGCTTCTCCGCCGTGACGCGATGCACGGCGCCGCGCGTCACGAGGACGTTGCGCCCGCGCAGGCGGTCGTGCTCGGGGATGACGAGGAGATCGAAGCGGCTGCGCGCGAATCGGGGGTCCTGAACATGGGCGAGAATCGTCGCGCCGCCGCTCGCGCGCTTCACCGCGAGGGCCGCGACCGCGCTTTGCCGGCCGCAGCCGATGAAGAGATCGGGCCAGGGCGGCGCGAGCGCATCGCCCCGCCGCGAGAGCGCCTGCGCCGGTTCGAGCCATGGGACGGGCGGCAGCCGGCTCCAGGGAAACCGCAGGGCGATGACCTTCTCCTCGAACGGCCGGCCCAGCGCCTCGGCGAGTCCCAACACCTGGCTGCGGATCCCGACCTTCCCGTCATGCACCGCCCAGATCCGCGGCGTTCCGACCATGTCGCCCTGCTTGTAAGAAAATTGCCGGTAAGATAGTTACTCTGTATGCGTCATGTGAAGCTCGATCGGATCGACCGCCGCATCCTTCGCGACCTGCAGGCGGACGGCCGGATGACCAATGTCGAGCTGGCTCGGCGTGCCGGCATATCGGCGCCGCCCTGCCTGCGGCGCGTGCGCGCCTTGGAGGAGGCGGGCTTCATCCGCGGCTACCACGCCGACCTCAATGCCGAGCTGCTGGGCTTCGGCGTCACCGTCTTCGCGCAGGTCGGGCTCACGAGCCAGGCCGAAAGCGACCTCAAGGCCTTCGAGGCGCTGATCGCGACATGGCCCGAAGTCCGCGAGGCGAACATGCTCGCCGGCGAGACCGACTTTCTCCTGAAGATCGTCGCGGAGGATTGGGACGCCTACCAGAAATTCCTGACCAACAAGCTCACGGCCGCGCCGAACGTCAGCCACGTCAAGTCCGCGTTGTCGATCCGAACCTCGAAATACGAGCCGGGCGTCCCCATCGAGGTGGATTGAGGCGGCGCTCCGCCGCCGCCTCTTTGCCGCAATTGGCATGTCGTAGCCGGCTTCGGGGCCGGTCCGTGCCCGTCTCGGAGCAGGACCGCACCCCTTCAGCCGCGAGCGGGCCGCCTAGCCGAAGGCGACCTTGACCACCTCGTAGGACTTCGCGCCGCGCGGGGTCGAGACCTCGACGCTGTCCCCCTTGCTCTTGCCGATCAGCGCCCTTGCCAGGGGGGACGTGATCGAGAGCCGGCCCTGGCTCACGTCCGCCTCGTCCTCGCCGACGATCTGGAAGGTCTGCTCCTCGTCCGTGTCTTCATCGGCAAGCGTCACCTTGGCGCCGAACTTCACCACCTTGCCGGAGAGCTTCGAGACGTCGATCACCTCGGTGCGGGCGATCTTGTCCTCGAGCTCCATGATTCGCCCCTCGATGAAGCCCTGCCGCTCGCGAGCGGCGTGGTATTCGGCGTTCTCCGACAAGTCGCCGTGATCGCGCGCCTCGGCGATCGCCTTGATGATATTGGGCCGCTCCGTCGTCTTGAGGCGCCTCAGCTCCTCCTGGAGACGGTTGTAGCCCTCGAGCGTCATCGGAATCTTGTTCATCGTCCAGCCGATTTTGCCGGGTGATCAGACAGCAAACACCACCCCTTCCCGGGTGACTCGCCCGGGATTCGAGGTGGCGAGGCCGTCAAAAGTAGGACTGGAGCGGGGCGACTTCAAGGCCGCCACTGCGCAGGGCGGCGATCGCCTGGACCGCGGCCCGAGCGCCGGCGACCGTCGTGTAGTAGGGAATTCCCTGCGTGAGCGCAGTCCGGCGGAGGCTGAAGCTGTCCGAGATCGCCTGCGGGCCCTCGGTCGTGTTGAACACGAGCTGAACACCGCCGGACAGCATGACGTCGACGATGTGCGGGCGGCCCTCGAGCACCTTCTTGATCGTCTCGCACGGAAGGCCGTTCGCCGCGAGATAGGCGGCCGTTCCGCTGGTGGCGATCAGCCGGAAGCCCATGTCCAAGAGCTTGCGGCAGGGCTCGACCAGAGCGGTCTTGTCGCGGTCGCGCACCGAGACGAACACGGTGCCGCCGCGCGGCAGGTCGACCCCGGCGCCGAGCTGCGATTTCCAGAACGCGCGACCGAAATCGGCGTCGAGGCCCATGACCTCGCCCGTCGACTTCATCTCGGGGCCCAGAATGATGTCGACCCCCGGGAAGCGCGCGAAGGGGAACACGGCCTCCTTTACCGCGACGTGGCCGCCCTTGCCGGGCGGGGCGGTGTCGAAAGCGGCGAGGCGCTCGCCCGCCATGACCCGAGCCGCGATCTTCGCGATCGGAACCCCGGTCGCCTTGGCGACGAAGGGCACCGTGCGGGAGGCGCGCGGGTTCACCTCGAGGACGTAGACCTCGCCGTCCTTGACCGCGTATTGGACGTTCATGAGGCCGCGCACCTTCAGCGCCTCGGCGAGCGCCACCGTCTGGCGGCGGATCTCGGCGACGGTGTCGCTCGGCAGCGTGTAGGGCGGCAGCGCGCAGGCGCTGTCGCCGGAATGGATCCCGGCCTCCTCGATGTGCTCCATGACGCCGGCGACGACCACCGTCTCGCCGTCGGCGAGCGCATCGACATCGATCTCGACCGCGTCGGCGAGATAGCGGTCGATGAGGACGGGGCTCGTGCCCGAGGCCTGGACGGCGTGGCTCATGTAGCGCCGCAGCGCCTCGCTCGTATGCACGATCTCCATCGCCCGGCCGCCGAGGACATAGGACGGCCGGATCACGACCGGATAGCCGATCGCGTTCGCGACGCGCTCGGCCTCCTCGGCGCTGGTGGCGGTGCCGTTCGCCGGCTGGCGCAGCCCGAGCCTCTGGAGGAGCTCCTGGAAGCGCTTGCGGTCCTCGGCGAGGTCGATCGCGTCGGGCGAGGTGCCGAGGATCGGAATCTGGGCGGCCTCGAGCGCGGCGGCCAGCTTCAGCGGCGTCTGCCCGCCGAGCTGGACGATGACGCCGAGAAGCGTGCCGCGCCGCTTCTCCACCTCGACGAGCTCGATCACGTCCTCGGCCGTGAGCGGCTCGAAATAGAGCCGGTCGGAAGTGTCGTAGTCGGTCGAGACGGTCTCGGGGTTGCAGTTGACCATGATCGTCTCGATGCCCGCCTCGCGCAGCGCGTAGGCGGCATGGACGCAGCAATAGTCGAACTCGATGCCCTGACCGATGCGGTTCGGGCCGCCGCCGAGGATGATCGCCTTGCGGCGCTCGGAAGGAGCGGCCTCGCATTCGCCGTCGTGCTCGTAGGCGGAGTACATGTAGGGCGTGAGCGAGGGGAACTCGGCGGCGCAGGTATCGATCCGCTTGAAGACCGGGCGCACGCCCGCGGCGCGCCGGCGCGCCGCGACCTCCCGCTCGTCGAGCCCGGCGAGCGTCGCTAGCCGCGCATCGGAAAATCCCATCAGCTTCAGCGGCAGAAGATCCTCGGGCAAACCCTCGCGCCGGACCCGCTCCTCGGCGGCGACGATCGCCTCGATCTGCTCCAGGAACCAGGGATCGTACTTGCAGGCCGCGTGGACCTCCGCGACCGAGAGGCCGTGCCGGAACGCTTGCGCGATGACGAGGATCCGGTCGGGGGTGGGCCGCGCCAATGCCGCGCGTACGGCGTCGCGGTCGCCGCCGGCGGCGCCCGGGATCGCGACCTCGTCGAAGCCGGTAAGGCCCGTCTCCATCGAGCGCAGGGCCTTCTGGATCGACTCCGCGAACGAGCGGCCGATCGCCATCGCCTCGCCCACCGACTTCATGGAGGTGGTGAGGAGCGGTTCGGTGCCGGGAAACTTCTCGAAGGCGAAGCGCGGCATCTTGGTCACGACGTAGTCGATCGTCGGCTCGAACGACGCCGGCGTGACGCCCGTGATCTCGTTCTTCAGCTCGTCGAGCGTGTAGCCGACGGCGAGCTTCGCCGCGACCTTGGCGATCGGGAACCCGGTCGCCTTCGAGGCGAGCGCGGAGGAACGCGACACGCGCGGGTTCATCTCGATGACGACGAGGCGCCCGTCCTTCGGGTTGACGGCGAACTGGACGTTGGAGCCGCCGGTATCGACGCCGATCTCGCGCAGCACCGCGATCGAGGCGTCGCGCATCAGCTGGTATTCCTTGTCGGTGAGCGTCAGCGCCGGCGCCACGGTGACGCTGTCGCCGGTATGGACGCCCATCGGATCGACGTTCTCGATCGAGCAGACGATGATGCAGTTGTCGGCGCGGTCGCGCACGACCTCCATCTCGTACTCTTTCCAGCCGAGAACCGACTCCTCGATCAGCACCTCGTGCGCGGGCGAGGCCCTCAACCCGCCGAAGACGATCTCGGTGAACTCCTCACGGTTGTAGGCGACGCCGCCGCCCGTGCCGCCCAGCGTGAACGAAGGACGTATGATCGCCGGAAGCCCGACATGCTCGAGCGCCTCCTCGGCTTCCTGGAGCGAGCGGACGACCCGGCTTCGCGGGCTCTGCAGCCCGATCCGGTCCATCGCCTCGCGGAAAAGCTGCCGGTCCTCGGCCTTCGCGATCGCCTCGGCCCGGGCGCCGATGAGCTCGACCCCGTGACGGGCGAGCGCGCCCGAGTCGACGAGCGCCATCGCCGTGTTGAGCGCGGTCTGGCCGCCCATCGTCGGCAGCAGCGCGTCGGGCTTCTCGCGCGCGATGATCTTCTCGACGACCTCGGGCGTGATCGGCTCGACGTAGGTCGCGTCGGCGAGCCCGGGGTCGGTCATGATCGTCGCCGGGTTCGAGTTGACGAGGATGACCCGGTAGCCCTCCTCCTTCAGCGCCTTGACCGCCTGGACGCCCGAGTAGTCGAACTCGCAGGCTTGGCCGATCACGATCGGCCCCGCGCCGATCAGAAGGATCGAGTGGATGTCCGTCCGCTTCGGCATCGTCGCTTACCGCTGCGCCTCCATCTCGCGAACGAACCGTTCGAAGAGGTGATTGGCGTCCTTGGGCCCCGGGCTCGCTTCCGGGTGATGCTGCACCGAGAAGATCGGTCTCCCTTCGACCTCGAGCCCTTCGTTGGAGCCGTCGAAGAGCGAGACATGCGTCTGCCTGACGTTCGGCGGAAGCGACTCGGCAACGACGACGAAGCCGTGATTCTGGCTCGTGATCTCGACCTTCCCCGACCGGAGCTCCTTCACCGGGTGGTTGGCGCCGCGATGGCCGGCCGGCATCTTGCGCGTGCTGCCGCCGAGCGCCAGCGCCAGGATCTGGTGCCCGAGGCAGATCCCGAAGATCGGCTTTCCCGTGCCGATGAGCTCCCGCACGACAGGCACCGCGTAGCGGCCGGTCGCCACGGGATCGCCGGGACCGTTCGAGAGGAAGATGCCGTCGGGCTTGTGCCGCAGGATGTCCTCGGCGCTGGCGGTCGCCGGAACCACGGTGACCCGGCAGCCGTGCTCGGCGAGAAGACGGAGAATGTTGCGCTTGGCGCCGTAGTCGATCGCGACGACATGCCGTTTCGGCGCGGTCTGGCGTCCGTAACCCTTGCCGAGCCGCCATTCGGTCTCGTCCCAGGAGTAGGTCTGGCGGCAGCTCACCTCCTTGGCGAGATCCATGCCCTCGAGCCCCGGCCAGTCGCGCGCCCGCGCGACCAGGGCCGCCGCGTCGAGGCGACCTTCGGGATCATAGGCGATGCAGCCCTTGGGCGCGCCGAAGTCGCGTATCCGCCGGGTGAGGCGGCGCGTGTCGATGCCCGTTATCCCGATGAGCCCCATCGAGCGGAGCCAATCGCCGAGCGGCTGCAGCGCGCGCCAGCTCGAGGGGCTGGTCGGGTCGGTCCGCAGCACGACGCCGCGCGCCGCCGGAGTCGCGGTCTCGACGTCCTCGTTGTTCACGCCGACATTGCCGATATGCGGGAAGGTGAAGGTGATGATCTGCCCCGCATAGGAGGGATCGCTGAGGATCTCCTGGTAGCCGGTCATCGAGGTGTTGAAGCACACCTCGCCTACGCTCGCCCCCTTCGCGCCGACGCCGCGCCCCCAGAACAGCGTCCCGTCGCTCAGCGCAAGAACAGCGTTGCAGCCGGGCGGTCGCGCCGCTGCCTGGGTCGGTGCGTGGGACATGGGGCTTCCTGTCAGTGGATTTGGCTTCAGATAGACGCCCGGGGCGGCAGCGTCAATAATCCGCAGCCGTCCCCGCCGAAACGGAGAGGTTCCAATGCTGCGCGAGCGGTTCACCGAGGCGCTTAAGACGGCCATGAAGGACAAGGATCAGCGGGCGGTCTCGACCATCCGCCTCGTGATCTCGAAGTTGAAGGAGCGCGACATCGAGGCGCGTGCCAAGGGCAAGGCGGCAGGGATCGGCGATCCCGAGATCCAGCAGATGCTCCAGGGCATGATCAAGCAGCGGCGGGAATCGATCGAGCTCTACGAGAAGGGCGGCCGCACCGAGCTCGCGCAACAGGAGCGCGAGGAGATCGCGGTGATCGAACGCTTCCTTCCGCAGCAGATGGACGAGGCGGGAACGGAGGCGGCGATCAAGGCGGTCATCGCCGAGCTCGGCGCCAGCTCGGTCAAGGACATGGGCCGGGTCATGGCCGTTCTGAAGGAACGCCATTCCGGAAGCATGGATTTCTCGAAAGCGGGTCCGATCGCCAAGCGCCTTCTGGGATGAGGCGCGGGGCCGGCCCTGCCGCGCGCGGCCCGGCGGCAGGGCGGCGACCGACGGGACCGAGCCGGCGCCGGCTCCTGCGCAGCCTCGGCCTCGGAGCGCCGGCGATCCTCCTTTTCGGCTGCGCGCGCGATGCGCTTTCGTCCGGATATCCGTTCACGCTGGGCGTCGCCTCCGGCGACCCGACCCCGGACGGGTTCGTGCTCTGGACGCGGCTCCTCCCGCCGGCGCCGTTCGACGACGCCTCTGTCGAGGTCCGCTGGGAGGTGGCCCGGGACGAGCATTTTTCCGACATCGTTCGCCACGGCACGGTCGAGGCGCGTGCCGACGAGGCGCACTCGGTCCATGTCGAGCCGCGCGGGCTCGCGCCCGACCGCTGGTACTGGTACCGGTTCGTCGCCGGCGGCGAAGCGAGCCCTGTGGGGCGCACCCGCACCGCGCCCGCGCCGGGGACCCTTCCGGCGAAGCTGCGCTTCGCGTTCGCGGCCTGTCAGCAATACGAGCAAGGCTACTACGCCGCGCATCGCGACATCGCCGAGCGCGGCCCCGACCTCGTCGCCTTTCTCGGCGACTACATCTACGAGGCTTCCTGGGGGCGCGAGCGCGTCCGCAGCCATGGCGCCCCCGAGGCGACGACGCTCGCCGAGTACCGCGCCCGCTACGCCCTCTACAAATCCGACGAGGATCTCCAGGCGGCCCACGCCGCGGCGCCTTGGATCGTGACCTGGGACGATCACGAAGTGGTGGACGACTACGCTGCGGACCGGTCGCGCAGGGCCTTCGGCCATGCCTTCCTGGCTCGGCGCGCCGCGGCTTACCGCGCCTTCTGGGAGCACATGCCGCTGCCCCGCGCGGCCAAGCCCCAGGGCCCCGACGCCCGGCTCTTCCGGCGGCTCGCTTTCGGGGATCTCGCGACCTTCCACGTGCTCGACGACCGGCAGTACCGCACCTACCAGCCGTGCTCCCTCGACGGCGGCAGCCGCGTCGTCACCCCTGCCGAGTGCCCGGCTCTGGAAGAGCCTGGCGCGACCCTGCTCGGGCGGCGTCAGGAGCGCTGGCTCGAGGAGGGGCTCGCCTCCAGCCGGACGCGCTGGAACATTCTCGCGCAGCAGACGCGGATGGCGCGGCGCAGCTTCCGCCCTTCGGAGGAAGGGTATTGGAACGACGGATGGGACGGATACTTTGCGGCGCGGCGACGGCTTCTCGACTTCATCGGCGCGCGGCGGCCCGGCGGGCCGTTGGTCGTCGGCGGCGACATCCATGCCTTTCTCGTCGCCGACCTCCGGCCCGATTTCGATCGCCCCGAGATGCCCCCCGTCGCGACCGAGTTCGTCGGCAGCTCCATCACGAGCCAGGGGCGCACGCGCCCGCTCGATCCCGCCGATCCGCACGTCCTCTACGAAGACGGCGACAGTCGCGGCTATGCCGAGGCGACGCTGACGCCGCAGGAGGCGGTCGTCGACCTGCGCGGCGTTGCGAACGTTCGCGATCGTGCAAGCCCGGTCGCGACGCTGCGCCGCTATGTCGTGGCGGCCGAGCGCCCCGGCGCCCGGCTCGTTTCGTCCTGAAGACCCCTTGTCACCCGTGACCGAGCGCGGCGACCCGGCGGACGATCGAGAGGCCGGTGGCGATCGGCTCGTTCTGCGGCGTGCGCCACGGAAGGATCAGCCGGTCGTAATCGAAGAGCCGCGTGCCCCGCTCGGGACAGCGCAGCTCGGCGCGTATCCGTTCGAGCCGGGGGCGGCCGGTCGCCAGCGCATCACGATAGGCGCGGGTGACCCAGGCGATATAGCGCCCGTCCGGCTGTGTCCTCAGATCGATGCCGGCGCGGCGCATCCACGAGCTCGTCCACGGCCGCTCCAGGACGCGCGAATGCTCGATGACGACGCTCTCGCTGTCCGGCGTAGGGCGCGCGACGAAGAAATTGACCGCGCCGGCGCGCGACAGGAGGTGCCGCCGCATGTCGCAATCCATCTCCCCCCCGAGCGTCTGCCATTCGGCGCCGAGCAGGTGCATCTGGGCGTAGCCCTCGCCGTCGAGCTCGTCGAGCCGGAGCGGCTTGGCATCGAAGAACGACCAGCCGGGGTCGATCGAGAGCTCGCGGCAGAGCTGGCGGAGCCGCGCGATCGCGTCGGCGACGGAGGCATGGACGCTGGCGCTCCAACCGTCGTCCAGCACCGAAAGCCCGACCCGGCCGACCCGCCAACGCGCTACCTTTTGCCCGAGGGCGGCGACGGCCAGAGGCGAGATGACGCGGGGGCGGCCGACGATGAGCAGGCGGTTGTCGCGATAGCGCAGCTCGATGAAACCGAGATCGCGGACGATACGGCTGATGGCCCCGCTGCCGGGGTCCAACCCCAATCGTCGCCGGAGGGCTGCGGGCGTCGCGGGAAGGCTGTCGCCCTCGGGGCTGATCAGGAGATGCTTCATTGCCGCTCCCGCAGACGAGGATAGGGGCGAAACTGCAGGTGGAACAAGGCTCTTCCCTCGGCAACGCATCTCCCCGTATTACGTCGTCGGAATGAAAGCGGAGAGGGTGAAGACGGCTCAGGCGCGCCGCAGCAAGGAGGAGGTCGATATCGACCGACTCGTCGGAGCGCGCCTGCGCGAGCGGCGATTGTTTCTCGGCCTGTCCCAGCAGGAGCTCGCCAAGGCGCTGGGGATCACGTTCCAGCAGGTGCAGAAATACGAGAACGGCGTGAACCGGATCAGCGCCAGCCGGCTTTGGGACATCAGCCGCCGCCTCGAAGTTCCGATCGAGTGGTTCTTCGGCGTGGTTGGCGCCAACGGGCGACCGGCGCCGCGCGCCGCGCCCGATCTCATGCGACGCGAGACGATCGAGCTCGTGCGCAACTATTTCGCCATCCCCGATCCCGAGCTGCGGCGGGCGCTGCTTGCGCTGGCACGCGCGGCGGGCGGCGGCTAGAGAGCTCGCTCAGCCCGTCCGGCGGGAGGGCTGGCTTGCCAGCTTCCGGAGCCGCTTCAGCTCTTCGAACCGAGTCGTGACGTCGCGCAGGATCGCGGCGATTCCGTCCATGCGCCCATCCGCGTTCCGCACCGGGATGATCGTGAACTCGATCGAGATTTGGCTTCCGTCCTTGCGCAGCGCAGGGACGGAGAGGACATCGCCTTCGCCGTAGCGGCTGCGCCCGGTCGCCATGGTTTGGCGATACCCTTCCCAGTGGCGGGCGCGCAGGCGCTCCGGGATGATGATGTCGAGAGAACGGCCGATCGCCTCGTCGGCAGCGAAGCCGAAGATGCGCTCGGCGCCCCGGTTCCAGAACCGGATCACGCCCTCGCCGTCAGAGTAGACGATCGCATCGGGCGCCTCGTGGACGACGAGACGGGCAATTTCGTCGGCTGTCATCGCTTTTGAAGTGTGCGCCCGATCGGCCGCCGGGGCCAGGGAGCATTCGTCGCAGGCCTCGACGTGCCAGCGAGCTGCCGTCGCAGTTTCCTGCGCAGCGATGCTCCGCACGCGTTACGTGTGAATCCTCCCTGATTGACAACTCCGTCCGAGAGCAAGTCTGATCGATGCGCTCTCTCGACAGCATCCTGCTGTCGACCACCCGAGGGATCGAAGCGCCGATGGCGGCCCGAGATCCGACGAATCAGATCCTGATCGACTTGGCGCTTCAGGGCGGGGGAGCGCACGGGGCCTTCACGTGGGGCGTGCTCGACCGGCTGCTGGAGGAGCCGAGCCTCCGGATCGAGGGCATCTCGGGCACTTCCGCGGGCGCGATGAATGCGGCCGTCTTGGCGCACGCTTATGCGGATGGCGAGCCCGATCAGGCTCGCGAGGCTCTCGAGACGTTCTGGAGGAGGGTCTCGCGGACGGCGCTCTACAGCCCGTTCCGCCGAGGCCCTCTCGACGTGCTGCTCGGCCGCTGGAGCCTCGACTACTCCCCCTTCTTCATCGCCGCCGAATTGATGTCCAGGGTCTTCTCGCCGTACGACCTCGGTGCGGGAAGCGCCAATCCGCTCGCCGAGATCCTCGATTCGGTCGTGGATTTCAGCCGGCTGCCGCAGAGCCGCATCAAGCTCTTCGTCACCGCGACGAACGTGCGCACGGGCCGTGGCCGGGTTTTTCGCAACGCCGAGATCACGCCCGAGGTGCTCCTCGCCTCGGCCTGTCTTCCGACGCTCTTTCAGGCGGTGGAGATCGGCGGCGAGCTCTACTGGGACGGCGGGTATTCCGGGAACCCCACCGTCACGCCGCTCGTGCGCGAATGCGCGGCCAGCGATACCATCCTCGTTCAGATCAATCCCGTCGAGCGTCCGAGGTCGCCGCGGTCCGCCCGGGAGATCCTAAACCGTCTCAACGAAGTCTCCTTCAACTCGGTCTTGCTGAAGGAGCTCCGGATGATCGCCCTGCTGCGGCAGGTCTCGCAGCGGCGCGGCTCCGAAGCCGCCAAGTGGGCGACGATGCGAATCCACCGCGTGACGAGCGAGCTTCTGACGAGCATCGGCTCGTCCTCGAAGCTGAATGCCGAGTGGGAGTTTCTCGTCATGCTGCGCGATGAGGGGCGTCGGTGCACCGAGGCCTTCCTCTCGCGTCACCGGCACGATCTCGGCCGGCGTTCGTCGCTCGACCTCGACCAGTTCCTGACGGGCGTGTGACAGGATGCGCGGCCGCTCTGCAGGAAGAAGCGTCTTGATCGGCATGCCGTCCGACGCTTGTGCGATCGCTCCGCGTCGTGCGGACCTCGAGCTTCGGGTGCGAAATGGCGTCGAGCCGGCTGAGTAGTTTCCTCCTCGCGCCGCTCCGCTGGCTGCGCGCGGGAGCGGGAATCCTCGCTCGGCTGCTGCTGGTCGGGTGGGCGAGCCTCGCCATCTTCTATTCGAATCTGCCGTGGCCGTGGCTGCGTCTCGCCCTGGCGCTCGCATTCGCCGGCTTCGCGGCATGGGTCTTCTGGATCGCGCCTTCGCGGCGCATGCACCTAGCCTTGGGCGCCCTCTATGCCGGCGTGATCGTGTGGTGGATCGCCATCCCGCCGTCGCACGACCGTCACTGGCGGCCGGAAGTCGCGGTGATGCCGCGAGCCTTCATCGACGGCGATCGCGTGCACCTCACCGGCGTCCGCAACATCGAGTACCGCAGCCTCGACGATTTCACGGTCCGTCACGAAGAACGGGACGTTCTCTTGTCGCGGCTGAACAGCCTCGACTTCTATGTGTCCTACTGGAGGGAGGGACCGGTCGGCCACACGTTCTTGAGCTTCACGTTCGACGACGCGCCGCCGCTGAGCATCTCCATCGAAACGCGGCCTGAGACGGGCGAGGCGTACGATCCGCTCGCGTCCCTCTTCAAGCAGTTCGAGCTGATCTACGTGGTCGGCGACGAACGCGACATCGTCGGCGTCCGCACCAATCACCGCGACGAGAGCGTCTATCTTTATCGGCTCAACACCTCGGCCGAGAACGCGCGCCGGCTCTTCCTCGTCTATCTTGAGCGCATCAACGAGCTCGCCGATCGCCCGGAGTTCTATCACCTCTTGAGCAACAACTGCACGCTCAACATCGTTCGATACGCGAACGCGGCCGGCCGCGAAGGACGGTTCGACATCCGCCATCTCCTGAACGGTCTGATCGACAGCTATCTCTACCACTCGGGCCGAGTGGACACGTCGCTGCCCTTCGAGGAGCTGCGGCGCCTTTCCCTCATCAACGGGCCCGCGCGGGCGGCCGATGGCGCTTTGAACTTCGCCGAGCGCATCCGCGCGGCCTTGCCGAAGCCGCCTCGCTGACCCTTCCGCCGGCGGGCGGAAGTGCCGGCGAGCTCGAGGAGACACGCTACGGAAGGAATGGTGCCCAGGGGCGGAATCGAACCACCGACACTGCGATTTTCAGTCGCATGCTCTACCAACTGAGCTACCTGGGCGCCGGTTGCAGGGGCGGGCTTATAGAGGAGGCGACGGGGTTCTGTCCACCCCCTCAGCGCTCGGTCGCCTCCCCGTCGGCAGGCGCTTCGTCCGTGGGGACGCGATAGACGCCCTTCAGCCAGCGCCCGAGATCGATGTCCGCGCAGCGCTTGGAGCAGAAGGGCCGGAACTTCTCGACCGTCGCTTGGCCGCACACCGGACAAGCCTGCTTGCTCATGGTGCCAAGATAGGGCATCGGCCGCCCGGTTTCGAGCGTCAGACGAGGTCGAACGACTCGCGCGCGATGTCCGCAGCCGCCTCGATCGCGATCGGAACGTGGAGCCGCGCTTCGAGCTCGGCTCTCGCGGCCGCCGCGGGGCCGTCGAGCGCCGCCGCCACGTCGGGATGAACCCTCAGCACGGGACGCGTGCCGGCGGTGCGCTCGGCCGCGGCGAGCGCCTCGAGCGCGACCGTGAGCGCGGTCTTCCGCCGGCCGACCGGCTCGGTCAGGACTTCGAGGAGCGAGGGGTGGCGCCGCCTTCTCGTCACCTCGACGAGGCCCATCCGGGTCCAGCCGAGGGCATGCGGCCGCGCGGGGTCGCGCTTCAGCGCGCGAGACAGCGCGTCGAGCACCGCCTGGCGCTGGGGCGGGGCCTCCATCGACACGAAGTCGATGAGAATTTGACCGCCGATGTTGCGCAGCCGGATCTGCCGTGCCGCCTCGCGCGCCGCCGCCTTGTTGACGTCGAGGAGGGCCTTGGCGCCGCCGCCGTCGACATCGATGAGCGTCGCGGCCCGCGTCGGCTCGATGGCGATCGACCCGCCGCCCGCCAGGGGCACGGCGGGCCGAAGCGCGGCCTCGACCGCCTCGTCGATGAGCGCGCGCGTCCCGGGCGCGACCTCGATCTCGACGGAACCCCGCAGCTCGGCGGCGATCCGGGGCGTATCGGCACGGACCGTCGACGGCGCCCACTCCTCGATCGCCGCCTCCGCAAGGCGGCGGAGGGGCGAGGCCGGCGTCTCGAGCGGCCCCGGCGCGGCCGTCTCGGCGCGGGCGCGGATCTCCGACCAGCGCGCGCGGAGCCGCGCGAGGTCGGCCTCCAGCTCGGCCGTCTCGGCGCCCGCCGCGGCGGCGCGAAGATTGAGCCCCTCGTCCTCGCCGAGAAGCGGCAGAAGCGCCTGCCGGAGCACGTCGCCCTGGATCTCGGTCGGCACCCGCACGCCGGGCCGCCCGGGGGTGAGGGCGAGGAGGGTGCCGCCGAGGGCGAGCCGCGCGGTCACCGCCGGGCCCTTCTCCGCGCGCGCCTCGCGCACGACCTGGACGACGAGCCTCTGGCCCTCGTGAAAGGGCGCCAAGGCGTGCTTGCGCTCGAGGAGGGCGGGCTTTTCGGCGCCGATGTCGAGAAGGGCGGCCGACATCCCGGGGAGCACGGCGACGACCCGTCCGAGGCAGATTTCGCCGACGCGCGCCGTCGCCGCGCGCTCGATCCGGAGCTCGACGATCTCCTCGCCCTCGAGCAGCGCCGCGCGGGCTTCGCCGGGGCCTGCCGCGAGGAGCAGGGCCGGGCTCACCGGAAGCCGCTCCCCTCGAGCAGCGCAGCGGTCTCGAAAAGGGGCAGGCCGACGACGTTGGAATAGGAGCCGGACAGCCAGCGCACGAAACGCGCGGCGCGACCCTGGATCGCGTATCCGCCGGCCTTGCCGCGCCATTCGCCCGAGGCGAGATAGGCCGCGATCTCCTCCGGCGCGAGGCGCTTGAAGGCGACGACGGTCTCGACGAGGCGCTGGGTGAGACGCCCGTTCGGCGCGACGAGCGCGACGCCGCCATAGACGCGGTGCCGGCGCCCGGAGAGGAGCTCGAGGCAGCGCCGGGCGGTCGCCTCGTCCTCGGCCTTGGGCAGCACGCGGCGGCCGCAGGCGACGACGGTGTCCGCGCCAAGGACGAAGGCGTCGGGGTGGCGGGCGGCGACGGCGAGCGCCTTCTCGCGGGCGAGCCGCAGCGCATGCGGGCCCGGCAGCTCTCGCGGGCGGACCGTCTCGTCTATGTCTGCAGGGTCGACCGCATCGGGACGGATCCCGATCTGCGCCAGGAGGTCCAGTCGCCTCGGGCTCGCCGAGGCGAGGATCAGGGTCACTTGAAGCGGAAGGTGATGCGGCCCTTCGTCAGATCGTAGGGCGTCATCTCGACGTTCACCCGGTCGCCGGCGAGGACGCGGATGCGGTTCTTTCGCATCTTGCCCGAGGTATGCGCGAGCACCTCGTGGTTGTTGTCGAGCTTCACCCGGAACATCGCGTTCGGAAGAAGCTCGATCACCGTGCCGGTGAACTCGATCAGATCTTCTTTCGCCATATGACCTCTGGGCCGTTGCCGCCGAATGCCCACTAGATCGTCGGGCGCCGGTTTCCGGTCAAGTAGTTTGAAGCGGGGGAGCGCGTCTCATCCGGGTGGGCTCCGTTCGGCTTCGGCCAGCCGGCGTCCCCGGTCGAGATCGGGAGCGTCGTCTTTTCCTAAGGTTGAGGGCCCGGGGCGAGGGGAAAACGCTGAAGAATGCGCTCCATGATCAGGTCGCGTACCGCGCGGTAGGCCTCGAGCCGCGTCTCGCGCGAGCCCTCGACGGCGGTCGCGTCGTATGTCGGCCAATACTCGACCTCGCAGGCCATGGTGCGGGTAAGCTCGACCGCCTTGTGCTGCGCCTCGGGCGAGAGCGAGATGACGAGGTCGTAGGAGGTGTCCTCGAGATCCTCGAAGCGCTTCGGCCGGTGGCGGGACACGTCGATCCCGATCTCGTCCATGACGGCGACGGTGAAGGGATCGATCTCCTCGGGCCGCACGCCGACGGAATCGACGTAGATGTGGCGCCCGTGGAAATGCTTCAGGATCGCCTCGGCCATGGGCGAGCGCACCGAGTTCAGGGTGCAGGCGAAAAGCACGGCCGAGGGCTGGCGCGCCATCTAGCGGATATGCAGGACGCAGACGAGCGTGAATAGCCGGCGCGCCGTGTTGTCGTCTATGACGACCCGTTCGGCGAGGCGCTCCCGCAGCATTTCGGCGCCCTCGTTGTGAAGGCCGCGGCGCCCCATGTCGATCGCCTCGATCTGAGACGGCGAGGCGCGGCGTATGGCGTTGTAGTAGCTCTCGCAAACGAGGAAATAGTCGCGCACGATCCCGCGGAAGGGCTGGAGCGGCAGCGTGATCTTCTCCAGCGTCGCATCCGCCGTGTCGCGCACGTCGAGGACGAGCCGGTTCTCCTCCACGGCAAGATGCAGGTGGAAGGGGCCCTCGAACCCCGCCTTCGGCGCGAAGGAGTTCTCTTCAAGAAGATCGAAGATCGCGACCGCCCGCTCGTGCTCGACATCGACGTTGCGGCGCACCACGGTGCGCTCGTCGAGGCTGATGTGGACGATCTTCTGGTTCGTCATTCGAGCCGCAGCGCGACCGAGCGGGCGTGTGCGTCGAGCCCCTCGGCCTCCGCCAGGGTAATGGCGGCGGGACCGATCGCGGCGAGAGCGGACGCATCGCAGGCGAGGATCGAGGTGCGCTTCATGAAGTCGAGCACCCCGAGCCCGGAAGAGAAGCGGGCGCTGCGTGCCGTCGGCAGAACGTGGTTCGGCCCGCCGACGTAGTCGCCCACCGCCTCCGGCGTGAAGCGGCCGAGGAAGATGGCGCCCGCGTTCCGGACCTTCGCCGCGATCGCCTCCGGCGCGTCGAGCGCGAGCTCGAGATGCTCGGGCGCGATGCGGTCGACGAGCGGCACCGCCTCCTCCCAGGAGCGCACGATGATCACGGCGCCGTTCTTCTCCCAGCTCGCCCGCGCCGTCTCGCCGCGCGGCAGACGCGCGAGCTGGGCCTCGAGGCAGGCGACGACGCGGTCGGCGTAGGCCGCGTCGTCCGTGATGAGGATCGACTGCGCCGCTTCGTCGTGCTCGGCCTGCGAGAGAAGGTCCGCGGCGATCCACTCGGGATCGCTCGCCGCATCGGCAAGGACGAGGATCTCGGAGGGGCCGGCGATCGAGTCGATGCCGACGGTGCCGAAGACGCGCCGCTTCGCCGCGGCGACGTAGGCGTTGCCGGGGCCGACGATCTTGTCCACGGGCGGGATCGTTTCGGTGCCGTAGGCGAGGGCGGCGATCGCCTGTGCGCCGCCGACGCGATAGATCTCCTCGATGCCGACGAGCGCGGCGGCGGCAAGGACGAGCGGGTTGAGGCGCTCGTCGGGGGCGGGCACCGCCATCACGATGCGCTCGACCCCGGCGACCTTGGCCGGGATCGCGTTCATCAGCACGGAAGAGGGATAGGCTGCCGTCCCGCCCGGCACGTAAAGCCCGGCGGCCGCGACCGGCCGCCAGCGCGCCCCGAGCCGCACCCCGGCGGCGTCGACCCATTCCTGGTCCTCCGGCCGCTGGCGCTCGTGATAGGCCGTGATGCGCTCGGCCGCGAGACGCAGCGCGTCGAGCGTCGCTTGCGAGCAGCGCGCCGCGGCGGCGGCGATCTCGTCGGGGGCGACACGAAGCGGCAGAGCGGAGCGGTCGAAGCGCCGCGTCAGCTCGGCGAGCGCCGCGTCGCCCCGCGCGCGAACGTCGGCGACGATCGCGCCGACCGCGGCGTCGACGTCGGCGGCCGTCTCGCGCTTCAGGTCGAGAAGCGACCGGAAGCGGGCCTCGAAATCGGCGGCGCCGGTGGAAAGCCTAACGGGCATCGACGACCTCGCGCAGGCGGTCGATCCAGGCGCCGACCTCGTCGGGGCGGGTCTTGAGCGCCGGCCGGTTCACGATGAGGCGCGAGGTCACCTCGGCAATCCGCTCGATCTCGACGAGGCCGTTCGCGGCGAGCGTCGCCCCGGTCTGCACGAGATCGACGATCCGCGGCGAGAGGCCGAGCACCGGCGCCAGCTCCATCGCCCCGTTGAGCTTGATTACCTCGGCCTGGATGCCGTGCTGCGCGAAATGGCGCCGCGTAATCTCCGGATACTTCGTCGCGACGCGCACGTAGCTGAGCCGCGAGCTGTCCTCCTCCGCGAGGTCGCGGCGGGCCGCGACCGAAAGCCGGCAGCGTCCGATCTTGAGATCGAGCGGCGCATAGATTTCGGAATAATCGAACTCCATCAGGACGTCGTTGCCGGCGACCCCGAGCTGCGCCGCTCCGAAGGCGACGAAGGTCGCGACGTCGAAGTTCCGCACGCGGATGAAATCGAGGTCCGGATGGTTGGTGGCGAAGCGGAGCTGGCGCGAGTTCTCGTTCGCGAACTCGGGTTCGGGCTCGATGCCTGCGCGCGCGAGAAGCGGCAGCACCTCGGCGAGGATGCGCCCCTTCGGCAGCGCCATGACCAGCTTCTTCGTCACCTTGTCTCTCAGCCCTCGTCGATCGGGTGTCTCGGGCGCCAGCGTGTCGGCCACGGCTCGCCCAAATCCTCGATCACGGCGCGGATGCGCGGCGTCGCCAATCGAAGCCGGGCGCCGTCGGCGAACTCGAAGAGAACGGCGTCGCCTTCGCGGCGCAGCGCCAGCAATTCGAGGATGCGGGTGCGCTCGGCGCGGCTGAACCCCTGCACCTTCACGTCCTCGACCTCCTCGAAGCAGATCCCGGCGAGGATCCGCTCGCAGGGCTCGCCCTTGCACTCCCACCGGAAGCGGTTGACGACCATGACGAAGCGCTTCTCCTCGCGCAGCCACTCCATGTCGTTGACCGGGGCCAGGGCATCCTGGAGGCAGGCGGAGAAGACGGCGAGGTCTTCCTCGTCCTCGGCGCGCAGCTTCAGCGTCGCAGGCCTCATCCCTTGATCCGCTCGATCTCGGCGCCGCATGCGGCGAGCTTGTCCTCGACGCGTTCGTAGCCGCGGTCGAGGTGGTAGACGCGATTGACGACGGTGTCGCCTTCCGCCGCGAGGCCGGCGAGCACGAGCGAGACCGAGGCGCGGAGATCCGTCGCCATCACCTCGGCGCCGATGAGGCGCTTCACGCCGCGCACCATCGCCGAGGCGCCGTGGACATTGATGTTGGCGCCCATGCGCATGAGCTCCGGCACGTGCATGAAACGGTTCTCGAAGATCGTCTCGGTGATCATCGCTGCGCCCTCGGCGATGGTCATGAGCGCCATGATCTGCGCCTGGAGGTCGGTCGGAAACCCGGGAAAAGGCTCCGTCATGACGTCGACGCCGGTGAGGCGCCCGTTACGGCGGCGTACGCGCAGCCCGTCCGCGGTCGGCGTCACCTCGACGCCGGCGGGCTCGAGAATCTTCGCCATCGCCGCGACAAGGTCGTAGGAGCCGTTCACGAGCTCCAAGTCGCCGTCGGTGATGGCGGCGGCTATCGCATAAGTGCCGGTCTCGATGCGGTCGGGCAGTATCGAATGCCGGGCGCCGCGGAGCGCGGGCACGCCCTCGATGCGGATCTTGTCGGTGCCCGCGCCCTCGATCCGGGCGCCCATGGCGACGAGGCACTTGGCGAGATCCGCGATCTCCGGCTCGCGCGCCGCGTTGACGAGCAGGGTCTCGCCCTTGGCGAGCGTCGCCGCCATCATCAGGTTTTCGGTGGCGCCCACCGAGACGATGGGGAAGACGATCTCGGCGCCGACGAGGCCGTTCGGCGCCTTGGCGTCGATATAGCCGGCGTCGAGCGCTATCTCGGCGCCGAGGCGCTCCAGCCCCTTGATGTGCAGATCGACCGGCCGCGTGCCGATCGCGCAGCCGCCCGGCAGCGAGACGCGCGCCCGGCCGAAGCGTGCGACGAGGGGGCCGAGGACCAGGACCGAGGCCCGCATCTTGCGCACGATGTCGTAAGGCGCGGTGGTGGAGGTCACGTCCCGGGCGGTCAGCGTCAAGGTCCGCTTCTGGATCGCGCTCTCGACCCCGAGTTGTCCGAGGAGCGACCGCATCGTCGCGATGTCGGCAAGGTGAGGCACGTTGTCGAGAACGAGCGTCTCCTCGGTGAGGAGGCTCGCCGCCATCACCTTGAGCGCGGCGTTCTTGGCGCCCCCGATCGGAATTCTCCCGACGAGGCGCTTGCCGCCGCGGATGCGGATTCGGTCCATGCCGGCGGTTTCTAGCGGTCGCGGCGCGGCGGCTCAAGCAGCCCCCGGCCCGGGCTCCTTATCGCGTTCGGCGCGACCGCGCGCCTGCGCCTTGCGCTTCTTGAGGTTTTCCCGGAGCGCCGCGGCGAGCCGCTCGTTGCGGCGCTTCGCGGCTTCCGCGCCGCGCGCGCCGAGGCTGGGCTTCTCTTTCATGTCCTGGGATACTTGGGGGAGGGTGCCCGCTCCCGTCAATCCTCGTCCACGCGAAGCTTGACGTTGGCGCGCAGGATGAGCGCCACCGCCTGCTTGGCGGCGTATTCCGGGGCCTGATCGGGATAGTGATCGCGCCAAGCCTGCACCCCGGCGCGATAGCACTCGACCGGCGGCTTGCCGGCCTGGCGCGCAGCGTTGAAGGCGCTCAGCACCGCCTCCGCGACTTCCTGGGCGACGACCACCCTCATGCCTCCTCGTTCGTTCGGGGGGATGAACGGCGCCCGTCGGGGAATTATCTCATCGTGGGACCCCGCCCCATCTCTCGGCGGGGTGAATTCCTTGCGCCCCGGGCGGCGGTCGTGTATCTCCCGGAGCCCGTCAGGCTGCCGTAGCTCAGTGGTAGAGCACTCCCTTGGTAAGGGAGAGGTCGAGAGTTCAATCCTCTCCGGCAGCACCAGCTTTCGCGCGCGCCAGGCGCCCGCGACGGGTTCGCGGACAACTAGGCTCCGCCGCGCATTCGGATCATCCGCACGGGCGTGTAGGTGAGCACGACCCTCCCGTGCTGGTTGATCACCTTGTTGACCGTCTTGACGATGCCCCGGCCGGGCTTGCTGGTCGGGCGCGCTTCGACGACCTCGATTTCGACATGGACGGTGTCGCCGGCGAAGGTCGGGCCGGCAATGTCGAGCTCCATCTTCAAGAAGGCGAGCCCGGTCCGCTGCAGAGTCGACTGGATCACCAGACCTTCGGCGATCGAATAGACCAGCGCGCCCGGGGCCAGTCGTCCTTTGATGACGGCTTCCTTCTCCACATAGTCGAGGTTGGTGAAGAGAACCTCGAGCATGCCGGTAAGGCACACGAAGTTCGTGATCTCGGTCTCGGTGATCGTTCGACCGACGGTCTTGAAGCGCCGGCCGACGCGAAAATCCTCGAAATACATCCCGAGGCCGACGGTCTCGACCTCACGGGCATCGTCCGCACCGGGGCGGATCTCGGGCGACTGCGACATTCTCGATCTCCTTAGGATCCCGCGGGGCCCGCCGGTTCCCGCCGGGCGGCGAGGCCCTCGGTCAGCAGCGACGCGAAAGTCTCGGCGACGACCGTCGCCTGCAGCGGCCCCCCGGGCTGGTACCAATGAGCGATCCAGTTCAAGGAGCCTTCGATCGCGAAAGCGGCCATTTTCGGATCGCAGGCCGCGATCGAGCCGTCGGCGATTCCCTCGGCGATGAAAGCTCTCACGCGCTCGTCGACGAGGCGCTTTCCCTTGCGGAATTTCCTTCGCGCCTCTTCGGACAGCTCGCGGTCGTCGAGGCGCACGAGGCACATCCCGAATTCGACCGTCATGATCTTCGCCGCGTACACCCGAATGAACTCGCGCACCTTGTCGAGCCCCGAGCCGTCGGACGCCTCGATTTCCGCGAGGTGCGCCTCCATCAGCTCCTGCCCCATGCGGAAGCATTCGATCAGGATGGCTTCCTTGCTCGCGAAGTAGTGATAGAGCGCCGGTTTGGTGATGTTCAGCTGCTCGGCGACGTCGCTCAGCTTGGTCCGATTGAACCCTTGCTCGAGAAACATCCGGGCCGCGGCCCTCAGCACGGCGCCGCGCTTCAGATCGCGGTCTCGCCGCCGATCCTCGAAAGGCTTCCACGGCGAACCGCCCGGGGCCGCACTTCGCGCCAATGCTTCTGCCTCTTGCGCAAGCTCCGCTGCGCGGATAACTTACCCGCGGGTAAAGAAAAGTCCAACGGGTAAGTTTAGGCGACAAGCGAAGCGCTCGACGCCCACGAGAGCGCTGGCTTCGAGCTTCGGGCGCCGCTTCGCCGCGGCGCTCATCGCTTCGGGGCCGGGTACAGGGAGCGACGTCGTGGGAGAGCTCACCGAAGAACCGAAAGGCTGTAGATGTCCGGTCCCCTTTCCGGTGTCAGGGTTCTCGACCTCACGACGGTCCTGCTAGGCCCCTATTGCACGCTGCTCCTCGGCGATCTCGGCGCGGACGTCATCAAGATCGAGCCGCCGCAGGGCGACAGCACGCGCTTCATCGGCCCGACACGGTCGCGCGGGATGGGAGGCGTGTTCCTCAACGTCGGCCGCAACAAGAGAAGCTGCGTGATCGACCTCAAGAAGCCCGAGGCGATCTCCGTGCTTCAGCGCTTGCTCGCGACGGCAGACGTTCTCGTCTACAACATGCGGCCCGCCGCGATGAAAAGGCTGGGCATCACGTACGATTGGGCGAAAAGCGTCAATCCCAGGATCATCTACTGCGGCGCGGTCGGCTTCGGCGATGAGGGTCCCTACGCGGGGCGCCCAGCCTTCGACGACATCATACAGGCCGCGTCCGGCATCGCCGCTTACCAGGAGCGCCTTTCCGGCAGCCCCGCCTACTTCGCGACGGCGGTCGCGGACAAGGTGACGGGGCTGTTCGCGGCCAACGCCGTCCTCGCCGCGCTCTACGACCGTCAGAGCACGGGCCGCGGGCAGAAGATCGACGTCCCGATGTTCGAGACGATGGTCGCCTTCATGCTGGCCGAGCACATCACCGGCCTGGCTTTCGAACCGCCTTTGGGGCCGCCCTACTATTCGCGAATCCTCTCTCCCAACCGCCGTCCCTACCAGACTCAGGACGGCTATATCGCGGTCCTCCCCTACAACGACGGGCAGTGGGCGCGGTTCTTCGAGGTGATCGGACATCCGGAGCTGGCGAAGGATCCGCGGTACGCGGACATGGCCGCCCGGACCGAGAACATCGACTCGCTCTACGAGATCCTCGCGGACGTGATGCGCGGCAAGCCGAGCCGCGAATGGCTGCGCCTCCTGGAGGAGAGCGACATCCCGTCGGTCGAGATGAGGCGCCCCGAGGACCTCGTCAACGATCCGCATCTTCAGGCGACGGGCTTCTTCTCGGTCGTGGAGCACGAATCGGAGGGCAGCATTCGGATGATGGCTCCGACCGTGCGGTTCTCGGAGACCGAAACGACGATCAGGCATCTCGCGCCGAGGCTCGGGCAGCATACCGTCGAAATCCTCGAGGAGGCGGGCGTCGGGCGGTCCGAGATCGCGGCGCTGCGCGAGCGCAAGGTGGTCTGGTCCGAGGAGGATTTTTCCGGAACCGCGGCCGCGGCGGTCGGGGACTGAAAGATGAGCGTTGGGAGCGCAAGAGGCGGGCGCCCGCTCCGCGCGCTGTCATGCGGGAGCGCCGGCGCCGGGGGGAGATGACGAGGAAACCATCCATCGTCGATCGTGTGATCGAGCCCGTCGACAGGGTGCTCGTCGCGCTATCGGCCGTCATTTTGATCGCGATCATGCTGATCGTCACGACCGACGTCGCGCTCCGATACATGTTCTCGCGCCCGCTGATATGGGCCTACGACGTGATCGGGCTCTATCTGATGGCGGCAGTGTTCTTTCTCGCTCTGCCGCATTCCTTGCGCCATCACGTGCATATCTGCGTCGACGTGCTCGTGCACGTGATACCCCGGCGGTTGCGGCATGGCTTCGAGTCCGTAGGCTACGCGGTGACGACGGTGCTCCTCGCGACCCTGGTCTGGCTTACCGCGGAGCGCCTGGTGACGGCCTACGTCTACGACGAGGTCGTCGACAGTGCGGTGGCTCTGCCGGCCTGGATTTCCCAGGTGCCGGTCGCGGTGGGGCTCGCGGTGCTGACCGTGCACTGCTTCCTGCGTTTCCTCGCGCACCTCGTCTCGACTTTCGCCGCGTCTCCGGTGATCGAGTTCCCGCCGCAATCCGGGTCGGGCGAACCAGTAGCATGACGACCGCGACCTGCTCGCTGTTGCTGGCCGTCCTCCTTCTCGGAGGGTTTCCGGTCGCCTTCTCCCTCGCCATCTCGGGGGCGCTCGGGCTGCTCTGGCTCGGCGGTCCGGCGACGCTCCTCGGCGTGCTCAAGACGGCGCCGTTCTCGGCCGTCAGTTCCTACGAGATCATCACGATCCCGATGTTCCTCGTGATGGCGGAGTTCGTCGTCCTTTCCGGCTTCGCGGACGAGTTGTTCGCCGCGGCGTCGACCTGGCTGGGCCGCGTCCGTGGCGGGCTCGCGATGGCGACAGCCTTGGCGGGGGCCGGCTTCGGGGCGATCTCCGGGTCGAGCACGGCCGCGGCGGCGACGCTCTCCGCGACCACGGTTCCTGCGATGCTGCGGCGCGGCTACGACCCGGCTCTCGCCGGCGGCGTGGTCGCGATCTCGGGAACGCTCGCGATGCTCATCCCGCCGAGCATCGCGCTCGTTATCTACGGAATCATCGCCGACGTCAGCATCGGGTCGCTGCTCATCGGAGGCGTCGTCCCGGGCATCCTGGTGACGCTCACGATCCTGCTGACGGTCGCGTTTCTCGTCTGGAGGAACCCTTCCCTCGCGCCGCTCGGCGGCTCGTTCTCGCTCAAGGAGAAGCTCCGGTCGCTTCGGACGGCAGGGCCGCTGGTCTTGCTGTTCATGATGGTGACCGGGACCATCTACACGGGAGTGGCGACGCCGACGGAAGCGTCGGCCCTCGGCGCCTTCGGAGCCGCCGCTCTGGCCGCCTACGCGGGAAAGCTGCGCGGCCCCGGCCTGCTGCACGCCCTTACCCGCGCGGCGCACACCACGGCGATGATCCTGCTGATCATGCTCGGCGCGCAGATCTTCGGGTACTTCTTCACGCTGACACGGACGACCCAGGAGCTGGTCCAGCTCGTCGGCAGCCTCGAGGTATCCCGCTGGGTGATCATGGCCCTGATCATCTTCGGCTATCTGATCCTCGGCTGCTTCATGGACCAGATCGCGATTCTGATCCTGACGGTTCCGGTGGTTCTGCCGGTCATCAAGACGTTGGGGTTCGACCCGGTCTGGTTCGGGGTGATCGTGGTGGTGACGGCGGAGGTCGGCATGGTCACCCCGCCGCTCGGGCTCAACGTCTTCGTCGTCTCCCGCTGCACCAATCGTCCGTTGGGGGAGGTGTTCGCGGGCGTGACGCCGCACGTTCTCGCCCACATTCTCATCATCGCCGTCCTGGTCGCATTCCCGGTGCTGACGCTTTGGCTGCCGTCGACGATGAGCCATTGAGTCGCAAGGAAGCGGTCGAGGCGGGTGTCTCTCGCTATGCCGGTCACTTCATGGAGGAAGAAGCCATGCATTCGAACGCCATTCGACGATCAGCGGTCGGTCTCGCGGTCCTCGCCGCCGCGCTCGCCGGCTCGAGCGCCTATGCGAGCGAGATGAAGCTGCGGGTCGGCGACTCGTTTCCCGTCGGCCACTACATCTCCGAGCACGGGACGAAGCCGTGGATGGAAAAGGTGACCTCGCTCACGGGCGGAAAGGTCGTCTTCGAGTACTACCCGGCCGAGCAGATGGGGAAGGCGAAGGACCTTCTCAGCCTGACGCAGGCGGGGACGATCGACATCGGCTACGTCGCGCCGGCCTTCGTCACCGACAAGCTGCCGCTCTCCGTCGTGGGAGAGCTGCCGCTGCCGTTCAGCAAGTCCTGCGAGGGCACGCTAGCCTTCTGGCAGCTGGCGAAGGAAGGCGGTGTCCTCGACAAGGTCGAATTCGAGCCAACCGGGGTCCGGGTCCTGTGGTCTCTCGTGCTCGCGCCCTACCAGCTCTACATGGCGAAGCAGGAGATCAAGTCGATCGACGTCGTCCAAGGGAAAAAGATCCGCACGACCGGGGCGGCGAAGGTTCTCGCGCTCAAGAAGCTCGGAGCCGTGCCGGTCTCGATCCCGTCGCCCGAAATGCGTGAAGCGCTCCATCGCGGCACGGTGGACGGCATGCTTCTGCCGCACACCTCGGTCGCGCCCTACGGACTCTCGACGGGCTTCAAGTCGGCCACGATAGGGCACAACTTCGGAAGCTTCGTCGTGACGTACGTGATCGCCCGCGAGCGGTGGAACGCGTTCGCGCCCGAGGTCAAGAAGGCCTTCGACGAGGCGGCCGAATACACCATCCGCAAGATCTGCCAGCATACCGACGACTCCGAGGCCAAGGACATCGAGGCGCTGAAGAAGGACGGAGTCGAGTTCGTCTCTCTCGACCCCTCGGAAGCGAAGAAGCTGCAGGACGTGATGGACAGCGTCTCGGCGGAGTGGGCCGAAAACCTGGAGAAGCGGAACAAGCCCGCCCGGCAGGTGCTTCAGGCCTTCCGGGACGCGCTTTCCAAGTAAGGCGGCTTGCCCCGCCAGGCATCGACGGGCGTTCGGGGTCGCGGACCGCGCCGGTTCTCGGCCGGCAGCGGCCCCGAACCGCTCGAGCGTCGAGGAGCAAGGATTGGGCGCTTCGTGGTAGAGCCGGCAGTCGGCGCGCGCCGCACGGCGCGGCACCCGCGAAGCGGTGCGAGAAAGCGCGAGGAGTCTCGATTGCTCGACTTCAACATCAAGCTTCGCCCGGAGCCGCTGCCGGACGCCTGCATCGCTCTCCGCCGGGAGGTTCGGGCGTTTCTGAAAGACGAGCTCGAGGCAGGCTCGTTCGAACCGATGATCGACAGCTGGCTGCGCGGCTTCGATCGGGATTTCAGCCGACGGCTGGGCAGCCGCGGCTGGGTCGGCATGACGCTTCCCGGCCGCTACGGCGGCCACGACCGCAGCCAGATCGAGCGCTTCGTGGTCGTCGAGGAGCTGCTCGCGGCCGGCGCCCCGGTCGCGGCCCATTGGATCGGCGACCGGCAGGTCGCGCACAGCATCCTTCGTTTCGGCTCGGAGGAGCAGAAGCAGAAGTTCCTGCCGCGCATCGCCCGGGGCGACTTCGTGGTCGGAGCGGGGTACAGCGAGCCGGACGTCGGCTCGGACCTCGCTTCCGTGCGGGCGCGGGCCGAGCGCGTCGATGGCGGCTGGCGGCTCTTCGGCACGAAGGTCTGGAACAGTCACGGGCATCACGCGGACATTTTCGTCGTCCTGTGCCGCACGTCCCCGCGCAGCGAGCAGCGGCATGCCGGCCTCAGCGTCCTCATCGTCGAGATGCCGAACCCGAACGTCCAGGTTCGGCCCATCCTCTTGATGACCGGCGAGCATCACTTCAACGAAGTCGTGTTCGACGGCGTCGAGGTTCCGGACGGGATGGTTCTGGGCGAGGTCGGCGGGGGGTGGCGAGTCATCACCTCCGATCTGGCGCTGGAGCGCAGCGGCCCCGAGCGCTTTCTCAGCACCTACCGGCTCCTGGTCGAGATGCAGAGGCGCGCCGATGAGACGGGTTCGACGTCGGCTCACCGCGCCGTTGCGGCGCTTTTCGCCCGGCTTTGGACGCTGCGTTCGATGTCTCTTGCGGTCGCCATGAGCATGGATCGCGGGCACACGCCCGAGGTCGAAGCCGCAATTGTCAAAGACATGGGGACCCGTTTCGAGAAGGACGTCGGCGAGGTCGCTCGCGAGATCTTTCCGGCCGAGCCGTTCCTCGATTCGGCCGATCCGTTCGTCAGGCACCTCGCCGTGGCGGTCATGCATTCGCCGGCCTATACGCTGCGGGGCGGCGCGAACGAGATCCTGCGTGGAATTGTTGCGAGAGGGATCGGTCTGCGATGAGCGATTCGACATCCGACATGCTGATCGAGTCGCTGCGCCGGCTGCTCTCGACGGAAATCGCTTCGGACGAAGGCGGCGCCCTTGAGGCAGGCAACTGGCATTCGGCCCTTTGGGGACAAATGGCCGGGCTCGGAATGACCTCCGTTGCCTCGGACTACGAAGAGGAAGGGTTCGCTCTCGCCGCCGGTGCCCTCGTCGAGATCGGTCGTGCGGCGGCGGTCGTTCCGCTCCTCGAGCATGACGTGCTCGCTGGCTGGATACTCGCGCAGGCTGGCGTCGAGCGGCCCTCGGAGGGAGTTCTCTCCGCGGCGGCCGGCGTCGGCGCCGGCGAGCTCGGGATTCGCCGTATCGGCGGAAAGTGGCGGCTGGAAGGCAGGATCCCGAGAGTTCCCTTCGGCCGGCACGCCGCCGAGATCGTCCTGGTGGCCTCCGTCGATCGGGCCAACTGGGCGATCCGCGTTCCGACGGCGCAAACCCGTCTCGTCGGGGAGCGAAATCTCGCCGATGAGCCCCGCGACCATGTCTATCTCGACGGCGTGAGCGTCGAGCCCGCGCAGGTTTCTCTCCTGCCGCCGACCGTCACGCCGGATCGGGTGCTCGCCCGAGGCGCCTTGGGGCGCTCCTTTCAGATGCTCGGCGCGATGGAGCGTGCTTTCGCGATGACGCACGAGTACGCGCGCACGCGCGTGCAGTTCGGACGGTCGCTCTCGCAGTTCCAGGTCATTCAAGGTTACTTGGCCGAGATCGTCGGCGAGATTGCCGCAACGCGCGCGATGTGCGAGGTCGCTTTGGAGGCCGCCCGCAAGGGCGCCGCCATCGAGGAGATCGCCGCCGCGAAGATCCGGGCAGGCCAGGCGGCCCGCGTCGTCGCCGAACGCAGCCATCAGATCCACGGTGCGATCGGCTTCACGCGCGAATATGCGCTGCAGCTCGCCACGCGGCGGCTGTGGTCGTGGCGGGAGGAGTTCGGCAACGAGAGCTACTGGGCGGACCGTCTCGGCCGCGCCATGAGCGCGCTCGGGCCGGAGGGACTCTGGGAACGGATGACCGGCTGACCGAAGCCGGCGGACGAGACGAGGGCCGCGCCGCTCCGTGCGAGGCGGCGCGGCGAGACCTCCCCTACTTGGCGGGGCGGGGGATGTACCGGCCGCGCGGCGGCCCGACGATCGCGCCGTCGTGATAGACGAGGGCGCCGCGCAGGAAGGTGCTCTTCACCCGGCCCGTCAGCTCCTGCCCCTCGAAGGGCGTGTAGCCCTGCTCGGATTCGGAGTCCGCGGCGCGCACGACGAAGGTCTCGTGCGGGTCCACCAGCGCGATGTCGGCGTCGAAGCCGGGCGCGATGTCGCCCTTGCCGAGAAGCCCGAACCGCTTCGCCGGGTTGCCGCTGACCAGCTCGGCCATGTGGTTGTAGGACATCCCGCGCTTGCTGCCCTCGCTGACGAGGCCCGAGAGCAGGTATTCGGTGCCGCCGAAGCCGGATTTGGCGAGCCAGATGTTGTCGGGCTCGGCCTTCGACCATTTCTGCTCGGCCGAGCAGCACGCGTGGTCGCTGACGATCCAGTCGATCTTGCGGTCGAGCACCGCCTGCCACAGCGCCTCGACGTCTTCCCGCGGGCGGATCGGCGGATTGACCTTGGCATGGACCGCGCACTCGCAATCCGTATCCAGCAGCAGGTGCCCCATCGTGACCTCCCGGCGGAAGCGGATATGCGGGAAGACCTGCTGCATGGTCCACGCCGCTTCCACCGCCTTGCGCGAGCTGAGATGGAGGAGGTTGATGTTCATGCAGTCGGTCTCGTTGGCGAGATAGGACGCGATCCAGACGGCGAGCCCCTCGGAATGCGGCGGCCGGGCGGCGCTGTAGGCGGCGAGGCCCGAGAGCTTGCCCTCCTGCTCCACGAGCTTGGTGTAGGCGTTGAGAATGTCCGCCAGCTCGCAGTGGAGGCTGACGCTGACGTAGTCGGCGAGCTCCGGATGCGCGTCCATGATCCGGCGGGCGGAGCGCATGATGAACTCGAAATGAGCGATGTCGTACCGCTCGTCCGGCCCGATCATCAGGAACTCGTTCTGGCTGCTCGACCGGCCGTGAAGGCCGTAGCCGCCGTAGAACATGAAGATCTTGAACGACGTCACGCCGTGGTCGATTGCGAGATGCTCCATCTCGTCGATGTGACGCGCCTCGATCGGGGCGACGTGATAGCTGTAGTCGACCCAGAAGCGCCCGTCGGACTGCTTCAGGACCTCCGGCATGAACTCGCGGTACGGGCCGCCGCGGTTGAGGTAGTACTGGCCGGTACGCATGTAGTTCAGGCTCGTGGTGACGCCGCCCATCGCCGCCGCCTTGCTCTCGCTGACGGCGTCCTCGGGCAGCGGCCGGTAGATCCCGACATGCATGTGGGCGTCGACGCAGCCCGGAAAGGCGAGCCGGTTCTTGGCGTCGAAGACCTCGCGGCTGTCTTCCGCCCTGAGCTCGGGCGCCAGGCGCTCGATCTTCCCGTCCTTGATGCCGATGTCGAGGCAGTCGACCGAGGTCCGGTACGGGCGGACCACCCGGGCGTTCTTGATTACGAGGTCGAAAGTCTTGCTCATCCCTTCCCTACCTTCCTTGCGCCTTGCGCGTTCCGGCCTCGCCCGTGCTTACGAGCATCCACGGGTCTCGTCGTCGGCGAAATCTCGCGACGGAATCCCTACACCTGCGACGCGATGCTGAACAGCAGGACGGCCGACAAACCCGCCTCGCACGCGCGGCCCGATATCGCGCCCAGAACCGGGAGCTGGCGCCGCCGAGACGTGTCGCTACGCGGAGCCTTCGGTCGCGTCGTGCCGCTTCAGGAACACGCGCACGATCGTGCCCTTGCCCGGCGCGCTCTCGATGGCGGCGCTTCCGCCCGATTGCGTCGCCACGCCGTACACCATGCTGAGCCCCAGCCCCGATCCCTTGCCGATCTCCTTCGTCGTGAAGAAGGGCTCGAAGGCGCGCGAGCGCACCGCCTCGCTCATGCCGATCCCGTTGTCGGCGACCGCGAGCATGACGTAGTCGCCCTCGAGATCCGGCGGAAGCAGCCGGTCGCCCGTTCGAACGTTGGCCGTCAAGAGCCGTATGGGGCCGCCTTCCGGCATCGCGTCGCGCGCATTGATCGCGAGGTTGAGGAGCACGAGCTCGACCTGGTTCGGATCGGCCAGCGCCGGCCAGAGATCGGGCGCCAGCTCCGTCTCGATCTCGATTCGGGCGCCGAGAGTGCGCGCGAGCAGATCGCGCATGTTGTTCACGAGGGCGTTGAGATCGACCGGCTCCAGCGTCATCTGCTGCCGTCGGGCGAAAGCCAGGAGGTGCTGCGTCAAGCGGGCGCCGCGTTCGGCGGCGCGCGCGGCGTGCTCCGCCAGACGCCGCTCGCGCCCCTCCGGGAGATTGCGCATCAGCAGCCAGAGATTCCCGAGCACGGCGGTGAGAAGATTGTTGAAGTCGTGCGCGACCCCGCCGGTCAGCTGGCCGAGCGCCTCGATCTTCTGCGCTTGGCGCAGCGCCGCCTCGAGCTGGCGTGCCTCGGTGAGATCCATCGCGGCGGCGAGGATACGGCGGACCTGCCCGCGCTCGTCCCACTCGATGGGCTCGAGGATGGTGCGGCGGACGAGATAGCCGGCGGGAAGATCGCCGGCGATCTCGTATTCGTGGCGGCGGCCGCTCCGGAAGCAAGTGTCGTAGTGGTGATTGAGGAGCGCGGCGACCTTCGGGTCGAACAATTCCTCGGGCGCGCGCCCGACGATCGTTTCCCGCGTCACGCCGGTATACCGGCAGAAAGCGGCGTTCACCTCCTCGTAGACGAAGCGGCCGCCGGGCTGCGCGCGAATGAGGAAGAGAGCCACGGGCGAGCGTTCGAACAGCGCTGCCTCGACACGCTTGGAATCCGTGATGTCGAGAACGGTGCCGACCGAGCGCGTAGGTCGCCCGTCGGGCGAGAAGAGGATGCGCCCGCGCGCCGCCAGCCACCGCCCCTGCCGGGTCCGAAACTCGGCCGAATAGCGGCCGGTGCGTTCCTCGAAGGCGCGACGATAGTCCTCTTCGACCCGCCCGCGATCCTCCGGATGGATGGCCTCGAGCAGCGCCGCCGAGTTCGGCTTCGTGCCGGGCGGGATCCCCAGCATCTCGAAGAGCCGCGGCGACCAGTGACGCTCGCCGCTTTGGGGATCGAAGTCCCAGGTGCCGGCGCCGGTCGCCTCGAGCGCAGTGCGCAGCCGCTCCTCGCTCGCGGCGAGCGCGTCGGTGCGCGCTTCGACCGCATCGGCCATCGCGTCGAAGGCGCGACCGAGCCGGGCGAACTCGGAGCGGCCCGAAAGGCCGGTACGCGCGCCTGTCTCGCCTTCGGTCCACCGCCGCGCCACGTCGAGAAGACGCGCGAACGGGCGTTCGACGAAGAAGCGGCCCGCGGCGATGGCGGCGGCCGTCGCGAGAAGGAGTCCCAGAAGCGTCAGCAGCACCGCGCGCCGCGTCGCCGCATCGAGCTCGCGGAAGGCCGCAGGCTGCGACAGGGCGACGCCCACGAACAGGTCCGGCGCATCGCCGAAGGAAATCGCTTCGACCGCCCCGATGCGCCTCACGCCGTCGAGCCCCGCCCCTTCGATCGGGCCCGTTCCGGCGCGCGCGATGATCGGAACGAATTCGGCCGGCAGCTTCTGCCCGACATAGGTCTCCGTTTCCGGGTGACGGGCGAGGATCGTGTGCTGGCGATCAATGAGCACGAAAGCGGTCTCGGCGGGGAGTCCGCTGATGAGGCGCTCCTGGAACCACCACAGCTGGATGCTGCCCAGAACCACGCCGATGGTCCTGTTCGCGGCGTCCCGGACCGGGAACGCTGCCGAAAGCGTGGGGGAGGCAGTCTCGTTTTCGGCATACTGGCCGATGACGAACCCGTTCTTTGCGAGCGCGCGGGCGAACACCGGCCGGCCGGCGACAGAGCGGACTCTGCCGCTCGCGTCCGTATCGCAAAGCACGGTTCCCTCGCGATCGGCGGCGAGCACGTCGAGAAAGGGAGGGTATTGCTCGCGCAGAGACGAGAGCAGGCGATCGCAGGCGGCGCCGTCGAGGTTCTGCACCGGCGCAGTCGCGGCGAGGGTCGCGAGCGTCTGCTGCGCGCCTTTCAGAGTGTTTCTGATCTCGGCGACCGCGGTGCGCGTGTAGCGCAGCGCGTCCGTGTGCAGCTGCGCCTCCCGTTCGCGCCGTCGCCCCACTTCGTTCCACGTCTCGACGGCGACCGCGGGCACCAGGGCGATCAGGACGAGGGCGAAGATGCGGGCAAGGAGGCTCATCGTGATTTCAGGTCGGAACCCGCATCATCGACCCGCGCTCTCGATGGGCGCGCGCCTGCTTATTTCATCGGCGCGGCGGGTCGCCGTCGGCGACCACCCCGAGAATCTCGACCAGCTTCTCGTCCCGCCAGCGGGCGAGCGTGGCGATGTCGCGGCCGGCCGCTTCTTCCGCCACGCCCTCGATGATTTGGCGCTGGACGTCCGGCGTGAGGCGGGGTGCGCCGAGATCGTCCATCCAGCTCTGCATCGCCGGGGTGAGGTGCGCCATGAAATGCGCCATCCCGCCCTCGCCCCCCGCGAGATGGAAGGTGAGGTGCGGCCCCATGATCGCCCATCGCAGACCCGGGCCGTAGGCGATCGCGGCGTCGACGTCCGCGACCGAAGCGACCCCCTCGACGACGAGGTGGACCGCCTCGCGCCACAACGCGGCCTGAAGCCGGTTCGCGACGTGGCCTCGCACCTCCTTGCGGATGTGGATTGGCCGCTTGCCGACGGCTTCATAGAAGGCGAGCGTGCGCGTGATCGTCTCGGGTTCGGTCTTGGCGCCGCCGACGACCTCGACCAGCGGGATGAGATGCGGCGGATTGAACGGATGCCCGAGGACGCAGCGGCCGGGATGCGCGCAGCTGCTCTGGAGCCGGCTTACGAGCAGGCCGGACGAGCTCGAGGCGATGATCGACTCCGGCGGCAGGGCACGGTCGAGCTCGGCGAAGAGCGCGATCTTGAGGTCCTCCCGCTCGGGACCGCTCTCTTGCACGAACTGTGCGCCTTCTACGGCCGCCTGCGCGGTAGCGTGAAAGGAGAGCCGTCCGCGGTCGGCGCCCGGGCGCACGGCTCCGAGCCGCTCGAGCGTCGGCCATGCGCGGTCGACGAAGCGGCGCAGGAACGCCTCTCCTTCGGGCGCCGGATCCCATGCCGCCACGTCGAGCCCGGCTGCGAGGAAGTTCGCGGCCCAGCTCGCGCCGATCGTACCGGCGCCTATCACCGCCACGCGGTTTATCTCCATCGCATTCCCTCCGCTGTGTCGATCGGCTGCGCTCACCCGCCGTCGCGGTAGAACGCCTCGGCGTCGTGCCGCAGCGCGGCGCGCGAGTCCGCGCGAAAGTACATCATGTGACCGCCCGGGTAAGTCTTGAACGTGATCTGGCCGCGCAGCCTCCGCGGCAGATGGTCGACGACGTAGCGGCTCGCGAGATAGCTCGTCTGGAGATCGGTGACGCCGTGCGCGATGAGGACTCGAAGCCGACGGTCGCGCGCCAGCGCCTCGCGGAGCTCGTCGCCGGCGCCGATCTCCGATCGACTCTGCCTCGAGCCGTCCTTCCAGTCCCAGTGTCGGCCCGTGTCGCGATTGAGAACACGGTAGGGAATGTCGGTGGCGACCCCGAGCTCGTCCCTCAAATAGGCGAGCATCGCCGAGGCGAGCGGGGCGATCGTCGCCTCCAGCAGCGGGTCGCCGCCGCGGACGCCCGCTGCGCGCGGATAGGGATCGGCGCCGGACACGGTTCCATCGTACCGGCTGACGAGCAGGCCCTCGCCGCGTCGGAATTCCTTCATGAACGTCTCGACCGAGATCCGTCCTTCGCTGCGCGAAACGACCGGCTCGGGCAGGCCGGTGAGGCCCGCAATGCGCGCGATCATCGCCTCGTCCATTTCGCCGCGCACGAGCGCGAGAAGATAGTCGCCGAGCGCGAACGCCTCGGCTTCGGCGAGCGCTTCGAACGTGAACCTGCCGCTCTGTTCGAGCGCGGTCGCCGCGTAGGCTGGCAAACGAAGAGCGTCGGCGAGCGGGACGAGCCAGTCGGAATGCATGAGGCCGAACTCGAGCGCCGGCGAGACGAGAACGATGCCGGCGATGCCGACTCCCTCCACCGGGCCGAGGCGCTGCGGCAGCCGCGCCGCGCGGAAGCCGCCATAGCTCTCGCCGACGAGATATTTGGGCGAAAGCTCGCGCCCGTTCGCCTGGGTCCATTGGCGGATGAAGTCGGCAAGCGCGTCGAGGTCCTGGGCGACGCCCCAAAAGGCCTTGTCCTCGTCCGAACGGCTGAACCCGGTGCCGACCGGGTCGACGAAGACGAGGTCGGTGAAGCCGAGCCACGTGTCGGGATTGGGGACGACGCCGGCGCCGCGCGACGGCAGCGCGCCGTCCGGGCCCGCCTCCACGACTTTCGGCCCGAGCGCGCCGAGATGGAGATAGACGGACGCGGCGCCGGGCCCGCCGTTGAAGACGAAGCTGACCGGCCGCTCCGCAGGGTTCGCGCCGTCGAGCGTGTAGGCGATGTGAAAGAAGCGCGCGGTCTTCTCGCGCTTCACCTCGATCACCGCGGCCTTCGCCGTGTAGGCGAGGTCGCCGATGCGATGCTGGCTCGTCGCCTCCGGCGGCATCGGCGGCGCATCGGCCGCCGCCGCGTTGATTCCGAGCGCCAGGACGCAGACGACGAGGATGAGGCGAAGATTGGCGACGAACGGCACGGCCATGGCAGTATGCGTTGCGGGAGGAGACATCGTGAAGCTGTTCGATCTTGAAGGAAAGGTGGCGGTGATCACCGGTTCTTCGCGCGGCATCGGCCGGGCGATCGCGGAGCTCTATGCCGAGGCCGGGGCGCGCGTCGTGGTGTCGAGCCGGAAGCTCGACGCCTGCGAGAAGGTGGTCGCCGCGATCGAGGCGCGCGGGGGCTCCGCCGTCGCGGCCGCCTGCAACATCGGCCGGAAGGAGGAATGCGAGGCGCTCATCGCACGCGCTCGCGCCGCGTTCGGCCGCATCGACATTCTCGTCTGCAATGCGGCGGTGAACCCCTATTACGGACCCCTCACGGAGATTTCGGACGAGGCGTTCGACAAGATCATGGCTGCGAACATTCGCAGCAATCTCTGGCTCTGCCGGCTCGTGCTGCCGGAGATGGCGGAGCGGAAGGACGGCGCGGTGATCATCGTCTCGAGCATCGCGGGATTGCGCGGCAGCCCCGCGATCGGCGCTTACGCCATCTCGAAGGCGGCCGACATGCAGCTCGTCCGCAACCTCGCCGTCGAGTGGGGCCACGCCAACATCCGCGTCAACGCGATCGCGCCGGGGCTCGTCAAGACCGACTTCGCCCGCGCGCTCTGGGACAATCCCGAGCTGCGCGAGATCACGCTGCGGCAGACCCCGCTGAAGCGCCTCGGCGAACCCGAGGACATTGCGGGCGCGGCGCTCTTCCTCGCCGCGCCGGCCGGCCGGTTCGTCACCGGGACGACGCTGGTCGTGGATGGCGGGGTGATGATCGCCGGCCGGCTCTGACCCCGGCGGGCGGAGATCAGGCGAGAAGGTCGAGCTGGGCCCGCGGCGCCGGCGCGGCGCCGTAGGCCGCGGCGCGCTCTTGCCAGCGCGGCAGGTAGCGGCCGCTCTCGAGGACTTCCTGCGCCAGATGCTGGGCGAGAAAAGGGGCCGAGCCGCGAACCGGCTGAATGATCCGGACGAGCACGTCCTCTCGCGCGCCGTACCAGCCCGATTGCGGGGCAGCTCGCGCCGGGAGGGACGGGGGCGCCGCCGCAACGGCAGCCCGGCAGATCGCGGTCACCGACATTCGCATAAAATTTGACCGAATCGGCCGCGACGCGCAACCGGAGATTTCGTTTCTGGGGGCGTGCGTTAACCATTCCGGGTTAACCATATCGGCATCGGCGGAAGCCGTGCCGCACCGCGCCTACTTCTCCTTCTCCTTCTTCGAGAGCGCGTCGAGCTGGCTCTGCAGCGCATTGATGCGTTGCGTCAGCTCGTCGATGTTCGGCTCCTGCTTCGTCCCGCCCTGCTTGTCCTCGCCGGGCTGGCCGGGGAAGGGCGAGAACATCTTCATCGTCTTCTCGAAGAGCGCCATGTTCTGCTTGCTCATCTCTTCGAGCCCGCCGAAGGGGAAGAGGTTGCCGAACGCGTTCTGCAGGTTCTTGCGCATCTGCTCCTGCTGGCTCGCGAAGGCGGCCATGGCCTGCTCGAGATAGCGCGGCACCAGCCACTGCATCTGGTCGCCGTAGAAGCTGATGAGCTGCCGCAGGAAGCTGATCGGCAGGAGATTGGCGCCCTTGCCCTCCTCCTCGACGATGATCTGCGTCAGCACCGAGCGCGTGATGTCCTCGCCCGTCTTGGCGTCGTGGACGACGAACTCGCCACCTTCCTTCACCATCTTCGCCAGGTCGTCGAGAGTCACGTAGCTGCTCGTCGCTGTGTTGTAGAGGCGACGATTCGCGTATTTCTTGATCGTGACGGGCGCCTTCCCGGTGCCCTGGGCCTCGCTCATGACAGCTTCTCGCACATGTATTCGGCGCATCACCATAGCAGCTTTCGGGCGCGCACACGCGTCGATATGATGCGCGCCGATGGCAGAGCCCCCGGAGATGGAGGCGCTCGCCCGGCGCTTTCTCGCGCTGTGGCAAGAGCATTTCGTCGCAGCCGCCTCCGATCCGGAGCTGGCCGCTGCGCTCGCCCGCGTGCTGACGGCGGCGGGCGCGGCGCTGGCGCCGTGGACGGCGGCATCGGAGGCGGCGGCGCGTGCCGGTGACGGACACGACAGCGCCGCGCCGCACGGGGCCGCGCCCGCTGCCGCTCCATCTCGCGACGGCGGCGGCGATGTGGCTGACCTCGCGCGCCGGCTGGCCGCTCTCGAGGAGCGGCTTGCTCAGCTGGAGGCCGGAGCTCGCCGCGGCGGCGGCCGCTCTCGAGACCGAGCTCGCCGCCGCCGATCCTGACGCCTTCGGCGCGGCCCTCGAGCGCGAGATCCGGCGCGACGCCGACGCCTTCCTGACCGGGCTCGAAGTCTATCGTCATCACCCCTATCGCCGCGCGATGCCCGAGCCGCCGGCGCTCTGGTCGGAAGGCACGACGCGGCTCCTCGACTACGGCCCCGAAGGCGGCGCGCCGGTGCTCGTCGTCCCCTCGCTCGTCAACCGCGCCTACGTGCTCGATCTCGAGCCCGACAATTCCTTCCTGCGCTTCCTTTCCGGCCGCGGCCTGCGGCCGCTCCTCGTCGACTGGGGAAGGCCCGGCGAGGCGGAGCGCCGCTTCGATCTCACCGACTACGTCGCCGGCCGGCTCGAGGCGGCGCTCGACGCGGCGATCGCGGCGGCCGGCACGCCTGTCGCGGTGCTCGGCTACTGCATGGGCGGCACGCTCGCCGTCGCCCTTGCGCAGCGCCGCCAGCGCGACGTCGCCGCGCTCGCGCTTCTCGCCGCGCCCTGGGACTTCCACGCCGAGAACGAGGGGCTCGCACGCGTCGTCGGCGCTCTCGCCGACCCGCTCGGCGCCGCCTTCGCTGCGCTGGGCGAGGTCCCGGTCGACGTTCTCCAGGCGCTGTTCGCCGCGCTCGACCCGCTTCTCGCGCTGAAGAAGTTCAAGAAGCTCGCGGCGCTCGATCCGTCGAGCGAGGAAGTCCGCGCCTTCGTCGCGCTCGAGGACTGGCTCAACGACGGCGTGCCGATGGCGCTTCCCGCCGCCCGCGAGGCGCTCGCCGGCTGGTACGGCGCCAACCTTCCGGCGCAAGGGCTCTGGAAGATCGCGGGCCGCGCCGTCGACTGCGCCGCGGTCGAATGCCCCGCGCTCGTCGTCGTGCCGGCGCGGGACCGGATCGTGCCGCCGGGCTCGGCCCGGGCGCTGGCCGCGGCGCTGCCGCACGGCGAGCTCCTGACGCCGCCGCTCGGTCACATCGGCATGATCGTCGGCAGCCGCGCCCCGCGCGCTTCCTGGCGCCCCATCGCGTCCTGGTTTGATCGGCGTCAAGGCCAGCTCGGCTGGACTCGTGGTTAACGGACCATTAAGAGTCGAAACGAGACCCCGATAGCCCGAGAGGTACCCATGACTGACGTCGTCATCGTCGGCGCGGCACGCACTCCCATCGGCACCTTCAACGGGGGGCTCGCCAGTCTCCCGGCCCACGAGCTCGGCGCGATCGCGCTCACCGAAGCCATGCGGCGCGCCAAGGTCGAGCCGGGCGAGGTGAGCGAGGTCGTCATGGGCCACGTTCTCACCGCCGGGGCCGGCATGAACACCGCGCGCCAGGCGGCGCTCGGTGCCGGGCTCCCGGTCGAGACCACCGCCTACGTCGTGAACCAGGTCTGCGGCTCCGGCCTGCGGTCGGTCGCCGAGGGCTTCAAGTCGATCCGGCTCGGCGAGAGCCGCATCGTGCTCGCGGGCGGGCAGGAGAGCATGAGCCTCGCGCCGCACTGCATGCACCTGCGCAACGGCGTCAAGATGGGCAACACCGAGCTCGTCGACACGATGATCAAGGACGGGCTCTGGGACGTCTTCAACGGCTACCACATGGGCAACACGGCCGAGAACGTCGCCCAGCAGTGGCAGATCACCCGCGAGCAGCAGGACGCGTTCGCGCTCGCCTCGCAGCAGAAGGCCGAGGCGGCGCAGAAGGAAGGACGCTTCAAGGACGAGATCGTGCCGGTGCGCGTCAAGACCCGGAAGGGCGAGACGGTGATCGACGCCGACGAGCATCCGCGCCACGGCACCACGCTCGAGGCGCTGGCGAAGCTGCGCCCCGCCTTCGACAAGAACGGCACCGTCACCGCCGGGAACGCCTCCGGGATCAACGACGGCGCGGCCGCGCTCGTGCTGATGAGCGCCGACGAGGCGGAGCGGCGCGGGCTCGAGCCGCTCGCCCGGATCGTCGCCTGGGCGACCGCGGGCGTCGATCCGAAGGTGATGGGCTCGGGGCCCATCCCGGCGACCCGCAAGGCGCTCGAGAAGGCCGGGTGGAAGAAGGACGATCTCGACCTCGTCGAGGCGAACGAGGCCTTCGCGGCGCAGGCCTGCGCCGTCAACAAGGATCTCGGCTGGGATCCGTCCAAGGTGAACGTCAACGGCGGCGCGATCGCGCTCGGGCATCCGATCGGCGCTTCCGGCGCCCGCATCCTCGTGACGCTGCTCCACGAGATGCGCCGCCGGAACGCCAAGAAGGGGCTCGCGACGCTGTGCATCGGCGGCGGCATGGGCATCGCCATGTGCGTCGAGCGCGGCTGACGACGAGACAGCGGGAGCAAGGAGGCGACCATGGCAGGGCGGGTGGCGATCGTGACCGGCGGGACGCGCGGGATCGGCAGGGCGATCAGCGTCGCGCTGAAGGATGCCGGCTATCGCGTCGCCGCCAATTACGGCGGCAACGACGAGGTGGCGAAGGCCTTCACCGAGGAGACCGGCATCCCGGCCTTCAAGTGGGACGTCTCGAGCTTCGAGGCGTGCAAGGAAGGCGTCGCGACCGTCACGAAGGAGTTCGGTCCGGTCGAGGTGCTGGTCAACAACGCCGGCATCACCCGCGACAGCACGCTGCACAAGATGACGTTCGAGCAGTGGAACGCCGTCATTCAGACGAACCTTTCCTCCTGCTTCAACATGTGCCGCAGCGTCATCGAGTCGATGCGCGAGAGGAAGTTCGGCCGCATCGTCAACATCGGCTCGATCAACGGGCAGGCCGGCCAGTACGGGCAGGTGAACTACGCCGCGGCGAAGTCGGGCATCCACGGCTTCACGAAGGCGCTGGCGCAGGAAGGCGCCGCGGTCGGCATCACGGTCAACGCGATCGCGCCCGGCTACATCGACACCGAGATGGTGCGCGCGGTGCCGCCGAACGTGCTCGAGAAGATCGTGGCGCGGATCCCGGTCGGCCGGCTGGGGCACGCGGACGAGATCGCGCGGGGCGTTCTCTTTCTCGTCGCCGACGAGGCCGGCTTCATCACCGGATCGACGATCTCGATCAACGGCGGCCAGCATATGTACTGAGGCGGGCGGCGGCGCTCACTCCGCCGCCGCGCGCCGGCCGAGCCAGGCGTCGAGGTCGGCGAGGGCGCGCCGCGCGAGGAGCGGCTTGCGCTCGCCCTTGTTGCGGCGGCCGATGGCGCCCTCGGGAAGCGGCGGGAAGAGGCCGAAGTTGATGTTCATCGGCTGGAACGTGTCGGCCGAGGCGCCGCCGGTGATGTGGCCGAGAAGCGCGCCGAGCGCGGTGGTCGGCGGCGGCGGGACGACGTCGATCCCGAGCCGCGCGGCGGCGGCGAAGCGCCCGGCGAGAAGCCCGACCGCCGCGCTCTCGACATAGCCTTCGACGCCGGTGATCTGCCCGGCGAAGCGCAGGCGCGGCATCGCGCGCAGGCGCAGCCGGCCGTCGAGGAGCCGCGGCGCGTTGAGGAAGGTGTTGCGGTGGAGCCCGCCGAGGCGCGCGAACTCCGCCTGCTCGAGCCCCGGGATCATGCGGAAGACGCGCTTCTGCTCGGCATGGCGGAGCTTGGTCTGGAAGCCGACCATGTTCCAGAGCGTGCCGAGCGCGTTGTCCTGGCGGAGCTGCACGACTGCGTAAGGCCGGCGTCCGGTGCGCGGGTCGGTGAGGCCGACGGGCTTCATCGGCCCCCAGCGCAGCGTGTCGGGCCCGCGCGAGGCCATGACCTCGATCGGCAGGCACGCCTCGAAATAGGGCGTCGACGCCTCCCACTCCTTGAACTCCGTCTTCTCGGCGGAAAGGAGCGCGGCGAGGAACGCCTCGTACTCGCTCTTGTCGAGCGGGCAGTTGATGTAGTCGGCGCCCTCGCCCTTGCCGTAGCGCGACTGGAGCCAGGCCTTCGACATGTCGATCGTGTCGCGATAGACGATCGGCGCGATCGCGTCGAAGAAGGCGAGCGAGTCCTCGCCGGTGAGCGCGCGCACCGCCTCGGCGAGCGCCGGCGAGGTGAGCGGCCCGGTCGCGACGATCACCTCGTCCCAGTCCTCGGGCGGAAGGCCCGCGATCTCCTCGCGCCTGATCTCGACGAGCTTCTCTGCCGCGAGCGCGGCCTCGACGGCGGCCGAGAAGCCGTGCCGGTCGACGGCGAGGGCGCCGCCCGCCGGAACCCTGTGCGCGTCGGCGGCGCGCATCACGATCGACCCGCAGCGCCGCATCTCCTCGTGGAGGAGGCCCACGGCGTTGTTCTCCGCGTCGTCGGAGCGGAAGGAGTTGGAGCAGACGAGCTCGGCGAGGCCCGCGGTCACATGCGCCTCGGTGCCGCGAACGGGGCGCATCTCGTGCAGCACGACGGGCACGCCCATGCGCGCCGCCTGCCACGCCGCCTCGGAGCCCGCGAGCCCGCCTCCGATGACGTGAATGGGTTTCATGCCAGACATTCTAGCTAGAGGCCGAGAAGCTTCCCGGCAAGCTTCCTCACCTCGGGGTCGAGAGGCGGCAGCGCGACGTCCACTCCTCGGCGGAGCGCGCCGATGACGGTGCGCAGCACCTCGACGCGGGCGAACCATTTGCGGTTGCCGGGGATGACGTGCCACGGCGCCGCCTCGGTCGAGGTGCGCTCCAGCATGTCGTCGAAGGCGTCCTCGTACTTCTTCCATCCGGCACGATTGCGCAGATCCTCGGGCGTCAGCTTCCAGCGCTTGTAGGGGTTCTCGAGTCGCTCGCGGAAGCGGTCGCGCTGCTCCTCCTTGGTGATCCAGAGGAGGAGCTTCACGATGCGGACGCCGTCGGCGACGAGCATGCTCTCGAACGCGTTGATCTCGCCGTAGGCGCGCTCCCATTCCTCTTTGGCGGCGAGCTTCTCGACGCGCTCGACGAGGACGCGGCCGTACCAGGAGCGGTCGAAGATCGCAAAGGTGCCGGGCTCCGGAAGCCGCTGCCAGAAGCGGTAGAGCCAGTGCCTGCCGACCTCCCACTCCTTCGGCGCGCCGATCGGCCAGACATGGACGCCGCGCGGATCGAGCCGCTCGGTCATGCGCCTGATCGCGCCGCCCTTGCCGGCGGCGTCGGGCCCCTCGAAGACGAGGACCGCGCGGCGCTTCTGACGGAAATAGCTCTGCTGCACCGTCAGCATCTCGAGCTGTAGGCGCTTCAATTGCCGCTCGTATTCGCCTTTGTCCGCTATCGCGGCGGCGTCCATGCCGAGCGTCGCGAGCCGCGAAGCCATCGGGCGCCTAGCTCCTCGCCCGCCCGCCGATGGACCCAAGCTTTCGCGCGGGCGAGGCAAGGGCGGGCGGGAGGCCGCGCCTGCTCACGCCCGCTTCCGCTGCTTCTGGCCGGCGCGGGCGAGGTGATGGCGGAGATACTGGCCGGTGTAGCTCGCCTTCGCCTCGGCGACCTCCTCGGGCGTGCCGGTCGCGACGACGCGGCCGCCGCCGGCGCCGCCTTCGGGACCCAGGTCGATGATCCAGTCCGCGGTCTTGATGACCTCGAGATTGTGCTCGATCACGAGCACGGTGTTGCCCTGGTCGACGAGCGCGTGCAGCACCTCGAGGAGCTTTCTCACGTCCTCGAAGTGGAGGCCCGTCGTCGGCTCGTCGAGGATGTAGAGCGTGCGGCCCGTCGCGCGGCGCGACAGCTCCTTCGCGAGCTTCACGCGCTGCGCCTCGCCGCCCGAGAGCGTCGTCGCGGGCTGCCCTACGCGGATGTAGCCGAGCCCGACGCGCTGCAGCGTCGTCATCTTGTCGCGGATGAGCGGCACCGCCTTGAAGAACTCCGCCGCCTCCTCGACCGTCATGTCGAGCACGTCGGCGATGCTCTTGCCCTTGAACGTGACCTCGAGCGTCTCGCGGTTATAGCGCTTGCCCTTGCAGACGTCGCACTGCACGTAGACGTCGGGCAGGAAGTGCATCTCGATCTTGATGACGCCGTCGCCCTGGCACGCCTCGCAGCGCCCGCCCTTGACGTTGAACGAGAAGCGCCCCGGCGCGTAGCCGCGCGCCTTCGCCTCGGGAAGCCCCGCGAACCAGTCGCGGATCGGCGTGAAGGCGCCGGTATAGGTCGCCGGGTTGGAGCGCGGCGTGCGGCCGATCGGGCTCTGGTCGATGTCGACGATCTTGTCGAGGAGCTCGACGCCTTCGAGCCGCTCGAAGGGCGCGGGGTGCTCGCGGGCGCCGTTGAGGCGCTTCGCCAGCGCCTTGTAGAGCGTCTCGATGACGAGGGTCGACTTGCCGCCGCCCGAGACGCCGGTGACGCAGGTGAAGGTGCCGAGCGGGATCTCGACGGTGATGTTCTGGAGGTTGTTGCCGGTGGCGCCGACGAGCTTCAGGCGCTGGCCCTTGTGCCCCTTGCGGCGCGCCGGCGGCACCGGGATCTGCCTCAGCCCCGAGAGGTACTGGCCCGTGAGGCTCCGCGGGTTGGCGAAGACCTGCTCGGGCTTGCCGATGGCGACGACCTCGCCGCCGTTCACGCCGGCGGCCGGCCCCATGTCGACGAGGAAGTCGGCGGCGCGGATCGCGTCCTCGTCGTGCTCGACGACGATCACCGTGTTGCCGAGATCGCGCAGGCGCTTCAGCGTCGCGAGGAGGCGGTCGTTGTCGCGCTGATGGAGGCCGATCGACGGCTCGTCGAGCACGTAGAGCACGCCGGTGAGGCCGGAGCCGATCTGCGAGGCGAGGCGGATGCGCTGGCTCTCGCCGCCCGAAAGCGTGCCGGAGGCGCGCGAGAGCGTGAGGTAGTCGAGCCCGACATTCCGCAGGAAGCCGAGCCGCTCGTTGATCTCCTTGAGGATGCGCGCGGCGATCTCGCGCTGCTTCGGCGTGAGCTCCGCATCGAGCGCGCCGAACCAGTCGGCCGCCGCGGCGATCGAGAGCTCGGCGACCTCGGAGATGGTGCGCCCCGCGACCTTCACGGCGAGCGCCTCGGGCTTCAAGCGCGCGCCGTTGCATGCCTCGCAGGGCTTCTCGCTCTGGAACTTCGAGAGCTCCTCCTTGACCCAGGCGCTGTCGGTCTCGCGGAAGCGGCGCTCCATGTTCGGGATGACGCCTTCGAACGGGCGGTGCGTCGTGTAGGAGCGCAGCCCGTCGTCGAACTTCATCGCGACCGGCTCGCCGCCCGAGCCGAAGAGGATGCCCTCACGGACCTTCGCCGGGAGGTCCGCCCACGGCGTGTGCATCGAGACCTTGTAGTGCCGCGCGAGGCTCTGCAGCGTCTGCACGTAGTACTGCGAGGAGGACGACGCCCAGGGCGCGATCACGCCCTCGTGGAGGCTGAGGCGCTCGTCGGCGATGACGAGCTCGGGATCGAAGTAGAGCTTGATGCCGAGCCCGTCGCAGACCGGGCAGGCGCCGTGCGGACTGTTGAAGGAGAAGAGGCGGGGCTCGATCTCCGGGATCGTGAAGCCGGAGACGGGGCACGCGAACTTCGCCGAGAAGATCGTGCGCTCGCCGGTGTCGGCGTTCTCGGCGACGGCGATCCCGTCGGCGAGATCGAGGCAGGTCTCGATGGAGCCCGCGAGCCGGGTCGCGATCTCGGGGCCGACGACGATGCGGTCGACGACGACCTCGATGTCGTGCTTCAGCTTCTTGTCGAGCGCGGGCGCGTCCTCGATCTCGAGCATTTTGCCGTCGATCTTGACGCGCTGGAAGCCGCGCTTCTGCAGCTCGGCGAGCTCCTTCCTGTACTCGCCCTTCCGGCCGCGCACGATCGGCGCGAGGAGATAGAGCCGTGTCCGCTCCGGCATCGCGAGGATGCGGTCGACCATCTGCGAGACGGTCTGGCTCTCGATCGGAAGCCCGGTGGCGGGCGAGTAGGGGATGCCGATCCGCGCCCAGAGGAGGCGCATGTAGTCCCAGATCTCGGTGACGGTGCCGACCGTGGAGCGCGGGTTCTTCGAGGTCGTCTTCTGCTCGATCGAGATCGCCGGCGAGAGACCCTCGATCGAATCGACGTCCGGCTTGCCCGTGAGCTCGAGGAACTGGCGCGCGTAGGCGGAGAGACTCTCGACGTAGCGGCGCTGGCCCTCGGCGTAGATGGTGTCGAAGGCGAGCGAGGACTTGCCGGAGCCGGACAGCCCGGTGATGACGACGAGGCTGTTCCGCGGCAGCTCGACGTCGATGTTCTTGAGGTTGTGCTCGCGCGCGCCGCGAACGACGATGGTCTGCATCAGGGACGGTTATATAGGAAGGCCGGCACGGGGCGAGCGCGCTTCGCAAGAGGCCGCCATGCGTCCCGCGAGGCCGATCGCGGTCGTCGAGCGGAGCGCGTCGTGCGCCGAAAAATACAGGCCGGAAACAGGCGAGGGCGCGGCCCCTCCCGTCCGGGGGCCGATTCCGGCGACGGGGCGTTCCGGGCGGAGCCGAGCCGCCGGAGAACCGGAAAAATACAGGTCGGAAACAGGCGCCCCGTTCCTCTCCCGCGCGCGGGCGGGGAGCGGAGCGGGCGGGGCTTCCGGCTTCCCCGCGGCTGGAATCCGCGCCTTCTCCTTCGCGACGCGCGGGGGCCGGTGCCCCGGCTTTTCGGCGAGGAGGCGCGAGGCCTTGCGCGCCTCGAGCCGCAGCCGGGCGAGAATGGCGACGAAGCGGGCGATCTGGAGTCCCTGCCTGGGGGTGATCTCGCCGTCGGCGACGAGGCGCAGAGTCTTCGTCAGCACCGCGTCGGGAATCTTTTCCTCGCCCGGGGCGAGGCCGAGCTCGACCGGCTGATCGGCGTTCGCCGGGCAGAGCCGGCCGACGAGGAAGCGCGCCATGGCGGCATCGCCGGCGAGGGCACGGTCGATCACCCGGCGGCAGAGCGCCTCGCCCTCGCCGTCGAAGAGCGCCTCGGCGAGACGGGTCGTGCGGTTGCGGGCGCCCTTGGGCCGCCCAGCGGGATTCCCGGAATGCCCCGGGGCGAAGCGGCCGTTCGAGGCGCGGCGCTCGGCAAGGACTGCGACGGACATCTCTGCCTCCCTCAATCGAACAAAGCACGAACGAAAATACCCGAGACGGGAATATCGCGCAACCGATTCGTTCAAACGCGACGGCGCCGCTGCCGGCGATTGCGGGCGGCCCTTTGCCCCGGCGGACGATCGCGAACCCGATCGGTTCACGCGGGGAAGGGCGGCCGCCCGGCGACGCGCCCCCGTGGACAGGCGGTCCGCGATCGGGGAGCATCGAGGAGAGCGATCCTTTTCGCAGGACCGACATGGCTCGAGGAGAAAAGCGCGGCGTCGGCGCACCGCCGCCCGGGAAGCCGCCGAAGCCGCCGCCGCCGCGCCCGCCCAAGCCCAAGACGAAGCCGCCGCAGAAGGGCCGCGTCCACCGCGCGAAGTCGCGCGCCTGACGCGCCCCTCAGGTCACGGCGGCGCGTCCGCCGGCCAGAACTCGGCGAAGAACTGGCCGCTCTCGTCCGGCGCGCTCGGGTCGTAGTGGAGCGCGGCGAGGCGCATCCGCCCTTCGGGGCCGAGCGGCGGGCCGGAAAGCATCGTGTGGAACGCCTCGCCGCCGACGAGGCGATGCGCGATCGTGAGGTAGAGCCGGCCGAGGACGCGGTCGCGCAGCATCGTCTCGAGCATGCGCGGGCCTGCGAGAAGGAAGAGGCTTTGAAAGCCGCGGGCGCCGAGCGCCTCGGCGAGCGCGCCGCCTTCGACGAGAGCGCCGCGGCCGGCGACGATCACCTCGCACCCTTCCTGCTCGAGCGCCGCGCGTCGCGCGGGCGGCGCATCCGCCCCGGTCGCGACGATGACGCGCCTTCCGGCGAGCGAGGGCGGCAGCGCGAAGTCGAGGCTGGCGCTCGAGATCGCCACGGCCGGCTGCGGCGGGAGCCCTGCGGCCTCGCGCCAGCGCAGGAGATCTTCCGAGCCCGGCGCCGAGCCCACCGCGAGGATGTCGTCGAGCCGCCCCGCCGCGATCTCGCGCAGGTAGCCGCCATGCGTGACGATGCAGTCGGCCTGCGCCTCGAGCTCCAGAAGGAGCCGGAAATCGGCGGGGCTCACGAGCGACTCCGGGATCCGGCCGGGGCCGGCCCCCGCCTCGCGGAGCGCGATGCGGCCGTCGAGGCTCGCGACGAAATCGGCGTAGACGAAGGGCTTTCCCGGGCCGCCGCGCCGGTGGAGCGCATGCGCGAGATAGAGCCCGGCGAGCGGCACTTCCTCGTGCGGCCGAGGGTAGAGGCGAAGGAGCCGCATCACGGGGGGCGATCATAGCCCGGCGCGCCGCGCGGGAGTGGCCGCGCCGATCGAAAGACGTACTTCACTCCGGGCGGGCGGGAGGCATCAAGCGCCTCCCGTCCCCCCGCGAGCCCGGGAGGAGGAAGATGCGGCCTCTCTTTCTCGCCACGACAGCCCTCGCAGCGATGGCGCTGTCTGCGCCAGCGTCCGCCCAGACCGCGTCGGCATCGGGCCCGGTGCGGCTCGGCCTCGGCGGCTATTTCAACTTCTACGGCGTCGCCGGCTGGCAGGACGACGGGCCCGGCCATCCCGGCGAGAACCGGCACAATTTCGACTTGAAGCGCGAGGGCGAGATCTTCTTCACCGGCCAGGCGAAGCTCGACAACGGGCTCGTCGTCGGCGTCGACGTGCAGCTCGAGGCGGAAAGCTGCGCCGACCAGATCGACGAGAGCTACATCTGGTTCCAGAGCCGCTGGGGCCGCCTCAATCTCGGCGCGGAGAACTCGGCCGCCTATCTCCTCGCCGTGGGGCCGCCCGTGGTCGACGCGAGCTTCGACGGGCAGGACCCGTTGTTCATCCTCTACAACCGCGGCGCGACGAACGGCGACCCGCGGATCGGCAGCGCCGGCTTCGCCAGCACGGTCGACTTCTGGGTGCCCCTCACGAGCGGGGATTCGGAAAAGATCACCTGGCTTTCGCCGCGTCTCGCCGGGCTCCGCCTCGGCGTCTCGTTCACGCCCGACAACAGCGAGGAGGGAACGCAAGGCGGGCAGGTGCAGTCGAAGGGCGGCTCCTTCGCCGGCATGCCGCCCGACGATACCGAGACGCAGTGGTCGAACCTCGTGGCGGTCGGGCTCGAGTACGACGAGAAGCTCGGCCCCTTCGACGTCCTCGCCGGCGCAAGCTGGGAGATCGGCTTCCTCGAAGGCGACGAGACGCAGACCGTCGGCGGCTTCACGAGCCGCTACAAGGACCGGAACGCATGGTCGGTCGGCGCGACGCTGGGCTATGGCGGGTTCGAGCTCGGCGCCGGCTATTTCGTCGACGACAACGGCATCGACTGCACCTTCGTCGGCGAGGCGTGCAGCGGCAGCGGCACGCAGCGGAGCTGGGGGCTGGGCTTCGGCTACGCGATCGGCCCGTGGTCGGTCGGGGTCTCCTACCTCCACTCGGTCCGCAATCGCGATCCGGTGGGCCGCGCCGAGCGGCTCGAGCGCTACATCGCGGGAATCCGCTACGCGCTCGGGCGCGGCGTCGAGCTGCGCGGGTCGGTCCAGTACTACGACTACAAGGCCGCCCTTTCCGCGCTCGACACCGAGAATGACAATCACGGAACCTTCGTCGTGCTCGGCACGGCGCTCACGTTCTGAAAAATCGCGGGAGCGATCGCGGCTTTCGCGCCGTTCGCTTTCGGGGACGTCCCTGCGAGGACCGATGGAGTCGCCCGAGACGTTCGCGCTCGTCGCGATCAACTGCCTTCTCTGCGCGAACCTGCTCCTCGTGCTGCATCGCGCCTTGGGGGCGGGCTGAGTCGCCGCGCTACTCCTGCCGTAGGGAGTTGGGCTAGGATGCGGGCCGGATCACCCGCGCAAGGCACCCCATGGCAGGCAGCGTCAACAAGGTCATTCTCATCGGCAATCTCGGCCGGGACCCGGAAATCCGCACGATGCAGAGCGGCGGCAAGGTCGCGCAGCTCTCGATCGCGACCTCGGAGACATGGCGCGACCGCAACACCGGCGAGCGTCAGGAGCGCACCGAGTGGCACCGCGTCGTGATCTTCGACGAGCGGCTCGTCGACATCGTCGAGAAGTATCTGAAGAAAGGCCACAAGGTCTACGTCGAGGGGCAGCTCCAGACGCGCAAGTGGACCGACAACCAGGGCCAGGAGCGCTACACGACGGAGGTCGTGCTGCAGCGCTTCCGCGGCGAGCTCACGATGCTGAGCGGACGGGACGGCGGCGGCGGAGGCGGCTTCGGCGAGCCCGAGGACGCGGGCGGCTTCAGCGGCGGCTATGGCGGCGCGGGAAGGGGCGGGGGAGGACCAGCGGGCGGCGGCCGCGGCGGCCCGCCGCCGCACGACCTCGACGACGAGATTCCGTTCTGAGGACGCGACGCGGGCGGCGCCGGCTTTCCGCGCGCCCGCCCGCCGCGCGCCACGCCTTCGCTACTCGGAAGGTCCGCATGTAGCAGACGCCGCGAGATGGCGCGCGCCGTCGATCGGATCGGTTCAACAGCGAGATCGAGTTCGTCTCGGCAGCACGGCTCGATGACCTCGCGCACGCTTGCGCATCACCTCACCGTTTCTCGCGCTCTCTGCCGCTTTCGTTCCGTGCCCAGTGATCGATGCAGAGCGCGCTGCGAGCACATTGGCCGGTGACGAATCACATGGCGCCGCGTCGATTTCGATGCTCGGCGGGACGCAACCTGACAGCGCGGCACGACTTCGCCCAGCGGATCGCGAACTTGCCGCAAGAGGCCGGCGTCACAGACGGATCGGTTTTCCACAGCCCATTTCCGGAGAACGAACCATGGGACTGGTTTGCAACGGATTGTACGTCCAGACGTTGATCACGCAGCAGATCATCGGGATGGTGATGTCCGGCCTTCAAGAGGCTGCGGCGCGAACCGAGTCCGGGGCGGCGAACGCTGCGTGCCAGCGCTGGTTCGGCGACAGCTCCCAGAATTTCAGAAAGGATCTGGCTTCGAGAATCCGAAAGATGCGCTCCAACATCAACGTGCGCGCGATCAACGTGAGCATGGAGGCGCTCGTCACACGGAACCGGTACGAAAACGCATCGGCCTGGAACGATGGGACCAGTCATCTGAGATTCGAAGATTCTTATTCTCACGTAGGCACTGCCGGGGGCATCAGAAGCGAGATCTACATCAACGAGGCGTTCGCTTCCCTGCCTCAGAAACTGGTCGTTCTCAACGACGGGTCGGTGGACAGCAGCTTCTGGAATCAGAGCAAGGTCGAAACCCTGATCCATGAGCTTTCGCATCTCATCCTCGGCACCAAGGACGAGAAGCTGAGCAGAAGGACCGTCGCCTACGGGGCGGAGAACGCCGAAGCCCTCGCCCAGAAGGATCCGACCAAGGCCGAGACCAACGCCGAGAATTTCGCGATCTTCATCGAGGCGGCCGGCATCAACAAGAACACCTGAACCGACATTCCCCGGCTCGTAAGCGGGGTCACGTAACCGGCGGCCGGTTGATTGGCAGCGGGAGGCGCGCCGGCTTTCCGCGCCGCCCGCCGCCCGCGTTCACGACGGCGGCGCTTCGATCGAGCGCTGCTGCTTCTCCTTGTGCGCTCCACGCGATCGACGGCGCGGAGCAGGCGTCATCGGCGAGATGGCGTGCGACGCCGACCGCGATCGATCCGATCAGGTTCTCGCGCGCCTAATGCGGAGAGCTCGCCGGTGTGTGCTCGGCGCCCATGCGCCGGTGACGAACCACATGGGGCCGGCGCCGATTCAAGTGCTCGGCGAGACACAACCTGTAGCGCGGTACGATTTTCGCCTGGCGGACGCGATCTTGCCGACGCGTTCAGCCGCGGACAAGTTCAACTTGTAAGACCTCGAAAGGCCGGCGTCCCGCTATCCGGGTCTCTCGTTTGTCGACCTCATCGACACACTGACCTTCCGCTTCCTCAGCGATGGTCGGGGCCGTAAAGGAGGGCTGCACGGCCCCCGTGTTCTATGAAGAGCGTGGCGTGCTTCTGTTCGCGCGCGTCGAACGCGCTCGCAGCGGCCGGATGGGGCGCTTGACAGGCCCTTTCTCCTTCGCCGGGACACCTTCCGCGAGGCCCATTCCGGCCGCGAGGCGGATGAGGTCGGCCTGGCGATGCAGGCCGGTTTTGGCGAAGAGTCGCTGGATCTGCACGCGAACCGTGTTGACGCTGACGCCATGCTCGCCGGCGATCGTCTTGGCGGCCTTGCCCTGAATCAGGGCGGCAAGCACGCGGGCCTCGGCTGCCGTGAGGTGATAGCGCCGACGGAGGGCGTCCATCGGCGCGCGGTCGAGCGCGCCGTCGTGAATGAACAGCACGGCCGATGGCGCGCCCAGGCCGGCAAGCGGCCCGCGCAGCGGCGACACGGTGACGCGAAGCGGCGCGGCGCCATCCGGTCCGCGCAGGATCACCGTCCCGCCGCTTGCGAAGCCGCGGCCGTTCGCGGCATCGATGGCGGATCGCAGGTTGCTGTCCAGCGCCGCCGTCTGCGACGGCGTGGCGCCGGCAAGCCGGCCCTTCTCGAGGCACAGCCCCCGCCGGTCCGCCAGGATCGTTTCGGCAACCCTGTTCAGAAAGATCGCACGGCCGGCGCCATCGACGATGATGACTCCTTCGCGCAGGCGGTCGAGCGTCTCGATCAGGGCCGCACGCGGTACGGTGAAGGCGAGCTCGCGGCGGATCATCAACCCCCGCCGGAAATGCGGGAACAGCGCGGTGAACAGGCGCAGCTCATCGGGCTCGAACGCCCCGAAGCGGCGGCCGCGCTGGACCCCGCATACGGTCATCGACGACGCGGTGCGCTCGACGATTCCGCCGGCGCCATAAAAAATGCCGACGTGGCGAAGATGATCGTTGTAGAACTCGGTGCGCTCGAACTCGGCGTCGGTGATCAGCTCGTGTGTGCTGCCCGCGACGCCGACGGGCTGGCGTTTCATGGCGCGCTCGTTCCAGACATCGATCGCGCTGAAATGCCGCTCGTAGTCGGCGACGACGCGGGAATCCAGCCCCGTCGAACCGACGAACTCGGCGCGCTGCTGCGCGCGGTCGAACTGGTAGAGAACCGCGGTATGCCCGTTGCAGGCGCTGGCGAGGCGGGCGAGCAGGCCGTCCCACAGAGCGGGTTCGACCGCCGCCTCGTAGACGTCGCCGATGAAGGTGCTTACCACGCGGTCGTCGAACATGCCCCCCCGCCTGCCGGGCTCCGTTCCTCGGCCAGTATCATGGCGGCGCCCGGCGGCGGTCTCAATGGCCCGGCACTGCGCGCCTAGAACCTGAAGCGGATGTTGACTCCGCCGTACAAGTCGCTGGCCGACGCCGACGTCAGGTGCGGGGCCGGCTGGGCGGGATTTTCCGGGTTGCGGACGCCGGCGCGATCGCCGAGGACACGCACGCCGGCATAGAGGCCGAGGGACAGATGCTCGTAGGCGAGCTTATGCTCGAGTTCCGCGCGCAGATCGAGGCGGTACGTCCAGTAGCTGTCGTCGTCGTCAATCTCGACTTCGTAATCGTCCTCGTCGGGTCCGCAGCCGCCGCAGATGTTGTGTTGGCGCGATTCGAGGTCGTCCCAGCTGTGGAACAGATCGAGCTTGCCGCCGATGGTCAGGCGGGTCGAGTCGCCGGGCACCCAAAAGAAATAGCCGCCGAGGCTGGGGCCTAACAGCGTCTGGGTGATCTTCTGGACGGTCGTCGAGCGGATGTCGTTGAAGGTCAGGCTCTGCAGCGTCCCTTCGTAAGTCTGTTTGAAGTGCTCGTATTTGAGCCCTACGAACGGCACGAAAAAGAACCGCTGATCGCTGCTCAGCGGGAGGTGGCCGGCAAGACCGACGGTGACGCGGTGCGCGTCGACGTCCACCTTCTGGGAGGCCGAAAGGCCGGTGCCGCCCAGAAACAGCCCCGTCGAGCTGTTCGGGGCCGGGCGATGATAGGTGATCGCGGTGTCGAAGGTGCCGACCGGAACTTCGGCTTTGTCGGTGCCGCTTGCATCGAGATAGCTGTATGACGCCACCAGCTGCGCGCTCCAGTCGTAGCCGTCCTTCCAGTCGAAGCCGTCGAGCGGGTAGCTGATCTGGGCGCCGACCGATGCGCCGGTCGCGTGATCGTCGCTGCGCAGAAGCGCTCGCTCCTCGCCGCCGCTGACCACGGTGCCGATGCCGACTTGCGACAGCTCTAGCCTTTCGGCGCCGGCGAGCAGGCCGGCATAGGACGCGAAGGGATTCTCCCAGGACCACTGCCGAATATCGCCTTGCCGGAAATCAGGCGTCGCGGGGCGCGGCTGCGCCAGATAGTGGGCACGGAGTCTCTGAATGGCATTGAGGCTTTGGACGATCACGGCGATGTTCACGAGGCCCGGCGTTTCCTCGTTGGCCACCAGCGCGCGCTTCAGATGCTCCTCGACCTTCCTGGCCCGCTCCTGCAGCGCCTTCTCCTTGTCCGCAGGTGTCGGCGCCCTGTCGAGCGCACGCTGCACGCTCTCGCGGATATTGGGCTCCATCTCCTCCAGGGCGCGGTCCGGATCGCCTGGAGCGATTTCGTCGAGTGTGATGTACTCTGTGATGAGCCCCGGCTCGTCGACGACCGTGACGACGACCGTGACATATTGGGTCCGGGTGCCGGGCGCTTCGACCTTGTAGATGCCGCCCGGCACCCGCCTGAAGACGGCCTCGCCTCTGTCATGGCCGCGCTCGATCTCTAAGATGCGCCCGGTGCGGGTCTCGCCCGTGCGGATGTTGGTGATCTTCACTTCTCCGGTTCCAGGTTTCGCCCAGACGGAGAGGTTGCGCGCTGCGGCGCTTCCGGCCGTGAAGGCAAGTGCAAGGAGTGCAAGGATCGCCACGCGTGCGAATGCAATTGGTGCCATCGTCCCCCCGCTGCTGGTCCACCCAGCGTTTGCCGACACCTTCGGGAGGCGGGCGGGGGGCCGCAATACTGCAAATCAATTATGCCGCCGCGGTCCTCGCGCCTGCGGCGGACAGCTTCCCGACATCCGTGGCTCCGGAATATAATTTTATCTCAACTCTTAAACTGATCGGACTGGAGTTTCTGCAGCAACATCTCCGCCGCATGACTCAGAAGGCGGCCACCACGCCGTCGCGGCGCGGGTCGGCCGCACCCTCCAGCAGCCCCGAAGGATGGGGCGCGATGAGACCGGCATGGCCCATCAGGTCGGTGAATGGCTCAAGCACTTCGAGGTCGTAGCCGGCGGCTTCGTCGCCGCTTTCGCATCCTTGCGGTGGTCGACGACTTCACCCGCGAATGCCTGGTGTTGGTGGCGGACACCTCGCTGCCCGGCCTGCGGGTCATTGGCGAGCTCGAGGCCATCATCGCCCGGCGCGGGCGGCCCGCCTTGTGCGTCTCTGACAACGGCACCGAGCTGACCAGCACGGCTGTTCTGCACTGGAGCCATGAGATGCGGATCGAGTAGCACTACATCGCGCCCGGAAAGCCGACCCAGAACGCCTTCATCGAGAGCTTCAACGGCCGGCTGCGCGACGAGCTGCTCAACAAGACGCTGTTCACATCGCTCGCCCAAGCCCGCGCCGCGCTGGCCGATTGGATGGCGGACTACAACAACGTCCGACCGCACAGCGCGCTCGGCAATCTCACATCCACTCAATACGCTGAACGCGGCGCTCCTGGAGCGCAACGGGGCGGAGCGCCGCGCTACGTCGAGGGCTTCGCGCCCCGCCCCGTTGCTCCGCCGAGCCCAACAGGCTCAAATGCAGCAGAGACTCTGCTCATCGGTGGATGAAAGTCGGGGCTCAGGTCAGGACTGTCGCCCACGGGGCGCAGAACGCCGAAGCCCTCCCCCGGAAGGACCCGACCAAGGCCGAGACCAACGCGGAGAATTTCTCGATCTTCATCGAGGCGGCCGGCATCAACAAGAACACCTGAAAGACGTTCCCCGGCTCGTGAGCGGGGTCACGTAACCGGCGGCCGGCCAATCGGCAGCGGAAGGCGCGCCGGCCTCTCGCGCCGCCCGCGTTCACGACGGCGGCGCTTCGACCGCGCGCTGCTGCTTCTCGCGCTCGGTCGCGGCGCGGATGCGCTCGCGCGCCTCGCGCCATTCCTTGTCGCCCCACGCGAGGTACTGCGTATAGTAGGCGCCGTTGGCGAGATGGTGCGCGCCGTCGACCGCGATCGTCTCGCCGCTGAGCCACTCGCAGCCCGGCGCCATCAGGAACACGGCGAGGTTGGTCAGCTCCGGCATGCGGCCGAGCCGTCCCATCGGATTGATCGACCGCTCGTACCCGTGCGGATTGTCGCCCGGCCGCAGCCGCGCGGTCGCCCCCTCGGTCGGGAAGATGCCGGGCGCGATCGCGTTGAGCCGGATGCCGTAGCGGCCCCATTCGATCGCCAGCGACTTCGTCATCGCCTCGACGCCCGACTTCGCCATCGCCGAGGGGATGACGAAGGGCGACCCTGTCCGCACGAACGGGGCGACGATCGAGAGCACCGTGCCCTTCTCCTTGTTCGCGATCCAGCGCTTGCCGACCGCGTTCGTGACGTAGAAGGTGCCGCGCAGGACGATGTCGGAGACGGCGTTGAAGCCGCGCGGCGAGAGATCCTCCGTCCTGCTGATGAAGTTGCCGGCCGCGTTGTTGACGAGGCCGGTGAGCGGCCGGCCGCTCTGCCACAGCTCGTCGACCATGGCATCGACCGCTTCGGCGTCGCGGATGTCGAGGGCCCGGGTCACGACGGTTCCGCCGTGGCGCGCCATGAGCGCGTTCGCGGTCTCCTCGAGCACCGCCCCGCGGCGGCCGCAGATCACGATCTCGGCGCCGAGCTCCAGAAAGCGCGTCGCCATCTCCCTGCCGAGGCCGGTTCCGCCGCCGGTCACCAGAATCCGCTGGCCGCGAAGCACGTCGGGAAGAAACATCCGTCGATCCTCTAGAGAATGCTGCGCCCGATGGCGACGATCTCGGTGGCGATCTGCGTCACCCGCTTGGGGTCGTGCTGGCCGCTGAACATGGTCGCGCTGCAGCACATGTTGACCTCGCCGGTCTTCGTGAGGACCGGGGCCGAGACGGTGAGGGTGCCGCGATGGTAGTAGCCGTCGTCGATCGCCCAGCCGGATTGCCGCGTCTCCTCGACCTGCTCGAGGAAGGACTCGAAATCGATCGGCCGGTGCCAGCGGAGCGCGTTGAAGCGACGCCGCAGCTCCTCCTCGGGGAGCTCGATGTTCGCCGCCATCACCCGGCCCATCGCGCCGAGAAGGAGCGGGACCCGGGTTCCGATCGTCAGGCTGATGCGGGTCGCCGCGTCGCTCTCGGCGGCCGTCACCAGCATCATGCGGTCGTCGGAGATCCGGCGCCACAGCGTCACGGTGACGGCGTGCGCCTGCGCGACCTGCTTCATCTGCGGCTCGAGAATGCGGAGCTCGCTGCTCTGCGCGAGCGCGCGCTTCGCCAGCTCGATGACGCCGAGGCTGATCGCGTAGGTCTTGGTGCGCGGATCGAGCTCGACGAGATCCTCGTGCACCAGCGTCTTCAGGATGTTGAAGCATGTGCTGGGGTTGAGGCGCAGCTCGCGCGCGAGCTGGACGACGCCGACGGGCGCCGGCGCGGTGCTGAGATGGCGAAGGATCTTGGTCGCGGCGGCGACCGCGCCGACGAGCTTCACCCCCTTCGCCGGAGTCGCGCGCATGGTCTCTCCCGCGGCTGCCTCGCGCGCCGCATGGCCGCGCTTCGCGCGCTTGCGCCGCGCGGGCGTGACGGTCGACGGGCTCGCTCCAGTGCTCATGGAAGATCCGCTTTTCTGGTCGTGGAGGCGCCTCCGCTGGGCGCTTCGTCGCGCCGGCGCCGGAGCGCAAGCCTACACGCCCGTCGGCGTTCTCGCCAAGAAATTAACGTTCTCGATACCGAATAATATGGCATGGCGTTTCGCGGCCTCCTATCATCGCGCGGCTTTCGCGCCTCGCGCGCCTCAGTACCCCTAGGGAGCAGACAACGAGATGAGTGCCACAAATCGGCCGCGACCGCAGCCGACGCCGGAAACCGAGCATTTCTGGGAAGGCACGCGGGCAGGCGAGCTGCGCCTGCAGCGCTGCGTCGAGTGCGGCGGCAAGCCGTATTTCCCGCCGCGGCCGTTCTGCCCGCATTGCGGCTCGCGCGCGGTCGAGGTGTTCCGCGCCAGCGGCCGCGCGCGGCTCTACAGCTACGTCATCGATCCTCGCCCGGCGCCCGGGTTCGAGCCGCCCTATTCGATCGCCGTGGTCGAGCTCGAGGAAGGCCCTCGCATGATGACCAACATCGTCGACTGTCCGCAGACGCCGGAGGCGCTGCAGCTCGACATGCCGCTCGAGGTCGCTTTCACGAAGCTCGACGACGAGATCACCCTGCCGCTCTTCCGCCCGGCCACGGAGGCGCCGCGATGATAAAGCCGGGCTCCATCGCCATCGTCGGCGCGGCCGAGACGACCGAGCTCGGGAAGATCCCGCATTTGTCCGAGATCGGCCTCCACGCCGACGCGGCGCTCAACGCCATGAAGGACGCGGGCCTCGGGCCCAAGGACATCGACGGCATCGCCTGCGTCGGCCTCTCGCGGCCGCAGATGATCTCGCACTATCTCGGCCTCACCCCGAAATGGGTCGACGGGACCGGCATCGGCGGCTGCTCCTTCATGCTGCATGTGCGCCACGCCGCGGCCGCGATCCATGCCGGGTACTGCTCCACGGTGCTGATCACGCACGGCGAGAGCGGACGCTCGCGCATCGCCACGATGCCGCGGCCGCCGGAGCCGGGCACGCTCGCCGGCCAGTTCGAGATGCCGTTCTCCGGCCGCTACGACCCGCCGACGCTCTTCCCGATGCCGGTGCTGCGGTACATGAAGACCTACGGCGTGACGCACGAGCAGCTCGCCATGGTGCCGGTGATCCAGCGCGAATGGGCGGCGAAGAATCCGCGCGCGCTCTACCGCGACCCGATCACGGTCGAGGACGTGCTGAACTCGCGCATGATCGCCTACCCGTTCCGCATCCTGCAGTGCTGCCTGGTGACCGACGGCGGCGGCGCGCTCATCCTCACGAGCGCCGAGCGGGCGAAGGACTTCCCGCAGCGGCCGGTCTACATCCTCGGCACCGGCGAAAGCCTCGAATCGCCGATCGTGAGCCAGATGGAGGACTACACGTCCTCGCGCGCGTTCCGCGTCGCGGGTGCCGAGGCCTTCCGCATGGCCGGGATCAAGCACGCGGACGTCGATCACCTGATGATCTACGACGCCTTCGCCCATCTGCCGCTCTTCGGGCTCGAGGATCTCGGCTTCGTCGAGCGCGGCGCGGCGGCGCAGTTCATCTGGGAGCGCAACACCGCGCCGGGCGGCAAGCTGCCGCTCAACACCAACGGCGGGGGGCTTTCCTACACGCATACGGGCATGTACGGCATGTTCGCGCTGCAGGAGAGCGTGCGCCAGCTGCGCGGCACCGCCCCGGCGCAGGTGCCGGGCGTCGAGGTGTCGGTCTGCCACGGCGTCGGCGGCATGTTCGCCGCCAGCGGCACCGTGGTCATGTCGAACGAGAGACCGTAAGGGCCGGAAGCGGCGCAAGGCCGCCGCTTCCACACGATTGAGAATTCGTGTTCTCTATGGCGAATTTTTCCCTTGGCCGCATCGCGGCGGCCTCATAAGCTGAGCCAGACAAGGAGAAAGGCTGAGTCGATGTCCGGGTGCTTGGAAGGCAAGGTCGTCCTGGTGACGGGAGCAGGTCGCGGGATCGGGCGCGAGATCGCGCTGCTCGCCGCGAAGGAGGGCGGCGCGGTGGTCGTGAACGACCTCGGCGTCAGCGCCGAGGGCGAGGGCGTGAGCGCGGGCCCCGCCGAGGAAGTCGTATCGGAGATCCGCGCCGCCGGCGGGCGCGCCGTCGTCAACACCGAGAGCATCACCGACCCGGCTGCCGCCGAGCGCATGGTGAAGCAGGCGGTCGACGCGTTCGGCCGGATCGACGCCGTCATCAACAACGCCGGCTTCCTGCGCGACCGCATCTTCCACAAGATGTCGCACGTCGACTGGCAGATGGTCATCGACGTCCACCTCAACGGCTACTTCAACGTCTCGCGCGCCGCGGCGTCGTACTTCCGCGAGCAGCAGAGCGGCAGCTACGTCCACTTCACCTCGACCTCGGGGCTGGTCGGCAATTTCGGGCAGGCGAACTACGCGGCGGCGAAGCTCGGCGTCGTCGGGCTCTCGAAATCGCTCGCGCTCGACATGGCGCGCTTCAACGTGCGCTCCAACTGCATCTCGCCCTTCGCCTGGAGCCGGCTCGTCGGCACGATCCCGACCGAAACGCCGGAGGAGAAGCAGCGCGTCGAGCGCGTCAAGGAGATGAGCGCCGCGAAGATCGCGCCCTTGGCCGTGTTCCTCGCGAGCGATCTCTCGAAGGGCGTCACGGGGCAGATCTTCGGCTCGCGCAAGAACGAGATCTTCCTCTTCAGCCAGCCGCGGCCGATCCGCAGCGTCCATCGCAGCGAAGGCTGGACGCCGCAGACGATGGCCGAGCACATGCTGCCGGCGCTCAAGAGCTCGTTCTTCCCGCTCGAGCGCTCCGGCGACGTCTTCTGCTGGGATCCCATCTGATGGCGATCGACTACGACCGCCTCGTCAACTGGCGGTTCGCGGACGTCGAGCACGAGTTCACCAAGAAGGACGCGATCCTCTACGCGCTCGGGGTCGGGCTCGGACACGATCCGACCGACCTCCAGCAGCTCCGCTTCGTCTACGAGGAGGGGCTCGAGGCGCTGCCGAGCTTCGGCGGCGTCCTCGGCTACCCGGGATTCTGGGCCAAGGACCCGGTCTTCGGCATCGACTGGAAGCGGGTCCTCAATGGCGAGCAGGGGATCGTCCTGCATCGTCCGCTGCCCGTCGAAGGCAAGGTCGTCGGCCGCCTCAAGATCGACGCGATCGTCGACAAGGGCGCCGACAAGGGCGCGCTCATCTATACCAGCCGCGACGTCGTCGACGCGGCGAGCGGGGCGCCGCTCTGCACCGTCACCAACACGCTCTTCTGCCGCGGCAACGGCGGCTTCGGCGGGCCCTCCGGGCCGGTCAAGGCGCCCTCGCCGGTTCCCGAGCGCGCGCCCGACCTCGTCTGCGACCTGCCGACGGTGCCGCAAGCGGCGCTCATCTACCGGCTTTCCGGCGACTACAACCCGCTCCACGCCGACCCCGCGGTGGCGCGCGCCGGCGGCTTTCCGCGCCCGATCCTGCACGGCGCGGCGTCGTGGGCGATCGCCGGCCATGCGCTCCTCAAGACGCTCTGCGACTACGACCCGGCGCGGTTCCGGCGCCTCGACGTGCGCTTCTCGGCCCCGGTGTTCCCGGGCGAGACGATCCGCGTCGAGATCTGGAAGACCGGGCCGGGCAAGGCGGCGTTCCGCGCGCGCGTGGTCGAGCGGGACGTCGTCGCGTTGAACAACGGCGCTTTCGAGTACGGCGGCGCGTGAGCCGCGAGAAGAACGGGAACAGGAGGATTCGATGGCGAAGACGGGGAAGGTGGCGGCGCTGTCCGCGCTGCTCGCGATGGCGGGCCAGTCCGCTGTTTGGGCAGAGACGCCGCGGCGCGGCGGAACGCTCCACGAGGCGGTGCTCGCCGAGCCGGCCTCGACGGATTGCCATGCGTCGACGACCGTCTACAACCTCGGCAGCCTCTCGCCGCACTACTCGACGCTCGTCCGCTACGACCCCCAGTCCTATCCGAACATCATCGGCGATCTCGCCGAGAGCTGGACGATCTCGGAAGACGGCCGCACGCTCGTCTTCAAGATCCGGCAGAACGTCAAGTTCCACGACGGCTCCGCGCTCACGGCGAAGGACGTCGCGGCGTCGCTCGAGCGCATCCGCAAGCCGCCCCAGGGGATCGTCTCCGCACGCGCGCCCTTCTTCTCGCGCGTCACGTCGATCGAGGCGACCGATCCGCAGACGGTCGTCGTCCGGCTCTCGGAGCGCGAGGTCGCGATCCTCGACATCCTCGCGAACCCGTTCAACTGCATCTACAGCGCCGCGAAGCTCGAGGCCGATCCGCGCTATCCCGAGAAGGAGGTGATGGGAACCGGCCCCTTCAAGTTCGTCTCGTGGGTGCCCGGGGCGGCGTGGGAAGGGGCGCGCTTCGACGACTACTTCATCAAGGGCCAGCCCTATCTCGACGGGTTCAAGATCCACTACATGACCGGCACCGCGATCCTCAACGCGCTGCAGTCCGGCCAGATCCACGCCGAGTTCCGCTCGATGACGCCGCAGCAGCGCGACCGCCTGGTGCAGGCGCGGGGCAAGGACGTCGTCGTGCAGACCTCGCCCATGGTCACCATGATCAAGGTGACCTTCAACAGCGAGCGGGCGCCGTTCAACGACCCGCGCGTGCGCCGCGCGCTCAACCTCGCGCTCGACCGCTGGGCGGGCAGCGGCCCGATCGGCAAGGTCACGTTCATGGGGCCGGTCGGCGCGCTCCTGCGCCCCGGCTACGAGCTGGCGCCGAGCGAGGCCGAGCTCGAGGCGCTTCCCGGCTGGGGGAAGGACATCGAGGCGCGGCGCGCCGAGGCGAAGCGCCTTCTCGCCGAGGCCGGCGTGCCGAACCTCAAGTTCACGATGTCGAACCGCGGCGTCGGCGAGCCCTACGTCACGATCGGCACGTGGGTCATCGACCAGTGGCGGCGGATCGGCGTGCAGGTCGAGCAGAAGATGCTGCAGAACCCCGCCTGGGTGGCCGAGCGCGCGAACGGCACGTTCGACGTCCTCATGGACGCGATCGCCGAGATGAGCGACGACCCCACGATCGTCCTCTCGAAGTACCAGTCGAAGGACAAGACGCCGTTCAACACCGCGCGCTACATCGACCGCGAGCTCGACGAGCTCTTCGACAAGCAGCGCTCGGAGGCGGACCCCGCCGCGCGCCGGGCGCTCCTGCGCCAGATCGAGAAGCGGGTGATGGAGCAGGCCTACTACGCGCCGCTCTTCTGGGCGGAGCGGATCGTCGTGACGGACGCGAAGCTGAAAGGCTGGAAGGTGACGCCGATCCAGGCGCTCAACCTCGACCTTTCGACGGTCTGGCTCGCGGAATAGTGTCTCCCGCCGGCGCGGCATCCGGGTTGCCGGCATGCCGCGCCGGCGGCGAATTCAGCGCAGGCGCCGGGAGAGAATGACGGCTGAAGCATCGCGAGCGAGGACGGAGGCCCATCTGCCGCTGAGCGGCGTCGTCGCGATCGAGCTCGGCCACGTCGTGGCGGCGCCGTTCGCCGGACAGGCGCTCGCCGATCTCGGCGCGACGGTCGTCAAGGTCGAGAACCCCGCCGGGGGCGACGATGCGCGGCAATGGGAGCCGTTCTGGCACGGCGCCTCCGCGACCTTCCAGAGCCTCAACCGGAACAAGCTTTCCGTCGCGATCGACATCAAGAACCCGGCGGAGCAGAAGCGCCTGCGCGGGCTGATGGCCCAGGCCGACGTCGTGCTCCAGAACATGCGGCCGGGCATGGTCGAGAAATTCGGGCTCGACGCCGAGACCCTGCGCCGCGAGAACCCGGCGCTCGTCTACTGCAATCTCGGCGCCTTCGGCAGCGTCGGGCCGCTGCGCGACCGTCCCGGGTACGATCCGCTGATGCAGGCCTTCGCCGGCATCATGAGCGTGACCGGCGAGCCGGGGCGTCCGCCCGTCCGCGTGGGGCCCTCGATCATCGACATGGGCGCCGCTCTCTGGTGCGTCGTCGGCATTCTCGCCGCGCTGCTGCGGCGCCGCGAGACGGGCGAAGGCTGCACGATCGACGCGTCGCTCTACGAGGCCGCGCTCGCCTGGATGACCGTGCCGATCGCGAACAATCTCGCCTCCGGACGGGAGCCCGGCAGGAGCGGCTCGGAAACGCCGATGCTCGCGCCCTACAAGGCGTACGAGGCGCAGGACCGGTACATCATCATCGCCGCCGGCAACGACAATCTGTTTCGGCGGCTCTGCGCGACCATCGGCCGGCCGGACTGGGCGGAGGACCCGCGATTCCGCACGAACCCGGACCGCGTTGCCAACCGATCGGCGCTGAACGCGCTGCTCGACGAGGTGATCGGCACGGCGCCCGCCGCGCATTGGGTCGAGAAGCTCGACGAGGCGGGCGTGCCCTGCGCGCCGCTGCAGTCCGTGAGCGAGGTCCTGAACCACCCGCAGACGAAGGCGCTCGGCATAATGACGCCGACGCCGGACGGCGCGATGCAGCTCGTCGCCATGCCGCTGCGCTTCGACGGGAAGCGCCCGCCGGTCCGGCGCGCTCCGCCCGCGCTCGGCGCCGACCGGATCGATGAGATCCGGCGGCGATGACGCGGCCGCTCACGACTTCGAGCGCTGCAGCCGCGCGAACTCCTCGCCTTCGAAGAGGCCGAGCTGGGTCAGCATCTCGCGCTCGAGGCCTCGGCGGATCTCCGTCTCGAATTGCACGTCGATGAGCGCCTTCTGACGCGCCATCGCGCGCGGCGGCTGGCGGGCGAGAAGCTGCGCCAGCTCGAAGGCGCGCGCGTCGAGCGCATCGCGCGGCACGACCCATTCGACGAGACCCCAGGCGAGCGCCTCTTCGGCGCCGATCCGCTCCCCAGAGAGCAGCAGCCACTTGGCGCGCGCCGGGCCGACGAGGGCGGTGAGGAGCGTCGAGGACCCGGTATCGGCGACGACGCCGAACCCGACCTCGGGGAAGCTCAGCTTCATGTCGTCCGCCGCGATTCGCATGTCGCAGCCGATCGCGAGCTCGGCGCCCGCGCCGATGACGTGACCCTGCAGCGCGCCGATGACCGGCTTTCCGATGCCGAGCTGACCGAGGCGCACCTTCTGGGCAGCCTCGATCAGCGCGAGGTGCGAGGAATGCTCGGCGGGCTGGAGGAAGCGCCCGCCGCGGTCGCGCCCGGAACAGAAGGAGCGGCCCTCGCCGCGGAGCAGAACCGCGCGGACCGCCTCGTCCTCCCGCGCCCAGCGGAACGCCGCGCTGAGCGCCGCGCGCGCCGCGTCGTCGAGCGCGTTGTGCACGCGCGGGCGGTCGAGCGAGATGATGCCGACGCCCTCGCGCAGCTCCGTCTTCACCGGTTGCGTCTCGGGGGCGCCGGCTTCCGGGCGCTCGTCGCTGGTGGACATCTCTGCTATCTCCCTGTGCGAAAACGCGAAAGGATCACACGATGCTGATCGAGGCACGCGAGGGCGCGGTCGTCACCCTGACGCTCAACAATCCGGCGAAGCGCAACGCGCTGGCGCTGCCGCTCCGGATCGGGCTCATCGAGGCTTTCGAGCGCCTGGAGGCGGACAAGACGGTACGCGCGATCGTGCTGACCGGCGCCGGCACGTCGTTCTGCTCCGGCGGCGACATCGACAGCATGGCGGAGGTGACGAGCCTCGCCGCCGGAAGAGAGCGGTTCCGGAAGTCGCATCATCTCATGCGGCTCATGATGAAATCCTCGAAGCCGATCATCGCCGCCGTCGAAGGCTGGGCGGCGGGCGCCGGAATCGGCCTCGCGCTCGCGTGCGACACGATCATCGCGGCCGAGGACGCGCGCTTCGTCGCGAGCTTCGCGCGCCTCGGCCTCATCGGCGATTTCGGGCTTCTTTACACCCTGCCGCGCCGCGTCGGCGAGGGCTATGCCAAGCAGATGCTGCTCTACGCCGAGCCCATCGACGCCGCCGAGGCGCTGCGCGTCGGGCTCGTCGATCGCGTGGTCGCGAAGGGGAAGGCGCTCGAGGCGGCGCACGCGCGCGCGGCGATCCTCGCGGAAGGGGCGCCGCTCGCAGCCGCCTACACGAAGGCGCATTTCGCCCGCGGGCTCGACGAGCTCCTCGACTGGGAGCGCGAGGCTCAGAGCGCGCTCTTGCTCTCGCGCGACCATCAAGAGGGCCGCGCCGCGTTCCTCGAGAAGCGCAAGCCGGTCTTCACCGGCGACTGACCCGCGCGCGGCACGGTACGCGCTGCCGGTCAGCGCAGCAGGTCCTGCGCCATCGCGCGCAGGACGTTGCGCTGAACCTTGCGCCCGTTGGGGCCGTCCGTCGCCGGGAACTCGGCGAGCGGAACGAAGCGCACCGGCACCTTGAACTTCGCCAGCGATCGCGAACAGTGCTCCGCGAGCGCCGCCTCGTCGAGCGCGGCGCCCTCGCGCAGCACGACGAAGGCGACGGGGCGGAACCCGTTCGGGGAATGCGCGCCGACGACCTGGCACTCGGCGACCGAGGGGTGCTCCTCGACATGCTGGGCGATCTCTGCCGGGCTCACCAGGAAGCCGCCGAGGCGCAGCGTGTCGTTCATCCGCGAGATGAAGGTGAGGCCGCCGTCGGCGGTGGTGGTGCCGAGGTCGCCCGTGCGGATGAAGCCGTCCTCGGTGAAGGCCGCGCGCGTCGCCTTCTCGTCGCCGAGATAGCCGAGCATCATGCTCGGCGCCTTCACCTCGAGCTCGCCGGGCGTGTCGTGCGGCAAGAGCGCGCCGGTCTCAGGATCGCGCGCCCGGATCCGCGCGCGCGGGCTCACCGGGATGCCGCCGCCGGTGGCGCGGCGCTCGGGGCTGGCGTCGGCCGGCTGCAGCGAGAACAGCCCCTGGAACTCCGACATGCCGTAGGCGCCGACGCCGCGGAGCCCGCGCGGATCGGCCTTGCGGATGAACTCCTCGGCGGAGCCGTTGAAGGACCCGAAGGGGACGTAGCGCAGGCTCGGGAAGGCCGGGTTCTCCGGAACCTGCTCGAGGAGCCGGTAGAAGACCTCGTCGACCCCGGCCATGTTGGTGACGTTGTGCGTGCGGATGATGCGCGCGGACTGCGCCGGGTCGAAGGCGAGCGGAAGGTGCGTGGTGGCGCCGCCGGCGAGCGCCCCCAGGGCCTGCGTCATGCCGAAGGCGCCGCAGAGCGGCATCAGGGTGAGGCCGACGCTCCCGGGCGCGCCGTAGCTTCCCGGCGCGGCGGCGAGGTCCCGGCCGTGCTCGACGAGCGAGCGATGCGAGTGGAGGGCGAATTTCGGCAGGCTCGTCGTGCCGGAGGTCGTGTAGACGAGGCAGCCGTCCTCGGGCGACACCGCGACGGGGCCGTGCGCGCCGTGCCGGCCGAGCGCCTCGTAGGCGACGGTGAGCCGCCCGTCGAGCGGGGCGGGCAGCCGCACGGACTCGGCCTCGCCGCCGTAGAGCACCAGCGCCTCCAGCCTTTCGAGCGCGGCGGCGTCGATGTCCGCGAGGATTTCGAGGAACGGGGCCGATTTGTAGCCGGGCCAGAACACCAGCGCCTTGGTGCCCGAGCGCTGCAGGATGTCGCCCACCTCGCGCGACCGGAATCGCGTGTTGAGCGCCACCACGATCGCGCCGAGGCGGGCGCAGGCGAGAAACGCCTCCATCCATTCCGGGACGTTAGGCAGCCAGATCGCGACGCGGTCGCCGTGCCGGACCCCGATCCGCTCGAGCCCGGCGGCGACGGAAGCGCTGCGGCGGTCGAGATCGGCGAAGGACAGCGTCAGCCGGTCGCCGACCAGGGCGGGCTTCTCGCCGAGGCGGCGCGCCAGGTCGGCGATGAAGTTCGGAAAGGTCGGCGCTTCCGCTTCGGGACGTCGGGTGCTCATGCCTGCCCCCCGCGCACCTCGCCTCGATCCTACTTCTTCACCAGCGGGCAGTGCGACTTCTCCAGCGGCAGGAACGCCTTGTCGCCGGAAATCGTGGCGCGCAGCTTGTAGATGTCCCACGGATCCTTCGATTCAGCCGGCGCCTTCACCTCGAGGAAGTACATGTCGTGGACCATCCGGCCGTCCTCGCGGATCTTGCCGTTGCGCGCGAAGAAGTCCTGCACGGGCGTCTCGCGCATCTTCTTCATGACCGCCGTCGTCTCGTCCGTGCCGGCCGCCTCGACCGCCTTCAGATAGTGCATCGCGGCCGAATAGACGCTCGCCTGCGCGGCGTTCGGCATCGCTTTGCGCCGCTCGAAGAAGCGCTGCGACCAGGCGCGCGTCTCGTCGTCGAGATCCCAGTAAAACGCCTCGGTGACGACCATGCCCTGCGCCGCCTCGAGCCCGATCGCGTGCGGCGTGTTGATGAGCGCATAGAGCGTCGCGATCTTCTGCTGGGTCGTGATCCCGAACTCGCGGGCGTTCTTGATGAGGTCGATGGTGTTGTTGCCGGCGTTGCCGACGCCGATGACCTTGGCGCCCGAGCTCTGCGCGGCGAGGAGGAAGGAGGAGTAGTCGGTCGTCGCGAGCGGGTGCTTGACGACGCCCAGCACCTTGCCGCCGAGCTGCTCGACCACCTCGCTCGCGTCGCGCACGATCTCGACGCCGAAGGCCGAGTCGAGCGCGATGAAGTACCAGGTGTCGTAGCCTTCCCGCACCAGGGCCTCGGCCGTCGTGCGCGACTGCGCGTAGGTGTCGTAGGCGTAATGAATGGTCGTCGGGGCGCAGCTCTCGTTGGTGAGGCGCAGCGCCGCGGCGCTGGTGAAGATCGCGATGAAGTTGCGCTGCCGCGCGAGCTCCTGGACGGCGAGCGCCGGCGCGGTGCCGTTGGTGTCGAGGATCGCGTCGAGCTGGCGCGTGTCGATCCATTCGCGCGCCAATGCCGAGGCGAGGTCGGCCTTGTTCTGGTGGTCGGCGACGAGGAGGTCGATCTTCTTGCCGAGCACCGCGCCGCCGAAATCCTCGATCGCCATCCGCGCCGCCTCGATGGCGCCCTGGCCGGAGGCGTCGCTGTAGGGGCCGTTCAAGTCGAGCAGGAGCCCGAGGCGGACCACGTCGTCGGAGATCTGCGCCGCTGCCGGGATAGAGGCGGCGATGCCGAGCGCGGCAGCCAGGGCGGTCGAGCGCAAAACGGATCCAGGCCAGGTCTTCACGGGCGGGCTCCCCTCGCTAATCGGCGGTTCGGGCTCCGCGGGGAGCGCCGAATTCATATTTGAGAATGAGTGTTTCGCATAAAGAATACGGGAGCAGCGGCGTGAGCGCAATCGCTTCCTGTCGCGGTCGTGCCGACGTTGTCGTCAGCAGCCGACCGGGATTTTCGCGAAGGCTGCGCTGCGCGACGGGAGCGTCGCCGACGAGAATTGAATTCTGACAAGGAAACGAGTATTCGAGAAACCGTGCGCGAAGACGTGCTTTTCCGGCCTCGCCGCGCCGGAACGGGCGCCCAGCGCTCGCCGTCCTCGATCCCGCGAAGGTGACGATGAACGCTGCCAGGAAAGGACCGCTCTCGGGCATCACCGTCGTCGACCTGACGCGGGTGCTCGCCGGGCCCTTCTGCACGATGCTGATGGCCGAGCTCGGCGCTCGCGTCATCAAGGTGGAGCCGCCGGGAAAGGGCGACGATTCCCGCCAGTACGGACCGTTCGTCAACGGACGTCCCTGCTATTTCGGGTCGGTCAACCGCGACAAGGAGTCGATTGCGCTCGACCTCAAGGCGCCGCGCGACCGCGAGATCTTCGAGCGCCTGCTCGAGAAGGCGGACGTCATCGCCGAGAATTTCCGCCCGGGCGTCATGGAGAAGCTCGGCTACGGCTGGGAGACGCTGCGCGCCCGCTATCCGCGGCTGATCTACGTCGCAACGTCCGGCTACGGTCATTCCGGCCCCGACACTCAGCGCCCCGCCTACGACATGGTGATCCAGGGCCTCTCCGGAATGATGAGCGTCACCGGCGAGCCCGACGGCGGGCCGTGCCGCGTCGGCATCTCGATCGCGGACGTCGGCTCGGGGATCTACTCCGCCGTCGCGGTGAACGCGGCGCTGCTGCATCGCGAGCGCACCGGCGAGGCGACGAAGGTCGACGTCGCCATGTTCGACTGCCTTCTGGCGATGCTCGAGAGCGTCGTCTCCCGCTACGTCATGACCGGCCAGATCGGCAAGCGCCTCGGGGCGATGCATCCGGCGATCGTACCCTTCGAGGCGTTCCGGACTGCGGACGGCCACATGACGGTCGCCTGCGGCAACGACAAGCTGTTCAGGCTTCTGTGCGACGCGCTCGGCCGTCCCGATCTCGCCGCGAACCCGCTCTACGAGACGAACGAGCTGCGCGTCCGGAACCGTGTCGCGCTGCATCAGGAGATCGAGGCCGTGCTCGTCGAGCGCCCGACGGCGCACTGGTGCGAGCTCTTCGAGCGCGTCGGCGTCCCGGCGGGACCCATCAACGACATCGCGCAGGCGCTCGCGCACCCGCAGGTCGCGGCGCGCAACATGCTCGTCGAGGCGATCGACCCCGTTCTGGGACCCGTCAAGCTCGTCGGCAATCCGCTGAAGATGAGCGCCTTCGAGGACCGGAAGACGCGCCGCGTCGCGCCCGACCTCGACCAGGACCGGCAGAAGATCCTGCAGGAGCTCGGCATCGCCGAGTGAGGGCGGACGCGCCGCAGCGGACGGGAAGTTCTTTCGGAAGGAGATCGGGCGTTGATGATTGCCGACGGGTTGATGGGCGAGGAGCACCGCATCTTCCGCGACACGGTGCGCCGCTTCGTCGAGGAGGAGCTGCTGCCGCATCGCGAGGAGTGGGAAGCGGCCGGCACGGTGCCGCCCGAGGTCTGGCGCAAGGCCGGCGCGGCGGGCCTCCTCGCCTGCGACCTGCCGGAGGAATACGGCGGCTTCGGCGGCGACTTCCTCCACAGCGTCATCGTGACCGAGGAGATGACGCGCGCGGGCGGCGGCGGCCCGGCCTTCTCCGGCCATTCCGACATCGTCGTCCCGTACATCGCCCGCTTCGGCACCGAGGAGCAGAAGCGCAAGTGGCTGCCGAAGATGGCGTCCGGCGAGGTCATCGGGGCGATCGCGATGACCGAGCCCTCGGCCGGCAGCGACCTCCAGGCGATGCGCACGACCGCGCGGCGCGACGGCGACCACTACGTCATCAAGGGGCAGAAGGTCTTCATCAGCAACGGCCAGCAGGCGCATCTCGTCGTGCTCGCCTGCAAGACCGATCCCGCCCCCCGCGGCAAGGGGATCAGCCTTCTTCTGGTCGAGACCGACCGGCGCGGCTTCTCGCGCGGGCGCATGCTGAAGAAGATCGGGCGCAAGGCGCAGGACACGGTCGAGCTCTTCTTCGACGAGGTGCGCGTGCCCTGCAGCAACCTCCTCGGCCAGGAGAACCGCGGCTTCTATCACCTCATGGAGCTCCTCGTGCAGGAGCGCCTCAGCTCCTGCGTGCGCGGCATGGCGATGACCTGGCGCGCGCTCGAATGGACGATCGACTACGTCAAGGAGCGCGAGGCCTTCGGCAAGACGGTCTCGGAGTTCCAGAACACCCAGTTCGAGCTCGCCGACCTCTGGTCGAGCGCGCTCGTGCACAACGCCTTCCTCGAGCACTGCATCGCCAAGCACCTCAAGGGCCAGCTCACGACGGTCGAGGCCGCGGCCGCGAAGCTGCGCATCACCGAGCTCGAAGGCCAGGTCATCGACCGCTGCCTCCAGTTCTTCGGCGGATGGGGCTACATCTGGGACTACCCGATCGCGCGCGCCTACGCGGACGCGCGCGTCGACCGGATCTCCGCCGGCAGCAATCACATCCTCAAGCTGATCATCGGCCGCGACCTCCTGAAGTAGGCCGCGGATCGAAGCGCCGGAGCGCCGCGCTCAGTAGGAGCGCGGCATCCCGAGCACGTGCTCGCCGATATAGGCGAGGATGAGGTTCGAGGAGATCGGCGCGATCTGGTAGAGCCGCGTCTCCCGCCACTTGCGCTCGACGTCGTACTCGCGCGCGAAGCCGAAGCCGCCATGCGTCTGCAGGCACGCCTCGGCGGCGCGCCATGCGGCTTCCGAGGTGAGGAGCTTCGCCATGTTGGCGTCCTCGCCGCATTTGCGGCCGGCGTCGAAAAGCGCGCAGGCGCGGCGCAGCACCAGCTCGGCGGCCTGCAGATCGGCGTAGGCGCGCGCGATCGGGAACTGGATGCCCTGGTTCTGCCCGATCGGCCGGCCGAACACGTTCCGCTCGCGCGAATAGTCGACCGCCTTCTTGACGAACCAGCGCCCGTCGCCGAGCGACTCCGAGGCGACGAGGATGCGCTCGGCGTTCATGCCGTCGAGAATGTAGCGGAAGCCCTGCCCCTCCTCGCCGATGAGGTTGCGCGCCGGCACGCGCAGCCGGTCGAAGAAGACTTCCGTCGTGTTGTGGTTGACCATCGCCTTGAGCGGCCGGATCTCGAGCCCGTTGCCGCGCGCCTCGCGCATGTCGACGATGAAGACGGAGAGGCCCTCGGTCTTGCGGCGGACCTGATCCGCGGGCGTGGTCCTCGCGAGGAGCAGCATCAGGTCGGAGTAGAAGGCGCGCGAGGTCCAGACCTTCTGGCCGTCGACGACATAGTAATCGCCGTCGCGCACGGCGCGCGTCTTCAGCTTCGTCGTGTCGGAGCCGGTGGTGGGCTCGGTGACGCCGAACGCCTGCAGACGGAGTTCGCCCGAGGCGATCTTCGGCAGGTACTCGCGCTTCTGCGCCTCGCTGCCGTGCCGGAGCAGCGTTCCCATGATGTACATCTGCGCGTGGCAGGCGCCGGCATTGCACCCCGCGGCGTGGATCTCCTCGAGCACGACCGAGGCGGCGCGCAGCGGCAGCCCCGAGCCGCCGTACTCCTCGGGAATGAGGATCGAGAGATACCCGGCTTCGGTCAGCGCCTTCACGAACTCGGACGGGTAGGCCTCCTTGGCCTCGAGCTCCTGCCAATAGCTGCCGGGAAAGTTCGCGCAGATGCGGCGCACCGCCTCGCGGATCTCCGGATAGTCCTCGCCGACCTGAACCGAAAGGAGGGCGTCGTCGTCACGCATGCTGCTCATCCGTCAAGAACCTTCGTCGAAAAATGAAAGGCGGGCCGGCAGCGGCCGGCGGTCAGGCGGCCCGATCGCCGAGCCCGATCCGCGGGTGAAGCCAGTCGCGGAAGCCCTGAAGCGAGAGCTTCGCGGCGACGCCGCGGTTGTAGAAGGCGAGGCAGTCCTCGAGCTTCGCGGTCATCTCCGCCGCGCTCGCCGGGCGCGCGGGCGAGCCCGGATAGGCCGTCACGGTGGCCTTCGCTGCGGAGCCGATCTCGAGCACCACTTCGCCGTGATCGACGCCGATCGGCATCTCGCCCTTCAGCTCCTCCTCGGTGACGGTGATCTTTTCCATGAGCGCGCGGATCGCCGGCCGGCGCACCGCCGCGTCCTCGAAATCGGCAAGGCCGACCGAGCCCTGATGAAGGGCGGTCGCGATGGTGTAGGCGGCGCAGAACTTGCCCTCGAGCCCGGAGCGTGGATCGGTGACATGGAGCGGCCGCATCATGCCGTACGGAACGCGCACGTCGATCCGGGCGGAGGCGGGCACCGCGCCGCCGGGAAGCTGCCGGCGGGCGTCGAGCGCGGCGGCGATGAGGCGATGCGTGATGTAGCAGCAGGGGTAGAGCTTGCGCGACAGCGAGCGCATGTCGATCTCGATCGCGACCGATGCCGGATCCTCGCCGGGGACCGGCCCGCCGTAGAGCGCGAAGTACCCGCGCGGCCCGAAGATGTCGTCGTCGCCGGTGACGCCGCGCTCGGCGAGGAGCGCGGCGCGGACCGCTGCAGCGGCCGCGTTCCCCGCCTGCACCGGCTTCGCCATCGCGCCGAAATTCCGCTGCAGCCCGCCGCATTGCGCGGCGGCGAGCGCGACCGCGTGCCGCGTCCTCGTGTCGTCGAGGCCGAGGAGATGGGCGAGGGCGGCCGCGCCCGCGATCGGCCCGATCGTCGAGGTCGCGTGCCAGCCTTTGTCGTAGTGGGAGAAGCCGAGCGCCCGGCCGAGCGTGACGTTGACCGCCACGCCCACGGCGAAGGCAGGGAGCACGCGCTCGGCGAGATCGGGGCTCCGCGCGGCGACGGCGAGGAGCGCCGGCACGATCACGACGCTCGGATGCGTCACGCTGACGAGATGGACGTCGTCGTAGTCGAGCGCGTGACCTGCCACCGCGTGGACGAAGGCGGCGTGCTCGGGAGAGGACGCGGACGATCCGTCGACGAGCGGCGCCGAGCCGCCGGCGCAGAGCGCGCGGGCGGCTTCCGCGACCGGCTCGCGCCAGCCGGCGAGGGCCACCGCCATCGTGTCCTCGAAGGCGATGACGGCTTCGGTGCGGTCCTCCGTGCCGAGCGAGCAGGGCCGCGTCGCCAGTCCGCAAATCCGATCGATCAGTTCCCGGGCCATCGTCCTCGCTCCCCGTTGCGCCCGCCGCACCGGCGCCGGGGCAATTGTCCAGATATTTTGCGCTTGCCCCAGGGGGACATGTCAACGCAGCGCTTCCGGCCGGCGAAATATCCGGATATTTTGTCGGCCCGAGCGATGCCGACCGGGGGCAGATGGCCAGGTACAAGGAGCTGAGGGCGACCCTCGCGCGGGAGATTTCCGCGGGGCGCTACAAGGTCGGGGACCGCTTCCCGACCGATCTCGAGCTGTCCGCGCGCTTCCGGGTCAGCCGGCACACCGTGCGGGAAGCGGTGCGCGGCCTCCAGGAGCTGGGGCTCGTGTCGCGCCAGGCCGGCTCCGGCACGGTGGTCCGCGCGAGGTCGGCCGAGCCGCTCTATACCCAGCGCGTCGATTCCCTCGCCGAGCTCGCCGAGTACGCCGCCGACACGCGGCTCGACAGGCGCCAGGAGGGCTTCGTCGTCGTGCGGCGGGGCCTCGCCGAGCTCATGGGCCGGCCGCCGGGGGAAAGATGGCTTCGCGTCGCCGGCGTTCGGCTTGCCGTGCAGGGGAATTTCCCGCTCTGCTGGACCGAGATCTTCCTCGCCGAGCGATACGCCGGAATGCGCGAGCGTCTCGACGACGGCGACGTGCCGATCTTCAGCCAGGTCGCCCGCGAGTACGGGCTCGACGTCACCGCCGTGGAACAGCGCATCAGCGCGATCGCGATGCCGCCCGACCTCGCCGAGTGGCTCGGCGCCGCGGCGGCGGAGCCGGCCCTCCTGGTGCGGCGGAGCTACTATTCGGGCGGCGGGGCGCCCTTCGAAGTCTCGCTCAGCGTTCATCCCGGCGACCGCTACGCCTACACGGCGCGACTCACCCGCGACCGCAAGGCGGAGAACGCCTGATCCGGCGGGGGAAGCGGTCGCGCCCGCCAAACACCGAAACCGGCCAAACACCGAAAGAAGCAGGACGCCATGGATCAAAGCTTCGAAACGCTGCTCGTGGAAGAGCCGCAGCCCGACATTCTCCTCGTCACGCTCAATCGCCCCGCCGTGGCGAACGCGCTCAACACGCAGATGGGCCGCGACATCCACGCGCTCTTCTCGCGCTTCCTCATCGATCCGACGGCGTACCGCTGCATCGTCGTGACCGGCGCCGGGGAAAAGGCGTTCTGCGCCGGCGGGGACCTCAAGGAGAGGAACGGGATGACCGAGGACGCCTGGCGGCGCCAGCACGTCATCTTCGAGCAGGCCTACTACGCCGTGATGGACTGCCCGATTCCCGTCATCGCGGCGGTGAACGGCGCGGCCTACGGCGGCGGCTGCGAGCTCGCGCTGGCCGCGGATTTCATCTACGCCTCGAGCACCGCGCGCTTCGCGCTGACCGAGACGAGCCTCGGCATCATTCCCGGCGCGGGCGGGACCCAGAACCTGCCGCGCGCGGTCGGCACGAGGCGCGCCAAGGAGCTGATCCTCGGCGCGACCCCCTTCTCCGCGGAGGAGGCGATGCGGTGGGGAATGGTCAACCGCGTGCTGCCGCCCTCCGAGCTCCTGCCGCAGACGCTCGACATGGCGCGGCGCATCGCGAGCAACGCGCCGATCGCGGTGCGGCAGGCCAAGCGCGCGATCGGCGCCGGCTTCGAGACCGATCTCAAGACCGGCCTCGCGCTCGAGGTCGAGGCCTACAACCGCACGGTCCCGACCGAGGACCGGCGCGAGGGCGTCCTCGCGTTCAACGAGAAGCGCAAGCCGCGCTTCGAGGGGCGGTGATGGCCGCAGCTGCGCGTTTCGTCAGTGCGTAACGGGAGGAAGCGACATGAGGGGTAAGTTCTTTGGCGTGGTGCTGGGCGTCCTGGCGTTCGCAACGGCGCACGCCGCGGCGGCGCAGGAGAAAGTGCGGCTGAAGCTCGGCATCGCCGGCGTGGGGTGCATCTGCTATCTGCCGAGCGTCCTCGCAAAGCAGCTCGGGCATTACGAGAAGCACGGAATCGACGCGGAGCTGATCGGGTTCAAGTCCGGCTCCGCCGGGCTGACGGCGATGCTCGGCGGCACGGTCGACGTGCTGGCCGGCTACTACGAGCACACGATCGGTCTCAAGCCCAAGGACAAGCACATGCGGACGATCGTCATTCAGAGCGATCTTCCCGGGCACGTGCTCGTCGTCTCGCCGAAGCACACGGAGGCGATCCGCTCGATCGAGGATCTCGTGGGCAAGACGGTCGGGGTGAGCGGTCCCGGCTCGTCCACCGACTTCTTCCTGAAGTACCTCCTGCGCAAGAAGGGCATCGATCCCGCGAAGGTCCCGGTCGTCGGCGTCGGCGTCGACCAGGGCGCGGTCGCCTCGCAGGAGCAGGGGCAGGTCGTGGCTGCGGTGATGCAGGATCCGGGCGCGACCCTGCTCATGACGAAGCACAAGAATCTGCGCGTCCTCGCCGATGCGCGGACCGAGAAGGACGCCGTCGCCATCTTCGGCGCGAGATACGCGAGCAGCTCGCTCTACGCCCCCGCCGAATGGATCGAGAAGCACAAGAAGGAGAGCCAGGCGCTCGCCAACGCCATCGTCGAGACGCTCCGCTGGGTCGATTCGCACAGCGCCGAGGAGATCGCGGCGAAGATGCCGCCCGAGTATGTCGGCCCCGACAAGGCGCTCTATATTGCCGCGGTGAACAACGACAAGCCGATGTTCTCGAAGACCGGCCTCATGGAGCCGAGCGCGGCCGCCGCGGTGCTCGATCTCTACCGGCAGTCGGTTCCCGCGGTCGCAGCGATGGAGATCGACCTCGCGACGACCTATACGAACGAGTTCGCCGAAAAGGCGGGTGCGCTGCTCGGGTCGAATTAGCAACGATCAAGGGGCCGGCCCGGGCACCGTGCCGCGCCCCGACATTCGAGGAGGAGAAAGATCATGGGTCCGCTCGCGGGTTACCGCGTCATCGAGATGGCCGGCATCGGCCCGGCGCCGTTCTGCGGCATGCTGCTCGCCGATCTCGGCGCCGAGGTGCTGCGAATCGACCGCCAGGCGCCGGCCGATCTCGGCGTCGATCTCGGCGACGATCCGCGCTTCGCCGTGCTGGGGCGCGGCAAGCGGTCGGTCGCGGTCGATCTCAAGGACGCGCGCGGGCGCGACCTCGTGCTCGATCTCGTGCGCGGCGCCGACGCGCTTATCGAAGGCTTCAGGCCCGGCGCCATGGAGCGCCTGGGCCTCGGCCCCGACGCGTGTCTCGCCGCGAACCCGCGGCTCGTCTTCGGGCGCATGACCGGGTGGGGCCAGGAGGGGAGCCTCGCGAAGACGGCCGGGCACGACATCAACTACATCGCGCTCGCCGGGGTGCTGCACGGAATCGGCCGGCCGGACGCGCCGCCTTCGCCGCCGCTCAACCTCATCGGGGATTTCGGCGGCGGCGCGATGTTCCTCGCGGTCGGCGTCCTTTCGGCGCTGCTCGAGGCCGCGCGCTCGGGCAAGGGCCAGGTCGTCGACGCGGCCATGGTGGACGGCGCCGCCTACCTCATGACCGCGATCTACGGGATGCTCGCGCACGGCACGTGGCGCGACGCGCGGGGCGAGAACATCCTCGACGGCGGTGCGCCCTGGTACGGCGTCTACGAAACGAAGGACGGCAAGTACGTCGCGATCGGCTCCATCGAGCGCCGCTTCTACGAGGAGCTGCTGCGCCGCCTCGGCCTCGAGGGCGAGAAGCTGCCCGCGCAGCACGACCGCTCGGGCTGGCCCGTGCTCAAGGAGCGTTTCGCCGCCGTCTTCAAGACCCGCACGCGGGACGAATGGTGCGCCGCGTTCGAGGGCAGCGACGCGTGCCTCGCCCCGGTCCTGTCGATGACGGAAGCGCCCTCGCACCCGCACCTCGCGGAGCGGCGGACCTTCGTCGAGCGCGAGGGCGTCCTGCAGCCCGCGCCGGCGCCGCGCTTCAGCCGGTCGCAGCCGGAGATCGCGGGCGCGCCGCCGCGTCCCGGCGAGCACAGCGAGACCGCGCTCCTCGACTGGGGCGTCGCGAAGGAGCGCGTCGCCGAGCTCAGGAAGGCGGGGGTGATCGGCGCCGCCGCCTGAGAGCGCGGGGCGGGCGGACGCGCGGCGCCTTCCGCGCCATCAGCCCGGCGGGGTGCGCTCGCCGGCGGCGATCGCGGCGGGAAGCCGGTTGCGCCCCGGCGCGAGCGGGCAGACCCAGCGCGCCGAATAGGCGCAGGACGGGTTGTAGGCGAAGTTGAAGTCGAGCACGAGGCGGCCGTCCTTCTCCCCGAGGTCGGCGCCCTTGATCGTGTCGAGGAGGTAGCGGCCGCCGCCGTACGTCGTGCGCCCGCTGGTCGCGTCAGCGAAGGGAAGGAACGCGCCGCCGCCGTAGCCTGCGATCCAGTAGAGCGTGAGCTCGCCGCCGAGCCGCGCCGCGAGCCCCTCCGTCCGCGCGAAGGGGAGAAGGGCGAGGGTTCCGTCGGGCCCGGCGTCGACCGTCTCTTCCGGCTCGGCGGGGCAGGGCACGAGGCCGACCTCGAATCGGAAGGACGGGTCGTAAGGGAAATACGCGGGCGGAACGCGCCTTTCCGGGTCGAGCGGGCTCTGCGGATGGCCGAGGAAGAGGGCCTCGCGCCCGTGCCGCCACGCCTCGGCCGCGCGCAGCGGGTCCGGCGCGGCGCGCACGCTCTCGTAGAGCGCGGCGACGCGCCGGCGCCAGTCCCAGAGGCTGGCAAGGCCTTCGGGCGCGGCAGTCACGGCAAGCGAGATGGGGCGCGCATCGCCCCTTTCTAGCACCCGGTCGGACGCTCGGTCTTCTCGACCGCGAGGCCGAAGAGCGGGCGCAGCCGCGTTCCCAGCACGTTGCCGACGAAGGCCGCCGCGAGCCAGACCCAGCCATGCAGGCTCGCCGAGGCGATGCCGCTGAAATAGGCGCCGATGTTGCACCCGTAGGCGAGCCGCGCCCCGTAGCCGAGGAGCAACCCTCCGACGACGGCGGCGAGGAGCGGGCGCGCCGGAATCCGCCACACCGGGGCGAAGCGGCCCGCGAGCCCGGCGGCGAGGAGCGCGCCGAGCACGATCCCGACGTCCATCACCGTGGTGACGTCGTGCCAGACCGGCGCCGCAAGGGCGCGCGCCGCGCCCGGCGACTGCCAATAGCCCCACGTGGCGGGCTCGGCGCCGAGGAGCGGCGCCGCCTTCGCGCCCCAGAGCGCGAAGGCCGAGGTGATTCCCCAGGGCCGCCCGGCGAGGAGCAGCGTCGCGAGATTGAGGAGGGCGAGCGCCACGGCGCCCCAGACGAGGGGCCAGGGCCCGACGAGAAGCGAGCCGCGCCCGGCGATCGGCGTCGCGCTTCCGTGCCGGCGCCGCTCGAGCCACCAGCTCGCGCCGGCGATCGCGGCGAAGACGGCGAGATGCGCGGCGAGCGCGGGCGCGAGGCCGAGCCGCTCGAGGAGCGAGACCGGGGCGATGTGCGGCAGCCCATGCCACCACGGGACATGAAGAGCGCCGATGGTCGAGCCGACCACGAAGAAGAAGAGGGTCACCAGCATCCGCGTGTTTCCGCCGCCGACGCTGAAGAGCGTTCCCGACGCGCAGCCGCCGCCGAGCTGCATTCCGACGCCGAAGAGGAAGGCCCCGACCACGACGGAGACTCCGACGGGGCTCACGAACCCGGAAAGCTTCTGGCCGAAGGCCTCGCCCCCGGCGAGGAGGGGGAAGAACAGCACGACGGCGAGGGCGAGCATGACCATCTGCGCCCGAAGCCCGGCGCCGCGGCGGTCCGAGATGAAGACGCGCCACGCCGAGGTGAAGCCGAAGGAGGCGTGATAGAGGACGAGCCCCAAGGCGCCGCCGACCGCGAAAAGCGCGGCCTGACGCCAGGAGACGAGCTGCAGCAGAAAGAGGCTGCCCAATGCCAGAAGGCAGGCGGAAAGGAGCACGACGCGTCGGTCGCGATCGGCGGGGAAACGGCGCGGGGTCGGCCCGACCGTCTCGCTCAGAGTGACCATGATTCGGCCTCGGTCTAATTAACTTGATAGTAGCGTGAAAATTTTCATTCACGCACGTTCGAAACGTTAATTAGCGCAGGCCCGTTCCGGCGGCAAGTGCCCGGAACCACGCCGACCTTCGCCATGTTCTCCCCGGGAGGAGAGCGGTCCCATGCACATAATCGGCGTGATCGTCATCGGGTTTCTGGCGGGTCTGGTGGCCAAGCTTTTGATGCCGGGCCGAGATGCTGGGGGATTCATCGTCACGATCCTTCTCGGGATCGCCGGTGCGTTCGTCGCCACCTATCTTGGCCAAGCGATCGGCTGGTATCGCGCCGACGAGGGCGCGGGCCTCATCGGCGCCGTGGTCGGAGCGGTCGTCATTCTCGCGATCTACCGCGCGATCGCCGGCAGACGCGCGGCGCGCTGACCCCTTCCGCCGCCGCTCGGGGGGCGTATCCGAGCAGCGCGCGGGCTTCGAGCCTCGCGCCGACGGCTCGGCGGCCGAGCCTGCCTAATTTCTGCGCGACCGTTGTTCGCAGACGCGAAATCGCAGTATAGTGCAGTGCGCTAGAACGCTGGCGCCTCGGCGCCGGCGTTTGTGTTATTGCACCTGCGAATTACTCGGTCTCACGTCTTGGTCGATACGCCTCCGCCGCCCAGTCACGACATAACGCCGGTCACGATCGAGGAGGAGATGAAGCGCTCCTACCTCGATTACGCGATGAGCGTGATCGTGGCGCGCGCGCTTCCCGATGCGCGCGACGGGCTGAAGCCGGTTCATCGCCGCATCCTCTACGCGATGAAGGAGGCGGGGAACGACTGGAACCGCGCCTACCGCAAGTCGGCCCGCGTCGTGGGCGACGTCATGGGCAACTATCACCCGCACGGCGATCAGGCGATCTACGACGCGCTCGTGCGGATGGCGCAGGATTTCTCGATGCGCCTCAAGCTGGTCGACGGCCAGGGCAATTTCGGCTCGATGGACGACGATCCGCCGGCGGCGATGCGATACACCGAGGTGCGGCTCGCCCGGGTCGCCGATTCGCTCCTCGAGGACATCGACAAGGACACCGTCGACTTCCAGCCGAACTACGACGAGACGCGGAAGGAGCCGCGCGTGCTGCCGGCGCGCTTCCCGAACCTCCTCGTCAACGGGGCGCAGGGCATCGCGGTCGGCATGGCGACCAACATCCCGCCGCACAATCTGGGCGAGGTCGTGGACGCCTGCGTCGCCTACATCGAGAACCCGGCGATCACGTCCGAGCAGCTCATGGAGTTCGTGCCGGGGCCGGACTTTCCGACCGGCGGCATCATCGTGGGCCGGATCGGCTGCCAGTCCGCCTATCGGCTCGGCCGCGGCTCGATCGTGGTGCGCGCCAAGCACCACGTCGAGGAGATCCGCAAGGAGCGCGAGGCGCTCGTCTTCACCGAGCTCCCCTACCAGGTCAACAAGAAGAAGACGATCGAGCGCATCGCCGAGCTCGTCCGCGACAAGACGATCGAGGGGATCGCCGAGCTCAGGGACGAGAGCGACCGCGAGGGCGTGCGCGTCGTCGTCGAGCTGAAGCGCGACGCGTCGCCGGAGGTCGTCCTCAATCAGCTCTTCAAGCACACGCAGCTTCAGACCACCTTCGGCGTCAACATGCTCGCGCTGAATCTCGGCCGTCCCGAGGTGATGACGCTGCGCGACCTCGTCTCCGCCTTCATCGCCTTCCGCGAGGAGGTGGTCGACCGCCGCACGCGCTTCCTCCTCGGCAAGGCGCGCGAGAAGGCGCATGTGCTGGTCGGCCTCGCCGTCGCGGTCGCCAACATAGACGAGGTGATCCAGCTCATCCGCGCCGCCAAGGACCCCGCCGTCGCCAAGGCGCAGCTCCTCGAGCGGGCATGGCCCGCCAAGGACGTCGCGCCGCTCATCAGGCTCATCGACGAGCCCGGCCGGAACGTCGCGGAGGACGGTACCTACCGGCTCTCAGAGGAGCAGGCGAAGGCGATCCTCGATCTGCGCCTGCAGCGCCTCACCGGGCTCGAGCGCGAGAAGATCGCCGAGGATCTCGCCGCGATCGTCAAGGACATCCAGGAATATCTCGAGATCCTCGGCTCGCGCGCGAAGCGGCTCGAGATCATTCGCAGCGAGCTTCTCGCGGTGAAGGAGCAGTTCGCGACGCCGCGGCGCACGGAGATCGAAGAGAACGAGTTCGAGACCGACATCGAGGCGCTGATCCAGCGCGAGGACATGGTCGTCACCGTGAGCCACGCCGGCTACATCAAACGCGTGCCGCTCTCGACCTACCGCGCGCAGCGGCGGGGCGGCCGGGGCCGCGCCGGCATGGCGACGCGCGAGGAGGATTTCGTCGCCGAGGTCTTCGTCGCCTCGACGCACACCCCGGTTCTCTTCTTCACCTCGACGGGCCGCGTCTACAAGCTCAAGGTCTGGCGGCTTCCGCTCGGCACGCCGCAGGCGCGCGGCCGGCCGATGGTGCAGCTCCTCCCGAATCTCGCCGAGGGCGAGCGCATCTCGACGGTGCTGCCGCTGCCCGAGGACGAGGGCAGCTGGGGCGACTACCACGTCATGTTCGCGACCGCGAAAGGCTACGTGCGCCGCAACGCCCTTTCCGACTTCGTCGAGGTGCGCCAGACCGGCAAAATCGCGATGAAGTTCGAGGGCGACGACGCCGACGACCGGCTGATCGGCGTCGCGGTATGCACCGCGGAGGACGATATCCTGCTCGCGACGCGCAACGGAAGGGCGATCAGATTCCCGGCGACCGACGTGCGGGTCTTCACGGGGCGGTCGTCCGTCGGCGTGCGCGGCGTGAGGCTCGCCAAAGGCGACTCGGTGATCGCGATGTCGGTGCTCGCGCATGTCGAGATCACGCCCGAGATCCGCGACGCCTACTTCAAGCGCCGGCGCAGCAGCACCGGCGAGGAGGTCGAAGGCGTGCCCGAGGCCGAGAACGGCGGGGCGACGCCGGAGGAGGCGGGGCTCTCGGACGAGGAGTACGAGGCGCTGCGGGCGCGCGAGCAGCTCGTCCTCAACATTACCGAGAAGGGCTTCGGCGTCCGCTACGTCGCCTACGATTACCGCATCACCGGCCGCGGCGGCATGGGCATCGAGAACGTCGCCGTGGCCAAGCGCGGCGACGCCGTCGTCGCCTGCTTCCCGGTCGTCGACAGCGACCAGATCATGCTCGTGACCGACGGCGGCATGGTGATCCGCGTTCCCGTCGACGAGATCCGCATCGCGCGCCGCCCCGCGCAGGGCGTCGTCGTGTTCAAGGTGGCGGAAGGCGAGCGCGTCGTCTCGGCGGCCCGGCTCGCCGACACGGGCGAGGAGAACGGCGGCAACGGCGGGCCGAATTCGGAAGGGGGATGACGGGATGAGCAAACCGCGCGTAGGCGTCTATCCGGGCACGTTCGATCCGATCACGAACGGGCACATGGACATCATTCTGCGCGCCTCGCGCATCGTCGACCGTCTCATCATCGGCGTCGCCGCGAATGTCGGCAAAGGACCCGTCTTCTCGCTCGAGGAGCGGGTGCAGATCGTCGAGGAGGAGCTCGCGGCGCAGGAAGACACGGAGCTCGTGCGGCGGATCGAGGTGCGCTCGTTCGACAGCCTCCTCATGCATTTCGCGATGTCGGTCCACGCCAAGATCATCATTCGCGGGCTGCGCGCGGTCTCCGACTTCGAATACGAGTTCCAGATGGCGGGCATGAACGCGCGTCTCAATCCCAACATCGAGACGGTGTTCCTCATGGCCTCCGACCGCTACCAGTTCATCTCCTCGCGCTTCGTCAAGGAGATCGGCGCGCTCGGCGGCGAGATCGGGCATTTCGTGAGCCCCCGGGTCGCGCGCCATCTCAACGAGCGCTTCGCCAAGCTCTCGGGCAAGAGCATCGTCGGCGCGACCGCTCTCACCAAAGGCGGCTGACGGGCGCCGGCTCTTAGCGCAGCACGCGAAAACCGCGCTGCGGACCCGGCGCTTCGGCGCCGGCGGAAAGGACTCGTCTCGCTGCGCCGGCCGCCCCGGTGCTATCCTTCGCGCCGCGTCGGTTTGCGAGGGGCGGCCCCATGTCGAGCGAAACCGAGACCCTCTTCACGCTCCTGCGCCAATCGGCGGAGCCGGCGGTCGCGGATGCGATCGAAAGCCTCGTGCGCGAGGCGCCCGACCGCGATCTCTGCCGCGTCAACGCGCTCGCCTTCGCGACCCGGCACGGCTTCGGCGAGGAAGCCGTGATCGCCGCCTTCCTCCACGCCTCCCGGCTCGGCATGTTCGAGCTCGCCTGGAACGTTCTCTGCCCCGGCTGCGGCGGCGTCCTCGACACCGGCTCCAGCCTCAAGAGCGTCAACCGCGCCGAGTACGCCTGCGCGTTCTGCGCCACCGGCTACGAGCCGACGCTCGACGAGATGGTCGAGGTCACGTTCACGGTGAGCCCGCGGGTGCGGAAGATCGCGGCGCACGACCCCGACACGCTGCCGATGACCGAGTACACGCGGCAGGTCTTCTTCGGCTCCGGGCTCGACCTTCCCGACGACGAGGAAGCGCTGCAGCGAATGTTCGAGGAGATTCTTCTCGAAGCCGTCGAGCTGCCGCCGGGGGCGCAGGCGATCCTGTCGCTGCAGCTGCCGGCGGGCTTCGCGATCGTCTTCGATCCCGTGACGCACGCGACGGAGTTCATCGACGTCAAGGGCGAGCCGACGCGCGAGCGCCAGACGCTCTCGGTCATCCTCAACAAGGTCTACACGCCCACGGGCACGACAGAGATGCGCCCGGGGAACTTGCGCATCTCGTTCGAGAACCGCACCGAGCAGCGCGCGCTGCCCGGCGTGTGGCTCGCCAGCGAGGAGCTCCATGCCTTCTTCGGCAGGCGGCGGCCGTTCCTCACCGCCAAGCGCCTCCTCACCAACCAGACCTTCCGCGATCTCTACCGAACCGACACGCTCGACGTCGATCAGCGCCTGAAGATCACCAGCCTTACGTTCCTCTTCACCGACCTCAAGGGCTCGACCGAGCTCTACGAGCGGATCGGCGACCTCGCCGCGTACGACATCGTGAAGGCGCATTTCCGCATCCTCCACGAGGTGGTCGCGAGCGAAGCGGGCGCGGTGGTGAAGACGATCGGCGACGCGGTCATGGCGACCTTCCCCACGCCCGACGGTGCGGTCGCGGCGGCGCTGCGCATGCGCGAAGCGGTGCACGAGCTCGACCCGGGCCTCACCCTGAAGATCGGCATCCACGAGGGGCCGTGCCTCGCGGTGATGCTCAACGAGCGGCAGGACTATTTCGGGCAGACCGTGAACATCGCCTCGCGCGTCCAGAATCTCTGCATGTCGCGCTCGATCTACGCGACGGGGCCGGTGGTCGCGCACAGCTCGGCCTCGAGGGTCCTGGCGCTGAGCGGGATCAGGCCGGTTCCGCAAGAGCACATGCTTCCCGGAATCGCGAACCAGGTCGCGGTCTACGAGATCCCGTGAGCGGCGATTCCGTCTCTTCCCGGAAAGCGTCTCAGCGCAAGGCCTCGGAAAGGACGCGCCCCTCGCAGCCGTTCGGCGGGCGGACGTCGAGGATATGGGCCACCGTCCGCCCGAGGTCGACGACCTCGGAGTCCCCGTATTTCCCCGCCTTCACCCATTTCGCCCCGTGCATCACGAGCGGCACGTTGGTGTCGTAGGACCATGGCGAGCCGTGCGTCGAGGCGTAGGTCTTCGGCTTCGCGAAGAGATACCAGTTCGGCTTGTTCATGACGACGATGTCGCCGCTGATCTGCTGGTGCCAGGCGAGAATCACCTGCTCCGACATCTTGGTATCGGGGACGCGCCCCTCCTCGAGCTGGGTCCGCGTGTAGACGGCCTCGATCCCCGGGTAGTCGCGCAGGAACGCCTGCGCCGCATTCTCGACCGCGACGCGATCGAGCTGCCGCGCTTCGATGAGCGCGTAATCGACATAGAGCGTCGGGTTCCACCAGGCCGTGACGTAGCGGCCCTCGCCGAACCGCTTCGAGAGCGCCTCGTTGACCGCCGCGATCATCGCCTCGGGGTCGATCCTTCCCGCGTCGAGGCGACGGGTGGCGGCGTATTCGGGAATGTTCATGAAGCCGTGGTCGGCCGAAAGCGTGATCAGCACGTTCTCGAGCCCGATCTCCTGGTCGACATAGTCGAAGAGCTCGGCGAAGACGCGGTCGAGCCGCAGCATGTGGTCGTGCGACTGCCGGCTCTCGGGGCCGAAAAGGTGATTGACGTAGTCGTGGCTGGTCCAGCTGATCGCGAGGATGTCGGGCACGCCCGCCGGATTGGCGCCGAGCTTCTCGCCTTCGATCGCCGCCTTGACGAAGTCGAGCGTCAGCTGGTCGCCGTAAGGCGTCCACATCATCACGTCGTAGTAGGTCTTGTCCGGCTTCTCGGCGCTGCCGCCGACCGGGTGCGGAAGCTTCGTGCCGAGCCCCTTGCGGTCGGTCGACCATGGACGGGCGTCCGGCGCCGAGCGCTCGTAGGCGGCCTCTTCGAGGAGCAGAGTCCATTGCTGGCCGAAATACTTGTCCTGCGGCTTGTCGGCATAGAACGCCGTCCACCACGCCGGATAAGCCTCCATGTAGTAGTCGGAGGTGATGAAGCGGCCGGTGAGCGTGCTGTGCATGTAGGCGACGCCGTTCCTGCCGGCGAGACCGATCGCGCTCCTGTCCTTGCCGGAGATGGCGATCACCTTCGACTTGCCGTTGGCGTAGATGAGCTCGTCGCCGACGGTCGTCACCTTGATGTTGTAGGGCGACGTCCCCGAGTGCTCGGGCGTCTCCTCGTCGAGGTATCTGTGCCGCTTGTCCTCGGTCGAGTAGATGCGCTGCCCGGTCTTCTTGTCGAGCCAGTCGTTGCCGATCACGCCGTGCTTGTAGGGGTGCGCGCAGGTGAGCAGCGTCGCATGGCCGACGCCGGTGTAGGTCGTCGCGTGGCTGTAGTGATTGTTTCCGTACCAGGCGCCTTCGTCGAGCAGGCGCTTCAGGCCGCCCTCGCCGTACTGATCGTAGTACTTGACGAGCTGCTCCTGCGGGAACCCGTCGACGACCATGAAGAGAACGAGCTTCGGCGGCGCGATCCTGCCCGGCGAGTCGGCGTCCTGCGCGATCCCCGGCAGTGCCGTCGCGATGAGCGCGAGCGCGGCTCCGATGAGAGAAGACGGAAGACTCCTCGCCCGCATCATCCTTCCCTCCCCGATCTCGTGCCGAGCGGGCCGCCACTCTAGGGGGATGCGGCCGATGCCGGTATGCGACCTTGGTCGTATCCGTCCCCTCGGGGGCGCTACTCCGCCGCAGGCTCGACGCGGAGGATGCGGCCGTCGTCGTCGGTGAGGAGGTAGAGGAACCCGTCCGGGCCTTGCCGCACGTCGCGGATCCGCTCGTCGAGCTCGGCGAGGAGCCTTTCCTCGTGCATGACGCGCGCACCGTCGAGCTCGAGGCGGACGAGGCATTCCGCCTTGAGGGCGCCGACGAAGAGATTGCCGCGCCACGCCGGAAACCGGTCGGCGGTGTAGAAGGCCATGCCGCTCGGCGCGATCGACGGGTCCCAGTAGTAGAGAGGCTGCTCGAGGCCCGGCTTGGCGGTGCCGACGCCGATCTTGGCGCCGGAGTAGTGGACCCCGTATCCGATCACCGGCCAGCCGTAGTTCCGGCCCGGCTGCGAGATGTTGATCTCGTCGCCGCCGCGCGGGCCGTGCTCATGGATCCAGAGCGCGCCCGTGTCGGGGTGGAGGGCCGCCCCCTGAACGTTGCGATGGCCGAGCGACCAGATCTCCGGCAGCGCGCCCGCGCGTCCGACGAACGGGTTGTCCTTCGGAACCGATCCGTCGGGGTTGATGCGGACGATCTTGCCGAAATGCCCCTCGAGGTCCTGCGCGCGCTCCATGTAGTCGAAGCGATCGCCGAGCGTCACGAAGAGCGTCCCGTCGCGGGCGAAGACGAGGCGCGAGCCCCAGTGATTTCTGCCGCCGACCTTCGGCTGCTGTCGGAACACGACCGCGACCTCCTCGAGCCCGGCCTCGCCGAGCCGGCCGCGCGCCACCGCGGTTCCGGCGCCGCCTTCCCCCGCTTCGGCGTAGGAGAGGTAGACGAGGCGGTTCTCCGCAAATCGCGGGTCGAGCGCGACGTCGAGCAGCCCGCCTTGACCGCGCGCGTAGACCGACGGCACGCCCGAGAGCGGCTTCGACAAACGTCCGTCGGGCTCGACGATGCGGAGCCTTCCCGGCCGCTCGGTGACCAGCATCCTTCCGTCGGGCAGGAAGGCGAGGCCCCAGGGATGCTCGAGCTCCTGCGCCACCGTGGTGACCCGAATGCGCATCTTTTCGGTCGCGAATTCCTGCGCCGCCGCGCCCGCGGCAGCCAGACCGAAGAGAGCGGTGGCGAGAAGGATTGCGAGTTGGCGCATCGCTCGGCTCCAGGGGCTCGTGGGAAGAGAAGCATCGACGGGGAAACCGTGCCGGCCGCATCGGGTTCCGGCGGCTCGATGCGGGGGGATGCGGTTCTGGCATACCAGATACCACATACCATCAATTGAAAAGCGTCAGGCAGCCTGCCATATGTTGCAGTGCAACATAAACTTTCCATCGAGGAGGCCGTCATGGTTCTCGAGCTGATCGTTCTCGCCGCCGCGCTTCTCGGCCTCGCCGCGGTCGTCGCCGAGATCCTGGTGAAGAGCCCGGAGGCGCTCGCCGAAATGGCGCACGACAGCGAGCGCTTCGCCCGCCCAGCCCGCCGGGCGGAAAAGCCCGCGGTGCCCGCGAACGATTCCTCGCCGCGCCTCGCGGCCTGACGCCCGCACGTTTCCTTCCTCCCGCCAGCATCCGCCGCGGGACGGAAGATGCACGCCGGGAAGCGGCGAGGCTAGAGCTGCCGCGCCTGCTCGCGGAGAACGAATTTCTGGATCTTGCCCGTCGAAGTCTTCGGCAGCGGGCCGAAGACGACCTTGCGCGGCGCCTTGAAACGCGCGAGCCGCTCTCGGCAGAAGGCGATGATCTCGGCCTCCGTCGCGGCGGCGCCCGGCCGTAGCGTGACGAAGGCGCACGGCGTCTCGCCCCATTTCTCGTCGGGCCGCGCCACGACCGCGGCCTCCAGCACCGCCGGGTGGCGATAGAGGACGCCCTCGACCTCGATCGTCGAGATGTTCTCGCCGCCCGAGATGATGATGTCCTTCGAGCGATCCTTGAGCTCGATGTACCCGTCCGGGTGCCAGACGCCGAGATCGCCGGTGTGGAACCAGCCGCCGGCGAAGGCTTCTTCCGTCGCCTTCTCGTTCTTGAGATAGCCCTTCATGACGACGTTGCCGCGCATGAAGACCTCGCCCATGGTCGCGCCGTCCTTCGGCACCGGGGCGAGGGTCTTGGGATCGGCGACCATGAGGCCCTCGAGCACCGGGTAGCGCACGCCCTGGCGGGCGGCGATCGCGGCGCGCTCCGCGACGGGAAGCCCGTCCCATTCCTCGTGCCAGGCGCACACCGTCACCGGCCCGTAGACCTCGGTGAGCCCGTAGACATGCGTCACCTTGAAGCCGAGCTTCTCCATGCCCTCGATCACCGCCGCGGGCGGCGCCGCGCCCGCCGTCATCATCTTGACGCCGGGGCGCAGCGTCTTCTTCAGCTCCTCGGGCGCGTTCAAGAGCATGTTCATGACGATGGGCGCGCCGCAGAGATGGTCGACCCCATGCTCGGCGATGAGCGGATAGACGAGCGCCGGATCGACGCGCCGCAGGCAGACATGCGTCCCCGCCATGGCCGTCACGGTCCAGGGAAAGCACCAGCCGTTGCAGTGGAACATCGGCAGCGTCCAGAGATAGGTCGGGTGCTGGCCCATGTCCCAGACGAGGACGTTGCCGAGCGCGTTGAGGTACGCGCCGCGATGGTGATAGACGACGCCTTTGGGGTTGCCGGTCGTCCCCGAAGTGTAATTGAGCGCGATCGCGTCCCACTCGTCCGCTGGAAGCGACCAGGCGAAATCGGGGTCGCCGCTCTCGAGGAACTCCTCGTAGCTCGTCTCGCCGAGCGTCTCGCCGCCCGGCCCCTCCGGGTCGTCGATGTCGATGACGAGCGGCTTCTTCTCGAGCAGCGACAGCGCCTTGCCGATGACGGGCGCGAACTCGCGATCGGTGAGCAGCACCTTCGCCTCGCCGTGACGGAGGATGAAGGCGATCGCCTCGGCATCGAGGCGAATGTTGAGCGCGTTGAGGACGGCGCCCAGCATCGCGGGCCCGAAATGGGCCTCGAAATGCGCCGGGATGTTGGGCGCCATCACCGAGACCGTGTCGCCCTTGCCGATCCCGCGCGCGGCGAGAGCGCTTGCGAGACGCCGGCAGCGACGGTAGGTCTCCGCCCAGGTTCGACGCGTCTTACCGTGCACGACGGCGAGGCGGTCGGGGTAGACGGCGGCAGTGCGGGCGAGAAACGAGAGCGGCGACAAGGGAACGAAGTTGGCGGCGTTCTTGTCCAGCCCCACCTCGAACGGATTGCTCGTATCGGCCATCTTTCTCCTCGGCTCCCTTTGCCGCAAAATCTTGCTAGAGGGAGGAGATTAGCTCATGGCTGGCCGATACGAGGAGACCTTCCGCCGCTCGCTTGCCGACAAGGAGCGCTTCTGGGCGGAGGCGGCGGAGGCGGTGCGCTGGGAAAAGCGCTGGGACAAGGTGCTCGACGATAGCCGCGCGCCGTTCTATCGCTGGTTCGCTGGCGGCCGGCTCAACATCTGCGACAACGCGCTCGACCGCCACGTCGAGGGTGGACGGGCCGAGCAGGCCGCGCTCATCTACGACAGCCCGGTCACCGGCACGAAGCGCAGCTACACCTATCGCGAGCTCCGCGACCGGGTCGCCCGGATTGCCGGCGGCCTCAGAAAGCTCGGCGTCGAGCGCGGCGACCGCGTTCTCATCTACATGCCGATGGTGCCCGAGGCGGCGATGGCGATGCTCGCCTGCGCCCGGATCGGCGCCATCCATTCGGTCGTGTTCGGCGGCTTCGCCTCGCCGGAGCTGGCCACGCGCATCGACGACGCGAAGCCCAAGGCGATTCTTTCCGCCTCCTGCGGCATCGAGGCGCAGCGGATCGTTCCCTACAAGCCCCTCCTCGACGGCGCGATCGAGCTGGCGCGCTGGAAGCCGTCGGCCTGCGTCATTTTGCAGCGGCCCCAGGAGAAGGCGGCGCTCACGCCCGGGCGCGACCACGACTGGGAGGAGTGGGAGGCAGGCGCCTCGCCGGCGGACTGCATCATGGTCGAAGCGACCGATCCGCTCTACATCCTCTACACCTCCGGCACGACGGGGCAGCCCAAGGGCATCGTGCGCGACACCGCCGGGTACGCCGTTTCCCTGCCCTGGTCGATGAAGAACGTCTACGGGGTCGAGGAGGGCGAGACCTGGTTCACCGCGTCCGACGTGGGCTGGGTCGTCGGGCATTCCTACATCGTCTACGCGCCGCTGCTGCACGGCTGCACGAGCATCCTCTTCGAAGGAAAGCCCGTGGGGACGCCCGACGCCGGCGTCTTCTGGCGCATCATCTCCGAGCACGGCGCCGTCGCCTTCTTCACGGCGCCCACCGCCTTCCGCGCCATCAAGCGCGACGATCCCGACGGCGCGCTCATCCGCAGGTACGATCTTTCGAGGTTCCGCACCCTGTTCCTCGCCGGCGAGCGCGCCGACCCGCCGACGATCCAATGGGCCGAGGAGCATCTCAAGGTTCCGGTGATCGACCACTGGTGGCAGACCGAGACGGGATGGCCGATCTGCTCGAACTGCGTCGGCCTCGAGCGGCTTCCGGTCAAGCACGGCTCGCCGACGAAGGCCGTCCCTGGCTGGGACGTGCGCGTCCTCGACCCGTCCGGGAACGAGGCGAAGCCCGGCGAGATCGGCGCCCTCGTCGTGAAGCTGCCGCTGCCCCCGGGCTCGCTGCCGACGCTCTGGAACGCCGACGAGCGCTACCGGAAGGCCTATCTCGACGAGTATCCCGGCTTCTACCAGACGGCCGACGCCGGCTACATCGACGAGGACGGCTACGTGTTCGTCATGACGCGCACCGACGACATCATCAACGTCGCCGGGCACCGGCTCTCGACGGGCGCCATGGAGGAGGTGCTCGCCGCCCATCCCGCGGTCGCCGAATGCGCCGTCGTCGGCGTCGACGACGAGCTGAAGGGGCAGGTGCCCCTCGGCTTCCTCGTTCTCAAGGCCGGCGTGAAGCAGAGCCCGGAAGACGTCGTGCGCGAGAGCATTCAGCTCGTCCGCGAGAAGATCGGCCCCGTCGCGGCGTTCAAGACCGCGATCGTCGTGCAGCGCCTGCCGAAGACGCGCAGCGGCAAGATCCTTCGCGGGACGATGCGGGCGATCGCGGACTCGAAGGAATGGAAGATGCCGGCGACGATCGACGATCCCGCCATCCTCGGCGAGATCACCGCGGCGCTGAAGGCCGCCGGTTTCGCCGCCAATGCAAAGGAGCCGGCGTAATGCGTCTTGAAAACAAGGTCGCAGTCGTGACCGGGGCGGCGCAGGGGATCGGGCTCGCCTGCGCCAAGCGCTTTCTCGCCGAGGGCGCCAAGGTGCTGCTGGCCGACGTCAACGAGTGGAAGGGCAAGAAGATGGCCGAGGAGCTCGGCCGCTTCGAGCACAACGCGCGCTTCTTCAAGGCGGACGTCAGCCACAAGCGCGAGGTCGACGCGATGATCGACGCCGCGGTCGACGCGTTCGGCCGCGTCGACATCATGCTCTCCAATGCCGGCGTCGTGCACGCGGCCGAGTTCCTCGACCTCGCCGAGGCCGACTGGGATCGCGTGATCGGCATCAACCTGAAAGGCGTCTTCCTCTGCGGCCAGGCCGCGGCGCGGCAGATGGTGAAGCAGGGGGGCGGCGGGGTCGTCCTCAACATGTCGAGCGTCAACGCCGTGCTCGCGATCCCGAACCAGGTGCCCTACGTCGTCGCCAAGGGCGGGGTGAACCAGCTCACCAAGGTGATGGCGCTGGCGCTCGCGCCGCACAAGATCCGCGTCTGCGCGGTGGGGCCGGGCACGATCCTCACCGAGCTTGCGCGGAACGCGGTGATGAGCGACGAGGCCGCGCGCAAGAAGCTTCTGTCGCGCACGCCCTTGGGCCGCCTCGGCGAGCCGGAGGAGGTCGCCTCGGTGGCGGCGTTCCTCGCGAGCGACGAGGCTTCCTACATCACGGGCACCACGATCTATCCCGACGGCGGGCGGCTCGCGCTCAACTACACGGTCCCGGTGCCCGACTGACCGGAAAGGCCGGTCAGCCGAGCAGCGCGGCGAGCTGATCGAGAAGAGGAAGCTGACCGGGGTTGATCTTGGTCCGCGCCGCGGCGAGGTCGAACCACTCGGCGCGGTCGATCTCGGGGAATTCCTGGCGCTTGCCGGAGCGCGGCGGCCATTCCATCGAGAACGTGTTGCTGCGGAGCCTCGCGGGGTCGAAGTCGCCTTCGACCGCGAAGGCGTGGACGCGCTTGCCGCCGGCCTGACGGATCGCGCCGAGCGGCAGGAGCGCGCCCTCGAGCGGCGCGCCGAGCTCCTCCTCGAACTCGATCCGGGCGCGCGCTTCCGGGGCCTCGCCGGGCGCGAGCTCGCCCTTCGGGATCGACCACGCGCCCGCGTCCTTCTTGGCCCAGAACGGACCGCCGGGGTGGACGAGCAGCACCTCGGGACCGCGTCCCTCGCGGCGGCGGTAGAGGAGAATGCCTGCGCTTTCTTTCGCCATGCCGACCGATGGCCGAGAATTGACTTCTATACGCAAGCTCGATGCAACCGATAACCTTCCGGCGGCCGCCGGTTGCGGCTCGGCCGCCGTGCGCCTCCTCTCTTCGCGGGCGCGACGGCGGCCTCGTCAGGAGACGCTTGCGCCCGGGCTCGAATTGGCCCAGTCGATGCGCGACCGGGTCTGTCCGGCGCCGTCGCGGCGCACCGGCATCCCGTGGTGCTGGCTCGGGGAGTGATGCCCATATGAGCGAAGCCGATCGCTATCGCGAATTCGACGATCCGCAGAAGCGGCCGCGTTACACGGGGCTCCCGACCTTCATGCGAACGGCGTGGGCGGGCGAGGATTGGTCCGGGGTCGAGATCGGGCTCGTCGGGGTGCCGTTCGACGGCGGGGTCACCAACCGGACCGGCGCGCGGCACGGCCCGCGCGAGGTGAGAAACCAGTCGTCGCTCATCCGCAAGATCAACCAGTCGTCGCGCATCGCGCCGTTCGACATCGCGCGCGTCGCCGATCTCGGCGACGCCTGGGTGGAGCGCCCCTTCCATCTCGAGTCGAGCCTCGACGAGATCGCCGCGTTCTACCGCCGCGTCCACGAGGCGGGGATCGTTCCGATCAGCTGCGGCGGCGATCATTCGGTGACGCTGCCCATCCTGCGCGGCATCGCGAAGGACCGGCCTGTGGGGCTCGTTCACATCGACGCGCATTGCGACACGGGCGACGACTATCTCGGCTCCAAGTTCCACCACGGCGCGCCGTTCAGACGGGCGGCCGAGGAGGGGCTCATCGAGCCGAAGCGCACGATCCAGATCGGCATCAGGGGCGGAGTCAACGACGCCGACATCTGGAAGTTCAGCCACGACAGCGGCATGCGCGTCGTCTACATGGAAGAGTTCTACGAGCGCGGCGTGAAATGGGCGATCGAGGAGACGCGCCGCGTCGTCGGCGACGGGCCGGTCTACCTCTCCTTCGACGTCGACGGGCTCGATCCCGTCTACGCCCCCGGCACCGGCACGCCGGAGGTGGGCGGCCTCACGACCTTGGAGGCGCAGCTTCTCGTGCGCGGCTGCCGGGGGATGAATCTCGTCGGCGGCGACGTCGTCGAGGTTTCGCCGCCCTTCGATCCCTCGGGGAACACGGCGCTCGTCGGCGCCACGATGATGTTCGAGATCCTCTGCGTCGTCGCCGACGCCGTGGCGCGGCGGAAGCGGAGCAACGGGGGCTAGCGGCGCGGGCGGGCTCGCCGCCGCGCGCTGCCGTTTCGGCCTCAGAGCCCGCCCGCGGTCGCCTCGCTGCCTTCCTCGCGCTCGGCCGTGCCTTCCTCGGCTTCGGTCGTGCCGTGTCTCTTCTGAGCGCGCGCGACCGCTTCCTCGAGCTCGGCGACGGTGCAGAGGCCGAGCGTCACCGGATGCTGCGGCTTGATCTCCTGGATGTTGCGATGGGTCCGGTCGCGCACCGCGTTGATCGTCGGCTTCGTCGTGCCGACCAGCTTCGCGATCTGCCCGTCGCTCAGCTCCGGATGGTTCTTGAGGAGCCACGCGATCGCGTTGGGCTTGTCGCCGCGCTTCGAGATGGGCGTGTAGCGCGGGCCGCGGTGCTTCACGAGCGGCACCGGGATCGCCTTCTCGGCGAGGCGGAGCCGCGCGTTCGGGTCCTTCTCGCAGCGCTCGATGTCCTCGCGCGTCGTCTGGCCGTTCGCGACGGGGTCGAGCCCTTGCAGCGTCGACACCTCGCCGTCGGCGATCGCCTGCACCTCCAAGGGATGGAGGCCGCAGAAATCGGCGATCTGCTCGAAGGTGAGGCTGGTGTTCTCGACCAGCCAGACCGCCGTCGCTTTCGGCATCAGAGGATGCGCCATGGATACCTCGTCGAAGTCAAAGCCGCCGCCTTCGTGCGCCGTCAGCGGCGACCGTCCGAGGCGAACGGCGATTTCCTTGGATGGCGTGTTATATAGGGGCTCGGGCCGGACGAGGGAAGCGCGATGTTCGACGAGGATCTTGAACCCCGCACTCAGAAGCCGAAGCAGAAGGACCTTTCGCTTCTGAGCATTGCAGATCTCGAGGCGTATATTTCGGCGCTCGAGGACGAGATCCGGCGCGCCAGGGACGAGATCGCCCGGAGGCAGAAGCAGAGATCGGGCGCGGAGGCGCTCTTCAAGCGCTGAGCCGCCGTCCGCGCAAGTAGAGGAGCCAGCCGACCGGGCCGAGGACGAGCACCAGGACGAGCCAGCCGGTTCGCGGGCCCAGGGGGCAGCGCGCGCCCGGCGGCGGGGTGAAGGGGCCGCTCCGGCGCGAGAGCAGCACATGCGCGAAGGGGGCGACCCAGCCGAGGAGCAGCACGGCCCAGGCGAGGGCGGGGCTCATCGAATTCTCCGCGCGCGGGACGAGGTCGCGCGTGCCAGTCTCATCGATGCATGCTAGCACGGCGCGCGAGCGGAGGACTCAAATCAGGAGGAAAGGCAAGGACGATGCAGCTCGAAGGCAAGGCGGCGATCGTCACCGGCTCGACCAGCGGGATCGGGCTCGCCATCGCGACCCGATTGGCGCGCGAGGGCGCCAAGGTGATGCTGAACGGCTTCGGCGAGAAGGACGCCATCGAGAAGCTCCGGCAGGGCCTCGCCGACGAAACCGGGGTGGAGGTGCGCTTCTCTCCGGCAGACATGTCGAAACCGGCGGAGATCCGCGCGATGGTCGCGGAGGCCGAGGAGGCGTTCGGCGCGGTCGACATCCTCGTCAACAACGCGGGCATCCAGCACGTCGCGCTCGTCGAGGACTTTCCCGACGAAAGATGGGAGGCGGTGATCGCGGTCAACCTCTCGGCCGCGTTCTACGCCACGAAGGCCGCCGTGCCCGGCATGAAGAGGCGCCGCTGGGGCAGGATCATCAACATCGCCTCCGCGCACGGCCTCGTCGCCTCGACCCAGAAGGCGGCCTATGTCGCGGCGAAGCACGGCATCGTCGGCCTCACCAAGGTGACGGCGATCGACTACGCCAATGACGGGATCACGGCGAACGCGATCTGCCCCGGCTGGGTGCTGACGCCGCTCGTCCAGAAGCAGATCGACGCGCGCGCCGCGGCGGAGAAGATTCCGGTCGCGCAGGCCGCCGAGGATCTCCTGCGCGAGAAGCAGCCCATGCTGCAGTTCACGAGCCCTGAGGATCTCGCCGCGCTCGCGCTCTTCCTCGCCTCGGACGCGGCGAAGACCGTGACCGGCGCCGCCTATGCGATGGACGGAGGCTGGACCGCGCAGTAAGCGCAAAGGAGGGAGCCGATGGAGTACCGCAATCTCGGCCGCAGCGGCGTCAAGGTCTCGCCGCTCTGCCTCGGCACGATGATGTTCGGCGGCCAGACCGACGAGGCGACCAGCCGGCGCATCATCGACCGCGCGAAGGACGAAGGCGTCAACTTCATCGACACCGCGGACGCCTACAACGGCGGCCGCTCGGAGGAGGTCGTCGGCGCGGCGATACGCTCATCGCGTTCGCACTGGGTGCTCGCGACGAAGCTCGCCAATCGTATCGGCGACGGGCCGAACGAGGGCGGGCTCTCGCGGCGCTGGGTGTTCGAGGCGGTCGACCGGAGCCTCTCCCGGCTCGGCACCGACTGGATCGACATCTACTATCTCCACAAGGAGGATCATTCGACGCCGCTCGAGGAGACCGTGCGCGCGATGGGAGACCTGATGCGCGCCGGCAAGATCCGCTATTTCGGCGTCTCCAACTATCGTGCCTGGCGCGTCGCCGAGATCTGCAACCTCTGCGACCGGATGGGGATCGACCGTCCGGTCGCGAGCCAGCCCTACTACAACGCGATGAACCGGATGCCGGAGGTCGAGCACCTGCCGGCGTGCGCGTATTACGGTCTCGGCATCGTACCGTACAGCCCGCTGGCGCGCGGCGTTCTGACCGGCAAGTACAGCCCGGGCGCGCCGCCGCCCGAGGACACGCGCGCCGGGCGCAAGGACCGGCGGATGATGGAGACCGAGTTCCGCGCCGAGTCGCTGGCCATGGCGCAGGAGATCGCCGCGCACGCGCAGAGGCGCGGCATGAGCGCGGGCCAGTTCGCGGTGCTGTGGGTCCTCGACAACGCGCTCGTCACGGCGACGATCGCCGGTCCGCGCACGGAAGAGCAGTGGGAGGACTACCTGGGCGCGCTTCGGCACGGCTTCATCGCCGAGGATGCCGAGCTGGTCGACCGGCTGGTCGCCCCGGGGCATCCGTCCACCCCGGGCTACAACGATCCCCAGTATCCGATCGAGGGCCGGGTCTCTCGCACAAAGGGAGAGTTGATTCGCGCCAAATAAATTTTTGAGGTATGACCGAGATTGCGAAAGAGCCGACGGTCTTCAGGAAATATTAAGGATAGATCTCATAAGACTTCCCGCGCGGCCGCTGGGACTGCTAGCGCCGTCGTTTCGACCGAACCTTGAACCTTCCAAGGGGCCGTCTCTCGCAGGCGGTCCCGCCCCGTGCGGCTCGGGCTCGGGGGGCCGCCGACCCGGCAGGCCTCGCCTCGACGATGGCGGTTTGAGCGGTGCCCGCCCCTCCTCTAAGGTGTCCGCTCCACGTTCTGCGGAGCCGGCATGGTCGACGCCAACTTTCTCAAATTCGCGACGCTCAGCCTTCACGGCGGGCAGCGGCCCGATCCCGCCACCGGCGCACGGGCGGTGCCCATCTACCAGACCACCTCGTTCGTCTTTCAGGACAGCGATCACGCCGCCTCGCTCTTCAACCTCGAGCAGCCGGGCTACATCTACAGCCGCATCGGCAACCCGACGGTCGCCGTGCTCGAGGAGCGCATCGCCGCGCTCGAAGGCGGCGTCGGCGCCGTCTGCACGGCCTCGGGCCAGGCCGCGCTCCATCTCGCGATCGCGACTCTCATGGGCGCCGGCGGGCATATCGTCGCAGCCGCCTCGCTCTACGGCGGCTCGATCAACATGCTGAAGCTGACGCTGCCGCGATTCGGAATCACGACCACTTTCGTCGATCCGCGGGATCCCGACGGCTTTCGGCGGGCGATCCGTCCGGAGACGCGTCTCGTCTTCGCCGAGATTCTCGGCAACCCGGGGCTCGAGGTGCTGAACGTGCCCGAGGTCGCGAAGGTCGCGCACGAGGCGGGCGTGCCGCTCCTCGTCGATTCCACCTTCGCCACGCCCTATCTCTGCCGCCCGATCGAGCACGGCGCCGACCTCGTCCTGCATTCGGCGACGAAATGGCTCGGCGGGCACGGCGTCGCGATCGGCGGCGTCCTCGTCGACGGCGGCCGCTTCGATTGGGAGAAGTCGGGCCTCTTTCCGACGCTCACGGAGCCTTACGCGGGCTATCACGGCATCGATTTCGTCGAGGAGTTCGGGCCGCAGGCCTTCATCATGCGCGCCCGCGCCGAGGGCTTGAGGGACTTCGGCGCCTGCATGAGCCCGACCAACGCCTTCCACATCCTGCAAGGCGTCGAAACGCTGCCGGTGCGCATGGAGCGCCACGTCGCCAACACCGAAAAGGTGCTCGACTTCCTGCAGCGGAACGAGGCGGTTTCCTGGGTCATCCATCCGAGCCTTCCCTCCCATCCCGACCACGCGCTCGCGCAAAGCCTCATGCCCAAGGGCGCCGGCTCGATGGTGAGCTTCGGCATCAAGGGCGGGCGCGCGGCCGGAAGGGCCTTCATCGACAGCCTCCGCCTCGCCTCCCACCTCGCCAATGTCGGCGACGCCAAGACCCTCGTCATCCACCCGGCCTCGACGACGCATCAGCAGCTCGACGCCGCGGCGCTCAAAGCGGCCGGGATCGGCGAGGACATGATCCGCCTCTCGGTCGGGATCGAGGATCCGGACGACATCATCGCCGACCTCGCGCAGGCGCTGCGCGCCTCAAAGAAGGCGGCGCTGCCGCGCGCGGCGGAGTAGGAAGATGGAGCTCGAGATTCGCGGACGGCGCGTCTTCGCGGCCACCGGCGGGCGCGGCTTCGACCGCGCGCTCCCCACCGTCGCCTTCCTCCACGGCGCCGGGATGGATCACACCGTCTGGTCGCTGCAGACGCGCTGGTGCGCGCATCACGGACGCAACGTCCTCGCCTTCGACCTTCCGGGACACGGGCGCAGCGAGGGCCCGTCGCTCGCCACCATCCCCGAGATGGCCGCCTGGGTGCTGGAGGCGCTCGGCGCGCTCGGCGCGGAGCGCGCCCGGCTCGTCGGCCACTCGATGGGCGCGCTCGTCGCCCTCGCCGCCGCGGCGGAGGGCGGGGAGCGGGTCGCCGCGCTCGCGCTTCTCGGCATGACCCCGCTGATGCCGGTTCACCCCGAGCTCATCGCCGCGGCCGAGAGCGGCGCGCACAAGGCGATCGACCTCATGACGAGCTGGGCGATCGGCCGGCGCGCCCAGCTCGGCGGCAACGAGGCGCCGGGCCTCTGGCTCAGCGCCGCTGCGATGCGCCTCCTCGAGCGCGCCGACCCGAAGGTCCTCGCCTCGGACCTCGTCGCATGCGACGCCTGGAAAGGCGCGGCGGACGCGGCGGCGAAGGTAAGCTGCCCGACCCTCATCCTCTGCGGCGCCGACGACCGGATGACGCCGGCCGCGAAGGCGGCTCCCTTCGTGCAGGCGTTCAAAGACGCGCGGCTCGAGATCCTGCCGGAGGCCGGGCACATGATGATGCTCGAGAATCCGTCGGCGACCCTCGACGCGCTGCGCCGCGTCGTCTGAGCCGGCCGGGCCTGCGGCGAGGAGGTTCCAACGCTGGCGCGCCGGGGGCGCCCCGCGTAATCTCGCCGCCGTGGGCGAGGCGCGGCGGATCAATCTCGCGCTGCAGGGCGGTGGCGCGCACGGCGCCTTCACCTGGGGCGTGCTCGACCGGCTGCTCGAGGACGAGCGTATCGCGATCGAAGGAATCAGCGGCACGAGCGCCGGCGCGATGAACGGCGCCGTGATGGCCGAGGCGTTCGTCAAGGGCGGACGCGAGGCGGCGCGCGCGGCGCTCGACGATTTCTGGCGCCGCCTGTCGAGATACGCTCCGTTCGGCCCGCTTCAGATCATGCCGTGGGACCGCTTCAAGGGGAACTGGAACCTCGACCATTCCCCCGGCTATTTCTGGCTCGATGCGCTCTTCCGCGTGCTCTCGCCTTACCAGTTCAACCCTGCAAACCTCAACCCGCTGCGCGACCTTCTCGAGGAGACGATCGACATCACGAAGGTGCGCGCCTGCCGGGCGATGAAGCTGTTCGTCTGCGCCACGAACGTGCGGACGGGAAAGATCCGCGTCTTCAGCAGAGAGGAGGTCACGATCGACGCGCTTCTCGCGTCCGCCTGCCTGCCGATGCTGTTCCATTCGGTCATCATCGACGGCGATGCCTACTGGGACGGCGGCTACACGGGAAACCCGGCGATCTTTCCCCTCATCTACGAGTGCGAGAGCCGCGACGTCGTCATCGTCGAGGTCAATCCGCTGACGCGCGAAGGCGTGCCTCGGACCGCGGCGGAGATCATCAACCGGGTCAACGAGATCAGCTTCAACTCGAGCCTGATGCGCGAGATGCGCGCGATCGCGTTCGTCGCGAAGCTCATCGAGGACGAGACCGTCGAGGGAAGCGGGATCGAGCGCTTGAAGAAGATGCTGATCCACCGCATCAGCCCGGGACCGACGATGGAGCGGCTCGGGGTCGCCTCGAAGCTCAATCCCGATATCGAGTTCCTGACGAGCCTCAAGCAACTCGGCCGCGAGCGCGCCGCCGCCTGGCTCGACGAAAACTTCGACGCGCTCGGCGCACGCTCGAGCATCGACATCCGCGAGGTCTTTCTCTGATGCGACGGCTCCTGGTCGGCTTTCTGGCGATCCTCGGCCTACTCGTGCTTCTCGCCGCCGCCGCGGCGGTCGGCCTCTTCTTCTGGCTCGTGCCCGAGGAGCCCGAGGTGCCGCCGCGAACGATCATCGCGCTCGACCTGACGCGGAGCCTCGCCGAGCGCGGTGCGGTCGATCCTCTCGAGGCGCTGGTATTCGAGCCCGCGCCCTCGCTGCGCGACGTCCTCGACGGGCTGCAGCGCGCCGCCGCCGATCCCCGCGTCGTCGGCGTCTTCGCGCGTCTCGGCGACGACGCCTACGGCTTCGGCACGACGCAGGAGCTGCGCGCCGCGATCGAAGCCTTCCGCGCGAGCCGCAAGCCCGCGGTTGCCTTCGCCGACAGCTTCGGCGAGCTGGGCCCGGGGCTGCGGTCCTACTATCTCGCGACCGCTTTCGACGAGATCTGGCTTCAGCCGGGCGGCACGGTCGGGCTCGCGGGGCTGCGCAGCGAAAATCCGTTCCTGCGCGACGCGCTCGAGAAGATCGGGGTCGAGCCGCGCTTCGAGCGGCGCGAGGAATACAAGACCGCCTTCAACAACTTCATCGAGCGCGGCTTCACGAAAGCGCACAAGGAGGAGCTCGAGCGCCTTCTCGGGACGCTCTACCGCCAGGTCGCCCGCGACGTCGCCGCCGCGCGCGGCTTCGCGCCCGAAGCGGCCGAGCGCCTCCTCGGCGGCGGGCCGTGGCTCGCCGCCGAGGCGGAGCGCGAGCGCCTCGTCGATCGCGTCGGCTGGCGCGACGAGGCGCTCGACCGGCTCCGCGGCGAGGGCGCCGAGATCCTCTCGGTGCTCGACTATCTGGAGCGCGCCGGCCGGCCCAACCGGACGGGCACGCGCATCGCCCTCGTGCACGGCAGCGGCCCGATCCGGCGCGGCGATCCTTCCGGCGGCCTGCTCTCCGGCGACCGCATCATGAGCGCCGACGAGGTGGCGCGCGCCTTCCGGCAGGCGGTCGCCGATCCCGAGGTGAAGGCGATCATCTTCCGCGTCGACAGCCCGGGCGGCTCGGCGGTCGCCTCGGAGACCATCTGGCGCGAGACGATCCGCGCCCAGAAGGCGGGCAAGCCGGTCATCGTCAGCATGGGCGACTACGCGGGGTCCGGCGGGTACTACGTCGCGGCCGGCGCGAGCAAGATCGTGGCCCAGCCCGGCACGCTCACCGGCTCGATCGGCGTCATCGCCGGCAAGGTGATCACCCGCGCCATGTGGGAGAAGCTCGGCATTCCCTGGGACTGGGTCGGCTACGGCGAGAATGCCGGCATGTTCTCGCTGATCGAGGACTTCACCCCGGAGCAGCGCCGGCGCTTCGAGGCCGAGCTCGACAGCGTCTACGAGATCTTCAAGACGCGCGTGGCGGCCGGCCGCCGCATGACCTCCGAGGAGGTCGAGGCGGTCGCGAAGGGGCGCGTGTGGACCGGGGAGGAGGCCCTGGCCAACGGTCTCGTCGACGCGCTCGGCGGCTACGGTACCGCGCTCGCCCTCGCGCGCGAGGCGGTGGGGCTGGCGCCGGACGCGCCCGTCGAGCTCGTCTCCTTCCCGCCCGAGCGCGGCCCGCTCGACCTCGCCTGGGCGCTGCTCACCGGCGAGAAGCGCGAGCGCAGGCCCGAGGCGGGGACGGCCGCTCTCGTCCGCCTTCTCCGCCCGCTCGTGCGGCTCGTCGAAGGCCCGCCGGGACCGCTCACGATGCCCTTGGGGGAGGTGCGGTAAGGCCCCTCTTCGGCTCGCGCCCGCGACGGGTGCGCGGGAATCCGCTCGCGCGCCGAGCCCTCCTTGCGGGCGGCGCCGCTACTTGACGAGCGTCACCGGTATCTTGGCGTCGCTGAGGACGGCGTCGGCGGTCGAGCCGAGAAGGGCCGCGACCATGCCGCTGCCCCGCGCGCCCATCACGATCATGTCGCAGCCGTGCTCCTCCGCGTAGGCGACGATCACCGCGGCTGGGTCGCCGCGGCCGATCCGTGCCTCGTACGCCACGCCGGAATCGCGCAGCAGCGCTTCCGCGGGCGCCAGCGCCGCTGCGCCTTCCTCCTCGTGGTACTGGCGCACGGTGTCGGAGTCCAGAAACGTCGTCGCCGCTCCTTTCAGCCGCGGCCGCACGTTGAGGAGATGGATTTGCGCGCCGGGCATCTCTTTGGCGAGCCGGAGCGCGAAGCGGGCGGCGGCGAGCGCCTGTTCGGAACCGTCTGTCGGGACGAGGAGACGCATCTTTCCTCCTTTTGCGCTCAGGCTACCAGATCGACGGGCTTGCTGGCCTTGGCGCGGCGGCTCAGCACCACGCCGACGATCGAGACGACGACGGCGCCTGCGGCCGGCGCCGCCCAATGCAGGAAGGCCGCGCGGTTGTCGACCCAGTCCTTGAGCACCGGGTCGGTGATGAACACCTCGGCGCCGATCCAGCCGAGCAGCGCGCCGCCCGCGACGACGAGGATCGGAAAGCGGGTCAGAACTTTCAGGAGCAGGGTCGAGCCGTAGACGATGAGCGGGATCGAGATCATGAGCCCGAGGGCGATGAGGATGATCCGGGCCTCCTCGTGGTCGGATTTCTGCGCCGCGCCGGCAATGGCGATGACGTTGTCGAGGCTCATCACCGCGTCGGCGATGACGATCGTCCTGATCGCGCCGGAAAGGCCGGCGGCGCTGCGCAGCTTGCCACCCTTTTCATCTTCCTCTTCGCCGTGCTCCTCGCCCTGGATCATCTTGACGGCGATCCAGAAGAGGAGGAGCCCGCCGATGATCTTCAGCCAAGGCACGGCGAGGAGGAACGAGATGCCGCCGGCGAAGACGATGCGCAGCCCGATCGCCGCGCCCGCGCCGAGGATGATGCCCCAGCGCTGCTGCGACGGCGGGAGCGACCGGCAGGCGAGCGCGATGACCACCGCGTTGTCGCCGCTGAGCAAAAGGTCGATCCAGATGATCTGGAGCAGCGCAATCCCGAACGTCGTATCGAACATCGTCGGCGGGTCTCCCTAGGACCGCGGCAACATGCGTTTTAGCAGTTGCCCGTTCAAGGTATATTGTATTCCAATATGTGCCGCCGACGGTTACGGCGGCACGAAAATAACCCCAGGCGGGGAAACGAGGAGGAAAAAGCCGATGACGTTGTTGCGCCCGAGTCTGCTCGCAGGAATGGCCACCGCGGTGCTGGCGCTTGCGCCTGCTGCGGCATCGGCTGCCTGGCAGCCGACCAAGTCGGTCGAGTTCGTTGTCCCCGCGGGCACCGGCGGCGGGGCCGATCAGATGGCCCGCATGCTCCAGGGGATCGTGCAGAAGCACAATCTCATGAGCCAGCCGCTCGTGGTGGTGAACCGATCGGGCGGCGCCGGAGCGGAAGGATTTCTCGCCGTCAAAGGCGAGAAGGACCCGCACAAGATCATCATCACGCTCTCGAACCTGTTCACGACCCCGCTCGCGACGGGCGTTCCTTTCAACTGGAAGGACCTGACGCCCGTCGCGATGCTCGCGCTCGACGAGTTCATCCTCTGGGTCCCGGCGGACACGCCCTACAAGACCGCGCAGGACTACCTCAAGGCTGTGAAGGACGGCGGGCCGAACAAGTTCAAGATGGGCGGCACCGGCTCGAAGCAGGAAGACCAGATCATCACGGCGGCGATCGAGCAGGCGACCGGGGTGAAGTTCACCTACGTGCCGTTCAAGGGCGGCGGAACGGTCGCGGTCCAGCTCGTCGGCAAGCATGTCGACAGCTCGGTGAACAACCCGATCGAGGCCGTGTCGCAATGGCGCGCCGGCGCTCTGCGCCCGCTCTGCGTCTTCGACTCGAACCGGATCGCGATCAAGGAGAAGATGACCGACACGATGTCGTGGAACGACGTGCCGACCTGCAAGGAGCAGGGCCTCGACATCGAGTACACGATGCTGCGCGGCATCTTCACCGTGCCGGGCGCCTCGAAGGACGTCGTCGACTTCTACGTCGATCTCTTCAAGAAGGCGCGCGAGACGCCGGAGTGGAAGGACTTCATGGAGAAGGGCGCCTTCAACACCACCTTCATGACCGGCGAGGAGTTCAAGGCCTGGCTCGCCAAGGCCGAGCAGACCCACAAGGATCTGATGTCGAAGGCCGGCTTCCTGGCGAAGTAGCGCCCGGCGCCGCTTCCTCCCCCGCTGGAGCAGGGGAGGGAGCGGCTGTCGCGGCGCTTGGAGCGCTTCTGGACATCGGGTGGGGAGTTCGATGAGCGACAATTCGCCAGCGGTATCGACGAGAACGGTCGATGCCGTCGTAGCAGCGCTGCTGATCGCGGTCGGCGCCGTGGTGGTCTGGGACTCGCACCGCATCGGCGCCTCGTGGGCCTTCGACGGGCCTGAAGCAGGCTATTTTCCCTTCTATATCGGCCTCATCATCGTCATCTCGAGCACCGTGAACCTTGTGCTCGCGGTGCTCGGCAAGGGGCCGGGCGGCGGCTTCGTCGAGCGCGGCCAGCTCGCCTCGGTGCTCAAGGTGCTGATTCCGGCGGCGCTTTTCGTCGCCGCCACCGGATGGATCGGCATCTATGTCTCGGCCGCGATCTACATCGCGGTCTTCATGGCGTGGCTCGGGCGCTTCCGGCCGTGGCTGATCGCCCCCGTGGCGCTCGGCGTTCCGTCCGCGCTCTTCGTCCTCTTCGAAATCTGGTTCCTCGTGCCGCTGCCGAAAGGCCCGCTCGAGGCGGCGCTGGGATACTGATGGACGCGTTAGGCTCGCTCCTTCTCGGGTTCGGCGTCGCCGCCGACCCGATGAACATCATGTACATGTTCGTCGGCATCACGCTCGGCGTGCTGATCGGCGTTCTGCCGGGGCTCGGCGGCGCGAACGGGGTCGCGATCCTCCTGCCGCTCACCTTCGGGATGTCCCCGACCTCGGCGATCATCATGCTCTCCTGCATCTACTGGGGAGCCCTTTTCGGCGGCGCCATCACCTCGATCCTCTTCAACATCCCCGGCGAGCCCTGGTCGGTCGCGACGACCTTCGACGGGTATCCGATGGCGCAGAAGGGCAAGGCCGGCGCGGCGCTCACCGCCGCCTTCACCTCGTCCTTCGTCGGCGCCTTCTTCGCGATCGTCGTCGTCACCTTCCTCGCGCCCCTCATCGCCGCCTTCGCGCTCAATTTCGGCCCGGCGGAGTTCTTCGCGGTCCAGCTCCTCACCTTCTGCAGCTTCGTCGGAATGGGGCGCGAGACGCCGACGAAGACGCTCGCCGCGATGATGCTCGGCTTCGCGCTCGCGGCGGTCGGGCTCGACACCGTCACCGGCCAACTCCGCATGACGTTCGGCACGACCGAGCTTCTGCGCGGCTTCGATTTCCTCATCGCCGTGATCGGCCTTTTCGGGATCGGCGAGATCCTGCTCACGATGGAGGAGGGGCTCGCGTTCAAGGGCAGCACCGCGCGGATCGACCTCAAGGTCGTGCTGCGTACCTGGGCCGAGCTGCCGCGCTACTGGATGACCTCGCTGCGCGGCGCCGTGGTCGGCTGCTGGATGGGGATCACGCCGGGCGGCGCGACACCCGCGTCGTTCATGAGCTACGGGCTCGCCAAGCGCTTCTCGCCGCGCGGATCGAAGTTCGGCACCGGCGAGCTGGAGGGCATCGTCGCGCCGGAGACGGCGGCGCACGCCGCCGGCACGTCGGCGCTTCTGCCCATGCTGACCCTCGGCATCCCCGGCTCGCCGACCGCCGCGGTGCTGCTCGGCGGCCTTCTCATCTGGGGGCTTCAGCCCGGCCCGCTCCTCTTCATCGAGCAGCCGGACTTCGTCTGGGGCCTTATCGCCTCGATGTATCTCGGGAACATCGCGGGGCTCATCGTCGTGCTGACGACAGTGCCGCTCTTCGCGGCGATCCTGCGCATCCCGTTCAGCATCATCGCGCCCGTGATCGTGGTGATCTGCGCGATCGGCGCCTACACGGTGCACAACGCGCTCCTCGACATCACCTTCATGCTGTTCTTCGGCGTCGTCGGGTATCTCTTCAAGAAGCTCGGCTATCCGCTCGCGCCGCTGGTGCTCGCGCTGGTCCTCGGCGACATGGCGGAGAGCTCGTTCCGGCAGGCGATGCTGCTGAGCCAGGGGAGCCTTTCGATCTTCTGGTCGAACTGGCTCGTCGGCTCGATCAGCGGTCTCGCGATGGTGATGCTGTTCTGGCCGCTCATCGCCCGGGTGCGCGGCTCGCTCCGGGGCCGGCCCAACGAACCCGCCGTTGCAGCCGACTGAAGCGTCTGGTATACAAAATACCTGAGATGCGTCCGGAGGTCTCAAAGCTCGACATCAAACCGCTCGACACGGGCGCGAGCTTCCGCACGCTCGCCTACGCGGCGTTGAAGCAGGCGATCATGGGGGCCGACATCTACGGCCAGGCGGAGGAGATCCGGCTCGACGAGCGGCAGCTCAGCCAGGCTCTCGGCGTCAGCCGCACCCCGGTGCGGGAGGCCATGACCCTCCTCGAGCAGGAGGGCTTCCTCAGGACGGAGCCGCGGCGCGGCGTCTTCATCGTGCGCAAGACCCGCAAGCAGATCGTCGAGATGATCGAGGTCTGGGCCGCGCTCGAGAGCCTCGCCGCGAGGCTCGGCTGCTCGCGCGCCAGCGACGAGGAGATCGCCGAGGTGCGGCGGACCATGGCGGAGTTCGAGCATGCGGACCCGCACGCGCACATGGACGAGTACTCGGACGCCAACATCGCCTTTCACCAGGCGATCCTGCGGCTCGGCGGCTCCGAGCTCATCGGGCAGATCACCGAAAATCTCTTCATCCATGTCCGCGCGATCAGGCGCGCCACGATCGCTCAGGGCGACCGGGCCGAGCGCTCGAAGCACGACCACCAGCGGATCATCGAGGCGCTCGAGGCGCGCGACGGCGAGCTGGCCGGGCGGCTCGTGCTCGAGCATGGGCTCGGGCTCGCCGCGCATGTCGAGCGGCACTGCACATTCCTGGAGTAAAGCCAGGGCATCGAACGACCGGGACGAGGCGGAGGACAGGCCCCGATGACGGAAGCGGCAGCAACGACGAAGGCGGCGACGCTCAAGGGAGAGGCGGCGGAGACGCAGGATCTGACGGACGGCTTCCATCTCGTCATCGACGCGCTGAAGCTCAACGGGATCGAGACGATCTACGGCGTTCCCGGCATCCCGATCACGGATCTCGGGCGCCTCGCGCAGGCCTCGGGCATGCGCGTCATCTCCTTCCGGCACGAGCAGAACGCCGGCAATGCCGCGGCGATCGCGGGATTCCTCACGAAGAAGCCGGGCGTGTGCCTCACCGTCTCCGCTCCCGGCTTCCTCAACGGCCTCACGGCCCTCGCCAACGCCACGACCAACTGCTTCCCGATGATCCTCATCTCGGGCTCCTCCGAGCGCGAGATCGTCGACCTGCAGCAGGGCGACTACGAGGAGATGGACCAGCTCGCGATCGCGAGGCCGCTCTGCAAGGCGGCCTATCGCGTGCTGAACGCCGCCGACATCGGCATCGGCGTGGCGCGCGCGATCCGCGCCGCGGTGTCGGGCCGTCCGGGGGGCGTCTATCTCGACTTTCCGGCGAAGCTCTTCGCGCAGGTCATGGACGCCGAAGCCGGCAGGCGCTCGCTCGTCAAGGTCATCGACCCGGCGCCCGCGCAGATCCCGGCTCCGGCCGCCGTCGAGCGCGCGCTCGAGGTCCTGAAGCAGGCCAAGCGGCCGCTCGTCATTCTCGGCAAGGGCGCCGCCTACGCGCAGGCCGACGAGGCGATCCGCGCCCTCATCGAGAAGACCGGCGTGCCGTTCCTGCCGATGAGCATGGCCAAAGGGATCTTGCCCGACACCCATCCGCAATGCGCGGGCGCGGCGCGGTCGCTCGTGCTCAAGGAATCCGACGTCGTGATGCTGATCGGCGCCCGCCTCAACTGGCTGCTCTCGCACGGCAAGGGCAAGACGTGGGGCGAGCCGGGATCGACGAAGTTCATCCAGATCGACATCGAGCCGAAGGAGATGGACAGCAACGTCGAGATCGCCGCGCCGCTCGTGGGCGATATCGGCTCCTGCGTCTCGGCCCTCCTTCAGGCGATGGGGGACAAGTGGCCCGCGCCGCCCGCCGAGTGGATCGACGCCGTCAGGGCCAAGCGGGAAGAGAACATCGCCAAGATGGCGCCGAAGCTGATGAAGAACTCGGTGCCGATGGACTTCCACAGCGCGCTCGGCGCGCTGCGCAGCGTGATCAGGGAGCGGCCCGACGCCATCCTCGTCAACGAGGGGGCCAACACGCTCGATCTCGCCCGCGGCATCATCGACATGCAGAAGCCGCGCAAGCGTCTCGACGTCGGCACCTGGGGCGTTATGGGAATCGGCATGGGATTCTCCATCGCGGCGGCGATCGAGACCGGCAACCCCGTGCTCGCGGTCGTCGGCGACAGCGCCTTCGGCTTCTCCGGGATGGAGATCGAGACGATCTGCCGCTACAAGCTCCCGGTCTGCGTCGTCGTGTTCAACAACGACGGGGTCTATCGGGGCGTCGAGGTCAATCCCGGCGGCGGCCCGGACCCCGCGTTCACCGCGTTCGTTCCGGGTGCGCGCTACGACAGGATGATCGAGGCGTTCGGCGGCGTCGGCGCGAACGCGACGACTCCGGACGAGCTGAAGCGCGCCGTCGATGCGGCGATGGATTCCGGAAAGCCGACTCTCATCAATGCGGTGATCGATCCGGCCGCGGGGAGCGAGAGCGGCCGGATCGGGAACCTTAACCCCAAGAGCGGTCTCACGAAGAAATGAGCCGGCTCGCCGCGCGCAGCGCGCCGGTCGGCGCCGCGTCGCCGGCGCGGATCTGGTCCTGCTAACGCCTACACGACGAGGGAACTTCGGAGAGGAATATGGGCAAGGCACTCGAAGGCGTCCGCATCCTCGACTTCACGCACGTGCAGTCGGGGCCGACCTGCACCCAGCTCCTCGCCTGGTTCGGCGCCGACGTCATCAAGGTCGAGCGGCCGGGGGTGGGCGACATCACGCGCGGGCAGCTGCGCGACATCCCGGACGTGGACAGCCTCTATTTCACGATGCTGAACCACAACAAGCGGTCGATCACGCTCGACACCAAGAAGCCGCAGGGCAAGGCGGTGCTCGAAAAGCTGATCAAGCACTGCGACGTCCTGGTCGAGAATTTCGCGCCGGGCGTGCTCGATCGCATGGGCTACCCGTGGGAGACGATCCACAAGCTCAATCCGCGCATGATCGTCGCCTCGGTGAAGGGGTTCGGCCCCGGCCCCTACGAGGACTGCAAAGTCTACGAGAACGTCGCCCAATGCGCCGGCGGCGCCGCTTCGACGACGGGGTTCGACGACGGCCCGCCGCTCGTCACCGGCGCCCAGATCGGCGACAGCGGCACCGGGCTTCATCTCGCGCTCGGCATCGTCTGCGCGCTCTACCAGCGGAACACGACCGGCAAGGGCCAGAAGGTCCTCTGCGCGATGCAGGACGGCGTCCTCAATCTCTGCCGGGTGAAGCTGCGGGACCAGCAGCGCCTCGCGCGCGGGCCCTTGAAGGAATACCCGCAATATCCGAACGGGAAGTTCGGCGATGCCGTGCCGCGCGCCGGAAACGCCTCGGGCGGCGGCCAGCCCGGCTGGATCCTGAAGTGCAAGGGCTGGGAGACCGATCCCAACGCCTACATCTATTTCATCGCCCAGGCGCCGGTCTGGGGCGCCATCTGCAAGGTGATCGGCAAGGAGGAGTGGATCACCGATCCCGACTACGCGACGCCGGACGCCCGGCTGCCGCGCCTCATGTCGATCTTCGCCGAGATCGAGAAATGGACCATGACCAAGACGAAGTTCGAGGCCATGGAGATCCTCAACAAGTACGACATCCCTTGCGGCCCCATCCTGTCGATGAAGGAGCTCGCCGAGGAGCCGTCGCTGAGGAAGACCGGCACGGTGGTCGAGGTCGATCACCCGACTCGCGGCAAGTACCTTACCGTGGGCAACCCGATCAAGCTTTCGGACAGCCCGTCCGAGGTGAAGCGCTCGCCGCTCCTCGGCGAGCACACCGAGGAGATCCTGAACTGGCTCGGCTACGGAAAGGAGGAAATCGAGGCCATGCGGAAGGAAGGCGCGATCTAGAACGGGGCTGCTTGCGCTGGGCGCTCCGGGCTCTATGCTGCGCCGCAAAATTGCGACTCCGCAGCGAAAGGCGGCCCGAATGAACATCCACGAGTACCAGGCAAAAAGTCTCCTTAAGAAGTACGGCGTCGCGGTGCCTCGCGGCGGCGTGGCGTACACGGCAGAAGAGGCAGGCAAGGTCGCGCAGGAGCTCGGCGGCGGGGTCTGGGTCGTGAAGTCCCAGATCCATGCCGGCGGGCGCGGCGCCGGCCGTTTCAAGGAGGATCCGAGCGGCAAAGGCGGCGTGCGGGTCGTGAAGTCGGTCGACGACGTCGTCGCGAACGCCGGCGCGATGCTGGGCAAGGTGCTCGTTACCAAGCAGACCGGCCCCGCAGGGCGCGAGGTGAAGCGCGTCTATATCGAGGAGGGCCTCGACATAAGGCGCGAGATCTATCTCGGCATGCTGGTCGACCGGGGCACGTCGCGCGTCACGGTGATGGCCTCCTCCGAAGGCGGCATGGAGATCGAGGAGGTGGCGGCGGCGCATCCTGAGAAGATCCTCCGCGTCGCCATCGACCCCGCGACCGGGCTGCAGCCCTTCCATGCGCGGAAGATCGCCTTCTTCCTGGGGCTCGAAGGCGGCCAGATCGCCGCCGCGACGCAGTTCCTCTCCGGCATGTACAAGGCCTTCGTCGAGCTCGACGCCTCGATCGTCGAGATCAACCCGCTGATCGTGACCGGCGACGGCCGAGTCATCGCGCTCGACGCCAAGATGAGCTTCGACGACAACGCGCTCTTCCGGCATAAGGAAGTGGCCGAGATGCGCGACGTGTCGGAGGAGGATCCGATGGAGGTCGAGGCCTCCAAGCACGACCTCAACTACGTGAAGCTCGACGGCAACATCGGCTGCATGGTGAACGGGGCCGGGCTCGCCATGGCCACGATGGACATCATCAAGCTGTACGGCGGCGAGCCGGCGAACTTCCTCGACGTCGGCGGCGGCGCCACGAAGGAGCGCGTCACCGCCGCCTTCAAGCTCATCCTGGCCGACCCCAAGGTCGAGGGAATCCTCGTCAACATCTTCGGCGGCATCATGCGCTGCGACGTCATCGCGGAAGGCATCGTCGCCGCCGCGCGGGAGGTGAGCCTCACCGTGCCCCTCGTGGTTCGCCTCGAGGGAACCAACGTCGATCTCGGGAAGAAGATACTCGCGGACTCGGGGCTGCCGATCAAATCGGCCGACGATCTGGCGGATGCCGCCCAGAAGGTCGTCGGCGCGGTGAGGGAGGCGGCCTGATGGCGGTCCTCGTCGACAAGAACACGAAGGTCGTCTGCCAGGGCTTCACCGGCGCGCAGGGCACCTTCCATTCCGAGCAGGCGATGGCCTACGGCACGAAGATGGTCGGCGGCATCACGCCCGGGAAGGGCGGGACGAAGCATCTCGACCTGCCGGTTTTCGACACCGTCGGCGAGGCTGTCGCCGCGACCGGCGCCACGGCCTCGGTCATCTACGTGCCGCCGCCGTTCGCGGCCGACGCCATCCTCGAGGCCATCGACGCCGAGGTGCCGCTCGTCGTCTGCATCACCGAGGGCATCCCGGTGCAGGACATGATCCGCGTGAAGCGGGTCCTCGAAGGCTCCAAGACGCGGCTCATCGGGCCGAACTGTCCCGGGATCATCACGCCCGACGAGTGCAAGATCGGCATCATGCCGGGCCACATCCATCGCCGCGGCAAGATCGGGATCGTCTCGCGCTCGGGCACGCTCACCTACGAGGCGGTGGCGCAGACCACCGCCGCCGGGCTCGGCCAGTCGACCTGCATCGGCATCGGCGGCGACCCGGTGAACGGGACCAGCTTCATCGATTGCCTCGAGCTCTTCCTCGCCGACCCCGAGACCGAGGGCATCATCATGATCGGCGAGATCGGCGGCTCGGCGGAGGAGGACGCGGCCGAGTTCGTCGCCCGCTCGAAGACGAAGAAGCCGATGGTCGGGTTCATCGCCGGCGCGACGGCGCCTCCGGGTCGGCGCATGGGTCATGCCGGCGCCATCATCTCCGGCGGCAAGGGGACGGCCGGCGCCAAGATCGAGGCGATGAAGCGCGCCGGGATCGTCGTGGCGGACTCGCCCGCGGCGCTCGGCTCCACGATGCTGAAAGCAATGAAGGGAGGGTAAGCGGCGCCGGCGCCCGGCGCCGCGATCGAAAATGACCGAGACCGACATAGCACCGCGCAAGCGGGTCAACCATCCGGGCTCCGGTCGGCGACGCGCGCCGGCGCAACCCAAGGGACGTCAGGTCGAGCCGGAGGCGCTCGCCGAGGTGCGGGCTCTCCTCGGTCCGCGCGAGCGCCGGCGCGATCTCCTCATCGAGCATCTGCACCTCCTCCAGGACACCTACGGCTGCCTCCATGCCCGTCATCTCGCGGCGCTCGCTGCGGAGATGAGGCTGGCGCTCGTCGAGGTCTACGAGGTTGCGACCTTCTACGCGCATTTCGACGTGGTGATGGAGGACGAGACCCCGCCGCCGCCGGTCACGGTGCGCGTCTGCGACAGCCTCACCTGCGCCCTGATGGGGGCCGGAAAGCTCCTCGCCGAATTGCCGGCGAAGCTCGGCAGGGAGGTCCGCGTCGTGCGCGCCCCCTGCATGGGCGGCTGCCACAACGCGCCGGTGACGGCGATCGGTCACGCGCTCCACGAGCGCGCCACGGTCGAGAGCGTCGCGCGCGCCGTCGAGAAGGGCGAGACCCACCCGCGCCTTCCGGCCTTCAAAAGCCTCGATGCCTACCGGGCGGAAGGCGGCTACCGCCTCCTGGAGGACTGCCTCTCCGGACGGAAGAGCGTCGAGGAGGTTCTGGCGGCGCTCGAGGATTCGAGCCTGCGCGGTCTCGGCGGGGCCGGCTTTCCGACAGGACGCAAGTGGCGCCTCGTGCGCGCCGAGCCGGCACCGCGGCTCATGGCGGTGAACGCCGACGAGGGCGAGCCCGGGACCTTCAAGGACCGCTACTATCTGGAGCGCGACCCGCACCGCTTCCTCGAAGGAACGCTGATCGGTGCCTGGGCGGTCGAGGCGGCGGAGGTCTACATCTATCTCCGCGACGAATATCCGCAGGTGCGGCTTCTGCTCGAAGGGGAGATCCCGAAGCTCGGCGCTTTCGCCCGGCACGTGAAAATCCATCTCCGGCGCGGCGCCGGCGCCTATATCTGCGGCGAGGAGTCGGCGATGCTCGAGAGCATCGAGGGAAAGCGCGGCCTGCCGCGCCACAAGCCGCCGTTTCCGAGCCAGGTCGGGCTCTTCGGACGGCCGACCCTCATCAACAACGTCGAGACCCTCTACTGGGTGCGCGACATCGTCGAGAAGGGTCCCGCCTGGTACAAGAGCCACGGCCGGAACGGACGGCAGGGGCTGCGCAGCTTCTCCGTCTCGGGCCGCGTGAGGAACCCCGGCGTCAAGCTCGCGCCGGCGGGAATCACGTTGCGCGAGCTCGTCGACGAGTTCTGCGGCGGCATGGCGGAAGGCCACCGCCTCAAGGGCTTCCTGCCGGGCGGCGCCTCGGGCGGGATCCTGCCGGCCTCGCTGGCGGACGAGCCGCTCGATTTCGGCTTGCTCGAAAAGCACGGCAGCTTTCTCGGCAGCCATGCCGTCGTCGTCCTTTCCGACAAGGACGATATGAAGAGCGTCGCGTTGAATCTCCTGAAGTTCTTCGAGGACGAGAGCTGCGGCCAGTGCACCCCCTGCCGCGCCGGCACGGAGAAGGCCGTCAAGCTCCTGTCGGCGCCGCGCTGGGACGAGAGTCTCCTCCAGGACCTCGCCCAGGTCATGAGCGACTCCTCGATCTGCGGCCTCGGCCAGGCGGCGATGAACCCGGTGCGCTCGGTGATGCGGTATTTCCGGGAGGATCTCGGATGAGCACGATCAAATTCATCCTCGACGGGCGCGAGGTCGAGGCGGCGCCGGACGAGACGATCTGGCAGGTCGCGAACCGGCTCGGCACCGAGATCCCGCATCTCTGCTACTCGCCGAAGCCCGGCTATCGGGCGGACGGCAATTGCCGCGCCTGCATGGTCGAGATCGAGGGCGAACGCGTCCTCGCCGCCTCGTGCATCCGCAAGCCCGCGCCCGGCATGAAGGTGCAGACCGCGTCCGAGCGCGCCAAGACCTCGCGCAGGCTCGTCTTCGAGCTGCTCGTCGCCGACCAGCCGCCGCGCGAGCGCGCGCACGATCCCGATTCGCGCTTCTGGCATTGGGCCGACCGGGTGGAGGTCGCCGCGAGCCGCTTCCCGAAGGACGCGCGGCCGGAGCCCGACCGCTCGCATCCGGCCATGGCGGTCCATCTCGACGCCTGCATCCACTGCACGCTCTGCGTGCGCGCGTGCCGCGAGGTCCAGGTGAACGACGTCATCGGCATGGCGGCGCGCGGGCACCAGGAGAAGATCGTCTTCGACTTCGACGACCCGATGGGCGACTCGACCTGCGTCGCGTGCGGCGAGTGCGTGCAGGCCTGCCCGACGGGGGCGTTGATGCCGGCGACCCTCGTCGACGAGACGGGCGCCTACACGAACGCGCCCGACCGCGAGGTCGATTCCATCTGCCCCTATTGCGGGGTCGGCTGCCAGCTCACCTACCGGATCAGGAACGACCGCATCGTCGCGGTCGAAGGCAGGAACGGCCCGTCGAACCGCAACCGGCTCTGCGTCAAGGGCCGCTTCGGATTCGACTACGTGCATCATCCGGACCGGCTGACGAAGCCGATGATCCGGAAAGAGGGCGTGCCGAAATCGGATGCGGCCATCGATCCGGGCAATCCCTGGACGCATTTCCGCGAGGCGACGTGGGAGGAGGCGCTCGACCGCGCCGCTTCGGGCCTTCGGCGTATCCGCGACCGCGACGGGCCGGGCGCCCTCGCCGGGTTCGGCTCGGCCAAGGGCTCGAACGAGGAGGCCTATCTCTTCCAGAAGCTCGTGCGGACCGGGTTCGGCACCAACAACGTCGACCATTGCACCCGGCTCTGCCACGCCTCCTCGGTCGCCGCGCTCATGGAGGGAATCGGCTCGGGCGCCGTGACCGCGCCTTTCATGGCTGCCGAGCAGTCCGACGTCATCATCGTCATCGGCGCCAACCCGACCGAGAACCACCCGGTCGCCGCGACCTTCTTCAAGCAGGCCGCGAAGCGCGGCGCCGAGCTCATCGTCATGGACCCGCGCGGGCAGTCCTTGAAGCGGCACGCCACGCACATGCTGCAGTTCAAGCCCGGTCGCGACGTCCCGATGCTCAACGCGATGCTCAACGTCATCTGCGAGGAGGAGCTCTACGACCGGCAATACGTCCAGGCGCATACCGAGGACTTCGAGAAGCTGAAGGCGCACGTCAAAGACTTCCCGCCGGAGAAGATGGCTCCGCTCTGCGGCATCGACGCCGAGACGCTGCGTACCGTCGCGCGCAAGTTCGCCCGCGCCGAGGCGGGAATCATCTTCTGGGGCATGGGCGTCTCGCAGCACACGCACGGCACCGACAACTCGCGCTGCCTCATCGCGCTGGCGCTCATCACCGGCCAGAGCGGGCGGCCCGGAACCGGGCTCCACCCGCTCCGCGGCCAGAACAACGTCCAAGGCGCCTCGGACGCCGGGCTCATCCCGATGGTCTATCCCGACTACCGCTCGGTCGAGGACGCGGCCACGCGCGCGTTCTTCGAGGAGCTCTGGGGCACCGAGCTCGACCCGAAGAAGGGGCTCACCGTGGTCGAGATCGTGAATGCCGCCTACGACGGCAGGATCAAGGGTCTCTACATCATGGGCGAGAACCCGGCGATGTCGGACCCCGACGCGGGGCATGCGCGCGCAGGGCTCGCCAAGCTCGAGCACCTCGTTGTCCAGGACATCTTCCTCACCGAGACGGCGAAGTACGCCGACGTCGTGCTGCCCGCCTCGGCCTGGCCGGAGAAGGACGGGACCGTCACGAACACCAACCGCCAGGTACAGATGGGACGACGGGCGCTGCCGTTGCCGGGCGACGCGCGCCAGGACTGGTGGATCATCCAGGAGATCGCGCGGCGGATCGGGCTCGACTGGAGCTACACGCATCCGCGCGACGTGTTCGCCGAGATGACGAAGGCGATGCCGAGCCTCGCCAACATCACCTGGGAGCGGCTCCTGCGCGAGGACTCGGTGACCTATCCCTGTCCTGCGCCCGACCATCCGGGCGAGGAGATCGTCTTCACCGAGCGCTTCCCGACGCCCTCGGGGCGCGGCAAGCTCGTCCCGGCGCCGATCGTCCCGCCGGCCGAGGAGCCCGACGACGAGTACCCGATGGTGCTGACGACGGGCCGCCAGCTCGAGCACTGGCACACGGGCGCGATGACGCGCCGTGCCGAGGTGCTCGACCTCCTGGAGCCGGAAGCGGTCGCGATGCTGTCGCCACTCGACCTCCGCCGGCTCGGCATCGCCCCGGGAGAGAAGATCCGGGTCGCGACGCGGCGCGGCCGGATCGAGCTGAAGGCCCGGAGCGACGGCGCGGTGCCGTCGGGGCTCATCTTCATCCCGTTCTGCTACGCCGAGGCCGCCGCGAACATTCTGACGAACCCGCAGCTCGATCCTTACGGAAAGATCCCCGAGTTCAAGTACTGCGCCGCCAAGGTCGAGAAGGCGGAGTCGGAGGCTCTCGCGGCCCAGTAGAAAGCGTGCTTGCCTCGCTCGCGTCGTTCACGTAATGTTCGATCCGAACTGCCGGAGGATACGGCGATGGGCAAGCTTCAGCCGCCCTCGGCCCGACGGGTGCTCACTCGGGCCTATTGCCTCGTCGTGCTGTCGATGCGTGGTTACGGGGAAACCGACCCGGGTATCCGGGGCAGCCTCGACAGCTTTCTCGCCGGGTTTCCGCTTCAGATCGAGTTCACCGAGCGCGAGCGGAGCCTGATAGAGGCGCCTTTCGGTTCGCTGCCGGAGCATCGGTTGGTCGAGTTCGCAGTGGTCGAGGAGGCCCTTCGGGTCCTTCTTTGGGCGCTCGGAAAAGTCGAGGACAGCGGCTCTCCCACGCTCTCGCGCCGGCACTGGCGCGAAGCGCTCGAGATTGCGCTCGCGTTGGCGGCCGATCTCGACTTCGTGCCAGTGCTACGCGACAGTGACGAAATCCTTCGTGCGCAGATGGCAGAGGACGTTCTCCGCTGGCGATGCCGCGTCGCCGCCGACAAGCGGAAAGGCGCCGCCGCAGACGATCGGGCTCGCGTGGTGGAGCCGCTCCGCTACGCCAAGGCGGCCGGATACGTGAAGGAGCTCGTCGACGACGACATCGCGGTCGACGGCCGGCCGCTCTCGGCCCTTTCCGACCCCGACCTTCTCGTGATCCGGAATGCTTCGCTCGTTCGCAGCTTCGCGCTGTTCTGGCTGATGGGCGCCGATCCCGATTGGGACCGGGCCTATGCGTTCGCGATGGCGCGCGAGGAGGCGAGCGGGCTCGAGCCGCCCGACTTCATCACCCCGCCGCCTCCGGCCGGGCCGCACTGGCCGCGCCCCGATCGGGCCGCGACGGCGAGACGCGTGGCCGCCCTCGCGACGTTTCTGCTTCGCGCCGGCCTCGAGGAGAGCCGGAACGCGAAGGCCGTTGACGAGTGGACTCGCGCGTTCGAGGCGTGGCTCCAAGAACCATTTGTCGCAGAGTCGCTCTCGCCGCGTGAAGCCGCGTTGATAAAGCAGCCGGCCAGGAGCTGGAGCTTCGACGACAGGGTCGCCGCGCAATGGCGCGCGGAGGCGCTGGGCTGCCTTCTCTGGGCGCTCGGGGAGATCGACGAGATACCAGCCTACGACACGCCTTTCTCGGTGCCGCTGCTGCTCGAGCGCTGCGGGGTGCTGCGGCGGCCGCCCGGAGCCGTCGCCGCCCGCCCGGCGCTCCGCGAACCCGCCGAGATCGATCGCGCCCGCGACATCGCCGAAACATGGCACTGGCGAGCGCGGACGGCGGAGGCGGTCCGTCTCGGCATGGCGCCGCCGCCGGACCTCCCTCTCGAGAAGATCATAGAGATCACGGCGAACGCGGCGCATGAGAGGGGCTCCATCCCGGCGCCGATCGACAACGACTTTCCGGCGTTCGGCAAAGCCTATCGCCTGCTCTCGGACGACGAGGCGTCCATCGCGTCCGCGATCGCGTACGAGCGGCACTACGCTTTCAACTGGCTCTGCGGCTACTCGCCCGACTGGGACAGCACGCGCACGGATACTTGACCGCCAACGAAGCGCGCACCCCGAGGCGGGGGCCGAGGCTGATGCCTTCTCCTCAGGCTCTCCGCATCGCCACGGTCGCGAGGCCGGCGCCGACGAGGATTCCGCCGCCGACCCGGTTCACGAGCTTCAGCACTGCCGGGCGAGCGATGGCGCGCCGGGCCCGTCCGGCGAGCCAGGCGTAGCCGGCGGCGTTGAGGGCCGCCATCGCGACGAAGCTCGCGCCGAGGATCACGAGCTGAGGCAGGACGGGGTGCCCCGACGCCACGAACTGCGGCAGGAAGGCGACGAAGAAGACGATGCTCTTCGGGTTGAGCGAGGTGACCGCCCAGGCGTGCACGAGCATCTTGCGCGGCGAGCGCCCTGCCGGACCCTCGACCGCTTCGGGCGTAGGCTCGGTACGCCAGAGCCGGATCCCGAGATAGACGAGATAGGCCGCACCCGCCCATTTCACCGCCGTGAAGAGGGTGGCCGAGGCGGCGAGGAGGGCGCCGAGGCCGGCGAGGGAGAGGGTCACCGCGGTGAGGTCGCCGAGCGCGACGCCCGCGACCGTCGCCCATGCCGCGCGCCGCCCTTCCGCGAGCGCGTATCCGACGACGAGCGTGATCGTCGGCCCGGGAATGACGAGCACCACCGCGGCCGCGGCCAGGTAGGCGAGATAAAGTTCGAGCGGCATCCTTGCTCCTTCAGTTGAGCCGCGCCTTGGGCGGTCGACGCTGCGCCGTCTCTTGGCGCATGAAGACGGGGCCGGCGTGATGATGCACGAGACGCCATGCGCCGTCTTCCTTCACGAAGAGGTTGCTCGCCGTCAGCCTGTTTCCGGGCAGCTCCTCGGCGCAGATCACCAACGCCACCTCGCCCCAGAGGAAAACCTCTTCCTCATGGCAGGCGGGCCGCGGGGAGTCGGGATTGGCGAGAATGGCGCGCCAGCTCTCCATGATGTCGTCGCGGTCGGTAAGAGGAGCCCAGCCCGGGTGGGTGCAGGCGACGGGCACGGTCTTCGCCCAGAGCTGCTCCATCGCGGCGAAATCGCGCTCGGCGAAGGCCCGATAGAACGCGAGGTTGGCCGCCAGCACGGCGTCGTTTTCGGTCATGCGCCATCCTACACCGGGCGCCCCGCCGGACGCTCGTCGGCCCCGCGCCGTGCGGCGGCTTCCCGGTAGACCGCCTCGACGGTGCGGCAGTACCCGGCCGCATCGCAGATCGGCGCCGCCCGCAGCCGGTCCCGCATCCCGGCGCGGAGCGCGGCGAGGCGGGAAGGGGTCTCCGGGTCGTTCGCCAGCGCGATCGCGCGCCCGAACGCTTCGATGGCGCGCCGGCTCTCGCGTGACGCGGCGAGCTCTTCGCCGCGGGCCAGCCAGGAACGCGCGTCGTCCCTCTGTCGAGTCATGCCAGCGCCGTCGTCCCTCGATATACCGGCTGACCGAAACGTGCCGTCCGAGGCATCTTGCATCGCGCGCAGGCGGCGGCCAAGGTAGCGGCACACCAAAAGGAGGCGCCATGCCGAGGCTTGCCGCCAATCTCAGCATGCTCTGGACCGAGCACGATTTCCTCGACCGCTTCGAGCCGGCCGCGCGCGCCGGATTCAAGGGCGTCGAGTTCCTCTTTCCCTATGCCTGGCACGCCGAGGAGATCGGCGAGCGGCTCGAGCGGAACGGCCTCGTCCAGGTCCTCTTCAACATGCCTCCGGGGAACTGGGACGCCGGCGAGCGCGGGCTCGCATGCCTGCCGGGGCGCGAGAGCGAGTTCCGGGACGGCGTCGGCAAGGCCATCGAGTACGCGAAGGCGCTCAAATGCCCGATCCTGCACGCGATGGCGGGGCTCGCCCCGGACGGCGCGGACCCCGAGAGGCTGCGCGCCACCTATATCGAGAACATCCGCTACGCCGCCGCCGAGACGAAGAAGGCGGGATTGCGCCTCGTCATAGAGCCGATCAACACGCGCGACATTCCCCGCTACTTCCTTTCGACGCCGCGCCAGGCCCTCGCGCTCATCGACGCGATCGGCGCCGACAATCTCTTCCTCCAGTACGACATCTATCACGCGCAGATCATGCAAGGGGACCTCGCGCCGACGATCGAGGCGAATCTCGCGCGCATCGGACACATGCAGGTCGCCGACACGCCGGGGCGCAACGAGCCCGGCACCGGCGAGATCAATTGGGACTTCCTCTTGCCCTTCATCGACCGCATCGGGTACGCGGGCTGGATCGGTTGCGAATACAAGCCCAGAGCCGGCACCGATGCCGGGCTCGGCTGGGCGAAGAACTATCTCGGGAGGTAAGCCAATGAAGGTCGGATTCGTCGGGCTCGGCATCATGGGGCGTCCGATGGCGCTTCACCTCGCGGATGCCGGCCACCAGCTCTTCGTCTACGGCAAGCGCACCGTGCCGGAGGACGTGAAGGCGAAGGGCGCCACCGTCTGCGGCACGCTGAAGGAGATCGCCGAGGCGGCGGAAGTCGTCATCCTCATCGTCCCCGACACGCCCGACGTCGAGGAGGTGCTGTTCTCGGCCGACGGGATCGCGAGCGGTCTGTCGCCCGGCAAGGTCGTCGTCGACATGAGCTCGATCTCGCCGATCGCGACCAAGGAGTTCGCCCGGCGCATCAACGAGAAGGGCTGCGACTATCTCGACGCGCCCGTGTCCGGCGGCGAGGTCGGCGCCAAGGCCGCTTCGCTCACGATCATGGTCGGAGGCCCCGAGAAGGCGTTCGAGCGCGTAAAGCCGCTCTTCGAGAAGATGGGCAAGAACATCACCCTCGTCGGCGGCAACGGCGACGGGCAGACGACCAAGGTCGCCAACCAGATCATCGTCGCGCTGACGATCCAGGCCGTGGCCGAGGCTATGCTCTTCGCGCGCCGCGCCGGCGCCGATCCTGCCAAGGTGCGCCAGGCGCTGATGGGAGGGTTCGCGTCCTCGCGCATCCTCGAGGTGCACGGCGAGCGCATGCTGAAGCGGAACTTCGACCCCGGCTTCCGCATCGAGCTGCACGAGAAGGACCTCTCGCTCGCGCTTTCCGGCGCCCGCTCGCTCGGGATCGCGCTTCCCAACACGGCGGCGACGCAGCAGCTCTTCCACGCCGCGAAGTCTTTGGGCGGCGCCAAATGGGACCATTCCGGCCTCCTGCGCGTCCTCGAAACGCTCGCCGGAGGCGAGAAGTGAGGCGACGCCGACAGGGCTAGCGCGTGGAGCCGCGCGCCCTCCTGCGTGCGATGTTCGACGCGGCGGTCGCGGCCGCGGCGCCGGCGACCGCGCTCCCGCCCTGCCTGCCGCGGCCGCCCAAGGGGCGCACCGTGGTGGTCGGGGCGGGGAAAGCCTCGGCGGCGATGGCGGCGGCGCTCGAGGCGCACTGGCCGGGCGAGCTTTCCGGCCTCGTCGTGACGCGCTACGGCCATGCCGTGCCGACGCGCCGGATCGAGGTCGTCGAGGCGGCCCATCCCGTGCCCGACGCCGCCGGAGAGAGGGCGGCGGCGCGCATCCTCGCGCTCGTCGAGGGGCTCGGCCCTGACGACCTCGTCCTCGCGCTCGTCTCGGGCGGCGCGTCGGCGCTCCTGGCGCTTCCGGCGCCGGGCATCACGCTCGCCGAGAAGCAGGCGGTGAACCGCGCGCTCCTCAAGAGCGGGGCGTCGATCGCCGAGATGAACTGCGTGCGCAAGCACCTGAGCCGGGTGAAGGGCGGCCGCCTCGCCGCGGCCGCGGCGCCCGCCCGCGTGGTGGCGCTCCTCATCTCCGACGTTCCGGGAGACGACCCGTCGGTGATCGGCTCCGGCCCCACCGTGCCCGATCCGACGACGGTCGAGGACGCGCGGGCGGTGCTGTCGAAATACGGCATCGCGGCGCCGGCCGCGCTCTCGGAAACGCCGAAGCGCCTCGCCAACAGCGAGGTCGTGATGGTCGCGACGCCGCAGAAATCGCTGCAGGCGGCGGCCGGCGTCGCGCGTGCGCACGGCTTCGCGCCGCTCCTTCTCGGCGACGCGCTCGAAGGGGAGGCGCGCGAGGCGGCGAAGGTCATGGCGGGAATCGCGCGATCCTGCGCCGTGCACGGCCATCCTGCGAGACCGCCTTGCGTCCTCCTTTCGGGCGGCGAGACGACCGTGACGGTGCGCGGCAAAGGGCGCGGCGGCCGGAACGCCGAGTTCCTGCTGGCGCTGGCGATCGCGCTCGACGGACATCCGAAAATTCATGCGCTCGCCGCCGATACGGACGGCATCGACGGCAGCGAGGACAATGCGGGCGCGCTCATCGGGCCCGACACGCTCGCTCGCGGCCCCGACGCCAAGGCGCGGCTCGCCGACAACGACGCCTACGGCTTCTTCTCCGCGCTCGGCGATCTCGTCGTGACCGGGCCCACGCTCACCAACGTCAACGACTTCCGCGCCATCCTGGTGACATGAGCCGGCAGACGAAGATCGTCGCGACAATCGGCCCCGCCTCGAGGGAGCCGGAGACGCTGGCGCGGCTTCTCGCTGCCGGGGTCGACGTCTTCCGCCTCAATCTCAGCCACGGGCGGCCGGAGGAGCATCGCGTCGTCCTCGACCATCTCCGCCGGCTCGAGGCCGAGGCGGGCCGCCCGATCGGCGTCATCGCCGACCTTCAGGGCCTGAAGCTCCGGATCGGCACTTTCCGCGGCGGCGCGATCGCTCTCTCGATCGGCCAGCGCCTCCGGTTCGACGCCGATCCCACGCCCGGCGACGGCAGCCGCGTACCGGTGCCGCATCCCGAGCTCTTCGCCGTGCTCGACCCCGGCGCGACGCTTCTTCTCGACGACGGCAAGGTGCGCCTCCGGGTGGTCGAGACGGCCGTCGATCACGTGACGGCCGAGGTCGTCGCCGGAATGCGGCTTTCCGACAACAAGGGGCTGCACGCGCCCGGCGTGCTCTTGCCGTATTCCGCGCTCACCGAGCGCGACCGCGAGCATTTGCGCTTCGCGCTCGACGCGGGATGCGACTGGGTCGCCCTGTCCTTCGTCCAGCGCCCCGAGGACGTGGTCGAGGCGCGCCGGATCGTGGGCGCGCGCGCCGGCATCATCGTCAAGATCGAGAACCCGCCGGCCGTCGCCGCGCTCGACCGGCTCATCGAGCTCGCCGACGCGGTGATGGTCGCGCGCGGCGATCTCGGGGTCGAGATCCCGTCCGAGCAGGTGCCGGGCCTGCAGAAGCGCATCGTCGCGGCGGCGCGCGCGGCCGGGAAGCCGGTCGGCATCTCGGGCCAGATGCTGGAATCGATGGTCGAGGACCCGGTGCCGACGCGCGCCGAGGCCTCGGACGTCGCGACCGCCGTGTTCGACGGCGCCGACGCCCTGATGCTCTCCGGCGAGACCGCATCGGGCCGCTTCCCCGTGGACGCGGTCGCGACGATGGATCGCATCATCCGCGCCATCGAGAGCGATCCTTCCTATCGCGAGATCCTGCCGGCGCCGCCGCCGCCGCGCGATCTCGCGCCCGACGCGGTGATCGCGGCCGCCCACCTCACCGCGCGCACGATCGGCGCGGCTTTCCTCGCCACGTTCTCGACGGCAGGAAAATCGGCGCTGCGCGCGGCGCGACAGCGCCCGGAGATGCCGGTGCTGGCGCTCTGCGCCAGCCTTTCCGCGGCGCGTCGGCTCGGACTCTCCTACGGCGTCCAGCCGGCGCATCTGCCGAATCTCGGCTCGGAAAAGGACATCATCCGCGCCGCCAGCCGGCTCGCGGTGGCGCGCGGCTTTGCGCGGAACGGCGATGCCTGCGTCCTCACCGCCGGCCTCCCCCTCGGGGCGGCGGGCACGACCAACATGATGCGGGTCGCCTGGGTGGACGACGGGGAACCCTGACTTCCCGGGGCCGTTGTCCGGGCGATGGAACGGCAAGAGATCGAGCGCATCTACCCGCGCGACGCCTTTGCCGAGGACTGCGACCGGAACGCCCGCAGCGATCAGGACGCTCAGCACGGTCTTCTCGTCTCGGCCGAGGGGGTGCGACGCCACGCGCGGCGGGCCGGCGCTGCCGAGTCGCCCGACACCTCCTTCATCGCGCCGGTCGCGGACGAATCCTACGACGACTTCGTCGATCGGGTGACGGTGCTCGCCGAGGCCCTCGAGATCGGTTGACGGGGATCGCGGGCCGAGCGTATCCGGGGCGGGATGCGCGAGTACAGGATCGCGGCCATTCCGGGCGACGGAATCGGCCAGGAGGTCGTCCCGGCCGGGCTCGAGGTGCTGCGCGCGCTCGAAGCGCGCGACGCCGGCTTCCGCTTTCACGTCGAGACGCTTCCGTGGGGATCGGACCACTACCGGCGGCACGGGCGCTTCATGCCGGCGGACGGGCTCGACGTGCTGCGCCGTTTCGACGCGATCTATTTCGGCGCGGTCGGTGATTCCGAGATCCCCGACCACGTGACGCTGTGGGGCTTGCGCCTGCCGATCTGCCAAGGCCTCGATCAGTACGCGAATTTGCGCCCTGCCCGGCTCCTCCCCGGGATCAGGAGCCCGCTCGCCGGGCGCGGGCCGGAGGACATCGATTGGGTGATCGTGCGGGAGAACAGCGAGGGCGAGTACGCCGGCAGCGGCGGGCGCGTCCATCGCGGCCTGCCGCTCGAGGTCGCGACCGAGGTCGCGGTCTTCACCCGGGCCGGCGTCGAGCGCATCCTGCGCTTCGCCTTCGAGCTCGCCCGCGGGCGCAGACGCCGGAAGCTCACGGTCGTGACCAAGTCGAACGCGCAGCGCCACGGCATGGTGCTCTGGGACGAGATCGCGGCCGAGGTTGCGCGCGACTTCCCCGACGTCTCCTGGGACAAGGAGCTCGTCGACGCCATGACGACGCGCATGGTCCTGAAGCCGCAGACGATCGACGTGGTGGTCGCGACCAATCTGCATGCCGACATCCTTTCCGATCTCGCCGCCGCCCTCGCCGGCAGCCTCGGGATCGCGCCCACCGCCAATCTCGATCCCGCGCGGCGCTCTCCTTCGATGTTCGAGCCGATCCATGGCTCCGCGCTTGACATCGCGGGGAAGGGCATCGCCAATCCGATCGCGAGCTTCTGGACCGCCGCGATGATGCTCGAGCATCTGGGCGAGAAGGACGCGGCGGCGCGCCTCATGGCGGCGATCGAGCGCGTCACCGCCGACCCCGCCAACCACACGCCCGATCTCGGCGGCAGCGCGACGACGCGGCAGGTGACGGAGGCGGTCTGCGACGCGCTCCGCGGCGCCAATCTCTGAGCCGGCGTGACCGACCGCTATCCGCAGCGCATCGTCTGCCTCAGCGCCGAGACCGTCGACGTCCTCTATCGTCTCGGTGAGGAGCGGCGGATCGCCGGAATCTCGGGCTACACGGTGACGCCACCGCGGGCGCGGCGCGAGAAGCCGAAAGTCTCGGCATTCGCCACCGCCGACATCCCGAAGATCCTCGCGCTCGAGCCCGATCTCGTCCTCGCCTTCTCGGACCTCCAGGCCGAGATCGCGCGCGACCTCGCGAAGGCGGGCGTCGAGGTGCATCTCTTCAACCAGCGCGACGTCGCCGGCATCCTGCGCATGATCGTGACGCTTGGCGCGCTCGTCGGCGCCTCCGCGCGCGCCGAGGCGCTCGCCGGCGAGCTCGCCGAGGGGCTCGACCGCGCCCGCGCCGCGGCGGAACGCTTCCCGCGCCGGCCCCGCGTCTATTTCGAGGAATGGGACGCGCCGATGATCGCGGGAATAGGCTGGGTCTCGGAGCTCGTCGAGATCGCCGGCGGCATCGACTGCTTCGCGGACCTCGCCCGGCGCCCGCTCGCGAGCGAGCGCGTCATCGCCGATCCGGCCGAAGTTCTCCGGCGCGCGCCCGACATCGTCGTCGGCTCTTGGTGCGGAAAGCGATTCCGTGCCGAGCAGGTCGCCCGGCGCCCGGGCTGGTCGGCGATGCCGGCGGTCGTGCAAGGCCGGCTTCACGAGATCAAGTCGGCCCTCATCCTGCAGCCGGGTCCGACAGCGCTCACGGAGGGTCTCGCGCGGCTGCGCGATATCATCGCGGCCTGGGCATTGCCGGAATCGACCACTGGTTGCGGCCGAACGCGGCCGGCGGGCTAGTCTTTCTGCAATGCGTGAGCGCCGGACCCGGCTCGGGAAGCGGGCGGGACGGCGAAACATGGTCGATGAGGAGAGCTTGATGGCCTATCAGCACGACATACGCGGCGCGATCGGCACGCATTCGATCGACGAGGAGCAGCTCGGCAACGTGCTCGCCGAAGCGGCGCCCGCGCTCGACAAGCTGCGGCAGTGGCATCAGGACGGGACGTTGCCGCTCCTGCGGCTGCCGGCGAAGCGCGACGATCTGCCGATGCTGGAGGCGCTCGCCGACGAGTTTCGGCGGCGCTTCGACCATGTCGTGCTGCTCGGGACCGGCGGGTCGAGCCTCGGCGGGCAGACGCTCGCCTCGCTCGCCGATCTCGGCTTCGGGCCGCGCGAGGGCTGCCCGCGCCTCTGGTTCATGGACAATATCGACCCGGCGACCTTCGCCGCGCTCTTCGCCGGCCTCGACCTCACCCGCACCGGCTTTCTCGTGGTGTCGAAATCGGGCGGCACGGCAGAAACGCTGACGCAGTTCGCGATCTGCCTCGACGCGGTCCGCAAGACGCTCGGCACGAGCGATGTCGGCGACCGGTTCCTCCTCGTCACCGTGCCCAAGGACAATCCGCTCCGCACGCTCGGCAAGCGCTACGGAATGCGCATCCTCGATCACGATCCGGGCATCGGCGGCCGGTTCTCGGTTCTCTCGAACGTCGGCATCCTTCCGGCGCTCATCGCCGGGCTCGACGGCGCGCGCATCCGCGAGGGCGCCGCCTCGGTCCTCGATCCGACCCTCGCCGCGACGGAAGCGAAGGATTCCCCTCCGGCGCTCGGCGCCGCGCTCACCATCGCGCTCGGCCGCCATCGCGGCGTCACGCAGACCGTGCTCCTGCCCTACGTCGACCGGCTCGCCCATTTCGGCCTTTGGTTCCGCCAGCTCTGGGCCGAGAGCCTCGGCAAGGACGGCAAGGGCATGACGCCGATTCGGGCGATGGGCACCGTCGATCAGCACTCGCAGCTCCAGCTCTACCTCGCGGGGCCGCCCGACAAGATGTTCAGTGTCGTCATGCTGGACGTCGCCGGCACCGGGGAGGCAGTCTCGCCGGAGTTCGCCGACCAGCCCGCGCTCGCCTATCTCGCGGGGCGGCGCATGGGCGATCTCCTCGACGCCGAGCAGCGCGCCACCGCCGAGACGCTGGTGCGGAACGGCCGCCCGACGCGGATCTTCCGGCTGGCGAGGCTCGACGAGACCGTCATGGGCGCGCTCCTCATGCATTTCATGCTGGAGACGATCGTCGCCGCGCATCTTCTCGGCGTCGACGCCTTCGATCAGCCTGCGGTCGAGGAAGGGAAGATCCTCGCTCGCCGCTATCTCGGCGACATGAAGCGCTGAGGGCGCGCGCGCCCCGAGTCGCGTCGGGGCGGCTCCGCCGGGCGCTGCCCCCGAGCCGCGGAAATCCACGCTCGGGCCGCCCCGCTTTGCCGGGGCGACCCTCTCGGCGACAATGGCGCCCCGATGTCGATCCGTCTCCTGCCGCCGACCCTCGTCAACCGAATCGCCGCCGGCGAAGTCGTCGAGCGCCCGGCCGCGGCGGTGAAGGAGCTCGTCGAGAACGCGCTCGACGCGGGCGCCTCGCGCGTCGAGGTCGTGCTGGAGAACGGCGGTCAGACGCGGATCGCGGTGGTCGACGACGGGTGCGGGATGTCGAGCGAGGAGCTTCTTCTCGCGGTCGAGCGGCACTGCACCTCGAAGCTCCCCGACGACGATCTTCTCCGCATACGCCATCTCGGCTTCCGCGGCGAGGCGCTGCCGTCGATCGGCGCGGTGAGCCGGCTCGAGATCACGTCGCGGCCGCGCGGCAGCGAGGCCGCATGGCGCCTGCGGGTCGAGGGCGGCGAGAAGGGCGCGCTCGCGCCTGCGGCGCACCCGCCGGGAACGCGCGTCGAGGTGCGGGACCTCTTCTATGCGACGCCGGCCCGGCTCAAATTCCTGAAGACCCCGCGTACCGAGCGCGACGCCGCCGTCGACGCCGTGCAGCGCCTCGCGATGGCCTGGCCGCAGATCGCCTTCTCGGTGACCGCGGACGAAGGGCGCGCGCTCCTGAAGCTCGCCCCGGCAAACGACCGGCGCACGCGGCTCGCCGCGATCGTCGGCCGCGATTTCGCCGACAACGCGGTCGAGATCGCGGCGGAGCGGGAGGGGGCGCGGCTTTCCGGCCTCGCCGGGCTGCCGACGCTCGCCCGCGCGACGGCGAAGGACCAGTACCTCTTCGTCAACGGGCGCCCGGTACGGGACAAGCTGCTTTTGGGCGCCGTGCGCGGCGCCTATCAGGATCTCCTCGCCGGCGATCGCCACGCAATGGTGGCGCTTTTCCTCGAGCTTCCCGCCGAGGAGGTCGACGTCAACGTGCATCCGGCCAAGGCCGAGGTACGGTTCCGGGACAGCCAGATGGTGCGCGGCCTCATTGTCGGCGCGCTCCGGCACGCGCTCGCGGCCGCCGGGCACCGCGCCTCGACGACGGTCGCGGCGACGGCGCTTCAGGCCTTTCGCGCCCCGCCGAGCATGGGGATGCTCGCGCTGCAGCCGCGCCCCTCCGCGCGGGAGCTCGCCGAGGCGCAGGCGCTCTACGCGCCGCCGCCGGCCGCGGCCGAGCCGGCGGACGGCGCCGAGGAGCCGGAGCCTGCCGAGCTCTATCCGCTGGGGCTCGCACGCGCCCAGCTCCACGACACCTACATCCTCGCGGAGACGCGGAACGGCTTCGTGCTCGTCGATCAGCACGCCGCGCACGAGCGCCTCGTCTACGAGCGGATGAAGGCGGCGCTCGCGGCGAACGGCGTCCCGCGCCAGGCGCTGCTCCTTCCCGAGGTGGTCGAGATGGACGAGAAGGCGGCGGCGCTCGTCGCCGGCCGCGCCGAGGAGCTGGCGCAGCTCGGCCTCGTCCTGGAGCCTTTCGGGCCGGGCGCCGTCGTCGTGCGCGAGGTCCCGGCGCTGCTCGGGGAGAAAGTGGAGGTCGCCGCCCTGGTGCGCGACCTCGCCGACGAGCTCGCCGAGCTCGGCGAGGCTTTCGCGTTGAGGGAACGGCTCGAGGAAGTCTGCGGCACGCTCGCCTGCCACGGCTCGGTGCGGGCCGGGCGCAAGCTCTCGGTGCCGGAGATGAACGCGCTCCTGCGCCAGATGGAGGCGACGCCCCATTCCGGACAGTGCAACCACGGCCGCCCGACCTATGTCGAACTGCGCCGGGAGGACATCGAGCGCCTGTTCGGGCGGCGATGAAGCGCGCATGGCCGGGGTCGCCCCGGCCATGCGTGTCGTTTCTTCGATGAAGGCGGAGGGCCCCGGCCCGCGGCCGGGGCCCGCGCGCCTCAGGCGGCGGTGCTGAGGTTTTCGCGGCTGGCGGTCGCGATCTCGCGCACGCCGTAGGGGTACTGCTCGAGGAATTCGCGCCAGGTGATCTGGCTCTCGGGCGTCCACCCGAGTCGGCGGGCGGCGACCTCGTTCCTGAGCGAAAGGATCTGCGGCTTCTTGGTCATTGTTGCGGCTCCGGTGCAGGCATTTGGCGTTGTTTTGTGCAGTGCACCATGAACGGCGGCCGCCGTCATCTGCCAAAATGTCGCGGCACCTCGCTATGCGTTCTTGCGGCGCAGCACGCGTCCCGGCCGGGACCCGGTCGGCCGGCCGTCGCGCCAGACCGGGGTGCCGGCGACGAGCACCAGCTCGATCCCGGCGGCGGGCGTCGCGGGCGCCTCGAAGGTCGCGCGGTCGATCACCGTCGAGGGGTCGAAGACGACGAGATCGGCGGCGAATCCGGGCGCGAGCCGGCCGCGATCCCGGAGGCCGAACTCGGCGGCCGGAAGGCTCGTCATCTTCCGCACCGCTTCCTCGAGCGGGAAGAGGCCCACCTCGCGCGAATAATGGCCGAGGACGCGCGGGAAGGTGCCCCAGAGCCGCGGGTGCGGGTGCGCGTCGTGCGGCAGCCCGTCCGAGCCGATCATCGTCGAGGGAAAGGCGAGGACGCGGCGAACGTCTGCCTCGTCCATCATGAAGTAGATGGCGCCTGCGGGCTGCAGCCTCTCGATCGCCGCCTCGATCGTGAGGCCCCACTCGCGGGCGAGCTCGGCGAGGTCGCGCCCCGTGGCCTCGGGGTGCGGCACCGACCAGGTCACGAGAGTCTTCTCGGCCCGCTCGACCATGACGGGTCGCAGCACGGTCGAGCTGGCGGGGTAAGGATAGGCGTCGAGCCCGACATGCTGGCGGGACTGCGCCGCGGCGATTTTCGGCAGGGTCTCCGCCGTGCGCCCGAAATTGGCGCGTCCCGTCACTTTGTGATGCGACACGATGACCGGGACGCCCGCCTTCGCGCCGAGCGCGAAGGTCTCGTCGAGGCTGTCGAGCACGTCGTCGCCTTCGTCGCGCATATGCGTCGTGTAGAGCGCCCCCGCCGGCCGCAGGAGCGCGGCGAGGCTCTCGAGCTCCGCGGGCGGGGCGGCGTTCGCCGGCGCGTAGAAGAGCCCGCTCGACATGCCGACGGCGCCGGCGTCGAGCGCCTCGCCCAGCTTCACCTTCATCGCCTCGATCTCGTCGGCGCTGGCCGGCCGGTCGAGCCGGTCCATCGTGCCGACGCGCAAGGTCGAGTGGCCGACGAGGCAGGCGGCGTTGACGGCGGCGGGCGCCGCATCGAGGGCGGCGAGGTACTCGGCGAAGCTCCGGTAGCGGAAATCGCCCGCGCTGCCGAGAAGGTCGAGCGGCGGCGGTGGGGCGCGCCCGTCGAGGAGGAGAGGCGCGAGGCTGACGCCGCAATTGCCGACCACGACCGTCGTCACGCCCTGGCTCGCCTTCATCGCCATCGACGGCTCGGCGAGGAGCGCGCGGTCGTCATGCGTATGGACGTCGATGAAGCCGGGCGCCAAGGCCTTTCCGCCGAGGTCGATCTCCTCTCGCCCGGCGCCTTCGGGGACGTCCCCGACGAGGGCGATGCGTCCCGCCTCGACGGCAAGGGAGCCGGCGCGGCCGGGGGCGCCGGTGCCGTCGACGAGCGTTGCGTTGCGGAAGACGAGGTCGAAGTCGGGCATCCGGCGATCCTAGCGGCCGCGCGCCCCGGCGTCATCGTGCTCGGCCGTTGCAGCGCCGCGAGCCGCCCGCTGGACGGCCTCGGCTCGCCACCATTTCGCCGAGATCGGGCTTAGGATGGTCGCGCGATGTCCTTTCGGAGCCCCTCGATGCGCCTTGCCGCGATTCTGCTTCTCGCCTCGCTCGCCTTTTCTCCGGCCGCCGGGGCGGCCGAGTCCGAGCCCGAGCCCGATCCGCCGGAGACGGTGCTGCGCCTGTCGGAGACGGTCGAGAAGCGGGTGCGGCGCGACCGGCTTCGCGCCGAGCTTCGGGTGGAGGCGACGGGCGCCAATGCGCGTGCCGTCCAGGACGAGGTCAATCGACGCATGGCGGCGGCGCTCGAGCGCGTCCGCGCGCTCCCCGCGGTGAAGGGCGAGACCGGCTCGCACAACGTCTGGGAAGAGAGGCCGGACAAGGCGCCGCCGCGCTGGCGTGCGATGCAGACGCTCATCCTCACCGGCCGCGAGACCGTCGAGTATCTGCAGCTCGTCGGGCATCTGCAGAACGACGGGCTCCTGCTCGGCCATCTTCAGCACGAGCTGAGCCCCGAAGCGGCCCGTGCGGTCGAAGACGAGCTCACCCGGACGGCGCTCGAGCGGCTCTTCGAGCGCGCCGAGAAGGTGGCGCAGACGATGGGCCTCGCTGTCGGGCACTGGAAGGAGCTTCGGGTCGGCAGCGCGGGCGGCGGCCAGACGCCCCGCCCGCCGGTGCCGCTGCAGGCGATGCGCGCCGAGGCCGCCTCGTTCGCGGCCCCGGTCGTCGAGGCGGGGGATGCGCCGGTGCGTCTCGCCGTCGAGGGCGCGGTCGTGCTCGTGCCCGACCCTAGAGGCCCCTGAGCGCCGCGACCCGGGAGAGCGGCGCTATTCGAGCCGCTTGCCGAGCCTTCCGGCGAGGTCCTGGATGAACTGCCACGCCACGCGGCCCGAGCGCGAACCGCGCGTGATCGACCACTCGTTCGCCTCGCGCTTCAGCTGCTCCTCCGGAATGTCGAGGCCGTAGCGCTTCGCGTATCCGCGCACGATCTCGTGGAAGGTCTCCTGGTCGACGTTGTGGAAGCCGAGCCAGAGGCCGAAGCGATCGGAGAGCGACACCTTCTCCTCGACCGCTTCGCTCGCATGGATCGCCGTCGAGCGCTCGTTCTCGATCATCTCGCGGGAGAGGAGATGGCGCCGGTTCGAGGTCGCGTAGAGGATGACGTTCTCCGGCCTTCCCTCGATTCCCCCCTCGAGCACCGCCTTCAGGGACTTGTAGCTCGTGTCCTCGGCGTCGAAGGAGAGGTCGTCGCAGAAGAGGATGCAGCGCCGCTTCGTGCCGCGGAGGATCGAGAGGAGCCGCGGCAGGCTCGGGATGTCCTCCCGGTGGATCTCGACCAGCACCAGGCGGCGCGGCATCTTGGCGTTGATCGCGGCATGCACCGCCTTCACGAGCGAGCTCTTGCCGGTGCCGCGCGCGCCCCAGAGAAGGACGTTGTTGGCAGGAAGCGCGTTGGCGAATCGCTCGGTGTTCTCGTAGAGTATGTCGCGGACGCGCTCGACGCCCTTGAGGAGCTCGAGCTCGACCCGGTTCACGGACGGCACCGGCTCCAGCCACTCGCGGTCGGCGTGCCAGACGAAAGCGTCCGCGGCGTCGAAGTCGTTCTCGGGGGTCGGGGGCGGCGCGAGGCGCTCGAGCGCGTCGGCGATGCGGGCGAGGAGGGACTGAAGGCTCGGCTCGTTCATGGCGGCGGAACCTAGGTCCCGCACGGCTTTGCCGTCAATTGCTCGGGTTGCTCTTTGGGGCCGTGTCCGTTACCTATGCCGGCGCTTACAAGGAGACCCGGATGTTCAGTTCCCCGGCCTGGGCGCAGACGGCCACCGGCGGCGGCGGCGATGCCCTCATCCAGATTCTGCCGCTGGTGCTCATCTTCGTCGTCTTCTACTTTCTTCTCATCCGGCCGCAGCAGAAGAAGGCGAAGGAGCACAAGGAGATGCTTTCCAAGCTGCGGCGCGGCGACCGGGTCGTCACCGGCGGCGGCATCATCGGGACGATCGCGAAGGTGCCCGATACGGGAGACGAGATCAGCGTCGACATCGCCGAGAACGTGCGAATCAAGGTCGTCCGCAGCACGATCTCTGCCCTGATCTCCCGCGGTGAGCCGGTGAAGGACGAGGCTGCCGGCGAAAAGCCGAAGGCGCGCGCCGCCGGAGGCAAGTAGGGCCGATGCTCCAGTTCCAGCCCTGGAAGGTCGCGGCGATCGTCGCCGTCTGCCTTCTGGGGGTGCTCCTTGCGATCCCGAACCTTTTCGCGCCGGCAACGCTTGAAAAGCTGCCGTCCTGGCTGCCGAAGAAGCAGGTCAGCCTCGGCCTAGACCTGCAGGGCGGCTCGCATCTCCTCCTCGAGGTCGACGTCCGTGCGGCTCTCGTCGAGCGCCTGAACGGCGTCGTCGACGCGGTTCGTAACAAGATGCGCGAGGCGCGGCTCGGCTACACCAATCTCGGCATCCAGGGCGATGCGGTCGTCTTCAACCTGCGCGAGCGCGACCGCGCCGACGACGTGCGGCGGATGGTCAAGGAGATCGACGGCGACCTTGTCGCCGACATTGCCGCGGATGGCGCGGTGCAGCTCCGCTACTCCGATCAGGCCTTCATCGCCGCGCGCAGGGCGATGGTCGACCAGTCGATCGAGATCGTGCGCCGTCGCGTCGACGAGACCGGCACCAAGGAACCGACTATCCAGCGCCAGGGCGAGGACCGCATTATCGTCCAGCTCCCCGGCGTCGACGATCCCGAGCGCGTCAAGGAGCTCATCGGACGCACCGCGAAGCTGACCTTCCGCCTCGTAGACCTGACTGTCAGCCTGCAGGACGCCCGCAGCGGCCGGCTGCCCCCCGGCTCCGAGATCGTCCCGTCGATGGAGGGCCGTGCCGGGCAGGGCGGGCCGGACGCCTATGTGCTGCGCAAGCGCGTCATTCTCGGCGGCGAGCAGCTCGTGGACGCGCAAGCGACGTTCCAGAACAACGAGCCCGTCGTCAGCTTCAAGTTCGATTCCGCCGGCGCCCGCCGCTTCGCCGAGGTCACGCGCGAGAACGTCGGAAAGCCGTTCGCGATCGTCCTCGACAACAAGGTGATCAGCGCGCCGGTCATCCGCGAGCCGATCCTGGGCGGCAGCGGCGTCATCTCCGGCGGATTCACGGTTCAGACCGCTTCGGACCTCGCGCTCCTCCTGCGCGCCGGGGCGCTGCCGGCGCCGCTCAATATCCTCGAGGAACGCACCGTCGGGCCGGATCTCGGCGCCGACTCGATCCGGGCCGGGACGATCGCCTGCCTCATCGGAGTCGTCCTCGTCGTCGTCTTCATGGTGCTGTTCTACGGGCTCTTTGGAATCTTCGCGGACATCGCGCTCTTCTTCAATCTCTGCCTCATGCTCGCGAGCCTCTCGCTCCTCGGCGCGACCCTGACGCTGCCCGGCATCGCCGGCATTGCGCTGACGATGGGTATGGCGGTCGACGCGAACGTCCTCATCTACGAGCGCGTGCGCGAGGAGCTGCGCGCGGGACGCTCCAACGTCGCGGCGCTCGAGGCCGGCTTCAAGCGCGCCTTCGGCACGATCCTCGACGGCCATCTCACGACGCTGGTCGCCGGTGCGCTTCTCTACTGGTTCGGCTCCGGCCCGGTCAAAGGCTTCGCCGTGACGTTGTCGATCGGCGTCCTCACATCGCTCTGGTCGGCGATCCTGGTCACGCGGCTGCAGGTCGTGCTGTGGCTGCGTCGCACCCGTCCGAAGACGATCCCGATCTAGGAAGCTCGATGCGTCCCCTGATCAAGATCCAGAACATCCCGAACATCGGTTTCATGCGGTGGCACAAGCTGGCCATCGCGCTGAGCATCGTGCTGACGCTCGCTTCGGTCGGTCTTCTCTTCGCCCACGGGCTCAACTTCGGCATCGACTTCTCGGGCGGCGTCCTCATCGAGGCGCGCTCCACCACGGGACCGGCGAAGCTCGCCGACCTGCGCTCGAAGCTCAACTCTCTCGGCGTCGGCGAGACCTCCCTACAGGGGTTCGGCACGCCGACCGACGTCCTCATCCGCCTGCCGCGCCAGCCCGGCGACGACCAGGCGCAGATGGCAGCGGTGCAGAAGGTGCGTGCCGCCTTCGGCGACGAGCTCGATTTCCGCCGCGTCGAGGTGGTGGGGCCGAAGGTCGGCGACGAACTGATCATGGCGGGCATTTGGGCGACCGTCCTCGCGATGCTCGCGATTGCCGCCTATATCTGGTTCCGCTTCGAATGGCAGTTCGGCGTCGGCGCGATGATCTCGACGGTGCACGACGTCATAACCACGGTCGGTCTCTTCGCGCTTCTGCAGCTCGAGTTCAATCTCACCAGCCTCGCGGCGGTGTTGACCATCGCCGGCTACTCGATCAACGACACCGTGGTGATCTACGACCGCATGCGGGAGAACATGCGCAAGTACAAGTCGATGGACTTCCGCAAGCTGATCGACATGGCGCTCAACCAGACGCTCTCGCGGACCATCCTCACCGTCGCCACGACGATGCTCGCGACGCTCGCGCTGGTCATCTGGGGCGGCGAGGTGCTGCGCGGCTTCTCGATCGCGATGCTGTGGGGCCTCATAATCGGCACGTATTCCTCGCTCTTCATCGCAGCGCCGATCGTCTACTACATCCAGCCGCGTCGCGCCGCGGGCAAGGCGCGCAGCGCCGACGAGGCGCCCGCCGCCGCGCAAGGAGGCGCGCCCTGACGATAGAGCTGCGCCAGGTCCACGCCGAGCCCGGGCGGCAGGTCGTCCAGAGCTACGGCGCCGGCGGCTTCCGCATCAGCGGCGCCGTGTACGCGGGATCGGTGCTGGTCATGCCCGACCGCACGATCGACTGGCCGGTCGCGAGCATGGCCGAGCTCGGCACCGCCTCGTTCGCGGCGATCATCGAGCGCGGCGACATCGAAATTCTGCTCCTCGGCACCGGCGCGCGCATGGCGCCGGTTCCGGCCGAGATCCGGCTTGCCTTGAGGCACGCCGGAATCGTCGTCGAGCCGATGGACACGGGCGCCGCCTGCCGCACCTACAACGTCCTCATCGCCGAGGATCGCCGGGCCGCGGCGGCGCTCCTCAAGCCGTGATCGTCGAGCGCCTGCCGAAGGCGGAGCTACACCTTCATCTCGAGGGCACGCTCGAACCCGAGATGTTGCTGGCGCTGGCGCAGCGGAACGGCGTTCCCATCCGCTTTCGAAGCGTCGAGGAGGCGCGCTCCGCGTACAAGTTCGGGAGCCTCCAGGACTTCCTCGATCTCTACTACGAGGGAATGTCGGTGCTCCGGACGGAGCAGGACTTCTACGACCTCGCCTGGGCGTACTTCGAGCGCGCCAGGGAGGACAACGTCGTCCACGCCGAGGTCTTCTTCGATCCCCAGGGCCACACCGCCCGCGGCGTGCCGTTCGCGACCGTCCTCGGCGGCATCCGCCGCGCGCTCGACGACGCGGAAACCCGGCTCGGCATCTCCTCGCGCCTCGTTCTCTGCTTCCTTCGCCATCTCGACGAGGACGACGCCCAGCGCACGCTCGATGCCGCGCTGCCTCACCTCGAAGGAATCGCGGGCGTCGGGCTCGACTCCTCCGAGCGCGGCCATCCGCCGTCGAAATTCGCGCGCGTCTTCGCGCGGGCGCGGAGCCTCGGCCTCAAGCTCGTCGCCCATGCCGGCGAGGAGGGGCCGGCCGAGTACGTGCGCGAGGCGCTCGACGAGCTCGGCGTCGACCGCATCGACCACGGCAATCGCGCCGTCGAGGACCCGGCGCTCGTCGCGCGGCTCCGGGAGCGCCAGATCGGGCTCACGATGTGTCCCTTGTCGAATCTCCGTCTCGGCGTCGTGCCGAGCCTTGCGGCGCATCCGCTGCCGCGGCTCCTCGAGGCGGGGCTCCTCGTCACGGTGAACTCGGACGATCCCGCCTATTTCGGCGGCTATGTCGGCGACAACTACCGGGCGCTCGGACTCGGCGAGGCCGAGCAGCGGCAGCTCGCCGCCAATTCCTTCCGCGCCTCCTTCCTCCCCGAGGAGGTCAAGAGGCATTGGATCGGCGTGGTAAACGCTTTCTGATGCGCCGGGGCGCGGAGGCCGGCCGCTTCGCCGTGCCTCCGCGCCTCGGGCTTGAACGTTACTTCGCTTCGGCGAGGTTCTTCGCCACGAAGTCCCAGTTGACGAGATTGTCGAGGAACGCCTGCACGAAGTCGGGGCGCCGGTTCTGGTAGTCGAGATAGTACGCGTGCTCCCAGACGTCGCAGGTGAGAAGCGCGGTCTGGCCCTGGCTCATCGGATTGACCGCGTTCGGCGTCTTCGTGATCTTGAGCTGGCCGCCGTCGGCGACGAGCCAAGCCCAGCCGGAGCCGAACTGGCTGACCGCGGCGGCCTTGAACTCCTCCTTGAACTTGTCGAATCCGCCGAACGCCTGGTCGATCTTGGCGGCGAGGTCGCCCGACGGCTTGCCGCCGCCTTGCGGCTTCATGCAGTGCCAGAAGAAGGTGTGGTTCCAGACCTGAGCGGCGTTATTGAAGATGCCGGCCTTGCTCTCGTCCTTGGCGGTGGCCTTGATGATTTCCTCCAAGGACTGGCTCGCCATCGGCGTGTCCTTGACGAGGTTGTTGAGGTTGGTGACGTAAGCCTGATGGTGCTTGCCGTGGTGGAATTCGAGCGTCTTCGCCGAGATGTGCGGCTCGAGCGCGCTCTTGTCGTAGGGCAGCGGCGGCAGTTCGAACGCCATGGCGGGCTACTCCCGATTGTGGATTGTCTTGCTATGTCAGATGTAGGCCGCCTGGGCGGGACTGTCGAGACGTGACGCTCTCGCGCATGGGCGAGATCGTGCACCGACATGACCGGCCGCGCTTCTTGTCCGCCCTGTTCGCGCCGGCGGAAAGGCGCGAGGCGCTGTTCGCGCTCTACGCCTTCAACTACGAGGTGGCGAAGACGCGCGAGGTCGTGACCGAGCCCGTGCTCGGCCAGATTCGCCTGCAATGGTGGCGCGAGACGATCGCGGGCATCTATGCCGGCCGGCCGGCCCGCCACGAGATCGTCGAGGCATTGGCCGAAGCCGTCGCGCGCTGCCGCCTCAGCGCCGTCCATTTCGAGACGCTCCTCCAAGCGCGCGAAGAGGACCTTGCCGCCGAGCCGCCGCCGACCCTCGCTGCGCTCGAGCGATACGCGGAAGGGACGGGCGGCGCGCTGACGCTGCTCGCGCTCGAGGCGCTCGACGCGGCGGAAGCGGCCGAGGCGGGGCGGCATGTCGGGATCGGCTACGCCCTCGCCGGGCTCTTGCGCGCCGCGCCGCTGCACGCGCGCATCGGCCGCTCCGTGCTTCCCGCCGAGTTCGGCGACGACAGGCGGGCGGTCGAGGCGATCGTCGCCGCGGCCAGGCGGCATTTCGCGGCAGGGCGCGCGGCGGGTGCCCCCCGCCGCGCGCTGCCGGCGCTGCTTCCGGCGCGCATTGCCGAGTCCTGGCTCGACCGGATCGTCGCCGCCGGCGGCAACCCGCTCGCGCCGTCGGTCGCGCGGCACGATGCGCTCGCGGCCGCGCGGCTCGCGCTATCGGCCTGGCGCGGCCGCTGGTGAGAGCGCCGGCTCCTCGCCCTTCTCGACCGGATAGCCCGCCTTGATCCAATCGGCCTTGCCCTCGTGATAGTCGTGCACGTTGGCGTAGCCGAGCTCGGCGAGGCGCGCTGCCGCGATCTCCGAGTTCCGGCACGGGCCGTCGGCGCAGTAGACGACGATCTCCGCCTCCTTGTCGGGCAGGAGGCGCGGCGCGAGCGCGTCGATCTCGTCGGGCGGGATGTTGACCGCGCCGGGGAGATGGGCGTGGCGGAAGTACTTCGCCGGCAGCGCCTCGACCAGCACGAGCTTTTCGCCCCGATCCAGCTTCGCCTTCAGCGCCTCGCGGCCGATCCTTGCGATCATGAGAACCTCCATTCGCGTTGACCTGACGCGGAGGAGGATGGATTGTGCATCAGTGCAATTCCATGAGGGTTTCGGCACGTGTCTGTTGCACGAATGCAATGGGACGATCTGCGCGTCGTGCTGGCGCTCGGCCGCGCCGGCACGCTCGCGGGTGCGGCGCAGGCGCTGGGCCTCGACCGTTCGACCGTGTTCCGTCGCGTCGGCGCGCTCGAGGCCGCGCTCGGCGTGCGGCTCTTCGAGCGGCTCGGCGGCGCATGGCGTCCGACCGCGGCGGGCGAGGCGGCGACGCGCGCGGCCGAGCGCATCGAGGAGGAAGCGCTCGCGCTCGGGCGCGACCTTGCCGGACGCGACACGCGCCTCGTCGGCCGGTTGCGCGTCACCGCCTCGGAGACGCTCGCCTTCCGCCTCCTCATGCGCTGCATCGCGGCGTTCCGCCGCGCGCATCCCGGCATCACTGTCGAGCTCACGATCGAGAACCGGCTTCTGTCCCTCAGCAAGCGGGAGGCCGACATCGCGCTGCGCGCGACGCGCCCGACCCAGGGCGATCTCTTCGGGCGCAGGATCGGAACGATCGCCTGGACGGCGTACGCCGCGCGGAGCTACGCGCAGGCGCACGGGCTGCCGCGCGCGCCGGACGAGCTCGGCCTTCATGCGCTGATCGGCTGGGACGATCCGAGCGTGCAGGTACGCGCCGCCGAGTGGCTCGCCGCCAACGCGCCGGAAAGCGCAGTGGTCTACCGCACCAACAGCCTCGTCAACCAGCTGATGGCCGTGCGCGAAGGCATCGGCATCGCCATCCTGCCCTGCTACCTGGGCGATCCGGAGCCGGATCTGGTGCGCGCCTTCGCCCCGCTCGAGGAGCTGACGCCCGAGCTCTGGCTGGTGACGCACGCGGATCTGAGACGGACGGCGCGCGTGCGCGCCTTCTTCGACATCGTCGGCGAGGGGCTCGTGCGCGAGCGCAGGCTGCTCGAGGGCGCCGGTTCTCAGCCTTCCTCGTAACTTTTGCCGCGGGCGAGGATGTCGGCGGTGCCGAGAAGCGCCTGCAGCCCTGCGAAGTCGAGCATCCGGTCGCCGAAGGCCGCGGTCGAGCCGTGCTCCTTCAAGTTCGCGAAATAGTCGGCGAGGTGCTTGGCGACCGCCCGCACGGTGCCGCCCGGAAAGATCACGAGCGCGAAGCCGAGCCGCTCGAGCTGCGCCGCGCTCCGCATCGGCGTCGCCCCGCCCTCGACCATGTTCGCCATCACCGGAGCACGGCCGCGGAAGCGCTCGGCGATGCCGGCGAGCTCCTCGTCGGTACGCGGCGCCTCGACGAAGAGCATCTCGGCGCCCGCTTCGAGATAGGCCTCGGCCCGGTCGAGCGCCGCGTCGTAGCCCTCGACGGCGATCGCGTCGGTGCGTGCGATGACGAGGGGCTCGCGCCCGACGCGGGCGTCGCGCGCTGCCTTGATCTTGCCGATCATCTCGCCGGCCGGAACGATCCGCTTCTCGGCGAGATGCCCGCAGCGCTTGGGGAAGCTCTGGTCCTCGAGCTGAATCGCCGAGGCGCCGCGCGCGCCGAGGAGGCGGACCGTCCGCTCGACGTTGAGCGCGTTGCCGAAGCCCGTGTCGGCGTCGACGATGAGGGGCAGGTCGATGCGCTCGCGGATGTTGCCGACGACGTCGGCGAGCTCGGCGAGGCCGAAGAGGCCGATATCGGGCCGCCCGAGCCGCGTATAGGCGATCGAGCCGCCCGACACGTAGGCGGCCTTGAAGCCCGCCTGCGCGATGAGGAGGGCGGAGAGAGCGTCGTAGCAGCCGGGCGCGACCACGATCTCGGGGCCATCGAGGAGAGCGGAGAGGGCGAGCGTCATCGTCACATTCCCAAATAAGACTTCTTGAGCTTGGGGTCGGCCGCGAGCGCGGCGGCGTTGCCTTCGAGCGCGACCCTTCCGCGTTCCAGGACGTAGGCGCGGTCGGCGATCTCGAGCGACTGGACCACGTTCTGCTCCACGAGCAGAACGGCGACACCCGCTTCGCGTATCCGCGCGACGAGCCCGAACATCTCCTCGACGAGGCGCGGGCTGAGGCCGAGCGAGGGCTCGTCGAGGATGAGGAGGACCGGCTCCGACATGAGGCCGCGTGCGATCGCGAGCATCTGCTGCTCGCCCCCGGAGAGCGTCCCGGCGCTCTGGCCGAGCCGCTCGGCGAGCCGCGGAAAGACCGCGATCGCGCGCTCGAGATTCGCGGCCCGTCGCGCGCGGCCCCGCCGATAGCTGCCGAGATCGAGGTTTTCCCGCACCGTGAGGTTGGGGAAGATGCGGCGGCCCTCCGGCACATGGGCGATGCCGGCCCCCACGATCTCCTCGGGCGCGGCACGCGTGATGTCGTCGCCGGCGAAGAGGATGCGCCCGGCGCTCGCCCGCAAGAGCCCGGAGATCGTCCGGTTGAGAGTCGTCTTGCCGGCGCCGTTCGCGCCGAGCACGGCGACGATCTCGCGGACGCCGACTTTGAGCGTGACGCCGCGCAGCACCGGCATGGCGCCGTAGCCGGCTTCCACGACGACGACGTCAAGCATGGCTCGCCCCCTCGAGCCGCGCCGCGGCGCCATGCCCGAGATAGGCTTCGATCACGGCCGGGTCGGCGATCACGGAAGCGGGCGGTCCTTGCGCGATGATCCGGCCCTGGCTCAGCACGTAGACGCGCTCGGCGAGGCGCGTCACCGCCTCCATCACGTGCTCGATGAGGAGGATCGTGACGCCGCCGTCGCGGATCGCGCGGACGACGGCGACGATCGCGTCGATCTCGGTCGGGTTGAGCCCGGCCATGACCTCGTCGAGAAGCAGGAGCTTCGGGCGGGTGGCGAGCGCGCGCGCGAGCTCGAGCCGCTTGCGGCCGGCGATGGTGAGCGCCTGCGCCGGCTCGTCGAGGCGGTCGGCGAGCCCCACGCGGGCCGCGACCTCCTCCGCCGCGGCGAGGGCGCGGCGGCGCGATGCCTCGTGGAGATGGGCGCCGACGGCGATGTTCTCGCGCACGCTGAGCCCGGCGAAGGGCTGCACGATCTGGAAGGTGCGGACGAGCCCGCGCGCGGCGATCGCGTGCGGCGGCAGCCCCGCGAGCTCCGATCCGTCGAAGCGGACGCTGCCCTCGTCGGGCGTCTCGAAGCCCGAGACGATCGAGAAGAGCGTGGTCTTGCCGGCGCCGTTCGGCCCGATGAGCGCGACGATCTCGCCCGCCTCCACGCGAAGCGACGCGCCGGCGACGGCGACGAGGCCGCCGAAGCGCTTGACGATCCCTTCAGCCTCGAGCACGGCGCCTCGCGAGGCCGGCGATCCCGTCGGGGAGGAAGCGGAGCATGACGATGAGAAGGACGCCGTAGAGGACGAGGCTGAGCCCGGGCGCGCCGCCGGTCGCGTGCCGCGCCACCTCGCCGAGCGCGTGGAGAAGGATCGCGCCGAGGAGCGGCCCGAAGGCAGTGCCGAGCCCGCCGATGATCGGCGCCAGCAGCGCCTCGACGCTCATCGTCGGCCCGAACGCGATATGGCTGTCGGCGAAAAGGAAGATCTGCATGTAGAGGACGCCTGCCACCCCGGCGATCCCGCCCGAGAGCGCGAGGGCGAGCGTCTTCGTGCGCAAAGGGTCGATGCCGAGCGCCTGCGCCGCCGCCTCGTTCTCCCGGATCGCGATGAGCCGCGCGCCGAACCGCGACCGCTCGAGCCAGAGCGCGACGAGGCAGCCGAGGCAGACGAGCGCCCAGGCGAGCCAGTAGAAGACGCGGCGGTCGGCGAACTGGAAGTTGCCGGCGCCCGGCGCCAGCGCGATGAGGATTCCGAACCCGCTTCCCGTGTAATCGAACGAGGCGGCGAGAATGCGCGCCACCTCGGCGAAGGCGAGGGTCACGAGCGCGAAATAGGATCCGCGCAGGCGGTAGCGGAAGACGAGCGCGCCGACGGCGGCGCCGACCGCCGCCGCGATCGCGACGGCGGCGATCGCCGCCGGCCAGGCCGGCACGCCGTGACGGACTTGCAGGATTCCCGTCGCGTAGGCGCCGAGGCCGAAGAAGAGCGCGTGCCCGAACGAGAACTGCCCGCCATAGCCGCCGAGCACGTTCCAGGACTGTCCCAGAAGCGCGAACAAGAGCGCCATGAGGAAGAAGGTGAGCCAAAACTCCGAGCTCGTGACGAGGGGCACGACGCCGAGCGCGGCGAGGAGCGCCGCGCCGAAGACCCGATGTCTCACGCCAGGCGCGCTCCGAAGAGCCCGGTCGGGCGGAGGAGGAGGACGAGGATGAAGAGGGCGAAGATGCCGATCTGGCCGAGACTCTCGCCGAGGAAGAGCCCGCAGAGCGCCTCGACCACGCCGAGGAGGAGCCCGCCGACGAGCGCGCCGAGGAAGCTTCCCATCCCGCCGAGCACGACGGTGGTGAAGGCGACGAGGACGAAGGCATAGCCGACCTGCGGCGTCACGTAGAAGGTCGGCAGGAGGAGGCACGCGGCGGCCGCGACGCAGGCTGTGCCGATGCCGAAGCTCATCGCGTAGATGTGCTCGACGCGGATGCCGACGAGGCGCGCGCCCTCCTTCTCGCGCGCCACGGCGCGGATCGCCTTGCCGAGATCCGTCCACCCGACGAGCGCCCAGAGGAGCCCCGCCAGGACGAGCGCGGCGACGAACGCGATCGCGCGCGGCAGCGGCACGAGCGCGACGCCGAGATCCACCACCTCGAACGCGTAAGGCACGTCGATCGTGCGCGTCGTCGACGTCCAGAAGAAGAGCGCGAGATTGTCGATGACGAGGGCGAGGCCGAGCGTGACGAGAAGGATGTTCTGGTCGCGCCCGTGGCTCGCCCAGTCGATGACCCAGCGCTGCAGCGCGTAGCCGAGCGCGAAGAAGCCGAGCAGAAGGAGCGGCAGGGCCGCGTAAGGGTCGAGCCCGAGCAGCGTCTTCGCGAAGAACGCCGCGTAGAGCGCCAGCATCAGAAGGCTTCCGTGCGCGAAGTTGATGATGTGCAGGACGCCGTAGATGAGCGTCAGCCCGAGCGCGACGAGCGCATAGATCGCGCCCGTCGTAAGCCCGTTGACGATCGACGGAAGAAGGAGGCTCACGGCGCGCCCCTCTCCCGCTCGCGGAAAAGGGAAGGGGCGAGGGCGGCCGCGGGGCCTTCCGGCCTCTGCCGAGCGCCCTCGCCCTCCCGCTGGCGCGGGCCCTTCCCTTTCCCGCGGAGGGGAGAGGGGGATTGCGGCGCGTTCGTTCTCACCCCTTGCGCGGCACCGGGAAGAGCGGGTCGGCCGAGGCGAACTCCTTGGGGTAGATCACCTCGATCTTCTTGTCGCGGATCTGCGTCGTCACGATCTGCGCGCCCTGGTTCTGGCCGTTCTCGAAGCGCGTCGGGCCGTACGGCATGATGTGGTCGGAGAAGGTGGAGCTCGCGAGCGCGTCGATCACCTTGGCGCGGTCGGCGCTCGCCGCGCGCTCGATCGCGTCGGCGATGAGGCGCATGCAGGAGTAGTTGAGCATCAGTTCGTAGGTGAGGTCCCAGCCCTTCTGCTCGACGGCGGCGGCGAACTTCTTCGACAAGGGCTTCGTCGGGTCGAACCAATGATTGTTGTCGATGATGTTCTCCGCCGCGTCGGGGTACTCGCGGGCGAAGCGGATGTTCGACGCGGCGCCGCCGAGCACGGCGAAGATCGCCTTCGGCTGCACGCGCTGCTGACGCAGCGTCCGCGCCATCAGGATGAACTCGTTCTTGTAGTTCGACGGGATGACGAGGTCCGGGTTCGCCTGCTTCACCTTGAGCGCGATGTTCGTGAAGTCGCGCGTCGGCGTCGGATGGCCGATCGTGTCGAGGATCTCGAACCCGAACTGCGGCAGCCGCTCGTTCATGAGCTTCGCCATGCCCGAGCCGAACGCGCCGTCCTCGTGCACGATGAGCACGGTCTTCACCGGGTTGCCCGCGGCGGTGTTGAGGGCGACGAGGTTCTCCAGCCCCTGCGAGGTGACGCGGCCGAAGCCGGGCGCGAAGCGGAACGTGTTCTTGAGCCCGCGCTGGACGATCTGGTCGACGACGCCGACATCGACGACGTGCGCGAGGTTGTGCTTGGCCGCCGCCTGCGTCGTGGCGAGCGCGATGCCGCTTCCGAACGGGCCCAGCACCGCCGCGACGCCGGCCTCGGCGAGGCGGTCGATCTCCGCGGCGCCCACCTCGGGCTTCGACTGCGCGTCGGCGAGCACCGCCTCGAGCTTCGCGCCGCCCATCGACTTGATGCCGCCGGCGGCATTGAGCTCCTCGATCGCGAGGAGCGCGCCCTTGCGGCCCTGCTCGCCTTCGTAGGCGAGCGCGCCCGTGACGGGGTGGAGGAGCCCGATCTTCACCGAAGGCGCCTGCGCCTTCAGGAGCGCCGGCATCCCGAGCACGGCCGCGCCGGCGGCGGCACCGGCCAGCACCTCGCGTCGCGAAGGTGTCCTCGTCATCGCTCCCTCCCTGATCTTCCCTGTTGTCCGGCAACGCCCCATGGGCGCCGGTCGCGATTAAACACGTGCGCCGTCGCGGATTCCAGAAGGCTTTGGACGCCGCCGTTTGCCCGGCGTTACAGCTTTTCTCGATTTGTTATGGATCGCCCGCGCGCCGGCGCCGTTTTTCGCCGGGACGGAGGAAGGCATGCTTGGCCCGACCGCGCAGCTCAGAGCCGAGATCGAGCGTCTCAGCAGGATGATCGCGCAGATCGAGCGAAAGCCCCGCTCCGAGTGGCGCCTCTGGTTCCCGACGTTGCGCGACCTCGAGCTCGAGCGACAGATGCTGGCGCAGGTCGTCGCGGCGCGCCGGATGCTCGCCCTCGAGAAAGTGGTGGACTTGCGTCGCTGGCGTGATCCGACCCGGAAAAACGACACCAAGAATAAGGGTTAAGCGACCGCCGAGGTTTACATGATCTTAATCGGGCGGCTCGTACGCTGGTTTCGGCGTGGAGAAGGCGGAAACCATCGAGGAGGCGCGACCCGACGGCCCCGGCGACGGCGACCGCACCACGCACTTCGTTTTCGAGCACAAGGTCTTCGCCCTCGAGCACGCGTATTTCGCGCTCGAGCCGCGGTCGCGCGAGCCGGTCTACTACGTGCGCCTCGGCGAGCTCCAGGCGGTGCTCCCGCTCCCGATGGTGCGGACCGAGTTCGGCATCGAGAAGGACTCGCCGGACGGCAAGCTGCTCGACGTCGTCGCGAAAAGCCTCCGCTACGTCAAGGAGATCCGGCCCAACGACTCGATCCCGAGGGAGCTCCTCGACGGCAGCGCGTCCTGGTCGGTCGAAGAGAAGCATCGTCTGGCGGCCAAGGCGCGGGTCGTCGGCGCCATCGCCGAGCAGATCGGGCGCCGCAACCTCCTCGACCTTCTCGGGGAGGAGAGCGAGGAGGCGAAGCGGCGCGTTCGCGAGGCGATGATCGAGGCCGCCGGGAAGGCCGGGCTCGGACCCGAGGCGGCCCGGAAGGCGCCCGCCCTTCTCGAGGCGTTCGCGCGCGAGTACGCCTATATCGAGGCGCTGCGCGATCGTTTCGCCGAGGTCCGCGGCGTCCTCAACGCGATCGCCCAGATAGCGAAGGGAGCGAAGACGACCGACCAGCAGACCCTGCAGGACGTTCTGCGCGTTCAGGCGCTCCTGCGGCCGCCGATCGCCGACATCGAGGCGACCTTCACCGCGCTCGACTCGCAGACCGCCTCGATCGCGACCATCCTCGGCAAGCCGGCGGCGCAGATCGAGCTCGTTCGCCGGGTTCGCGACGACATCCGCTTCCGCCTCCAGATCTGGGACGATCTCGTCGCCAAGTGGCAGGAGCGGTCTGAGGGAGATTCCTCGCAGACCGTCGAGTCGCTGGTGAAGGAGACGTACCGCTTCGCCGCGTTCCATTTCCCGCAGACGCGCGACTGGCGCCGCGGCTGACCGAGCGGCGCGACCGTTTCGGACGCCGCCCCTTTTTCGAAGATTCCGAAGAAAGGGCTGCTCGTTTGCGGCGGGCGGTGCGCCGCCGGGCGGGCGGATCAGCCGCGCTGCATCCAGCGGGTCATGCGTGCGGCGGGCCAGACCCATAGGAGGCCGGCGACGAGATAGTAGAGCGTCTGCACGACGAGGCTGTCGGGCAGCGCCGTCACCGCCACGTACATGACGAGAAACGCATAGATCGCCAGCCCGAGGACGAGGAGCGCCGTTCCGACCGCAAGCCGCATCGGAGGGCGGATAGCCCGGCGAGGCGGCGGGCGCAAGCGGCATCTTCTCCGAAAGGATGCGTGCCCTTCACGGCGCTTTCTCGGGCGCCCCCTCGCTCCGCGTCTCGCCGCTTCCGGCGCCGTGAATCGCGAGGTTCTCCGGGCGCCCTTGTCGCTGGAGCTGCGCCTCGTCGCCGAGATCCCGCGCCCGCTCCGCTGCGGGCGCCTCCGCCTTCCGGGCGCCGGGCGGCGCCTTCCGGACCAGCCACTCGGGTTCGCGGGCGGGCTCCGATTCCGGGCGCGCGCGCCGGCGGCTCACGGCCCAGACGGCGGCGGCCGCGCCGGCGGCCACGAGCGCGGCGCCGGCGAGCACCGTGCCGAGCCCCGCGCCCCGATGCTCGGGACGGGCGAGCACGTCGCGGACGTAGTCGAGATGGCGCTGCTCGTCGGTGCGGTTTCGCTCGAGGAGGTCGCGCACCTCGTCCGGCGTCCTTTCCTTCGTCGCCGCGGCGTAGGCGGCGTTTGTGAGGCGTTCGTTGGTCTTGAGCGCGCGGAGCGCGCCGCCGATGCCGGTGGCGGCGCGCAGTCGCGTGAAGCCTTCGATGACGATCCCGGCCGCGTCGCGCTCGAAGTCGGGCGGCGTTCCGCCGCGACGATGAATCGCCGCGGCGAGCTCGTCGACATGCCGCTCGTGGTCGCGCCAGAATTCGAGGAGCTGCCGGCGGACGTTCTCGTCCTGGACGCGCTCCACGACCCGGCGATAGGAATGGCAGGCGTCGATGTCGAGCTGTGCGAGGCTCTGCAGCAGCGAGAGGAGCGCGCGGTCGTCCATGGCTGGTCCCTCCGACATTCCGACAACCATCGGCCCCGGCTATGGTTCCTCGGTGGAATAACGCGCCGTGCCGGAGCGTCGAAAACGAGTGCGCGACGTCGCCGCCCTGATCGAGCCGCATATTCCGGCGCTTCGGCGCTACGCATGGGCGCTGTTGCGGGACGAGGCGGCGGCGGACGATCTCGTGCAGGACTGCCTCGAACGCGCGCTGTCGCGCTGGCAGCTTCGTCGCCGCGACGGAAACCTGCGCGCCTGGCTGTTCGCGATCCTGCACAACCGGTTCATCAGCGACCGCCGTCGCGACCGGCGCCGCGGGGTTCCGCTGCCGCTCGAGGAAGGGTCGGAGACGGCGGCGGTCGCGGATGCGGAATCGGCCGTCGTGCGCCGCGACCTTCTCGAGGCGCTCGCGCTGTTGCCGGAAGAGCAGCGTGCGGTGGTCCTTCTGGTCGGGGTCGAGGATCTTTCCTACGAGGATGCCGCCCGCGCGCTCGGCATTCCGATCGGGACGGTGATGTCGCGGCTCAGCCGCGGGCGCGAGAAGCTGCGGCGCTACATCGAGGGCGAGCGCCCGGGGATATTGCGGAGAGTGAAGTGACGGGGCCGATCGGCGAGGACGATATCCAGGCGGCGGTGGACGGTCGCGTCGAGGCGCCGCGATGCCCGGTCGTTCAGGACTATCTGGCGAAGAACCCCGAGGCGGCCGCGCGCGTCGCGGCGCTGAAGGAGCAGCGCGAGGCGCTGCGCGCCCGTCTCGCTTCGAAGGCCGCGGAGCCGATTCCGGCACGGCTCAGGGTCGCCAATCTCCTCGCTCAAAGGGCCCGCCGTCGCCAGCAGCTTTTCGCCCGCGCCGCGGCCGTGGTGGCGCTCCTCGTCGTCGGCGGCGCCGGCGGCTGGACGCTGCGCGACATGACGCTCGACCGCACCCCCGACATGACGCGGGACGCCATCGCCGCGCACCGCGTCTTCGTCGTCGAGCGGCGCCACCCGGTCGAGGTGGCGGCGAGCGAGGAGGCGCATCTCGTGCAATGGCTCTCGAACCGGCTCGGGCGAAAGCTCGTCGCGCCCGATCTCGCGCGGGAAGGATGGCGCCTCATCGGCGGGCGTCTCCTCTCCTTCGAGGGCGGGCCCGCCGCGCAGCTCATGTACGAGGACGCCGCCGGGCAGCGCATGACCGTCTATCTCCGGCCGGGCGACGGCAAGAGCGGCGGGGCCGAGTTCCGCTACGCCGAGGCGAACGGCGTCGGCGCGTTCTGGTGGAGCGACGACGGGCTCGGCTACGCCGTCTCCGGGCCGGCCGACCGGCAGAAGCTGCTGCAGGCTGCCGAGGCGATACACGCTCAGGTCGCCTCGCGGTAACCATTCCTAAACCACGTCGGGCGAACTCTCGGCTCCGGAGACATTCCGAGTGCGCAAAGTCCCTCTCATCGCCCTCGTTCTCGCCCTCGCCGCCTGCGCCGGCGAGCCGGAGGCGCCGCTCGCGACGGACCCGGCCGGGACCGCGGAAGCCTCGGCGGCCCTTGCCGCGGCCGATGCCGCCCGCGCCGCCGGCGATCCCAATGCGCTCGAGCTTTATCGCCGCGCGGCCGAAGCGGACCCGACCGATCCCACTCCGCTTCTGCGATTGGGCGCGATGCTCTCGGAGCAGAGGCAGTGGCCGGAAGCGGCCGACAGCTACGAGGCGGCCCTCGCCCTCGCGCCCGATTCGGTCGAGGCGCAGCGCGGCCTCGGCGCCGCGCTTCTCGCCGAGGGGCGCGCCGAGGCGGCGCTGGCGCCGCTCGAGAAGGCGCATGCGGCACGTCCCAGCGACCCGCGCATCGCCGAAGAGCTCGGCTTCGCCTACGACCAGCTCGGCCGTTACGATCGCGCGCGCGCCGCCTACGAGAGCGGGCTCCGCGCGGCGCCGCGCCATCTCGGTCTCAAGACGCGCCTCGGTCTGTCGCGCGCTGCGGCGGGCGACTACCGAGGCGCTTTCGACCTTCTCTCCGCTGTGGCGGCCGACCCGGCCGCGACGGCCGAGCATCGCCGCAACCTCGCGAAGGTGCTGGCGCTCTCGGGCGAGAGGGCGCGCGCGGCCGCGGTCCTCCGTCCCGACATGAGCGCCGCCGCGGCGCGGCAGAGCGTCGCTCAGTTCGCCTCTCTCGCGGCGCTTCCGGCGGAGACGCGTGCGGCGGCAATCCTCGGCTACGAGCGGCGCGCGCCGGCTTTGGCGTCCCCTGCGCAGATGCCCGACGCCGGCCCGGATGCGCCTCCTGCCGCCGCGACGGGCTGGGTCGTCCAGGCGGGCGCGTTCAAGGCCGAGAAGACGGCACAGGAACTCGTGGACAAGCTCTCCGCCGCGGGGCTCGATTTCAGGATCACGGTCGGCGGCACCGGGCTCTACCACGTCCGATCGGCGCCGCTCTCGACGTGGCAGGAGGCGCGCAGCCTCGCGCGGCGGCTTCAGGGGCAGCTCGCCCAGGACGCCTTCGTCGCGCCGCTGCCGCGAAGCTGAGCCCCGCGCCGGCGCGAGCCCTCGGAAACGCCCGGCCTGTTATTTGCCGGCCTCTGTGGCGTTCAAGTAACATCTACACGAATTCATGCCGATGTCCTACCGTTCTCTTGCGAATCGGTAGAGTAGGTGAAGTGCCGGGAACGATCCCGGCAGCCAGCCATTGGAGCTTGTTCCGCCATGAGAGCCCTTCTCGCCGCCTTCGCGCTTCTCTCTTTCGTCGCCGCCTCGACCGTGCCTGTTGCGTCTCCTGCTGCCGCCCAAAAATCGGAGCAGGTCGCCAAGAAGAGCGCGAAGAAGAAGGCCGCCAAGAAGAGCGGCGCCGCGAAGAAGCCCGTCGCCAAGAAGAAGGCCGCGAAGCCGGCCCGCCACGGCTGACATCGGGCATCCCCGGGGCGGCCTTGCCGCTCCGGGGGACGCTTTCATGCCGACGCGCCCTCGTCAGGCGAGGTCGAAGAGGAGAACCTCCCCGCCGCTCCGGGTGCCGAGCTCGAGCTCGCTCTCGTCCGTGACGGCGGCGCCGTCGCCGGCGGCGAGCGCGATGCCGTTCAGAACCGCATCGCCGCGCGCGACGTGCAGCCAGGCGCGTCGGCCCGGGGCCAGCCGATGCCGCGCGGGCTTGTCGTGGACGATCCGCGCCGCGAACACGCCGGCGTCCTGGTGGATCGTCACCGAGCCGTCGCGGCCGTCGCGGCTCGCAAGGAGCGTCAGCTCGTCGCCGACGTCGATCGCCTTCTGCTCGTATCCGGGCGCGAGCCCCGATCTCTCAGGCAAAATCCAGATTTGGAGGAGGTGCACCGGCAATTCCTGCGAGGCGTTGAACTCGCTGTGGCGGATCCCGGTGCCGGCGCTCATCCGCTGCACCTCGCCCGGCCGGATCACCGCGCCGTTCCCGATCGAATCCCGGTGCTCGAGCGCGCCTTCGAGCACGTAGGTGAGGATCTCCATGTCGGCGTGCGGATGCATGGGAAATCCCGCTCCCGGCGCCACGCGGTCGTCGTTGATGACGCGGAGCGCGCCGAATCCCATGTATCTCGGATCGTAGTACTGGCCGAACGAGAAGGTGTGGCGCGTGTCGAGCCAGCCGAAATTCACATGGCCGCGCTCGGCAGCCGGGCGGACGCTGATCATGGTTCCCTCCTTCGCATCCCAAGATAGGCCGGCCCGCGCCTGGCGGTGAGCCCGGTCCCCGTCATAGGATTGTAGACGGAGCGGAAACAATGGACCGGTTCACCCGCCTTTCGGCCTTCGTCCGCGTCGTGGAGAGCGGCAGCTTCTCGGCTGCGGCGGCGAAGCTCGGCGTCTCGCGCGCGGCCGCCTCGAAATACGTCCAGCAGCTCGAGGAGCATCTCGGCGTCCGGCTTCTCAACCGTACGACCCGGCGCCTCTCGCTCACCGAGGAGGGCGCCGCCTTTCACGAGCGCGCGGTTCGCATCCTCGCCGAGCTCGACGCGGCCGAGATCGAGGCGAGCGCCGGGGCGGGCGAGCCCCGCGGCACGCTCCGCCTCTCGGCGCCGGTCTCGTTCGGCACCCGCCATCTCGGGCCCGCGGTCGCCGAGTTCGTTTGCAGCTATCCGCACGTCCAGGTCGAGCTCGCGCTCGAGGACCGATACGCGGACCTCGTCGAGGAAGGCTGCGATGCCGCGATCCGGATCGGCCGGCTCGCGGATTCGAGCCTCGTCGCGCGCCGGCTCTGTGCCACGAGGCTCGTGCTCGCGGCATCGCCCGATTACTGGCGGCGCAAGGGAAAGCCGCGCCGCCCGGCCGATCTCGCGCTCGAGGATTGCCTCGTCTACACGCTCCAGGCGGGGGGCCGGTCGTGGCGTCTCTTCGATGCCGCCGGCGTCGAGACGGTGCTCCAGCCCAAGGGGTCTCTTGCCGCCAACAACGGCGACGTGCTGCGCGAGGCGGCGCTCGCCGGCGCCGGGGTGGTGCTCCTGCCCGACTTCCTCGTCGCCGACGACATCGCCGCGGGAAGGCTCGAGACGGCGCTTCCGGGCTGGCGCGGCGCCGAGCTCGGCATCCAGGCGGTCTGGCCGCCGGGCCGCTACGTGCCTGCGCGGCTTCGTCTTTTCCTCGATTTCGTCGCCGCACGCCTGAAGTCGCGCTGGCCGGAGGAGATTCCCGTCGCGCTCGGCCGTTAGCTCCGCATGGCGTCCTCGCGGACCAGTTGGCGGGGCTTTCTCAAGCTCTCGCTCGTCTCCTGCCCGATCCGGCTGATGCCGGCGGTGTCGCTGGCGAGCCGTACGCGGTTTCACAACATCATTCGCGGCACCGAGCAGCGGATCGAGCTGCGCGCGCACGATGCCGAGACCGGCGAGGAGCTCGACCGCGACGAGCTGGTGAAGGGCTACGAGGCGGAGAAGGGGCGCTTCGTCGTCGTCACCGACGAGGAGCTCTCGGCGCTCGAGGTCGAGTCGTCGCGCACGCTCGACCTCGACGTGTTCGTGCCGGCCGACGAGGTCGACCGCGTCTACTACGACGACAGCTACTTCATCGCTCCGGACGGCGCGGTCGCCGACGAGACGTTCCGCGTCGTCCGCGAGGCGATCGCGCGCGAGAAGAAGATCGGGCTCGGCCGCTTCGTGATCGCGAACCGCGAGCGCATGGTCGCGCTCGAGCCCCGCGGCAAGGGGATGATGATGACGACGCTCCGGCCGGCCTCGGAGGTGCGCAAGCCCGCCGAGGCCTTCGAGGGCGTCTCCGAGGGCAGGGCCGATGCCAAGATGGTGGCGCTCGCCTGCGACATCATCGAGCGCATGTCCGGCCCGTTCGATCCGGATGAGTTCGAGGACCGCTACGAAACCGCGCTGCGCAAGCTCGTCGAGGCGAAGGCCAAGGGGCGCAGGCCGCCGGCGCAGAAGGAGGGCCGCGCGGCGGCGCCGGTGATCGATCTCATGGCGGCGCTCAAGAAGAGCCTCGAGCGCGAGGTCCCGCTCGACCGCGCCGCGGCCGCGAACAAGCCGCGGCAGCGAAAGAAAAAGCGCGCTTGATCAGACACTTAGTCAAAATTTCAAGGGTCAACCATCTTTCAACTCAATGTAGCGAAAATGCCGCGATGCTTGTCGCCGCGATCGCGCCGACCTCCGAACGCGATCTGAAGGCGGACCGCGACCGGTTCGTCGCGTTCGCGTTCGCGTTCGCCGATCTGCTGGTCGAGGTGAGCGCCGGCGGCGTGATCCGCTTCGCGGCAGGCGCCGCGCGCTCGCTCGCCGGGCGCGAGGCCGCGGAGCTCGTCAGAACGCCCTTCGCCGAGCTCTTCCATCCCGACGACCGTGTCGCCGCCGAGCGGTTGCTGCGCGGGTGCCGCGGCGGCGAGCGGCGCGGCGCGCTGAGCCTGCGACTCGCCCGATCGGGCGTGCTCGCCTGGGTCAGCGCCTGCGCCCTCCCGGGCCGCACGGACGCCGTCCATGTCGCTGTCGCCGATCGCCGCGTCCTCGCGCCGGTCGCCGCCGCTTCCGCGCCTCGCCGCGATCCTGCGAGCGGCCTTCTCGAGGCGGAGGATTTCGCCGCCGCGGCCGCTGATGCGCTCGGGGAGGCGCGCGGGCTTCGTCAGGATGTTCAGCTGACGCTTGTCCGCCTCTGCGGCCTCGACGCGCTCCGCGCCCGGGCCGGCGAGGGTGCGGTCGACCGGCTTTTCGCCGAGATCGGCGCCTTTCTCAACGCGCACGCGCTGCGCGGCGCGGCGGGGCGGATGGGGCCCGATCGCTGCGGCGTCGTCCACGCGGCGGAAACGACGCTCGACATCGCCGCCGAGGCCGCCGGGGCGCTGAGGGCCGGCGGCCTCCCGCCCGATCTCGTCACCGTCGAGGATCGCCGCATCGCGCTCGGCTCCGAAGGGCTCGCGCCGGCCGACGCCGCCAAGGCGCTCGCCTTCACGCTTCGGCGCTTCGCCGAGAACGAGCCCTTCGAGGGCGACTCGCTGGCCGAGGCGTTCCGCGCTCTCGTCGACGACACCGTCAGCCGCGTGACGCACCTGCGCGCGCTCGTCGGCGAAGACGGCTTCGAGGCCGTGTTCCAGCCGATCGTGCGGCTCGCCGACGGCCGCGTCTCGCATTACGAGGTGCTCGCCCGCGTCGCGGCGAGCTCGCCCACCGACGTCATCCGCTTCGCCGAGGGGATCGGCATGATCGAGGAGCTCGATCTCGCGGTATGCAGCCGCGCCATCGCGCTTCTCGAGAGCGAGCACGGCCGCCGCCTCCCGTCGCTCGCCGTCAACCTTTCCGGCGGATCCGTGCAGAGCGCGGCCTTCGTCAAGTCGCTTCTCCTGCTTCTCGAACGCTCGCGCGTGCCGCCTTCCCAGCTCCTGTTCGAGATCACGGAATCGGCCGCGATCGACGATCTCGGCTCGGTGCGCGACTTCGTCGCCGAGCTGCGCGCGCGCGGGCACAGCGTCTGCCTCGACGATTTCGGCGCCGGCGCCGCGTCCTTCTCCTACCTCCAGGCGCTGCCGGTCGACTACGTCAAGATCGACGGCGCCTATGTGAGCCGCATCTGCGAGAACGCGCGCGACCGCGCCATCGTCAAGGCGATCACCTCGATGTGCCGCGACCTCGGCATCCGCACGGTCGCGGAGATGATCGAGCGCGAGGCGCAGCTCGACCAGCTTCTCGAGCTCGGCGTCGGATTGGGGCAGGGCTATCTCTTCGGAAAGCCGCAGCGGCGGCCTTTCGCGCGGGCTTCGGTCCGGCGCAGCGGCTCGGCGGCGCAAGGAAGGGTCGCGGGGGCGAAGGCGCGCTAGCGCCGGTTCGCGGCGCCCCGGCTGCGACATTCGCGCCGCAGCCCAGGACTTGAACGCGGCGGCCGGCCGGCGTAAGTGTCTCTCGATGCTCGATCGTCTTTCCCGCGTCTCGGCGCCTCTCGGCGGCCGATTTTGGTACCGCTGGTACGGACCGGCGGCCTAGGGAAGCGTTCGCGCATCGAGAAAATCCGAAGCCGCCCGATCCCGAGGCGGCTTTCGCGTTTTTCGCATTCGAAATTCCAGACGAGCGTCGCTTCCGGGCCGGGTGCCAGAGATGGAGCCAGAGCGATGTTCGATTTCGACGTAGTTACCGGACCTTCACCGAGCGACGTCCCGGCCTGCCAGCGTCCGTCTGCGCCGCCCGAGAAGCTGCCTTCGCCGGCCTCGAAACCGGAGCCGTCGGGTGTCGGCGACGAGGGGAGGGCTGCGGGCGCCGAACGCGCCGCGCGGCCCTAGGCCTCGAGGCGACGGGAACGCGCGTCAGTTCTCGACCCGGCGGAGCGCCGCGGCGGTCGCGGCGTCGGCCGGGAAGAACGCCTCGACCGCGAGCTCGGAGAGCGTGATGTCGACCGGCGTTCCGAACACCGTCGTCGTGCTGATGAAGGAAAGCGTTCCCGCTTCGGTGACGAGCTGGAGCGGCACTGCGACCGCCGCCGCGTCGGGCTCGGCCCGCGGCCGGCCATATCTCGCGCCGTCGGGCGCCTTCATGTCGCGCAGCTCGGCGTAGAGCGCGGAGAGGACCGGGTCGGCGGTGACCTCGATCTGACGGCGCAGGCGCGCGAGAAGATGGCCGCGCCACTCGGCGAGGTTCGCGATGCGCGGCGCGAGGCCCTCGGGATGGAGGCTCAGGCGGAGGACGTTGACGGGCGGGCGCTGCAGCGCCGGGGCGATGCCGGCGAGAAGCGGCGCCACCGCCCTGTTGGCGGCGACGAGGTGCCAGTGCCGGTCGACTGCGAGCGCCGGATAGGGCTCGTGGCCGGCGAGGACGAGGTGGATCGCCTTGCGCGCGGCGTCGAGCGCGGGGTCGGCGAGCGGCCGCTCGCGGAAGATGGGCGCGTACCCCGCCGCCACGAGAAGGACGTTGCGCTCGCGCAGCGGCACGTCGAGCCGGTCCGCGAGATGCAGCACCATGTCGCGGCTCGGCAGGGAGCGGCCGGTCTCGAGAAAGCTCAGATGGCGCGCGGAGATCTCGGCTTCCAAGGCGAGCTCGAGCTGGCTCATGCGCCGGCGCTGCCGCCATTCGCGCAGGAGCTCGCCGACCGGGCGGACGGTGCTTCGCATCGCCGCCGACCATAGCGCCCTTCAGCGAGGCGGCTCCATTACCTCCGGCGTAATCGACCGGCATGCCGCCCGGCGCCGAACATCGCGCCGTTCAAAACCACCGGACAGGAGTTTCGATATGCGCGACGTTACCGACCTCATCGACCGTTACATCGCGATGTGGAACGAGACCGACCCGGCGCTCCGGCGCGATCTCGTCGCCGAGGTCTGGAGCGAGGACGGCAGCTATCTCGACCCGATGCTCGAGGGCGAGGGGCGATCCGGCATCGAGGCGATGGTGGCGGGCGTCCAGGCCCGCTTTCCCGGGCATCGCTTCCGGCGCATAGGTCCGATCGACGCGCATCACGGGCGCGTGCGCTTCGGCTGGGAGCTCGCGCCCGAGAACGGCCCGCCGGTCGTGCGCGGCGTCGATTTCGCCGTCCTCGGCGAGGGTCGGCGCCTGCAGTCGGTTACCGGTTTCTTCGACGAGGTCGCCCACGCGTGAGAAGCAGCCGTTCGGCGCCGCGCGTAGGGCGCGGCGCCGGCGGCCCTCGCCCCGGGTCACGAGGCCGACTTGATCTCGATCTTCTTCGGCTGGGCCGCGGCGGGCTTCGGCATCGTCACCGTGAGAACGCCCTTGTCCATCGTCGCCTTGACCTTGCTGGCGTCGAGGCCCGACGGTAGCCGGATCGAGCGCGAGAAGCTCCCGTACGAGCGTTCGACGAGGTGGTAGTTCTCTTCCTTCTCCTCGCGCTCCGCCTTCTTCTCGCCCTTGATCGTCAGCACGTCGTCGCGCAGCGTCACGTCGAGGTCCTTCTCGTCGATGCCGGGAAGCTCGGCCGTGACCTTGATCTCGCTGTCGGTTTCGCAAACGTCGAGCTTCGGGAACGAATCGCCCGCGAACGGCTCGCCGAACCGGCGCGAGAAATCGCTGAAGAGGCGGTCCATCTCGCGCTGCAGGGAGGCGAAGGGCGAGAGCTCCTTGCGTTCGGAGCCGAATCCGAAGGGAAGCAATGATCTCATTCGTTTCGCTCCATTGATTCCAATTCCGCCGCGTCGTCGCGGCGGCGCAAGGATGAGCGCCGTTCCGGCGGCGCCGCCTTGACGCACGTCAACCGGCCGGTCGGTCGCTGCTAAGCGATGAGGTTGATGAGCCCCGTTCCCGGCGCGCCGCCCGCGCCCGCATCGGTCTGGAAGAGCGCGGCGACGAGGCTCGGCTGCGTTGCCGCCTGGTCCATGCCGACCTTGACGAGGTAGCGCGTGATGAATTTCTCGAGCTGCGCCGGATCCTGCAGCTTCTCGGGGTCGAGGCCAGCGCGCTTCATCGCGGCGAGCTGCTGGTCGAGATCGAGCGCGGCGATCTGGTCGGGGAGGTAGAGCGCGCCGCGCGTCACCTTCGCCATCGTCCGGTCCGCGATGAGCTGCGCCGCGGTCAGCCTGCCCTGCGATTGCACCGCGGCCTTCGCCTTGGGGTCGAGCCATTTCTCGAATTCGTTCGCCCGGTAGGAGTCGAGGATCGCCTCGAGCCCTTTGCGGTCGATCGCCCTTCCGGACTTCAGCCCTGCGAAGGCTTGCGCGAACTGCATGTAGCGCGGATCGGCCTGCGCCAGCGCGCCGGGCGAGGCGGGATCCTGCGTCAGGAGCGCGCGCAGCGCCGCCGGCTCTTCGGCAAGCCCTTCCATGCGGAACGCGGAGAGCGCGACGGCGAGCAGCTTCTTGTCGGCGAGAAGGGCGTCGACGCTTCGCGCCTTGCCGAAACTGGCGCGGAAATAGGCGACGCTCTCCTGATAGGCCGAGCCGTCCTCGAACTCGGCGAGGAGACGGCCGACGGTCTTCTCGCCGTCGCGCCCGTAGAGCCCGGTTCTCGTCGCCGGGTGCACGAGGGCGAAGAGGCGCGCGAACTCGGCGTCCTCGTAGGATTGGACGACCGCGTCGATGTCGGCCGGGTCGTGGATCTTGGCGCCGCCGTCGGCCTTGAGCGACGCGAAGGCGGCCGCGAAGGCGGCGTAGCGGGGCTCCGCCTGCGCGAGCGCGCCGGGCGCGGCGGGATCCTCGGTGAGGAGCCGCGCGACGGTCGCCTTGTCCGCGGCGAGCTCGGAAAGGCCGAAGGCCGAAAGCGCGACGCGGAGGAGCTGATCGTCGGCGAGAAGCCCCTCGACGTCGGTCACCTTGCCGATGTTGTCGCGGTAGTAGCTCGTGAGGAGCGGATTGCCCGACCCGCCCTGGACGAGCTTGTTCTGGAACGCCGAGATCACGGCGTCGACCGTCTCCTGCGCCCGGAGCTTCGCGCCGCCGTCGAGCTGGAGGGAGGCGAAGGCCTCCGCGAAGCGCATGTAGCGCGGGTCGGTGCGGGCGAGCGCGTTCGGCATGAAGGTGAACTCGGTGAGAAGCCGCTTCACCGTCGCCTTGTCGTTGACGAGCTCGCCGATGCCGAAGGCGGAGAGCACGACGTGGAGGAGCTGACCGTCGGCGAGGAGGTCGGGGACGTCGGTCACCTTGCCGATGTTGTCGCGATAGTACTGCGCGGCCTGCGCCGCGCTCGGCGCGGTCTGGAACGGCTTCGTCGCCAGGGCGCCGAGGATCGCGTCGACCGCGGCGACGCTCCGCACCTCGGCGCCGCCGTCGGACTTCAGGCTCTCGAACGCTTCTGCGAAGGCGAGGAAGCGCGGGTCGCTCTGCGCGAGCGAGCCGGGCGCGGCCGGATCCTCGGTGAGGAGGCGCTCGACCGAGGCCTTGTCGTTGAAGAGCTCGCCGAGATCGAAGGCGGCGAGCGCGATCCAGAGCAGCATGCCGTCGTTGAGAAGGTCGGAGGGCCCGACGACGTTCGCGATGTTCGTCTGGTAGTAGAGAGCGGCCTCGACGACGTTCATCGAATGGCCGTACTGCTTGGCGGCGAAGGCGGCGGTGACGGCGTCGATGTCGGCGGGACTGCGGAGCTGCGCGCCGCCGTCCGATTTCAGCGACGCGAAGTGAGTCGCGAACTGGAAGAGGCGCGGATCGCTGCGCGCGAGCGAGCCGTCCGCCTGCGGGTCCTCCGAGAGGAGGCGGCGCACCGAGGCCTTGTCGCCGAGAAGCGGGCCGATGTCGAACGCGGTGAGGGCCACGGCGAGGAGCCGGTCGTCGGCGAGAAGATCGTCGATGCTGCCGACATTCGCGATGTTCTCGCGATAGTAGCTGGCGCTCGGCTGCGGCGCCTTGGCTTCGGCTTCGTAGATCGCCGAGAACGCCGCCGCGGCGCGGGCGTCGCTTCCGGAGATCGACTGCTCGAACTCGCGGTTCTGATAGGCCTCGAGGAGCGCGTCGACGTTGCCCGGAATCTTGAGGCTCGCGCCGCCGTCGTAGCGGAGCGAGCGGAACGCCGTCGCGAACCCCGTGTAGCGCGAGTCGAGCCGGGCGAGCGATCCCGGCGCGTCCGGATCCTCGGTGAGGAGCCGTTCGACCGTCGCCTTGTCCGCCATGAGCGCGTCGAGCCCGTAGGCGGAGAGCGCGACGGCGAGCAGCCGGTCGTCGGCGAGAAGATCGTGGACGCCGGAGACGTTGCCGATATTCTCGCGATAGTAGCGGACCGCGGCGGCGATCGCGGGCTGCTTCTTGAACTCCTCGAGGAGGCTCGAGACGTTCTTGACGTCGATCGTGTCCTTCACCGTGCGCTTGTAGTAGAGCGCCTCGCGCACGGCGGGATCCGATTCGCCGAGAAACTTCTCGAACTCGTTGGTCTCGAACCGGTCGAGGATGCTCGCGGTCATCGCCGCGCTGCGCAGCTGCTTGCCGCCGTCCGACTTCAGCGAGGCGAAGGCGGCCGCGAACTGGCGGAAGCGCGGGTCGATGAGCCGGTAGGCGACCGATTTCTTGTCGGTCGGGTCCTCGGTGAGCAGCTTCTTGATGAGGCCCTTGGAGTCGATCTCGTCCTCGAGCTGGAAGGCCGAGAGCGCGACCTGGAGGAGGCGCCGGTCGTTGAGGAGGTCGTCGACCGAGGCGACCTTGCCGATGTTCTGCCGATAGTACTCGACCGCCCTCGCGTAGGTCGGCATCTTGCGGAACTGCGCGAGCAGCCGGTCGTGGCTCTGGACCGCCAGCTTGTAGTTGACGAGGGGCGAGCCCACCGAGATCGACACCGCGTTCCTCCGCTCTCCGCGCGGAGCTCCTCTTGCGAAACGGGTGCCAGGGCGGCGCTGTGCCCAAGTGCTTGAAACGGCGGTGGTTTCGATGCGGGGGCGCGGCGCGCCGGCAGGTCCTGCCCGCGACCGCCCGGCAGATTTTGCCGGGCGGGCGGGGCGGTCGAGAGGAACGCGCCGGAAGCGGCTTCAGGCGCCCGGCGTCTTTCAGCTCGTTTGCGACGGTCCCGACTTGCGGCCGCTGTGATGGGCCGTGATCGTGCAGATCGCCCGCGGCTCGTCGATCCTCAGGACGAGGCTCTCGGTGAGGTAGAGCTCGTAGTGGACGCCGTCCTGGCCGATATAGCCGGCGCGCAGGTCCTGACCCACGATGAGCACGCCGACGCGCGTGTCGACGAGCACGCCGCCCTCGATCGGCGCCTTGAAGATGCCTTGCGTGCAGAGCCGTCTCAGATGCTCGAGCTGCATCGTGTCGCTGCCGGGATAGAGACGGAAGAGGCCGTTGTAGAGGGCGGGCGCGAGCGCCAGCGCGTAGGGCCCGCGGAAGCCGCTGTCGTCGAGCTTCGTCACCGCCGCGAGCGTGTCGTCGAGCGCGCGGTCGATCGCCGCCCAGTCGCCGCCCTCGAGCGTCTGGCGCCCTTCGACCGTCTGCAGCCCCGCGACGCCGAAATCGGGCTGGCCGCGATAGATGAACTCCTCCTCGCGGTCGGCGACCGCCTCTGCCGCGTCCTGAGCAGGGGCGAGGTCGAGCGGCTGCTTGTTCTCGAGATAGGCGGCGACGCGCCGGATGCTGAGGCGGAAGCTGCGGCGCAGCATCGGGACCGGCAGGGTGCGGCCGAGAATGGCGCCGGCTTCGTTCGGCGCCGGCTGGCGGCAGTACTCGTCGTTGCCGACCTCGATGACGGTGAGCCCGACGCCGAACGGTCCCTCGACGTCGAGAAAGCGTCTGCCGGTGAGGCGATCGGCGGCCGCCGACCGCGCCGCCTCGTCGATCGTCTCCCAGAGCTCGCTCGGGAAGGGTGCCTGGCTGCGATTGAGGTAGTCCATCTCACTTCCCCTTGAGCGAGCCGATCGTGAACTCGTCGACGCCGCGCCCCGGCGCGGAGCCGCGGAGCCGCGCCGCCTCCTCGGCGGTTCCTCTCCCCTCGGCCTCGTGCTCGACCTCGATGATGGGCGCCTCGGTGAAGAGGTAGGTCCTGAGATAGTTCTCGAACTCTTTGTTGTTGCGGCGGATCCATTCGAGGACCATCGCCGCGTGCTCCATCTCCTCGCGCATGTTGTGGAGGAGGATCTCTCTCAACTCCTCGTCCTCGGTGTCGTCGGCCCGCTGCCGGTACCAGTCGACTGCGTCCAGCTCTTCCTTCAGCGACGTGATCGCGTAATGGAGCAGCCGGCCTTCCCGCGAAAGGACCTCGCGTGGTACGTGCAGATTCTCGCTCGACATTCCCTTCTCCGTTGAGTTGAGGCCCGCGCATTAAGTTTTCATGCCGCCCTGAAGGTTTCAACCCGGCCCCGGTTCGCCGATGCCCCCGGTTTGGCTGCGGCTTCGGAAGCGGCTTTTCGAGCGCTCAGGAAAGGGGTTCCGCTGGGGGCGGCTTGTCGCGCGGCTCCGGAAGGGGGATGAACTCGGCGTCGTCGTCGGGCGGCAGCGCGAAGCGGCCGGCCTTCCAGTCTTCCTTCGCCTCTTCGATCCGTTCCTTTCGGGAGGAGACGAAGTTCCACCAGATGAAGCGCTCTCCGACCGGCTCGCCGCCGATCAGCATGACGGTCGCTTCCTCCTCCGCAGCGATGACGGGATCGGCGTTCGGGTCGAAGACGAGCATCCGGCCGTCCGCATAGCGTCCGCCGTCGAGGGTCACCTCGCCTCTGACGACATAGGCGGCCCGCTCCGGATAGCCGCGCGGCAGGCTGAGCCTCGCGCCGGGCTGCAGCTCGGCATGAACATAAAAGAGCGGCGATTTCGTCTTCACCGCGCTTTGGAGTCCGAACGCGGCGCCGGCGACGAGCCGCATCCGGACGCCCTTGTCGGTCGCGACCGGAAGCTGCTCCGTCTCGTAGTGCTCGAAGCTCGGCGCGCATTCCTCGTCTTCCGTGGGGAGGGCGACCCAGATCTGGATCATCTCGAAGCCGGATTCGGCGAGCGCAGCGGCGTCGTCGAAGCGTTCGGAATGGGTGATGCCGCGCCCGGCGGTCATCCAGTTGACCTCGCCCGGACGGATGACCTGTTTGAAGCCGAGACTGTCGCGATGCGTGATCTGTCCCTCGAAGAGATAGCTGATCGTGGCGAGGTTGATATGCGGATGCGGCCTCACGTCCGCCTTGCGGAACTGATCGGGCGGCAGGCGCAGCGGCCCCGCATGGTCGAAGAAGATGAACGGCCCCACCATCCGGCGCTCCCTGAACGGCAGCAGCCGGCGGACCACGAAGCCGCCGCCGAGATCGGTTTTCCGTCCGTCGATGACGAGGTTCGGCATGAGGGTACCTCCCTTTTCGCTGCATTCTGACGGGGGACGGATCGGCGTGATCTCGCGACCGCCCGGGTAACGCGGATTCTCTCTCGAAGTTCAGGCGTTTTCGCGCTCGCTCGAGGGAACTTGCTGGAGCTCGCGCCAGCGTGCGGGCGGATGCCCGAAGGCGCGCTTGAAGGCGCGGTTGAAGGCGACCTCCGATTCGTATCCGACCGAATGCGCGATCTGGGCGATGCTGCCGCGGCCCTCGCGCAGCCGTTCCTTCGCGATCCTGAGCCGCCAGGAGGCGAGATAGCGCATCGGCGGCATGCCGACGAGCGCGGCGAAGCGCTCGTTGAAGGCGCTGCGCGAGAGCCCACTTCGCGCGCGAGCCGTTCGGCGGTCCATTCCGCGTCGATCCGGCCGCGGAGGAGCCCGAGCGCGCGTCCGACATAGGGGTCCTTCAAGCCCTTGAGCCAGCCCGTCTCCTCCTCGGGCAGCGCCGATGCGTAGAGGCGCACCGCCTCGACGAAGAGCAGCTCCGAAAGCCGCGACATGACGCTCGAGGCGGCGAAGCGTCCGGCCGCGAGCTCCCCGGCTGCGAATTTGAGCGAGGCCTCGACCCAGTCGCGCGACCCGCCCTCGCGGACGTCGATCTTGAGGACGCGCGGCAAGGTCGCGATCAACGGGTTGTGCGCTTCCTCCGTGCCGAGAAAGCCGCAGACGATGCGCGTTTGCGCGCCGCCGCCCCCGTAGCGGATCCGGGCGAGGCCCCCGTTGACGGCAGGCTCGATGAGATCGTCTGCCGTCACGGCGGGAAGGCCGGGCTCGCTCGCCAGCATATGTCCGTCGTTGCGCGGCAGGAGGACGATCTCGCCGGCCCGAACCTCGACGGGCTTCGCTCCTTCCTCGAGCGCCAGCACGAGCCTGCCTTCGATGACGTAGTGGTAGGCGATGATCTGCGTCGGGCTCGCGAGGAACGGCGAGCAGTCGTCCGGCGTGATCTTCGAGCGCACGCACCACGGCGCGGTGAACTGCGCATCGAGAAAGATGCCGCCCGTGAGCCGGACGGAACGAAGCACCTCGGAAAGCGGGTCCGCCATTTCCGCGCGTCCCGGTCTGTTCGGCCGATTGATCAAGAGATCCGGCGGGTCGGTCATTCGCCCGCTCCGCGGATCGCGCTACTTCACTCGCCACGGCAGGCGCCCGGGAGGGGATGCCGGGGGAGGCGAACGATGATGCTAGCGGAGACGCGGCAGGGCCGCATCAACACGAAATCGGGCATTGCCCTCGCCGTCGCGGAGCGCGGCGATCCGGGGGGCCGTCCCCTCGTGCTTCTCCGCGGATACACCGGCATCTGCACGCGGACGGACCAGGAGCGGCTGATGGCGGCGCTCCGCGGCGCCACGCTCGTCGTCCACGAGGGCGCCGGCCATGCGCCCCCTTTGGGAGGACCCAAAAGGGTCGTGGCCGACATCGCAGGCTTTCTCGCGCGGACGCCATAGCGTTCCGACGAACACCACCCACGGAGAAGACGACATGGCAGTGACGAAGCAGCTCCCGCAGCTGTCGGGCGGCGTGTTCCTGACCGACGGCGGAATCGAGACGACCCTCATCTTCCACGATGGGCTGGAGCTCCCGTATTTCGCCGCGTTCCACCTTCTGCGCGATGTGGCCGGGCGCGACGCCCTCGTCCGCTACTACGAGCGATACATCGAGATCGCGAAGCGGGACCGGGTCGGCTTCATCCTCGAAAGCCCGACCTGGCGCGCCAGCAGCGACTGGGGCGAGAAGCTCGGCTACACGCGCGACGACATCGCCGCCGTCAACCGCGATGCGATCGCCCTCATGCGCGAGCTGAGGGACCGGCACCAATCGGGCGCGCCGATGGTCGTCAGCGGCTGCGTCGGTCCGCGCGGCGACGGCTACGATCCGGGGCAGGCGATGACTGCGGGCGAGGCCGAGGAGTATCACGCGCACCAGATCCGCGCCTTCGCCGAAGCGGGCGCCGACATGGCGGCCGCGATCACGATGACGAACGCGAGCGAAGCGATCGGCGTCGCGCGCGCCGCGGCGACGGCGGGGATGCCGGTCGCGATCTCGTTCACGGTCGAGACCGACGGCCGCCTGCCGACGGGCCAGACGCTCGCCGACGCGATCGCGGAAGTGGACGGCGCCACCGCGAAGGGGCCGGCCTACTACATGATCAACTGCGCGCATCCGACGCATTTCGAGGCGACGATGTCGGCGGCGGAGGATTGGACGCGCCGCGTGCGGGGCATCCGCGCGAATGCCTCGCGGCGCAGCCATCAGGAGCTGAACGAGGCGCCCGATCTCGACGACGGCGACCCGATCGAGCTCGGCCGGCAGTACCGCGATCTCCTCCGCCGTCACCCGCAGATCAACGTTCTCGGCGGGTGCTGCGGCACCGACCACCGGCACATCGACTGCATCAGCCTCGCCTGCTGCACCGTGACGGCCTGATCGACGGGGCGGCAGCGCGAAAAGGCGCGGCGGCCACGCCGAGGCCGTCGCGCCGAGGGATCAGAAGGCCCGCCGACGAGGCGGGCCGTCTGCCTGAAATGCCGCTTCGGCCGAAAGCGTCCGCGAATGCATTCCGGCCGCCGAGCCTCTAGGAAGTTCTTCCGCGCCCGAGAAGACCGTCGAGAGGCTTCGAAAGGAGGCCCGGCTCTTCGCGACGCCGGCGCTCGGCGCAGCCCGGCCGAGTCGTCCGCTGAACCGTTGACGGATGCGCGACGCAACCCTTCGCCCCGCCCGTGCGTTTCGCCGCGACATCCTGCTGGGCAGCCTGCGCGCCGTGATCTCCGCGGGAGTTCCCCCGTCGCGCTTCTCCCAGAGCGCAAGGACGCGACCGCTTCCCCTCTCGCAGCCGAGCAACGGAGGCAGGCAAATGGGTACCATCACCGCCAAGGACGGCACGGAGATCTACTGCAAGGACTGGGGCCACGGCCCCGTCGTCACGTTCTCGCACGGCTGGCCGCTGAACGCCGACGCCTGGGACGGCCAGATGCTCTTCCTCGCCCAGAACGGCTTTCGCTGCGTCGCGCACGACCGGCGCGGCCATGGCCGGTCGGGCCAGGCCTCGTCGGGAAACGACATGAACGGCTATGCCGACGATCTCGCCGCCGTCATCGAAGCGCTCGACTTGAGGGACGCGACGCTGGTCGGCCACTCCACCGGGGGAGGCGAGGTCGCGCGCTACATCGGACGTCATGGCACGAAGCGCGTCGCCAAGGCGGTCCTCATCGCCGCGGTGCCGCCGCTCATGCTGAAGACCGCCGCCAATCCGGAAGGCCTGCCGATGGAGGTCTTCGACAACCTGCGCCGCGGCATTGCCGCGGACCGCTCGCAGTTCTACAGAGACCTCGCACCGCTGTTCTACGGCGCCAACCGGCCCGGCGCCGAAGTCTCGCAAGGGACGCTGGATCAGTTCTGGCTGTGGAGCATGGCGGCCGGCCTCGAGAGCGCCTACGCGAGCATAAAGGCGTTCTCCGAGACCGACTTCACCGAGGACCTCGGCAAGTTCGACGTCCCGACGCTCGTCATGCACGGCGAGGACGACCAGATCGTTCCGGTCGCGGATTCGGCGCGGAAATCGGCGAGGCTCGTCAAGGGCGCGAAGGAAATCTACTATCCGGGGGCGCCGCACGGCCTCACGGCCACGCACCAGGATCAGGTCAACGCCGATCTGCTCGCCTTCTTGAGGACGTAAGGCTCACGGACGAAACGTCGGCGGCAGGCTCGCCTCCGAGCCTGCGCGCCGCCCTCGCCGAGCGGCGTCTCGCGGCGGCCTCGATCTGCCGCCTTCTCGCACGGCTTCCGGGCTGTCAGAATGCGTTGCGGCATCGATCCATGCGGCTGGCGGATCCTTCTTGACTGATCGTGGCTGAGCGGGCGCGGCGTTGTGACGACGTTTCTCGTCTATGCGGCCGCCGCCGCCGCGGAGATCGCGGGGTGTTTCGCCTTCTGGGCCTGGCTTCGCCTCGGCAAGTCGCCGCTCTGGCTCGTTCCCGGCGTCACGAGCCTCATCGCCTTCGCGTGGCTTCTGACGCGCGCCGACGCGGCCTTCGCGGGGCGCGCCTTCGCGGCATATGGCGGCGTCTACATCGCGGCCTCGCTGCTGTGGCTCTGGGCCGTCGAGGGGCGGGTTCCCGATCGGTGGGACCTGGCAGGCGCCGCGCTATGCCTCTTCGGCGCCGCCGTGATCCTCTTCGGTCCGCGGTCGGGCTAGCGGCCACGACCCGACGCCGCGGCGCCGCGGGCTCGCCCGTTTCCTCCGAACCGGGCGACCGCGGCGGCGTTGTGCAATAGGTGAGGCCGCCTTCGGACGGGCTTGATCTTGTAACTTTTTGGTCATATGATTTCCAAAACGATGAAAACCGCCTCGCCGTCCCGCCGCCGCGCCCGGCCCTCTTCCCTGCAAATTCCCTGCATTTGCAGGGAAGGCGCAGCGGGTTCGCGGGGCCGTCCGGCGGCCCTTTCCTGTAAACATTCCTGTTTTTTCAGGAAACGGCCATGAACCGGGAGGATTTCCGCCGCCTCGCGCTCCGGGTCGTTCCGGTGCTCGACCTCACCAATCTCGAGGAGGGCTGCGACGAGGCGGGCGCGCGGGCGCTCTGCGAGAAGGCGAGGACGCGGTTCGGCCCGGTCGCGGCGGTCTGCCTCTGGCCGCGCTTCGTGCCGCTCGCCAAGGTCGCGCTCGGGGGCTCCGATGTCCGCGTCGCCACCGTCGCGAATTTCCCCGCCGGCGCGGCCGATCCCGACGCGGCCGCGCGCGAGGTCGGCGAGGCGATCGCCGCCGGCGCCGACGAGGTCGACGTCGTCTTTCCCTTCGCCGCGCCGGACAAGGGCGAGGCGCTGGTGCGCGCCTGCCGCCGTGCGGCAGGAAGGCGGCTTCTGAAGGTGATCCTCGAAACGGGGGCGCTGGGCGACGCCGCCGCGATCCGCCGCGCCGCGGCGACGGCGATCGACGCCGGCGCCGATTTCGTCAAGACCTCCACGGGCAAGCGCGAGCCCGGCGCCACGCCGGAGGCGGCGCGCGCCATCTGCGAGGCGCTCCTCGAGGCGCGCGCGCGGCGCCGTTGGGCGGGGCTCAAGGTCTCGGGCGGGATCCGCAGCCTCGCCGACGCCGCGCCCTATCTCGCCCTCGCCGAGACCATGCTGGGGCCCGAGTTCGTCGGGCCGGCGACGTTCCGGATCGGCGCCTCGAAGCTGCTCGATTCCTGCCTCGCGGCGCTCGAGGCCGCCTGATGCGGCTGCCGCAGGAGATCATTCGCGACAAGCGCGACGGCCGCGAGCTCGCCGAGGCCGACATCGCGGATTTCGTCGCCGGGCTCGTCGACGGGCGGATCGGCGAAGGGCAGGCCGCGGCGCTGGCGATGGCGATCTTCTTCCGCGGCATGTCGATGGCCGAGCGCGTCGCGCTGACGCGCGCGATGACGAACTCGGGCGCGGTGCTGCGCTGGGACCTGCCCGGCCCCGTCCTCGACAAGCATTCGACCGGCGGCGTCGGCGACAAGGTGAGCCTCGTTCTCGCCCCGCTCGTCGCCGCGTGCGGCGGCTTCGTGCCGATGATCTCCGGCCGCGGGCTCGGCCACACCGGCGGCACGCTCGACAAGCTCGACTCCATTCCCGGCTACCGCACCGCGCCGGATCTGGCGACCTTCCAGCGCGTCGTCGCCGAGACGGGCTGCGCGATCATCGGCCAGACCGCCGAGCTCGCCCCTGCCGACCGCCGCCTCTACGCGATCCGCGACGTCACCGCGACCGTCGAATCGGTGCCGCTCATCACCGCCTCGATCCTTTCGAAGAAGCTCGCGGCCGGGCTCGGCGGGCTCGTCATGGACGTCAAGACCGGGAGCGGCGCGTTCCTGCCGACGCTCGATGAGGCGCGGGAGCTCGCGCGCAGCATCGTCGAGGTCGCGGCCGGCGCCGGCCTTCCGACGGTCGCGCTTCTCACCGACATGAACGAGGTGCTCGGGCGCAATGCCGGCAATGCGCTCGAGGTCGCCGAGGCGATCGACCTCCTCGCCGGGCGCGGCGGCGACGAGCGGCTGCGCGAGGTGACGCTCGCGCTCGCCCGGGAGATGCTGGCGCTCGGCGGCCTCGATCCGTCGCGTGCCGAGAGGGCGCTCCGGTCCGGCGCCGCGGCCGAGCGCTTCGAGCGGATGGTCGCCTCCCTGGGCGGGCCCAAGGACATCCTCCAGCGGAAGCTCGAGGCTGCGCCGGTGGTCCGCCCCGCTTTCCCCCGTCGCGCCGGGTTCGTCGCGCGCATCGACGTCCGCGCGGTGGGGCTCGCCATCGTCGAGCTCGGCGGCGGAAGGACCCGCGCCGAGGACCCGATCGACCATCGCGTCGGCCTCGCCGAGGTCGCCGGAATCGGCGAGAGGGTCGGGCCGGAACGGCCGCTCGCGCTCGTCCATGCGCGCAGCGACGCGGAGGCGGCGCGCGCCGAGGCGCGCCTCGCCGAGGCCTTCTCGATCGCCGACGCACCGCCCTCGCGCGCGCCCCTCGTCCTGGAGCGCCTCGCGTGAGACGCGCCTTCCTCCTCGTCCTCGACTCCTTCGGCATCGGCGCGTCGGAAGACGCCGCGCGCTTCGGCGACGAGGGCGCCGACACGCTCGGCCACATCGCCGAGAGCGTCGACCTCGCGCTCCCCAATCTCGCGCGGCTCGGCCTCGGCGAGGCGGCGGCGGCGAGCACCGGGCGGCGTCCCCGCGGCTTCGCGAAGCTCGCGCCCGAGGCGGCCTTCGGCTACGCGGTCGAGACGAGCCGCGGCAAGGACACGCCGAGCGGGCACTGGGAGCTCGCCGGCGTGCCGGTGACCTTCGACTGGGGCTATTTCCCGCCCGAGCATCCGAGCTTTCCCGCCGAGCTCGTCGAGGAGCTCGTCGCCGAGGCGCGCCTTCCCGGCATCCTCGGCAACCGGCACGCCTCGGGGACGCAGATCATCGACGAGCTCGGCGCCGAGCATGTCCGAACGGGGAAGCCCATCTGCTACACCTCGGCCGACTCCGTCTTCCAGATCGCGGCGCACGAGCAGCATTTCGGCCTCGAGCGTCTCTACGAGGTCTGCGCCGTCGCGCGGCGGATCGTCGACCGCTGGAACATCGGCCGCGTCATCGCGCGTCCCTTCGTGGGCGAGCCCGGCAGCTTCAGGCGCACCGCGAACCGGAAGGACCTCGCCGTGCCGCCGCCGGCGCCTACGCTTCTCGACCGGCTCGTCGCCGCGGGCGGGACGGTGCACGGGATCGGCAAGATCGCCGACATCTTCGCCGGCCGGGGCGTCACGCGCTCGGTGAAGGCCGAGGACAACGCGGCCGCGTTCGCGGCGACGCTCGCCGCGGCGGAGGAGGCGGGCGACCGCACCCTCGTCTTCGTCAACTTCAACGACTTCGACACGCTTTACGGCCACCGCCGCGATCCGGCGGGCTACGCCCGCGCGCTCGAGGCTTTCGACGCGAGGCTGCCGGAGCTCGAGGCGCGGCTCCGCCCGGGCGATCTCGTCATCGTCTCGGCCGATCACGGCTGCGATCCGACCTGGCGCGGCACCGATCACACGCGCGAGCACGTTCCCGTCCTCGCCTTCGGGCCGGGCGTCGAGGCGGGGCCGATCGGCCGCCGCGCCTTCGCCGATGTCGGGCAGACGATCGCGCGCCATCTCGGCGTCGAGCCGCTACCGGAGGGCGTTTCGTTCCGCTGATTGCAGGTCAGGGCTGCGCCCGGGGGCATGGCGGTCGGCAGGGCGCTCGACGATAGTGCCGCCCCGTGAGCGCGACGATCGAGGAAGGAGCCGGCCGGAGCGGCGGCGCGGCGACGGCTTATCTTCTGCTTCTCATCGCCGTGTCGTCCTGGGCGGGGAACCTCGTCGTCGGGCGCGGCCTCGCCGGCGTGGTCGGCCCGCTCACGCTGAGCTGGACCCGGTGGGTCATCGCCTTCCTCGTCGTCCTTCCCTTCGCCTGGGGCGAGCTCCGCGCGAATCGCGCCGTCCTCCTCCGCGCCTGGCGGCCCATCGTCGGGCTCGGCCTCGTCGGCTTCACCGCCTCGAACGCGCTCTGCTATCTGGCGCTCCAGTGGACGACCGCGGTGAACGCCTCGCTCATCAACTCCGCGGGGCCCCTCATGATCTTCGCGGCCTCGGTGGTCGTGCTCGGCGAGCGCTTCCGGGCGCGCCAGCTCGTCGGGCTCGCGCTCGCGGCCATCGGCGTCGTGGGGATCGTGCTCCGCGGCGAGCCGCGCGCGCTCCTCGCTCTCGAGGTCAACCGCGGCGACCTCCTCATGCTGCTCGCGATCGGCGCCTGGTCGGTCTACTCGATCCAGCTGCGGCGGCGCCCGGAGGAGCTGTCTCCGGTGGCGCTCGTCGCCGCGCTCATCGGCGTCAGCGTCGTCGCGCTGACGCCCTTGGCGGCGCTCGAGGCGAAGCTGGAGCCGAGCCTTCCCACCTTCACCGCGATCCTCTATCTCGGCATCTTCCCGAGCGCCGTCGCGGTCCTCTGCTGGAACCGCGCGGTGGCGCTCATCGGCGCGGCGCGCTCTTCCGTCTTCACCTATCTCATGCCCCTCATCGCCGCGCTTCTCGCCATGCTCTTTCTCGGCGAGCGGATAGAGCCGTTCCACATTCTCGGCGGCGGGCTCGTCTTCACGGGGCTCGCGCTCACGCTCGCCCGCCGCTGAGCGCCTTGCGCTGGATCAAAGAACGCCGGCGCCGGGCGGGAAAGGATCGCGCATGACCTCCGCCGCCAACGCCGCCGCGATCGGCGACCATTTCGGCCGCTGCCTCGCGCGTGCCGGCCGCTCGGTCAGCCCCTTCGAGCATTGGCTCATCGAGGACGCGCTTCCGCCGGCGGTGTGCGAGGCGGTGATCGGGCTCCCCTTCGCGCCGCCCCGCATCGACGACACGCGCGGCAAGCGTGAGACCCACAACTCGACGCGGATCTTCTTCTCGGCCGAGAACCGCGCCCGCTTTCCCGTCGTCGAGGCGGTCGCTTCCGCCTTCCAGTCGCCGGAGACCGTGCGCAGGATCGAAGCGCTCTGCCGCATCGCGCTCGCCGGCAGCTCGCTGCGCATCGAGTATTGCCTCGACACGGACGGATTCTGGCTGGAGCCGCACACCGACATCGGCGCGAAGCTCTTCACGATGCTGATCTATTTGTCGGAGGGGCCGTACGGCACCGATCTCCTCGACGCGCAAGGCAACCTCGTCGCGACCGCGCCCTGCCATGTCGGCGCGGGCGTCATCTTCGTTCCCGGCGCCGACACGTGGCACGGGTTCCGCCGCCGCAGGATCGAGGGCGTGCGGCGCTCGCTCATCGTCAACTACGTGAAGCCCGAGTGGCGCTCGCGCCACGAGCTCGCCTATCCCGAGGATCCCGTCTCCTAGCCGCCCACGGGGTTGAAGTCGTGGCGGCCGCCGCCTTGCACCAGGAGGAACCGGCTCCTGCCGCCATGAACGTTGACGACGCGGTGCGCGCGCTTCGGCGGCACCGTGCTGCGCTGTCCGGGCGTCAGGCGATGCGTCTCGCGCGGCGCCCGCAGCTCGACCTCGAGCTCGCCCTCGAGCCCGAACGCCTCGTCGGTGACGGCCGAATGCCAGTGCCACGGGATCGACTGGCCGGGGCCGAGCGTCAGCACGACGACGCGGAGGCCCGGCGCTTCCGAGATCACCTCGCTGCCGTCGACCGTATAGGCGGGGGCGGGCTCTTCTCTGTGCTGCTCCATCATGAGATCAGCTCCATCGCCATCTGGCGCAGCTTCGCCTTCTGAACCTTGACGCCGTTCGCGCTCGGCGTCGTGGGGAAGGCGTCGAGCGCCACGATCCGAGCCGGGATCTTGAAGCGCGCGAGCCCGGAAGCGCAATGCTCGACGAGCGCCGCTTCGTCCGCCGGCGCGCGCAAGGTGACGAACGCGACGGCGCGCGCGCCGGCGCCGACGACCTGGCAGCCGTCGACCGCGGGATGGCGCTGCAGCCACGCCTCGATCTCCGCCGGCGCGACGAGGAAGCCGCCGAGCCGCAGCACGTCGCCGAGCCGCGTCTCGAAGACGAACCCGCCGTCCTCCGTGAGCTGCGCGAGGTCGCCCATCCGGACGTATCCGTCCTCGGTGAGCGCGGCGCGCGTCGCCTCCGGGTCGCCGAGATATTCCTTCATGCGGCTGGGGCCGGCGACCTCGAGCTCGCCGCTCTCGCCGGGCCCGAGGAGGCGGCCGGTCTCGGGGTCGCGCACCCGGAAGCGCGCTTCGGGCGAGGTCGGGCGGCCGCCGGGCCGCGCCCGGTCGGGCAGCGCCATGTCGAGCGGCCAGCGCGCGTAGAGCGCCTGCAGCTCGCTCGATCCGTAGAGGCCGAAGAGCCGCAAGCCCGCGCGCTCGGCCCGCGCGGCGAGATCGGCGAGGGCGGGGTCGAAGGCCGCATAGCCGGCGCCGCGCACGGTGCGGAAATCGGCGCCCGCCTCGAGAAGCCGCGCCATCATCTCGTCGGTGCCGTTGAAGTCGGTGACCCGGTGCCGCGCGATGAGCGTTGCCGCCTCGCTCGCGTCGAATGTCGGCGTCTGCACCGAAGGAGCGCCCGCCGCAATCGCGCCGAGCGCCTGGGCGAGGCCGAACGTGCCGCAATAGGGCAGCCCCTGGTAAAGCACTGTGCCCGGCGCGCGCCAGCCGAAGCCCGTCGCCACGTCGCCCGCATGCCGGGCGAGGCTCGCCTGCGTGTGCAGCACGAATTTCGGCGCCTTCGTCGTGCCCGAGGTCGTGAAGACCAGGACGCCCGACTCCGCTCCGCCACGCGTCTCGAGGAGAGGCGGGCGGGCGAGAAGGTCCTCGTACCGCACCGCGCGCTTGCCTTTCGGGCCCTCGCCGGGGCCGACGAGGACGACGCTTTCGAGGCGTGCCAGCTCGAGCTCGGCGAGGATTGCGGCGAAGTCGATCCGCCTGAACCCCGGCGCGAACGCCAGCACCTTGGCGCCGGAGCGGCCGACGATGTCCTCGACCTCGGCGGCGCGGAATCGCGTGTTGACCGCGACCGCGATCGCGCCGAGCCGGGCGCAGGCGAAGAAGAGGACGAGCCAGGCGGGAAGGTTCGGGAGCCAGAGCGCGACGCGGTCGCCGCGGCCGACGCCGAGCTCGGCGAGGCCTTGCGCCGCGCGCCTGCTCTCCTCCGCGAGACGGCCGAAGGTGAAGACCTCCTCGCCGACGAGGAGCGCCGGCGACGACGGGCTGGCCCGGTCGAGAAGCTCGGGAAGCATGGCGGCCGATCATAGCAGGCCTTATCTTCTCCGGGCGATGCGGCGGCCCGATCTAGGCAAGTTCCTTTCCGAGCGGACCGTCCGCCTCGCCGTCACCGGCCTCTCCCAGGCCGGCAAGACGGTCTTCATCACGTCGCTCGCGCACAATCTCCTTTCCGCGCCGGCCAATCCGGCCGTGCTGCCGATCTTCCGCGCCCGGCTGGGCGGCCGGCTCCTCGGCGCCCGGATCGAGCCGGTCGAGGGGCGCGCCTTCCCCTACGAGAAGCTGCTGCAGAGCTTTGCGGCCGATCCGCCGCGCTGGCCGGAATCGACCACCGGCACGAGCGCCCTCCGCATCGCCATCCGCTACCGGCCGCGCTCGCTGCTCTGGGGCGCGGTGGCGCCGCTTTCGACCCTGCGGCTCGAGATCATCGACTATCCGGGCGAGTGGCTCCTGGACCTGCCGCTCCTCGAGCAGAGCTTCGAGGAATGGTCCCAGGCGATGCTCTCGCTTTGCCGCGAGGAGCCGCGGGCGACGGAGGCGCGGCCCTGGCTCGACTTCCTCGCCGGCGGCCCGGAGGCGACGGAGGCGAACGCGCGGGCCGCCGCCGAGCTCTACGCCGCGTATCTACGGCGTTGCCGGACCGAGCACGGGCTCAGCCTTCTGCAGCCCGGCCGCTTCCTTTCGCCCGGCGAGCACTGGGGGTCGGCGCTCTTGCATTTCTGCCCGCTCCCCGACGGCGCGGCTCCCCTTCACGCGCTGATGCGCGAGCGCTACGAGCGCTATCGCAAGGAGATCGTCGAGCGCTTCTACGCGGACCATTTCCGCCGCTTCGACCGCCAGGTCGTTCTCGTCGACGTGCTCCGGGCGCTCAACATCGGGCCGGCCGCGTTCGAGGACGCGCGGCGGGCGCTCGCCTCGGTGCTGCGCAGCTTCCGCTTCGGGCGCAGCAACATTCTCGCCCGCCTCCTCGGCGGCGCGCGGATCGATCGCGTGCTGTTCCTCGCGACGAAGGCAGATCACGTCGCTCCCGGCCAGTACGCCAATCTTCGCCAGCTTCTCGCCAAGATGACGATCGAGGCGGGGCTCGACATGCGCTTCGAGGGCGCGCAGGCGGAGGTCGGCGTCGTCGCCGCGGTCCGCTGCACCGAGCCCGGCGTCGGCAGCTACGAAGGCAAGAGCGTCGGTCTCGTCAAGGGGATCCTCGAGGGCGAGACCGCCCCGAAGGTGCTCTATGCGGGCGAGGTTCCGCCCGCGCCGCCGCCGCGCGAGCTCTGGGCGACGCACCGGCCGGACTTTCCGAACTTCCGCCCGCCTCGCCTCGATCCGACGCCGGGCGAGGGCGTGCCCCAGTTCGGGCTCGACGAGGCGCTCGATTATCTGCTCGGTGACAAATTCGCATGAAGTACGGCACGCCCGAAGAGTTCCGCTTCAGGGTCGACACGACGCCGCCTCCGGCAGCCTTGCCGGTGCCGCGCGCGCCGGCGCCGGTCGCGCGAGGGCCCCGATGGGGGCGCTGGGCCGCGGGGGCGCTCGGCCTCTTCATCGCCGGCGCCGCGCTCGTCCAGGCCGTCGACTTCATCGCGGCGCAGTGGGCGCGGAGCCCCGCCTTGGGCGGGCTCTTCACCGCGCTTCTCGGGGCCGCCGTCGGCTTCGCCGCTCTCGGCATCGTCCGCGAGGTGCGCGCCTGGCGCGACCTTGAGGACGTCGAGCGGGTTCGGGCAGCGCTCCTCGCCGGCGCTGACCCCGCCGAGATCGTCGAGCGCCTCGCCGCCTCCGTCGCGCATCGTCCCGAAGCCGCCGCCGACGTGGAGCGCTTCCGACGCCAGGCCGGCGCGCTGCAGAGCCGCGAGCATCTTCTCGAGCTCTTCGCCGCCGAGGTGCTGCGGCCGCTCGATCGCGCCGCTTACGCCGCGGTGGCGCGCGCCGCGCGCGACGCCGGCGCGCTGACGGCGCTCGTCCCGACGGCCCTCCTCGATGCCGTCCTCCTCATCTGGCGCAATCTCCGCATGATCCGCGAGGTCGCCGCGATCTACGGGCACCGCACCGGCTTCGCCGGAACGTGGTTCCTCTTGAAGCGGCTCGCGACCGGCGCCGCGATCGTCGCGGCGGCCGATGTGGCGGGCTCGGTCCTGGTGCACCAGCTCGGCAACGCCGTCGCCGATCTTCTCGCCGCGAAGCTCGGCGAGGGCGCGATCGCCGGCGCCCGCACGGCACGGATCGGCCTCTGGACGATGCAGCTCTGCCGCGCGATTCCCTTCGCCGAGGAGGACGTGCCGAACCTCCGCAAGCTCGCGGCGAGCCTCTTGCGCTGAGGCTTGTCGCTCAGCGTTTCTGGTACTGAGTGTCGCCGAACAGCATCTCCTTCGCCTGCTGGCTCATCGGGCCGCTGCGCACCTTGTCCTTGAGGAGCTCCAACCCCTTCTGCACGGCCGGCCGCGCGTTGATCGCGTCGAACCAGCGCTTCAGGTTCGGATAGTCCTCGAGCTTCTGTCCCTGGCGCTCGTAGGGCCGGATCCAGGGGAACACGGCGATGTCGGCGATCGAGTACTCTCCCGCGAGATAGGGAACCTTGCCGAGCCGCCGGTCGAGCACGTTGTAGATCCGGGTCGCCTCGTTGGTGTAGCGCTTGATCGCGTAGTCGATCGGTTCCGGCGCGTATTGGCGGAAGTGGTGCGCCTGGCCGAGCATCGGCCCGACGCCGCCCATCTGGAACATGAGCCACTCGACGACGCGGTACTTGCCCGCCATGTCCTTCGGCATGAGCTTGCCGGTCTTCTCGGCGAGATACATGAGGATCGCGCCCGACTCGAAGAGGCTGTACGGCTTTCCGTCCGGGCCCTCCGTGTCGACGATCGCCGGCATCTTGTTGTTGGGGCTGATCTCGAGGAATTCCGGCTTGAACTGGTCGCCGGCCTGGATGTCGACGGGGATCACGCGGTAGGGCAGACCTGCTTCCTCGAGGAAGATCGAGATCTTGTACCCGTTCGGCGTGGGCCAGACGTATAGATCGATCATGCGTCGCACTCCGCTGCGCTTGTCGAAAGGAGAAACCTGATCCGCGCCGCTCCCGCGGGCAAGCGCCGCGTTCGGTTTGAAGCGTAATGGGCCCATGCGGAGGCCTCGGCCTTGAACGGATGCCGCTCGCGCCTATGCGGTTGCCATCCGCGCGCGCTGTCGCCAGAGTGGCCGCCCTTCGGCGGCAGGGAAGACGAGGAGGCTGGATTCCGGTGCGAGGGCGGCGACGGCAGAGGGAGCGGCCGCGCGCCGAGGCGCGGCCGGCGGTGCAGGATCGCCGCGGCGACGCCGAGCGGGCGCTCTGGCTTTACGGCCGGCACGTCGTCGCGACCGTGCTCGCCAATCCGCGGCGCCGGGTGCGGCGCCTTCTCGCGGTCGCCGATGCGCGAGAATGGCTCGACGGAAAGCGCGCGCAGGCCTTCGCGCGCGTACCGGAGCCCGAGATCGTGGACCGGGCAACGCTCGAGGCGCTGCTGCCCGAGGGCGCGGTGCATCAGGGCGTGGCGCTTCTCGCCGAGCCGCTTCGGGAGCCGCTTCTCGAGGACGTCGTCGCCGCGGCAGACGAGGATTCCATCATCGTTCTCCTCGACCGGGTGAGCGATCCTCACAATGTCGGCGCGGTGCTGCGCTCGGCCGCCGTCTTCGGCGCGAGCGCCGTCGTGGTCCCGGAATACGGCGCGCCCGAGATCACGGGCGCTCTCGCGAAGGCCGCCTCCGGCGCCGTCGAGCACGTGCCGCTCGTGCGCGTCGTGAACCTCGCGCGTGCGATGGATGCGCTCAAGGAGGCGGGCTACTTGTGCATCGGGCTCGACGAGGAGGGCGAGCGTCCGCTCGCCGGCGCGGCGCCGAGGAAGCGCGTCGCGCTCGCGCTCGGCGCCGAAGGCCCGGGGCTGCGGCGGCTGACGCGGGAGCGTTGCGATGTTCTCGCGCGCCTGCCTGCGCGGGGCCCTATCAAGTCGCTCAACGTGTCGAACGCCGCCGCGGTCGCGCTCTACGAGCTGACGCGCGATGAAGCTTAGCTACGACGTCGGCCGCTGGTGCGCGGCGGCCGTGCTCTGGACCGAGGACGGGCGCTATCTCCTGCAGCGGCGCGACGACAAGCCCGGGCTTCTTCTGCGCGACCACTGGGCCGCATTCGGCGGCAGCGTCGACGAGGGCGAGTCGGGCGAGGCGGCGATCCGCCGCGAGCTCGCCGAGGAGCTGGAGTTCGCGGCGCGCGAGGTCGTGTTCCTGACCGAGCTCACGATCAGCCTGCCCTTGGCGACCGGCCGCCGCTGGGATCGGATGAGCTTCTACGCGGTGCCGATCACCGAGGCCGATGTCGCAGCGATGGTCCTCCACGAGGGCCAGGAGAAGCGGCTCTTCGCGGTCGATGCGCTGCTCCGCGAACCCAAGGTCGCGCCCTGGGACCTCGCTGCGATTCTCATTCACGCCCGCGGCGAACGCCTCTTCGCTACTTGAGGAGCGCGCGCGTCTCGGCATCGAGCCGTTCGCCTAGTCGTTCGGCGAGGGCGCGCCGTCGCGCCTCGAGCTGCGGCTCGCGCGCGCCGGCGAGGAGCGACAGATGGAGCGCCCTCGGATCGTCTTCGCGCTCGGCCTTATCGAGCCAGAGTTCCGGGTTCGCCGGCGCGGCGGCGAGGCGTTCGTCGATGCTGCGCTCACCCCCGCCGCGGGCGAGAACGAGGAAGGCGGCCGCGAGCGCAAGGGTGCCGAGAGCGAGGGAGAGCATCCATCCGCCTTTGCGCACGCGCGCTTCCTTGCTTCCGTCCGTTCGCGCTTCCGCCGCCATGGCGGGTGAACGCGTCGGACCCCGGAATCATCCCGCGGCGCTCCTCAAGACGGCGTTTCGAGCGCGGCGATGACCGACGGCACCTCGACGCCGTTCCGCTGCGCGGTCGCCGTCAGCGAGGCGATGAGCGCGTCGTCGATCTCGGTGCCGGCGAGCCCGTGCTCGCTCCGGTAGGCGGCGATCGCGGCGCGCGTCTCGTCGCCGAGCCGGCCGTCGATCGGCGAAGCGAAGTAGCCGAGCTTCTGGAGGAGGTACTGCGCCGCGGCGACGCGCGCGCTGGCGTGCCCCGTGCCCGGGCGCGGCTTCGCCATGACGCGCGGCGCGGCGTAACGCAGATGGCTCAGCACTTGGAGGAAGTCGGCATCGGCCGGCAGCCCGGCGTCCTGCCGATAGCGCGCGACGGCCCAGCGCGTCCGCCCGTTCATCTCGCCGGTCGCCGGGCCGGGGTCGTAGCCGTGCAGGAGGAGCTGCTCCTGAAGAAGACGCAGGTAGAAGCGCCCGATCCCCTCGGCCCGAAGCGGCGCGGCCGCGAGCACGCCGAGGACGAGCGCGACGGCGAGCCTTCTCGTCATCGCGCCAATCTAGCCCGTGCGGCCCGCGTTCGCGACCCGCACCGGCGCGGCGCGCCGTCAGGCGGCGTATTCCCGATACTTCCCGTAATAGTAGCCGGCGTCGCCGTAGCCGAAGCGCACATGCTTCTTCACGTTGACGCGCGTCAGCACGATGCCGGCGATCGAGCCGCCGACGGCCTGAAGCTGCTTCAGGGCTCCCAGCACGACCTGCCGCGGCGTGTGCTCCCACCGGACCACGAAGACCGTGGCGTCGACGATGCGCGAGAGGACGACGCTGTCCGAGGCGGCGAGCACCGGCGGGCTGTCCACGACCACGAGGTCGTAGTGCTGCGAGACCGAGCGGATGAAGTCGCGCATGTGCTGCGAGCCGAGGAGATCCTGCGGGTTGGGCATGCCGGCCCGCGTGCAGATGAAGTGCATCCCGGTCTCCTCGTCGACGTTCAGCACCTCCTCGGCGGTCTTCTGGCCGGCGAAAAGATCGGCGAGGGTGGCGTCGCTGCGGCCCTTGAGGCTCTTGTGGATCCGCGGCCGCCGCATGTCCGCGTCGATGAGAAGGACCTTCTGCCCGGCCTTCGCCGAGCTCCGCGCCAGGCTGATCGAGAGCGAGGATTTGCCCTCTTCCGGCACCGCGGACGTGATGAGGATCGCGCGCGGCGGCTTGTCGACGTGGCTGTAGAGAATGGCGGTGCGGATCGAGCGGATCGATTCCGCGAAGCTCGAGCTCGGCTTGCGTACGAGGAATTCCTCGAGCGGGGCGGAAAGGCGCCGCGAGGAATTGACGGACGGGATCATGCCGAGCCCGGAGATGCCCGTGACCTGCTCGATCTGGTCCGTCGACCGGAAGCCGTTGTCGAGCCGTTCGATGATGATCGCGAGGAGGATGCCGAACAGCGAGGAGCCGATGAAGGCGAGCGCGACGAACAGCTTCTTGTTCGGGAAGGACGGATCGATCGGGAGGTCGGCGCGCGCGATGAGGCGGGCGTCCGCCTGCTGCATGTCCTCGGTCTCGGCGGTTTCCTTGAAGCGGCCGAGGAAGTTCTCGTAGAGGATCCTGTTCGCCTGCGCCTCGCGCTCGAGCTCGCGCAGCTTCACCTCGGCGGAGTTGCTCTGCGCGGCCCGACTCTGCAGCTCCGCAAGCTGCGTCTGAAGCGAGCGCTCCCGGATCCGGGCCGCCTCGGCCTCGTTCGCGAGCCCGCCGATGATCTTGTTGATCTCCGAGCCGATCTGCCGGCGCACGTCGCGCAGCTCGGCGCGGACGTTGATGATCGCCGGATGCTTGTCGCCGTAGCGCGCGGAGAGGTCGGCCTCGCGCCGGATGATCTCGGTCTCCTGCGCGCGGAGCTGGGCGATGAGGGGCGACTGCGCCACCTCCGGCGCCGAGACGTCGATGCGCCCGGTCTTCGCCTGCTCCTGGAACTGGCGGAGTCGCGATTCCTTCTGCGCGCGGTCGGCCGTGGCGAGGATGAGCTGCGTGTTGAGCTCGCCGAGCTGCTGCGTGGAGACCGTGGTGCCCCGCGCGTCGGCGGCGGTGAGGTTGTTCGCCTCGCGCCATTGCTGCACCGCCTGCTCGGAGGCGAGCACCTGCTGCTTCAGGTCTTCGACGCGCTCGGAGAGCCACTGGTTCGCCCGCCGCGTCGCCTCGAACTTCGCCTCGAGCTGCGAGACGAGATAGAGGTCGGCGACGGTGTTGACGACCCTCTGCGAGAGCGCGGGATCCTTCGAGGTGTAGAGCAGCTTGATCGTGTAGGAGCGGTTGTCGTTGGCGACGATGAGGTTCTTCAGCAGCTTGTCGATGAGCTTGCCGCGCGTGATCTCGCGCTGCTGCTCGGCGGTGAGCGGCTTCCCGCTGCCGCCGGGCCCGAGCCCGATGCGGGCGAGGAGGCCGGAGATCGTCCTCCCGACGTCGAGCTGGAAGAGCGCGGCGAGGCCGCTCGGCGGCACGAGCTCCTCGTTGAACGCGGGGTCGCCCATGAGGCCGAGCTTGTCCACCACCCTGCCGGCGAGCTCGCGCGAGCGCAGCACGTCGATCTCCGAGCGCAGCGCCGCGGCCTCGGTCTGGATGCTCGACATCACGGCCTGAAGGTCGATGATGTTGGTCTTCCGCGTGTCGAGGAGCAGCGCCGTCTCCGCCGTGTAGCGCGGCGTCACCGTGAACACGTAGAGCCCGACGGCCAGCGTCACGACGGCGATCGTCCCGAGGATCACGCCGCGGCGCCGGCGCAGCATCCGGAAGAACTCGCCGAGATCGAACTGGTCGCGCGTCGGCGTCGGTAGGGGGGTGCCGTAGTAGCGCGTCGGGGCCGGCCTCGCCGTCGGTCCGAGGGCGGCCTCGCGCACGCCCGCTCCACTGCCGTCCATGCGTAAAGGTCCCCTCTTGCATCCGTTCCGGAGGAGCTCGGCTAGCGAACACGAGGGAGTCGCTAACGGTTCCTTGCTGCTCAACCGCCGGACATGGCAGCGTTGCCGGATCGCCCCTCGAAGGGAGGCACGCCGCCATGCTCATGTCGGGCACCGACTACCGCGAGTCGCTCCGCCGCTATCGTCCCGTGGTCCATGTAGAGGGCGAGCGCGTCGAGAGCGTCGCCGACCATCCCGCCTTCGCGCCGGGCGTGGCGGCGCTGGCGCTCGTCTACGATTACGCCCGGCGCGAGGCGCTGCGGCCGCTGATGACCGCCGAGCAGCACACGAGCGGCCGCCGGGTCGCGCGGATGGTCCACATCGACCGCTCGGGCACCGATCTCCTCGACAAGCTCGAGGCGGTCCGCCTCCTTTGCCAGGAGACCGGTTGCGCGATGCGCTACCTGACGCACGACGCCTTCAACGCGCTGTTCCAGGCGACGCACCGGACCGACGCGGAATGCGGCACCGACTATCACCAGCGCTTCCTCGCCTACATGCACCGCGTCCAGGACGAGGACCTCACCTGCGCCGTGGCGATGACCGACGGCAAGGGCGACCGCGCGCTGCGCCCGCACGCGCAGCCCGACCCCGACGCGTATCTCCGCATCGTCGAGCGGCGCGCGGACGGGATCGTCGTCTCGGGCCGGAAGGCGATCGTGACGGCGGCGCCCTACGTCCACGAGCTCCTCGTCATGCCGTGCCGGAACATGTCGGAGGCGGACGCCCCCTACGCGGTCGCCTGCGCCGTTCCGGTCGATGCGCCCGGCGTCGCGATCGTCGCGCGGCCGGCGGGCCGCCCGGGAGAGCCCGCCGCGAAGTTCAGCGCCCGCTACGGCCAGTCGGTCGCCGCGGTGTTCTTCGATCGCGTGCTGGTGCCCTGGGAGCGCGTCTTCCTCGCCGGCGAATGGCGGCACTCGGGCTTCCTCACCTACGCCTACGCCGCGCATCACCGGCACTCCTGCATCGCGGCGCGGGCGGGGTTCGGCGACCTCCTCATCGGCGCCGGCGCGATGATGTGCGAGGCGAACGGGCTTCCGGCCGGAAAGACGCCGCATCTGCGCGAGGCGATGGTGGAGCTCATCAAGATCGTCGAGGGCTTCTACGCGTGCGGCGTCGCCGCGTCCGTCTACGGCGTCGCGGATCCGGCAGGCTCGGTCCAGCCGGAGCCCGTCTTCGCCAATGTCGGCAAGCTGCTTCTCGCGACGCAGATCTACGACATGCATCGCCTCGCGCATCACGTCTCGGGCGGTCTCGTCGTCGCGCTGCCGGGCCCCGAGGAGGATCACAACCCGGCGACCGCCGGTCGCATCGACCAGATGCTGGCGGCCAGGCCCGACGTGCCGGCCGCGCACCGCGCGGAGGTGGCGCGCCTCATCGGCGACCTCACCGCCTCGGATACCGCGGGCTGGTACTCGCTCATCTCGCTCCATGGCGGCGGCAGCCCCGAGGCGATGAAGCGGGAGATCTGGCGCAACTACCCCGTCGCCGACCGCGTGCGCCTCGTCGAGCGGCTGCTCGACCGCGGGGTTGTGGCCGAGCCCGGCGCAGGCGTCTCGAAGGGGCGCCAGCCCGGGCGCTGCTGCGCCGCCGGCTGCCAGTCGCCGGAGGCGCTGCCGAAAGCGGCGGAATAGGGGCGGCCTTCCTGCCGGGCGTCAGGCCGCCGGCGCGTAGAATTCTGCGGGAAGCCCTGCGGCGCTCCGCGCCGCCTCGTTGAACGGCGGCTTCAGCCGTCCGCGGAAATGCCGGGCGACGAGCGCGCGCCACGTCGCGGCCGCGTCGAGCCCGCGCCGCTCCGCCTCCCAGCGGAACCAGCGCATCCCGGCCGCGACATGGCCGATCTCTTCCTCGTAGATGCGCCGGAGCGCGGCGGCGCTCTCCTCATCGCCGAAGCGCTCCATGCGCGCGATCATGTCGGGCGTGACGTCGAGGCCGCGCGCCTCGAGGACGAGCGGGACGACGGCGAGCCGGGCGAGGAGGTCGTGGCGCGTCTCGATCGCCGCCTCCCAGAGCCCGTCATGCGCCGGAAGGTCGCCATAGGCGGCGCCGAGCGCGGCGAGCCGCGCCGCGACGAGCGCGTGATGCTCGGCTTCCTCGGCGGCGACGCGCACCCAGTCGTCGTAGAACGCGCGCGGCATGTCGGCGAAGCGTGCGACGACGTCCCAGGCGAGGTCGATCGCGTTGAGCTCGATATGGGCGATCGCGTGGAGGAGCGCGACGCGCGTCGTGCGGCTGCCGGCGGCGCGTCGCTTCGGCATGTCGCGCGGCCGCCGGAGCTCGGGGCGCGCGGGGCGGGCCGGGCGCGCGGGCGGCGCGGCATGCCCGATCTCGGCGATGCGTCCCTCGCGCCACGCGATGGCGGTGGCGCGGGTCAGCGCGATTTTCGCGGACGGCTCGGCGGCGCTCAGCACCGCGACGGCGGCCGCCGCGAGGGTCATATCGCGCGCGTCGCGGTGAGCACTTCCTCGATGTGGCCGGGGATCGAGACCTTGGGCCAGATCTGCCGGATCACGCCCTTCTCGTCGATGAGAAAGGTCGTGCGCTCGATCCCCATGTACTTGCGCCCGTACATGCTCTTCTGCACCCAGACGCCGTAGCGCTCGCAGACGTCCGACTTCTCGTCGGAGGCGAGGATGAAGGGGAGCGAGTACTTCTTCTTGAACTGGTCGTGGCTGGCGACGCTGTCCTTGGAGACGCCGATGATCACGGCGCCGAAATTGGCGAAGTCGCTGTCGCTGTCCCGGAAGGCGCAGGCCTGCTTCGTGCAGCCGGTCGTGTCGTCCTTCGGATAGAAGTAGAGCACGACCTTCTTGCCGCGGAAACGCGACAGGGTCACCGAACCGCCTCCGTCGGTCGGCAGCGTGAAATCCGGCGCAGTGTCACCCACCTTGAGGGTCATCCCCCGGTCTCCTCTCTCTCCGCTTTCTGGCTTGCGCCGCCGGCTCCGCGACGATCGCGTCGTAAAGCGCCTTCGCGCGCGCGGCTGCCCCCGTCATATCAGTTTTGAGGGTCTCGAAGTCAACTGCGCCGGCGCCGCGCGCGAGCGCGGCCTTGAGCGCGGGAGAGGCGGTTTTCTCGTCGAAGTCGTGCTCGACGAGCAGCTTCAGAAGGCATTGGACGCGCTGCCAGAGGCGCAGCGCGTCGATAAGCGCTCGCCGGTCGTCGTCCGCGAGCGGCAGCGCTGCGAGCGCATCTTCCGTGTTCTGACGGAAGACGCCTTCGCGCAATTGGAGGTACTGGGCGATGAACTCGATGTCGACGAGGCCGCCGCGCCGGTGCTTCACCTCCCATTCCGGAACGTCGGGGCGGGCGGCCGCCATCTTCTCGCGCATCTCGGCGACGTCGAGCACGAGGCGCTCCTTGTCGCGCGGCCTCGCGAGCACGCGCCGGATCTCCTCCATCACTCGCGCGGCGAGCGCAGGGTCGCCCGCGACGGGGCGCGCGCGCGTCAGCGCCATGTGCTCCCAGGTCCAGGCGCTCTCCGCGTGGTAGCGGCGGAAGCTGTCGAAGCTGCTCGCGGCGGGTCCGGCATTGCCCGACGGCCGCAGCCGCATGTCCACCTCGTAGAGGCGCCCCTCGGGCGTCAGCGCGGTGAGCGCGGTGACGAGGCGCTGGCAGAGCCTCGCGTACCATGTCGAGACCGGGAGCGGCCGCGGTCCGTCCGAGCCCTCGACCCCCTCTGGCGCTTCGTAGATGAGGATGAGGTCGAGATCGGAGGTGGGGGTCATCTCCCGCCCGCCGAGCTTGCCCATTCCGAGGACGACGGCCGCGCCGCCCGGAATCCGTCCGTGCGTGCGGGCGAGCTCCTTCTCGACGAGGTCGAGGAGCGCGGCGATGCTGGCTTCGGCGATGTCGGCGAAGGCGGCGCCGGCCGGGACGGCGTCGATGGTGCCGCGCAGGAGCTGGACGCCGATCTGGAACTTGCGTTCGTTCGCCCAGCGGCGGGCGATGTCGAGCTCGTCCTGATGATCGCGCGCCCGCGCGAGCGCGCGCCTCAGCTCGTCCTCGAGCGCCTCCCGGGTCGGGAACGCCTCGAAGAAGTCGCCCGAAAGCACCGCGTCGAGAAGCCCCGGATGCCGCGCGATGAGATCGGCAAGGCGCGGCGCCGCTCCCATCACCTCGGCGAGGAACGCGAGGAGCGGCGGGTTCTGGTAGAGGAGCGAGAACATCTGCACGCCGGCCGGCAGGCGCGAGAGGAACTGGTCGAAGCGCAGGAACGCGGCGTCGGGGTTGGGACTCTTCGCAAAGGCGCCGAGGAGCCCGGGGACGAGCTCGGTCAGGATCTCGCGCGCGCGCTGGCTGCGCGTCGCCCGGTACCGACCGTGATGCCAACCGCGGATCGCCGACGCCACCGTGTCCGGCTCCGCGTAGCCCATCTCGCGCAAGGTGGCGAGCGTGCCGGGATCGTTCTCGATCCCGGTGAAGACGAGGTTGCCGGGCCCGGCGAGGCTCGGCGCCTCCTCGAAGAGTTCGGCGTAGTGCCGCTCGACCCGTTGCAGATGGTCGCGGAAATCGGCGCGGAACGCCGCGACGTTCTCGTAGCCGAGGAAGACGGCGATGCGTGCGAGCCCGGCGGCGTCGGCGGGGATGCGATGCGTCTGCGCGTCGTCCACCATCTGCAGCCGATGCTCGATGCGCCGCAGGAAGCGGTAGCACCGCGAGAGATCGGCCGCTACCGAAGCGTCGATCTTGCCGTGCGCCGCGAGCGCGGCGAGCGCCGCTTCGGTGCCGGGAACGCGCAGCTCCGGAATCCGTCCGCCCCAGATGAGCTGCTGCGTCTGCGCGAAGAACTCGATCTCGCGTATCCCGCCGCGGCCGAGCTTCACGTCGTGCCCTTCGATCGCGATCTTGGCGCCGCCCCGGTGGGCGTTGATCTGCCGCTTGATCGAGTGGATGTCCTGGATCGCGGCGAAATCGAGGTGCTTGCGCCAGAGAAAGGGCGTGAGCTCGGCGAGGAAGGCGGCGCCGGCGCTTCGATCCCCGGCCACGGGACGCGCCTTGATGAGGGCGGCGCGCTCCCAGTTCTGTCCCGTGGTCTCGTAATAGGAGAGCGCCGCCTCGACCGAGACCGCCGGCGGGGTCGATGCCGGGTCGGGGCGCAGGCGCAGATCGGTGCGGAAGACGTAGCCGTCGCCCGTGTGCTCGGCCAGGATCGCGACGAGATCCCGCGCGAGGCGCGAGAAGAAGGGCTGCGGCCCGTCCTTGTGCTCGACGCGGACGCGCTCCGTCTCGAAGAGGAGCATGAGATCGACGTCGCTCGAGTAGTTGAGCTCGAACGCGCCGAGCTTTCCCATGGCGAGGACGATGAACCCGGTCGAATCGGGAAGGAGGTGGCGCACCGCGGCTTCGATCGCGCCTTCGGCGAAGCGGGAGAGGGCGCCGGTGACGCGTTCGAGCGGCCAGAGCCCGCCAATGTCCGCAAGCGCGATCGTCAGCGCCGCGCGGCGCTTGGCGATCCGCAGCCGGCGCATCAGCTCGGCGCGCGCTTCCGCCTCCTCTTCGCAATTGAGGGCCTTTTCGAGTTCGGCGAAAGTGGCGTCGGGGCCGTCACGGACCAGGCGGACGAGGAAGCCCGGTTCGACGAGACAGCAGCGCGCGAGGAAAGGAGAGTTGCCGAAGATCGTTTCGAGAAGCCGTCGGCCCGCGGGGTCGGCCGCGAGCGCGAGCGCCGAGTCCCTCTCGTCCGCTGCGAGCTCGGCGGCCGCTTCGCGCCAGCGCTCGAGCCCGAGCTGCGCCTGCGCCGGATCGCCCGGCAGCGGCAGCGCGGGGCCGAGCTGATCGAGGAGTACCGCCAGACCCATGCGCCGTGCCCGACCGCCTGAAGAGGCGCCGGAGACTGGGCGACCCGAGGCGCCGGGTCAAGCCGGCGCGAAGACGCGGCGCCGGCGCGAGCCGCGCCGATTCGGGCTCGAGCATGCGGCGGCGGCGATCCTTCGGCTCGGCTTGATCGTCGTCGGCGCGGTCGCGGTCGCGGCGGGGCTTCTCTATTGGCGGCTGTCCGAAGGTCCGCTCTCGCTGCGCATCCTGACGCCGCAGCTCGAGGCGGCCTTGAAACCGTCCGACGGCGCTTTCTCGGTCGCGATCGGCGACACCATCGTCGCCCTCGATAGCGAGGAGAACGCGGTCGAGATCGTCGCTCGCGACGTGCGGCTGATCGACCGGGAGGGGCACGACATCGCGTCGATGCCCGAAGTGGAGATCACGCTCAGCCTCGACGCGGCAATGCGCTTCATGCTGGCGCCGACGCGGGTCGTCGCGCGCAAGCCCAAGCTCCGCCTTCAGCGCGACGAGGACGGCTCGTTCAGGCTGCTCGACGACACGGGTGCCGGCAGCACCGAAAGCCTCCGCGTGTTCCTCGAGGAGCTGGCCCACCCGCCGGACCGGAGCCGTCCGTCAGGCTATCTCGCCGAGGTGGCGCTCGCCGGCGGCAGCGTCGCCGTCGAGGACCGCCGGCTCGGCCGTACCTGGACCGCCGAAGACGTCGACATCAGCGCCCGCCGCGGCGCGAAGGGGCTCGACGGAACGCTCCACGCGACCGTCACGATCGGCGAAGCCGTCGCCAATCTCGAGGGCGCCTTCGTCTATCAGACCGACTCGCATCGCCTCGTCGCGTCGCTCGGCGCGGAGGGGATCCGGCCGGCGAGCCTCGCCGGACTGGCGCCGGCCCTGGCGCCGCTCGAGACGCTCGAAGCCTCGATCGGCGGCCGCGCGCGCCTCACCGTCGATGTCGACCGCGCGCGGGTCGAGCGCAGCTGGCTCGATCTGACGGTCGGTCCCGGCCGGATCGTGCGCGCCGAGCTGCCCGGCGGCGCCGTCGCCTTCGCGGGCGGAAGGCTCGTCGCCGACTACGACCCCTTCGCGGCACGGCTCGCGATCGAACGTTTCGCGCTCGATCTCGGCGGCCCGACGCTCGAGGCGACCGGAAGCGTCGAGCAGCTCCATCTCGACCCCGGCCTCGGCGCAAGTCCCGTCCCGCTGTTGATCGCGGCCGAGGCGGTGGCGCGCAACGTGCCGGCGGCCGAGCTCGACCGGCTCTGGCCGCTCGATGCGGCGCGCGGCGGGCGCGAATGGGTCACGGAGAACATCCAGGAGGGCCTCGTCGAGGAGGCGCAGGCGGAGGTGAGGATCAACCTCCGGCCCGACGATCTCGCCGCCTCGACCTTGGAGTCCTTCAGCGGGACGATGCGATACCGCGACCTCGTCGTGAACTATCTCCGCCCGCTGCCGCCCGTCACCGGGGTGGCTGGTACCGCGGTCTTCGACCGGAGCAAGATCGAGCTGACGCCGAGCAGCGGGCGGCTGATGGGGGTCGCGGTCACCGGGGGGCTCATCCGGGCCTACGACCTCGATACCGACGACGAGAAGCTCGCGATCGACCTCGCGATCGAAGGCCCGCTTCGCGATGCGATGACCGTGATCGACTCGGAGCCGCTCTTCTACGCGCGCGAGGTCGGGATCGAGCCGGCGAAGGTCTCCGGCCGGGCGAAGGCGAAGCTCGCCTTCAGCTTTCCGCTGGTGCGCGATCTCGAGTTCGCGCAAGTGGAGCTCGGCGTTTCCGCCAATCTGACCGATGTCGGGGTGAAGGACCTCGTCTTCGGCGCCGATGCCGCGAAGGGCGTGCTCGACCTCTCGCTCGACCGCAACGGATTGCAGCTTCAAGGGGGCGCCGAGCTCTCCGAGGTGCCGGCCGCGATCAGCCTCTCGCATAGGTTCAAGCCCGACCGCAGCGGCGTCTCGACCCGCTACACGGTCTGGACCGTCGTGGACCGCGCGGGTCGCCGGCGGCTCGGCCTCGACTTTCTTCCCGAGGTCGTCGACGGTCCGGTCGCGGTCGATGCCAGCATCACCGAGCGAAGCGGAAAGCGCCGGGAGGTGGCGCTCGCCCTCGGCTTCAAGGACGCGAGTCTCGTCGAGCCTCTGGTCGGCTACCGGAAGCCGCCCGGCGAACCCGTGCTCGCCCGCATGGTGGTCGAGCTGCAGGGGGACCAGCCGCTCCGGATCCGCGGCCTCGAGGTGACGGGTGCCGGGCTCGATCTCAAAGCCGCCCTCGGCTTCGCCGGCGGAGAGGTGGCACGGGCCGATTTCGAGCGTCTGCGCGCCGGGCAGACCGATCTTCAGGGAAGCGTGGTGCGTCGGCCCGAGGGCGGCTGGCGCATCGACGTGACGGGCGCTTCTTGGGACGGCGCGATGCTCGTCGGCAGCGAGGAAGAGAGGGGCTCGCCGCCTTTCATGCTCGATGCCCGCGTCCAGCGCGTCACGCTCGGCCCGGGCCGCGAGGCGCGCGACGTCTCGGTGCAGCTCTACAGCGACGGCATCCACTACGAGATGGCCCGCATCGACGCCACGGTCGGCGAGAAGGGAAAGCTCGCGCTGCGCTTCGGACAGGCGGGCGGCAGCCGCGACTTCAATCTGACGACCGACGATTTCGGCGCGACGCTGAAGCTCGCCGACATCAACGACAACATCGTCGGCGGGCGGCTCGCGATCGAAGGGCGTGTCGAGGATGTGGGAGGGCAGCGGGTGCTGCGCGGCACCGCCGAGGGCGCCGATTATCGGCTCGTCAACGCGCCGCCCTTCGCAAAGCTGCTTTCGGTCGCCTCGCTGCCGACGATTGCGAGCCTCCTCAGCGGGGAGGGCATTCCTTTCACACGCCTCACCGGAAGCTTCGAGCTAACGACCGACACGCTGGTGCTCGACAAGGTGCGCGCCTATGGCGGCGCGCTCGGCGTCAATCTCAGCGGCAAGATGGATCGCAAGCAGGACACGATCGACTTCTCGGGAACTCTGGTGCCGGCGTACACGATCAACAGCCTCCTCGGAAACATTCCGGTGCTCGGGCCGCTTCTCCTCGGCGGCGAGGGGCAGGGGCTTTTCGCGGCGAATTTCCGCGCCGTGGGGCCGGCTACGAATCCGGCGATCGCGGTGAATCCCCTCTCCGCGCTCGCGCCCGGCTTCCTGCGCAACCTCTTCCTATTCGACGTTCCCGAGGGCGGGGGCGGAGAACCGCCCGCGCCGGCGCCGCAGGTCGGCGGTCAACAGGGCGGCGGTCAATAGGCGCGCACGAGCGCGTGGCGCTTGCGCCCGACGCTGATCTTGGCGACGCCCTGGTCGTCGAGGTCGGCCGTCGTGAGCTGCCGGAGCTCCTCCTTCACGGGCGCGTCGTTGACGCGCACCGCGCCCTGGCGGATCTGCCGCCGCCCCTCGCTGAGGCTGGCCACGAGGCCCGCTTTGTGAAGGATCTGGATGAGCGGCTGACCCTCCTCGATCTGGGCGCGCGCGACCTCGACCGTCGGCAGATCCTCGCCGACGCCGCCCTCCTCGAAGACGCGCCGCGCCGTCTCCGCCGCGGCCTCGGCCGCCGCCGCGCCGTGGCAGAGCTTCGTCGCCTCGAAGGCGAGCACCTTCTTCGCCTCGTTGATCTCGGCGCCCTCCAGCCGCTCGAGGCGGGCGATCTCGTCGAGCGGCAGATCGGTGAAGAGCTTGAGGAACCGCCCGACGTCGGCGTCCTCCGTGTTGCGCCAGAACTGCCAATAGTCGTAGGGCGGCAGCCGCGCGGGATTGAGCCAGACCGCGCCCGCCGCCGTCTTGCCCATCTTCGCGCCGGAGGCGGTGGTGATGAGCGGCGTCGTCAGCCCGAAGAGCTCGCGGTTGTCGACGCGGCGGGCCAGCTCGACGCCGGCGACGATATTTCCCCACTGGTCGGAGCCGCCCATCTGCAGGATGCAGCCGTAGCGGCGCGCGAGCTCGAGGAAGTCGTAGGCCTGGAGAATCGAGTAGTTGAACTCGAGAAAGGACAGCGGCTGCTCGCGTTCGAGGCGCAGCCGGACGCTGTCCATCGTCAGCATCCGGTTGACCGAGAAGTGGCGCCCGATGTCGCGCAGCAGCGGGATGTACTTGAGCTCGTCGAGCCACTCGGCGTTGTCGACCATCATCGCCGCGTTCGGCCCCTCGAAGTCGAGGAAGTTCACGAACGTTTTGCGTATTTCTGCCATGTTCCGCTGGATCTCTTCCGGCGAGAGGAGCCTGCGCGCCTCGTCCTTGCCGGAAGGATCGCCGATCTTCGTCGTGCCGCCGCCGAGCAGCGCGATCGGCCGATTGCCGGTCCGCTGAAAAAGGCGTAGCAGCATGATCGACATGAGGTGACCGACATGGAGGCTGTCGGCCGTGCAGTCGAAGCCCACATAGGCCACCGCCGGGCCCGCGAGGAGCCGCTCGTCGAGGGTTTCGAGGTCGGTGCACTGGTGTACGAAGCCGCGCTCGATGGCGGCCTCGAGGAAGGGCGAACGGGGCTTGGTCGACATGGGCGAAGGGGTTAGCACAGCGCCGCTGCGGCGCGCCATCGGCCTCATGAGCGGAACCTCGCTCGACGGCGTCGATGCGGCGTTTCTCGTCACCGACGGGCGCGGGCGCGTCGAAACCGGACCGTGGCTCACGGTGCCCTATCCGGACGCGCTGCGCGAGCGTTTGCGCTCGGTCCTCGGCGGCGCGGGCCCGGTCGGCGAGGTCGAGCGCGCGCTGACCGAGGCCCATGCCGAGGCCGTCGGCGAGCTGCGCGCCCGCCATTCGCTCGGGCGCGTCGACGTCATCGGCTTTCACGGCCACACGATCCTCCATCGCCCGAAGGAAGGGCGGACGTGGCAGATCGGGGACGGGGCGCTGCTCGCCGCGCGCACCGGCATCGACGTCGTGTGCGATTTCCGGAGCGCCGACGTCGCCGCGGGCGGGGAGGGCGCGCCGCTGGTGCCGCTCTTCCACGCGGCTCTCGCGAGCGGGCTCGAGCGGCCGCTCGCGGTGCTGAACATCGGCGGCGTCGCCAACGTGACCTGGATCGGCGCCGACGGCGCGGTGCTCGCCTTCGACACCGGGCCCGGCAACGCCCTCATCGACGATTGGTGCCTCGCCCATCTCGGCCGGCCGCTCGACGAGGACGGGCGGCTCGCCGCCGGCGGGACCGTCGACGCCGCTCACGTCGAGCGCTTCCTCGGCCACGCCTTCTTCTCGCGCAAACCCCCGAAATCGCTCGACCGCGACGAATGGGCGGCGTTCCGGCCGGCGCATCTTGAGCCCGCCGACGGTGCTGCGACCCTCACCGCGATGACCGCCGCCGCGGTCGCAGCGGCCGAAACCTGGTTCCCGTCGCCGCCCCGGCGCTGGCTCGTCACGGGCGGCGGGCGGCACAACCGGGCGCTGATGGGCGAGTTGCGGCGCCGCCTCTCCGCGCCGGTCGCGTCCGTCGAGGCGGTCGGGTGGGAAGGCGACGCGCTCGAGGCGCAGGCCTTCGCCTATCTCGCGGTCCGGGCGCTGGACGGGCTGCCGCTCAGCCTGCCCACGACGACCGGCGTCGCGGCGCCGACGACCGGCGGAAGGCGCTTCCGGCCGGCCTAGAGCCGAACGGCGCGCCGCCGGCCGGGAAAGCCTTTACCGTCTCCACCAATTCGGATATATTATGTCCGGAATCGGTCAAAGCGCCGGGACTCCGAGGTCGGCTGAAGCGTTTGCGGCACTGCGGCACCTGTTTTTCGCCTGTTATTTCAGGTGACGGTATCGCACCGCAACAAACCGGACACGATCAGTCGAGGTCGGCGACCGCCGCCTCCTTGCCCGAGACCCGGGCCGCGAGCGAGGCCTCGAGGAAGCGGTCGATGTCGCCGTCGAGCACCGCGGTGGTGTTGCTCGTCTCGACCCCGGTGCGCAGGTCCTTCACCATCTGGTAGGGGTGGAGGACGTAGGAGCGGATCTGGTGGCCCCAGCCGATGTCCGTCTTCTGCGCGTTCATCGCCTCGGCCTTCGCCTCCCGCTTCTTCAGCTCGAGCTCGTAGAGCTTGGCGCGCAGCATCGCCCAGGCCTGCGCCCGGTTCTGGTGCTGCGAGCGCTCGCTCTGCACGGCGACGGCGATGCCGGTCGGGATGTGCGTGAGGCGCACCGCCGAGTCGGTCTTGTTGACGTGCTGCCCGCCGGCGCCCGAGGCCCGGTAGGTGTCGGTCCGGACGTCCTTCTCGTTGATCTCGATCTCGATGTTGTCGTCGATCACCGGCGAGACCCAGACGGAGGCGAAGCTCGTCTGCCGGCGCGCGTTCGCGTCGAACGGCGAGATGCGGACGAGGCGGTGGACGCCGCTCTCGGTCTTGAGCCAGCCGTAGGCGTTCTCGCCGATCACCTTGACCGTCGCCGACTTGATCCCGGCGCCTTCGCCCGCCTGCTCCTCGAGCCATTCGAGCTTGTAGCCGTGCCGCTCGGCCCAGCGCGTGTACATGCGCAGGAGCATCTCGGCCCAGTCCTGCGCCTCGAGGCCGCCGGCGCCCGAATGGATCTCGAGATAGGCGTCGTTGGCGTCCGCCTCGCCGGAGAGCAGGCTTTCGAGCTCGCGCTTGCTCGCCTCCTCCCTGAGGCGCTGGAGCGCCGCCTCGGCCTCGGCGACGAGGGCCGAATCGCCCTCGGCCTCGGCGAGCTCGATCATGCCGAGCTGGTCGTCGAGCTCGCGCTCGATCCTGCGATAGCCCTCGATCGCCCGCTCGAGCTTGTTGCGCTCGCGCAGCAGCTTCTGCGCCTTCTCGGCGTCGTTCCAGAGGTCGGGGTTCTCGGCGGCGGCGTTCAGCTCCGCGAGGCGGCGGTTGGCGTTGTCCCAGTCAAAGATGCCTCCTCAGCAGGGCCAGCGAGGCGCGTACCTCGTCGGCCACCGCCTGAATTTCAGCGCGCATGGCGGATGGTCCTCGATGATGAAACGTCTTCGATCCCTAATATAGGCCGCCGGTTCCGGAGGCGGGAGGCGGGGCCGGCATCGAGGGCGCGATGCTGACCCCGCCGAGGGCGGAGCCCGCGGGCGCGCTCGCGCCTCCCAGCGCGTCGTCCTCGCTCCTGTCCACGCCGCTCACGACCATGCTGTCGCCGAAGCCGGGCTCGGTGCCCGGCTTGAAAGCCTCCCAGATCACCTTTCGGTCGCCCGGGCGTGCCGGCTTGCCGGTTTCCGGATTGACGCGCACCAGCCGCACGCCGGGAGGAATGCGGAAGGCGATCCCCGGTTGGTCGGCGAGCGCCTCCATCATGAAGTCGCGGAAGATGGGCGCGGCGTTGCGGCCGCCCGACTCGCGGCTGCCGAGCGTGCGCGGCTGATCGAAGCCGATATAGACCGCCACCGCGAGATCGGGCGAGAAGCCGACGAACCAGTTGTCCTGGTAGTCGTTGGTCGTTCCGGTCTTGCCGGCGAGCGGCTTGCCGACAGACTGCACGACCCTGCCGGTGCCGCGCTCCACGACGCCCTGAAGCATCGAGACCATCTGGTAGGCGGTCGCGGGATCGAGCACCTGCTCCCGGGTGTCGACGATCTCCGGGGGCGCTTGGCCCTCCCACGCGACGCCCTGGCACCCCTCGCAGAGGCGCGTATCGGCGCGGAAGATGGTGACGCCGTGCCGATCCTGCACGCGGTCGATCAGCGTCGGCGTGATCCGCTTTCCCCCGTTGACGATCATGGAGTAGGCGGTCGCCATGCGCAGCACCGTGGTCTCGCCGGCGCCCAGCACCATCGCGTAGTTTCTCGGCGCCTCGTCGTAGACGCCGAGCCGCTCGGCGTAGCTCGCGACTTTGTCCAGCCCGACCACCTGGCCGAGCCGCGCCGTCATCATGTTCTTCGACTGCTCGATCCCGACGCGCAGCGGGGTCGGGCCGGAGAACTTCGTGGTGTTGTAGTTGGTCGGCTTCCACTTCGGCAGGCCCGGTCCCTGGTCGGCGACGAAAGGGGCGTCGAGGACGAGCGTCGAGGGCGTCATCCCCGAGTCGAGCGCGGCGAGATAGACGATCGGCTTGAACGAGGAGCCGGGCTGCCGCTTCGCCTGGAGCGCGCGGTCGAACTGGCTCATCTCGTAGGACCAGCCGCCGGCGATCGCGAGAACGCGGCCGGTATGCGGATCCATCGCGACGAGCCCTCCCGAGACGTTCGGGATCTGCCGGAGCGCGTAGCGTCGTCCTTCGAGCGCCTCGACGAGGACGACGTCGTTCGGCTGCAGGACGTCGGCCGCGGTCTTCGGCGCCGGGCCCACCCGCTGGTCTTCGAGCGTCGGGCGGGCCCATTTCATCTCCTCGAACGGGATCTCGCCCGTCTCTCCGGTCTGGAACTCGATCTTCGCCCCCGCGGCGTCGGTCGCGACCACGAGCGCGAGGCGCCAGTCGCCCGAGCCGGCCGGGCGCGGCAGCGTCTTGAAGACGGCCGGGTCCTCGAGATGGGCGACGGGGCCGCGCCAGCCGTGCCTGCGGTCGTAGTCCTCGAGCCCCTTCCGGAGCGCGGCATCGGCCGCGGCCTGGAGCCGCGGGTCGAGGCTCGTCCGGACCGAGAGCCCGGACTGGTAGAGCCCCGTTTCGCCGTAGCGGGCGAGGAGCTCGCGGCGCACTTCCTCGGCGAAGTAGTCGGCGACCGCCATCTCCGTCGGGGAGCGGCGCCGGGTCACCACCGGGCCCTCCTTGGCTTCCCGCGCCTGCGCTTCGGTGATCCACCCGGCGCTCAGCATCTGCTCCACGACCCAGTCGCGGCGGGCCTTCGCCGCTTCGGGGTAGCGATGCGGATTGTAGTTGTTGGGCGCCTTCGGCAGGGCGGCGAGGAAAGCGGCTTCGGCGACGGTCAGCTCGTCGAGCGACTTGTTGAAGTATTGCAGCGCCGCCGCCGCGACGCCGTAGGCGCCGCCGCCGAGATAGATCTCGTTGAGATAGAGCTCGAGGATGCGGTCCTTCGAAAGCGCCTGCTCGATCCGCAGCGCGATGAGCGCCTCCTTGATCTTCCGTTCGATCGAGAGCTCGTTCGTGAGAAGGAAGTTCTTCGCGACCTGCTGCGTGATGGTGGAGGCGCCGATCGGGCGCCGGCCGGTGCCGGCGAGCATGAGGTTGGTGATGGTGGCGCGGACGATCGCGAAGGCGTCGATCCCGGGATGGGAGTAGAAGCCCTTGTCCTCGGCCGCGAGGAAGGCGTTGATGAGCAGGGGCGGCATGGCCGACACGGGAACGAAGACCCGCCTCTCGGTCGCGTACTCGGCCATCAGCCGGCCGTCTCCGGCGTGCACGCGGGTCACGGTCGCGGGCTCGTACGCGGCGAGCTGGTGATGGTCGGGGAGCCCCCGGCTGAAATGCCAGAGCGCCACGCCCGCGAGGGCGGTGCCGATGACGCCGAGCACGAGCGTCAGCGCGACAAGGTACTTCAGCACTCTCATACAGGGCGATCCTAGCCGGGCGATGGTTTTCCGATTAACACCAGTTGGGGGCGAAATTGCGGCGCCGCCAATAAAACATTGTCGGACCGCCCATCGAGGGCTATTTAACTAGTTCGCGAACCCCCGCAGTCTGCCGGTTCCCGGCGGCGCCGGCGGGGAGAGCCGGAGCACCCCGCAGGATGGCGGGGTCGGGCCCTCCGCGTGGCGCTTAGGACGTAAGCGGCGTGATGAAAACCCAAGCCGTTTCCGGGCCAGTGCCCGGGTGCGGCGCCCGAAGCGAGATTCCGCCATGGCCCTGAACGCGCCTTTCGACGGACGGACCCGAGGCGCCGCCGGCTTTCCCACAGCCTCGATGCCAGGGCGCGGCGTTCGCGCGCGCCCGGCTCTCGGAGTCCATGCCTTATGGCAAAAAGAATGCTTATCGACGCGGCCCACTCGGAAGAGACGAGGGTCGTCGTCATCAGTGGAAATCGTCTCGAAGAATTCGATTTCGAGACATCGACCAAGAAACAGATAAAGGGAAACATCTATCTCGCTAAGGTAACGAGAGTAGAACCCTCCCTTCAGGCAGCTTTCGTCGACTTCGGCGGCAACCGCCACGGATTTCTCGCATTCAGCGAGATTCATCCGGATTACTATCGAATCCCGGTCTCGGACCGCGAGGAGACGGAGGAGCGCGGCAACGGGCGGCAGCGCCGCGCCGAACGTTCGCGCGAAGCCCGCAAAGCCGCGGCCCCCGGGGCGGCACCGGAGGGCGTTGGCAACGGCGCCGACGAGCCGCTCGGCGCCGATACGGCCGAAAACGGGGAGTTCCCGGAAAGGGCCGAGCCGGAAGCGGCCGATCTCGACTCGGCCGAGGTTTCTCCCGAGCCGCCCGACCGCGAAGCGGCGGAGCCGGGCGAGGCGCCCGTCGAGGAGGCGCGCGCCGAGACGACGGCTGCGGAGCCGCCGGGCGACGAGCCTTCGCCGGCCGCCGGCCCGGCCGAGGCGGCGAGCGCTGTCGAGGAGGCGCCGCATCTTTCGGCCTGGGAGAGCGCGCCGGTCGAGGAACCTGGCGTCGCGTCCGAGGGCGATGACGGTCGCGCCGAGCCCGTTGAAAGCGAGGCGGCCGGCGTCGCCGGTCCCGAGCCCGAAGGCGCGGAGACGAACGGATCTCCGGCTGCCGAGAGCGCGCCGCCCCATCCCGAGACGGTCGAAACCCTCGGTGTCGACAGCGAGATCGAGGAGGAGCGGCGGGAGCGCGCGCGGCGCTTCCGCCACTACAAGATCCAGGAGGTCATCAAGCGGCGCCAGATCATGCTGGTGCAGGTGACCAAGGAAGAGCGCGGGACGAAGGGGGCCGCGCTCACGACCTATCTCTCGCTCGCCGGCCGCTATTGCGTGCTGATGCCGAACACGCCGCGTGGCGGCGGCGTCAGCCGCAAGATCACGAGCGCCCAGGACCGTCGGCGGCTCAAGGAGCTGGTCGAGGACCTCGACGTTCCGGAGGGGATGGGCGTGATCGTCCGCACCGCCGGGTCGGAGCGGACGAAGCCGGAGATCAAGCGCGACTTCGACTATCTGTTGCGGCTCTGGGACGAGATCCGCGAGCTCACGCTGCGTTCGACCGCGCCGGCGCTGATCTACGAGGAAGGCAACCTCATCAAGCGCTCGATCCGCGACCTCTATCAGCGCGACATCGAGGAGGTGCTGGTCGAAGGCGAAGAGGGTTACCGGACGGCGAAAGCGTTCATGAAGATGCTGATGCCGAGCCACGCGAAGCGGGTGCGGCTCTATCGCGACCCGGTTATCCCGCTCTTCCAGCGCTTCCAGGTCGAAAGCCAGCTCGACGGAATCCACTCTCCGACCGTGCAGCTGAAGTCGGGCGGCTACATCGTCATCAACCAGACCGAGGCGCTCGTCGCGATCGACGTCAACTCGGGCCGCGCGACGCGGGAGCGGAACATCGAGGAGACGGCGCTCCGCACCAATCTCGAGGCGGCCGACGAGGTGGCGCGGCAGCTTCGCCTGCGCGACCTCGCGGGCCTCATCGTCATCGACTTCATCGACATGGAGGAGCACCGCAACCAGGTCGCGGTGGAGCGAAGGCTCAAGGAGGCGATGAAGCACGACCGGGCGCGCATCCAGATCGGCCGGATCAGCGCGTTCGGGCTGCTCGAGCTTTCCCGCCAGCGTCTCCGCCCCTCGCTCATGGAGGCGTCGACGCAGCCTTGCCCGCACTGCAACGGCACCGGCTTCGTCCGCTCGACCGAATCGACGGCGCTCCATGTGCTGCGTGCGATCGAGGAGGAGGGCATGCGGCGCCGTTCGGCCGAGATCGCGGTCACCGTGCCGACGCACGTCGCGCTCTACATCCTCAATCAGAAACGAAACGCGCTTCTCCAAATCGAGGCGCGCTACCGCTGCCGCGTGCGGATCGATGCCGACGAGGAGCTGATCCCGCCGGCCTTCCGCCTGGAGCGGCTGCGCGCGTTCACCCCTGCCGAGCTCGCCGCCATCCCGTCGCAGACGGCGCTGCCGCCCGCGCCGGAGCCCGAGGACGAGGAGGTCGAAGAGGAGGAAGTCGCCGCCGAGGAGGCGGCGACCGAAGGGGCCGCCGAGGCGCGCGGCGAAAGCGACCGGCATGGCCGTCGCCGCCGTCGCCGCCGCCGCAGCCACCGCGAGGAGGAACGGACGTCGGCAGAGACCGCACCGGAAGCCACGGTCGAGACGGCGGACGACGTGGAGTCCGGTGAAGGCACGGAGGAAGAAGGGGAGGACGAGGAGCACGAAGGCGAGGCCGAGGCCGAACGCCTGGAAGGCCAGCCGGAGCCGGGCTCCCTTCCGCCGGCGGAAGGCGAGCGGCGACGGCGCCGGCGCGGCCGGCGCGGCGGCCGGCGCCGGAGACGCGAGGGCGAGGGCGGCGAGCCGATGCGCGCCGTTCCGGAGAATCGCGTGGCTCCGCAACCCGCTGCTACCGAGATCGAGATCGTCGAGATGCCGCCGCCGGACGCGCCCGAGCAGCCGATCGCCGAAGCGTTCGAGGAGACGGTGCTCGAGCTCGGGGCCGAAAAGCCGGCCCCAGAGGCGGCCCCGGAAGCCGCCGTCGCCGCCCCGACGAAGCAGGCTGCCGAAGGAGACGTAGCCGAGGAGGAGAGGGCGACGATCGAGCCCGAAGCGAGGGACGAGAAGCCGACGATCGAAGGCGAAGCGGCCGAGGAGACGGCGACCGAGGCGGCCGAGGACACGGCGACGAGCGAGCCGGTCGCGGAGGAGCAACCCGCTCCTCCGGCTCAGGAGCAGCCGGTCAGGAGAGATCTTCCGGCGCCGAAGATTCTCACCGGCCGACCGGCCAATCCGCGCCGAGGCTGGTGGTCGCGCCGCTGATGGCCACCCCTCCCGTGCGCCGGCACGGGAGGGGATAGGCGTCTGGCGTCAGCCGGGGGCCTCTCCTATATCGGGTCCATGCTGGGCAAGTTGCTGGGGCGCCGCCGATCGCGGGGACCGGTGGTGCCGCCGCGTGCGCCGGAGGGCACCCGCGTCTACGCGATCGGCGACATTCACGGCCGCGCCGATCTTCTCCGCGACATGCATCAGCTCATCCACGAGGACGCCTACGCGCGCCAATGCCCGCGCAACGTCGTCGTCTATCTCGGCGACTACGTCGATCGCGGCCCCGACTCTGCCGAGGTCATCGACATTCTGCTCGACGAGAAGCTGCCCGGCTTCGAAAGCGTGCATCTCGCGGGCAATCACGAGGACACGGTCATCCGTTTCCTCTCCGACATCACGGTCGCCCCGCTCTGGCTTGAATACGGCGGTAGCGCGACGCTCTATTCCTACGGCGTGAAGCCGCCGAACATGACGGAGACCGATCTTGTCCGCGCGCAGGCGGAGCTTCTCGAAAGGCTTCCCGAGCGGCACCTCCGCTTCATGCGCGATCTCGGGCTTTGCCATGTCGAGGGCGACTGGTTCTTCGTGCATGCCGGCGTGAAGCCCGGCATCCCGCTCGAGGCGCAGCAGCGGCAGGACATGCTCTGGATCCGCGGCGAATTCCTCGGCTGCGATGCCGATTTCGGCAAGATCATCGTGCATGGTCACACGGTCTCGGCGGCGCCTGACGTGCGGCGGAACCGCATCGGCATCGACACAGGCGCCTTCATGACGGGATGCCTCACCTGTCTCGTTCTCGAAGGCGATCGCTGGAGCTTCCTGCAGACGGGGCCCGGCGCTTGAGTTCCGGATTTGCGCCGAGGCGGCGATCCTCTTGAACTCGGCGAGGCTCTTCTGATGGCGCAGAGGCGCGTGCCCGCCCAAGCGATCATGTAGCGCTCGTCGCCTCTGATCGTTCCGATTTCATCGGCGGAGCGGGGTAGCGCTCACCCGCCGCAGCTCAGATCTCCTCGAAGCTCCCGCCTCGCCCCTTGCCGCCGACGAACCGCCCGGCGCCGCCGATCCCTTCGCGGCGGAGCGCCTCGATGCCGCGCGCGAACTCCTGCCGAAGCGCCGCGTCGAGCGGTAGGGCCGCCTGCTGGTAGACCGAGGCGCGATCCACCCGAACGCAATGCTGCGGAAAGCGCGCGATCTCGCGCGCGAGCGCCTCGGCCGCCTCGCGCGCCGTGCCGTGCGGAACGACCCGATCGCAAAGCCCGATCGCATGGGCTTCCTCGGCCGTCACCTTGCGCCCGGTGAGGATGAGGTCGAGGGCGCGGCCGAAGCCGACGAGGCGCGGCAGCCGTACCGTCCCGCCGTCGATCAAGGGCACGCCCCAGCGCCGGCAGTAGACGCCGAAATAGGCGTCCTCCTCGCAGACCCTGAGGTCGCACCAGAGCGCGAGCTCCATGCCGCCGGCGACGGCAGGGCCGGCCACCGCGGCGATCACCGGCTTCGAGAGCGCGAGGCGGGTCGGGCCCATGGGGCCCTGCGGGTCGGGAAAGGCGCGCTCTGAGGCATAGGCCTCGCCGCCGCCCGAAGCGACGAAGGCGAGATCGGCCCCGGCGCAGAAGGCGCCGCCCGCGCCCCAGAGGACGGCGACGCTCGCCTCCGAATCGGCATCGAAGCTTCGGAACGCCTCGTAGAGCGCCTCGGCATGCGCGCCGTCGATCGCGTTCCGCATCTCCGGCCGCTCGATGATCACGGTCGTCACGGCGCCGTTCTTTTCGGCTCTCACCGGCATTTCCGCTCTCCTTCGCAAGGAACGTCCGGGGGTTTCCCCGGACGGCCCGCACGAACCCTGCACCGAGGGCGAAAAGCGGGAAAGAGGCGAATGCCGCTGCGTCGCGGGGGGCGGCCGGGCAAGGCGCCCCGAGCCTCGCGGCGCGACGGTTGCGCTCCTTGCGAATGCGGCTAAATAGAAGGAAATGCTTGTTCCTTTCCGGCTTACGGTCTGCGGCCTCGAAGAGATTCCCGGCCATTGCGAGGCCGGAGTCTCGCACGTCCTTTCGATTCTCGACCCGGGCTGGCCGGCGCCGGATTTCGGCAGCTTCGGCGAGCATTCCAGGCTCGAGCTCCGCTTCAACGACATCATCGAAGCGGATGTGCCGGGCTCGCCGCCGCTGCCCGATCACGTGGCGCAGGTGCTCGAGTTCGGCGGCTGCGTGCGGGAAGGCGATCACCTCCTCGTCCATTGCCATGCGGGGGTGTCGCGCTCGACCGCGGCGATGACCCTGATTCTCGCGAAGGCCCGGCCCGAGCTGCCGGCGGCCGAGGTGATGGCGGAGGTCGTGCGCATCCGCCGGCAGGCGTGGCCCAACCTTCGCATGATCGAGCTCGGCGACCGAATTCTCGGCCGCGGCGGAGAGCTCGTTGCCGCGGCGCACGCGCGCTATGCCGCGGTTCTGGCGCGCAAGCCGCACAAGGCCGACGATTTCATCGAGGCGGGACGCGGCCGCGAGGTGCGCGCCGCCCTGGGAAGCGGGGCGGCGGCCGGCGCCGAGCCTCCGCGGGCGAGCGCCTCCTAGTCTAGGGCCGGTTCCCGGCGGTCATAGCCGGCACGAGGCCGGCGCTGCCGGCGGCGGTGCTGCCGCCGTCGACGGGAACGATCGCGCCGTTGATGTAGCCGGCGAGCGGCGAGGCGAGGAAAAGGGCGAGATTGGCGACGTCCTCGATCGTGCCGTAGCGGCGCAAGGGGACGCTGCCCCGCACGCTCTCCGCCGCCTCCTCGCTCGGCGCCAGCCGCGCCATGCCTTCAGTGCCCTCGATCGGACCCGGAATGATGCCGTTGACGCGCACGCCTTCCGGCCCCCACTCGATGGCGAGGCACTTCGTCAGCATGTCGATGCCGGCCTTGGCGGCGCACACATGCGCCTGCTGCACGAGCGCGTTCACCGCCTGCGGCGCCGAGATGTTGATGAGCGCCGCGCCCGGGCGGCGCAGATGCTGGAAGCCTGCGCGCGCGACGTTGAAGGTGCCGAGAAGGTCGATGTCGACCACCGCCTTGAAGCCGTTCGCCGACATGCCGAGCGCCGGCGCCACGAAATTGCCGGCCGCGCCGGAGACGAGCACGTCGATCGGCCCCGAACGCTCCACGGCACCCGCGAGCGCGGCGGCGACCGCATCGTAGTTCCTGACATCCGCCGGCTGCCCCCAGGCGCGCGGCCCCAGCCGTTCGACCGCCGCGGCGACCTTGTCCGGGGCGCGGCTGAGCACGCTCACCTGCGCGCCCGCCTTGGCGAACGCGGCGGCGATGCCGAAATTGATGCCGCTCGTGCCGCCCGCGACGAAGACGTGGCGGCCGGTGAGATCGAAGGGCTGGCTCATCAGGGCCCTCGCTTCGCCTAGCGCTCAGTAGCCGCGCTCGAGGCAGAAATCGATCACCTCGTCGAGGGCGCGCTTTTCCACCCTGTCGGGGAAGATCGCGAGCTCCGCGCGCGCCGCCTCGGCGTACTCGGCCGCGCGCGCCATGCTGTCGCGCAGCGCGCCCCGGTCGCTGAGGAGCTTCAGCGCGGTTTCGAGATCGCCTTCGCGCTGCTCGCCCTCCTCGAGGGTGCGGCGCCAGAACGCGCGCTCCTCCTCGTTGCCGCGATGGAAGGCGAGCACGATCGGCAGCGTTATCTTGCCGTCCCGGAAATCGTCGCCGATCGACTTGCCGAGCTCGGCCTGACGGGCGGAGTAGTCGAGCACGTCGTCGACGAGCTGGAAGGCGATGCCGAGGTTGCGCCCGAAGCGCTCGAGCGCCTGCTCCTCCCGCGCCGGACGGTCGCAGACGACCGCCCCGATCTGCGCCGCCGCGGCGAAAAGCTGGGCCGTCTTGGCGCTGATGACCTCGAGATAGTCGGCCTCGGTCGTCGCCGTGTCGTTCGAGGTGACGAGCTGCAGCACCTCCCCTTCGGCGATGACCGCGGAGGCGCGCGAGAGGATTTCGAGGACCCGGAGCGAGCCGTCCTCGACCATGAGCTGGAAGGCGCGGCTGAAGAGGAAGTCGCCGACCAGGACCGAGGCCTTGTTGCCCCAGACCGCGTTCGCCGTGGCGAGGCCGCGCCGCAGATCGGACGAATCGACCACGTCGTCGTGAAGGAGCGTCGCGGTGTGGATGAACTCGACGGAGGCGGCGAGGGCGACGTGGCGCGGCCGTTCGTTCGGCCTCGCCTCGTATCCGCAAAGCCGCGCCGCGGCCAAGGTCAGCATCGGCCGCAGCCGCTTGCCGCCGGCCGCGACGATATGTCCGGCGAGCTGCGGGATGAGCGCCACCGGGCTCTGCATCCGCTCGATGATGAGCAGGTTGACGAGGTCGAGGTCCGGACGCAGGAGCTGCGTCAGCGAATCGAGCGTCGCCGGCTTCTTCTGCTGCTCCCTCACCCCGGCTACGACTGCCAAAACCGCTCCTTCCTTGACCTTCCGCCCGGTGCCAGCGGAGCATAGAGCGGTCGCCTCGACGGTCAAGCACTGCGCCCAATGAAGGAACTGCTGCGCACGAACGACTGGGTTCGCCTGTCCTGGGCCCAGGCGGTGCTCGCCGAGGCGGGCATCAGAAGCGAGATACTGGATCTTCACACCAGCATCGTCGAGGGCAATATCGGCGCCATCCCGCGGCGCCTGATGGTGGCAGAGGACGACCATCCGCGCGCGGCAAGGCTTATCGCGACTGCCGAGAAGGAGCTCGGGTGAGGCTCACCGAAGACGCGCTGCTCGGCGGCCGCGTCCGTCTGCGCCAGCCCGAGACCGGATATCGCGCCGCCATCGACCCGGTGCTCCTCGCCGCGGCGGTTCCGGCGCGGGCGGGGGACCGGGTGGTCGAGCTCGGGATCGGCGCGGGCGCCGCGGCGCTCTGCCTCGCCAGGCGCGTTCCGGGCTGCGTCGTCGTCGGCATTGAGAAAGACCCGGAGACGGCGGCCCTCGCGCGCGACAATGCGGTGCTGAACGGGGTTGCAAATCGCCTCTCGATCGTCGAAGCCGACGTCGCGGAGGCGGAGCAAACGCTAGGGCGCGGCGGATTCGATCACGCGATGATGAACCCGCCCTATCTCGAGCCCGGCGGCAGTGCCTCTCCCCACGCGCGCAAGGACGCGGCAACGGTCGAAAGCGGCGGCGGCCTCGCCCTTTGGATCGGCACGGCGCTCTCGCTGGTCAGGCACAAAGGCTCGCTTACCGTCATCCATCGGGCCGACCGCATCGAGGCGGTGCTCGCGGCGCTCGCCGGCAAGGCCGGCGGCATCGTCGTCTTTCCGCTCTGGCCGAAAGCGGGGAGCGCGGCCAAGCGCATTCTCGTCCAGGCCAGGAAGGGGATCGCGAGCCCCAGCCGGCTCGCGGCGGGGCTTGTCCTGCACGACCCGGACGGGAGATACACCGAGGCGGCCGAAGCGGTCCTCCGCGGCGCGGCCTCCCTGGAGATCTGACGAGAGCAGCACATGACAATCAGCAACGCGCCGCGCATCGACGCGCAGGAGATCCTCGCCGGGATCAAGGAGTGGGTCGAGGTCGAGACCCCGAGCACCGACGGCGCGGCCGTGAACCGGCTCGTCGACAAGGTCGCGGTCCAGCTCGCTCAGATCGGCGCCAGGGTGGAACGCATTCCCGGCAGAGACGGCTTCGGCGATCACATCCGCGCGCGCTCGCCCTGGGGCGGCGACGGCCCCGGCATCCTCGTGCTCGGGCATCTCGACACGGTGTGGCCGAACGGCACGCTCGGCCGCCGGCCGGTGACGGTCGAGGGCGATAAGGTTTTCGGTCCCGGCATCTACGACATGAAGTCGGGCGACCACATCGCCTTCTACGCCTACAGGCACCTCGTGCGGCAGGGCAGGGAGACGAAGCTCCCGGTGACGTTTCTCTTCGTCTCGGAGGAGGAGGTCGGCAGCCCGACCTCGCGCGCCCTCATCGAGGAGACGGCGCGGAACGCCAAGTACGTGCTCGTTATGGAGCCGGGCCGGCCGGGCGGCGCGGTGGTGACGAGCCGCAAAGCGGTGGGCCGGTTCGATTTGCGCGTGCGCGGGGTTTCGGCGCATGCCGGCGCGGCGCACGAGAACGGGCGGAGCGCCGTCGCCGAGCTCGCGCGGCAGATTCTCGCGCTCGAGGCGATGACGGACTACGCGCGCGGCATCACGGTCAATGTCGGCGTCGCCTCGGGCGGCACGCCCGGCTTCGCCAACGTCGTTCCCGACGATGCCGCCGCCGAGATCGATTTCCGCGCGCCCGACCTCGCGAGCTCGAACGAGATGGTGCAACGCATCTCGGGGCTGGCGCCGCTCGGCAAGGACGTCTCCGTCGAGGTCTCGGGCGGTATCAACCGCCCGCCTTTCGAGAAGCACGAAGGCGTGACGCGGCTCTACGAACACGCCAAGCGCTGCGCGGAAGAGCTCGGCCAGGAGCTGCCCGAGGTCTCCACCGGCGGCGGCAGCGACGGCAACTTCACCGCTGCGCTCGGCGTGCCGACCCTCGACGGGCTCGGCGCCGTCGGCGCCGGAGCCCATGCCGAGCACGAGCACATCCTCGTCTCCTCGCTGGAGCCGCGCGTCCGGCTGATGGTGAAGCTCTTCGAGACGCTCGAGTAGCGCGCTCCGGCTCAGCCTTCGGCCGCCTTCACGGCTTCCGCGGCGCGGCGGAGGAGCTCGTCCGGCGGCACGTCCTCGACATGCGTGGCGACGTGCCAGACATGACCGTCGGGATCGACGATGGTCCCCATCCTGTCGCCGTAGAATTTGTCCTCGACGGGGCGCTGCACCCTCGCTCCCGACTCGACCGCGCAGGCGACCGTCGCATCGACGTCGGCGACGTAGAGGACGAGGGTCACGGGCGAGCCGCCGAAGGCGGCGGGCGCGCGGGCGCCCATCTCGGGATGCTCGTCGGCGAGCATGATCGTTGAGCCGCCGACCACGAGCTCGGCGTGCCCGACCTTGTCGCCGGGCGCGGCTATCCGCAGCCGCTCCTCGGCGCCGAAAACCTTCTTGTAGAAATCGATCGCGCGCCCGGCGTCGGCGCAGACGAGGTAGGGCGTGACCGCGTGGTAGCCGTCGGGAATCGGCTTCGGCATCGTTTCCCTCCGTTGTTGCGCCGCCCGAGGGGGATCAGACGCGGCGATAGGGGTAGCAGCGCGCGCGGTCGAGCGTCAGGCCGAAATGCTCGCCGAGCGCGCGGATCGCCTCGCTTTCGGTCGCATAGGGATCGGCATTGGATGGCCCGACGATGATGATCCGGAAATCGCCCGTGCAGTCTTCCGGCGGCAGCATCGCGGTTGCGAGACCGTTGCCCTCGCTGTCGCGCAGCGTGAGGAAGCGCGGCATCGTGCGCTGGATATGCGCCTTGAGGCCGATTTCCTGCTCGAAGAGGGCGCCCGGCGGCGGCCGGTAGGATTCGGCAGCCTTCTGCCATTCCTCGCGGAAATACCGCTCGACCGCATGCTGCATCGTTTCGGATTCGCGCACTGCTTCGGCTTCGCTCTCGATGCGAAACCAAGCCTTCCCGTCGGGTGCGTCGCAGACGAACTTCATGAGAGGCCCGCCCGAGTCTGCCGTCACCGGGCGAAGACGGCAACAAGCTCGACGTGGGGGGACCAGACGAACTGATCGACCGGCACGGTACGCTTCAGCCGGTATCCGCCGGCGACCAGCGTCGCCGCGTCGCGTGCGAACGTCGCCGGGTTGCACGATACGGCGATGACGCGCGGGACGGTCGAGCGCGCGAGCGCTTCGGTCTGCGCCTTGGCGCCGGCGCGCGGCGGATCGAACACGACCGCGTCGTAGCCGGCGAGCGCCTCGGGGCCGAGCGGTCTCGCCTCGAGATCGCGCGACTCGGCGCTGACCTGCGCGAGTCCGGCGCGATTGGCCGCGGCGCGGAGCGCGGCAACGGCGGCCGCCGCGCCTTCCACCGCATGGACGCGGGCCCGCGAGGCGAGCGCGAAGGTGAAGGTGCCGATTCCGGCGAAGAGGTCGGCGACCCGCCGCGCCTCGCCGAGCTCGGCAAGGACGAGCTCGCTCAGCGCCGTCTCGGCCTCGGGCGTCGCCTGGAGGAAGGCGTCGGGCGGCAGGTCGACCGTTACGCCGTGAAGGACGACCTGCACCGGCCGCCGCTGCGCGACGGGCACCGGCTCGCCCTCGGAGCGCCAGGAGACGCGCGCGAGATCCGCCTCCTCGGCAAAGGCGGCGAGAGTCTCGAGCTCGTCGAGATCGGGCGGCGCCGTGCGCTCGACGACGAGATCGATGCCGGTATCGACGAGGGTCGCGCTGTAGCCGCTGGCCCGGCGGAGGCTTCGGAGCCGCGGCAGCAGTGCGACGATCGCCGGTGCCAGGACGGGGCACTCTTCGAGCGCGACGATGTCGTGGCTGCCTCGCGCCTGGAACCCGACGCGGCCGCCCCGCACGGCGAAGCGCGCCCGCCGTCGCGTTCCCGGGGGCAGGAGACGCAGCGGTTCGACCGCGGCCTCGGCGAGGCCATGGCGGGCGAGCGCTTCGATTACGAACGCACGCTTCGCCGCAGCGTAAGTCTCGGCGTCGAGATGCTGGAAGGCGCAGCCGCCGCAGGCGCCGAAGTGCCGGCACTTCGGCTCGGCGCGGGAAGGGGCGGCGCGGACGACCTCGAGAAGGCGCGCCGCGAAGCCCTCGCCCCGCCTCTGCCCGATCGCCGCCCGCACGCGATCGCCGGGCACCGTGAAGGGGACGTAGACGGGGCGGCCGTGGTGACGCGCGATCCCGTCGCCGCGGGCGCCGAGCCGCTCGATCTCGAGCTCGACGATGCCGCTCAGGGCTTTCGCGCGCAGATCAGGAACTCCCGGTTGCCTTCGGGGCCGAGGATCGGGCTCGGCACGATCCCTTTCACCTCCCAGCCCATCTTCTCGCCGAGCCAACGCGCGATCCGGGCGCAGACCTCCTCGTGGAGCGCCGGGTCGCGGACGACGCCGCCCTTTCCGACGCGGTCCTTGCCGACCTCGAATTGCGGCTTGATGAGCGCGACGAGAAAGGCGCCGGGCGCGGCGAGCGCGAGCGAGGCGGGCAGCACGGTCTCGAGCCCGATGAAGCTCGCGTCGCACGTCACGATCTGCGGCGCTTGCGGAATCTCCTTCGCGGTCAGGTGACGGGCGTTGACGCGCTCGAGGACGACGACGCGCGGGTCCTGGCGCAGCTTCCACGCGAGCTGCCCGTGGCCGACGTCCACGGCATAGACCTTCGCCGCGCCGCGGGCGAGCAGCACGTCGGTGAAACCTCCCGTCGATGCCCCGATGTCGAGCGCGATCCGGCCGGACGGGTCGATTCCGAACGCGTCGAGCGCATGGGCGAGCTTGACGCCGCCGCGGGATACCCAGGGATGGTCCTGCCCTCTCACCTCGAGCGGCGTGTCGGCGGCGATCGCCTGACCCGGCTTGTCGAGACGGCGTTCGCCGCTCCAGACCGCGCCTGCCATCACCAGAGCCTGCGCCTTTGCGCGGCTTTCGGCGAGCCCGCGCTCGACGAGGAGCTGGTCGAGACGCCGCTTGCTCGCCGTCGGAGTCTCCCTACGCGCGGGCAGGCCGCTCCCTCGCCTCCCGGCCGAGCGCGGCCATCGCGGTGGCGACGATGTGGCGCGCGTTGAGGCCTGCTTCCTCGTATTGCGCCGTGGGCGTGTTGTGATCGATGAAGCGGTCCGGCAGGACCATCGGGCGGATCTTGAGGCCGGCGTCGAGCTGCCCTGTGGTCGCGAGGTGATGCAGCACCTGGGTGGCGAAGCCGCCGATCGCGTTCTCCTCGATCGTGATCAGAACCTCGTGCTCGCGCGCGAGCCGATCGACGAGCGCGGTATCGAGGGGCTTTGCGAACCTCGCGTCGGCGACGGTGGTCGAGAGTCCGTGCGCCTGAAGCTGCTCGGCGGCCTTGAGCGCCTCCTGGAGGCGGGTTCCGAGCGACAGGATCGCGATCGTCGTCCCTTCGCGAACGATGCGGCCCTTGCCGATCTCGAGCGGCACGCCCGCGGTCGGCAGGGGCACTCCGACGCCGTCGCCGCGCGGATAGCGCACCGCGGAGGGGCGATCGTCGATCGCGACGCAGGTCGCGACCATGTGGACGAGCTCGGCCTCGTCGGCCGCCGCCATGATGACGAAATCGGGAAGGCAGCCGAGATAGGTGACGTCGAACGAGCCGGCATGCGTCGCGCCATCGGCGCCGACGAGCCCCGCACGGTCCATGGCGAAACGGACCGGCAGGCGCTGGATGGCGATGTCGTGCACGACCTGGTCGTAGGCGCGCTGCAGGAACGTCGAGTAGATGGCGCAGAAGGGCTTCATGCCTTCGCAGGCGAGGCCGCCGGCGAAGGTGACGGCGTGCTGCTCGGCGATGCCGACGTCGAAGCAGCGCTGCGGAAACTTCTCTGCGAAGAGGTTGAGCCCGGTGCCGGACGGCATCGCGGCGGTGATCGCCACGATGCGGTCGTCCTTTTCCGCTTCGGCGATGAGCGCCTTCGCGAAGACGCTCGTGTAGGACGGGGCGAGCGACTTGGGCTTGGCTTGCGCGCCGGTGACGACGTCGAACTTGCTGACCCCGTGATACTTGTCGGCGGAGGCCTCGGCGGGAGCGTAGCCGTGGCCCTTCTTGGTGACGACGTGGATGAGCACGGGTCCGTGGTCTTCGCCGTCCCGCACGTTCTTCAGGACAGGCAGAAGGTGCTCGAGGTTGTGGCCGTCGATCGGGCCCACGTAGTAGAAGCCGAGCTCCTCGAACAGCGTCCCTCCGGTGACGAAGCCGCGTGCGAACTCGTCGGCGCGCTTGGCCGCCTCGCGCAGCGGCGAGGGCAGGTGCTTCGCCGTGTCCTTCGCGATCTGCCGCAGGCTCATGAAGGATTTCGAGGAGAGCAGGCGCGAGAGGTAGGCGCTCATCGCCCCGACGGGGGGCGCGATCGACATGTCGTTGTCGTTGAGGATGACGATGAGGCGCTTCGCCGTCCCGGCGTTGTTCATCGCCTCGTACGCCATGCCGGCGCTCATCGCGCCGTCGCCGATGACGCAGATGACGTTGCGGTCGTCGCCTTTGAGGTCGCGCGCGACCGCCATGCCGAGCCCGGCGGAGATCGAGGTCGACGAGTGCGCGGCGCCGAACGGGTCGTACTCGCTTTCGGAGCGCCGGGTGAAGCCGGAGAGGCCGCCGCCCTGGCGCAGCGTTCTGATGCGGTCGCGCCGGCCGGTCAGGATCTTGTGCGGATACGCCTGATGCCCGACGTCCCAGATCAGCCGGTCGCGGGGAGTGTCGAACACGTAATGCAGCGCCACCGTGAGCTCGACGACGCCGAGACCGGCTCCGAGATGGCCGCCCGTGATCGAGACCGCGTCCACGAGCTCGGCGCGGAGCTCGTCGGCGAGCTGCCTCAAATCCTCCTCGGGCAGGCGGCGAAGATCCGCGGGGGTCTTCACCCGGTCGAGGAGCGGCGTACGGTTCGAGATGCGATGCGTGTCCAACTCGGGGACTCCTCAGGCACGGCGATCCACGACGAAACGTGCCGCGGAGCGCAGAAGTTCTGCCCTTTCCTCAAACGGGTCAAGATGGGTTACGGCTTGACGGACGAGAAGTCGGGCCTGGGCGCGGGCGCGCTCGATGCCGAGAATGGACACGAACGTGGCCTTTCCGGCCGCCGCATCGCTCCCGGTCGGCTTTCCGGTCTGCTCGCTGTCCCCCTCGACGTCGAGCAGGTCGTCGGCGATCTGGAAGGCGAGCCCCAGATCGTGCGCGTAGCCCCGCAGGGCCTGGCGCAGCTCCGGCGCGGCCTTCGCGAGGATCGCGCCCGACTCGCAGGCGAAGGCGATGAGGGCGCCGGTCTTGAGGCGCTGCAGCCGCGTGATGGCGCCGATGTCGAGGCTGCGATCGTTCTCCGCGAGAAGGTCGATCATCTGGCCGCCGACCATGCCGTGAGCGCCTGCCGCCTGCGCGAGGGCGCTCACGAGCTCGCACCGGACGGCCGGGTCGCCGTGCGTGTCCGGATGCGCCAGGACCTCGAAGGCGAAGGTCAGCAGCCCGTCCCCCGCGAGCACCGCGGTCGCTTCGTCGAATTTCTTGTGGCAGGTCGGCCGTCCGCGCCGCAGATCGCTGTCGTCCATCGCCGGGAGGTCGTCGTGGACGAGGCTGTAGGCGTGCACCATCTCGATCGCGCAGGCGACCTGGAGCGCGCTCCGGCGCTGCACCGCGAAGAGATGGCTCGACGCGAAAACCAGAAAGGGCCGCAGGCGCTTCCCCGGTGCCAGCGCCGAATAGCGCATGGCTTCGAAGACCCGCGCCTCGGGGCCTGGCGGGACCGCCAGGAGCCGATCGAGGGCGGCGTCGACGAGTCGAGCCGAGTCCGCGAGCGCCTCGGGAAACGGCGTGTCGGAGGACCAGGTGCCGAGCGTCAAAGCTGCACCGGGTCCGTCGTGACGGATCCGTCGGCGCCCTTGACGATGCGGTCGACCCGCCGCTGCGCGTCCGCGAGAAGCCCCTCGCAGCGGCGCTTCAGCTGCGCGCCACGCTCGTAGGAAAGGATCGCCTCGTCGAGCTTCGTCTCGCCCCGTTCGAGGCGCTTCACGATCTGCTCGAGCTCGGCGAGAGCCTCCTCGAAGCTCATGGCCGCGACGTCGGGCGGCAAGGCGGATTCGGTCATGCAACGCGTTATAATGGCCGCTCAGACGGCCATCAACGCCCGGACGTGGGCCGCCGCGCTGGCGGCGAGCGCCTTGAGGTCGTAGCCGCCTTCGAGCGAGGAGACGAGACGTCCTTTCGCGTGGCGGTCGGCACAGGCGAGCAGCTCTTTCGTCACCCAGGCGTAATCCTCCTCCTCGAGCTGCAGCTGGGCGAGCGGATCGCTGCGGTGCGCATCGAAGCCGGCGGAGACGAGGATGAGATCGGGCGCGAAATCGTCGAGGGCCGGCAGAATCGTCTCGGTGAAGGCCTGGCGGAAGTGATGCGAGCCGGCCATCGGGCGGAGCGGCACGTTGACGATGTTGCCGACCCCGGTCTCGGTGCTGTCGCCGGTGCCGGGATAGAGCGGCCACTGGTGCGTCGATGCGTAGAAGAGCTTGGAGTCCTCGGCGAACGCGGCCTGCGTGCCGTTGCCGTGGTGAACGTCGAAGTCGATGACGGCGACGCGCTCCAGCCCGTGCACCTCGCGCGCCCGCAAGGCGCCGATCGCGACGTTGTTGAAAAGGCAGAACCCCATCGGCTGCAGCGGCTCGGCATGATGGCCGGGCGGCCGTACGGCGCAGAAAGCGGTTCTCGCCTTCCCGGCGACGACGGCGTCGACGGCGGCGCAGACCGCGCCGGCGGCACGGAGCGCCGCCTCGCCCGAGCCGGGCGACATCACCGTGTCGGCGTCGATCGCGACGCGGCCGCTGCGCGGGACGGAGTTGAGGATGTGCTCTATATGCGGCCGCGGATGGATCCGGGCGATGTCTTCGAGATCGGCGCAAGGCGCCTCGCGCCGGTCGAGCGCGGCGAACTCGGGCTCAGCCAGCGCGGTCAGGACCGCGCGCAGCCGATCGGGGCATTCCGGATGGTAGTTGCCGGGGTCATGCGCCAGGCACGCCTCATGCGTGTAGAGCAGGGTCGTCATCCTCGGCAGTGTGGCACGCTGGCCGCCCGGCGGCCAGTCGAGGGCTTGCTCCGGCAATAGCCCGGGAACAGAATGGCGCTGCCAGGCAAGAGCGCGGCGCCCCGGGGCCCCGCGCCAACGGGAGTTCAGGGGTGCGTTTCCAATTGATCGGCGCCGCGGTCGGCTTCGCGGCTGTCGCGCTGCTGTCCGGCCAACCGGCGGGAGCCGACGACTCGCCGCGAGTCGTGATCCGCGCCGGAAAGACGGGAAGCGCCTACAACCTCCTGGTTCACGAGCTGGTCGATGCGGTCGCCGCCGAGGCGACGCCGCCCGTCGCTCTCGAGCTCGAGGAGAGCCAGGGCTCGGTTCAGAACGTTATGGAGGCGGGAATGCGCGGTCCCGACGAAGCCTTCACCGCCACGCCCAGCGTCGTTCAGAGCGCGCTCCGGCGCGAGAAGCCGTTCGACGCGAACGGACGATACGAGGACATTCGCGCGCTCTTTCCCATCCCGTTCCAGACTTTGCACTGGGTCGTGCGGGCGGACTCGGGTCTTGCGGGCTGGGGCGATCTCGCGGGCAGGTCGATCATCACGGGAGCGCGCGGCAGCCTCGGCGAGCGGCTCACCTCGATCGTGCTCGGCATCGTCGGCCTCGAGGGCAAGGTCGGGCTTCTCGACATCGACGCGGCGAACGCCGACGCGGCGCTCCGCGAAGGCAAGGTCGCCGGGTTCGCGATCGCCGGCCCTTTCCCGATCCCGGCGCTCTCCGAGCTCGCCGAGACGCTGCCCCTGCGGCTTCTCGGGATCGAAGGCGATCAGCTGACGAGCTTCTTTCTCGCCGACGACACTTCGGTTCCGGTCGTGATACCCGCGGGCACCTATCCCGGCATCGACCGCGACGTGCCCACCGTAGCGCTCCCGGTCGGCGCCTATGCGACGACGAGGATGAGCGAGGCGGTGGCGCACGCCTTGACGAGACTCTTCTGGACCCGCAAGCCGGCGCTCGGCCGCGGAAGCCCGCATTGGCAGGCGATCACGCCGGCTTCGCTCGCGACGCTCGGGGTTCGGCTCCACTCGGGTGCGCTCCGCTACTACAAGGAATCGGGCGTCGCGATTCCGAGCTCGCTCGAATAGGACTCCTTCATGGCCGACTTCATCGTGGTAGGCGGAGGCATCGCCGGCGCCTCCGCCGCCTTCTTCCTCGCCGAGCTCGGCGAAGTGATTCTGATCGAGCGCGAGAGCGCCTGCGGCTATCACACGACCGGCCGCTCCGCCGCGCTCTATACCGAATCCTATGGCAACGCCGTCATACGCGCGCTCACCGTCGCGAGCCGGCCCTTCTTCGAGAGGCCTCCGGCGGGCTTCGCCGATCACCCGCTGCTGCTGCCGCGCGGCGAGATGATCGTCGCCCCGAAGGGCGCCGATGCGGCCGTCGAGAAGGCGCTCGCCGAGGGAACGCGCTTCGCGCCCATGATGCGCGAGCTCACGGCCACGGAGGCCTTCGAGCTCTGCCCCGCGCTCGATCGCGACTGGCTCGGCCGCGCCCTCTTCAATCCCGGCTCGATGGACATGGACGTCCATGCGATCCACGGCGGCTTCCTCAAGGGGTTGCGGGCGCGGGGCGGCACGGTGCTGACGGATGCCGAATTGCTCGGGCTCGAGCGGCGCGCGGGCGTCTGGCACCTCCGCACCAGCGCCGGGAACGTGGCCGGGCCGGTCGTCGTCAACGCCGCAGGCGCCTGGGCGGACGTCGTAGGAAGGATGGCGGGGGCGCGCCCGATCGGGCTCGTCCCGAAGCGCCGCACCGCCTTCACCATCGACCCGCCTTCCGGCATGGAGACCGCGCGCTGGCCGATGGTCATCGAGGTCGGCGAGACTCTCTACTTCAAGCCCGAGGCCGGTCGGCTCCTGGTCTCGCCCGCGGACGAGACGCCGATGGACCCTTGCGACTGCCAGCCCGACGAGATGGATGTCGCGCTCGCGGCAGCGCGGCTCGAAACGGTGACCAGTCTCCGCGTCCGGCGGGTCGCGCACAAATGGGCGGGGCTGCGGAGCTTCGTCCGGGACAGGACGCCGGTCGCCGGCTTCGCCCCCGACGTCGAGGGCTTCTTCTGGCTCGCGGGGCAGGGCGGCTACGGCATCATGACCTCGCCGGCGATGGGGCGTGTCGCGGCGGCGCTGGCCACGGGGCGCGAGATTCCGGCCGACATTGCCGTTGCGGCGGGCGAGCTCGCGCCGGGCCGCCTCGCTTGAGGCGTGATCGGGCAGGCGCGGCGGAGTGTCGCGCGTCGCCTGACGCGATCACCGCTCTCTTTCGCGCAGCGCCATGACCGCGGCGGCGCCGAGAGCCAGCCAGCCCAGGATGTAGGAGGTTCCGCCGAAGGGCACGATGCGGCCGACGGGCTGAAACCCGGTAAGAGCGACGACGGCGAGCCCGCCCGAGAAGAGGACGAGGCCTGCGGTGAAGAGCCATGCCGCAACGACGAGGAGCCGGGCCGAGGCTCCTTCGAGCCGCGGCGCGAGGGCGACCGATGCGACGAGCGCGACGGCGTGCGCCAATCCGTACTGGGCGGCCGTGGCGAGCTGCGCCGCGGCCCGCATGTCGGGGGCGGCATGGCTGCCGATCGCGCCGAGCGCGACGGAAAGAGCCCCCGCCAGCGCGGCGACCGTTACCCAGGCGGGGTTGAGCTTCATGCGGTTCATCCTATAGTCGCGCGATGCGTTTCGAAGGCACCAGCACCTACGTCGCTACCGACGACCTCAAGATGGCGGTCAATGCCGCCATCGCTCTGCAGCGGCCGCTTCTCGTCAAGGGCGAGCCGGGCACCGGCAAGACGGTTCTCGCGCAGGAGGTGGCGCGGGCGATCGGGCGTCCGCTCATCTCGTGGCATATCAAATCGACGACCAAGGCGCAGCAGGGGCTCTACGAATACGACGCGGTCGCGCGCTTGAGGGACGGACAGCTCGGCGACCCGCGCGTGCACGACATCGCCAACTACATCGTCAAGGGGAAGCTCTGGGAGGCTTTCGAGGCCGAGGAGCCGCCGGTTCTCCTCATCGACGAGATCGACAAGGCCGATATCGAATTTCCGAACGATCTCCTTCTCGAGCTCGACCGCATGGAGTTCCACGTCTACGAGACGCGGCAGACCGTGCGCGCCAAGCAGCGGCCCCTCGTCTTCATCACCTCGAACAACGAGAAGGAGCTCCCCGACGCGTTCCTGCGCCGCTGCTTCTTCCATTACATCCGCTTCCCCGACCGCGACACAATGCGGGCCATCGTCGAGGTGCACTATCCCGGTCTCAAGGACGCACTCGTGCGCGAGGCGCTCAACGTCTTCTACGACATACGCGAAATTCCCGGGCTCAAGAAGAAGCCCTCGACCTCCGAGCTGCTCGACTGGCTCAAGCTTCTGATGGTCGAGGATGTGAGCCCCGAGACGCTGCGGCAGAAGGACCCGGCGAAGCTCGTCCCGCCGCTCGCCGGCGCGCTGTTGAAGAACGAGCAGGACGTCCATCTTCTGGAACGTCTCGCGTTCCTGCATCGGCGCGAGCAGCGCGGCGGGTGAGACCCGTCGGGCGCGCGGCTGAAGAAAGCCTCTTGCCGGTCGCGGCGCCGCTGCGGATACTCGCTCCTATGATCGGCTTCGACGCACAAGCGATGTGTCCGTGCTGGCGCAAAGCTGCGCCTGCGGGCGGCCGCTTGTCGGTTCGAAGCGAGGGTCCGAAGTAGGGACCTGACCTAGAAGCCTCGAAGGCGAGCCGCCCGCGACGAGCGAGGCGGCTTTTGATTCCGTCTCGGAATTTCTCGCGCAAGACCCGCGTTCGAGCCGCTGTCACGCAACTGTGCCCGCCATCACATGCGCGTGCAACGAAGGACCTGTACACACTGGGCTATGGAGCGGTGCGGAATGTGGAGCGCGTGGTTGCAACGGACGCTGAATGCACGCGACGCCCACGATTTCAAGGTGCGCCGCGAGGAGCGCGACCGCGCCTATGCGCTTCTGCGGCACGAGGACGCCGTCGCTCAGCGGCACGCCGCAGCCGAAGGGACCGACGAGCCGGAGGAGCTGGCGGGCGCGGCGTGAGCGCTTCGGCGAGAGACGGCGGAATCAGGCGAGACGCAATCTTCGCGGATCGAGCGGCGTGCCGGTCGCGGCATCGACCAGAAGCGGCTCGACGGTGCGGCCGGTCTCGGCGTCGACGAGGCGAATCCTCCTCGATTCCGCGGGAAGCGCCCAGGCGTTGCCCCAGCCCATCAGCGTGACGAGGACCGGGAAAAGGGCGCGGCCCTTCTCGGTCAGCCTGTACTCGTAGCGGGGCGGGCGCTCGGCGTAAGGCCGCTTTTCGAGAATGCCGGCGGCGACCAGGGTGCGCAGCCGGCGCGCGAGGATGTTGCGCGCGATCCCGAGGCTCTCCTGGAGCGCGTCGAACCTGCGGATCCCGCGAAAGACATCGCGAATGACGAGCAGCGTCCACCATTCGCCGATGATTTCGAGGGTTTCGGCGACGGGGCACCCCGTTCCGGCGAGGCTCTTCCGCTGCATGGGTGGAATGTAAGAAAGCGGGTTGCATGATGCAACGCAAAGAGGCCAGGCTCGTCGCGATGAAACGACAGCGCACCATCGCCTGGGAGGACCCGGTCGCCACCGCGGCGCTGGGCCGGCAGCTTTCCGGCCGCGAATTCCTCGACCGAATCCGAAAAGGCGAGATACCGCTGCCACCGATCGCCGTGACGCTCGGCATGAGCCTCGTCGAGGTCGGCGAGGGGATGGCCGCATTCGAGCTTCAGCCGGGCGAGCACCTCTACAACCCGCTCGGCACCGTCCATGGCGGCGTCATGTGCACGATCCTCGATTCGGCGATGAGCTGCGCGGTCCACACCCTGGTGCCGCCGGGACGCGGCTATACCACCGCGGAGCTGAAGGTGAACTTCGTGCGGCCGATCACGGCGGAAACGCCGCGCGTGCGCGCCGAGGGAAAGGTGATCCACCCCGGCCGCCAGCTCGCGACCGCCGAGGGGCGTATCGTCGATGAGCGCGGACGGCTCTACGCGCACGGCACCGCGACCTGCATGATCTTCGATGTGCGCGAGCCTCGTTAGCGAGCGGATCCGGCTCCTCGGACCCGACGATCTTCCCGCTTACATCCGGTTCGCGCAGCGGCTCGAGCCCGACGACATACGTCTTCGCTTCGGCCGGCTGCTGCGCTGGACCGAGGCTTGCGCCCGCGAGATGCTCGTCTTGGGCGAGGCCTACGCGGCGTTCGATGCTCGGGGCGAGATCAGCGGCATCGCGCGCATCGTCGACACCGAGCTGGCGCTGATCGTGCGCTCCGACCTGAAGCGGCACGGAATCGGACTGCGCCTTCTCGACCATGCCGTGCGCCGCGCCGTCGAACGCGGCTTTCCCGAGCTCTCGGGCCACTTCCTCGCCGAGAATCACCCGGCGCTGGCGCTCGCGCACCGCGCCGGGTTTCGCCTCGAGGGCAGCTACGGCAGCCTCATCGAGCTCCGTCTCTGCCTTCCGTAGCGGCCGCGCCGCTACGCGGCTGCTTTGGTCGGGCGACGCACCGTCCAGGCCGCCCACGCCGCCATGGCGGCGATCACGATGCCGAGGACGACGCAGACCCACATCGCGCTCGCGACACCGGAGAAGCCCAGCACCCAGGGCGAGATGAGGATCCAGAGGCCCACCACGACGTTCACCCACTCTTCCCATTCGGCAAAGCGCACCAGCGCCGCGATGGAAAGAGCGGCGACGACGATCCCGGCGATCCACGCGTTCCACGCCGCTGCGGTCGCATCGGCAAATCCGAAGAGCCACGGGGCGAGGAACAGGACCGCGCCGAGAACCAGGTTGATCCAGTCCTGAAATTGATCGACAGGTCTGCCTTCGGTTCGAGCCATAGGTCACCTCCCGATTGACGAGTGGCAACGTTCTTCGGCTGTTCTCGTGGAGGATTCTTAGTTGGGTAGGCGTCATGCGCCTGCAAGAGGGAGGGGCCGTCAGGCCGCCGGCTTCCAGCCGTCCGGGTCTTCGAGGAAGGCGCGCACCGCGGCGAGCTGACCCGGCTGGAAGTAGCCGAGCGCATCGGCGGCGGCCACGACGTCCCACCACGTGGCGAGCGCGTGCAGCCTCACCTTCTCGGCGGCAAGGGTCTCGAGGCTCGACTTGAAGATGCCGTAATGGAAGATGACGAAGGTGTGGCCGATCTCGGCGCCCGCCTCGCGGATGGCGCGCACGAAGTTGAGCTTCGAGGTGCCTTCGCTCGCGAGATCCTCGACCAAGAGGACCCTCTTGCCCTCGCCGAGCTCGCCCTCGATCTGCGCGTTGCGGCCGAACCCCTTCGGCTTCTTGCGCACATAGACCATCGGCAGGGCGAGGCGCTCGGCGAGCCAGGCGGCGAAGGGAATTCCGGCGGTCTCGCCGCCGGCGATGACGTCGATCGACTCGTACCCGATCTCGCGCTCGATCAGCTCGACGCCCATGTCCATCAGCTTGCGGCGCGCGCGCGGGAACGAGATCAGCTTCCGGCAGTCGATGTAGACCGGCGATACGCGTCCGGAGGTGAAGGTGAAGGGCTTCTCCGGGCTGAACAGCACCGCCTTCGTCTCGAGGAGGATGCGGGCGGTCGTTTCGGCAGGGGTCATCTCGGGATCTCGGCGATGTAGCGGTAAATGCCTTGGCCGATGGCGAGGAGCGTGCCGTCCTCGGACCTCACCTCGGCGGTTGCGGTGAAGATCGTCTTGCCGCCGCCCATGCGATGCGCGGTGCAGGTGATGATCCCGCTCTTTGTCTGGCCGAGAAAGCTCGTCGTCATCGACACGGTGATGCAGCGGCGCGTGCGGCCGGGCTCGAGCGGGTAGACGCCGGTATAGCTGCCCGCGGCGTCGATCATCGTCGCGAGGATGCCGCCGTGGACGATCCCGGATCGGTTGAGATGCCTCGGCTCGACCTCGAGCGTCAGGACGGCGTGGTCCGGGCTCCATTCGACCATGCGGAAGCCGAGCTCCTTGTTGAAGCCGCGGAACTCCTCGGACGGCAGATCGGGCAAAGGATTGACTCGCAGGCGGGGATTATGGAACAAAACAGGAACCAAGCCTGTTTCCGCCTGTATTAAACCATGACAGCGCCTGAAAAAAGCGCGTTGGAAGCGCTCCGCCATCGGATCCGCGCCTTCGAGACGGGCGGCGGCGCGGTGCGGCCGGTCTTCCGGCCGGGACTGGACGCGATCGACCGGGCGCTGCCAGGCGGCGGACTCGCTCGCGGCGCCGTGCACGAGATCCTCGGCGCCGGCGGCGACGAGGAGGACGGCGCCCTTCCCGCGGCCTTCGCGGCTCTCGCGCTGCGCCGGCTCGAGGGGGTGGTGTTCTGGTGCACGGGTGCTGCCGATCTCGGCGCTCCCGGGCTCGCCGCGTTCGGCCTCGGGCCGGAGCGTCTCGTCATCGCCCGCACGCGGCGCAACGAAGACGCGCTCTGGGCCGCCGAGGAGGGCTTGCGCGCGGAGGGCGTCGCCGCGGTCGTCGCCGAGGTGTCGACGCTTCCCGACGTCGCCGGGCGCCGCCTGCAGCTCGCCGCCGAGGCGGCGGGACGACCGCTTTTCGCGATCCGGCGCTGGCGCGAGGCCTCGCGTGCGGCGCGGGAACGGGAGCGGCCGTCGGCGGCGGCGACTCGCTGGCGTGTCGCCGCACTGCCGAGCCTCCCCCCGCCGGGGGAGCCCGGGGTCGGCTGCCCCCGCTGGCGGGTCGATCTCGTGCGCTGTCGCGGCGGGCGGCCTGGAAGCTGGATTTTGGAGTTCGACGATGCGGCGCATCCTCGCGCTTTTCCTGCCGACGCTGCCGACGGACCGGCTGTCGCGCCTCCCGGGCGCGCCCGCGCCTGAGCGCGCGCTCGCGCTCGTCGCCCGCCTCGGCAACCGCCGTCTCGTCACCGCCGTCAACAGAGCGGCGGAAGCTTGCGGCATTGCGCCCGGCATGGCGGTCGCCGATGCGCAGGCGCTCGTGCCGGCTCTTCTCCTTGCCGACGCCGACCCGGCGGCGGATGCGGCGTTTCTCGTGCGTCTTGCCGAGTGGTGCCGCCGCTGGACCCCTTATCCGGCCGTCGACGGATCCGATGGGCTGCTGCTCGACATCACGGGCTGCGCGCATCTTTACGGCGGCGAGCAGGCGCTCCTCGACGAGACGAGGGCGCGGCTGGCGGCGCTCGGCCTTTCCTCGCGCGGCGCCATCGCCGACACCCCGGGCGCCGCCTGGGCGCTCGCCCATTACGGCAGCAAGGCCGCCACGGTCGTGCCCCCGGGCGGGACGCGCGCGGCGCTCCTGCCGCTCGACATCTCGGCCCTCCGCCTTCTCCCGGAGGACGCGCAGCTTCTGGCTCGGCTCGGGCTGACGCGCGTCGAAGAGGTCGCCGCCCTGCCTCGGGCGGCGCTGGCGCGCCGCTTCGGCGACCGTGTCGCACGCCGGCTCGACGAAGCGTTCGGCGCCGCGCCCGAGCCGATCGGCCCGCTGCGCTGGCGCCCCGCCCATCGCAGCCGTCTCGCCTTCGCCGAGCCGATCGGGACGCCCGAGGACATCGCCCGCGCGGCGCGGCATCTCATCGAGGATCTCTGCCGTCATCTCGAATCCGCGGGCGTCGGCGCGCGCCGTCTCGTCCTCGCCGCCTATCGCTGCGACGGCGAGGCTCCGCAGATCGCGGTCGGCACCGCTCGTCCCGCGCGCGATCCCCGCCATCTCGCAAAGCTGTTCGAGGAAAAACTCGCCGCCATCGATCCCGGTCTCGGCATCGACGAGATGACGCTCGACGCCACGATCGTCGAGCCGTTCGCGGCGAGGCAGGTCGAGTTGCCAATCGATCCTCCTTCCCGCGCGGCGGAGGGCAGGGGAGGAGCAGCCGTCGTAGCGATGCCGCTCCGCCGCGCCTCCCCGGCCGCGGGAAAGGGAGGCGCCGCGGAGGATCTCGCGCAGCTTCCTTGGGTTCCGAAGCCGCCGAAGCGCGCCGAGCCGGCATCGCCCGCGCCCCCGATCGACGACGGGCTCGCCGCTTTCATCGATCGTCTCGCCGCGCGGCTCGGACCCGAGAACGTCTTCCGCCTGGCGCCGGTCGAAAGCCATGTTCCGGAGCGCGCCCAGCGGGCGCTTCCCGTTTTCGCGCCGTCCAAACGAAGCTGGACGCCTTCCGCGCCGCGTCCCGTCCGTCTCGTCGCCATGCCGGAGGCGGTCGAGGCTGTGGCGCCGGTGCCGGACGATCCGCCGCTCTTCTTCGTCTGGCGCCGTGTCCGCCGCCGCGTCGTCCGCGCCGACGGGCCGGAGCGGATCGCGTCCGAATGGTGGCGCGAGAGCGCGCCGCCGCGCGACTACTACCGGGTCGAGGACGCGGAAGGTCGCCGCTACTGGCTCTTCCGCGAAGGTCTCTACGAGCCCGGGCTCGCGCCGCGCTGGTATCTCCACGGCGTCTTCGCGTGAGAGGCGCGGCATGAGCTACGTCGAGCTGCAGGTCGCCTCGAACTTCTCGTTCCTGCGCGGCGCCTCGCATCCGCAGGAGCTGGTGGTTCAGGCGGCGGCGCTCGGACACGCGGCGGCCGCGATCGCCGACCGGAACAGCCTCGCCGGGGTCGTGCGCGCGCACCAGGCGGCGAAGGAGGCCGGCATCCGCCTCGTTGTCGGCGCGCGGCTCGTGCTCGAGGACGCCTCCGAGTATCTCTGCTTCCCGACCGACCGCGCCGCCTATGCGCGGCTCGCGAGCCTCCTGACGCTCGGCAAGCGCCGGGCCGGCAAGGGCGAATGCCGTCTCGCCTTCGCCGATCTCCTCGCAGCGAGCGAGGGGCAGATCCTCGTCGCTCTCCCGCCCGAGCGGCCGGACGAAGCGTTCCGGCGCCGGCTCCTCGCGCTCGGCGAAGCGGCGGGCGACCGGGCGTACTGCGCGGCGCAGCATCTCTATCGCGGCGACGATGTGAAGCGCATCGCCCGGCTCGCCGCGCTCTCGCCGCTGCCGCTCGTCGCCACCAACGACGTGCTCTACCACGTGTCGGAGCGGCGCCCGCTGCAGGACGTGGTCACCTGCATCCGCGAAGGCTGCACGATCGAGAGCGCGGGCTGGCGTCTTCTCGCCAACGCCGAGCGCCATCTGAAGTCGCCGGCGGAGATGACGCGGCTTTTCCGTCGCTGGCCGGATGCGGTCGCGCGCTCGGTCGAGATCGCCGAGCGCTGCCGCTTCTCGCTCGACGAGCTGCGCTACGAGTATCCCGACGAGATCGCCGAGGGCATGCCGCCGCAGGTGCGGCTCGAGAAGCTCGTGTGGGAGGGGGCCGCGCGGCGCTATCCGGCTGGCGTGCCCGAGACGATCGGGCGCCAGCTCGCGCACGAGCTGAAGCTCATCGAGCAGCTCGGCTACGCGCCCTACTTCCTCACCGTGCACGACATCGTGCGCTTCGCCGAGAGCCGGCGGATTCTCTGTCAGGGGCGCGGCTCGGCCGCGAACTCGGCCGTCTGCTATTGCCTCGGCGTCACGGCTGTCGATCCTACCCAATTCGACGTCCTCTTCGAACGTTTCGTCAGCGCCGCGCGCAACGAGCCGCCCGACATCGACATCGACTTCGAGCACGAGCGGCGCGAGGAGGTGATCCAGCACATCTACCGGAAATACGGGCGGCATCGCGCCGGAATGACCGCCACCGTCGCCTGCTACCGCACGCGCGGCGCGGTGCGCGAGGTGGGCAAGGTCTTCGGCCTCTCCGAGGACGTAACGAAGCGGCTCGCGGGCGGCGTCTGGGGCTGGGGCACGAAGGGCATCCCCGACGAGGAGGTTCGCGAGCTGGGGCTCGATCCCGCGGACCCCGTGCTGCGACAGGTGCTCGACCTTTCCGCCCAGCTCATCGGCTTTCCGCGCCATCTGGGGCAGCATGTCGGCGGGTTCGTCATCACGCGCGGCCCCTTGCACGAGCTCGTCCCGATCGAGAACGCATCGATGGAGGACCGCACCTTCATCGAGTGGGACAAGGACGATATCGACGCGCTCGGGATCCTGAAGGTCGATGTGCTCGGCCTCGGCATGTTGACCTGCATTCGTAAGGCGTTCGATCTGATCGAGCGTCACTACGGCGAGCGCCTGACGCTCGCATCGATTCCGCGAGAACAGCCGGAAGTGTACAAGATGCTGAGCCGCGCCGATTCCATCGGCGTGTTCCAGGTCGAGAGTCGGGCGCAGATGACGATGCTGCCGCGGCTTCGGCCCAAGAAATTCTACGATCTCGTCATCGAGGTCGCGATCGTGCGGCCCGGTCCGATCCAGGGCGACATGGTGCACCCCTATCTTCGCCGACGAACCGGCAAGGAGAAGGTGGAGTACCCGTCGAAGGACCTGGAGGCGGTGCTCAAGAAAACGTTGGGCGTGCCGCTCTTTCAGGAGCAGGCGATGAAGATCGCGATGGTGGCCGCCGGCTTCACGGCCGAGGAAGCCGATCAGCTCCGCCGCGCGATGGCGACCTTCAGGAAAGTCGGCGTCATCTCGAAGTTCCGAGACAAGCTGATCGAGGGCATGGTCGCGCGCGGCTACGAGCGCGAGTTCGCGACGCGATGCTTTCAGCAGATAGAGGGGTTCGGAACTTACGGCTTTCCGGAGAGTCACGCCGCGAGCTTCGCGCTTCTCGTCTACATCTCCGCCTGGATCAAATGCCATTATCCGGAGGTTTTCGCCGCCGCGCTCCTCAACGCGCAGCCGATGGGCTTCTACGCTCCGGCACAGATCGTCCGCGACGCGCGCGAGCATGGCGTCGTCGTGCTTCCGGTCGACGTCAACGCGAGCGAGTGGGATTGCACGCTGGAAGAGGCCGCTCTGCCTCCTGCGCCAAGAGGGCAGGGTGAAGAAGAGCGCCGCGGCAACCGCTTCGCGCTGCGGCTCGGGCTGCGGCAGATCAAAGGCCTGCGCGAAGCCGATGCGCGGCTTCTCGTCGAGCGGCGCGGCGAGGGCTATCCGACGCCGGCCGCGCTCTGGCGCCGTTCCGGCCTCGGCGCCGCCGCGCTCGAACGCCTCGCCGCCGCCGACGCGTTCCAGTCGATGGGGCTGGATCGCCGCCGCGCGCTCTGGGCCGTGAAAGCTCTGGGCGAGAAGCCGCTGCCGCTGCTCGCCGCCGCGATGCCGGAAGACGGCCCGGCGCCGCTTCCGGAGATGCATGAAGGCGAGCACGTCGCGGAGGATTACGCGACCCTTGCGCTCTCGCTGCGGCGCCATCCGGTAAGCTTCCTGCGCGCCGACTTCGCGGCTCGGGGCTTCGTGCGCGCCGCCGACCTCGCGCATGTTCCAGTCGATCGCCGAATCGACATCGCCGGGCTCGTTCTCATCCGTCAGCGTCCCGACACCGCGAGCGGCGTCATCTTCATGACGATCGAGGACGAGACGGGGTCCGCCAATCTCATCGTCTGGCCGGGGGTCTTCGAGCGCTTCCGCCGCGTCGTGCTCGGCGCCACCCTCGTCGCCTGCACCGGCCGCGTCCAGCGCGAGGGCATCGTCATTCACGTCGTGGCGGAAAAGCTCCTCGATCTCTCGCATCGCCTGAGAGAGCTGCGGACGGGGAGCTTTTCCGTCGACGCCGGCCGCGGCGACCATGTCCGCCATCCGGGGCCCGAGAAGCCCCGCTATCCTCGCGCGCGCGACGTCTGCATCGCGAGCCGCGACTTCCGCTGAGCTCAGTCGAAGAGCCGCACCAGTGCGTCGACCGCGATCACGCCTTCGCCGGCGCGGCGCACGAGGAGCGGGTTCACCTCCGCCTCGGCGACGTCGGCACGCGCCGCCAGCCGCGAGAGCGCGACGAGAGTCTCCGCGAGCGCGTCGAGATCGCCCGCCGGGCCGCCCCGATAGCCGGCAAGAACCTTCACCGCCCTTACCTCGGCCATCATCTCGCGCGCCGTTTCGAGATCGATGGGCGCGAGGCGCAACGCCCGGTCGCGATGGAGCTCGGCGAGAACGCCCCCCGCGGCGAGCATCACGAGCGGACCTACGTCACGGTCGACGCGGTAGCCGAGCAGAACCTCGCCGAGCCCTTGCAGCATCGGCTGAATCAGGATCCGGTCTGCCGCCGTCCCGGGCCGCCGCGCCGAAACGGTCTCGGCAATCTGGCGCGCCGCCTGGGCGAGCGCTGAGCGATCGCCGACCCCGAGGACGACGCCGCCCACCTCGCTCTTGTGCGCGAGCCCGGGCACGAGCGCTTTTGCCGCGACCGGGAAGCCGAACGGCAGCGAGGGAATCTGCGCGCCGGGCGCGATGACGGCGGAAGGCGCGACGGGCACGCCGATGGACGCGAGCAGCGCTGCCGATTCCGCCTCGTCGAGAAGGCGGCCTGGCCCCTCTCGGCGCAACGAAGAAGGCGCGCGCGCCCGCGGCTTTCGGCGCGAGAACGCCGCGGCAATCGCTTCCGCGCAGGATTCGGGCGTTCGGAAGCTCGGCACGCCGGCTTCCCCGAGACGGCGCAGCGCCTCCGGGGCCTCGGGCAGGATGAAGGCGGCGAGCGGCTTCGCGGACCCGGCGCTGTCGATGACGGCGCGGACCGCGAGCTCCGGCTGAAAACGCGCGGAAGAGCCTATGGTGGCGAGGACGAGGTCGAACTCCGGCGCTGCAAGGAGCACGTCGAGCGCCGCCTTCATCACCGGATAGCGGGTCCCGGAAAGCGTGAGGTCGACGATGCGGCCCGGCACGACCTCGATGCCCGCTGCGGCGAGCCGGCCGAGGGTCTCTGCCGATGGCGGCGCGACGGTGACGCCGCGGATCGCGAGCTGGTCGACCGCCATCGCCGCGCCTCCGCCCGTCGTGGCGACGACCCCGACCGTGCGCGCCGGCGCCCGCGGTGCCGCCGCCGGCAAACGCTGAAGAAGCGGCAAGCCTTCAAGAAGCGCCTCGAAATTGCCGACGCGGCCGATGCCGATGTCGCGAAGGAAGGTGTCGGCGACATCGTCCTCGCCGCTCATCGCTCCCGTATGCGAGACGGCGAGCTCGGCCGCTTCGCGCGAGCGGCCGAGCTTGTAGGCGAGGATCGGCTTGCCGCGCGCCGCGGCAGCGAGGGCGAAGTCGTGGAGCGCATCGGCGTGGCGCAGCGTTTCCAGAAAGAGGAGGTAGCCCGTGATCTCCGGGTCCTCCAGCGTCGCGGCGCAGATCGTCCCAATCGAGAGGTCGACCTCGCCGCCGACCGAGACGAGGCTGTGGAACCCGATGCCCCGCTCCTTGCCGCGCGAAACGAGGGCGCCGATGAGGCTGCCGCTGTGCGAGGCGACGAAGATCCCGCCGGCGACGAGGTCCGGTTCGGCGAAGGCCGCGTTCGCAGTGAGCGTCAGGCGCTCGCGCGTGTTGACGAGCCCCATGCTCGAGGGCCCGAGGATTCGGATTCCCGTGCTTTCCGCGATCTCGCGAAGCCGGGCCTGCCGCAACGCCCCTTCGGGCCCCGCCTCGGCGAAGCCGTCCGCGAGCACGGTTGCGACCGGAATGCCGAGGCGGCCGCACTCCTCGACGGCCTCGATCGCGCGCTCGGTCGGCGTCAGGATGAAGGCGTGGTCGGGAAGCTCCGGCAGATCCGAGAGCGCACGGTAGGCCGCCTCGCCCTGCACCGTCGCGCGCGTCGGGTTGACGTTGTAGAGCGTCCCTCGGTAGCCCGCGCGGCGAAGATACTGGAGCGGGCGGGAAGCGGTCTTGGACCGATCGTCCGAAATGCCGACAAGGGCGATCCGGCGCGGCCTCAGGAGCTTGTCGGCGAAGCTGCGCGCTTCGGCGAAGGTCCGGTCCGGCGCCATCGTTCGCCTCAGAGGCGCAGCCCCACCCGCGGGGCGCGGTCGAGCAAGGCGATCTCGTCTCGAAGCGCCTGTGCAGCGACACGGCCGACAACCGGGGACGCGAGCTCGAAGAACTTCGCTTCGAGCTCGGCATCGGAGAGAAGCGCCTCGGGATCGCCCTTTCTCGTCGGCTGAAGGTGCCGCAGCCGTTCACCGTCCGTGGTCTCGATCTCGACCAGCGCCGCGCGCCGCTTCGGGAACTGCGCGTCGAGCCCGGGGTCGACCTCGAGCACGACGCGGCGGGCGAGGTCGCGCACCGTCGGATCGGCGAGCCGCTCGGGCCCGAACGCGTCGAGCCGCACGCTGCCGTGAACCAATGCGGTCGCGACCACGTAAGGGAGACTGAACTTCGCCTCGAACGCGGTGCGGGGCTCGGCGTTTCCCGCCATCTCGATGGCGGTCCGGTAGGTTCCGACGCGCACGCGCCCTATCCGATCGGGTGCGAGGCGGTGCCGGTCACGGAGCGCGAGCGCGGCATCGATCGCGGCGAAGGCGTGACCGCAACAGCCGTGGTTCTTCGACGTCATCGCCGTGATGTTGTAGCGACGCCCGAGCCCGTCCATCGCCTTCGACCAGTCCGGCGCGCCGCCGAGCGCAGCGCCGAAGCCGGCCTCGCCATCAAGCACGTCGAGCGCGCCCGTGAAGCCTTTCGCGGCGAGCATCGCCGCGAGCGCGCCCGCTTCCGCGGCGTGCCCGGCGTGAAGCGGCTTGCTCATCGCATCGGAGCGGAACGCCTGCTGAAGCCCTGCCGCCATCATCGCTGCGGTCGCGAGGGCGTGCGCCATCTGCGCCCGGTCGAGCCCGAGCACCGTGCCGACCGCGGCGGCAGCTCCGAAGGTCCCGACCGTGCCGGTCGTATGCCAGTAGCGATAGTGCGCCGGGACCACGGAGAGCGCGATCCGGGTCGAGATCTCGTACCCGACCACGATCGCGCGGAGAAGGCGCTCGCCCGACGCGCCTTTGGCTTGTGCCGCGGCGAGCGCTGCGGCGACCGTCGGGCATCCCGGGTGATAGAGCCCGTCGCGGAAGATGTCGTCGAACTCGACGATGTGCGCGGTGGCGCCGTTGACGAGCGCCGCAGCGCGCAAGGGTCCGCGCCGCCCGAGGCCATAGATCTCGGCCTCGCCCGGTCCGAGCTCGTCGGCGAGGCCCTCGCGGAGGATCGCGGCCGCCGCCTCCCGCGTCCCGGGGAAAAGGGCGGCGAACCAGTCGAGGAGGGCACGCTTGGCGTGATGGACGACGCCATCGGGGAGCATGGTGGTGCGCTCGGACACGGCATAGTCGGCGATCCGTTGCAGCAGCATGGGGCCATCCTCCCTCCTCGAAGCCTAGCACGCGGTCCCGCTGCGTCCGCGAATCGGATTAGGCTCGATGCGCCTTTCGACTGCAGGGAGCCCGTTTGTTCTCGTCGGAGCAGGAGCTGTACGGTCCGGTGAAGCGCTTTCTCGAGGCCGCCGGATACGTGGTCAAAGGGGAGGTCGGCGGCTGCGATCTTCTCGCCGTCCGCGGAGACGAGCCGCCCTTGATCGTCGAGCTGAAGCTCCGGTTCTCGCTCGCGCTGGTCCTGCAGGGGATCGACAGGCTCGCGGTTTCCGACTCGGTCTATCTCGCGGTCCCGGGGGGACGGGCGCACAGTCGGGCGATCGGCCCCGATCACAAAGGCGTGCGGAAGCTTTGCCGCCGTCTCGGCCTCGGGCTCATCGCGGTCCGGTCGCGCTCGGTCGAAGTTCTGCTCGATCCGGCGCCCTACCGCCCGCGCAAAGACAAGCGCCGCGCCGCCCGGCTTCTCGCCGAGCATGCGCGGCGGATCGGGGATCCCAACCGCGGCGGCGCTGCGATGCGGCTGCCCATCATGACCGCCTACCGGCAGGAGGCGCTCCGCTGCGCCGAGGTGCTCGCGCGCCATGGAGAATTGCCGGTGGCGCAGCTTCGCGTCTCGGCGCAGGCGCCTGCCGCGGCGCGCATCCTGCAGCACAACCACTACGGCTGGTTCGAGCGCGTGCGCCGCGGCGTCTATCGCCTGACGCAGCGCGGCCATGACGATCTTGCCCGTTTCGGGGCCCCGCCGCCACCGGCTATGGTCGACTCCGCAGCCTGAAGGAGTCGCCCAATGTTCCTCGCCAGCGTCAGCGGCGTCGATCACGTCGTGATCCTCGTGCGCGATCTCGACCGTGCGCGCGAGCGCTTCGCGCGGCTCGGCTTCACCGTCTCGCCCATGGGCCGTCACAGCGAGCACATGGGCACCGCCAATCACACGATCATGCTGCGCGAGGATTACTTCGAGCTTCTCGGCGTCTTGCAGCCGACCGAGGCGAACGCGGGCTGGCGAGCGGTGCTCGACCGTCGCGAGGGGCTCGAGGCCGTCGCGTTTCGAACGTCATCGGCGGACCGGACTGCAGCGGAGCTCGCCGCGCTCGGCTTCGGCAAGGTCGCGCCGATCCATTTCTCGCGCCCGGTCGAGGGCGGGCGCGAGGCGGCCTTCAACGTCACCCGGTTTCCGCCGGAGGCGACGCCGCAGCTCTCCGCCTTCGCCTGCGAGCACCTGACGCCGGAAAGCGTCTGGCTTCCGGGCTCGACGGAGCATGCCAACGGCGCCGTCGCGCTCGCGTCGGTGACGGTCGTCACCGCCGATCCGGCGCCGCTTCCTGCCGCCTACGAGCGGCTGTTCGGCCCCGGACGGGCGACGACGAGCGAGGGAGACGTCTTGGTCGACACCGGCTCGGCGCCGATCCGCTTCGTCCGGCCGGAGGCTTTCGCGGCGCGCTACCCGGGAATTCAGCTGGAAGAGGCGGCGCCGCCTTATCCGGCGGCCCTCGGCTTTCGCGTCCGCGACATGAGCGAGACGAAGCGGGCGCTCGCGAACGTTCCGACGGTCGAGCTCGGCGCCGCCGTCTGCGTGCCCCCGGCCGAAGCCTGCGGTGTTCTTCTCGAATTCGCGGCTTAGGGCCGCCAGGCTTCATCGCGCGTTCGCGATCGGCGCCGGCCGCTCGCCGTATCGCAACGCGCGGGAAGGCGCTATGGGCGCAGGACGAGCCCCTCGGCCGCGACGAGCGTGCCGGGCCGCACCTCTGCGGCCTCCCGCGCGATCCGGTCCATGAACACGTCGTCATGGCTCGGGTCGTGGTGGAAGATGACGAGCGTCTTGACCCCTGCTGCATCGGCAAGGCGCACCCCCTCCTGCCAGGTCGAGTGGCCCCAGTCGACATGGCTCGGATACTCGTCGTCGGTATAGGTGCAGTCGTAGATCATGATGTCGGCGCGCTCGATGAGCGCCAGGACGTTGGCGTCGAGCGTGCCCGGGCGATGCTCGGTGTCGGTGATGTAGCAGACCGACTTGCCGGCGAACTCGACGCGATATCCAGTGGCCCCGTTCGGATGGTTGAGCGGCCCGGTCCGAAGGGTGACGCCCGGCTTCGGCGTCAGCGTTTCGCCGCACCGGAAGTCGCGGCACTCGGTCTGCTTCGAGATGAGGTTCATCGGCACCGGGAAGAGCGGGGCGATCATCATCCCGCACAGCACCGTCTCGAGGTCGAGATGCGGCAGCAGGTGCCCTGCCCACATCCGGACCCGATTGCCCTCGGTGTACACCGGGGCGAAAAACGGGAGCCCGCAGATGTGGTCGAAATGCGTGTGCGTGTAGAAGAGGTCGGCATCGATCTTGGCATTCTGCTGCTTCAGCGCGTTGCCGAGCTCGCGCAGACCGGTGCCTCCATCGAAAATGAGGAGGTGCTCGCCGCATCGCATTTCGACGCAGCTCGTATTTCCTCCGTAACGGACCGTCTCCGGACCGGGACAGGGAATGCTCCCTCGAACGCCCCAGAAGCGGACCAGAAAATCCTCGCTCATTTTCCCGGGCCGAGGCTGACCCGTTTCCACGCTTACCGCAATCGAAATTCGCCGCGGGACCGACCTTCCGCGGGCGCGGGCCGGCGGCATCCGCCAGTGTCGCATCTCCTGTCGCCGGGCGACGGCGGCTGCCGCGACGTGCGGCAATCAGCCGGGCCCTTCGCTCGGCTCGGAATCCGACCTGGTTAGAGCCGGTTCGAGTGGCGGCGCGAAGGCCGTTTCGGGTCATGCGTTCGGCATGCCGACGCCGTCGGATGCCGCGGCAGGTCCAGGCTTGTCGCGCTTGTCTCCGAACGCGCCGTCTGTCACAAGACCGGCATGGCCGACACCGAATTCCACGATCTTTTCCCGAAAATCAGCGACGATGCGACGCCGTATCGCAAGATTGCCGATGCCGGCGTCTCGACCGGATCCTTCGAGGGCGAGCGAGTGCTGAAAGTGGATCCGCAGGCGCTCACGGAGCTCGCCCGGCAGGCGATGATCGACTGCCAGCACCTGTTGCGCCCCGGACATCTGCGGCAGCTCCGGGCCATCCTCGACGATCCGGAAGCATCGCGAAACGACAAGTTCGTCGCCTTCGAATTCCTCAAGAACGCGAACATCGCGGCCGGCAAGGTGCTGCCGATGTGTCAGGATACCGGCACCGCGATCGTGATGGCGAAGAAGGGCGAGCGGGTCTGGACCGGCGGCGGGGACGTCGCGGCGCTCGCGGAAGGCATTCGGCGCACCTACACCGAGACCAATCTCCGCTACAGCCAGGTCGCGCCATTGTCGATGTTCGAGGAGAGGAACACCGGCGACAACCTGCCTGCGCAGATCGAGATCTACGCCGAGGAGGGGGACGAGTACCGCTTCCTCTTCATCGCCAAGGGCGGCGGGTCGGCCAACAAGACATTCCTCTACCAGGCGACCCCGGCGGTGCTGAACCGGCCCGCGCTCCTGAAATTCCTCGACGAGAAGATCAGAACCCTCGGGACCGCGGCCTGCCCGCCCTACCATCTCGCGATCGTCGTCGGCGGCACTTCGGCGGAGCTCAACCTCAAGACCGTGAAGCTCGCTTCGACGCGGTATCTCGACGGTCTGCCGACCGAGGGAAACCGCTGGGGGCAGGCGTTCCGGGACACGGGCTTCGAAGAGGAGGTGCTCGGCCTCACCCGCCGGCTCGGCGTCGGCGCGCAGTTCGGCGGCAAGTATTTCTGCCACGACGTCCGCGTCATCCGGCTGCCGCGGCACGGCGCTTCGGTGCCGATCGGGATCGGCGTGTCGTGCTCCGCCGACCGGCAGATTCTCGGCAAGATCACGGCCGAAGGCGTTTTCCTCGAGCAGCTCGAGGAAAACCCGGCGCAGTATCTTCCCGACATCGATCCGGCGTCCTTCGGGGGCGAAGTGGTGAAGATCGACCTGCGCGCGCCGATGGCGGAAATCCGCCGCACGCTTTCGCGCTATCCGATCAAGACGCGGCTCAGCCTGACCGGACCGCTCATCGTCGCCCGCGACCTGGCGCATGCCCGCATCAAGGAGCGTCTCGACCGCGGCGAGGGACTGCCGCAATACATGAAGGACCACGCGATCTACTATGCGGGCCCTGCGAAGACGCCGAAGGGCTACGCCTCCGGCGCCTTCGGGCCGACGACGGCGGGGCGCATGGACAGCTACGTCGATCAATTCATGGCGGCGGGCGGCAGCTTCGTCACGCTCGCGAAGGGCAACCGCGGCCCGGAGGTGCGCGAGGCCTGCCGCAAATACGGCGGGTTCTATCTCGGCTCGATCGGCGGCGTCGCCGCGGCGCTCGCCGAGAAATCGATCAAGAAGGTCGAGCAGGTGGAGTTCGCCGATCTCGGCATGGAAGCCGTGTGGCGGATCGAGGTCGAGGACTTCCCCGCCTTCATCGTGATCGACGACAAGGGCAACGACTTCTTCGCCGCGGGGCCGTGAGCGGGACCGTCGACCACATCCTCGACCTGCTGCGGCCATGGGGTGTGGTCGGCGCGAAGCGCGTGTTCGGCGGGCACGGGCTCTACCGCGGCGGCGTCATGTTCGGAATCGTCGCGGACGACCAGCTTTTCCTCAAGGTCGACGAACGCAACGCGGAGGACTACGACAGGGAAAATCTCGGCCCGTTCCGCTACACGAGAGGCGGCCGCACGGTCGCGCTTTCCTATCGCGCCGCGCCGGACCGGCTGCTCGACTCCGGCGAGGCGCTGCAGGAATGGGCACGCAAGGCCTGGGAAGCGGCGCTTCGGGCGGCGAGCCGCGAGCGTCGCCTCCGCCATCGCGAGCGCTGAGCGCCGCCGGCGCGGCGCCGACGCGCCGCTACACTCTCCCTAGTTCTTCTTCACCAGCGGGCAGCGGGACTTCTCGAGCGGCTGGAACGCCTGGTCTCCGGGAATCGTGGCGACAACCTTGTAGTAGTCCCACGGCCCCTTCGACTCCTCCGGCTTCTTCACCTCGAAAAGATACATCTCGTGGACCATCCGCCCGTCCTCGCGAATGCGTCCGTTCTTCGCGAAGAAGTCGTTGATCGGCGTCTTGCGCATCTCCGCCATCACGGCGTCGGTCTCGTCGGTGCCGGCTCTCTTCACGGCGTTGAGGTAGTGCATCGTCGCCGAGTAGACGCCGGCCTGAGACATGTTCGGCATTTTCTTCGTGCGCTCGAAGAAGCGGCGCGACCACGCGCGGGTCTCGTCGTTCAGGTCCCAGTAGAACGCTTCGCTCAGCAGCATCCCTGCCGCGGTCTTGAGGCCGAGCGCGTTGATGTCGTTGATGTAGACGAGCAGCCCCGCGAGCTTCTGACCCCCGGCGGTCAGGCCGAACTCGGCCGCCTGCTTGATCGCGTTGGTCGTGTCGCCGCCCGCATTCGCGAGCCCGATGACCTTCGCTTTCGACGCCTGCGCCTGCAGCAGGAAGGAGGAGAAATCGGCAGTGTTGAGCGGGTGGCGAACCGCTCCGAGAACCTTTCCGCCGCTCGCCTCGACGACCTCGGTCGTATCCCTCTGGAGATCCTGCCCGAAGCTGTAATCCGCGGTGAGAAAGAACCAGGTGTCGCCCCCGTTCTTCACCACCGCCTGGCCGACGGTATGGGCGAGCGCGTAGGTGTCGTAGGCGTAGTGGACGGATTGCGGGCCGCACGCCTCGTTCGACAGGCGCACCGATCCCGGCCCGTTGAAGACCACGATCCGGTTCCTTTCCTTCGCGATCTCCTGCGCGGCGAGCGCAGGAGCCGAGGCCGCCACGTCCATGAGGGCGTCGACCTGCGCCGAGTCGAACCATTCGCGCGCCTTCGCCGCTGCGACGTCCGCCTTGTTCTGGTGATCCGCCGTGACGATCTCGATCGGCTTGCCGAGCACCTTGCCGCCGAAATCCTCGATCGCCATCTTCGCGGCGATTTCGCTTCCCGTGCCGGTGATGTCGGCGTAGAGGCTCGACATGTCGAGGAGGAGGCCGATCTTGACCACCCCGTCCGAGACCGGCTCCGCGGCCGTCGCCGCGCCGCCCAGCGCGACCGACGCGCCGAGCATTGCCGTGATCGCTGCTTTCTTCATCGATCCTCCCTCGATCTTGCTGTCAGTTCTGCGGTAGGGCGAAACGCCGGTCGTGACGCAGCGACGGCACCATGCGTCGCGCTTCGGCGACCCGGTCGAGATCGATTTCCGCCGTAATCACGCCCACGCCCTCGCCGGCGTCGGCCAGAACCTCGCCCCAGGGCGCGACGATCAGCGAATGGCCATATGTCTTGCGGCCCTCGGCATGCTCGCCCCATTGCGCAGGGGCGAGCACGAAGCAGCCCGTCTCGATCGCGCGCGCGCGCATGAGAACGTGCCAATGCGCGCGGCCGGTCGGCACGGTGAAGGCCGACGGAATCGTCACGATCACCGCCCCAGCCTTCGCGAGCGCACGGTAGAGATGAGGAAAGCGGAGATCGTAGCAGATCGTCATGCCGAGCTTGCACCACGGCAGCGCGGCGATAACGGCTTCCTCGCCGGGGCGATAGAGCGCCGACTCCCGATAGGTTTCGCCGTTCGGGAGATCCACGTCGAACATGTGGATCTTGTCGTACCGCGCCACGATCTCGCCTGCGGGGTCGATGAGGAAGGACCGGTTGGCGAGCGTCGTCGCATCGAGCTTCACCGCGGTCGAGCCGATGAGGAGGAATGCCTTCGTTTCCGCTGCGAGCGCCCGGCAGGCAGCGATGAACGGGTTGTCCGCCTCGCTGCGCGCCTTTTCGAGATGAAGCGCGCGCTTGGGCTCGAACATGCCGGCGATCTCGGGCGTCGCGATGAGCTCGGCGCCGGCATCGCGGGCGCGGCGCACGAGCGCGCCGACGGCTTCGATATTGGGCTCGAACTCGCGCTGCGAGGTGAGCTGAACGCAGGCCGCGGTGAATTTCCTCATTGGGCGATCCCGAGTAAGGAGTCGAGCTTGCCGGCGCGGTCGAGGGCGTAAAGATCGTCGGAGCCGCCGATATGCTTTCCGTCGATGAAGATCTGCGGCACGGAGGTGCGGCCGCCTGCCCGCCGTATCATTTCCTCCCGCCTGTCCGGCTGCTCGATCAGGTCGATGTTCTCGAACTGGACGCCCTTTTTCGCGAGCAACGCCTTCGCTCGCGCGCAGTAGGGGCAGAACAGGGTCGAGTAGATCTCAACTCTCGCCACGCGATCTTCTCCCTTCCCGGCGCTCAGCCGGCCTCGCCTCCCTTCGGCCCCCAGAAAACGACCCAGGTCGCGAAGTCGGGGTCGAACTCCTCGAAGCGGTGGTCGACGCCCGCCTCGACGAAGAGAACGTCTCCGGGCCCGAACGGAACTCGCTCGGCGCCGCGACGGAAGACGCCGGAGCCGCGCTGAACGACGTAGAGCTCATCCTGCTCGTGCGGCGTCTGCGGATCGTATCCGACAGGGGCATAGAGCTTCAGCACCATGCTGCCGCGGGCGGCGATCTCGGCGGTGCGCCGGCCCTCGGCGACCTGCGGCAGCCTGCCGAGCGCCTCGGCGAAGGTGAAGCGCGTTCGCATAGGCCGAAATTATGCTCCCTCGCGGGCCGCCCGCGCCAGGGTGAGGACGTCGACCCGCGCCGCGCCGGCGCGCCGGAGGACGCGGGCGCATTCGCCGACCGTGGCCCCGGTGGTCATGACGTCGTCCACAAGCAGGAGGCGCTTGCCTTTCACCGGCGCGCCGGTACGAACCGCGAACGCGCCGGCGACGTTGCGCGACCGGGCGCTGCGGCCGAGGTGACCCTGGCTCGGCGTCCGGCGCCTGCGGACGAGAAGGTCCGGGTCGACCTTCGCCCGGTCGATCGCATAGGCGAGGAGCGCCGACTGGTTGTAGCGTCGGCGGAAAAGACGGGTCCAATGGAGCGGCACCGGGACGATGAGGTCGGCGTCTTCCACGAGCTCGGCTCCCGCCCGGCGCATCCAGGCGCCGTAGGCCGGCGCGGTATGCGTCCTGTCGCCGTGCTTGAACGCGATGACGAGGTCCCGGCTCGCTTCGTCGTAGCGGAACACCGCGCGCGCCCGGTCGAAATGGGGCGGCGAAGCGGCGCAGGCGCCGCAGATCCCTTGGGCCTCGTGCGGAAAGGGAAGTCCGCAGCGCTCGCACAACGGGCGGGTGATGAAGGTGATGCTGCGCCAGCAGGCGGCGCAGAGAACGCCTGCTTCGCCGACGATTTCGCCGCAGCGCAAACAGCGCGGCGGCAGCACCGCATCGAGCGCGAAACGCAGAATCGCGGTTGCGCTCACAGCCGATCGACCGGGACCTTGATGAACGCCGGCACGCGTCCGGCAAGAAGGTTCACCTGGACCGAGGGGATGATGAGCGAGGGGAGAGGCAGGGTCCTGTCCCGGGACTCGCGAAGCGAAACGAACTCGTCCTCGCCGATCTCGTCGCGGACATGGATGTTCGCGCGCCGCTCCTCGCCGACCGACGTCTCGAAGGAAAGAGGTCGTCCTCCCGGCTGGTAATCGTGACAGACGAAGATCCGCGTCTCGGGCGGGTGCGAGAGAAGCCGCCGGATCGAGCGCCAGAGGAGGCGCGCATCGCCGCCGGGAAAATCGCAGCGCGCCGTGCCGCTGTCGGGCATGAAGATCGTGTCGCCGACGAAGAGCGCGTCGCCGATCCGGTAGCTGACGCTGTCGGGCGTGTGCCCCGGGGTCGCGATGACCTCGACGGAGAGTTCTCCGAAAGACAGGCATTCGCCGTCTTCGAGCAGCCGGTCGAATCCGCCCGGCTCGATCTCGAAGAGCGGGCCGAAGTGGCGCCCCACGGCCGCGACTCCGCGCCCGATCGCATGCACCCCTCCGAAGCGGCTCTTGAGGCGTTGGGCGCCCGTGACGTGATCCGCGTGGACATGGGTCTCGAGGATGAGGGATAGGCGCAGCTTCTGCCGGGCGATGGCCTCGTTCACAGGGCGGAGCGCGCTGCCGCCGGTGCGGCCCGAACGCAGGTCGAAATCGAGAACCGGGTCGATCACGACGCATTCGGTGCCGGCTCCGGCATGGACGAGATAGGTTACCGTCGAGGTCGTGCGATCGAAAAACCCCTCGACGGTCGGTCGCGTCATCTCACGCCTTCAGCTTGTAGCCGGTCGCGAACATCGTATGGCAGACCCAGAGCAATGCCGCGTTGGCCGCGATCAGAACCGCGAGGCCGACGACGAGAGAGCCGTCAGCGTAGCCGATGAACCCGTAGCGGAAGCCGTCGATCATGTAGAAGAACGGGTTGAAATGGGCGAGGAAATGCCAGGATTCCGGCAGCCTTTCGACCGAGTAGAAGGTGCCGGAGAGGAAGGACAGCGGCGTTACGACGAAGTTCGTCACGGCGGCGATATGATCGAATTTCTCCGACCAGATGCCGCCTGCGAGGCCGAGAAGGGAGAGAAGGAGCGAGGCGGCGCCGGCGTGGAAGAGGACGAAGCCGAGAGAATGGATGCGGACCGGCACCACCGTCCACATCGCGAGCGCGACGACGGCGCCGACGACGAGCCCCCGCGTGACGCCGCCGAGCGCGTAGCCGAGAGTCAGCTCCGCGGGCGAGAGCGGCGGCATCAGGACGTCGACGATGTTGCCCTGCACCTTCGAGATGACGATCGAGGAAGACGTGTTGGCGAAGGCGTTCTGCACCATCGCCATCATGACGAGCCCCGGTACGAGGAATTCGTCGAAGGGGACGTTGCCGATCGCCGCGCGCTCGCCGCCGCCGAGGGCGAGCATGAAAACGGCGAGAAACAAGAGCGTCGTGACGATCGGCGCGACCAGGGTCTGGGTGTAGACCTTGAGAAAGCGGCGCACCTCCCGGACGTACAAGGTCCAGAAGCCGAGCCAGTTGACGGCGCCGATGCGGCGCGCCATCGGTGACGTGGTGTCGAGCAACGATCCTCCTTCCAAGAGAATATGTCGCCGGGGGCAACAGCGACAATACGACGGCAAGGCCCTCGAAGCGGCGGCGCTCCGCTATCTCGGCCGGTACGCGAGCTCGGTGGAGAATCTCCGACGCGTTCTCGGCCGCAAGTCGGAAGATCGAGAGGCGATTCAATCGGTTATCGAGAAATGCGCCCGGCTCGGCCTCGTCGACGATTCGAGCTATGCGGCGGGACGCGCTGCCAGTCTCGCGCGGCTCGGCGCCTCGCGGCGCGCGATCTTCGAACGCCTGCGCGCCAAGGGCGTCGATCAGGAGACCATCCGCGGCGCGCTCGAGGACGTCAGCGATCTGGCGGCGGCATGCGCTCTCGCGCGGCGCCGTCGGCTCGGCCCCTATCGCCCCGCGGCGGAACGCCCGCGCTTCCGCGAGAAGGATCTTGCCGCCTTCGCGAGGGCAGGGTTCCCGCTGGAGGTGGCGCGCGAGGTCATGGCCTGCCGCGGTCCGGAGGAGGTCGAGGCGCTCATGCGGTCTTGACGCGCTTCGTGCCGGGTGCCTCGAGCGATTCCGCCAGGTCTTCGCCGCCGGCTTCGATGCGGATCCGGGCCGCCGCCGCGCCGCCCTGCTTGTCCTTGCCGAAATAGACGGTCTGTCGCGGGAAGGCGACCTCGATGTCGTGCCGGTCGAAGGCTTTCTTGATGCGGCGGTTGAACTCGCGTCCGACGTTCCATTGCTGGATCGGGAGCGTCTTCAGGCGGAGCTTCAGCACGACGCCCATTCCGTCGTAGCGGTCGACGCCGACGACCTCGATCGGAGCGAGCATCCTCGGCCCGAATTGCGGATCCGCTTGGAGATCCGCACCGACTTCCCGCACGACTTTTTCGACCTCGTCGATATCCTCGCGGTGGCTGACTGCGAGATCGACGACATAGTACGAGAAGTCGCGGGTCAGATTCTGGACCGACGTCACGGCGCTGAACGGCACCGTGTGGACCGCGCCGGAGAAGTCGCGCAGGCGGATCGAGCGGATCGAGATCTTCTCGACGAGGCCGGAGTGGCCGCCGCCGACGTCGACGACGTCGCCGACGGAAAGCGTGTCCTCGATGAGGATGAAGAGCCCCGTGATGACATCCTTCACGAGCGCCTGGCTCCCGAACCCGACCGCAAGGCCGATCACGCCCGCGCCGGCGAGGAGGGGGGCGATGTTGACGCCCATCTCGGAGAGCACGATCAGCGTCACGACGACGACGAGCAGCACCGCGACGGTGGTGCGGAAGAGCGGCAGCAGCGTGCGCGCGCGGGCGCTGCGCGGCAACGGACGGCCCTCGTCGTCGACAGCCGAGAGATACCGCTCGATGGCGGAGCTGAAGAACTCCCAAGCGACGAGCGCGAGGATCACGACGATCGCGATCGAGGCGAGGGCGCTCGTCATGCGCCGGCCGAAGGGGGAATCGAACCACGCGAAGCTGTTGACGTCCCAGGCTTGCAGGATGCTCAGCCCGGCGACCCCGTACACGACGATCGAGATCACGGTCGTCAATACCGGGAGATAGCGGTTTGCGCGCGCTTCGAGGGAGGGAAAGCGCTGCCTCAGATCCGGGCGGATGGAGAACCCGTGGCGGCTCGCGCGCCGGACGAGCCCGACGACGATTCGCGCCGCTGCGAGCACCACGAGGCTCAGCGCCGTCGCCCGCACGATGTAGAGGAAGCCGCCCTCGATCCGGAGCGCGTAAACGCTCCAAATCCCGGCGATGTAGACTATCGCCAGGACATGCCAGATATCGGCAAAGCGGGTGCGCAGGAGCTGCCAGCCTTTCGAGGCGCTTTCCGCATCCGCCTCAGCCGCCGGTTCCCGCCCACGGCCGCGCAGCCAATCGGCGACCACGGCGCGGTTCTGGAGCACGAACACGATCCCGAGCACGGCGAGAACCAGCGCCCACATCTTGAGGATCATGGCGTAGACGCCGCCCGGAACCCCGAACCACCAGGCGGCCTCGCCGATCGCCCATCCGTAGAGGGCGACGTTGATGAAGCGCTTCGCCCAGATGAGAAGATAAGTGCGTGTCTCCTCGCCGAGACCGAGCTGGCCGACCAGCCGGTACGGCAACAAGACCGCCCGGGCGAGGACGATCAGGATTCGCGCTCCGAGGTTGGCCTCGATGAGAATGGTCGCGATCCGCGCCGTCGCGAACCGCGGCTCGGTCATCGGCAGAATCAGCCAGGCGGTTCCGGCAAAAACGAGGATCGGGAGCGCCTCGAGGATCGCCCGGGCGACAAGGCAGATCAGCTTGAGGACGAGGCCGTCGGCGGCAGCGGTCGCGACCGCTCGGCGCGGGCGGCGCAGCAGGGCGCCGACGAGCCATTCGGCGAACAGCGCGAAACCGAAGATGATGCCGAGCTTCAGCGCCGCCTCGAGCCAGCGCGCTCGCGCGGCTTCGTCCTGGACTTGGCCTTTCGCCCATTGAAAGAGCCAAGGCAGGTCGATGACGAGCTGCGCGGTGGCGAGGATCTCGCCGCTGATCGCGTCGAGTTGCTGCGACAGCTGGCCGAGCCAGGTGACGGCGACGGGGGCCTCCTCGGCCTCGATGCCGCTCTGGGCCGCAATCAGCGTGCGGAGCTGCTCGAGCAGGCGCGCGCGGGCCGCCTCGTCCTCGAGCGTGGCGACGAGGCGCTGCAGCTCCTCCGTGGAGGGCGGCGGCGCAGCCGAGGATTGCTGTGTCGCTGTCTGCGCTCCGGCGGGAAGGCTGAAGAGCAGGCAAAGCGCGACCGCCAGTGCGGCGAAAATCCGCCGGAACATGCGCCGGAAGATAAGCGAGGTCGGCGACGGCCGCCAAGCCGTGCCCCGAAAAGACCCAACTCGTTGAGGACGTCTAGCTCGCCCGGGCTGCGGACCTGGCGACGGGGCGCTCTATCCCCGTGGCGGAAAGATAGCAGGTAACGCGCGTGCCTTGGCCCGGGGTGGATTCCATCTCCACCCGGCCGCCGTGCAGCTCGATGAAGCTCTTGACGAGGCTGAGGCCGAGGCCCGCCCCCGACTGACGGGCCTGCGGATTGCCGCGCTCGAACTTCTCGAAGACGCGCTGCTGCTGCTCCCGCGGAATGCCGATTCCGGTGTCCGTCACGCTGAGGGCGACCTCGCCGTTCACGCGTCGCGCGCGGAGCGCGATCGTGCCGCCCGAAGGCGTGAACTTGATCGCGTTCGACATGAGGTTGAAGAGCGCCTGCTTGAGACGGCGCTCGTCTGCGACGATCGAGCCGATCTCCGGCGGACAGTCGAACTCGAGATTGAGGTTCTGCTTGCGCGCCCGTTCCCGGGTCAGCGCGAGCACGCTCGCCAGCAGCGTATGAATGTCGACCGGCTCGGTCTCGAGCGTCATGTAGCCGGCCTCGATCGTGGCCAGGTCGAGGATGTCGTTGATGAGCGAAAGCAGCCGGTGCGAGGAGTCGAGAATGCCGCGGCTGTAGTCGAGCTGCCGCGGGTTGAGCTCGCCGAAATACTGGTTCGTGAGGATCTCCGCGAAGCCGATGATCGCGTTCAACGGCGTGCGGAGCTCGTAGGAAACGTTCGCGATGAACTCGGTCTTGAGCCGGCCCGTCGTCTCGAGCGCCTCGTTCTTCTCGCGCAGCGCCCGCTCGACCCGCGTCGAGTCGGTGACGTCGAGATACGAGAGGAGGACGTTACCGTCGGGCAGCGGCACGGTGGCGACGCGCAGCACCGAGCCGTCCTGCCGCTCGAGCGTCCCGTCGCTTGCGGCCCAGGCGGTGATCCGTGCGATGACGCGGGCCTTCTTCTCCGCCCAGTCGCTGCCGTCGTCGTAAAAGGAGCGCGTCTTCTCGACGATGTCGGCGACATGCGGCTCGCCGGCGATGTCCTCCGGGCGCAACCGCCAGATCTGCGCCCAGGCCGGGTTGGAGAGCTTGAGGCGCCCGTCGCTCCCGAAGACCGCGATGCCTTCGAAGAGATTGTCGAGCGTCTCGCGCTGCACCTCGATGAGGGTGTTGTACGAGCGTTCGAGGGCGAGCCGGTCGGTGACGTCCTCGTAGAGGAACGTGAGGCCGCCGAACGGGTGCGGCGAGACGACCATCCGCAAGGTCCGGTCGTCGGGAAGGTGGAGCAGCTCCTCCTGCGGCTGCAGAAGCGATGTGAACATCTGCTGCTGCTGCCGCTTGAAGGCGCGGAAATCGGCGTATTCGGGCAGCCGCCGGCGCTCGCGCAGCCGCTCGAGCACCTCGTCGAGCGCGGGCTCGGTGCCGAGAAAATCCTCTTCGAGGCGCCAGAGCGCGGCGAAGGCGGTGTTGTAGAACTTGAGCCGCGTGTCGGGCCCGTAGATCGCGATCGCGGTCGCGACCGCCTCCAGCACCTCGGCATGGGCGGCGAGATGGCGCTGGAGCTCGGCCTGGAGACCCTCGAGATCGGTGAGGTCGCGCGCGAAACCGAGCAGGTTCCCGCACGGCAGCGGCAGCTCTGTGATCTCGACGAAGCGGCGTGCGCCGGCGACGACGACGTGATAGCGCTCGGATTCGGGGCCGCCGCTCTCGCGCGCGCGTTCGGCGATCTCCTTCCCGCGCCCGGCGAGAGCCCCGGAAAGAAGTTCGCGGCCCTCGGCGAGCGCGGTCTCGGGCGTGGCGTCGACGGCGGTGGCGTAGGCGCGGTTGCAGGCGACGAGCGCCAGCGTGTCGGCGCGCCGGCGCCATACCGGCAGCGGCAGGGAGTCGAGGACGTTGCGGGTCGCCTGCAGCTCGGCCTCGGCGGCCTCGCGCTGCCGCTCGGCCTCGCGACGCCGGCCGGCGTCCATGAACCAGACGACGGCCTCGTCGTCGACGCGTCGGCCGCCGACGTCGAGCGTCTCGCCGCCGGGCGCCTTCACGCTCAGCGCGAATTCGGTTCCCTCTGCGCGCAATCGCTCGACCGCGCCCTTGAGGGCGGCGGCGTCTTCGGAGGAGAGCCGGGCGAGAAGGCTTTCGAGGCGAGGCTCGGCGACCTCAGCGAAAAGCGCGATTCCCCCCGAGGCGAAATGCTCCCGACCGTCCGAACCGGCGCGCCAGACGGCGACGGGAAGCGCCTTCACCGCCGCCTCCGCCGCTGCGGCCCGGGTCTCGGCGACGAGCCGTGCGGCGCTCTCCTTGGCAGCACGGCGGCGGAAGGAGAGCAGCACTGCCGTCCCGGCGGCGGTCACCGCCAGGAGCGCGAAGGCGAGGAGAGCGGGCAGGATCTCGATCAGTAGCGGTAATGCTCCGGCTTGAACGGCCCCTCCTCGGAGACGCCGAGATAGGCGGCCTGGGCGGCGGTCAGCTTCGTCAGCTTGACGCCGAGCTTCTCCAGGTGGAGCGCCGCGACCTTCTCGTCGAGGTGCTTCGGCAGCACGTAGACCTTGTTTTCGTACTTGCCGGGGTTCGTCCAGAGCTCGATCTGCGCCAGCACCTGGTTGGTGAACGACGCGCTCATGACGAAGCTCGGATGGCCAGTGGCGCAGCCGAGATTCACGAGGCGTCCCTTGGCGAGCACGATGAGGCGCTTTCCGTCCGGGAAAACGACTTCATCGACCTGCGGCTTCACCTCCTCCCAACGGAAGTTGCGGAGCGCCGAAATCTGGATCTCGCTGTCGAAATGGCCGATGTTGCACACGATCGCCCGGTCCTTCATGCGCCGCATGTGGTCGAGCGTGATGACGTCGATGTTGCCGGTCGCGGTCACGAAGATGTCGCCGATCGGCGCGGCCTCCTCCATGGTCACGACCTGGTATCCCTCCATCGCCGCCTGAAGCGCGCAGATCGGGTCGATCTCGGTGACGAGCACCCGCGCGCCCTGGCCGCGCAGCGAGGCGGCCGAGCCCTTGCCCACGTCGCCGAAGCCGCAGACCACGGCGACCTTGCCGGCGAGCATCACGTCGGTGGCCCGCTTGATTCCGTCGACGAGGCTCTCGCGGCAGCCGTAGAGGTTGTCGAACTTCGATTTGGTAACGCTGTCGTTGACGTTGATGGCGGGAACCTTGAGCTGGCCCTTCTTCATCATCTCGTAGAGACGATGGACCCCGGTCGTCGTCTCCTCCGAGATCCCGCGCACGCCTTCGAGGAGCTCCGGGTACCGCTCGTGCAGAATCTTGGTCGCGTCGCCGCCGTCGTCGAGAACCATGTTCGGCGTCCAGCCGTCGGGCCCCCGCAGCGTCTGCTCGATGCACCACTCGTACTCTTCCTCGGTCTCGCCTTTCCAGGCGAAGACCGGGATGCCGCGCTTGGCGATCGCGGCGGCCGCGTGGTCCTGGGTCGAGAAGATGTTGCAGGAGGACCAGCGCACTGTCGCTCCGAGATGGATCAGCGTCTCGATCAGGACCGCAGTCTGGATCGTCATGTGCAGGCAGCCGACGATCCGGGCGCCGGCGAGCGGCTTCTTATCCCCGTACTCCTTCCGCAGCGCCATGAGGCCGGGCATTTCCGTTTCGGCAATCGCAATCTCCCGACGCCCCCAGTCGGCGAGCGAAATGTCTGCGACCTTGTAGTCGGTGAACGCGGGCATCCGGAATGTCTCCAGCGGGGAAATGAAGCGGGCGGCATATAGCAGTCGTGGCCAAAACCGGCAACTATCGGGCCGTTTGGAGGTCGGTCTCGCGCGCGGCTTCGTGCGCCGCGCGGCGCAGCTCGCCGAGTATCCGCCTCTCGCACGCGGGTTGGCGCGGCGCGGGGCAGCGGCGCGCCAGAACCGCCTCGACGCTCGGGACGTAGCCGCTCGCCTCGCGGACGAGGGTCGCCGGCACCCGCTCGAGCCGATTCGGCGGAGTCGCGAGCACGAGCGCCGCGAGCGCTTCCGGCGTTTCCAGCGCCTCCAGATAGCGGCGAAGCGCCGACTCGCTCTCTTCCCGCGCCTCGGGGTCGGTCCCGTCGGCGCGGCCGGGCCGGTGGACTTCCAGGCGAGCGTCGGGGTTGCGGTGGATGCCGGCTACCCAGACGAACACGCACGCGCTCGCGCAGACGCAGTCGGCGTCGTGTTCCGGACAGGCCGCCGAGTTCTCCTCCCCGTGCGGCGCTTCCGTGGCAAGCAGATACTGGCGGACGAGCGCGCCGATCTTCATCGCTTCCGCGGCGCGGCCCCCGGGCGAGCGGAGGCGGAGCGTCGCGATTCGGGGTCCGGCATCCAGCATGAAGCGCTCGAACTTCGCCGCGTCGCCGGGCTCGATCCGCCCTTCGAGCGAGGCGACGGTGCCGTTTCCGCTCTCGGCGAGAAAGACCTCGGCGGCCTGCGCTTCTCCGGCGAGCGCGGCGAGCGCGGCGAGAGCGAGGAAAAGCGCCCTCATCGCCCGGGAAGGACCAGCACCTCGGGCGGTTCGGGGAGGCTCGCCTTCGAGAGCAGGATCGAGCTCGTCTCGCTGTGACGCACCGGCCATTTCGGGCCGAGCTTGGCGAGAAACGTTTCGAGCACGACGTCGCCGAAATAGTGCATCGGGACGAGCATCGCCGGGCGGATCGCCTCGACGGTCTCGGCCATCTCCTCATGGCTCATCGTCCAGGTGCCGTCGACGGGCGCGAGCAGTACATCGACCTTGCCGAGATCCGCGAGATGCCGCGGCGTGAGCGTGTGGTGTAGGTGACCGAGATGGACGATGCAGACGTTCTCGATCTCGAACACGAACATCGAGTTCCCGGCGCGGCGCGTACCGCCGAGCTCGCGAATGTTGGTCGGAATCGAGCGAATGCGCACGTCGCCGTACGAGGTATCGTACTGCTCCACCCCGCCCCCCGGATCCCAGCCGCGCAGCACCAGCTTGATGCCCGGATCGGGCTGCAGCGAGTGGTGCGTCGAATGCGCGAGATTCATCGTCGCCACGTCGGGCGTGAAGGGCGGGCGGAGGTAGTCGTTGTAGTCGGTCACGATGGTGACGCCTTGCGGGCTCTCGATGAGGAAGCTCGCATGGCCGAGGAAAGTGAGGTTGACGCTGCCTTTCGCGGGCGCCGCGGCGAGATGGATGGGCGGCTTGGGGCCCGCCACCTGGGCGTCGCAGGCCGCTCCCTGGGCCTTCGCGGCGCCGAGACAAGCGACAACGAGACCGAGAACAACGCGCGTCCAACGCATGTTCGCCCTCCCGAGGCTCAGCCGCCGGTTCGACGGACCGGCGCTTCCACCTTCTCTTCCGGCTTCGTCCGGGTCCAGTGAAAGGTGCGCCGGCGCTTCTTCTCTCCCTCGATGCGCGGCCGATGCACGATCATCGGCAGGATCACCATCTGGATGCCGCGCAGGTGCAGCTGGTTCTGCATAGCCAGCGCGGTCTGGTTGTGCAGCATCCGCACCCACCAGGATTCGTCTTCGAAGATCAGCTTCGAGGCGAAGACGATCGAGTTCGGATACTCGGCGATGATGCGCTCGCAGAGTCGTGAAAGCTCCTTCACCGTGTCGGTCCCGAACGCTTTGAAGGAGGTCGCCGCGAGCCCGTGCGCGTGGCAATAGGAGACGAAATAGTCGAGCGTCTCGTCGACTTCCCGGGTCATCTCGCGCAGGCGCTCCTCGCCGCCGAAGCTCTGGGTGTCGACCTCGCCGCACCGGACGAAGATGAAGTTGCGGAACTGGTCGGGGAAGAGCCGGCGCACCCAGAGGAGGGAGTGCATCCCGGTGCCGATCGAGCCGCCGACCAGGAAAATCGCGGTGGGCGCGCTCGGGTCGAGCGGCGGGGGCTCCGAGGCTGCGGGCACGACCTTCCGGGTGAAGACGCGGTCGGCGCGGGCGAGCAGCTCGCGCGTCGTGCGGTAGTGCCGGTTCACCATCCAGCAGACGCAGGCGAGGGCGCCGACGATGACGAGGGTGATCCAACCGCCTTCGTCGAAGCGCTGCCAGACGATGGTGATGAGGATGCCGGCGCAGATCAGGAAGCCGGCGCCCGACAGCAGAAGGCGGCCCGGCCATTCGGAATGCGTGCCCCGCACGCGCATCCAGTAGACGCACATGCCGAGGAGCGTCAGCGAGAAGGCGCCGAAGACGGTGATCGAGTAGAGGATCACCAGGAACGACACTTCCCCGCGCGAGAGCACGAAGATCACGAGCGCGGCCGTGCCCATGAGGAAGATGTTGTTCTTCGTGACGAGCCGGTTCGACAGCGAGCGGGCCTGGTGCGGGACCCATTCGTCCGCCGCGAGATTGGCGAGAACCGAGGGACCGCCGAGAAAGCCGGCATTCGCCGCCACGAAAAGGAGCCCGCCGGCGCAAACGAGGCTGACGGTCACGATCGCCGCGCCGACCGGCTGGCCGAACAGCACCCATCCCTCGGTGATCTGGCGGAACACGGCGGCGTTGAGCGTCTGTCCCGGTGTCGGGCGGGCGTCCCATAGAAGATAGAGAAGGATGATTCCCGAGGCGACGAAGGCGAGGGAGACCGCCATGTACATCATCGTCACCCGGCCGGTCCGCACGCGCGGCTCGGCGAGGACGTGAATGTTGTTCGAGACGGCCTCGATGCCGGTATAGGTCCCGCCGCCGAGGGAGTAGGCGGCGAGCAGCATGGCCGCGACGCCGAACCAGCCTGAGCTCCCGGCGACGATCTCGGTCTCGCTGACGCTCGCGGCGACGACCTCCGGAAAGCTCGTCGCATGCGCGCCGATGCCCCAGAGGATGAGCCCGCCGTGGGTGATGAGGAAGCCGATGAAGATCGGCATCAGGATGGCGATGCTCTCCTTGATCCCGCGCAGGTTGAGCGTGACGAGGAGGAGGATCGCCGCGATGCCGGCGACCGGCTTGTAGGGCTGCCAGGAGAGGGGCAGAAGGCTGAAGAGCGCATCCACCCCCGCGGCGATCGATATCGCGATCACCAGCACGTAGTCGACGATGAGGCAGACGCCCGCGATGAGGCCCGCGTGGCGGCCGAGCAGGCTGGTCGTGACCCGGTAGCCGCCGCCGCCGGTCGGGAAGAGCTGAATGACCTGGTTGTAGCCGAGCGCGATGATGAAGACGGTGACGCCGGTAAGGACGGCGAGGTAGAGCGCGAGATGGGAATGCTCCCCGAGCGCGAGATAACCGAGCTCCGGGCCGTAGTTCGCCGAGGAAAGCCCGTCGGCGCCGAGGCCGATCCAGGCGAAGAACGCCGCGAGCGCGATGTGTTCGCGGACTCGCGGGTCGAAGGGATTGCGCGGCGGGCCGATGACGGCGCGTCGCAAACGGCCGAGGATTGCGCCGAAGCTCATCGCCCCAGTCCCATGACGCGCTTGCCTAGCTCAGGCGGCATTGCGCTGCAACACTCGCCCCACGCCTCCAATCCCCGAGCGACTTGGGCGCACCGCCGCGAATCTCGCGGCGGGAAAGCCTGCGTGGGGCATCGGCGGCGGCGTGGCGCGCACGCTCCGCCGAAGTGAGCCGATTACGGCCGACTCGTTATCAGGACGTGAATTCTTCGTCGCGCTCGGATCGGGGTAGGGCTGCGCGGGACGGCCGCGTCCCCCGCTCGCGGGGCTTTGCCGCGTTGGGCTACCATCGAAAATCGAGGGGAGACGAAGGTGGTGCGCGCGCAAGGACGCTACGATTACCTCCCGATCACGCGACGCCCGGTCTACGACTGGCCGGGCGGCGCGCGGGTCGCGGCCTATTTGAGCATCGTTCAGGAGCATTCGGCTTCCGACGAGCCCGGAAGCCCGGTGGCCGCCGCACCGCTGGGGAATGCGGACGGCGCGGCATCGTTCGACTACGGCAACCGGGTCGGCGCGTGGCGCGTCCTCGATCTTCTCTACGAGCTCGCTTTGCCGGCCACAGTGCCCGTCGGGACGGCGGTCCTCGATTTCTGCCCGGAGCTGGTCCGCGCGCACCTCATGCGCGGCGACGAGATCGCCGGCCACGCGGGCGCTGCCTCCGAGCACCAAGTCACGCCTTCGGAAGAGGAGGAATCGGCGCTCATCGCGGGAACGACCGGCAAGCTCGCCGCGTTCGCCGGCGTGCGCCCGGCGGGTTGGCTCGGCCTCGGGTCGCCCGAAAGCCGCCTCACGCCCGACCTTCTCGCGGAGGCGGGGTACGCGTATCTCCTCGGCTCAGGCTGCGACGATCAGCCGATCTGGATGAGGACGCGGCAAGGCCGCATTCTCGCGCTTCCCTCTGCGCCGGACCTCGACGACGTCAACACGATCGCCGGCGCGAAGCTCGGCGCCGACGCCTTCGCCGACATGATCGTCGACGACTTCGACGAGCGTCTGCATCAGTCGGAGTCGGGCCCTCTCGTGATGGGGATTTCGCTCCACCCGCGCATCATCGGCCGCCCGCACAGGCTGAAGCACCTTCGTCGTGCGCTGCGCCACATGCTTGCCAAGAAGGACCGGATCTGGTTCACGACCGCAGGCTCGATCGCGGCGCACGCCGCCCGGCACGCACCTTGAAGGAAGAAGCATGACGCAGGTTATCGGCATTATCGGCGGCAGCGGCCTCTATCAGATCGCCGGGCTCGAGGACGTCGAGTGGCGTCGGATCGAATCGCCGTTCGGCGAGCCCTCGGACGAGCTCTGCTTCGGCACGCTCGGCGGCCAGCGCGTCGTGTTCCTGCCGCGTCACGGGCGCGGCCACCGGATCAGCCCGACCGAGATCAACTTCCGCGCCAACATCGACGCGCTGAAGCGGGCGGGCGTGACCGACCTCATCTCGCTCTCCGCGGTCGGCTCCCTCAAGGAGGAGCTCGCGCCCGGCGACTTCGTCCTCGTCGATCAGTTCATCGACCGGACCTTCGCACGGGAGAAGAGCTTCTTCGGCACCGGCCTCGTCGCCCACGTGTCGATGGCGCGCCCCGTCTGCCCGCGGCTTCAGGACGCGATCGCGCGCACGGGCGTGCCGGTGAAGCGCGGCGGAACCTACCTCGTCATGGAAGGCCCGCAATTCTCGACCCTGGCGGAGAGCGAGCTCTACCGGAGCTGGGGGTGCGACGTCATCGGCATGACGAACATGCCGGAAGCGAAGCTCGCTCGCGAGGCGGAGATCTGCTACGCGACAGTCGCCATGGTCACCGACTACGACTGCTGGCACCCGGGCCACGACGCGGTCACGGTCGACATGGTGGTCGGCGTCCTCCTTCGGAATGCGGAAACGGCGAGGCGGCTCGTGCGGGAGGTGGTCCCGCTCCTCGCCGGCCATGAAGGGCCGTGCGGCTACGGCTGCCAGCGCGCGCTCGAGAACGCGCTCATCACCTCGCCGGAGGCGCGCGATCCCGCGGTCCTGTCGCGACTCGACGCGGTCGCGGGGCGGGTGCTGCGCCGCTGACCTAGGAGGAAGGCGCTCGACCGAGAGCCTCGTCGACCCGCTTGGCGAGCGCCTTGGTTCGCACGTCGGGGTAGAGGATCGAGAGCACCTTCACCGCGCCGTCGAGCTGCGGCTCGTGGCCGTGCGGGCGGGTCAGCAGCATCTCGGTCAGCCGTTCCAGCTCCTTGGCGACCTTGACGATGACGACGCTCGCGTCGCTCGCGAAGCCATGCCGCTCGCCGTGATGGACGACCGCCATGAGGAGGCGTGCGGCGTCGATCGCATGCGCGATCGCCGGCTCGGCGGGCGGCGCCTCGGCCTCCAGCACGCTCGGCATGAAGCCGACGATGATGTTCTCCATGATGTCGAGCCGCTCGGCGTCGAAGGCCGACCGCATCGCCTCGCGCGACTTGATGATCTGCGCGCCCCAGGCGCTGTCCTTGCGGAAATCGACCTCCGTGGAGAGCGCCTCGGAGATCTGCGCGAAGCGGGTCACGAGCTGGCGCACCTCGGCGAAGTCGGCGTCGCCCGAGGCCAGCGTCCTTTGCGCCGTCGCCGCCTTCGTGGCGATCGCCGTTTCGACAAGCGCGGGGATGAGGCGCTCGCAAACGGCCGTCATCTCGGCGTTCCGGCTGGGCGCGCCGGCGGCCCGCGTCCAGCCGAGCGCCCTGGCGAGCCGCATGATCTGCCACGGCTTTTCGAGACGGTTGAGGAGCGCCAGCATCAGGTAGACGCTGTCGGCGCCCAGCCGCGACACGGCCGCGAGGTAGACGGGCTTCGCCGCTTCGGCGGCCGCTTCGGTGAGCTCATGCACGCGCCCGGAAGGCGCAATCCGCGCGAGCGCGACGAGGATCGGCTCGCAGCAGCGCATGATGCGCGTGATCTCGGCGACGTGCTCGTGGACCAAATTCTCCCTGAACATCGCCTTGAGCTCTGGAACGAGCGTCTTGCCCATGCCGAGCTTCTGCATGAAGCGGTCGCTCCACCCGCTCACCTGGCGCCGGGCCGCCCGCGCGAACGCGGCGATGTCGCCGCCCTTCTCGTACTCGGCGGCGAGATCGGCCTCGAGCTTGTCCATGCCCTCGACGCCCATCCGGATCATCGCCTCCCACCACGGCTCGACCGCGCTCGAGGGTATGCGTCCCTGAACGACCGCGGTCGCCGCCTCCTCCGTGAGGAAGGGCTCGATGCCGAGGCACACGAGCTCCTTCAGCGTGTAGCGCCGGGACGTGTCGACGGGCGCCGGTCGATCGAACAGTTCCGCCTCGGCGGCGGGGGGCGGCGCGCTGCCGTGCAGCGCTTCCATGACGAGATCGGCCGGAAAGGACGGGTCGGCCTTGCGGGCATGCGACACCGCCTCGCCGAGCCGGTCCTGGAGGTCGGCAGGGAGGGTGGCGAGGAACCGGCGCAGGGCCGCCAGCTTGTCCGAACCGAGTTCGGGGGCCATGGCCGGAACATTTACTAAGAAAGCGGTAAAGAGAGCGCTAAGCGCGCGGGAGTCCCCTCCTCCCGCGCGCTTCCGGCGTGGAAATGGCGGACCCGCGAGGGCTCAGCGCCCTTCGCCGGCGAGGTAGCGCTCGACCTCGCCCAGCCGGTCGGAGCCCCAGAACGGCTCGCCGTCCACGATGATGAAGGGCGAGCCGAAGACGCCTTTGGCGATCGCGGCCTCGGTCTCGGCCTTGAGCCGGGCCTTGACGGCGGGGTCCTCGAGCGCGGCGAGGACGTCCGCCTTCGCGGCTCCGACCGTGGCCTCCGCGATCTCGGCCACGACTTCCGGCTCGGCGAGCTTGCGGCCTTCGGCCCAGTAGGCGGCGTAGGCCGTCCGGCCGAACCGCGCCGCCGCCTCGCGCCCCTGCCGGTCCTCGATCCAGTAGAGCGCGCGGGACGGCGCGAGGAGCCCTTCGGGAAAGCCCGCCGGGATCGACAGAGGCACCCCCTCGAAACGGGCGTGGCGGACGACGTCGCGGTGGAAATAGGCCTTCTTCTCCGCCATCTCGAGCGGGGCGTAGCCGTACTTCTTGTAGATGACGCCGATGAGCCACGGCTTCCAATGCGCCTTGCGACCGTGCCGCGCCGCGAGCGCGTCGATCTTCTGCGAGGCGATGTAGCCGTAAGGCGAGCTGAAATCGAACCAGAACTCGATGTCCTGCGGCATGCTTTCTCCTGGGGTGCGTTCGGGTCGAGCTTAGCCTAAGGTCGGGGCTATGCCGAAGAACCGCCGCATCCTCCTCAAGAACCGACCGACCGGTCTCCCCTCGACCAGCGATTTCGAGCTCGTCGAGGGTCCCGTTCCCGAGCCCGGCGAAGGCGAGGTCCTGACCCGCACGCTCTTCCTGTCGCTCGACCCCTACATGCGCGGGCGGATGAGCGCGGCCAAGTCCTATGCCAAGCCCGTCGAGCTCGGCGAGGTAATGGCCGGCGGGACCGTCGGCGAGGTCGTCGCCTCGCGCCACGAGAGCTTCGCGCCGGGCGACATCGTCGTCGGCCAGGGCGGCTGGCAGGACTACGCGGTGCTGCCGGGCGCGCTTTTGAGGAAGCTCGATCCGCGGCTCGCGCCCGTCTCGACCGCGCTCGGCATATTGGGGATGCCGGGCATGACCGCCTATGTCGGGCTCCTCGACATCGGCCGGCCGAAGCCTGGCGAGACGGTGGTCGTCTCGGCCGCCTCGGGCGCGGTCGGCTCCGTCGTCGGGCAGATCGCGAAGATCCACGGCTGCCGCGTCGTCGGCGTCGCCGGCGGCAAGGCCAAGACCGACTACGTCGTCGAAGAGCTCGGCTTCGACGCCGCCGTCGATCACCGCTCGCCCGATCTCCCCGACGCGCTCGCCGCCGCCTGCCCCAAGGGCGTCGACGTCTATTTCGAGAACGTCGGCGGGGCCACGCAGAAGGCCGTCTGGCCGCTCCTCAACGATTTCGCGCGCGTCGTCGTCTGCGGCCTCATCGCGCACTACAACGACCCGACGCCGCCGCCCGGCCCGCCGATGCTCGACGTGCTGAGAAAGCGGCTCGCCGTGCAGGGGTTCATCGTCTCCGACCGTTCCCACCGCCAGGCCGATTTCCTGCGCGACGTCGGCGCGTGGCTGCAGGCCGGGAAGCTGAAGTACCGCGAGGACGTCGTCGTGGGGCTCGAGAAGGCGCCCGAAGCCTTCATCGGTCTCCTCCAGGGCAAGAACTTCGGCAAGCTCGTCGTCAAGGTGGCCTGAGCCGGCCATGAGAGTCGCCGGAAAGCCGATGCGGACGATCTGGCCGGAGCCGGACGGCACGGTCGGAATCATCGACCAGACCGCGCTGCCGCATACGTTCACGACGCGGCGCCTCGGGACGCTCGAGGAGGCGGCGCACGCGATCCGCGCGATGCTCGTGCGCGGCGCGCCGCTCATCGGCGTCACCGCGGCCTACGGCGTCGCGCTCGCGATGCGCGCCGATCCGTCCGACGCTTCGCTCGAGGCCGCCTGCCGGACGCTCGCCGCGACGCGGCCGACCGCGGTCAATCTCCGCTGGGCGCTGGACGAGATGCGCCGCGCGCTCACCGAGGCGCCGCAATCCGAGCGCGCCTCGCTCGCCTGGCGCCGCGCCGGGGAGCTCGCGGACGAGGACGTCGAGGTCAACCGCGCGATCGGCGAGCATGCGCTGCCGCTCATCGCCGAGACCGCCCGGCGCGTTCGCCGCCGCGTCGAGATTCTCACCCATTGCAACGCGGGCTGGCTCGCGACGGTCGATTGGGGGACGGCGCTCGCGCCGATCTATCTCGCCCACGACAGCGGCATCGATGTCCATGTCTGGGTGGACGAGACGCGGCCGCGCAACCAGGGTGCGAGCCTCACCGCCTGGGAGCTCGGCCAGCACGGCGTGCCGCATACCGTCATCGTCGACAACGCCGGCGGGCATTTGATGCAGCACGGCCGCGTCGATCTCTGCATCGTCGGCAGCGACCGCACGACGGCGTCGGGCGACGTCGCGAACAAGATCGGGACGTATCTCAAGGCCCTTGCCGCGCACGACAACGGCGTGCCGTTCTACGTCACGCTGCCCTCGTCGACGATCGACTGGTCGCTGCGGGACGGGCGCGAGATCCCGATCGAGGAGCGCGACCCGAGCGAGGTCACCCATCTCGGCGGCGTGCGGCTGACGCCCGCGGACAGCCCCGCCGCGAACTGGGCGTTCGACGTGACGCCCGCGCGGCTCGTCACCGCGCTCGTCACCGAGCGCGGCGTCTGCCCGGCCTCGGAAGAGGGGCTGCGGCGCCTCTTCCCGGAGCGGCGGTGACGGCAGCCGCGCACGAAGCGCTCCGTCGCGAGATCATCGCGACGGCGCGGCGCATGAACGAGACCGGCCTCAGCCAGGGCACCTCGGGCAACCTCTCGGCCCGCGTCGACGGCGGCTTCCTCGTCACGCCGACCGGCATGGACTACTTCCGGCTCGAGCCGGAGGACATCGTGCTGATGCGCTTCGACGGCAGTACCGCGGGGCGGCGCCTGCCGTCCTCGGAATGGCGCTTTCACCGCGACATCCTCGCCGCACGGCCGGAGGTCGGCGCGGTGCTCCACGCGCATCCGATGTTCGCGACGACGCTCGCCTGCCTGCGCCGCGACATTCCCGCCTTCCACTACATGATCGCCGTCGCGGGCGGCCCGGACATACGCTGCGCGCCCTATGCGACCTTCGGCAGCGAGGCGCTCTCGGCGAACGCGCTCGCCGCGCTCGAGGGCCGCCGCGCCTGCCTTCTCGCCAATCACGGCATGATCGCGCTGGGGCGCGACCTCGCCGACGCGTTCAAGCTCGCGGTCGAGGTCGAGACGCTCGCCGGGATGTACTGGCGCGCCTCGCTCGCCGGCGCGCCGCACATCCTCGACGAGGCGGAGATGGCGCGCGTCCTCGAGAAGTTCCGCAGCTACGGAAAGCAGCCGGAATGAGCACCGAGCAGCGCGCCGCGCTTTCCCTGTCGCGAAAGGATCTCGATGCCGCCGCCTCAGCCGGGGTCATCGACGAGGCGGCGGCCGACGCGCTCTGGAACTTCCTCGCGACGCGGCACCGGCCCCACGCGGCGCCGCGCTTCGACTTCGTCCATCTCCTCTGGTACGCGGGCGCGCTCGTCGTCATCGGCGCGATGGGCCTCTTCTCGACCGAGGCATGGAGCCGGCTCGGCGACGGCGCGCTCCTCGCGACCGCGCTCGTCTACGGCATCGCCTTCGCCGCCGCGGGCGCCCATCTCTGGCATCGCCGCGGCTTGCGCGTTCCGGGCGGGCTCCTCGTCCTCTGCGCGGTGGCGATGGCGCCGCTCGCGGCCTTCGCCGTGCAGAACGCGTTCGGCTGGTGGACCGACGGCGAGCCGGGCCCCTACCGCGACTTCTTCCGCTGGGTGAGGGCGAGCTGGGTGCCGATGGACGTCGCGACCATCCTCGCCGCGCTCCTCGCGCTCCGCTATTTCCGCTTCCCCTTCCTCGTCATGCCGATCGCGGTCGCGCTCTGGTTCCTCTCGATGGATCTCGCGCCCTGGATCCTCGGCGAGGATTGGAAGGAGTGGACCGGCCGGGCCTGGGTTTCGCTCTGGTTCGGCCTCGCGGTGATGGCGCTCGCATGGGGCGTCGATCTCCGGTCGCGCGGCGAGGACTACGCTTTCTGGCTCCATCTCTTCGGCGGGATCGCTTTCTGGGGCGGGATGACCGTCATGGAGAGCGGGACCGAGCTGTGGAAGGCGGTCTACTGCGCGGTCTCCGTCGCGCTTCTCTTCCTGTCGGTCTTTCTCGCGCGGCGCGTCTACGCGGTGCTCGGCGGCCTCGGCGTCGCCGCCTATCTCGGCCATCTCTCATACGAGATCTTCGAGGATTCGCTTCTCTTCCCGTTCGCGCTGAGCCTCATCGGCGTCGGGCTCATCGCGGCCGGCCTCGTCTACTACCGCCGCGGCCGCGCATTCGAAGCCTGGCTCGAGACGCGGCTTCCTCCCTTCCTCAGCGCGCTCCGTCCGGCCGCGGCGGGCGGCGCGCCGTGACACGGGCGATCACGCGCGCCGTCGGCATCGCGCGCATCGCGGTTCCGGTCCTCGATCTCGACGAGGCGCGCATGGCCTTGACGCGGCTCGGCTTTTCCCCCGGCCCCCGCGTGCGCGAGCCGGCGACGGGAATTTCCAGCGAGACGGTGCTCTTGAAGCGCGGCGTGCTGGCGTTCACGTCCGGCCAGCTCGACGTGGAGCTCGACGTGCCGGGGCTCGAAGGCGGCGAGAGCGTGCTGCGCCAGATCGAGCTGCCCGAGGGCAGCATCGCCTTCCGCGAGCGGCGCCGCGTCGTGGTGCCGCCCGTGGTGCTGTGGCACGAGGAAGGGCCGACCGTCCCGCTGCGCGAGGAGTGGCTCGCGCACCCCAACGGCGCCGTCGCGCTTGCCGGCGTGCTCGTGATCGTCGAGGCGACCACGCCGATGAGGGAAGCGCTCGAGCGCGCGCTCGGGGCCGGCGCCGTCACCACGACGGACGACGTCCTGACGCTCCGCGTCGGCACGCAGACGGTCGTGCTCGCCGATGCCGACGACGCCGCGTCGATGTACCCCGAGGCCGAGGATTTCGCCGCCGTCGTCCGGGTCATGGTCGCCGACCTGCCGCGCACCGCCGACGTCCTCGCGGACTGGCGGATCGACTTCGACGAGGCGGCGGGCCGTCTTCTCGTGCCGCCCGACGAGGCGAGCGGCGTCCTCCTGGAGATGATCGGGCCGCGCTAGATCTGGTAGGTCGTACGCCCGAGACTGTAAACAACAGGCGCATTACAGTGTCCGATATGGAGATATACTAGATCTGGTGTCTCCCCTTCCTCGTCTCGGCCATGGCCGCTTTCAGCTAAGGTGGGAGCGCCAGTCTTCGCGGTGCCGGGCGAGCGGCCGCGTGCAGGCGCATTGTCTCACAATGTCAAAGAGCGTACCGGTTACGAAATAACCGAATTGGCGCAAGAAGATCAAGCGCGTACGCAGCCGCCCGGCTCGACCGCTAGCAATGCCCGGCGGCGTGCAGCGGTCGCACGGACCCCCGCTTTCGCGGGGGTGACGAGAAAAGGTGCGGGATGACGAGAAGGTTGCGGGGGTAACGGGAGGAGCGGGGGCGGCGGGTAGTGGAATTGCCAGGTGGCGAGGAGCGCCGGGACGTTTCCCGGGACGACGGGGAAGCGCCTCCTCGTCATTCCTGCGAAAGCGGGAATCCACGCGCGCCGCTCGCGCCCGCACACACGGGAGGCCGAGGCGCCCAACCCCAACGGAGGCAAGCGGCGCTTGATTCGCGAGCGCCGGACCCCCTTATGCTGCTCATCTCTCATGCCGTCGGCCCTGTTTCATCCCGCCGTCGCCGCCTGGTTCGCGCGCAGCTTCGCGGCGCCGACGCCGGCGCAACGCGAGGCCTGGCCCGCGATCGCCAAGGGCGAGCACGTCCTCATCGCGGCGCCGACCGGGTCGGGCAAGACGCTCGCCGCCTTTCTCGCGGCGATCGACGGGCTGGTGCGGCAGGGCGTCGAGGGGCGGCTCAGCGACGAAACGCAGGTCGTCTACGTCTCGCCGCTGAAGGCGCTCTCGAACGACATCCAGAAGAACCTCGAGGCGCCGCTCTCCGGCATCGCCGAAGAGCTGCACCGGCAGGGCCTCCCCGAGGTCGAGATCCGCACCTGGGTGCGCACCGGGGACACCCCTTCGGGCGAGCGCGACCGCGCGCGGCGCCGGCCGCCGCACATCGTCGTCACGACGCCGGAGTCGCTCTACATCCTCCTCGGCTCGGAGTCCGGCCGCGCGATGCTCGCGACGACCCGCACCGTGATCGTCGACGAGATCCACGCGCTCGCACCGAACAAGCGCGGCGTCCATCTCGCGCTGACGCTCGAGCGCCTCGACGCGCTGGTCGGCGGCGGCCTCCTCCGCGTCGGGCTCTCGGCGACGCAGAAGCCGATCGAGGACGTGGCGCGCTTCCTGGTCGGCGCCGGCGGGAAGGGGCGCCGCGCGCCGACCTGCCGGATCGTCGACACCGGCCACCGCCGGGCGCGCGACCTCGCGATCGAAGTCCCGTCCTCGCCGCTCGAATCGGTGATGTCGGGCGAGGTCTGGCAGGAGGTCTACGACCGCCTCGCCGAGCTCATCGCAGCGCACCGCACGACGCTCGTCTTCGTCAACACGCGCCGCATGGCGGAGCGGGCGACGCGGCAGCTCTCGGAGCGCATCGGCGCCGAGCACGTCGCCGCGCATCACGGCAGCCTCGCCAAGGAGCAGCGCCTCGACGCCGAGCAGCGTTTGAAGCGCGGCGCGCTCAAGGCGCTCGTGGCGACCGCCTCGCTCGAGCTCGGGATCGACATCGGCGAGGTCGACCTCGTCTGCCAGCTCGGCTCGCCGCGCTCGATCGCGAGCTTCCTGCAGCGCGTCGGACGCTCCGGCCACGCCGTGGGCGCGACCCCGAAGGGACGGCTCTTCCCGCTCTCGCGCGACGAGCTCGTCGAGTGCGCCGCGCTTCTCGACAGCGTCGCGCGCGGCGAGCTCGACCGTCTCGCGATCCCCGAGCAGCCGCTCGACGTCCTGGCGCAGCAGATCGTCGCCGAGGTGGCCGCGGGCGACTGGGAGGCGGACGCGCTCTATGCGCTCGTGCGCCGCGCCTGGCCCTATCGCGCGCTGCCGCGCGAGGATCTCGACGCCGTCGTCCGGATGCTGGCGGAAGGCTTCACGACGCGGCGCGGGCGGCGCGGCGCGCTCATCCACCACGACGCGGTGAACGGCGTCCTGCGCGGGCGGCGCGGCGCGCGGATGACCGCGCTCACCTCGGGCGGCACGATCCCCGACAACGCCGACTACCAGGTGCTGCTGGAGCCCGAGAACCACGTCATCGGCACGGTCAACGAGGACTTCGCGGTCGAAAGCCTCGCCGGCGACGTCTTCCAGCTCGGCAACAGCGCCTACCGCATCCTCCGCATCGAGCGCGGCCAGGTGCGCGTCGAGGACGCGCACGGGGCGACGCCCAACATCCCGTTCTGGCTCGGCGAGGCGCCGGGCCGCAGCGACGAGCTGTCCTGCGCCGTCTCGCGCCTCCGGGCGGAGCTCGAGGCGCGGCTGCGCGATGCTGCCCCCGCTGCTTCCCCGGGAAAGGGAGAGGGAGACGATGCCGGGCGCCCCGTCCGTCATTCCCGCGAAAGCGGGAATCCGAAGAGCGGATGGACCCCCGCTTTCGCGGGGGTGACGGAGGAGGGCGGCTCTCTCGCGCGAGCGAAAGAGGGGGCGTGCAGCGACGCGCCGCGGCAAGAACCCGGCATCGACGCCGTCGTTCGCTGGCTCGTCTCCGAGGTCGGCATCGCCGAGCCGGCGGCGATCCAGCTCGTCGAATACCTCGCCGCGGGACGCGCGGCGCTGGGCACGCTGCCGACTCAGGAGACGGTCGTTCTCGAGCGCTTCTTCGACTCGGTCGGCGGCATGCAGCTCGTCGTCCATTCGCCCTTCGGCAGCCGGATCAACCGCGCCTGGGGCCTCGCGCTCCGCAAGCGCTTCTGCCGCAAGTTCAACTTCGAGCTCCAGGCGGCCGCGACCGAGGACAACATCGTCCTCTCGCTCACCACGGCGCACAGCTTCGAGCTCGCGGAGGTCGCGCGCTATCTCCATTCGGCGAGCGTGCGCCACGTGCTGACGCAGGCGCTCCTCGCCTCGCCGATGTTCACGACGCGCTGGCGCTGGGTCGCCGCCGTCTCGCTCGCATTGCCGCGCTTCCGCGGCGGGCGCAAGGTGCCGCCTCAGCTCGCGCGCATGGACGCCGAGGACCTCATCGCCTCGGTCTTTCCCGACCAGGTCGCCTGCGCCGAGAACCTCGTCGGCGAGCGCGAGATCCCGGACCATCCGCTCGTGCGCCAGGCCATCGCCGACTGCCTCGACGAGGCGATGGACGTCGAAGGGCTGGAGCGCGTGCTTCGCGGCATCGAGAGCGGCGCGATCCGCGTCGTCGCGCGCGACCTCAGCGAGCCCTCGCCGCTCGCGCTCGAAGTGCTTTCGGCGCGCCCCTACGCCTTCCTCGACGACGCGCCGCTCGAGGAGCGCCGGACCCAGGCGGTGATGGGGCGGCGCTGGCTCGCGGCCGAGGACGCCGCCGAGCTCGGCCGGCTCGACGCCGAGGCGATCGCGCGCGTGCGCGAGGAGGCCTGGCCCGCGCCCGCCAATGCCGACGAGCTGCACGACGCGCTCGTCTCGCTGGGCTGTCTTTCGGCCGAGGAGGGCGAGGCGAAGCCCGAATGGGGCGCGTGGTTCGCCGCCCTTGCGCGGGCGCGCCGCGTGACGCGGCTCGAGGCGCGCGGGCGGACGCTCTTCGTTGCGGCCGAGCGCCTGCCGCAATTCCTCGCGCTCTGGCCGGAGGCGAAGCTCGCGCCGCGCATCGCCGCGCCGCCGCCTTATGCGGCCCGCGCGTGGACGGCGGAGGAGGCGCTGGTCGAGATCCTGCGCAGCCGGCTCGAGGGCTCGGGGCCGGTGACGGCGGCGGGGCTCGCGAGGCCGCTCGGGCTGTCGCCCGAGGACGTGCAGCCGGCGCTCATGGCGCTCGAGGCGGAAGGCTTCGCGATGCGCGGCCGCTTCACGCCGGGCGCGGCGGATGAGGAATGGTGCGAGCGGCGGCTCCTCGCGCGCATCCATCACTACACGGTGAAGCGTCTGCGCGCCGAGATCGAGCCGGTCGCCGCGCGCGACTTCCTGCGCTTCCTCCTCGACTGGCAGCGCGTCGCGCCGGGAACGCGCATGGAGGGGCCGGACGCGCTCGACGCCGTGGTCGGACAGCTCGAAGGGTTCGAGGCGGCGGCGGGCGCGTGGGAGACCGAGATTCTGCCGGCGCGGCTTTCGGGCTACGACCCCGGCTGGCTCGACGAGCGGTGCCTCTCGGGCCGGATCACCTGGGCGCGGCTTCGGCCGCGGACGAACGGCGCCGAGCGCAGCCCCTCGCCGGTGCGCACGACTCCGATCGCGCTCTTCCCGCGGCGGCACGCGCAGCACTGGGCCTCGCTCTCGGCGGGCGCCGAGGACGTGAAGCCGAGCGGCCGCGCCGAGGCGGTCCTCGCCGCCATCCGCGAGCACGGCGCCTCCTTCTTCGACGAGCTGGTGCAGGCGACGGGGCTCCTCCCGCCGCAGGTCGAAGAGGCGCTCGCCGAGCTGGTCGCGCTCGGCCTCGTCACCTCAGACAGCTTCGCGGGGCTCCGCGCGCTCCTCGTCCCCGCCGAGAAGCGGCGGGGCAGGCGAGGGCGCGCGATGTTCGGCATGGAGGACGCGGGGCGCTGGGCGCTGGCGCGGCGGCCGCGGCCGGCCGGCGATGCCCAAGGGGCCGACGTCCAGGCCGTCGAGCATCTCGCGCGCACGCTTTTGCGCCGCTACGGCGTCGTCTTCTGGCGCCTTCTCGCGCGCGAGGCGGCGTGGCTGCCGCCGTGGCGCGACCTCCTGCGCGTCTATCGCCGGCTCGAGGCGCGCGGAGAGATCCGCGGCGGCCGCTTCGTCGCGGGCTTCGCCGGCGAGCAGTTCGCGCTCCCTGAGGCGGTCGGCCTCCTGCGAGAGGTCCGGCGGAAGGACAAGGGCGGCACCATCGTCTCGCTCTCGGGCGCCGATCCGCTCAACCTCGTCGGCATCCTGACCCCCGGCCCGCGGCTCGCGGCGCTCACCGGCAACCGCGTCCTCTACCGCGACGGCATCCCGATCGCGCTTCTCGCCGGCGGCGAGGTGCAGTTCCTCGAGACGCTCGACGCCGCGGCCGAATGGGATGCGCGCAAGCGCCTGCTGCGGAGCGCCGCGCCGGCAGGGCTCGCCGATCTTTCGTGACCCGAAGCCTCTCCCGATCGCGGAAGAGGGGGCCTCGTCAGCCGACTTTCTCGGCGATGAACTTCAGCGTCCGCTCGAGCGCGAGCTGATGGCTCTTCGGCTCGAAGCTCGCGCGGTCGTCGCAGCTGAAGCCGTGCCCGGCGGAATAGACGTAGATCGGTATGTCCGGGTGCGCCTCGCGGATCTTCTCGACGTCGCTCATCGGGATCGAGGCGTCGGAATCGCCGAAATGAAGGATCGTCGGGACGCGCACCTTCTCGTTCCGGTGCTCGGCGATCATGCCGCCGTAATACCCGACGGCGCAGTCGAGGCCCTCGAGCCGCGTCGCCGCGAGATAGGCGAGCGAGCCGCCCCAGCAATAGCCGACGACGGCGACCTTGCCGTGCCGCCTGGCCTCGTCGATCGCGGCCTGTACGTCGAGGAGCGTCTTGTCGAGCTCGATCTTGGCGCGGAGGTCGCGCCCCTCCGCGACGTCCTCGGGGCCGTAGCCGAGCTCGATTCCCTCCTGCAGGCGGTCGAAGAGCGCCGGCGCCACGACGTAGTAGCCCTCGCCCGCGAAGCGGTCGGCGACGGCGCGGATGTGGCGATTGACGCCGAAGATCTCCTGAAGAACGACCATCGCGCCGCGCGGCTTGCCTGCCGGCTCGGCGACATAGGCCCCGAGCTTGTGGCCATCCTTCGCGGCGAGCTGGATCATCTTGCCCATGGGTCCTCCTTCGTCGTCGGGACGGGGACCATAGACCCGAGGCGCGCGGCGACGGAAGGCCGCGCCGCCCCGGAGGCTCAGGCCGCTCGGAAAAAGAGCGCCTCGGCGGTGAGGCCGGGGCCGAAGGCGAGGGCGCAGCCGCGTTCGCCCGGGGCTGCGGATTCCATCTCGGCGCGCAGCACGAAGAGGATCGTCGCCGAGGACATGTTGCCGTAGAGGCGCAGCACCGCGCGCGAGGCCGCGAGCGCCGGCGGCGCGAGCGCGAGCGCCTGCTCGACCGCGTCGAGGATCGAGCGCCCGCCCGGATGGACCGCCCAGAGGGACGGAGGGGCGGCGCCGAGAAACGGCCGCATCGCCTCGGGCAGGCCGCGCGCGATGCTCGCCGGCACGCGCCCCGAGAGCCGCATGTCGAAGCCGCGATCGCCGACGCGCCAGGTGATCTGGTCGGCGGTGTCGGGAACGACCGTCGTCGCGAAGCGCTCGAGCGCCAGCCCTTCCGGCTTTCCGGTGACGAGGCACGCGGCGCAGCCGTCGGCGAAGACGAGGAAGGAGAGGAGCTGCTCGAGGTCCGCCGTTTCCTGGAGATGCAGCGTGCAGAGCTCCAAGCTGACGACGAGGACGCGCGCGCCGCGCTCGGCCCGCACGATGTGGCGGGCGAGCTTCAGGGCGTTGAGCGCGGCCTGGCAACCCATGAACCCGACGAGGGTGCGCTCGACGCCGGGGGCAAGGCGCAGATGCCGCGCGAGCTCGAGATCGAGGCCGGGGGCGTAGAACCCGGTGCAGCACGAGACGATGAGATGCGTCGCGCCGGCGGCCCCGCCCATGTCCTCGGCCGCCGCGCGCGCGAGGCGGAACGCGTGGTCCTCGAAGAAGCGCATGCGCTCGGCCGTCGAGGGGAAGGCGCCGCGGCGGTAGAACCCGGCCGCGTCGAGACGCTCCGGGTCGGGGGAGGGCTCGAGAAAGGACCAGCGCCGCTCGATCCCGGACCTCTCGGCCATCCGCTCGAAGAGGCGCCGCTCGCGGGGGCCGGGCAGGAGGCGGGGCGCGAAGGCCACGAACTTCTCATGAACCTGGTGCGGCGGCACCGCGGTTCCGATACGGTTCAGATAAGCCATCCGCAACCGATTCAGGCTAGAGTGGCGCCATGTTCGAGGGCTTCGACACCCGCGACGTCGCGACGAGCGGGGCGCGGATCCATCTCCGCGTCGGCGGCAGCGGCCCCCCGGTCCTGCTCCTCCACGGCTATCCGCAGACTCACGTCATGTGGCACAAGGTGGCGCCCCGCCTCGCCGAGCGCTTCACCGTGGTGGCCGCCGATCTCCGCGGCTACGGCGACAGCGAGAAGCCCGATCCCGGCGACTATTCGAAGCGCGCGATGGCGAAGGACCAGGTCGAGGCGATGGCCGCGCTCGGCTTCACCCGCTTCGCGGTCGTCGGGCACGACCGCGGCGGGCGCGTCGCGCATCGCATGTGCCTCGATCATCCCGGCGCCGTCACGCGCGCCGCGGTCCTCGACATCTGCCCGACCGCGACCATGTACGCGGCGACGGACAAGGCTTTCGCGACCGCCTACTACCATTGGTTCTTCCTCATCCAGCCGTTCGATCTCCCCGAGCGGCTGATCGGCGCCGCGCCCGACTACTTTCTCGGGCGAACGCTCGGCGCCTGGAGCCGTACCCGCGACGTCTTCACCGACGCCGCGCTCGCCGAATACCAGCGCTGCTTCAAGAAGCCCGAGACGATCCACGCGACCTGCGAGGATTACCGCGCCGCGGCCGGCATCGATCTCGAGCACGACGCGGCCGACGCGGAAAAGCGCATCGCCTGCCCGCTCCTCGTGCTCTGGGGCGCCAAGGGCGTGGTCGGGCGCATGTTCGACCCGATCGCCGCCTGGCGCGAGAAGGCGGTGGACGTCAGCGGCAAGGCGATCGACTGCGGACATTTCATTCCGGAAGAGCGCCCGGACGAGACGCTCGAGGCGATCCGCGCCTTCCTGGAGAGCTGATGCGCAGACATCGCTTGGCCGAGCGGCTCAGGGCCTATCTCATCGCCGGGCTGCTCGTCACCGGGCCGATCAGCCTCACGCTCTATCTCCTCTGGGTCTTCGTCTCCTGGATCGACGGGCTCGTGGCGCAGCTCGTGCCTGCCGCCTACCTGCCGAGAGCGTACCTGCCGTTCGACGTGCCCGGTTTCGGCCTCGTCATCGTCCTCGGCGGGCTCGTCCTCATCGGCTGGGCGACCGCCGGCGTCCTCGGCCGCTTCTTCGTCCGCGTCTACGAGCGCGTGCTCGAGCGCCTGCCGGTGATCCGCGGCCTCTACGGCGCGACGAAGCAGATCTTCCAGACCGTGCTCTCGCAGCAGTCGAACACGTTCCGCGAGGTCGCGCTCCTGGAGTTCCCGCGCAAGGAGATGTGGACGATCGGCTTCATCACCGGCAAGGCCGAGGGCGAGATCCGCGACCTCGTGGCCGACGAGGACGTCGTCAGCGTCTACGTGCCGACCACCCCCAACCCGACCTCCGGCTATCTCGTCTTCGTGCCGCGGCGCGACATCGTCATCCTCGACATGACGATCGAGGAGGCGATCAAGTTCGTGATCTCGGGCGGCATCGTCGCGCCGCCGAAGCGCGAGAAGCCCGAAGCCGCGATTCCGGCGCCCGGGCAGGAGACGCTCGAGGAGGCCGAGACGGCGCGGTGATCCTCGCCCGCCGCGGCGCCGAGGCTCACCCCGAGCGCAGGAAGCGGACCGCGGCGTCGCGCTGGAAGAGATAGAGGAGGACGCGCAGCGCCCTGCCGCGCGGCGAGGCGAGCTCGGGGTCCCGCTCGAGCGCGAGCCGCGCGTCGTCCTGCGCCATGGCGAGGAGGTCGGCGTGCGCCGCGAGGTCGGCGACGCGGGTCTGCGGCAGGCCGCTCTGCCTCGTGCCGAGCACCTCGCCGGCGCCGCGGAGCTTCAGATCCTCCTCGGCGATGCGGAACCCGTCGTCGGTCTCGCGCAGGATCTTGAGCCGCGCCCTGGCGGTCTCGGTCAAGGGCTCGGCGTAGAGGAGGAGGCAGGAGGAGGGCCGGTCGCTCCGCCCGACGCGGCCGCGGAGCTGGTGGAGCTGCGCCAGGCCGAAGCGCTCGGCGTGCTCGATGACGATGACGGTCGCCTCGGGGACGTCGACGCCGACCTCGATCACCGTCGTCGCGACGAGGATCCCGATGCCGCCTCTCGCGAAGCCCTCCATCGTCGCGTCCTTCTCTGCGGCCTTCATCCGGCCGTGAACGAGGCCGACGCGGAGCACGCCGAAATGGTTGGCGAGCGCCTGGTGGCGCTCGGTCGCGGCGGCGAGGTCCGCGTTCTCCGATTCCTCGACGAGCGGGCAGACCCAGTAGACCTTGGCGCCGGCGGCGAGCGCCCGTCCGACCGCGTCGACGACCTCGGCGAGACGCGTCAGCGGCACGGCGCGGGTGGCGACGGGCCGTCGCCCGGCCGGCTTCTCGACGAGGCGCGAGACGTCGAGGTCGCCGTAGGCGGTGAGCTGCAGCGTGCGCGGGATCGGCGTCGCGGTCATGACGAGGACGTCGACGCCGCGGCCCTTCTCCGAAAGCGCCATGCGCTGCTCGACGCCGAAACGATGCTGCTCGTCGATGACGGCGAGGGCGAGATCGCGGAAGGCGACGTCCTCGGAGAAGAGGGCGTGCGTGCCGACGACGATCTTGGTGCGCCCTTCGACGATCGCCGCGAGCGCCGCCTCGCGCGCCTTGCCCTTCTCGCGGCCGGTGAGGAGCACGGTCTCGACGCCGGCGTATTTCTCGATCGTCGCGTAGTGCTGGCGCGCGAGGATCTCGGTGGGCGCCATGAGCGCCGCCTGCGCCCCCGCCTCGACGGCGGTCAGCATCGCCATGAGCGCGACGACGGTCTTGCCGCTGCCGACGTCGCCCTGAAGGAGGCGCAGCATCCGCCGCCCGGAACGCATGTCGCCCGCGATCTCGGCGAGGGCGGCGCGCTGCGACGGCGTCAACTGGAACGGCAGCGCGGCGAGGGCCCGGCGGACGAGGCGTCCGTCGCCCTCGAGCACCCGTCCGGGCAGGCGCCGCGTCCGCGCACGCACGAGCGCCACGGCGAGCTGGCTCGCGAGCAGCTCGTCGTAGGCGAGGCGCCGCCGCGCCGTCGCCTCCGGCGCGAGATCGGCCTCGCTCTCCGGCGCGTGCGCCGCAGCGATCGCCGCGCGCCAGGACGGCCAGCGCTCGCGCTTCAGAAGGGCCGCGTCCTGCCATTCCGGCAGCTCCGGCGCGCGCTCGAGCGCCGCGGCGACGGCCTTCTGGACGCTCCGGAGCGGCAGGCCGGCGGTGAGCGCGTAGACCGGCTCGACGAGCGGCATCGCCGCCGGCTCGGCCGCGTCGAGCACGTGGTCCGGGTGCGTCATCTGGACCTGCCCGTTGAAATGCTCGACGCGGCCGCTGACGATGCGAAGGCTGCCCACCGGGAGCAGCCTTTCCAGCCACTCGGCGCTCTTCACGTGGAAGTAGACGAGGGTGAGCGTGCCGGTCTCGTCGGCGCAGCGGACCCGCCAGGGGGCCCGGCCGCGGCCCGGAAAGTGGCGCTCGACCCGGACCCGCATCGTCGCGATGCGCCCGGCCGGGGCCTCCGCCACCTTCGGTTGGAAGCGGCGGTCGACGATCCCGGTCGGCAGGTGCCAGAGAAGGTCGAGGACGAGGGGACCCGCCGCCTTCTCCACGAGCTTGGCGAAGCGCGGGCCGATTCCGGGGAGCGCCGTCACCGGCGCGAAGAGGGGGTCAAGAAGGGAGGGACGCAAGGGGCTGACGGGTTCGGAGCGGACCTCTATATCATCGCCTTCATGACAGAGGACCCCGGCGTCCGCCGCAAGCGGCTCCTGTTCCGCGCCACGCACCGCGGGACGAAAGAAGCGGATCTTCTCATCGGCACGTTCGCCGAAAGGCACCTGGCGGCGATGTCGCCCGGGGAGCTCGACGCGTTCGAGTCGCTGCTGCAGCACGAGGACGCGAAGCTCGTGAAGTGGATCACGGGTCAGGCCGAGCCGCCGCCCGACGTCGACCCCTCGCTCATGGCAAGGCTGCGCTCGCACCGGATCGTCTCTTGATCGATTTGAAGAAGCCCGGGCGTACGCTCGTCACCGGCGCCCCGGAAGGGCACGACGCCCATGTCATCGGCCGCCTCGCCCTCGAAGGCGAGGGGCGGACGCTCCTCCATGTCTGCCGGGACGACGGGCGCATGTCCCGGTTCGCCTCGGCGCTCGAGTTCTTCCATCCCGGGCTCGAGGCGCTGAGCTTTCCCGCCTGGGACTGCCTTCCCTACGACCGCGTCTCCCCCAACGGCGAGGTCGTGAGCCGCCGGATCGACGTGCTGACGCGGCTCGCCGACGCTGAGGCGGGCAAGCCGCGCATCGTCCTGACAACGGTGAACGCTCTCCTCCAGCGCGTGCCGCCGCGCGCGGCGTTCCGCGGCCGCGTGCTGCGGCTCGGGCAGGGCGGACGGATCTCGACCGACCGGCTGATCTCGTTCCTCGACCGCAACGGGTACACGCGGAGCGACACCGTCCGGGAGACCGGCGAGTACGCGGTCCGCGGCGGCATCGTCGACCTGTTTCCGGCCGGCCGCGAGAGTCCCGTCCGGCTCGACTTCTTCGGGGACACGATCGACGCGATCCGCAGCTTCGACGCGCTGACGCAGCGCTCGACGGACCGGCTCGACGAGGTCGCGCTGAAGCCGGTCTCGGAGGTGCTGCTCGACGACGCGGCGGTGCAGCGCTTCCGGACGCGCTACCGCGAGCAGTTCGGCGCCGTGGCCGACGACGACGCGCTCTACGAGGCGATCAGCGCGGGCCATCGGCACGCCGGGATGGAGCACTGGCTCCCGCTCTTCTACGAGACGCTCGAGACGCTTTTCGACTACCTACCCGACGCTGCGGTCTCGCTCGACTGGCAGGCCATCGACGTGCGCGACACGCGGCTCGCCACGATCGCCGATTTCTACGAGACGAGGCGCGACACGGGGCGTGTCAAAGGGGCGCCGCTCTACCGGCCGGTGAGCCCCGACCAGCTCTTTCTCGACGCCGCGGAATGGGACGGCCGGCTCGAGCGCCGCGCGGTCCTCCAGCTCTCGCCCTTCGTGCCCCCCGAGGGCAGCCGGGATCATTACGATGCGGGCGCCAAGGCCGGCCTTTCCTTCGCCGACGCGCGCGCCAATCCCAAGGTCAATCTCTTCGATGCGGTGCGCGACGCCTTCGCCGAAGAGCAGCGGCAGGGAACGCGCATCTGCGTCGCGGCCTTCACCGCGGGGGCCGCCGACCGTCTCGCCGGCGTCCTGCGCGAGCACGGCATCGACGGCGTTCGCCGCGTCGAGGACTGGAAGAGCCTCGAGGGCCTCGGCGGTCGGTCGGTCGGCGTCGTCGTTCTCGCGCTCGAGCAGGGCTACCGCTGCGGCGAGCTTCTCTTCGTCTCCGAGCAGGACATCCTCGGCGACCGCCTCGGCCGGCCGCCGCGGCGGCGGCAGAGCTTCGACAAGTTCATCGCGGAGGTCTCGACGCTTCAGCCGGGAGACCTCGTCGTCCATGTGGAGCACGGGATCGGCCGCTACGACGGGCTGGTGACGCTCGAGGTCAACGGCGCGCCGCACGACTGCCTGCGCTGCATCTACGCGGGCGACGACAAGCTGTTCGTGCCCGTCGAGAACATCGAAGTCCTCTCGCGCTTCGGCTCGGAGAACGCCGACGTGCCGCTCGACAAGCTCGGCGGCGTCGCATGGCAGTCGCGCAAGGCGCGCGTCAAGCAGCGCATCCGCGACATCGCGGGAGAGCTCATCCGCGTCGCCGCCGAGCGGCAGCTGAAGCAGGCCGACGTGCTGCAGTCGCCGGAAGGCATGTACGAGGAGTTCGCCGCGCGCTTTCCCTATCCTGAGACCGAGGACCAGCTCCGCGCGATCGAGGAGACGCTCGAGGACATGCGCTCGGGCAAGCCCATGGACCGGCTCGTCTGCGGCGACGTCGGCTTCGGCAAGACCGAGGTCGCGCTTCGCGCCGCCTTCGTCGCCGCGCTCGCCGGGACCCAGGTCGCGGTCGTGGTCCCGACGACGCTCCTCGCGCGCCAGCACTACCGCACGTTCCAGCAGCGCTTCCAGGGGCTGCCGGTCCGCATCGCCCAGCTCTCGCGGCTGGTGAGCGCGAAAGAGGCGGCCGCGGTCAAGAAGGATCTCGCCGAGGGGAAGATCGACATCGTCATCGGCACGCATGCGCTTCTCGGCAAGGGCGTCGCGTTCAAGCATCTGGGGCTCCTCATCGTCGACGAGGAGCAGCATTTCGGCGTCGCCCAGAAGGAGCGGCTCAAGAAGCTCAAGAGCGACGTGCACGTCCTGACGCTCACCGCGACCCCGATCCCGCGCACGCTCCAGATGGCGATGTCCGGCGTGCGCGACATGAGCATCATCGCGACGCCGCCCGTCGACCGGCTCGCGGTCCGCACCTTCGTCATGCCCTACGATCCCGTCGTCGTTCGCGAGGCGCTCCTGCGGGAGCGGCATCGCGGCGGCCAGAGCTTCTACGTCGTCCCCCGCATCGCCGATCTCGACGACGTGAGGCGGGAGCTGACGGAGCTCGTGCCCGAGCTCAAGATCGCGGTTGCGCACGGCAAGCTCGCTGCGAGCGAGCTCGAGGCGGTGATGGGCGCCTTCGACGAGGGCCAGTTCGACGTGCTCCTCTCGACGAACATCATCGAGTCGGGACTCGACATGCCGTCGGCGAATACGTTGGTCGTCCACCGCTCGGACATGTTCGGACTCGCGCAGCTCTATCAGCTTCGCGGCCGCATCGGGCGCGGCAAGATCCGCGCCTACGCCTACCTCACGCTGCCGCAAGGAAAGGCGCTGACGCCGACGGCGCAGCGGCGGCTCGAGGTGATGCAGACGCTCGACCAGCTCGGCGCCGGCTTCACGCTCGCGAGCCACGACCTCGACATACGCGGCGCCGGAAATCTTCTCGGCGAGGAGCAGTCGGGGCACATCCGCGAGGTCGGGATCGAGCTCTATCAGCACATGCTGGAGGAGGCGGTCGTGGCGGCGCGTGCCGGCGTCGCCGAGCTCGAGGCGGCGAAGGACGAGTGGACGCCGCAGATCACGATCGGCACGCCGGTGCTCATTCCCGAGGAGTACGTTGCCGATCTCGGCGTCCGGCTCGGTCTCTACCGGCGCATCTCTCAGCTCGTCGACCGGCGCGAGATCGACGCCTTCGCCGCCGAGCTCATCGACCGGTTCGGCAAGCTGCCGCACGAGGTCGAGAATCTGCTCGAGATCATCGCGATCAAGCGCCTCTGCGTCACGGCCGGGGTCGAGAAGGTCGAGGCGGGGCCGAAGGGAGCGGTCGTCACCTTCCGCCACAACCGCTTTGCGAACCCGGCGGGTCTCGTCGATCTCATCCAGCGGCACAGAGGGACGGCGAAGCTCCGCCCCGATCAGAAGCTCGTCTTCATGCGCAGCTGGGAGAATCCCAAGCAGCGCCTGACGGGCGTCAGCCATCTGATGCAGCAGCTGGCGAAGCTGGCCGCGACGCCGCCCGAAGGGGAGGCCGTCATGGCGCCTCCGACGCCGGAGCCGGCGAAGAAGCCCGCCGCGGCCGCCGCGCGGGGCTGAGCCGCGGAGAGCGCGGCTCGCCGGGGTTGGAGGCGGGATGCGCTCTGTGCTCTATTCGGGTCCTCAAACGGACGAGGTGCTCATGTATCCCGAGGTTCTGCTCCATATCGACGGCGCTTGGGTGAAGGGCTCGGGCGGGGCCGACCTGCCGGTGCTGAACCCGGCGACAGGCGAGCCCGTCGGCCGCGTGCCTGTCGCGACGAAAGACGATCTCGACCGGGCGCTCGCCGCCGCGGCCGCCGGCTTCGAGACCTGGCGCAAGGTATCGGTGTTCGACCGCTACAAGCTGATGCGCAAGGCGGCCGAGATTCTGCGGAGCCGCGCCGACGAGATCGCCCGGGTGATGACGACCGAGCAGGGCAAGCCGCTGGTCGAGGCGAAAGGCGAGACTCTCGCCGGCGCCGACGTCATCGACTGGTTCGCGGAGGAGGCGCGGCGCGCCTACGGCCGCGTGATCCCGCCCCGCGCCGAAGGTGTCTGGCAGCTCGTCGTCAAGGAGCCGGTCGGGCCGGTCGCGGCCTTCACGCCGTGGAACTTTCCGATCAACCAGGCGGTCCGCAAGGTCTCGGCGGCGCTCGCCGCCGGGTGCTCGGTGATCCTCAAGGGCCCGGAGGAGACGCCGGCGAGCTGCGCCGCGCTCGTACAGGCCTATCTCGACGCCGGGCTGCCGAAGGGCGTCGTCAACCTCGTCTTCGGCGTGCCGGCCGAGATCTCGGAGTACCTCATCCCGAGCCCGATCATCCGCAAGATCTCGTTCACCGGCTCGACGGCGGTCGGCAAGCACCTCGCGGCGCTCGCCGGCAAGCACATGAAGCGGGTGACCATGGAGCTCGGCGGCCACGCGCCGGCGATCGTGTTCGAGGACGCGGACGTCGATCTCGCGGCGAAGATCCTGTCCGCCAACAAGTTCCGCAACGCCGGCCAGGTCTGCGTCTCGCCGACCCGGTTCCTCGTGCACGAGAGCGTCTACGACGCCTTCGTCGACAAGTTCGTCGGCTTCGCCAAGGCGGTCAAGGTCGGCAGCGGGCTCGAGAAGGACACGCGCATGGGCCCGCTCGCGAACGCGCGGCGCGTCGACGCGATCGAGGGCTTCGTCGCCGACGCGGTGCAGCGCGGGGCGAAGGTGCGAACCGGCGGCAAGCGGATCGGAAACAAGGGCTTCTTCTTCGAGCCGACCGTGCTGACGGACGTTCCGCGCGAGGCGCGGATCATGAACGAGGAGCCGTTCGGCCCCGTGGCGCCGATCGCGCCGTTCAGCGACTACAAGAGCGTCGTCGAGGAGGCGAACCGGCTTCCCTACGGCCTCGCCGCCTACGCCTACACGCGCTCGGCGAAGACCGCGGCGGCGATCGGCGCCGATCTCGAGACCGGCATGGTGTCGATCAACCATCACGGCCTCGCGCTGCCCGAGGTGCCGTTCGGCGGCGTCAAGGACTCCGGCTACGGCTCGGAAGGCGGCTCCGAGGCGATCGAAGCCTATCTCGTGACGAAGTTCGTCACGCAGCTCGGCGTCTGACGCACGGGCGCTCGGTCCCTCTCCCTCCGCTAGGGGAGAGGGAGCGCCTCCGCGGCCCCGCCCGCGCCGCCTGATCGCCCGTTCCGCGATCCGGCACTGGCGGGCTCCGAAGCCAGGAGCGATGATCCTTCCGAGGAAGATTCGGGAGGTCGCATGGCGAAGGAGCATCTGGGGTTCATCGGCGTCGGACGAATGGGCGGGCCGATGGCGCGCCGCCTCATCGAGGCCGGCTACCGGCTCACGATCTACGACACGAACGAGGCGGCGACGGCGCCGCTCTGCGCGCTGGGCGCGATCCGCGCCGCCTCGGCCGCGCAGGTCGCATCGGCGGCCGAAGCCGTCTTCGCCAGCCTTCCCACGCCCGAGATCGTCGCCGCCGTCGCGGAGGCGGTCACCGGCGGCAACCGCATCAAGACCTTCGTCGATCTCTCGACGACGGGGCCGCGCATGTCGGCCGCGATCGCCGCGCGGCTCGGCGAGCACCGGATCGTCGCGCTCGATTCCCCGGTGAGCGGGGGTGTCGCCGGAGCCGAGAAGGGAACGCTCGCCGTCATGGTCTCGGGGCCGCGCGAGACGTTCGAGGCTTTGCGGGCGCCGCTCGAAGCGTTCGGCAAGCCGTTCTATGTCGGCGACCGGCCCGGGCTCGCGCAGACGATGAAGCTCGTCAACAACCTGCTTTCGGTCGCCGCGCTCGCGATCACCTCGGAAGGCATCGTCATGGGCGTCAAGGCGGGGCTCGACCCGCTGCTGATGACCGAGGTCATCAACGCGGGAAGCGGCCGCAACAGCGCGACGCAGGACAAGTTCCCGAAGGCGATCATTCCGCGGCGTTTCGATTCCGGGTTCGCGACGGGGCTCGCGTACAAGGACGTCAAGCTCTGCCTCGAGGAGGCCGAGGCGCTCGGCGTCCCGATGGTCGTCGGAAACGCGGTCCGCCAGCTTCTCGGCATCGCGAAGGCGATGCACGGGGGCGATTCCGATTTCACGAGCATCGTCCGGCCCGTCGAGGCCTGGGCCGGCGTCGAAGTGAAGCAGAAGTAAACGGGGGTGCCGATGTCGGACGCCTGGGAGGTCTACGCGATCCGCTACGCCCATCACGGCGACCGCCCCGCGAGCGAGAACTTCATCGGCGGCGACCCGCACGACGCGCCGATGCCGCTCGACTACTACGTCTGGGCGATCGTCGGCGCGGAACGAAGCTTCGTCGTCGACACCGGCTTCGACGAGGCGATGGCGCGTCGGCGCAAGCGTCAGCTTCTGCGCTCGCCCGCGGATGGGCTGAAGCTGATCGGGCTCGACCCGGCGCGCGTCGAGAACGTGATCGTGACGCACATGCATTACGATCACGCCGGCAATCACGACATGTTCCCGAACGCCGCCTACCACGTGCAGGACCGCGAGATGCAGTACTGCACCGGGCGATGCATGTGCCATCCGGCGATGCGCGGCGCGTTCGACGCCGAGGACGTCGCGGCGATGGTGCGCAAGCTCTTCGAAGGCCGCGTGCGCTTCCACGACGGGAGCGACGAGCTCGCGCCCGGGGTCAGCGTGCACCGCATCGGCGGCCATACGATGGGGCTGCAGGTCGTGCGGGTGCGCACCCGAAGGGGCTGGGTGGTGCTCGCCTCGGACGCCTCGCACCTCTACGCCAACATGGAGGAAGGCCGGCCGTTTCCGATCGTCCACAACCTCGCCGACATGCTCGAGGGATACGAAACGCTGCGGCGGCTCGCGAGCTCGCCGGCGCACATCGTTCCGGGGCACGATCCCTTGGTGCTGCAACGCTACCCGGCGGCGAAGCCGGGGCTCGAGGAGATCGCCGTCCGTCTCGACGCCGACCCGATAGGCTAAGCCCCCGGGAGGGGCGTCGCGGCGCCTTCGAAGAGCGCGTTGCCGAGCGAGCCGCGCACCAGCGCGAGGCGGCGCAGGGCGGCATCCTCGAGAAGCTGCGCGTGACGCAGGACGGTCTCGTCGCGGGTACGCTCGGCGATGTCGGCGTAGCGCTCGAATGCGAGCTCGAGAAGCCTCAAGGCGTCGTCGATCCTGGGCTCCTCCGTCTCCGGCGCTTCGTCGAGCTGGATGCCGACACGTCCGGCGGCGTCCCGCGCGCGCGCCGCTTCCTCCTCGGCCGCCGAAAGAAGAGCGGCGGCAGCGGCGCCCGAGGCAAGCTTCGCGGCAAGCGCGCGATGGTGCCGCGCCGCGCGCCACTCGGTCTCGGCAACGAGACGCCAGAGCTCGGCCATCGTTTCCGGCAGCTCGGCCGCAGGCGCCCGCAGGCCGTGCGCGTCCCGCCAGGCGAGGCGGCGCTCGCGCCGCAGGAGCCCGGCATGCGCGAGCTCGTCCTTCGCGAGCTCCTCGGCGAGCTCGCGGATCCGAGCGTCGGATGCCGCTGCGGCGACGTAGCTGAAGAAGGCGAACGCACGCTCCTCGTTCCGCACCGCGACGGCGAGCGCGCGGTAGCGGGTGAGAAGGCGCGAGCTTCCCTCCTCCTCGTCGAAATTCTCCGGCACCTCCCAGGCGATCCGCGTGGGCTCGATACGCGCGCCGAGACGATCGGCGGCGCGCTCGGCGACGTGAACCGCGTGCTTTTCCTCGATCGACGCGAGAAACTCGAAGAGGCGCGCGAGGTCCGGATCATCGCGCAGACGCATGCGCGCGGCCAGCTCGCGGTAGCGCCGCGCCGCCTCCTTTTCCATTGCATGCGCCATGGCCATGAGCTCGTCGGCGGAAGCGACAGGCGGAGGGATGAACTTGAGCGTCGGCATCGCGTCAGTGCTTCGGCCGCTCGACTTTGCTCCTGAACATTCTATCCTCTCCCCGGAACGAACGCCGCAAGAAGCTTGCGCCACGAATTGAGGCAGGTCAAAGCAGTAGACGGCGAGAAGAGAAATTTTCAAAACGCGAAGGATGAGGCCGGCGATGTCGAGAGAGCACCGTCACGAAACCGTTTGACACAAGGGCGCGCTGGCACGAGAGCGCGAGAGCCGTCGAGACGCTGACGCTCCGAATAGCGAGGAGTCTCCTGCTCGCGGCGGTCGTTCTCCTCGCCCTTCTCGCGTCTGCCCAGGCGCAAAGCCGGCTCGGGGAGTTCCTCCGATCGGTCGAGCCCGGAACCGTGTTTCCCGGCGCCGACCGGTTCGGACCCGTCGAGGGCACGCCGCCGGCTGCAGCCGCCCTCGCGGGCGACCGGCTTCTCGGCTACGTCTATCTCAACGCCGACGTCGTCAATTCGACCGGCTATTCCGGAAAACCGATCAACATTCTCGTCGGCCTCGCGCTCGACGGCACGATCGTCGGGGCACGGCTCGTCGAGCATCACGAGCCGATCGTCCTCATCGGCATACCCGAGGAGAAGATCCTCCAATTCATCAACGGCTATGTCGGCCGGAAAGCGTTCGGCGAAACCGCGCCGGCCCGGGCTCCCGACATCGTGAGCGGCGCGACGGTCACCGTGATGGTGATCGGCGACACGATCTTGCGCTCGGCGATCCGCGTCGCGCGCGCGAAGGGGCTCGACGGCAGCGCCGCCGCCGCTGCCGCGCCGAAGCCCGTGCGAACAATCGACGAGTCGAAGTCGGAGCTGCAGAGCTGGGAGACGCTTCTCGGCGACGGATCGGTGCGCCGCCTCCATCTCACGATCGGCGAGGTGAACGCGGCCTTCGAGCGGTCTGGCAACGCCGAGGCGGCCGCGCGCCCCGAGCGGGGCGCGCCGGACGACGACTTCATCGATCTCTACGTCGCGCTCGCGAGCGTTCCGACGATCGGGCGCAGCCTTCTGGGCGACGACGGATACGAGCGGTTGAAGGAGCGGCTGAAGCCGGGTCAGCAGGCGATCATCCTCGCGGCGAACGGCGTCTACTCCTTCAAGGGGTCGGGGTACGTCCGGGGCGGGATCTTCGACCGCTTCGAGGTGATACAAGGCGACAACAGCATCCGCTTCCGCGACCGCAGCCATCGCCGGCTGGGCGATCTCGCGCCGGACGACGCCCCTCTCTTCCGCGAGATCGGGCTCTTCGTCGCGCCCGAGGAGAGCGGTTTCGATCCGACCGAGCCGTGGCGCGTTCAGCTCCTCGTCCAGCGTGCGATCGGCGCGCGCGACAAGGCGTTCATCACGTTCGATCTCGGCTACCTCCTGCCGGACAAGTACGTCAGGACCGAGCAACCCGCGGCGGTCGTCGCGCCGGCTCCGGCGCCGCCCGTCGCCGAGCCCGGGGCGGCGCCGCCCGCGGCCGCGCCGGGCGCGAGCGCGGCCGAGCTGGAGGAGGAGCCGCTCTGGCAGCGCATCTGGCGGAGCAAGACGGCGTCGATCGCCGTGCTCGTCGTCGCGCTCGGGATCCTCACCGCGATCTTCTTCTTCCAGGACTGGCTGGTGCGGCGGCCGGTTCTGTACGAGCGGGTGCGCCTCGCGTTCCTCGTCTTCACGCTCGTCTGGATAGGGTGGGTGGCGCAGGCCCAGCTCTCGGTCGTCAACATCCTCACCTTCGCGAGCGCGCTGCGGACCGATTTCCGGTGGGAATACTTCCTGATGGCGCCGCTCATCTTCGTGCTCTGGTTCGCGGTCGCCGCGGCGCTCCTGTTCTGGGGGCGGGGCGCGTTCTGCGGCTGGCTTTGCCCGTTCGGAGCCCTTCAGGAGCTTCTCAATCGCGGCGCGCGCCTTGTCGGGATTCCGCAGCTGCGCGTGCCGTGGAGCGTCCATCAGCGCCTCGTCGCGGTGAAGTACATCATCTTCCTCGTCCTTTTCGGGATCTCGCTCTCGGCGCTCGCGCTCGCCGAGAAGGCGGCCGAGGTCGAGCCGTTCAAGACCGCCATCACGCTGCATTTCGTGCGAAGCTGGCCGTTCGTCCTCTACGCGGTCGTCCTGCTCGCCGCGAGCCTCTTCATCGAGCGCTTCTTCTGCCGCTATCTCTGCCCGCTCGGCGCGGGGCTGGCGATCCCGGCGCGGCTGAGGATGTTCGACTGGCTGCGCCGTTACCGCGAATGCGGCAACCCGTGCCAGCGCTGCGCGAACGAATGCCCGGTGCAGGCGATTCATCCCGAAGGTCACATCAATCCGAACGAGTGCATCCAGTGCCTGCACTGTCAGATGCTCTACCACCACGATCAGAAATGCCCCGTGATGATTCAGAAGCGCCTCAAGCTCGAGAAGCGCCTCGCGATGACCTCTTCGTCGATGCGCACCGCGCCGCCCGCCCGCGCAGGGTCGCGCGCGACGGAAAAAGCCGAATCGTGAACCGAGCGTCGAATTGGTCGGCTGCTCAAGGAGGAGGACGATGACCAAGGAAAAAGGTGGCAACGGAATCACTCGCCGAGGGCTTCTCGGCACGACCGCGACCATCGCGGGCGCGGCCGGCATCGCCGGCGCGGCCGGCGGCGCGGGCGGGCTGATCGGCAGCGCGGTCGCGCAGCAGAGGCAACGCGCCCAGGAGCGTGCCCGCGCGCAGCAGCATGTCACCGAGGTCCGCCCGGGCGACCTCGACGAGTACTACGGGTTCTCCTCGAGCGGCCAGACGGGCGAGGTCCGCATCATCGGCATTCCGTCGATGCGCGAGCTGATGCGTATCCCGGTCTTCAACCGCTGCAGCGCGACGGGCTGGGGCCTCACCAACGAGAGCCGGAAGGTTCTGACCGAGGGGCTCCTGCCTGAGACGCGCAAGTTCCTCGAGACGCGCGGCGGCGACTTCTTCAACGGCGACGCGCACCACCCGCACATGTCGTTCACCGACGGCACCTACGACGGGCGGTATCTCTGGATCAACGACAAGGCGAACTGCCGCGTCGCGCGGATCCGCTGCGACATCATGAAGACGGACAAGATCGTCGAGATCCCGAACGCGTCCGACATCCACGGCATGCGGCCGCAGCGCTATCCGCGCACCGGCTACGTCTTTGCCAACAGCGAGCACATCATCCCGCTGCCGAACGACGGCAAGGTCGTCGACGATCCCCAGAAGAACTACTGGGCGGTGTTCACCGCGATCGACGGCGACACGATGAAGATCGCCTGGCAGGTGCTGGTCGACGGAAACCTCGACAACTGCGATGCCGACTACCAGGGCAAGTACGCGTTCTCGACCTGCTACAACGCGGAGAAGGGCACGACCGTCGGCGAGATGTCTGCCTTCGAGCAGGACTGGGCCGTCGTCTTCGACATCAAGGCGATCGAGGAAGCGGTCAAGAACGGCGAGTACCAGGAGATGAACGGCGTACCCGTCGTGGACGGCCGGAGAGGCTCCAAGGTCACGCGCTACATTCCGGTGCCCAACAGCCCGCACGGATGCAACGCGGCGCCCGACGGCATCCACGTCGTCTTCAACGGCAAGCTCTCGCCGACGGTCACCGTCATCGACGTGCGGAAGCTCGACGATCTCTTCGCCGGGAAGATTTCGGAGCGCGATGTCGTGGTCGCGGAGCCGGAGCTCGGGCTGGGGCCGCTACACACGGCCTTCGACGGCAAGGGGAACGCGTTCACGACGCTCTTCATCGACAGCCAGATGGTGAAGTGGAACATCGATCTGGCGCGGCGCGCCTACGCCGGCGAGAAGGTCGATCCGATCATCGAGAAGATCGACGTCCACTACCAGCCGGGGCACAACCACACCTCGATGGGCGAGACCAAGGAGGCGGACGGGAAATGGCTCGTCTCGCTCAACAAGTTCTCGAAGGACCGCTTCCTCAACACCGGCGTCCTCAAGCCCGAGAACGATCAGCTCATCGACATCTCCGGCGACGGCATGGTGCTCGTCCATGACGGGCCGAGCTTCGCCGAGCCGCACGACATGTGCATCGTGCACCGCTCGAAGGTGAATCCCGTCAGCATCTGGAGGCGCGACGACCCCTTCTTCGAGGACGCGCGGCGGCAGGCCGAGGCCGACGGAATCGACCTCGAGACGGCGGCCGACGTCGTTCGCGACGGGAACAAGGTTCGCGTCTACATGACGTCCCAGGCGCCGACCTTCAGCCTCGACGTGTTCGAGGTGAACGAGGGCGACGAGGTGACCGTCTATGTCACCAACATGGACGACGTGGAGGACCTCACGCACGGCTTCACGCTCGTCCGCTACGGGATCGCGATGGAGATCGGCCCCTTGCAGACCTCCTCGGTCACCTTCATCGCCGACCGGCCCGGCGTCCACTGGTACTACTGCCAGTGGTTCTGCCACGCGCTCCACATGGAGATGTCGGGGCGGATGATCGTGCGTCCGAGGTCGGCCTGAGGCCGTGCGGGGCGTGACGATACGGGCACGCGTCGGGACGGCTGCGTTCTTGGGCGCAGCCCTCCTGGCGGCGATGGCGGCGGCGGACCCTGCCGCCGCGGCCACGATCGAGGTCGCGGCGGGGGAGAGCCTCGCTGCGGCCATCGAACGCGCCGCGCCCGGCGACACGCTCCGCCTCTCGCGCGGGCGCTATCCGGGGAACGTGGTCGTCGACAAGACGCTCGTCATCGAGGGGCCCGAGGATCGCTCGGCGATCGTCGAGGGCGACGGGCAGGGCCGCACGATCTGGGTCAGGGCGCCGGACGTCGTGATCCGGCGCGTCACGGTGCGCGGCTCGGGGCTCAGACTCTTCGACATGCACGCCGGGATCTTCCTCGACAAGACGGCGCATCGCGCGCTCGTCGAAGAGAACGCGCTCGAGGACAACCTCATCGGCGTCTACGTCTGGGGGCCCAGGGACGCGATGGTGCGCGCGAACCGCATCCTCGGCCGGCGCGACCTGCGCATGAGCGAGCGCGGCAGCGGCATCCAGCTCTGGAACACGCCGGGCAGCAAGGTGATCGACAACGACGTCGAGGCCGGGCGCGACGGCATCTTCACCAATACCAGCCGGAAGAACGTGTTCCGCGGCAACCGCTTCCGCGACCTCCGCTTCGCCGTCCACTACATGTACACGAACGACAGCGAGGTGAGCGGCAACACTTCGGTCGGAAATCACGTGGGCTACGCGATCATGTATTCCGACCGCCTCGTCGTCCGCGACAACGTCTCGGACGGCGACCGCGATCACGGGCTTCTCCTCAATTCCGCCAACGGCTCGGATATCGCCGGCAACGTCGTCCGCGGCGGCGAGAAGTGCGTCTTCATCTACAACGCCAACAAGAACCGTTTCGCGAACAACCGTTTCGAAGGCTGCGAGATCGGCATCCACTTCACCGCGGGCTCGGAGCGCAACGAGATCGTCGGGAACGCCTTCATCGGCAATCGGACGCAAGTGAAGTATGTCGGCACGCGCTACCTCGACTGGTCGTTCGAGGGCCGCGGCAACTACTGGAGCGACAATCCCGGCTTCGATCTCGACGGGAACGGCATCGCCGACAGCGCGTACCGCCCGAACGACGTCGTCGACCAGGTCGTCTGGCGCTTCCCGGCGGCGAAGCTCCTCCTCAACAGCCCGGCGACCCAGGTGGTGCGCTGGGCGCAAAGCCAGCTTCCCGCGCTCCATCCGGGCGGCGTCGTCGACAGCGCGCCGCTCATGGCGCCGCCCGAAATTCCGGCCGTGAGCCGGCTGGAGCCCCGGTCATGAGCGACGTTACGGTGGCGCTGCGCGGCGTCGCCAAGCGCTACGGCAAGCACGAGGCGGTCGCCGGCATCGATCTCGAGCTGCGTGCGGGCGAGTGCGTCGCGCTCGCCGGGCACAACGGCGCCGGCAAGAGCACGCTCATCAAGCTGATGCTGGGCCTCCTGCGGCCGACCGGCGGCACCGTCACGGTCCTCGGCGAGGACCCCGCGCGCGGCGCCTCGGCGGCGGTGCGGCAGGCGATGGGCTACCTGCCGGAGAACGTCGCGTTTCATCCCTCGATGACGGGGGCCGAGACGCTCGCCTTCTACGCGCGCCTCAAGCGGCAGCCGCTCGACCGCAACGAAGTCCTTCTCGAGCGCGTCGGGATTGCCGCCGCCGCGAAGCGGCGCGTCGGCACCTATTCCAAGGGGATGCGGCAGCGGCTCGGGCTCGCCCAGGCGCTCCTCGGCGCGCCGCGCATCCTGCTCCTCGACGAGCCGACGACCGGGCTCGATCCGGCGTTGCGCCAGAGCTTCTATGAGATCGTGGCGGAGCTGCGCGACGGCGGCGCGACCGTCCTCCTCTCCTCCCACGCGCTCGCCGAGCTCGAGGGCAGGGTCGACCGGGTCGTGATCCTCAACCGCGGCCGCAAGGTCGCGGACGGCACGATGGGAGAGCTGCGCCGCCGTGCGGCGATCCCGGTCCGGATCCGGCTGCACCTCGCCGCCGCGCCGCGAATCGCGGTGAACGATCCGGGCAGCGGGCTCGCGGGCTGGTCGCGGGTCGGGCGGACCGTCTACGAGATCGAGTGCCCGGGGAGCGAGAAGGTCGACGTCATTCGCGGGCTCGGTTCTCTGCCGGTCGACATCGACGACATCGAAATCTTCCAGCCGGGGCTCGACGAGATGTATGCGCATTTCCTCGCGCGGGAGGACGGATGAGGGCCGTCGCGATCATCGCGCTGAAGGAGCTCCGCGACTCCTTCCGCAACCGGTGGGTCGTGGCGACGACGCTGCTTCTCGCCGCGCTCGCGCTGACGCTCGCCTTCCTCGGCAGCGCGCCGACGGGCACCGTGAAGGTGAGCCCGCTCGCCGTCACGGTCGTGAGCCTCTCGAGCCTCACGATCTTCCTCGTGCCGCTGATCGCGCTTCTCCTCTCCTACGACGCCATCGTCGGGGAGATCGATCGCGGCACGATGGCGCTGCTCCTCGCCTATCCGGTCTCGCGGCCCGCCGTCCTCCTCGGCAAGTTCCTCGGCCATCTCGCCGTCCTGGCGATCGCGACGATCCTCGGCTACGGCGCCGCGGCAGGGGCGCTCGCCCTCACGCACGGCGCCGCCGACGGGGAGGCGGTCGCCGCTTTCGCGGCGATGGTCGGCTCCAGCATCCTCCTCGGCGCGGCCTTCATATCGGTCGGCTATCTTCTCAGCACGGCGGTGCGCGACCGCGGCACCGCCGCCGGCGCCGCGGTCGGCGTCTGGCTGCTCTTCGTCCTCATCTACGACATGGGGGTCTTGGGCGTGCTCGTCGCCGACGGCGGACGCTTCATCACCAGTGAGGCGTTGTCCTGGCTGCTCCTTCTCAATCCCGCCGACGCGTATCGTCTCTTCAACCTCACCGGATTCGCCAATGTCGGTCTCTACTCCGGGATGGGCGGGATCGCCGAGCAGGCCGGGCTCGAACGCTCCGTTCTTCTCGCCGCGCTCGCGGCCTGGGCGCTCCTGCCGCTCGGCGCCGCGGTCGCGCTTTTCGGAAAGAGGCAGCTTTGACACGTACCCCCGTCATCGCCAAGTTCGCCCTCGTCGGGCTCCTTCTTCTGGGCGCCTGCGGAGAGGAGGCGAGCGTCGCCGAGTTGCCTCCGCCGCAGGAGGTCACCGGCGACGCGATCGGCCATTACTGCGGCATGGCGCTCGACGAGCATCCGGGGCCGAAGGCGCAGCTCTTTCTTACCGACCGCAAGGAGCCGATCTGGTTCTCCTCGGTCCGGGACGCCTTCGCGTTCACCATGCTGCCGGAGGAGCCGAAGAACGTGAGCGTGATCTACGTCAACGACATGGGGCGGGCGAAGAGCTGGGATCGCCCGGAGCCGGGGACGTGGATCGACGCGAAGGAGGCGTTCTTCGTGATCAACAGCGGCCGTCAGGGCGGCATGGGCGGCCAGGAGGCGGTGCCGTTCGGCAGCGAAGCGGACGCCAAGACCTTCGCCGCGGAGAACGGCGGCGAGGTCGTCGCCTTCGCCGAGGTGCCGCGGAGCTACATCCTCCCCGGCGAGGCGGCGCCTGCCGCACCGACGCATGCCGGGCACGGGGAGGCGGATCATGGGCACGGGCATTGAGCGCGACGCGATGTTTCCGACGCGGCGGCGATTCATCGGCATCAGCGCGGCCGCGGCCGGGCTCGCCGTCCTGCCGCTCGCCAGCCGGGCGGCGGAGGCCGCCGCCTCCGGCGCCCGGCTGCGGATCTGGCGCGGCGTCGCGCTCGGCGCCGACGCCATGCTGCAGATTCACCATCCGGAGCCGGCCGTCGCGGACCGGCTGATCGCCCGCTCGCTCGCCGAGATCGAGCGGCTCGAGCGGATCTTCAGCCTTTATCGCCCCGACTCGGCGCTCGTCCGTCTCAATCGCGACGGCGCGCTCGACGCCCCGCCGCTCGACCTCGTGCGCCTCCTCGGCGAGGCGCAGCGTTACGCGGCGCTCACCAGCGGCGCGTTCGATCCGACGGTTCAGCCGCTCTGGCGCCTTTACGCCGGGCATTTCGGGCGGCCCGGCGCCGACCCCTCCGGCCCGCCGCGCCGGCTCGTGGAGGCGGCGCTCGCCCTCGTCGGCGCGGAGGCGGTCTCCGTCGACGCGAAGCGGATCCGCTTCGCGCGGCCCGGGATGGCGGTCACGCTCAACGGCATCGCGCAGGGCTACATCACCGATCGCGTCGCCGAACTGCTCCTGAGCGAAGGGATCGGGCACGCACTCGTCGACATGGGCGAGACACGCGCGCTCGGCGGGCGCCCGGAAGGCGGCCCATGGCTGGTCGGGCTCGAGGACCCGTTCGCCCCGGGACGGGTCGCCCAGCGGCTCGCCCTCAGGGAGCGCGCCATCGCGACCTCCGGCGGCTACGGGCTGCGCCTCGACGCGGCCGGGCGCTTCAACCATATTCTCGATCCCTCGACCGGGCGTTCGAGCGAGGTTCCAGCCGCCAGCGTCGTCGCCTCGAGCGCCACGACGGCCGACGCGCTCTCGACGGCGTTCTGCCTGATGCGGCCGGAGGCGACGCGCGTCGTCGCCGAGCGTCTCGGCATTGCCGTTCACCTCGTGCTCGGCGACGGCAGCCGGGCGACCTACGGCTCGTTGCCTTCCTGAATCGCTCGGCAGGCGACGAGCAGCCGGTCGACGAGCGCGTCCCAGCCCTTTGCCGCTTCGACGAGCTCGGCGTCGCTCTGATCGAGCGCGAAGCCGATCGCGTCGTCGAGCGGGATCGCCGCCTCGCTGAGCGCAGGAAAGCCGAAGCTTCCCGCCGAGCCGCCCATCTGATGCACGATCCGCCGCAGCGCGGCAGCCTCCGAGCGGGGGACGATGCCCGCCTTGAGCGCCGCGTAGTGCCGCTCGATGAGCGGAATCTCCTGGGCCGTGCGCACCCGGAAGGCCGCGCGCAGCTCGGCGATGATGCGGTCGAGCTCGGGGTCGCCTGTGCTCATCGCTTTCGCGCCTTGAGGACGGTGGCCGCCGCGAGGAGATCGAGGATGCCGCCCGTCGCAATCGGCAGAACATAGCTGCCCGAGAGGTCGTAGGCATAGCCGGCGAGGCTCGGGCCCGCCAGCGCGCCCCAGCCGACGCTCGTGTAGAGGACGCCGATGACCGCGCTCGCGCGCTGCGGGCCGAAGAGGTCGGCGACGAGGGCGGGCATCAAGGCCACGAACCCCCCGTAGGCGGCGCCGTAGGCGAGCGCGATCGCGAAGAGCGCCGACGCCTCCGTCGCCGCGAGCCAGAGGAGGAGGCAGACGCCGCAGGCCGCGTACATCGCGGCGAGGCTGCGGTCGCGGCCGAACCGGTCGGCAAGGCCGCCGAGAAGGAAGCGCCCGGCGGTGCTCCCGACCCCGATCGCGCCGACGAGCAGCACCGCGGTCGGGCGGGGGACGCCGTGCGCCTCGGCATACGGCACGAGGTGGACGAACGGAATGAAGGTTCCGACGCCGACGAGGACGCCGCCGATGTAGAGCCAGCGGAAGCTCTTCGAGCGCAGCATCGATGCGAGCGGCTCCGAGGCCGGGGGCCCGTGCGGCTCGGGCGTCGTCACCAGCGCGCCGGCGAAGCCGCCGATCACGAGCACGGCGGCGGCGAGCGCGCCGAGGGCGCCGCGCCAGCCGAGGGAAACGATGAGGAGCTCGGCGACGGGCGGGCCCGCCAAGGTCCCGACTCCGATCCCCGCGACGGCGAGGCCGGAGGCGAGGCCGCGCCGCGCCGTGAACCAGGGCTGCACCGCCGCGACCGACGGTACGTAGGTGCAGGCGATGCCGAGCCCGATCCCGAGCCCGTAGCCGAAGAAGACGCCGCCGATCGTATCGGCGCCGCCTGCCGCGTAGAGGCCGAGCGCGAGGATGACGACGCCGAGAAGGATGGTCGGCCGCACGCCGAACCGGGCGGCGATCGGGCCGGTGGCGGCGCCGAGCAGGAAATAGAGGCAGACCGCGACCGAGAAGACGAGCGACACGTCGCCGCGCGAGGCGGCGAACTCGTGCTCGAGGGGGGCGAGGAACGCGGAAAAGCTGTACGTCGCGGCGAATCCGGCGAACATCACGCCGAACGAGCCGAGCACGACGAGCCAGCCGCGCGCGGCGCTCATCCGATTGACAAGCCCGAAACCGCGCGACTAATCCCCTGCCACTTCATTCCGGTGATTCCCTGAAAATGCCGATCTGGATTGTTGCGGTCATTATGGGCCTCGTCGAGGGCGCGACCGAGTTCATCCCCGTGTCCTCGACGGGCCACCTCATTCTCGCCGGTCATATCCTCGGATTCGAAGGACCGGCCGAAAAGACCTTTCACATCGTCATCCAGCTCGGCGCGATTCTCGCCGTCTGCTGGATCTATCGCACGCGGCTCGTCGACGCGGCGATCGGGTTCGGCCGAGAGCCCGCCGCGACCAGATTCGCGCTCAACCTCTTCTTCGCGTTCCTGCCGGCCGCGGTGGTGGGATTCTTCGCGCACGGCTTCATCAAGGACGTGCTCTTTTCCCCTTGGGTCGTCGCCGTGTCGCTCGTCGCGGGCGGGATCGCGATCCTCGTGATCGAGCGCAACCTGCCGAAGATGCGGGTCGCCTCGGTCGACGACATGAGCCATGCGACCGCGTTCGGGATCGGCCTCTTCCAGTGCCTTTCGATGATCCCGGGCGTCTCGCGCTCCGGCGCCACGATCATGGGCGCGCTACTGCTCGGCACGGGACGCGTCGCCGCGACCGAGTTCTCGTTCTTCCTCGCGATCCCGATCATGTTCGCGGCGACGTTCTACGATCTCTGGAAGAGCCGCCACGAGCTCGTCGTCGACGACTTCACCACGATCGCGATCGGCTTCGCGACCGCGTTCGTCTCCTCGCTCGTCATCGTCAAGTGGCTGATCGGGTTCGTCAGCCGGCACGACTTCTCCGCCTTCGCCTGGTACCGGATCGTGGTCGGGCTCCTGGGGCTCGCCGGGCTCTGGCTCGTCAGCTCTCCGAGCCCCTGACCCAGCCTTTCGCCTTCATGCAGCGCTCGACGATGCTCTCGCCGAGCGCTCGCGTGCGGTCGCTGAGCATGGTGCGCCGGCTTTCGGCGACCCCGGCCCGCTGCCAGTCCTGCTGGAAGGTCGAGGTGATGTCCTGATCGATGCGCGCCTCCCGCTCGGTCGCGGCCCTCGCCTCGGCGCGGCACTCGGCGAGCGCCTGCTCCCGCTCGGCGTCGCTCGCGCCCGGCTTTTGCCATTCCGGGCTGGCGCAGGCGGCAAGGCAGAGCGCGAGCAATGCCGCGTTAACCAGCGCCTGCGATGATGGTCTCATGGGGACGCTCCTCCGGCCCTTGCTTCTGCTCGCCCTCGCGGCCCTGCCGGGCTGCGAGCTCCTTTCCTACCAGGTCTGGCCCTATCAGCGGCGCGCCGAGTTCGCTCCGCCGCAGAGCCGCTGGCCCGATACGCTGCCGTCGCCGGTCGCCAAGGACGCGCCGCCGCCTGCGGTCGCGACGGTGCATTGCTACCGCACCCTCGCCGCCGTCGACTGCTACTCGGCGCCGCAGCCGGCGAGCGGCAACCGCTACAGCGGGACCTACCCCGGCCCGTGACCGGGACGGGCGAGGCTCAGCCCGGCGGCGGCGCGGCGGATTTCGCGCCCGCGGCCGCGCGTCGCCCCGCCAGCGCGGCGACGACCGCGCGGCGCTCGGCCTCGCTCATCTGCAGCCAGCCGGCGATCTCGCCGATCGTCCGGTAGCATCCCTTGCACCAGCCCGTGCTCGGGTCGAGGACGCAGACCGCGACGCACGGGCTGGGAGTCGTCACGAGGACTTCGCCGGCTCGACGAGGTCGCCGAGCTTCGTCTTGAGCGGGTTCGCCTTCCAGGCCGGAACCGCGTAGACCCAGTTGCCGGTCTTGGCGGTGATCTCCTCGGCGCCCGTGCCCGAGGCGTCGAGCCGGATCCAGGTCGTCTCGTCCTTCTTCCAGGTCGCGGCCTTGACGGTGAGCCCGTCGAAGGTGACGAAGGTCGCCGTGGTCGCGTCCTCGGGGACGGGCTGCGCTTCGGCGGTCGCGACGTCGCTGAGCTCGAGGTTCTCGAGCGCGCCGGCGGGCTCGGCGATCGTCGTCTCGCCCTTCCACTTGGTGTCGGGCGGCGCGTCGGCGACCGCGAACTTGGCGTCCGCGCTGTCGCGGGCGATCGTCAGCGTCGAGCCGTCGGGATGGGTGATCGTCACCGACTTCACCTGCGCCGGGGGGATCGACACCACCTTCTTGTCGAGCCAGTCCTTCGCCTCGCCGGTGAGGTCGAGCGAGCCCTGCGCGAGCCAGGACTGCTCGTCGCCGGGGCGGCGGACGTAGATTCCGTCGGCGCCGGTCCCGAGCCGGTCGGGCCGGCGCTTGCCGACGATGAGCTCGGCCATCTTCTGCCCCGAGCCGTCGGTCACCTCGAGGAGAGCGGACTTGGCGCCTTCCTTCACGTCCTCGACCTCGAGCCGGTGATAGAGGTCGGCCTTGCGCGTCTTGGGCTCGACGAGCTTCAGCTCGGCGAGGCCGACGAGCGCCGCCCGCACCTTACCCGGGTCCGCCGGATAGTCGTTCCGTTCCGCGACGGTCCAGCCGCCCTGGCCGCGTCGCAGCGTCACCGTGCCCTTGTCGCGCTTCACCGCGAGCACGGCGATGTCGCTCGGCCGCTCCTTCACCGTAGGGAGCACGGCCTTGCCGACATCCGAGTCGACTCTCGGTTCGCTGCCGGTGAGAGAAAGCGCGAAGGCGACGACGACGATCGCCGTCACGCCGAGAAGCGTGTAGAAGCCGCGAGCCTGCATCGTCCGTCTTCTCCCTTCAGGCGGTCTCGTAGCGGCGCGAGCGCCGGCGCATGCGCACGATCCCGAGCACGATCGCGACGATGCCGACGAGGATCGGCACCAGCCCGATATTGACGAACTGGAGCCAGGCTTCGAGGCGATCGATGTCCTGGCGCAGCGCGAGCTGCACGTCGCGGAGCTGCTGGCGGGTGCGCACCATGTCGGCGCGGAACTGCTCGAGGGCCGCCTCCTGCTCGGAGGTGAGGACGACGCCCTGGCCCTGCGCGTCCTTGACGACGCGAATGTCCTTCATCTTGTCCTCGAGCTCCTTGAGGTGGTCCTGGAGCTCCTTCTCCTTGGCGCTGTAGCGCTGCTCGGCCTCGCGCCGGATCTCCTGGACGACCTCGAACGGCCGCGTCGAGGTGCCCCGGCTGCGCAAGCTCACGAGCTCGGCCCCGCCGGCGAGGACTTCGATCGCGTTGGCGACGAAGTCGCCGTTGTTGGCGACCGGAACGACGACGCGCTGGCCGAAGAAGTCCTGGCTCTGGATCCAGAACCGGTCGTCGAGGAGGTCGGTGTCGGCGACGACGACGACGGAGATGTCGCCCTTGGCGATATGGTCGGGGGGCGGCTCCTTCTTCGGCTCCTCCTTCTTCTCGGCCGCGACGGCCTCGCCTTCCTTCTTGTCCTCGGCGGCGTCCTTCTTCTCGTCCGTGGGCGGGCCTTCGGGGAAGGCGCTTTCCGCGGGGCCGGTGATCCGGGCCGCGAGGGTCAGCGGGGAGGGATCGCGCTTGAATTCGCGCAGGATGCCGACCACGTCGGGAAGCGGCGACTGCACCTTCTCCACCGCGATCTTGCCGCCGCCGACGCTCGTCTGCACGAGCGGCTCGAACTCCGTGGTCGCGCCCGCTTTCTGCTGGAGGATGCCCGCGCTCGCGAAATTCAGCGCCGAGAGCTCCGCCGTGATCGGGTCGTTCTGGTTGAAGCTGTCGGCCCTCAAGTTCATCCACGCGACGTAGTCGACGGCCTGAACGCGCGCGGACGTGCCGGCGTTGACGCGGCGCGCGCGGTTGCGGTCGCCCGCGATCGTCTTCGGCAGCATCTCGACGCCCCAGGCCGCGAAGAGCTTCGGAAGGTCGCTGTCGTGCGGCGCTCCCGGCGGGTTGAACTGGCTCGGGCGCGACGCCTGCATCTCCGAATTCGGATCGACGAAGACGAGCGCCTTGCCGCCGCGCAGCACGAACTGGTCGACGGCGTAGAGCGTCTTTTCCGAGAGGTTCTGCGGGTGGGCGAGGAGAAGGACGTCCACGTCCTTGTCGATCTCGGAGATCTCGCCGCCGAGGGTGCGCACGTCGTAGAGCGGTCGCAGCTGCTCCATGACCGCCATCGGCTGCATCGGCCGGCCCTGCATCGCCGCCATGATGTCGCCCTCGAGCGGCAGCGAGGTGATGAGCGCGACGACCGGCTTCTTAGGGTGCGCGAGGTTGTGGACGATCTTGGTCAGATCGTATTCGAGGAAGCGCTCGCGCTCCGGCTGGAAGAACGGGATGACCTGCTGGTCGTCGGTGGAATTGGTCGCCGCAAGGCCGAAATAGACGAGCTCGCCGCCCTGGTCGATCGGCACGCCCTGCAGCCCGAAGGCGAGCGCGCGGTCCTCGACGGCGGAGTAGGGCTCGGGATTGAGCTCCTCGAGACGGATCTTGCCGTTCGCGAGCGCGACATACTCCTGCAGGAGCTCGCGCACGCGGTTGGCGTAGAGCCCGTAGGTCGGGACCTCGTCGCCGAGGCGCTTGGAGAAGTAGAAGCGGAAGGTGAGCGGCTCGTCGATCTTGGCGATCGTCGCCTTCGAGCCTTCGGAGAGCGTGTAGAGCTTCTGCTCGGTGAGGTCGATGCGCTCGCCGGCGAGAGTCTTCTCGGCGATGACGTTGACGCCGACGAGAAGCGCCACGGCGCAGAGGAGCGCGATCGCGGCGGCCGCCTTGCGGGGAATCGTCATGGGCTTCAATCCGCCTTCTTGAGATCGACCAGGACGACGTTCGCGAGGAGGAAGACAGCGATGACCGACGCGAAGAACACCGCGTCGCGCAGGTCAATGACGCCTTTGACGATCGACTGGAAATGGGTGAGGAACGAGAAGGACGCGATCGTCCCGACCAGCGCTTCGGGCGCCCAGCCCTGAAGGAAGCCGAGCACGATCGAGGAGCCGCTCACCGTGAAGAGGAAGCAGATCGCCGCGGTGATCACGAACGCGATGACCTGGTTCTTGGTCAGCGCCGAAAGGCAGGAGCCGATCGCCAGGAACCCGCCCGCCATGAGGAACGAGCCGATATAGCTCGCGAGGATGACGCCGTTGTCGGGCTCGCCGAGCCAGGCGACCGTCACCCAGAACGGAAAGGTGAGGGCGAGCGCGATGCCCGCGAAGGCCCAGGCGGCGAGGAACTTGCCGACGACGGCGGCGCCGATCGGGATCGGCAGGGTGAGGAGAAGCTCGATCGTGCCGCTTTTCCGCTCCTCGGCCCAGAGGCGCATGCCGAGCGCCGGGATGAGCACGAGATAGAGCCAGGGATGGAAGCTGAAGAACGGCTGGAGGTCGGCCTGGCCGCGTTCGAAGAACGAGCCGACGAAGAAGGTGAGGGCGCCGGCGAGGACGAGGAAGATGACGATGAAGATGTAGGCGAGCGGGGTCGCGAAGTAGCTCGCGAGCTCGCGGCGGAAGACGGTGGCGATGCCCGACATCAGGCCGCCTCCTTCATCGTCACGCTGCGGAAGAAGTCCTCGAGCCGCCCGGACTGGGTGCGCGATTCGAGCTCGGCAGGCGTCCCGTCGGCGACGATGCGGCCGTGCGCGATGATGATCGCGCGGCTGCAGACCGCGCCGACCTCCTCGAGGATGTGGGTCGAGATCACGATCGCCTTCTGCGGGGCCATCTGCCGGATGAGCTCCCGTACCTCGTGCTTCTGGTTGGGGTCGAGCCCGTCGGTCGGCTCGTCCATGATCAGCACCTCGGGGTCGTGCAGGATCGCCTGCGCGAGGCCGACGCGGCGCTTGAAGCCTTTCGAGAGCGTCTCGATCGGCTGATACATCACCTCGGCGAGGCTCGCCCGCGCGACCGCGGCGTCGATCCGCCGCTTCGCCTCGGCGCCCGAGAAGCCCCGTGCCCTCGCGGCGAAGTCGAGGAAGGCGGCCGGCGTCATGTCGGGATAGGCGGGAGCCCCTTCGGGCAGATACCCGATCCGGCGCTTGGCCTCTATCGGCTGGGTCAGGATGTCGTAGCCGGCGACGATCGCGGTGCCGGAGGTCGGCGCGAGAAAGCCGGTGATCATCTTCATCGTCGTCGACTTGCCCGCCCCGTTCGGGCCGAGGAAGCCGAGGACCTCGCCTCTGGCAACCTCGAAGCTGACGCCGTCGACCGCCGTGAACGGGCCGAACTTCTTGGTCAGATTGCGTATTTCGAGCATCTCCCCGCCCTGTTCCGGGATTTTTGCCGACCGCCGATTTAGGCGACTCGACCGGTTTTGCAAGCCGAATTTGGCAATCCAAGGGCGAGACTGCCAAGATCGCCGCGCTCGGCGTCCGACCATCTTGCACGGCCTTGCGCGGGCGGGAATCGGCCCATAAAACGCCCCATGACCGACCGCGTCCTCATTCTCGATTTCGGCAGCCAGGTGACCCAGCTCATCGCGCGTCGGGTGCGCGAGAGCGGGGTCTATTCCGAGATCCACCCCTTCAACATGGCGCCCGAGGCGATCGAGGCGTTCGGCCCGAAGGCGATCATCCTCTCGGGCGGACCGGCCTCGGTGCACGAGGCGGCCTCGCCGCTGCCGCCGAGGAAGGTGTTCGAGCTCGGCGTGCCGATCCTCGGCATCTGCTACGGCGAGCAGGCGATCTGCCAGATGCTGGGCGGCAGGGTCGCGCCCTCCGAGCATCGCGAGTTCGGCCGGGCCTTCCTCGAGGTGGTCGACGACTGCCTTCTCTTCGAGGGCGTCTGGGAGAAGGGGGCGCGCGAGCAGGTCTGGATGAGCCACGGCGACCGAGTCGAGGCGATCCCGCCGGGTTTCAAGGTGGTGGGGCGAAGCGAAGGCGCGCCCTTCGCGGCGATCGCCGACGACGAGCGGCGCATCTACGGCGTGCAGTTCCACCCCGAGGTCGTCCACACGCCGCACGGCCCCAAGCTCCTCGCCAACTTCACGCACCGCGTCGCCGGCTGCAAGGGCGACTGGACGATGGCGGCGTTCCGCGAGCAGGCGAAGGAGCGGGTGCGCGCCCAGGTCGGCAAGAGCAAGGTGATCTGCGGGCTTTCCGGGGGCGTCGACTCGGCGGTGGTCGCGGCGCTTCTTCACGAGGCGATCGGCGACCAGCTCACCTGCATCTTCGTCGACACCGGCCTTATGCGCTCGGCCGAGGCGGAGGAGGTGGTGACGCTCTTCCGCGACACGTGGAACATCCCGCTTGTCCATCGCGACGCCGCCTCGCTCTTCCTCGAGAAGCTCGAGGGCGTCACCGACCCGGAGCAGAAGCGCAAGATCATCGGCGCCACGTTCATCGACGTGTTCGAGGAGGAGGCGCAGAAGATCGGCGGCGCCGAGTTCCTCGCGCAGGGGACGCTCTATCCCGACGTCATCGAATCGGTGAGCTTCACCGGCGGGCCTTCGGTCACGATCAAGAGCCACCACAATGTCGGCGGCCTGCCGGAGCGGATGAAGCTGAAGCTCGTCGAGCCCTTGCGCGAGCTCTTCAAGGACGAGGTGCGCGAGCTGGGCCGCGAGCTGGGCCTGCCCGACCGCATGGTGAAGCGGCATCCCTTCCCGGGGCCGGGCCTCGCCATACGCATTCCCGGCGAGGTGACGCGCGAGAAGCTCGACATCCTGCGCAGGGCCGACGCGATCTTCCTCGAGGAGATCCGCAACGCCGGCCTCTACGACGCGATCTGGCAGGCCTTCGCCGTTCTCCTGCCGGTGAAGACGGTCGGCGTCATGGGCGACTATCGCACCTACGACCACGTCTGCGCGCTCCGCGCCGTCACGTCGACCGACGGCATGACCGCCGACAGCTTTCCCTTCGCGCACGAGTTCCTCTCCCGCGCCGCGACGCGCATCATCAACGAGGTGAAGGGGATCAACCGCGTCGTCTACGACGTCACCTCGAAGCCGCCCGGCACGATCGAGTGGGAATGATCCCGCGTCCGGCACCAGGCGGTACGGTCAGGCACCAAAGCACAGCTAAGCCCGCGTCACTGCGGGCTTCTTGTTTCGGACGCTGCGTTCAGAGAGAGTGCTGGCGCCGGCCGCGCCCCCGAAGGTGCCAGCCAGGGATGAGCGTCCCATCCGTGCATAGCGGATGAGGCGACAGCTCCGTCATCGCCGACGCAACTGCTCCGGTATCGCTCTCTATCCGATCCGAGCGGCCCGATACCGGCCGCAGCAGATGCGGGTCAGCCATCGGCGCGCTCGCTTTCGAGACCCAGCATCAGCTTAGACAGCAGGCGGTTCAGAACCGAGACCTCGTCGGTGCGGAGATGCGCCAGGATCGCTCGCTCAGTCTGAAGATGAGGCTCAAGCACCTCATCTACCAGCGCATGGCCAGCCTCGGTCAGTTCCACGAGCAGGCTGCGGCCATCTGCTTCCGCCGCCGAACGCGCGATCAGCCCACGCGCCTGAAGCTTCTGAAGACGATGCGTCATCGTGCCGGAGGTGACCATCATCGTGGAATAGAGCTCAGTCGGCGTCAGCCGGTAGGGCGGGCCGGAACGACGCAGGGTGGCGAGAACGTCGAACTCTGCCGTCGTCAGATCAAAACGCGCGAAGTTCGCCTCCAGCCGCCTCTGGACCAGCGCGTAGACGCGCTTGAGGCGGCCGATCGGCGCCATGGGTGAGGGATCGAGCTCCGGCCTCTCGCGCCGCCACTGATCGAGGATTGCATCGATTGCATCGGGCTGTCGCTGCATAGTCTCTCACATATGTCTTGACATCAAGATATCTTGCCCGTACAGGATATCTTGACTTCAAGATAAACGCCATGCCCACACGTTTTTCGCCTCGCCTCGCTCTCGGAGATGTCGCCCTGACTGCCCTCGCGCCGGTCCTGTGGGGATCGACCTATATCGTTACAACCGAAATCCTCCCGCCGGACCGGCCGTTCATCGCTGCGGTCCTGCGCTGTGCCCCCGCCGGAGCGCTGCTGCTGGCGGCTTTCTGGCATCGCCCGCGGGCTGGGGGCTGGACGCGCCTTCTCATCCTGTCGGCTCTCAATATCGGCATCTTCCAGTCCCTGCTGTTCGTCGCCGCTTATCGGCTGCCCGGCGGGCTTGCAGCCGTGTTGGGTGCAATCCAGCCAATCCTGGTGATGCTCTTGGCCTGGGCGGCGGACGGGAAATCTCCAGCGCCGATGGGGCTGGCGGCGGCTGTCGGCGGGACGGTCGGTATGGCGCTGCTGATGCTGGCGCCGGATGCCGGGGCTGAAACCATTGGCGTTCTCGCTGCGCTCATCGGAGCGTCCAGCATGGCCGCGGGCATCTTCCTCACGCGGCGCTGGCGGCTCGATATGCCCGTCATCTCGCTCACCGGCTGGCAACTGTTCATCGGCGGGGCGATGCTGCTGCCTGTAGCGCTGATGGTCGAACCCCTTCCGGCCGACCTGACCCTGCGTGAGATCGGCGGCTACCTTTATCTCTGCCTCGCCGGCGCTCTGCTCGCCTATTCGCTCTGGTTCCGGGGGATCGAGCGGTTGCCCCCGGCGGCCATCGCCTCGCTCGGGCTACTCAGCCCCGTTACGGCCGTCGTGCTCGGCTGGATCGTGCTGGAGCAGGTCATGCGAGGGCAGGCCGTCATCGGCCTCGTCATGGTTCTGGCCAGCATTGCGCTGGTCCAATGGTCCGCAGCCAAAGAGAGCTGACCGGGCCGCCCTCTCATTCCCTTTCCGTTCATAGGAGGATGATCGCATGTGCCTGCATTTCAATCCGCGATCCGTGATGCTCTCGGTCATCGAAGAACGGCGTTCGGCGGTGTCCTTCGTCCCCGGACACGAACTGTCCGAGGAAGTCCTGACAACGCTCGCGAGCATGGCGACACGGGCGCCATCCGCCTTCAATTTCCAGAACTGGCGGTTCATCGTCGTGAGTACGCCGGAAGCGAAGGTACGTCTGAAGGCCGTCGCCGACGGTCAGGAGAAGGTGGCCGATGCCGCAGCAATCTTCATCGTCTGCGGCACGCTGGCGCCGCATCTGACCCTCGCAGACCGGCTGCGTCCGAGCGTCGAGGCGGGGATCATGGACCCGGTCACGGCCGAACGCTGGGTCGCACAGGCTCTTGCCGAATATGCAGACGATCCGGTTCTTCAGCGCGACGAGGCGATTCGCTCGGCTTCGATGGCGGCGATGACGCTGATGCTGGCGGCCGAGGCGTTCGGGCTGGCAAGCTGCCCGATAGGAGGATTCGATGCTGAGGCGCTTGCGCGGGAGTTCGCGCTTGGCTCCGCCGACATTCCGGTGTTGCTGGTCGCCGTCGGGAAGGGGGCCCCGGCGAACCCGGCGCAGAAGCCGCGATATCCCGTTACCGACCTCCTGGAAATCAGGTAGCGCACGGCCGGCCAAGCCATAGGGCAGTGTCGGATTTCCTCCCCATTCGTCCCGCAGCTCGATGCCGAGCTCGATCCGAACCGGTCAACGATAATCTTGTCCGGCGGCGAGCAGAAGGATTGCTGACGTCGCACACCCGAAGGACGTGAACTCGTCAACGAGCAGCCATAGCCGTGTATGGACGCAAGCTGACGAGCGCAAGGGAGCCGGCTGCGAGTTCGTCGTAGCGCGTTGCCGCACGTCGACAGCAGCCCGCCCGCGCGCGCCATTGCGCCGCTCCACGGAACCCCCGTATCCTCGATGCAACAAAATGTCGTCTGAAGGCATGCCGCACCCGCCCCGGAGGTGATCGCATGACCTCGATGTTCCGACGCACGCTCGTCGTCACGCTTCTGCTGATGGGAGTCGGACTGCCATCCGCCATCCGCGCGCAAGGCGGTGCGGAGGCGAGCGGCGCCGTCACGTTGTTCGAGAACGTGCGGATCTTCGACGGCAAGAGCGCCACGCTCTCCGCGCCCTCCAACGTTCTGGTGCGCGGCAACAGGATCGAGACGATCTCCACTCGGTCCATTGCGGTCGATCGCAGAGCGGACACCAGCGTCATCGACGGCGGCGGTCGCACGCTGATGCCCGGCCTGATCGACAATCATTGGCACGCGATGCTGATACGCGTGACGCCGGCACAGTCGTTCGGTGATGTCGGCTACACGAATCTCTTGGCCGCCGAGGAGGCGACGGACACGCTGATGCGCGGCTTCACCACCGTTCGCGACGTGGGCGGGCCGGTGTTCGGCCTCAAGAGGGCCATCGACGAGGGCATCGTCAAGGGCCCGCGCATCTATCCGTCCGGCGCCGTAATCACCGTCACGAGCGGGCACGGGGATTTCCGCCAACTCACCGATCTGCCGAGGACGATCGGCGGCATGCTCACGCGCATGGAGCAGATAGGCGGTTCCATGGTTGCGGACACTCCCGACGAGGTCCGCATCCGTACCCGCGAGCAGCTCATGCAGGGTGCCAGCCAGATCAAGCTGACGGCGGGCGGCGGGGTGTCTTCGCCGTTCAGCCCGATCGACGTGACCACCTTCACCGACGCCGAGCTGCGCGCTGCGGTCGAAGCGGCCGAGAACTGGGGTACCTATGTTGCCGCGCACGCCTTCACGTCAGAAGCGATCCGGCGGTCGATCGCCGCCGGCGTGAAGTGTATCGAGCACGGCATGCTGATGGACGACGAAACCGCCAGGCTCATTGCCGAGAAGGGGATCTGGCTGAGCATGCAGCCGCTTCCCGAAGACTTGAGGCTGGGCTTTCCGGTGGGGTCGGTCCAGCGCGCCAAGGCGGATGAAGTCTGGCCCGGAATCGCCAGGACCTACGAGTTGGCGAGGAAGTACAAGATCAAGACGGCGTGGGGCACGGATGTCCTGTTCTCGCGCGCGCTGGCGCAGCAACAAGGGGCCATCCTGGCCTCGCTCGTCCGTTGGTATTCGCCGGCCGAAGCGCTCGTCATGGCGACGTCGACGAATGCCGAACTGCTGGCGCTGTCCGGCAAACGCAATCCCTATCCCGGAAAGCTCGGCGTCGTGGAACAGGGTGCGCTGGCGGACCTCCTTCTGGTCGATGGCAATCCTCTGGAGGACATCGACCTCGTTGCAGATCCCGACAAGAATTTTCTCGTCATCATGAAGGACGGCGCCGTCTACAAGGACGCTTCGACCCGGTGACTCCGACCTCGGGCGGGCACGATCTTCATCGTCGCGCCGGCACGCACGAAAGCGAGGCGACAAGGCGGCGGGCTCGTGGCGCGCTCCTCGCCGTCATGCTGCTCGGCGGCTGCGCCGCCTCCGGCGCGTCCGACGCCGGCGGAGAGTCGGCGGCGACGGAACGCATCGCTCGCCTCGACTGCTCCGGGCGGCAGTCGATCGAGCTGGCATTCTCGAACGCGACGGCCCGTCTCACCGACCCGCGAGGCCGCGTCGTGCTGCTCTCGCAGCAGCCCTCCGGCTCCGGCATCCGCTACGAAGGCGAAGGTCACCTCGTTCGCGGCAAGGGCGATAGGGTGACCTGGACCGCGCCCGGATCCTCCCCGGTCGAATGCCGCGAGGTCGCGGCGCTGCCGGCGAGCATCATGGACCCGAAGGCGCTCGACGGCACGCGGTGGCAATTCGTGCAGTTCGAGTCGTCGGACGATTCGATCGGAACGATCCGGCCGGGCGACCCGACGCGCTACACGCTCGAATTCGACGGCGAGCGGGCCGCGTTCCGCCTCGACTGCAATCGGGCGAACGCCGGTTGGCGGGCGACGCCGACCGGCACGAGCGGCGGCGGGTTCTCCTTCGCCTTCGGCGGGATGACCCGCGCCTTCTGCGGCCCCCAGTCGATGGACACGCGCATCGCAGGCGATCTGCCGCGGGTGCGCAGCTTCACCATCGTCGGAGACACGCTCAACTTCGCCCTCGAGGCGGATAGCGGCATCTACACCTGGCGGCGACTGCCCTGAGAGTCGCAGGGCGTCGTCCGATGCGGGCCCCGGCGCCGAGGGAACACAAGATCTAGGGGCTCTGCGTTGCGGAGACTGTAAAGAACAGGCGATTTACAGTTGCAAAAAGGACACACCCCTAAATCTTGCGGTCACATCTTCACGATGTCCAAGAGCGCGACCGACCGTTCCGGAACGAACCTTGGGGGGAGGTTCGCCCCGTCACAGTGTTGTCCGATATGACTATAGCGTCGCCGAATAGGGCATAAAAGGCGGCTTACGGCCCGTACTTGGACTGGTCGGAGCGCGGCGTCGTGGCGTTCGAGGCCGCCAAGCCGGCGCAGGAGGCGAGGAGAGCCAGGACGGCCAGGCCGGCGAGGGTGCGGGCGAGCGACATTGATCCGACCTCTCTCTTTCGAACGACGCGGGCGGGAAACGCCGCGCTGCGGTTTCGCATTCCTTCTAACTGGATCGGAGAGCGCCTCTTTCGAGTCCGAAAACGGCGAGCGCGCGCCGCCACGCGCGCCTATGCTGGCGCCGATGGATCTCGACCGCGAGGCCTGCTACCGCGCGCTCCTGACGCGCGACGCCCGGTTCGACGGGCGCTTCTACACCGCCGTCGTGTCGACCGGCGTCTACTGCCGGCCGATCTGCCCGGCGCGGCCGCCGAAGATCGAGAACTGCCTCTTCCTGCCGAGCGCGGCGGCGGCGCACAAATTGGGCTTCCGGCCGTGCCTGCGCTGCCGCCCCGAGCTGACGCCCGGCATCGCCGGCTGGCGCGGGACGGCGAACACCGTCTCGCGCGCCCTCCACCTCATCGCCGAGGGCGCGCTGAACGAGGGCGGAATCGAGGCGCTCGCCGACCGCCTCGGCGTCACGTCGCGGCATCTCCGTCGCCTCTTCGAGCGTCACGTCGGCGCAACGCCCGTCTCGGTCGCGCAGGCCCACCGCATCCTCTTCGCGAAGAAGCTCCTCGGCGAGAGCAGGCTGCCGATGGCCGACATCGCCATGGCGGCGGGGTTCGGGAGCATCCGGCGCTTCAACGCCGTCATGCAGCGCACCTACGCCCGCCCGCCTTCGGCGCTGCGACGCGCCGGGCGTTCGGGCGCCGCGGACGCGACCGCCGGCGTCACCCTCGCGCTGCCGTACACCCCGCCTTACGACTGGGACGGCATGATCGCCTTCCTCCGGCCGCGCGCGATACCGGGGGTGGAGGCCGTCGAGGGCGATCGCTATCGCCGGACCTTCGCCGTCGGCGCCGCAAGCGGCGTCCTCGAGGTGCGCCCCGTTCCCGGCAAGAACCATCTTTCGGCGACGATCCGGACGAGCGACGTCGCCGCGCTCGGCGCGATCGTCTCGCGCTTGCGCCGTCTCTTCGATCTCGACGCCGATATGGCGGCGATCGATGCGCATCTCGCGTCCGACGCCGCGCTCGCGGAGCGGGTCCGGCTTCGGCCCGGCGTTCGCGTGCCGGGCGCGTGGGACGGGTTCGAGCTCGCCGTCCGCGCCGTCCTCGGCCAGCAGATCACCGTCGCCGCCGCGACGACCTTCGCGGGCCGGCTCGCGGCCGCGCTCGGCCGCCCGCTCGAGCTCTGCCGCGACGGAAGCGATGAGCCCGCCCTCGTCTTTCCGAGCGCGGAGGCGGTCGCATCGGCGGACCTCACGAAGATCGGGCTCACGCGGGCAAGGGCCGAGACGCTGCGAGGCCTCGCCCGCGCGATGGCGGGCGACCCGCATCTCCTGCGCCCGTTCGAAACCCTCGAGGCCACGGTCGCGAAGCTCGAGGCGCTGCCCGGCATCGGCCCCTGGACGGCGCACTACATCGCGATGCGCGCGCTGCGCGAGCCCGATGCGTTCCCGGCCTCCGATCTCGGTCTCCTCCGGGCGATGGCGACGCCCGAAGGACGCCCGACGCCGGCGCAATTGCTGGCGCGGGCCGAGGCGTGGCGGCCGTGGCGCGCCTATGCGGCGATCCGCCTCTGGCTCCAGCCGGGCGCGGAAGGGGCGGCACGCGCGCCGCTCGCCACGACCGCCCGCGCCGGCATCGCCCACGAGCGGCGGGTTTCCCGATGACGGCGCGGAGGCTGCGCGCGTCGCGCTTGGAGCTGCGCCTCGAGCGCGTGCCGAGCCCGATCGGTGTCGTCCTCGTCCTCACCGACGCCGACGGGCGCGCGCGGGCGATCGAGTTCGAGGATCACGAGGATCGGCTTCACCGCCTTCTCCGCCGCTACTACGGAGAGGGGCGGGTGGCCGTCGTCGGCGCAGAGGCGCCTTCGCCCGCACGGCGGGCCCTCGAGGCCTATTTCGCCGGCGAGCTCTCGGCGCTTAACGGGGTCGCGGTCGAGACGGGCGGCACCGAGTTCCAGCGAAATGTCTGGGCGGCGCTGCGCCGGATCCCGCCGGGCCGCGCGATCAGCTACGGCGCGCTCGCCGTGGAGATCGGATGCCCGAGCGCGGTCCGCGCGGTGGGACACGCCAACGGCGCCAATCCCGTCGCGATCGTGGTGCCGTGCCACCGCGTCATCGGAAGCGACGCGTCCTTGACCGGGTACGGGGGCGGCCTGCCGCGCAAGCGCTGGCTTCTGGAGCATGAAGGGGTGCGCCTCGCCGAGGCGTCCGGCGGGCGTCCCCTGTTATGATCACACGATGCCCCGAAGCTATCCCGAGCAGCCGCGTGTCGGCGTCCTCGCGGTCGTGCGGCGCGACGGACGCGTGCTCCTCGTCAAGCGCCGCAACCCGCCCGATGCCGGGAAATGGGGCTTTCCCGGGGGCGCCCAGGAGCTGGGCGAGACGGTCGCCGAGGCGGCGCGGCGCGAGCTCGCCGAAGAGACCGGCGTCGATGCGGAGCCGCTCGGCATCCTCGACGTCATCGACGCGGTGACGCGCGACGAGGCGGGCCGCGTCCGTTTCCACTTCACCCTCATCGCGGTGCTGATGGAGTGGCGCGAAGGCGAGGGGATCGCGGCGGACGACGCGGAAGCCGTCGCCTGGGCGACGCGCGCCGACATCGACGGGCTCCTCTGCAGCGAGCGGGTCGGCGCGGTTGCGGCGAAGGCGCTCGCGGCAGGATGACTGGCGCCGCTTCCTCTCCCGGACAGGGCGACGCTCAGCCGCGCCGCGCCGCCTCGTAGATGAGCCGGAGGCCGAGCGCCGCCAGCACCGCGCCGGCGAGGCGGTCGATCGCGGTCTTGGCGCCGAGATAGGCGGCGCGCGGGCGCCCGGCGGAGAAGGCGACGGCCACGGCCGCGTACCAGCCCGCCTCGATCACGAAGAGCGCCGGCGGCAGGGCAAGAAGGAACCAGAGCGGCGGGGCGGACGGCATGAGCGCCGAGAAGACACTCGCATAGACGACCGCCGCCTTCGGATTGCTGACCTGGGTCGCAAGGCCGAGCCAGAACGAGCGCAGCACGTTGCGGCCCCGGCGCGGCGCCTCGCCGTCGACGGTGATGGCCGCGCCCGCGCCGCGCCAGATGAGAATCCCGAGATAGACGAGATAGGCGCCGCCGGCGAGCTTCAGCGCGAGGTAGAGCCAGCCCGCGTGGACCAAGAGCGCGGTCAGGCCGAGGAGCGCGAGGCTGCCGAACGCGACGCCGCCCAATCCCATGCCGAGCGCGGCGGCGACGCCGTCGGCGCGCGAGGCGGCGATCGCGGTCCGTGCGACGAGGACGAAGCTCGGCCCCGGGCTGACGACGCCGACCACGAGGGCGCCGAGAAGGGCGATAAAGGCGAAGCCCGCGTCCATGTCTTTCGCTCCGGCCGGTCTTGGGGTCGCTGCGGGAAGACGCCGGACGCCTGGGGTCGTCGCCCTGACATGCGCCCTGCCAGCGGCAGCGGCGTTCTACCGCATCGCGTAGCGCGCCGCGAGGAAAGGATCGCCGGCGAGCTCGGAAAGGAGGCGCGGGTCGGCTGCAACCACGACCCGCTCGAACTCGACGACGCCCTTGGCATGGTCGATCGCGAGAAGGCGCAGCGCAGCGACGAGATCGGAGGGGCGCCGGCAGCAGGGACAGGCGCCTCGTTGCGCAGCCGCCGCCTCGCCGGCATGGCGGACGAGCTTGAAGCCGGCGGGCGGGGCGCCCGCGCCGACGACGACGAGCGCCGCCTCAGGATCGGGGCGCGGCCGGGGATCGAGCGCGAGAGGGATCATGCCGCGAGCCGCTTCGGCAGCGCCGCGGAAAGTGCAAAGAGGAGCGCGGCGGCGAGCACGATCGAGGGCCCTGCCGGGGTATCCCATGCGAGCGAGCCGGCGAGTCCGCCGGCGACCGCGACGCCGCCCGCGAGGGCCGCGCCCGCCGCCATCGCCTCCGGGCTCCGCGCGAGCCGGCGCGCCGCCGCCGCTGGGAGGATGAGGAGCGCCGTGATGAGGAGGACGCCCACGACCTTCATCGCGGCTGCGATGACGAGCGCGACGAGGAGCATGAAGCCGAGCCGGACGAGGCCGGTCGGCACGCCCTCGACCCGCGCCAGCTCCTCGTGCACGGTCATGGCGAGGAGCGGCCGCCAGAGGAAGGCGAGGCCGAGAAGCGCGGCCGCCCCGCCGCCCCAGATCCAGGCGAGATCACCGGGCGCGACGGCGAGGATGTCGCCGAAGAGATAGACCATGAGATCGACGCGCACCGTCTCGAGGAGCGAGATCGCGACGAGGCCGAGCGAGAGCGCGCCGTGCGACATGATGCCGAGGAGCGTGTCGCTGGCGAGGCCGCGCTGCTGCTGGAGCGCGACGAGGAGGAGGGCGAGCCCGAGGCAGACCGCGATCACGGTTCCGGTCGGCTCGACGCCGAGGAGGAAGCCGAGCGCGACGCCGAGCAGGGCCGAATGCGCGAGCGTGTCGCCGAAATAGGCCATACGGCGCCAGACGATGAAAGCGCCGAGCGGCCCGGCGACGAGCGCGACCCCGAGCCCGGCGATCAGCGCGCGAAGGACGAACTCATCCATCGGTGCCGTCCCGGAGCGCGCCGCTCTCGGCATCTGGGGCGCCTTCGCCGGCGACCGCGAAGACCGGCTCGTGCACGTGGTCGTGACGGTGGGTGTAGACGGCGATCGCGTCGCCGAAGAGCGCGCGGTAGGCGGGATGGCGCGTCACCGTCTCGGGGTGCCCGCTGCAGCAGACGTGATGGTTGAGGCAGACGACCTCGTCGCTCGCTGCCATCACGAGGTGGAGATCGTGGCTCACGAGGAGAACGCCGCAGCCGCGCCGGTCGCGGATCCTGCGGATGAGCGCGTAGAGCTCGCTCTGGCCGGTGACGTCGACCCCCTGCACCGGCTCGTCGAGGACGAGGAGGTCCGGCTCGCGCAGGAGCGCGCGCGCGAGAAGGACGCGCTGCAGCTCGCCCCCCGAAAGGGCCTGAACGGGACGGTCGGCGAGGCTCCTCGCGCCGACCTCGCCGAGCGCCGCCGCGATCGCCCCCTCCGCCCGCGGCCGCGCCATGGCGAGGACGCGCCGCACGGTGAGCGGCAGCGTCTCGTCGATCGCCACGCGCTGCGGCAGGTAGCCGACGCGCAGGCCCGGGCGGCGCCGCACCCGGCCGGCCCTCGGCCGGACGAGCCCGAGAAGGACGCGGAGGAGCGTCGTCTTGCCGGAGCCGTTGGGGCCGATCACGGTCACGATCTCGCCCGGCCGCACCGCGAGCGAGACGCGGTCGAGGACGAGGCGCTCTCCGAAGGCGAGGCTCGCCTCCTCGAGCTCGGCGAGAGGCGTCGCGCTCACAGGGGCCCCGTCTCCTGACAGCGCGGGCAGCGGCCGCGCAGCTCGACGGTCTGGCGCTCGACGGTGAAGCCGAGCTGCGCCGCGCGGCGCGCCGCTTCGGTCGCGAGGTCGGGATCGTCGAGCTCGGCGGCGACGCCGCAATCGGTGCAGATGAGGAACTGGCTCTGATGCGCCGCCTCGGGGCGGTCGCACCCGACATAGGCGTTGAGGCTCTCGATCTTGTGCACGAGCCCGTGCTCGATGAGGAAGTCGAGGGCGCGGTAGACCGTCGGCGGCGCCGCCCGGCCCAGCCGGGCCAGAAGATCGTAGGCGCCGACCGGCTGGTGCCCGCGCCAGACGAGCTCGAGCACCCGCCGGCGCAGCTCGGTGAGGCGCGCGCCGCGGCGGGCGCAGAGCGCTGCGGCGCGGTCGAGCGCGGCGTCGATGCAGCTCTCGTGATCGTGCGGGACGAACGCTTTCTTGCGGGGCATTTTGTTATAACATAACAGTAAGCGGATGCGCTCCGCCACACTCGCGCTCTTCCTTCCGATCCTTCTTCTCGCCGCGCCGGCCCAGGCCGAAGCGCCGCGGGTCCTCGCCAGCATCAAGCCGGTCCATTCGCTCGTCGCTTCCGTGATGGAAGGGGCGGGGGCACCGGAGCTGCTCGTGCCCGGCAACGCCTCGCCGCACGGCTACAGCCTGCGGCCGTCGGACGCTAAACGCCTCGCGGCCGCGAAGATCGTGTTCTGGATCGGCCCCGCCTACGAAAGCTTCCTCGAAAAGCCGCTCGCCGCGCTCGCGGGAGGCGCCAGGCTCGTGACGCTCGCCGAGGCCCCAGGGGTGGAGGTGCTGCCTGCGCGGGAGGGCGGCGCATGGGCGAACGGGCATGAGGAGCACAGGCACGGGGAGCACGGGCACCACTCGGCGTTCGAGACCGACGGACATCTCTGGCTCGACCCCGAGAACGCGAAGGCGATCGCCCTCGCCGCGGCAGAGGCGCTCGCCGAGGCCGATCCCGGCGGCGCCGCGCGCTACCGTGCCAACGCGGCGCGCACGGTCGAGGCGCTGGGCGGTCTCGACGCGCGCCTGCGCGCCGTCCTCTCGCCGGTGGCGAACGTCCCCTACATCGTCTTCCACGACGCCTATCAGTATCTCGAGCGGCGCTACGGCCTCGCCGCCATGGGCGCGGTCGCGGTCGCGCCCGAGCGCCGGCCCGGCGCGCGGCGCGTGCGGGAGCTCCGCGAGCGGATCGCCGGCGCCGGCGCCGTCTGCGTCTTCGCCGAGCCGCAATTCGAGCCGGCGCTGGTGCGCAGCCTCGTGCGCGATTCCGGAGCGAGGACGGGCGTGCTCGACCCGCTCGGCGCCGAGATCCCCGAAGGGCCCGCGCTCTACGCCGCGATGATGGAGAAGCTGGCCGCGTCGCTGGCGGGCTGCCTCGGCGGCCGATGAGACGAAAAAAGAGGCCGCGGGAGGAACCCCGCGGCCCCGGCGAGTGGTCTTCGAGCTCTTCTCAGAAGTCCATGTCGCCCATGCCGCCGCCCGGGGGCATGCCGGCCGCCGGCTTCTTCTCCGGCTTCTCGGCGATCATGGCCTCGGTCGTGACGAGGAGGCCGGCCACCGAAGCCGCGTCCTGGAGCGC